>Ga0209935_1000047_pt1 | contig 605405 bp, 546 predicted proteins | sample ThiBio_1000_plan_2_FD_183958 | JGI IMG/M metagenome (GOLD analysis project Ga0209935, IMG submission 183958) | Wastewater bioreactor microbial communities from Cape Town, South Africa - Thiocy_cont_1000_plan (SPAdes) | ecosystem: Engineered > Bioreactor > Thiocyanate-remediating >... | reverse complement strand
TCATTTTCACCTTTCAGACGCCCTGCCCACGAGTTCCGAGTGATGGGCAGCCAGATCCGGTTGTTTAACAACCGTTCATCTGGCCGATTGCGGGAAAGTTGCAATCTTTCAGCTTTTAGAACCTCTTCAGACATTGATAAGGCTCTAAAGCATGTAAGAGGCTAAAGCACTTTAAGAAGCTAAAGCGGCTCTTATAGTTCTGTTATCACTTATTTCAACTTCTGTTTTTGATGTTTCCTTTGCGGCTTACCGAAATTCACTATCCAGTCGTTGAAGTCTTTGTGGTTTTGATACAGACTGCTTTCGTCCTTGTAGTTACTGCTCAGGGAAAGTGCATACCGACTGCAATTTTGTCCGGTAGCATCTCTGTCCAGATAAAGCCTGATGGTATTATGTTTTTCCAGAAAAGGGCGTGCAGTTTCAAAGAAGGATACAGAGTTCAGCACTACAAAATCAAAGCGGTCTTCGGGGTCTTGTTGGTGGGTAGCCTTGAAGGAAAGGAAGTCGGTAAAGCCTTCAAAAACGATGACCTCACCGGCACTGTTATCAATGGTGGTGATGCCTTTTGGCGAGCTACTGGCTTTGAAGTAAGGATTGCGTATTTCAAAGCCTCCCAGGTCATTTTTGAAGCCGATACCATAATACACTTTTCCGTTAAGTTCGTACCGAACCTCACGGCAGTAGCGGTCAGCTATATCAATGGGTATGCGGCGTTGCTGCAAGTAGCGTAGAAGGGCGGTAGAGGAAAGTATGAAGTCTCCCAAAATCTTTATTTGGTTCTCAGGTTCAGGTCTGGTGATAGACTGCTGAATTGAGGGCTTTTGAAGGGAAAGATTACCGCTTAAATTCTGTAGCAATTCGGAAACGGTGCAGCCGTGATAAAGGATAGCAAAATCGACCAGGTTACCACCTTTGCCCATGCCGTGGTCATACCAGCGATTTAGCTTACGATTGACCTTAAAAGATGGTGTTTTTTCTTCCCTTAAAGGGGATAAATACCAGTAGTCATTGTTCCTCACCTTCACCGGTTCGTACCCTAAGCCGGACAGGAATTGAACCATGTCCTTATTTTTGGCTTCATTAATACAAAGCCTTTGGTTGATACCCATAACGCCACAATTTCAAATACACAATCATTTCTTCTATGCGAAGTTAAACATGCGCTATGGCTTCAACCTATCCTCATTAAATTTTAAGCAGGATACGATGACCATCTCTCGCGATTGAATGACATGAAGACAAAATACAGCAACGTATGAAAATCGGATTTCAAACTGACGTATAACACGTTTACTGTATTGCAAGAACAGGTGACGGTTGTACCCAATACCAGTTCATCAACAGCTTGTATGAATTCAAAATTTAAGTAGGAACATATTCGATTTCAAACGTTTAGCTATTCCGGGATTCCTTCAGAAATTACGGATAGCCTATACCATTTAATTTTGAAGAAAAAACTAGAGTATGAGCGGCTATATGTTAAGTAATCAGGAAATAGCGGTAAGGTTGGTTGTAGCCGCTGTCCTGGGTGGCTTTATTGGCTGGGACAGGGAACGTAAAGAGGGTGTTGCCGGCTTGCGAACACATATGCTCGTATGTGTCGGCTCTTCTTTAATCATGATCGTTTCTGCATTTGGCTTCCAGGATATACTGGGACATCCTTCGGTTGTGCTGGACCCGTCCAGGATAGCTGCACAGGTAATCAGCGGTATCGGTTTTTTGGGTGCCGGTACCATCCTGTTTCTTCGACCTCAAATCATTCGTGGCTTGACCACTGCCGCAGGCCTGTGGAGTGTTGCGGGAGTAGGATTAGCTGTTGGCGGTGGCCTGTACCTGGCCGCAGTATTCGCTACCGGTATTATGTTCATTATCCTTGCAATCATTAAACCTTTTGAGCGCAGATTTTTCAGAAGTATCAAAGGCAGATCCATGACGCTGTTTTTCAATTCCAAATTGATAGCACTAGCGCAAATTGAAAGTGTATTTGTGAAAAATGAATTGGTGACAAATGAGATGTGGATACATTCCAATAGCGGAGACAATCTGGACCAGCTAAAAGTAATTTTTGATATCAAATCGCCCATATCAAAAATCGTAGTGGCTATTGATGAACTAAAAGCAATGAACGGTGTAAACGAGATCATTTCTCAAATCTGACAGGACTGATTATCCTGTCATCCTCATTAAATTTTGAGCAGGATGTGAATACGAACATTATCTACTTTTGTGTGACAAGTATTATTTACAATAAAGCGTGTGATTATGATGACGAGTAGTGATGTAGCCAAAGTGTATGATACAATCTTAAGTATCCCTGGCATGAATGAAACAGTGAAGGTCGACATGCGTATCTCCCGTAAAAACGTGTTGCTTCTGCATAGTATTATCAAGCTTGGTCTTTCCAGAAAGGATGAAGACAAATCCGGCTTACTTACGAGTATTCCCCAGGAGGCTTTAGAGGAGTTAAAGATCATCGCGGACGAATACCTTACAAAGGCAGGCCTAACAACGCTTAGCGAGAAGCTTAATGCGCTGAACGCGAAGTAATATTTACGCCCAAAAAACTTAAAGCCGTTTCGCAAGGAGGCAGCTTCGGTTATATTTTGCTAAATTTATAACATGATGTGCAATTCATAAACATAATACGTAAATTACTTCAAAGACCCTTTGGCCATTATCGGTTTATAAACAGTACAATTTTACAAAGTGAACGAGCCAATCTGTTTTAAGCATAGGTCCGCTTTTTGCAATAAGCGATATCCGCATGATGATCATAAGGAGAATTTGTCCCTTGTCAATGACTTTACGATTGATCTTCCGAATGAATATTTCAACAGGAAATTACTTCCGGCGATTGTTTAGGCGTGTTGAAATATGTTAAATAAGCCTTTCTGCCCACTGTGAGAACAATTGGAAAGTTTTATTTATTCCCATTGATAATTAGCCATCAACAAATGGAAGAATACAAGAAAATCAAAATAGCACTTGTTGACGATCATGCAGGCATCCGCAAAACTATTGCCGGTTACTTAGCTGAAATGGATTTGGAGGTTTCCATTGATGCAGAGAGTGGCGAGGAGCTCCTAAAAAAGTTAGCAATAGCAACTGACAGGCCGGATGTATGCCTGATTGACTACAGCATGCCCCGCATGATGGGTGATGAACTGGCTGCCAAGCTACGTGAAGCATATCCATCTATTAAGTTGGCTGCGATGACCGGCAATATGGATACAACATGCCTTATCAAAATGATCAAAAATGGCTGTGATAGCTTTTTTATTAAAAGTAGCAATCCTTTAGAATGGCATAGGGGAATTGTTGCGTTGCTGAACAAAGGCCATTATTATACGGAATGGATGGAGCAGTCTTTGTTACAACTTATCCGCATAGGTGGACTTCCCTAAAAGTAATTTTGCACTAAAAGATACTTTTTTTACTTCTTAGCTCATTCCTCAATTGTAGATAAGATATCTGCCGTGGATCGCTTTATAATTGTTCCATTACAGAAAGGAGTAAATATCACTAGTTCTACTAGATTACCGCTAAAAGTGCTTTGCCTTATAGCAATTATCAGTTTCCTTCGCTTTTGCCTAGCAATGAGGCCACATATCATTGATGCAACTCTCTTATGGATTATTTAAAGAAATCTTGATGGAATCAAATAAGATTACCGTGGCTATTGTAGACGATCATAAGGAAATGAGGTCGGCTATTATAGACTATTTAAGGGAATTAGGATTTGATGTCATCCTTGAGGCTCGGCATGGTGCTGATATGTTACAACAATTAGCCGCAGCTGCAGAATTGCCCCAAATCTGTCTGTTGGATTACACCATGCCGGGCATGAAAGGAGACGCGCTGGCAAAACATATGCGTCAGCGATTCCCATCGGTAAAATTGGCAGCAATGACTACGAACATGACCACCCATTGTCTTTTAGCAATGTTAGGCAACGGCTGTACCGGGTATTTGATAAAAAGCAGCAACCCTACTGAATGGAAAAAAGGGATTGAAGAAATTATCAGCAAGGGGTTTTATTTCACCGAATGGATGCAAAAAACACTTCTTGACTATATACACGTGAATTATGCAGCATTCAGCAAATACCTATAAGATGCCTACGTGACAACCTTTGGATAATCACTCTATTTATAGCCACTTTTTTCAACCTTATATGTTGTCACGTAAATCTGTTTACCATTAATGTCTACTTTCATGGTGTTTACATCTGCAACAAAAACGGTATCGACATCACTATAAACACCTGTAGGCATCCCCCTCATACCGTGCGGATTTCCCTGAGCCAGTGGAATGAGTTTGCCATCGGGCATGCGATAATAATAACTATTCCATACATCCTTATAAATGCTTTGTGTGCTTAAGATACCAGATTGGGGAATATCAAATATCCGATGTTCGCCATCGTTTTTTTCAGCTATACCATCAGCCTGACCGTAAATGACCGTTATTTTTCCCGTAAAACCAGATGAAACTATAAACATGTCTGCACGGTCTCCGAGATAGTTAACGATAAAAATGGCTGCGCAAAGTAGTAAGGTAATTACAATAATGATGGGTACTATTATTTTCAGATCAGCATTGCTTTTTATTTCGTTTGTCATAGGAGAATCGACAATTACTTGTCAGGTTTTTTTGATTTTGGAATGCATACTTCCTCTACGATTTTGATGATCTCAAGTTCCAATTCATAAGGAAGTACCGAAGGTGTAATGTTCCAGTCGTTACCAATTTTTATTACCTCTACTATTTTATTATTGCCACGCAAGTCTGCAGAAACTCTATAAAATGATGGACTGTCAACATGCGTTATTTCGTAGAAATCACACAGGTAATATTCTTGTGTTGTGGTTAAATAAATGCCCTTAAAATGGCTATATTTTTCAATGGGCAGCAGTTTCCGGTCTTCTTCTTTTTTCATATTTTACAAAGTGATTCGTGTTAATCTGTATTATTAACTAACAAGGGTCACAGGAAGAGAAGAATAGAAAGAATAAATAACTACCGCTCTTAGTTTGGGGCTAACTAAATAACTGTAGTGTCTTTTTAAAAGTAGCCTGATTACCTATTCTTCATTTGTTGAGCTTTTAACTTGCCAATATCAAAATATTCAATAACTAAATCAAGGGGAAAAACCCCTTACTTTTTTGCAAAAAAATATTATAGTAGCGTGTTCTCGGTTTTAAGCGTTTGGTGTATTATTTACCTGTTTGCCTTTTTACGTGATTGCTTCATAGTTTGTCCGTCACCTTAGCAATTAAATCGAATAATTGCTGTTTTGTTGCCTTTAAATCATCCCTTAATAATCTTATTTGCTCGTCTTTATCAGCCACTATCCTATCATACAAAGCGTGTAACGCTGTTGTGCTCACTTCGGGATGATTCTTGCCTTTTCGGTGATCGTTGTTAGTGATCCGCAGCTCGTCAGACAGGAAATATTCACTGTCTACGCCGTATAGCTCTGCCAACTTCTTAACTCGGTCAATAGTGAGCCGTATTTGCCCGGACTCCAGCTTTGAGTAGGTATTTTGTTCAATACCCAGACAGTCGCCTACATATTCCTGCGTATAGCCTTTGCTTTCTCGAAGCACCCGCATAATTTTATTTCCCGATACCTCTAAAACCATTTCATTGAGTTTAAGCTACGGCTTTATAATGCGATCAATTTAGTTTTCATGGGTGTTTACCTTCTTTGGATCAACTTGCTGTACTCTGTTTTACATAAAAATGGACAAAGGCCCTATGATGTGTCATAGGCAAGCAATTCATAAGCTGCGCGAAGAAGTTCTGGATAATGATTGTTTTCGATGTCCATATACTCAGGTTTGTTTCTGTGGACACCGGCGCAAAAAAAGAGCGTGGGTCTCCACCTACACCGTACTGAGGCCTTAGGAAGCCCAACAACGAGTAAGCAAGCGCCCACGCCTTTGGCGTGAGCGTCCTCACTTGGTCCCGTTGTTCTTTTGAAAGTTCCTAAGTTTCAGTACAGGGACTCAAAGCAAAAACGCTTTAAGTTATTTCTATATCGGACAAAGATAACAATGTTTCCTTGTCCATGAATCATCCTACAAGTCCTGTGATTAGTTGCTTAAGTGGCTTGTAGGATATTACAGCTTTATTTTTTAGCAGTTTTGGCACCAGCAATCTTTGCGGAGAATTCTGAGCCCGCTTTGAATTTAGGTGTTTTGCGAGCTTTGATCTTAATGGTTTCGCCTGTCTGCGGATTACGGCCATTGCGTGCAGAACGCTCGGTTACTGAGAAGGTGCCAAAACCGACAAGTGTTACCTTATCACCTTTTTTTAGTGCAGCCACTACTGAATCAGTGAAGGAATCGAGTGCATCATTAGCCTGGGATTTAGTCAGACCGGCATTTTTTGCTATTTGGTCAATCAATTCTGCTTTGTTCATAATTAAGCGTGTTTATTGTGTGAGTATTGTTTAGCTTGTAAAAATATTAATTTCGGTCATAGAACGCATCTATTATACTTTTTTCAAAATTGACGCCTGCAACAGGCTTGCTATTACTTCAGAGCGTGTACCAATAAGTAATCGTTTATCTGCATCATGCTCTATGATTATACCCATCAGGTAAAAGTCCGCTTCTGCAGGGTCAGCAATTTCATAGGATTGAATATACCAGATACCGCAGCCGCTTATTCCTTGCGGGTCCGGACTCATTGTCATATCATCCGCAGCTACAATTCTACTCTTCCTTTTATTAAAGTTGAGCAGGATAGTATTGCTCCTGTCGAACTGAAATTTTTCAAACGTTTTGGCCTGTTTGAAATACGAGGATTGATATACCTCCGCCGGAACAGATTTAGATATATAAACCAAAGGCTCATACTTTAGCTTTCTTTTTTTATTGTCTATACTGGTCCGTGAAAGAGGGTGCCCAACAATCAAATAGTCTGTTTTGTCCGGAATGTTTATCGTAGGGCGCAGCTTCTGTACATCCAGGAATTTGTAGCATTCAGAAAGTATTGCTACAGATTGAGGCTGTAATTTGATAAGGGCCAGGTCTATCTCGTCATAAATTCCCTTACTGGAAAATACATCCCCGGATAACAGCCGCAAGTGACCCCCGGCATCCAAGACACCAAACTTTACCAGGCTGTCCCCCTGGTGCACACAGTGCCTTGCAGTAAGCATATAGTGCGTATTGTTAGCTTTGAATAGCACGGAACTGCCATGCGGCTGTATAGTATCTGCAGCTATATCCTTGAACGTAAAAAGCTGCGGCGTGACCTTGGCTACCCGCTTTGCTGTTTCGTTATATATTTCGTTTACGTGATCTTCCAGTGAAATCAAATCCATGAGTTTTATAAACTTTTACCACGCAAGAAAAAAAGAAACTGCTCTTTTGATTTATCCGTAAAGCTGGTAGTGCTATGAAAGAAGCCCGGATTAACCCGTTCAGATTTCAGCACCAGGTCAAGGTATAAGTCCAGGTTGGTTTGCTGTTGCGCATTCATGCCCCCGATCAGCTGTTCCAGTTCTTCGATAGTGTGCGTATTTATGAACTTTGAAAACTTGCCGATCAATCCTACTATTACATCTGATGCCTGAGTCAGCCTATCAGCTTTTGAATCCAGGAAATGGTAATTGTGCAATACCTGTCCATTTAAAATAATGTCGTCGTTGGCAAATTCATTTTGAATATCAGCCTCCGCATCAAAATAATGTGTTGACCGGGCAAAGGTGTATACCGGCCTCATATAAAATGCGGTAAATCCACTGATCAGCATGTGATCTGTTTCATCCATGATAAAAGGAAGTGAATTAGCTTTACGTGCCTGTTGCAGTATTTGCCTCAATGATACCAGACCAACATGAAGCTCCTCCTCATCTTCATATTTTTCAATCAGCGCTACCAATTCATCAATGAAGCCCGGAACATCCTTTTCTTCAATGTTCGGATACTTGTACCGGAAAAATAGGTCTGTAACAATGTCTATCTCTCTTTGACATATAATGTAGAGGTTTGTTTTCAGCATGGCGCTGAATTGCATACCGAGCTGCATGGCGGGCTTGGAGTAGTGTATGGCCGAGTCTACAATATCTACCAATGAGTAATATAGCAGGTTCAAACTGGAATAATGCAGGTAAAGCGCACTCCTCAATAAATAATTTAAGAAGGTAGTCAGCTTTGTTGAGCGCAGGCAGTCTTCAAAGCCATTCGTGGCTATATGTTTTAGCTTAACCTCAGTTACGTTAGGTTGTAAGTCCAGCCCGCTAAAAATATCGTTTATGTCAGGCCGTTCACCAAAGTATGCAAGACCACCCAGGATAAAATCAGAATGGAAAACGGTATTGAAATCACCGGCTTTAAGGTGAAATTTTTTGACATTGTTTGTTTCATCGTAATAAAAGGTACAGACCAAGTCAAAGTCAATATTGGGATTAGTGAGTTTTATAAAATGTACTATTTCTGTTACGTCCATATAATCAATAAATTGGCTGCAAAATTACGGGTAATAGCCTTTCTTCTTTAATAATGTTTCTTAAAAAGAACAAAATCGATTAAATTGGGTATTATAAGGAACGTTATTATTTAGCCAGAGAGGTATAATTTAAAAACATTGTAAGTATTTGTGATTTGGGGCATTTCAATAGAAAATGCGTTTAATGTTTCATATAATACACAAAATAGCTAACTTTGCATATTATATGAAACATTATGAAAGAGCAGATCGTCATAATGCCTAAAGGGCAAAAAATACTTGCAACTTTAGGTGAGAACTTAAAATTAGCCCGTTTACGGCGTAAACTGGGTACTGAGCAGATAGCAGAACGTGCGGGGATTAGCAGAAAGACTCTCTGGCAAATAGAGAAAGGTGTTCCTTCTGTTGCCATGGGCGCTTATTTTCAGGTTTTATTTGCAATGGGGTTGGAAAAAGACTTTTTAAAGCTGGCAGCAGACGATGAATTTGGACGTAAGCTACAGGACGCTGGATTGATCACCAAAGAGCGGGCACCAAAAAGAAATAAAAACTAATGGCGGTAGCTAATAAAATAATATACGTATATGCTGATTGGGAAGGCCTGAAGGACAAGCCGGTCCTGATGGGAACATTAAGTGCGGAGTACTTACGCGGTAAGGAAATCTTCTCATTTGAATATACAGAACTTTGGCTGCAATCAAAGCAGCCGTTGAGTTTGGATCCTAATCTACAGTTATTTCGGGGACAACAATACAACAACGAAGAGAAGCCTAACTTTGGATTGTTCCTTGATTCATCCCCGGACCGATGGGGACGAGTGCTTATGCGGCGCCGCGAATCTATTCTTGCCAGGAAAAAAGGCAATAAACCCGCGACCTTATTTGAATCCGATTACTTGTTGGGTGTATATGATGAGCACCGAATGGGTGGACTAAGGTTTAAGGCAGATCCGGAGGCTGAATTTCTGAGCGCGGAAAAAGAACTGGCATCGCCTCCATGGACCTCATTACGAGAACTGGAATATGCCAGTCTGCAGTTGGAAAAAGAAGATTTCGATGATAACGACGAAGAGTTGAAATGGTTGAACATGCTTATGGCACCGGGTTCTTCATTAGGCGGTGCACGGCCAAAAGCAAGCGTTAAAGATCCTAAAGGAAATCTATGGATCGCAAAATTCCCGAGTGGCAGTGATAACAGAAATATTGGTGCATGGGAAATGGTAGTCTGGCGAATAGCCAGTAATGCAGGTGTAAAAGTAGCACCGGCTATGATCAGGCAGTTTTCAAGCAAGCACCATACATTTCTGAACCAGCGTTTTGACAGGAATAAAGATGAAAGGTTGCACTTTGCATCTGCTATGACGTTGCTTGGTTATAATGACGGAACAGATTATAAGGATGGCGTAAGCTATATAGAACTTGCGGAATTTATAACACAGCAGGGCGGCAATGTTACCGAGGACTTGAAAGAGTTGTGGCGGAGGATAGTGCTGAACATCTGTATAAAAAATACCGATGACCATTTACGCAATCACGGTTTTTTGCTTTCTCCATCGGGATGGATATTATCGCCTATCTATGATGTGAACCCGTTTCCGGAAGGAACCGGATTGACACTGAACATTTCACTAGATGACAATTCACTTGACGTGGATCTTGCCTTATCAGTAATACAATATTTCCGGTTGCAGCAGGCTGAAGCTGAAGAAATCATTGAACAAGTAAGAAAGGCGGCAAATGGTTGGAGGACAATTGCTGATGAGATAGGCATCAGCCGAAGAGAGCAGGAAAGCATGGAAGTAGCATTTGAGTAACTACAAACCATTATAAAAGTTAAAGAAACATAGTTTATGAGTAAGATTACAGTAAACAGAATAAAAAACTACCTTGAAAAAACATTCAAGGGTAAAATAGACCTGACAGATATTGAGAAAAAAACAGCCGAGGAGCAGCAGAAAAACTTTCTGTCCAGAGCTCTTGCGGCATACAGTTTAACGGTTGAGGCCGGTATTAACGCTGATGAAGCCGGTAAAGCAGTTACGGACGGATATGATGATAACGGTATTGATGCAATATATTTTGACAGACAATCCAAAAATCTTTGGCTGATCCAATCCAAATTTATTGAGAGTGGCACCGGCGGCATAGATAATGGCGACGTTGAAAAGTATGCAAAAGGTGTAAAGAAATTGATAGACGGAGATTTCGCAAGATTTAACGAGAAAGTTAATAAGCTACAGGATGATATACTGGAGGCGCTGGATGATCCCAACGTGAAAATTCAGATTCTGTTTGCCTATACAGGGAAGGAACTTTCTTCACATAATAAAGCATCAATTGACGACCTGCTTAATGAGCAAAATGACCCGGAAGAGATATTATTTTTCACCAATTTTAATATCGACAAGGTTTATAAAGGCCTTGAAACAGGTGTAGGGAATACACCTATCAATGAAGATATTATGCTTTCGAGCTGGGGGCATATTGAAGACCCATACAAATCTTACTATGGGCAAATCACAGGAACTGAACTGGGTGGCCTTTGGGACAAATATGGCAGACGGTTATTTACAGAAAACATCCGTAGCTTTCTGGGTATATCATCCGTTAATGATGAAATAATAAAAACGATCAAATCTGAACCGGAAAACTTTATTTATTTCAACAATGGTATAACAATACTCTGCGAAAGCATCAGGAAGAAACCAATAGGTGGTGCAGACAAAGCCATTGGAGCGTTTCACTGTACAGGCATAGCCGTTGTAAACGGCGCACAGACACTTGGCTCTATAGGCTCCCTAAACACTACCAATCCTGATGAATTGAGCAAAGTAAAAGTGCTCGTGAAATTCATATCCCTGGAGGACAGCCCGGAAGGGTTCGGACAGCGAATTACCATTGCTACGAATACTCAGAATAAAGTAGAAAAGAAAGACTTCGTATCGCTGGATACGGAACAGGCGCGGTTGAAAATAGAGCTAAAGCTGGAAAATATCGATTATCACTATAAGCGGACAGATGAAAAAGTGATAGCTGATGATCATAATTACATGCTGGAAGAAGTAGCCTACAGCCTTGCTTGTCTTTTCAAAAACGTGGACTATTCGACTATGATTAAAAAGGAGTCCGGCAGGCTTTGGGAAGACGTTACCAAAGAACCATATACAGACCTGTTTAATCAAAATACCTCAGCACAAAAAATAATAAAAGCAGTAAGGATATACAGGTTTATCTCTGAGCAAATGGACGATATGGCCTGGGAAGCAGAAGGACGCCAAAGAAGCATATACCGTTATGGAAACGCGTTTGTAGCTCATGTTATTTTTCAAAAAATGAAAAAAGCTATCTGGGCAGATAGTTATACAGACTTTGAAAAATTCTTTGCGGATGAGCTGCCGGAAATGACTGGTAGGTACATCCAACAGCTTGAAGATACAATAGAGGCAGAATATCCTGATGCTATGATCGTGTATGTTCTAAGGAACTATACAAAGTGCCGTAGGTTAGAAACCTTAATGGTCTAAATATTTTCATGGTGATAGGGTTTATAGGGGCTGGCCCGTTGTCTGGCCAGCTTTTTTGTTGCCTGCCAGTTCTCCATGTGTACATGACAAGTATCTTTTAATATCTTTTTACTATATTTAGTATATCCTATTGTTTGCCTGTTGAATCTATTATGAAGTGAGAGAACAAATAGTAGCATATAAGGGCGTAGAGCTCATCTTTGTTATTTACGATGGTACCGTTCAGGGTTACAATAAGTTCCTGGAAACCACAACCAATATACAGGGCGGTGGGGGCAGGATATATACCAATCAATTTACAGAAAGAGTGCAGGGTAAGATTAAGCCCGTTAAGTCAGAGACCAGACACAAGTACATTACCGAATTTTCTGTTGTAGAGGATGACGGCAAGGAAGTCTCCGTCCGGCTTATAAACAATGCCAGTGCTTTTCGCGACGGGCAATCCGTTTCTGTTTGGATTGAAAATAATGGCAAACGTGTTTATAAGATCATCAACTATAATATAGCGAACACTACCAGTGTGAACTCAATAAAAGATATTGTCAAGAGCAATAACTATTACTTCAATGAATACCTGAAGGCTAATTTTCTGGTGAATATTTTATGGCGGTTAACCCAGGTTGCAATATTGGCATTAATAATTTGGTTCACGATCGATATCTTCAAGGGCAAAGATATCCTCGCTACAATCATAGGGTTTGCCGTCATAATCATACCGGTCATTCTCATATACAGACTCATAAAGAACCTTATCAAGTCTAGTCTTATTAAAGGGTTAAAGCAGATGATTAAAGGGCGCTGAATATTGTTGTGCGTTAACACTATGTCATCACTCATTTACAGCCTCGTCAATAAGTATTTATAGTATCAACAACACATCTTTTGGTGGGAATTTACCTCCTATTGCTGCTTTTTCTGCTTGCCCTGGAAGCTCTATTACTACATGAGAGAATATTCCGTTCCCTAACTGTTCGATATTTCCATAGAAACCACCTTTGCCGTCCGGTTTCATTTTTATGTAGTGATTACCACTCTGATAAAAATAACGGTCATCAATGGTTCTCAATTCCTTTTTGCCATCAGGGAATTCTGCTACTAATTGTAGTGATACTGGCTCTGTTGACAATTTACCTATTGGTATCGTACACGAAAGATGCAACCCTTCTGGAATGAATGCAGCAACCCGATCATTGCGCATCACGATATTAAAATAATGATTTAAAAAGCTATGGTTAGTTTCCATGTCGGTTGCTACACTTGGCTGATAAAAGATAACGGCAGAAACACTCTTATTAGGGTAGAGCTTAAAATAATCCTGCAGCCATTCACAACACTTGTTAACGGATGCCGTCGGCGGCAGATGTATCAGGATTGCATTAGCTAGCCCTAAACCTTCATTAGCGCATGCTTTGTCAGGTTCACACAAGCATCATCGATTTTACTGAAGAGATTTTCATGTTCATTCTTATGATACAGGCCCGATATAATCAGCGTATAAGATTTGAAGGCAGGATGGTATTGATCTATATTCTGTTCAAATGGGTGAAGTATAACCGTCCAATCCAGATTTGTATTACCTTCCTCAAATCCTTTCGATTCGTCTTTACGGTTTGCCAGGTAGGTAAATCCTGCTTTTCTCTCAAAAATATTTCCGAGATTATCTTTCAGTTTATTCCAATTTTTTTGATCAGGATATTTTACAGGACTATCAATGACAATATGGAGTGGTGGACAATCGATTTCAACTATTAGCTGCTTAATATAAACTTCAATATCTGTTGCCTGTTGCTCAAATCGTGTCTCATGCACGGACATTCCATAGTTCTTTATTGATGTTCTCAAACTTCCACCTTCTTTAAGCAGTATGGTGCCGTCATAACCTGCCTGGTCCCGTTTGGCCGGTATAACTTTTGATTCATCATTATGGAATAAAGCCAATCCTATTATCTCAAAGATGGCGCCTTGACTATTTTTTTATCGTTTGATTTGCTCTTATCCACTTGATCCTTTGTCCATGCGCTATCAATTGCAGACATAGTTTTTATACTGGATGCAAGCGTATATAGTTCTGCGGTTGACAACTCATCACTGCGTTCCCACAATTCCTGTATCGGATGCCCGTCCTTTTTGCATAACCATTCTTCAGAATAAGCATCGACCAGCACTTTGAAGAACTTGTCCATTTCTTCATTTCCAATGTTAGAGCTTGAGCGGCGTCTTTTAAAATATTGAAGTTCGGGCATTGGTGAGGCTATTGTAATTTCTTGGAGAAGAACTTTCTGATTTCGGTCATTTGTTCTTCAATATGCTCTTTTATGTAGTTCTTTCGTTGCATGTATTCCTGGGCAATCTGCAACACTTCATTTAATGAGATACCCTTATCTGTGGCTATCCTTCGAAGCTCCTTTGCCCTTTTCTCATCCGCAGGATGCCCTGCGAAAATACCGTCCTCTGAACCGAAGCAGCCTGGCATACTTTGTTTCAAGGAATCTAATACTTCCACTTTCAAATCATGCTCTCTTGACATACAAAATAGTTTTAAAATAAAAGCCAACAATCCTGTTGGCGTGTAAAATTAGTTAACTATTCCATGGCATAGACAAAGCAGGAGTTCGACTTCATATTTCTATGGTTTCTTTCCTCTTCTGTTGCGAACGGTTCTTGCCTTTTCAAGTTCTTTATGATAATTCCAAGCTTCGCTCTCTGTAATAGCATCCATATAACGAGCAAAGTCTGTGAACGTCTTTCCAAGAGCGGATAGGACAACATTTATCGTGCTGATTTTAGGATTTGAGTTGCCGGTAAACAGATCTGACAAAGTTGCTTTTCGCAAATCTGCGGCACTTGATAATTGCCCTAAAGATGTAATCAAAGTAGGTTTGCCTCTCCCTTCTGTCTTCAACCTCTCGTTCTCTTCCATCAATTTCTTGAAGGCCAAACCGACTTTAAGCTGCCCTAAAAGCTGCTCTTTGCCTATATGTTTATCCTTTTCCATGTGGAAAAGAACATTCTTTTCTAAAATATTTTGTTACGGTGTAGCGTAACATCAAAATAATTTCGTAAATTGTGCTTGGTATTGGCGCATGTATTCTGTCATTGCTGGAGACTGCCTTGGCTTACGTAACTGGTAACGGGCTAAGGACTTGCCAGTTCTTCGGCTTATAGTTTAAGATTGAGCTAATAAAAGTGAAATGAATGGCTATTTAAAGGCTTCAAAGTTAAAGTCGAACAGTTCTTTTGGATGCACATGCAATCCTTCGGCAATAGATATAATAGTTGCCAAAGTTGGACTATGCTCGCCATTCTTGACTCGGTATATCTGTTTAGTTTCAAGATTACCGATAGCTGCCACTTCTTCAGGTGTCATGCCCTTGGCTTTTATTAGCTCATCAAGATGCTTGCCAAAGGCTTTAAGATATTGCTGATCGCGCCCTTTCACAGCATTGAAAGTGCGTAGATATAGTCGAATAAAATTGTCAAATTTGACAATTTGGGATTATAAGTTTAAATTTGGAATGCATTTGAAAGATATGAAGTAATGATTAACTAAATTTGCGACTCTTCAAAAGTTGTTGAAGCATTCGCTTTGGATCTCGTCGTAGAAACCTAGGAAATTTCATGAAGAACGAGACGATAAGCAGGATGCCCGCGTTAAAAGGCGCGGGCTCTTCTTATTCGTTCTTCGGGCCTCCTAGGGCCTCTACGGCGGTAAGAATGAGTTCCGCGCTCTTTTAACTTTATAGCACGTCACTCATTCTTATCGATTCCGGCCTTCAAAAACGTATTCAAGGGTTGCACACTTGCAACAAGTATTGTTTCACCCTTTAAATATGTAAAAAGCAATGAAGGCACAATGTCTACTTTTCCCGCTCCTGCTCGGGAGCACAATGGCGCAAGCCAAAAACATTTCCTCGCCCGGTGTGGCGGGCAATACACTCAACTTTATTGAGAACAAAGGACAGGTCGTAGATCAGTACGGCAACAGCCGTCATGATATCAACTACCGTTTAGGGGGTAGTGGGCTGAGTATGTTTATCGGCGGGGGACAACTCCATTACCAGTGGGCGTCCCCCGTCGCTCAGTTTGATGAAGATAAGCAGCGCATAGCCTTGTATCGTATGGACGTAACTCTCGTAGGCGCAGATCCACATACAAAGGTGGTAGCAGAGCAAAAGCAAGCTTTCTATGAGCGGTACTACACTCCTCAATTTGGCGAACGAGGCGCTACGGCCTATGCTTATCAGAAGATCACTTACGAGAACGTGTACCCCAACATAGATTGGGTATTGTATGTAAAAGATAACAAAGTAGAGTATGACTTTGTAGTGCGTCCTGGCGGCAAGGTGAGCGATATACAATTGCGATATGATGGCGCAACCAATCTAAGCCTGGATAAATCGGGTGGGCTTACTGCCACCACCCCATCCGGCAGCATCACTGAAGCCATACCGGTAAGCTACCAGCAAACAAACGGGAAAAAAGTAGCCTCATCTTTTACCCTGAAGGATAACATAGTTAGTTTCTCCACTGGTGATTATACAGGAACGCTGATAATTGATCCTACGCTGAGTTGGAGTACATATTATGGTGGTAGTGGGACAGAAACAATGAGGCAGGGCTGTGTAACTGGAGACAATTATGGCGATGGTTATCTTAGCGGAGTTACAACTACTAATGGGCTTGCTACGGTTGGCAGTTATCAAGATACTGTGACTGGAGGCACCGATGCCTTTCTGGTTAAATTTAATAGCTCCGGGGTTAGGCAATGGGCTACCTATTTTGGAGGAACTTTATCAGAAAATATTTATGGTATTAGATGTGACCAAATCGGAAATGTTTATCTGTCTGGATATACCAACAGCACAGATATGATAACTACTGTAGGTGCACATCAAACTATCAATAATGGTGGAACTGATGCGATTTTGGTAAAATTTGATAGTTCGGGAGCTTTACAATGGTCAACGTATTTTGGAGGAAGTGCTGCTGAACAATGTTATGGTATAAACTGTGACAAGGATAACAATGTATATATTACTGGTTACACACAAAGTACATCAAGCATTGCCACAATAGGAGCATACCAAATTTCTCAAGCAGGTAGTCAAGATGGCTTTTTAGCTAAATTTAATAGTGCAGGAACTTTAAAATGGGCAACTTATTATGGTGGCTCAAATATTGACAACGGTGCTGGCGTAAGCTGTGACAGCAGCAAAAATGTATTTCTTTGCGGCGTGACAAAAAGTACGTCAGGCATAGCAACAACAGGGGGTTCTCAAGTGGCATTAAGTGGGACACAAGATGCTTTCATTGCCAAGTTTGATAGCACAGGAGCTATAATATGGGGAACATATTACGGTGGTCCAGGCACTGATGCCGGTGGTGCGATCACATGTGACAATATTGGAAGCATATATATGACTGGGAATACCGCAAGCACATTTGGTATAGCTACTCCAGGAGCAGTTCAAGATACATTCGCAGGTGCGGCGGGCGACATGTTTTTAGTGAAATTTAACAGTAGTGGTTCATTAAAATGGGGCACTTATTATGGTGGGGCGGGAAATGATATCGGCTATGCGCTTAGTTATAGCGCATTAGGATACGTTTATTTGGCTGGCGTGACACCGAGCATGGGACTAGCAACGGTCGGGACTTTCCAAGATACTATTGGAGGCAGTACTGATGCTCTTGTAGTAAAATTTGATACAGCAGGAAATAGGATGTGGGCTACCTATTTTGGAGCAGAAGCAGCAGACTATGGACATGGTGTTTACTGTAGCCCTCTTTCGAGGATATTTTTAGGCGGCGGATCAGCAAGTTATGGACTTCTAACAACTTTAGGCTGTTATCAAACATCAAACGCAGGAGGAACTGCCGACGGGTACTTAGTTATGTTCAATGATTGCATTCTAACGCAACCTGATTCGCTTGTAGGTAGCGATACTGTTTGCAGAGGTGCGGCTTACACTTACTATACCCACCCCGTTGTGGGTGCTCTTTCGTATACATGGACATTGCCAACTGGCTTTACTGGCACGAGTACTACAGATACAATCCACTTAATTGCAGGTAACCATACAGACACTGTTAAAGTAGCAGCGAATTTTGCCTGCGGTACGAGCACACAATTAGCTAAGGTAATTTCAGTAAGCCCATTACCTACTATCACACCTGTAGGTACATCCAGTATTTGTAATGGCGATAGTATTACACTTACCTCCAGTACAGGCACAGTCTATCAATGGTTACAGGGAGGTGTAGCAATCGTTGGAGCACATAGCAATAGTTATACTGTGCATACGGGCAATCAATATTCAGTGATTGTCACCTCGACAAGTGGCTGTGTTGACACATCTGGGGCAGATACTATTATTGTGCATCCCACTCCAGTTCCTGTGATTACCGCAAGCGGCATGACATTGAGTACAGGTACTTACACATCTTACCAATGGAACCGTAACGGCACCCTAATTACAGGAGCGATTAGCCAAACTTATACAATGGTCATAGAGTCCGGTGATTATACAGTAACCGTAGTAGATAGCAATGGATGTACAGGCACTTCAACTATATATAATCCAACAGTAGGTGTTCCTAATGTTAACCCGAATAATCCGATAAGCGTATATCCCAATCCGACCACTGGTACTATTTCCATTATCACGAAGCAAATAGTGAATATAGCCATAACAGGTACTGATGGCAGGTTGATCGACATTTACAAGGCACCTAAACAGATAGACTTGAGCAGTTTGCCTGACGGTATATATCTCCTGCGAATAATTGATGATAAAGGTGGTTTAATAAGTATACAGAAAATGGTGAAAGCAAAGAACCGATAGCCTCGGGGCTGGGAGGATAGCAAGTGTTCTCCCAGCACTTTGTTTCGTTAAACACAATTTATGAAGAAAGTATTATTTATAGCTGGAATGCTGATCAACAGCATTTTAACGTGGGCCCAATCGGAGCAGAACATTTGGGCATTCGGTGAAGGCGCAGGATTAAATTTTAATGTAGCAGGTCCAGCATCATACACAGATAATCTAGTCCCCGGCTACGAAGGATGTGCTGCGATTTGCAACGCTACAGGACAGATGCTTTTTTATTCCAACGGCCTTTGGGTATGGGATAAATACGATCATTTAATGCCCGCTCTTACTGGCGGGGTATCTGGTTATTCTTTGCCGGTTTCTACTTCTGTTGGTTACCCTCCCTTGATGCCTTATACTGGTGGTGCCGCTACACAAGCAGCAGCTATATGCAATGCGCCTATGCAACCCGGTAGATATTATCTATTTAGCTTAAACACGAACGGACAACTATTCTATTCATTGATAGACACGAGTCTTAATAGCGGATCTGGCGATATTGTAACCGGTATGAAAGGCGTATATATGGGAGGTGGGTTTACGGAGAAAATGACTTTAGTAAAAGGTTGTAATAATATTTGGCTTATAACTCGTTCTAAAACTTCAAATCAATATAAAAGTTTTGAAATCAGAGACACTGGAATTGTGCTCACTCCGGTTGTGTCAAATGCTGGCAAATTGCCATTGACGTGGTATCAAGATGGCGTAATCAAATTCTCACCAGACGGCACAAAAATGGCAGCTGCTTGTAATTATGGTGGTGTCAACATTGGGGGACTTGAACTGTATGACTTTGATTATAGGACAGGGATTTTATCTAATGCACGAGTGTTAGATTCAAGCAGTTCAGATGGGTACTATTACGGCGCATGTTTTTCACAAGATAATACAAAGCTGTATGCCACCACGTCATCTTATAGCATCGGAAGTATTATTCATCCTGGAAGGTTAAAGCAGTTTAATGTCAGTCTTGGTTCTACTGCTGCTATTATAGCATCAAATATCCTGATCTATGCCGACACCGCAACACAGACGCGTGACCTGGGAGACCTAAAAAGGGCAGTTGATGGGAAAATTTACATTTCCAGCCAAAATGCAGTGAGCGCAGCGGTGTACATGCATAATATAAGTAGTCCTAATGCAGCAGGTCCGAGTTGCGGATTTGTGCCTAATGCTGTTGCTCTTCCTTTAGGCTCTTGGCTCTATAAGGGATTACCAAATGATGTAGTGATATTGAACAACATGGATACTGTAAAAACAATAAATAATGTATCAGCCTGCTTTATTGACAGTATAAGCATTGCTGCACTTGATACTTTTGGCAAAAACTACATGTGGCAGGATAATACATCAGCAAAAAAGTTTGTAGTTCATACAAATGGCATTTATTCTGTTGGATACGTAAACAGCAACTGCAAGTATCAATTGGATATATTTAACGTAAACTTTGTCCATGTACCTATTATCAGTTCAACTAGTTATAGTTGTAATAGTCAGAGGCAAGGCATAGCCTGGGCAAAGTCTGCAGCAGGTGATACAGCAAGATTTACATTTACATGGTTCGATGCAAATGGCAATATTCTGCAACAGCATGTATCTTATAAATCTGATAGCATTAGAGGATTGGATACGGGTTTTTATACCGTCCAAGTTCATTCAATTGGTGGATGCGATACGACGTTGCATGTACGGATAGTGGGCATTCCTTCTCCGACGGCTTTTGCTACGATAGACAGTATCGTATGCAAAGGAAATGGGGCTATATTTTCGGCAAGTACAGATGGAGCAGCATGGAAATGGTATTTTGGTGATGGGACTACAACAGACAGCCTGAGTTCAACGCACTATTATAAGCAAGCTAAAAACTATACTGTTCAGTTTGTGACAAGTAATATTGAGGGTTGTTCAGACACTGTAACAAGAATTGTTCAGGTTAAAACATTTGTTATTGATTTATCTTCTGATAAAGACAATGTGCATATTGGTGAGCTGATAACACTCCAGACTACAAGTAGCGAAGCATATACAGTAACAGAATGGGAGCCTGCTAATATGTTTTCTGACCCAAGTGCATTTACACAAACATTAAACTTAGATACTACACATACTTTCATTGTATTCGGACAATCCGCTTATGGCTGTATAGATTCGGCGATGATAACATTATTCGTCAACCCAGAAGTATTTCTTCCATCAGCCTTTACACCTAATGGAGATGGTCTAAATGATCGTTTCCGTCCACGTACTGCTGGCTCGGGTATATTCATTGACGATTTTGAAATCTATAATCGCTGGGGGCAAATGGTTTGGTATGGATATGGAGCTAACGCTGCTGAAGGTTGGGATGGCAAATTTCACGGAATAGATGCGGAAATAGGCACATACTTCTACACTATTCACATGGTTACTCATTCTGGTGGAACACTCACTCAGAAAGGTGATGTAACATTGATAAGATAATTAAAAAGCCCCGGTTTCGGGGCTTTTTAATAGATATAAGTTTATTGTTATTCTACCAATAGGTGTGCATGCATTGAACTATTCGCTGATTGCACCTGGATGATATAGAGTCCGGCAGCAAGGCCTTTCGTGTCAACAGATATATGCTGGTCACCTTTTGTAATAATGCTCTCTGATGTACGAAGTACACGACCTGCATTATCCACTATTGATATAGAAATATTACCATCGGCAGCCGCATTAAATAGAGCATAGGTTGTACCATTACTTGGATTTGGCGCTAATTGCAAGCCGGCAAGATTCTCAACAGTTAGGCCATTTATTGCAGTGGTGCTGCTCATTTTGTTTTGAGGGCACGGATTGAAATTAGCAGGATCCCAATTAGTCCATCCGGTTGTCCAATCAGTTGATTTATTAAATCCGCCATGATATCGCGTACCAGTGGTTGTAAAGAATGCATTCTGCAGGTCAGTAGCTGAATAGTCTACTTGATTCAGTGCCGTGGAGTTTGACAGAATAAAGCTTGGTACAACAGTACTGGTGTAAGTGGTGCAGATGGTCGAACTATATCCTGTCGTATAACTTGGCAACTGATTGTTTAGTTGTGCACAAGAAGCGAAAGGGCCTTGTCCATCTGTCACCCAATCATTTAGATCTGTAGCGCAATTAGCTGGCCATGTGGAGTTATTACTATAATCTGTAGTATTGCTGCTAAAACTGTTTTCAGCAAAGTTCAAAGTATAGTTAACATCAGCGTTGTTCAATGTTGAAAGGTCTTGCATACGCATGCCAGTTGGCCAACCTGACAGAAAACTATTATATACTCCTCCATTTGCATTTAACTGAAAAAGCACTGCATTTTTATAGTCACTGCTAATGGGACCCGCACCGCAGTATAAAGGGCCAATGAAAGTTGCGTCGCTAATAACAGGGTGAGTTAATGGTGTATTTGTTGAGCCTGAACCGTCATTTGCTATCATGATAGCATTAGAACCTGATGCCAAGTGGGCATTGGAAACATCCAATCTAATACTGAGTGCGAATTGCAATAAGCTTCTGTTTCCATACTCAAAAATGAAATCATTACCTTTAGCATTATATGATATCAAATTCTTGGCCTTAACTGTGCCACCGTAGAATTCAAATGCATGATTTGCAATAAATGCTGTTTGGATATTGTTCATCGTTGTTCCACTTCCAACCGATAAGAGAGTCATCCCATACTTAGCGTATTCTATACGGAGGTAAGTTATGCTGCCGGAATTGTCAGCGTCAGTTGAACCACCACCAGAAAGTGAAGAGCATGTACGACCGGAAACAGATACGCTTCCCCCGCTTACATTATTAGAAGCATTTCCCTCTATAATAACGCCACTCCAGTCACCATAATTTTTAGTAGTTGGCGTTTGATCACAAGTAAAGATTACCGGTGAACCGGATGTTCCATTTACGTTTAATGTAGCGCCCTTGTCAATAATGAGCGCTGCATCAACTGATTTCTCGAACATAACAGTTGTTCCTGCCGGAATTGTCAATGTGTGACCATTTGTTACGTGGATACAACCTTCCATCCTATACAATGTACCAGCACTTAATGTAGTATTGGTTGTAATATTGCTGGTTATGGATGTATAGCTACAATCCACCTGTGTCGCAAATGTACTTGTGCTGATACCGATCAACATGGCGGTAAGCAGCGTATATATTTTGTTCATAATTTTGATTTTAATGTAAGAAAATATGATTGCTGTGTCATTCTGATTGGCGTTGTCAGGGCGGATGAACATAATGCAACATCATTTTCAGATCCCCTTGTTGTTCGTAGCAACGGGGGATTGTTTTATGCTGATATCCGCAATATGTGTAGATCGTTTTCATAATTATCCATCATTGATACGGATGAATAATGATTAGTAATACAACGCATAGTAAATGTTCCACTGCAAAGGTTTGGAATTGTTACAAAAGATATGGGGGATTAATCCCTCAATTTTACATAGGTTCACATTTACTAATACCCTCTCTTGATATTAACATACACATAAATATATAAGACCTCCATCATCAATTACCTAAACAGATATTTTGTATGCCAGAAATATATGTGGTCTATTATTTGATAAATCCTTAAACATTTAGAAACTCATAAACAAGGGATTTATCCCCCAATCTTTATTAGATAATCATTATAATTTTGTTGCCTGTTATAATCTGAAGTGTTTCAAATTATGGAGAGAGGGAAACAGAAAGCCAATGAAACAGAAAACAAGAAGATACGGATTGCAATAGCGGATGATCATGCTTTGGTAAGAGAATCAGTTTCTACCCGTATAGAGGATGATGGTGACATAGAGGTAGTCATTCAAGCTGCAGATGGTAAGGAGCTAATTACATCGATTGAGAAAAGTAAAATTAAACCCGATGTATGCCTTATAGACATCATGATGCCTGTACTGGATGGATTTCAGACTGTTGAGCATTTAAAAAAGTTATGGCCGGAAATTAAGCTTTTAGTACTTACAGGTTATTTGCGTGAAACGTATGTGGTCCAGATGATCTTAGCAGGAGCTAATGGATATTTATCTAAAAATAGCCACCCACATACTGTTAAAGAGGCTATTCGTCATGTTACAGAATTTGACATCTACTGTAACGAGCAGTTCTGTCTAAAAGATATAAAGGCGATCAGGGATGGGCATATGGAATTACCCAATCTAACTGAAAAGGAAAAACAACTGCTAAGGTATTGTATTGAAGATCTTACATACGGGGAGATAGCGGATAAAATGGCAACATCCTCCAAAAGTGTAGAAGGTTATCGAAATAAACTATTTGAAAAATTAGGTGTGAAAACACGTGCCGGGCTTACCATGTATGCCGTCCGATATGGATACGCACCTATTGACACGGGAGTATTACCCGGGAAATAATTTTATTAACCATTAAAACACAGATTATGACATCGACCAAAATTGCAGTAATTGTATTGGCAGCCATTATGTTCTCAGCATGTAGCAATCAAAATTGCGGGGAAGTGCCAGATTACACAGGTTTTATTCCTAAAGACACTGCCAATATCATGATTTCGAGCTACCTGACTAGCATTGCATCCGATTCCACGCCGAAACCTGCTCCCAATTTAAATTCCCTTATTATTGATGCTAAAGAATTACGAACCTATCTGAACAATAACAGGAATATTGCCCATGTCAAGCTTATGCTAGCGCATACCTTGAAATATATCAATGAAGGTAATGCTGGCAAATATGCAGGATATCGCAGTGACGCGTTAACCATTGTTGTCGCCGGATATGATAGTGCCGGAAATTACATATTTGCTCCTGGGAACACCGTTCCTGATCACTGTGGTCCTTGTCCAGATTTTTGCCCAGTGTCTGGTACTGCAGCCAATAATCTGCTACAGTAGATGAATAACTTAGCCAGGCTGTCAGTAATTATGTATGATGTCTATCTCATCTTACTCCTTTTGTTGACTTTATTAGCAGTAGTCAGATTCAAACAATTGGATAAGGCGACAAGGATAATTGCTTTGTTGATTTTTCTAAGCTTGGCAACTGAATTGATTGCACGATATTGTACAAATGGCAACAATCATCCTGTTTATAATATTTCTTGCTTTGTAGAATGGGGATTAGTATGTCTCTATTTCAATTATTCTATTAGCACCTTTACGAGATTTTATCTGGGCTGGGTTTTTGCAATAGTAGGAATTGCTCTTGGAATTTTGAACTTATGGCTTCAGCCTATTGAAAGATTAAGTTCCAATTTCCTATTTCTGGAATGCATGGGCATATGTTGTCTTTCCTTCTACTCTGTTTATAGGTTTATGCTTTTAGATGATGTTAATATAAAACTACAAAGGAAGGTTCATTACTGGATACCTTTTATTCTCGCGTTTTACCAGTGTGGCGCATTATGGAGTTGGGTCGCTTATGACTATTATGAAGGGGTTAATAAAAAAGCAACCGGTTTATTACATATATTATTGATCCTAAATTGTCTTGTGGTGTATAGTGCATTTGCAATTGTATTCTATTTATATCCCAAATTAAGAAATACACATGTTTGACACTCCGTACATGCCATTTGTTATCGCTATTACTTTTCTCGGATGTATGACTATATCCTTCATAGCCATGTTATTCGTGAAAATAAAGAAACGTGAAAGTATCAAAAATAAGAAGCAACTCCAGGAATTGCTTAACGAGAAGGAGAATACGATGCATTCTATTGCAATGGAATTACATGATAACATCAATCAGGTACTGCACATGATGCGATTGGAAATGCGGATATTAGAAGAGCACACTTTGGACCAGCATAAACCTTTAGCCACTGGCATTGGGGAAAGAATGGACCGGTTATTGTTTGACACACAGAATATATCTCAATATCTGAATCCACAATATGTTCAGAATATTGGCTTTATTCCGGCTTTACAGGAGGCAGCCACGTGGTTAAATGCGACGGGGCGTATTCGCTGTACTTTTGATATAGAAGGAGAGCGTCGGATGTTACCCCATCAGGCTGGATTGATGGCATTTCGCATAGCGCAGGAAGCAATACGCAATGTACTGAAATACTCTGAAGCAGATCATTTGTCTATAATACTTACGTTCAGATCAAGGGAATTTCAGATGCGACTAACCGATAATGGCAAAGGAATCGAAAAGGATGCCGTAAATAAAGGCTCAGGCATCGAAAATTTATACCAGCGAGCCAATATTATAGGGGGAACATTAACCATTTATTCGGTGCCAGATGGGGGAACAATTATACTACTGGATGTTCCGAAGATGCAATACATCTCACAGTTGGATGAGATGACTGCTATGACAAGTTATAACAACAATTCTATAAATCTATAAAAGCTTATAAAAATGCAAGTCTATGAGAAGAGCTACAAAAAGCGACAGGCAGTTGGTGGTGAAGATACTTAGCCAATCCTTCGATAAGAATCCAAGTGTAAATCATGTCATCATACAAGATCACCTGCGAAGAAAGCGTATACAGTTGTTGATGGAATATTCTTTTTATGTGTGTCTTTTATTTGGTGAGGTATTTATTTCAGATGATAGTCTAGCATGTGCATTAGTTATATATCCTGACAAGAAAAGACCAACTCTTCGATCTGTACTCTTAAATGCCAACCTTATTTTTAAGTGTATCGGCATCAGAAATATCAAAAAGACCCTTGACAGAGAAGCGCTACTTAAAAAGGTCAGAGGAAAAGAAAAGATGAGTTGCCTGTGGTTTATAGGTGTTGCTGCAGAGGGCCAGCATAAAGGTACAGGCAGTAATTTACTACAATCGGTAATTGCTAATAGTACAGATAAGGGAAGGCCTGTTTACCTAGAAACTTCCAACGAACAGAATCTACCCTGGTACAAGAAATTTGGATTTAATATTTATGCAGAAAAGGATTTAGGTCATACTTTATATTTCCTGAAAAGGAATATCGAAAAATAAGGAGGCGGTCATGTTAGTCTTTGGAACAGAGCTACACGTTATCACCTTCCTGATCATCGTTCTGGAACTGGTGTTCTTTATCTATCAGTCAATACATTATTTATCACGTCGTTCGGATAAGAATAGATTGTATTACCTGATACTACTGTATCTGTTGATACAATACAACTTGATTAGCGGATTACTTCCTGATAAGAAAATCCCTATAAATATCGAGGTGCAGAATGTAATTGCATTCGCAGTTGCCTTTATTATGGGGATGTATTTCCCGTATTATTTTTACAAAGTCTACGGCCTTGCCAAGCTTAAATTTTACGCTTATGGAGGTTCTTTGCTTTTCCTGCTTGTGCCCTTCTTTATCTGTTTTCTGGTTCCTTACTATTTAACAGACAACCTTGAACTCAGCCGCCGGCTGGCAGTCACAATACCGTTCCTTTATGCCTTATCCTTTTTGTACTCCCTAACTAAAGCAATAAGAGCCAGGAACCGAGAATCCGATGATCCTGAGTTTCGGAAGGAGATTTTTGGAGTGTATTTAGCGGTTACCTTCTTTATCATGCTGCCTATTATTGCTTTCTTTGAAGTCCAACTCAACACATTGTTACGGCCAGTGCTGCATTTTCATAATGGCAGCCAGGTAGTAGAAGCAATTACTACAAATTCAGGAATGCTTGTAATGACCGTATTGTTTATCAGGAGATCGGTACGTCAATCCATCTTGGAGTATAACAAATTACAGGAATCCGAGAAGAGACTACAAGGTATCAATGAAGAGCTTACTATTAAGGTTAAAGAACGCACGCGAGAATTGGAGCTTGCCAATGAGCAACGTACCAATGCGTTTATCAACCTTGCCCATGAAACAAAAACACCGTTGACCCTTATCAATAATAGCCTTGATGATTATATTGCTCACTTTGGTGAAAACGAGGAATTAAAACTCATAAAAAGAAGTATTGAAAAGCTGAACAATGATATCGTCAATTTCTTTGACATGGAACGGGTCTCCAAAGGGATGGAAATATACAATCATCACCAGGTGTCGGATTTCAGCGCTATTCTGTCAGATATTGTAGCACTATTCAAAAAGTACAGTGACACAAAAAGTATCTCTTTAACAGCGTACATACAACCTGATATATACATAGAGGCAGATCCAACTGCGTTAACTCGGATTGTCAATAATCTGATTGAGAATGCCATAAAATATACTGATCCGAATGGAGACATTACTGTGCGGCTGGTTGAAAATGAAGGTGAAATAAAGCTGGAAGTAGAAGATACAGGTATTGGGATTCCCCCTATGGTACACGAAAAAATATTTGATCCTTATTACCAGCTTAACCGGGAGAAAAGTAACCTGCAGGGCATGGGGCTAGGACTACCTATTGTACGCAAAGTGATACAATCATTGGATGGCACCATTAAGATTGACAGTAATCCTGCCCTAAAAAAAGGTACTATCGTTATTGTGATGCTGAAAAAGGGTTGCCTGTCAAAAGGGCCTGTTACCAATTACATACCAAAGGTTGAAACAGGCCTATATGATCCGGATAAAATCATACCGTCTGACCTTGCCTATCATAAAGATAAGAGGACCATTCTTATCGTAGAGGATAATAAGGCAATGATCAGTTTTCTTTATAAAAGACTGAACGTCAACTATAATATATCTTATGCTTTGAATGGTGCTGAAGCCCTGAAGAAGCTGCAGGAATCAGAAGCATTACCAGACCTGATCCTTTCTGATGTTATGATGGATAAAATGGATGGATTTACCTTCGTGAAGATATTATCGGCAAACGATAGGTATAACCATATTCCTATCATATTTGTAACTGCCAAAACAGCGTTGATGGACAAGCTTCGGGGGTTGAAGCTAGGCGCCATAGATTTCCTTTCCAAGCCATTTTCTATTGAGGAGCTATCCCATAAGATAGAAACAGTAATAGACACCCTTGTAAGGCAGCAGAAAGCGATTTTAAGCCGTACTATTGCAAGCCTGAACCATGCCAACCAATTAGAAGGAACCAGCTATATAACGTCAAAATTCGACGAAAACTGTAGACGACTGCAGCTTACCGCAAGGGAAAGCGAAATAGTCCAATTAATTGCCAAAGGAAAGTCTTATAAACAGATCGCCAACAAACTATTTATTGCTGAAAATACAGTTAGCAAGCATGTACAGAATATATTTGAAAAGACCGGCGTTTCCAATAAGGTAGAGCTGATCAATCTACTGACCGTTTGATATAAGCCATTGAAATACTGGCAATTCAGTAGGGAAATAGTAGAAATCAAGTATAGGTATGCCCTGTTTGTCTCTCTAATTTTGTAATGATAAGAGATCATTACACCAAAAGAGGGCTTATGTGTACAGGTTACATTTTGCAGTGGCTGGATACTTTGGTTACTGTCACCCTGAATCCGGGAAAATCCCCAATCGCCAAAGCTACAACAGACGAAGTGACAAAAATTCTGGAACAGGCAGCGATTGAAAAAGAGAAGATTGAAACAACTGTCAAGTCAACAGTTTTTAACCTGGACGATGACGTCCAGATACGATGTACTATAAAAAAGTATCATTCCAGCCTGATCGCTTTGCTTGACCAAGCTATTGCAAATCGTACCTCCCTGTCAGACCATGAACTCTTACGCCAATTGTTAGACAAAACTGTTGCTACTATCGATGAACTACTGGCATTGATTGAAACCAGGTTTATCAGCTATCTTGATCTTGAAGAGCGGGTTCCGGCTACCTATTTGTTATTGGTAAAAAAGGAACTGAACAAAAAACTTTCATCGTTATCAAAAAAGCATAAAAATCTCCCTGTCTACCAGCCGGCATTTGATATTATGAAAGGAGATTTAGATTTACTCTTAAATTCTTCAGAAGATAAACAGCTACATAGTTTCCGGCAGTTATTTTACCTGAAAGAGCTTTTCAGGGAATTGGAAGAGCTTCAGCCAACCGAAGACACTTCTGTTTATTCCGCCCTTGATCATATACTGATTGCCATGAATTTTAATAGCAAGGCGTATATTTTCAATCTTACACAAAGAATTGCGATGCATATTAACCGTTCAGAGCAGCTTCCCGAACGAATGGAACAATTACTGTTTGATTTAAAATCATTTAAACAATGCCACAGAAAGCCCAATATCATTTTTAATATAAAAGATGCGGACCTGCATGAACAAATTAACAACTGGTTCTCCCAGGAATTGTTCTACCTGGAAAAGAAAATACATTATTTAGTTCATCCTTTAAAGGCCAAAGTCACCGACCAGGCAGCAAAAGGCGAGGTAAAACAAAAAATACGATCGGTACTTTCCGTAGACCAAATGGCACTTATCCTGAGAGCTGCTGATGAGACGAAAATAATCGCCACAAAGTCATTAAGCAACCTGTTTAAAACAATTGCACCCTACTTATCCACCCCTTACCAGGAAAATATATCGTATGACAGTATGCGTAGCAAATCCTATTCAGCAGAAATAAAAGATAAGGCTGTTGCTGTAGAAATGCTGCAACAAATCATTAAACGGATCAAGGAATATTAAGCCAGGAACAGATTAATAGCGCGATTTATCCAATTTCCAGCCGGTGTCAAACAGTGCCAACTCCACTCTTAATGTATCCGGCCTGGTCATATCTTTATTGATAAGTTTCGCGAAAGGAGTAATGTTTTTATGCACTACTGTATATTCTACTGTCGCACTTTTTTTGTCTTCCAACATCCTGATTGCGGTCACTTCACCTAAATCCACATCGGCAATTTTTACGACCTGAGTATAATTATATTTAGGGTCTTCCCTGATCAGAAAAGGCTTTGCCTTATCGGTAAAATGTATGATTGGGTTGCAGATATCCTTTAGCTTTTGTGTTTTATCTATCGTGACGATACCGTCAGCTTCCAGACCTGCATCCAGCAATGACCTGGCAGCTACGGCATCAGTCGTATTTACATCATGTTCAAATACGTGGGGATATTTTTTTACTTCTCGGATAACCTGTATGGCCTGCTCTTTTGTCAAACTCGTTCTATTGCAAGCCCCCAGCAATAAGATGGAAAGCACTAATACACTTACTGTTTTCATAACAAGTACATTTTTGAATGATAGCTAAGATCAGCAGTATGTCACACCAACAAATTTAAAAAAAATCTTCCGCTTTTATACTTATTCAGTCCATTGATAATCAGAGGGTACAGGGGTTACAAGTCACATCACAACATAAAACTGGACTTGAAATGGCCTCTCCAGCGTTGTTTTTTTGCTCTTGAAATCGAACGTAAGCAGCCGGTAACAAAGAAAAGGCTGATCAATGTAAAAACGCAAAAAACAGAAGCTATGTTACAAAACATCTCTTGGACCGACTACATAATGGCAGTTGCCGTAGCATTGGTCGTTTACTACCTGGTTATAGGTGTACGGTATTTCTCTTCGGATATAAAGGAGCTATTGTCCGGTAAACGCAGGCTGAAATTCCGAATGTCACCTGCAGCTGTGAGTGATGGTAATAATGTACCAAAGGAAGAACAGCAGGAAAGAGATGGCGAAGGTTTTGAAAACACCTCTGACAATGAATTCACGGAGGTAGAACATCTTATCGAGCGCCTGAAATCAGTCATCGCAGATGCTTCACGCCGGAAACTGATCCCGGATGAGTTCAAGCAATATATAGCTATGGTCTTTAAAGAATATCCCTCTGTAAGATACTCTCCCTTACGTTCATCTGTAAATGAACTGATCGTGTCGGAGTGTCAAAAATATGGGGCTGTTACACTAAAAGATGATGAAGTGGACCTGTTGTGGAAGGAAGCAGTGTAGCAAGCCATGACGGGATGTGCTTCCTGTTCAGCCCGGTGCGTTAGGGCAAGTATGGCAAAATGGTGGGCAGCGTAACAGGTAAGCCATCCCGTTTTTAATTTTTTCAAGTTTAAATGAAACTGTTTTATGAAAAGGTGTAGCAATAAGTTAAATCATGTTATCCGCAAAAGGATAGCTGCCGCAGGCGCTGCTTTGGCACTACTTGCCATTCACTGCAATGCCTATGCGCAGGATGGTATCCAGGGTATTAATGAAGCCAACAGCAAAGTGCGCAGCTATTTTGATGCAGGCACCAACCTGATGTATGCCGTAGGTGCTTTGCTCGGCTTGATCGGAGCTGTTAAGGTCTACCAGAAATGGAATTCAGGAGATCAGGATACCGGCAAAGTCGCAGCGGCCTGGTTTGGCAGTTGCATTTTTCTTGTCGTAGTGGCTACAGTCATCAAGTCATTTTTCGGTGTATAAAACCAGATATATGCAAGGCAAGCTCATGGAAAAACTTTGGACTTACATCGTCCATAACAACCCGGAACTAATGCTCCGATTGCAGGAGGAGCAATCGGTTACCACCTATCTCGAAGAAAAAGTAAAGGCCATCATGCCAATGGCAGAACAGCTTACAAGCGCAGGTAAGCCGGATTATATTATTGAGGAGCTATGTCTGGATGATTTGACAGCAGAACTAAAACCCTCCAGGTATCTATATATCCGTTCCGTGTTAGAGGAAGAGTTTCCGCAAGAGTACGAACGGCTCAAAGAAAGCGGTACGCTGACTTACGAGGTGGTTAACCTCATCGAATCCTGCAAAGACATCTTTAGCGATTTTGATTTTAACATAGAAAATGAAGCGGACAGGCATCTGCGGTATGCCATCATCGGTCAGGTACATACGTACCTGACCTAGCGCCAAGGGAAACAGTGAAGCGTGCAAATGTGTAGTTATGGCTTATAATGTCTTACAAAAACTCCGGGATAATCTGCGTGCCATACGTGTCGCACTGGATTATCAGAATGGCGCTCCGCTATCTGCGGAAAATATTGCCAGCCTGAAGAAATACGCAGGATTTGGGGGTATTAAAGCTGTTCTTTTTCCATATGGAACATTGGAAGACTGGCAGGCAAAAGGCGCTACTAAAGATAACCTGAGACTACATGAAGACATCATGCAATTGCATGAGCTTCTAAAATCAAATTTTCCAGATACTGCTTATAAAGAGATCATCGCGTCTTTGCGTAATAGCGTGCTAACTGCGTTTTACACACCGGAAGTCGTGCCCCAAACATTGTACAAAGTGTTCGCTGAGCAAGGCATTCAACCCAAAAGGATGTATGAACCCTCAGCAGGCGCTGGTATATTTATCACAGAAGCCACACATCTACTACCGCAAATCGAAAAGATAACTGCTGTAGAAAAAGACCGGCTCTCAGGAGCAGTGCTTGCCGCAATTAACAGCACGTTAAAAGCACAGACAGAAACACATGTAACGGGTTTTGAAGAGGCCCCTGTGAGAGACAACGGTACTTATGACCTGGTAGTAAGTAATATTCCGTTTGGAAATTTCTCCGTTTATGATGAAGCATTTCCGGACAAAGAGCTGTCGGGGAAAATACACAACTATTTTTTCGCAAAAGGACTTGACAAATTAGCTGAAGGTGGCTTGATGGCCTTTATTACTACAGATGCATTCCTGAATAATCCTTCTAATCATGCAGCCCGTCAATATCTTTTTGAACGGGCCGATTTTGTAAGCCTTGCGGTGATGCCGGATAACCTGATGAAGGATACAGGTAATACGGAAGCGCCTAATCATTTACTTATTGTCCAAAAAAATACCGCCAAAGAAAAACTAAGCGCGGAAGAAGAATGGCTGAATGATGTGAGGGAAAGAGAAAATGAATTCGGACGCTATCCGTTAAATTATTTTATATCCACACATGACCATGATGTGGTCATGGGCAACATACGTAAACCCGGCACAAACCAGTACGGAAGGGCCACTGAGGTGATATGGCAGGATGGAGATATAAGCCTGGTCGGCGACCTGCTTCATGCCAGCCTGTCCAGCCAATTGCAGCAGAGGTTCAACGCGGGATTATTTCAAAGGGCGCAAGCAATCACTTTGCCGGCGCCTGAGCATACCGGCAAAAAGCTGACCTACCTTCCCATGCCGGAAAATCAAACCGAAACACCATCTGTACAGCTCGGTTTGTTTGATACTGCCCCTGCAGAAAATATCAACAGGGCTATGGCTTATATCCATGAACTGGATGAAACGGTTATTCAGAAAGCAACAGCCCGGATCATAGGCACTGTACGTACTACGGATAAGCCGAGCCATGAAAATGTCGTTTTGATCACCGCAAAGCAACATAAAAGTAACCGATTCCTGTATAAGCTCTATTCTAATGTCAAGGAGGTGGATCAGTTATCCGTGAATTGGATGGATGCCCGCCTGTTGGGTCATGAGCTGACAGGTATCTCTAATTATCTCAAACAGTTTGACTATAGTTTCAGGTATGAGGGTGATCAGACACTGGAAGGTTTTTTCCGGTTTGAACAAAACATACCGTTGCCATTTATCGGGCTAAAGCCGTTTTACCAGGAAGGTACGCTTGTCGTACACATGGGACAGGTAGGCACTATCGGCAATCCTGATGCTGAATACAAACAAGCTGTCTTTCAACCGCTGAGTATTCAGGGTAATATTCACTTCTATGAACAATACACCTTCTTGCGTGATGCCTACCTGGAATTATCTGCTAAAGAAGTAGCAGGTGAAGCTATCAGCGATGCGGACAGGGACCAGCTGAATGCAAAGTATGAGTCCTTTGTTACGCTATATGGTTTGCTCAATGCACAGGATAACCGTCGGCGTATCCTTGAAGATACTGCTTTTGGTGTCATCACACTTTCATCGCTGGAGCGCAGGGAGGGGGAACGGTTTATTAAAGCGGATATACTTACGCATTCCATACATCAGGTAAAAGAAAGGTTTGTTACCGATGATCCTATTGAAGCATTAGCACATAGTTTAAATGACACTGGCAAAGTAGACCTTGGATTTATAAGCGCCGCAATGGAACAAGACGAGGATGAGGTTATCGCACGTCTTGGCAATCATATATACCTGAATCCGGCCAATAATGAATGGGAAACTGCAGATCAATACCTGAGTGGTAACGTAGTAGAAAAGTTACAACTCGCTGAAAGGCTTTCAGGTCAGTCCCCTGAACATTTCCAATATAAAAGAAGCTGTGAAGCTTTAACAAAGGTGCAGCCCGAACGTATTCCTTTTGAACTGTTAGACTTCAACTTAGGGGAACGATGGATACCTACTTCCTATTACGAGCGTTTTGCAACGGCATTATTTGAACAGGATGCCAGCATTACTTATTTCCCATCGCTGGACAGCTTCAAGGTCAGCATGGGCATGAACATTAAGGTGTCGAGGGAATTTGCCATAACTCCCAAGAGCGGCAGGACAACTTATGGATATACGCTACTTGAACATGCACTGGAGAATACGACTCCCTTTTTCACCTATGAAGTATCTGTCGGAGATGGAAAGACAATCCGTTTACCTGATAATGAAGCCATACAATTAGCGCATCAGAAGATAGAACAGATCCGTAATGGCTTTATCAATTGGCTCAACGAATTACCTGATGATGAAAAGAAACATATAGAGACGCTATACAATGACACCTTCAATTGTTATGTATTGCGTGAATTTGATGGCTCACACCTAAACTTCCCTGGCCTTAATAAAAAGGCTTTAGGCATTGAAGATCTCTACAGCTCGCAGAAAAATGCTGCATGGCGCATCATTCAAAATCGCGGTGCTCTGGTAGATCATGAAGTAGGGTTAGGCAAAACACTTACCATGATCGTTTCCGCCCAGGAGATGAAAAGGCTGGGTATTGTACATAAGCCCATTCGTGGCACTGAAGGCTAACGTTAACCAGATAGCTGAAACGTACAGGAAAGCATATCCTAAAGCACGTGTGCTGTTCCCAGGCCAGAATGATTTTACCCCTGCGCAAAGGCTGCGGTTATTCCATGAAATAAAAAACAATAATTGGGACTGTATCATACTGACTCATGACCAGTTCGGGAAAATCCCGCAATCGCCCGAGATTCAGAAAGAAATCTTCCAGACAGAGCTGGACAATGTAGACCGCGATCTGGATACGCTCGAATCCATAGGTGGAGACGTTTCTAAAAAGATGCTGAAAGGATTGGAGATCAGGAAGAACAATCTGGAAGGAAAGCTAAAGTCCATTTTAAAAGACATAGAAGAAAAGAAGGATACCGGTATCAATTTCAGGGAAATGGGTGTAGACCATTTGTTTGTAGATGAATCCCATAAGTATAAGAATCTCACTTTTACCACCCGCCATAACCGGGTAGCAGGATTAGGCAATACAGAAGGCAGTCAAAAGGCACTCAATATGCTATTTGCTGTGCGTGAGCTGCAGAATCGTTTCAATGCGGACCTCTGTGTTACATTCCTTTCAGGAACGCCTATTTCAAATAGCCTTACAGAAATGTACCTATTGTTTAAATACCTCCGGCCTAAAGAAATGGAGCGCCAGCAAATAGAGAATTTCGACGGCTGGGCAGCGGTATTTGCACGAAAGACCACTGACTTTGAGTTCTCTGTTACCAATGAAATTATTGCTAAAGAACGCTTTCGCCATTTTATTAAAGTACCAGAGCTGGCCTTGTTCTATAACGAGATCACAGACTATAAGACAGCCAGGCACATCAATCTCGATAAACCAGAACTATACGAAACGCTGGTCAACATAAAACCCACTCCTGATCAGACCGAGTTCATCAAAAAGCTGATGCAGTTTGCCAAGACAGGTAATGGCGAGTTGATCGGCCGCCGCAGGCTCACGCCTGAAGAAGACAAAGGGCGTATGCTGATCGCTACCAATTATGCCAAAAAGATGGCAGCTGATATGCGGTTAATTAGCGATGCTGTATATAGCGACCATCCTGACAATAAGGTAAATACCTGTGCCAGGAAAGTAGCGGAGATCTACAAGGACAGCCTGCAGCATAAAGGGACACAGATCGTATTCTGTGATATTGGTACCCCTAAGCCCGGAGCATTCAATATTTATGATGCGCTCAAGCAGAAACTCACCCGTGACCTGGGTATCCCTGATAGAGAGATCACCTTTATCCACGACTGGACGGATAATAAAAAGCCTGAGCTGTTCAAAAAAATGAACAGGGGTGAAATACGCATCCTGCTGGGTAGTACGGATAAGGCCGGAACCGGCTTGAATGTACAGGAGCGCGTAGTGGCCATGCATCATCTGGATATTCCCTGGAAACCCTCAGAATTGGAACAGCGCAATGGACGTGGTGCACGTCAGGGTAATGTGATCGCTAAAATGTACTATGACAATAAAGTACAGAATTATGTATATGCCGTGGAGCAGTCATTGGACAATTACAAGTTCAACCTGTTGAAGAACAAACAAACCTTCATCTCACAAATGAAGAACTGCGAGCTGAATGTGCGCACCATCGATGAAGGAGCCATTGACGAGAAAAGCGGTATGAACTTCTCTGAATACATCGCGATACTATCCGGTGACACCTCCCTGCTGGAAAAATCAAAGCTGGAAAAGAAAATCGCTGTTATGGAAAGCCTTAAGGTGTCTCATTTCCGTGAAGCGGTCCGTAACCGTTATCAATTGGAAGACAAACAAAATGAGCGGTTATCCACTGCGAAGACCTTAGACAAGTTAACAGCTGATGAAAAAGAATATAAAGGAGTGCTGCAAGTTGATAAAGATGGAATAAAAGTAAATCCTATCCAGCTTACAGGTGTCGCATCGACAGATAGCGAAGTGATCGGCAAACATATTATCGGCTTATACCAAGACTGGAAACCTGCTGTAGCAGGGGAACAAAAAGAACAAATAGGAAGTTTATACGGGTTCAGTCTCTACATACGCAGACAGCAGGAAGCCTATGAAGAAAACGGTGTTTTTGAGTATCGTTATTCCAATAGCTTCTATGCACAACGTGGCGATGAAGGCATCAAATACATATTTAATAACGGCCTGCCTAATACAGACAATCCTAAGCTGGCTGCAAGACATTTTTTAAATGCTATTGACCGTGTGGAAAGCCTGTGTGAAAAATACACACGCACGTTAGCAGAGCTGGATACCGATATACCTAAACTGGAACAACTTACCCAGAAGCCTTTCATACAGGAGGCAGAATTGCAACAAATGAAGACAGAACTGGCGAATCTTGAAAGAGAGATAGCTATTAAGATACAGGAGAATCAATTGAAGCAGCAACAAGGAACAGATAACGAAACAGAAGAAATCGGGAATGTGCCGGTTGTCGTGCCCGTTAACGGCGCAGCCGTCAATCATTCCGTTCCAGGAGAGATAATGGTTGTTGCACAGCAAAGTGCTGAACGCACACGAAACAGGATGCGATTATAAACCAATAAATACATGAATATGGCAAACAGTGTATATCAAGTAAATAAGGGAATTAACCAAAGTATAGAATTCAAGGGACTGAAAGCACAATACATCTGGTACCTGGGTGGTGGCGTTGTCTGCTTGCTTATTGTATTCGCCGTCATCTACATTATTGGACTTCCTATTTATCTGTGCCTGGGTATTATTCTGGCGGCAGGCACCTTCCTGATACTCAAAATATACGGCATGAGCCATAAATATGGTGAGCACGGTTTGATGAAGGCGCTTGCCCGTAAACAGGTGCCGGGTATAGTTAAATCAAGGAGCAGGAAAATCTTTATAGGGGTTAAAGAAAAATAATGATGAAAAGAGAATTGCCAGTGTACAATATTCAAGGCACAACCTTCATTGTCGATGTCGATCAAGGGCTATTGGCTGAAAAGGGAAATCCCAATAATGTGATCTATTTCTCAGACCTGTCTGACAAGGATAGTCATTATGAAATGCTCTATGACCTAAGAGATAAAAACTGGCCGCCTGGTATTGGTCCAATGGACGAGCAGATGATCAATGTTCGTATTCCGAATAGGACGGATCTTGACCCTGAAGGTATGGCGATAAAATATGGGCTGCCCATTGAAGCTGTTAAAGGCAAGAAGGACTTTGATATAATGGTAGACCAGCAGGCATATAAAGAGAGGCTAAACGGGAAATTAGTCACCATTGACATTGCCGGTCATACCTTTTATGTGGATATACGCATGGACATGCTGCGACCCAAAGATGATTTTCTTTCAGAGGGTATTGTCTTCAGTAAGATCGACCATTATTATAGTGATGACCAGGATCGATACATCATACCTTATAATCCAAAGAAACACGAGTTCCAGGACATAGACTACGAGGCCATCACAGCCATACCTAAAGACCTGATCGTTATTTCCTTTCCGCATGAAAGCAAAATGGACCCGATAGGTTGGAACCGGAAGATAGGGTTAAATGAGACAAGTGATCTCAAAGAAGCAAATGTTCATTCCCATTTTGAAGCAAAAACTATTGATTGGAAAGAGACACCTATTGAACAGATTATCCAGAAAAACCTGCAACGACAGCAACAACTGCAACAGAAAAAGCAAGGGAATCAAAAACAGGCGACTAATAAAAAGCAACGACAAGGCCCTAAACTATGACCCCAACAATACAACAATAAATAATATCGGACTGTCGGTAAAATGATGTGAAATGGAAAAAGTGTTAGATGATATATTACCAATTATGGATGTGGAACATGACTGCATCCTCAGCAAAATGGGCGATGTGACTATTGTCTTTAAGGCTGAACTGCCGGAGATATTTACACTTTCCGACCAGGAATATGAGGCATTTCACCAGGCATGGATCAAAGCCCTCAAACTGTTGCCAAAGTATACCGTGTTCCATAAGCAGGATTGGTTTCTTGAAAGTAAGTACCAGCCGGATTTTATGAAAGATGATACCAGCTTTCTGAGCCGTGCCAGCGAACGATTCTTTAATGAACGCCCTTTTTTGGCACATAGTTGCTATATCATACTCACCAAAAAGCCGGAAGGACGTAAAACGGCAACCTCTATGTTTTCAAGCTTGTTGCGCAGGTCCATAGTGCCGGAAGAAACATTAAAACCTCAGTTGTTACAGGATTTTCTGGATAGCGCAGGGCAGTTCAAACGCATTATGGAAGATAGCGGCTTTGTAAAACTCACCAGGCTTAAGGAAAATGAGTTGCGCAGTCATAGCCGTAAAATGGGCCTGATTGAACAATACTGCTATTTGTCGGAAAAAAATGATGAGTTTCTTATATCCGACATTGTCTTTGATGAAGGCTTGCAGGTAGGTGACAAACATTGTCAACTATATACATTAGGTGATGCGGCAGACCTGCCTGCACTCTGTGGCAGCCGTATCAATTATGATAAATATAGTACGGACAAAACCAAATTCAGTATTGGCTTTGCCTCAACGCTTGGGCAACTACTATCATGCAGCCATATCTATAACCAATACATTTTCATAGAAGATGGACAGAAGACGATCCAAAAACTGGAAAGTAAAAGACTGAGGCTGCAGTCGCTGGCTGCTTATAGCAGGGAGAATATGATAGCAAGGGATGCAACCAATGACTTTCTGAATGAAGCGATCAGCCAGCAACGACTTCCTGTAAAGGCACATTTCAATGTCCTGGTGTGGACGGATAATAAAGAGGAACTCAAAGACCTGAAAAATATAGTATCCTCCGGTCTGGCGCAAATGGATGCTGTAGCTAAACAAGAGACAGTAGGCGCTCCGCAGATATTCTGGGCAGGCATTCCCGGTAATGCTGCCGATTTTCCAATGAATGACACTTTTGATACGTTCGCGGAACAGGCAACATGCTTCCTTAATCTGGAGACAGGCTATCGTTCTTCTTTAAGCCCTGTCGGTATTCGTATGGGGGATCGCCTTACTGGTAAGCCTATACATGTGGACATCAGCGATGAGCCTATGAAAATAGGTATTTGCACTAACCGTAATAAATTCATATTAGGGCCATCCGGTAGCGGAAAGTCGTTTTTTACCAATCACATGGTGCGCAGCTATTATGAGCAAGGCACTCATATTGTACTGGTAGACGTGGGTCATAGCTATAAAGGGTTATGCGATATGGTAAAGGGCTATTACTTCACCTACAGTGAAGACAATCCTATCCGTTTTAATCCTTTTTATATCGGTGAGGGGGATAGCCTCGACACAGAGAAAAAAGAAAGTATCAAAACCTTGCTACTGGCACTTTGGAAGAAGGATGATGAAACTTTTAAACGCAGTGAGTACGTCGCATTATCTAATGCTATCGGAGGTTATTACGCATACCTTGATGAACATGCAGATGTCTTTCCTTGTTTCAACAGCTTCTATGCATTCCTGCGTGATCAATATACACAGGTGCTTACAGGCGACCGTGTGAAAGAAAAAGATTTTGACATAGATAACTTCCTTTATGTACTACGACCCTATTATGAAGGTGGCGAGTTCGATTATCTGCTCAACGCCACGGAAAATCTGAACCTGTTGCAGGAAAGGTTTATCGTGTTTGAACTCGATAATATCAAAGACCATCCCATATTATTCCCTGTTGTGACTATCATTATTATGGAAGTCTTTATCAACAAAATGCGTAAGATGAAAGGCCTCCGTAAAATGATACTTATTGAAGAAGCATGGAAGGCGCTCATGAAAGAAGGGTTTGCTGAATACATCAAGTATCTCTTTAAAACGGTAAGAAAATTCTTCGGTGAAGCTATTGTTGTTACCCAGGAAGTAGAAGATATCATTTCATCACCGGTGGTAAAACAGGCAATCATTAATAACAGTGACTGCAAAATATTATTGGACCAAAGCAAATACCAGAATAAGTTCGATCAGATACAGGAATTATTAGGGCTTACAGAAAAAGAGAAAGCATTGATACTCTCTGTTAATAAGGCTAACGATCCTGCCAGGAAATACAAAGAGGTGTTTATCAGCCTCGGTGGTATGCTCAGTAAAGTGTATCGTACAGAAGTAAGCCTGGAAGAATACCTGGCATATACGACCGAACAATCCGAGAAAGTAAAGCTGATGGAGTATGCTGCCAAATTTGATGGTGACATAAAAAAAGGAATTGCAGCTATGGCAGAGGATATTAGAAACAAAGCTTAAAAAAGAAACGCTATGAAATTAATAAGAGATGTCTTCAGGACTATGCGCGTGTTACTCTGTTTCGGCAGACAACATGCTGCTGCGCTTGCAATGGTAAATGGCACATACATGAGACAGCCGGCGCGGGACGAATTGGTTATCGCCGGTTCTGAGACGTTACTATCAATAAAACCATGTGGAAACTTATATGAGGTCTTAATTACCAATTATGTTGCTAATCAAGTGGCAGACGAACAAAAATGGCTGGCCACCTATGGCTGGCATTCCAATGGGCACCTTATTGAAATAGGTGGTGACAGGTATTGTATTCTTGATACGGCAAGCCAGTCACTATACCTGGAAACGTTTACTAAAGAGGGAGCAACAACCGTGGATTTATTTATTAAAAACCTGTAGGATATGAAAAAGATGTGGTTTATAACGCTTATAGCTACTTCGCTGTTGGTAGTAGCACCCACTCAGCAAAGCCATGCAATTGTCTGGGTAATTGTGAAAGCCGCTATTAAAAAAGTGGTCAAGGCTATGGATCTGCAAATACAGCGATTGCAGAATAAAACGATATGGCTGCAAAACGCTCAAAAAACACTGGAAAATACACTGTCCAAAATGAAGCTGGATGAAATATCGGACTGGACGAAAAAACAAAAGGAACAGTATGAAAAATACTATGAGGAACTGACAAAGGTGAAGGAGATCATTGCCTATTACCAGCGTATTCGTGACATCACGCAGAAGCAAGGGCGTATTGTAGATGAGTACAACAGGACATGGACGCTAATCAAACAGGATAAGCATTTTACGGCTGATGAGGTCAACTACATGGCACAGGTATATTCCGGCATATTGGACGAGAGCATGAAAAATATTGATCAGATCAGTATGGTCATAAAATCCTTTACCACAAAGATGAGCGATGCAAAAAGGCTGGAATTAATCAATAAGGCTGCTGATCGTGTAGATGCAAACTATGCTGACCTGACCAAGTTCAATCACCAGAACACCATTTTGAGCCTGCAGCGGGCAAAAACGGAAAACGATGTACAGACTGTAAAGAAATTATACGGACTTCCCTAAATAAAAGTATTATGAAACAAGTGATTTTGTGTTTGTCGTTATTGGTTCTATTTACTGGCAGGTCACAAGCCCAGACATTTGAAGAATGGTTCGACCAGAAAAATACGCAACGAAAATATCTGCTCCAGCAGATAGCGGCCCTACAGGTGTATATCGGATATCTCCAGAAAGGTTACGGTATCGCTAAAGATGGCCTTCACACTATAAGCGGGTTCACAAAAGGTGAATGGGACCTTCATACGGACTATTTAAATTCACTTAAGGCCGTAAATCCGGAAGTCAAGCGTTACACACGTATTGCTGATATCATATCGCTGCAAGTGAAAATTGTAAAGTGCTGCCAGCAGACATCGCGTCAAGTAGCAAGTAGTGACGCCTTTTCGTCTTCAGAGGTAGGATACATAAATAAAGTGTTCAACGCCTTGCTCGATGACTGTTCCAAATCAATAGATGAGTTGATCACCCTTACTACGGACGGTAAGATGGAGATGAAAGACAACGAGCGTATGGAAAGGATCGACAAGTTGTATGCTGATATGCAAGATAAACTCACTTTCTCACAAAGCTTTTCCAATGATGCGAAACTGCTTGCTGCTTCCCGGATGAAAGAAAAAAACGATATAGAAACCAGCCGTGCATTGCAAGGCGTCAAAAACGAATAACAATGAAAAAGATAATTATGATCTTGTCGCTGTCTCTGTTTGGATTGCTTCCCGCCTTCCAGGCTTCTGCCCAAGCGGATGAAATTGCCCAATTGGTACTGGACATAGAGAAGCTGGCACAATTCAAGCAGATACTCAGTGATATGAAGAAGGGCTACCAGATACTGGAAGGGGGCTATAATACTGTTAAAGACATTTCCAAAGGTAATTTCAATTTGCACAAAGCCTTTCTGGATGGGCTTATGGAGGTAAGCCCGGCGGTCCGTAACTATCGTCGTGTCGCAGATATTACAGACTGTCAAATAGCGCTCGTAAAAGAATATAAGCAAGCCTACGAACGGTTTCGCAAGGACGATAATTTTTCAGCAGTTGAACTATCCTATCTAAGTAGCGTGTATGATAAACTCTTCAATGAGAGCCTGCGTAATCTTGATGAACTCCTTACGGTGATCACGGCAGGAAAAGCAAGGATGAGCGATGATGAGCGGCTACAGGCTATTGACCGGATATATACGGACATGGAAGATAAACTAACGTTCCTGCGACAATTTAATAATAACACAACCATACTCGCAGTGCAGCGTGCTAAAGAGCGAAATGATGCGCAAACGATGAGGAAGGTATATGAGCTAAACAAATAAAATTAGATATATGGCAAGGTATAGAAAAACCGCCTGGTTGGCGGTATTGGGGATGGTTTTGCCTTTCATGAGCCATGCACAGGGAGTGGCAGACGACATGAAGGGGCTACACAGCGTATTGGACCAACTGTATGATGAGATGATGCCTTTATGCAGCCAGCTTATTGGCGTAGGTCAGGGACTGGCGGGATTCGCTGCTATGTGGTATATAGCAGCAAGAGTATGGAGACACTTGTCTAATGCAGAGCCTATAGATTTTTATCCGCTTTTCAGGCCCTTTGTTATCGGCTTCTGCGTTTTAATATTTCCATCGGTGTTGGGCATTATCAATGGGGTGATGAAACCAACAGTAACTGCTACGGCCTCAATGGTTGAAGGATCGGATAAGGCCATTGCCAAATTATTGCAGGAGAAGGAGGACGCTATTAAGAAATCAGATGTATGGCAGATGTATGTTGGCGAAAGCGGCAATGGTGACCGGGATAAATGGTACAAATACACCCATCCAAATGAAGACGCGTCGGATGAGGGAGTGTTTGAGAGCGTAGGCAACGATATCAAATTTGCGATGTCCAAAGCCTCTTACAATTTTCGCAACTCTGTTAAGGAATGGATGAGTGAAGTGTTGAGGATACTGTTCGAGGCCGCTGCATTGTGTATTGATACACTTCGGACGTTCCAGTTAGTAGTGCTCTCGATTTTGGGACCATTGGTATTCGGTATTGCCGTATTCGACGGGTTTCAACATACGCTTACGGTTTGGCTGGCCCGCTACATCAATATTTTTTTATGGCTTCCTGTAGCTAACATCTTTGGGAGCATCATTGGTAAGATACAGGAAAAGATGCTGACGCTGGACCTCGCGCAGATACAGGATACAGGAGACACGTTTTTTAGCAGTACGGACATGGCTTACCTGGTGTTTATGATCATTGGCATTGTAGGATACTTTACTGTTCCATCTGTTGCCAACTATATCGTACATGCTGGCGGCGGCGGAGCATTAGGTCAGAAAGTTACCAGCATGTTCGGCAGTACCACATCAAACGTAGTAAACACAGCATCGCAAGGGGCCGGTATGGCAGCAGACGCTATGGGTAATGCAGCTGATCGTATGATAAATGGCATGGCAGGCAGCAGCGTATCCGGTCCTTATTTCAATGATAAAGGAAGTGGTGGATCAGACTATATGAATGACAAACTAAAAGGTAATTCATAAAAAGGAGGGAGCATGTTTAAGAAGATGAAGAATATAGACACGGCCTTCAGGCAGATGAGAACGTTCACCATGTTGGTCATTGGCGGTTGCATACTTATTTGCTGCTTTGCATTGTATAAGAGCTTTAGCCTTGTGTACAAGATGCAGAGCAAGGTATACATCCTCGCCAACGGGAAGGCGCTTGAAGCTTATGCTTCAGACCGCAAAGACAATATACCTGTCGAAGCTAAAGACCATGTAAGGACATTTCATAACCTGTTTTTTACGCTTGATCCCGATGATAAAGCTATACAGGCAAATATCACTAAGGCGCTGTACCTGGCTGATGGTAGTGCAAAGCGTGCCTACGACGACTTAAAAGAGAATGGCTATTACGCTGGGCTTATATCAGGTAACGTTAACCAGACTATTTCAGTGGATAGTGTCCGCATAGACATTAATGAGTATCCATATAGGTTCCGGTGCTACGCTACACAAAATATTATACGCCCAACTACCATTACTACACGTACACTGGTTACCGAAGGAAGCCTGCGGAATGTATCCCGCAGTGATAATAATCCGCATGGGTTTCTCATTGAGAAATGGAATACGGTAGAAAACAGGGATATCAAAACTGTGAACAGATAACAATTTTCTTATGAAAAGATTATTAAAAAACAGGAAAGAACCTTTGCCGCAGCAACCAAGCATTGTATCAAAAGGGTTTCAGGTCATCTACAGTCGTACACAAGATAAATGGGCCGGTTGGATGTCCAGGTGTACAGCACATTTCTCCCGAAAGACATGGCTCCTATTGCTCTTACTATTTGTCTTGTGTATGGGGCTTTCCAGTACTTACCTCGCTATCCATTCTTTAATAGCAAAGACGAGCCATCCGATGCAGGTGACACCGATCATGAGGCCCAAACATATCACTGAGACCGGTGAGGCCACTTCCGGCTCTTCACAAATCCCGGATGCTGAATATAATCGTATTAAAAGATTTAGACGATATATGGATAGTCTGGCGCGAAGTCCCGGCGGGCAATGGATGTATGACAGCATTACACTGCATCGTCCGGGGTTGATGGATAGTGTCCGGTTTATTGAAAATTATTATCAACAATTAAAACAGCAATAAATATGAAAAAGCAATTAACAACACCTAAAATGATCAGGCTGCGGAAATTTCTATTAGTGCTACCGCTGCTCGCATTACCATTCCTGACCATGATATTTTGGGCGCTAGGCGGCGGGAAAATGCAGCAGGTAGATGCACAGGCAAAGAAGTCGGTAGGTTTTAATATTAATCTGCCTGATGCCAATGTGAAAGATGATAAGCCTATGGACAAGATGAGCTATTATGACCAGGCACAATCAGATTCGGCCAAATTCCAGGCACTGATAAAAAATGATCCTAATTATCAGACCCTGGCCATGATGGACACAAGTATTACAATAACAGACGACAGCTTTGAAACTATGGCTGGCAGAAAGGGCCTGAACACTTCCGTATACGGAAATAGCAAAGGTTATAACGATCCCAACACGGATAAGATATATAGCAAGCTGGCGGAGCTGAATAAAGAAATGAATAAGCCAATTACGTCTCCAGATAAAGGCGACAACTATGACAATGAGGGCTATCAGGAAAATGAGGGCAAGTACCGTAACAATGTTACTGTTAATTCATCCGACGTGGATAGGCTGGAACAGATGATGAAGATGGCTAACCAGCCGGGAACACAAGATCCGGAGATGCAGCAACTGGATGGGATGCTGGATAAAATACTCGATGTGCAATATCCTAACCGGGTTGAAGAAAAACTTAGACAGGCTTCTGAGGCCAGGAAGGGTGAAGTGTTCGCAGTGGCTTCTAAAGCAAAAGACAACAATATCTCCCTGCTGGATAATGCACGTATGCAAAGCGATGGAGGCAACGGCTTTTACTCTTTGGATAATGCTGTCATTACAGACGAGGCTCAGAATGCGATACAGGCCGTCATCCATGAGACACAAACCATTGTTGATGGTTCTACTGTTAAGATGCGCTTAGTAAATGATGTATTCATTAATGGTATTCACATACCCAAAGACAATTTCGTATTTGGCATTGCTTCGTTAAGAGGTGAACGGCTGGGCATTAAGATCAGCAGTGTGCGCTATAATAATTCGCTGTTCCCGGTTCAATTATCAGTTTACGACATGGACGGGTTGGATGGCATTTATATTCCGGGGGCAATCACCAGGGATGTCGCTAAGCAATCCGCAGACCGCTCTATGCAGACCATCGGCTTAACCAGTCTTGATCCATCCTGGCAGGCACAAGCTGCAGGCGCCGGCATTGAAGCCGTAAAGACACTTTTTAGTAAAAAAGTAAAGCTGATAAAGGTTACGGTGAAGGCAGGCTACCAGGTGTTATTAAGGGACGAGAAACAAAAGCAAAATCAATCCTACTAACTGTTTCAATTTTTTGAGATGGAAAACAATATCACGAACGAGCATAGTATGCACCTGAAAGATCAGTTGCGGCAACTAGGGCTACCTTATAAGCTGCACGAACAGATAGATTATTATCAGCAGATGGACATCCTGGAATTTACACTTCCGCATTGGATTCCGGAAAACGGTTCTCTTACACTTATTGAGTTGCACTATAAACCGGATACGCAAAATCTAAGTGTTCTTGACACCATCGATATCAGCTACCGACCACCTATCGAAATAAAAGACAGGACGGTTGGCGACATCAATACGAAGGAACTCGACGAAAAGATGGCCAGCATCAACTGGACCTATGATCATTTCAGTGAGCGTATTGTAGATGAGGATATGAAAACGGCGTCAGGCCGTAAAATGCTTGACCACGTATCAGAAACCCTACATCAACTGGATCAGCTGCATGATAATAAGATACACGGGGATAAGGAAACAGCTCAGTTACTCATGTATAAGCACTGGACCAGTGGATACTATAGTCGTTTCGTGGAAGACCTATCAGCGATGAAAAAGCTATATGAATATAGCCGGTCAATAAAAGTTGATGGTCAAAACATTTCTATTCAAAATATAATTGAACAGTTAAAAGAACAATATAAAATTTCGGTACAGCAAAAATTACCTGTAAAAAGAGAACTGCCTGATAAAACAATAGGAAGGCAGACAAGAAAACGGGGGCAATCATTATAATGATATCTCCGGTAGTAAAGAAATTATTCACGTTTAAACATTAATCATTAAAAATTCCAAAGATGAAAAAGATCAGTGTAGTAATGGCAATGGGATTGCTCGCATGTTTTACACATTTCCCAGCCCAGGCTCAATTGTCAGCCAATAAGATCCCTCAAAGCAAGGCCATCCAGCCATACCATATGGCTATCGCTTATTCTAAGACAACCAATATCGTTTTCCCTTATGCCATCGTAAGCGTTGACCGTGGCAGTCAGGATGTGCTGGCACAGAAAGCAAAAGGAGTGGAAAATATATTGCAGATAAAAGCTGCAAAAGACAGTTTCCCACAAACAAATCTTACCGTATTGACCGCTGACGGAAAGCTTACTTCTTTCCTCGTAGATTATTCTGAGCAACCTGATATGCTAAATGTCTCTATGACCAACGAGAACCAGCAGCAGGTCATATCGATCCCTGCTGAAAATATCAACCAGGAGGAAACGGAGCATTACGCTACGATGGCTTCTACATCCAAAGAGAAAGCCAGGGGTATGAAGGATAAGTCATTTGGTATTTATCTTAAGCTAAATGGCCTGTACATCCACGAAGACCTGATGTTTCTTCGTTTCAGTATCCGTAACAAGACAGATATCAACTATGATATTGACCAGCTACGCCTATATATCCGGGACCAGAAGAAAGTAAAGCGCACTGCATCACAGGAGATAGAGATCACACCTGTGTTTGTCTACAACAACTCCGACAAAATAAACGGGCAATCCAAAAACACCTTTGTGTTTGTCGTACCCAAATTTACTATCTCGGATAAGAAGTACCTCGCCATACAGATGATGGAAAAGAACGGAGGCAGGAACCTTGAATTGCGTATTAAAAACAAGAAGGTCGTTAAGGCATCAAGGATTGAAGAGTAAGTACACTCCTTTTAAACATATAGTCAGTAATAGGATTACAATAACCTGTATCGGAACAACTTACAATATTTATTCATTTTTAAAATTTAATGTCATGAACCAGAAAAATTTGGAATACCTGCGTGATCAGGTGAAGTACACAGGGTTTGGTGATGCTTTGGAAAATGATCTGAAGCAGAAAATTGAAGCGGCCCAGCCGGAGTTCAAATTACAGCATGAAACAAAATACGGTAATGATACCGTGACTGCTACTCTGAATTTCAGCCAATCCAAGCAAAGTGATATGTATTTCTTCAATTCTTACCAGGTGCAGTTGCAAAAAGAAAACAGCGCCGAAAAGATGGAGCAAACCTTTTATATCAATAAGGGGAACAATATCACGCTGAAAGAAGCCTATAATCTCATGGAGGGAAGGTCAGTAAACAAAGACCTTACCAATAAAGAGGGCCAGGTGTACAATGCGTGGGTACAGATGGACTTCAAACAAAGTGATGATAATGGCAATTTTAAGCTGAAACATTATCACGAGAACTATGGTTACGACCTGGAAGCTGTTCTGTCCAAACATCCCATTAAGGAACTGACCAATGCTGATTTCAAAGAAAGCCTGATGGACTCGCTGAAAAAAGGCAACCTGCAGTCGGTAACCTTTCAGCAGAATGGCAGTGAGCAGAAGCAATATATTGAAGCAAATCCTCAATTCAAGACCATCAATATTTATGACAGCTCCATGCAAAGGCAGGATAACCGCCAGTCTAAAAAAGAACAGCAGTCTGAAGGCGAAGGCCAGTCTGTTAAACAGGATAATAAAAAAGAAAAGCAGGCACCTGGCGAGGATGATGGTCCTGCGATACCGCAAACACAGAAAAGGAAGAGGAATCAGCGCATCAGTTAAGCCAAAGTAGTACGACTTGTAAATAGTCGTGAAGTTGGGATTGTGAAAATGGTAACTATTTAAAAACAAATAAAACAAGTCATAATGAAAAGGCAATTATTCATGCTGGCAGCAATAATAATCAGCTTCGCCGCATGTAAGAAAGATAATACTCAGAAAAATGAACAGTCGAGTGATGCTACCAATAGCGTATCGGCAGCACGTTCATCGGTTACAGCTTCTGACGCAGCTAATCCTTTAAATCCATATGATAGCATGGGATATTGGCACAATGAGATCGTAGCCTATATACAGGGATGCAGGCCGGGAATCGACTCCCCAGATGTAATAACATCTACCCAATGTGTACTACGGTTTTACAGGGAGAAAAAAGGCGAAGACATCCCTGCTTCTCTTTTTGAAACAGTAAGCCAGACCGTAGATAAAAGCAGCAATGATATGGAGGGACTTATCACTTCCTGCCCTTACGAAGAGCCGGTAAAGGAAGCTTTGAGGACTTTAATGCAGATGTTGAAACAACTATCGGATAGCGATAGTGACTATGCCACGATTAAAGCATCCATCATGGCCTTTGAGGAACGCATCATGCAAAACAGCCAGATCGCCGAAGAAGGCAAGGCGGTTATCCTTAGAACCACCTCTGTTGCCCGCTATTCAGTCTTTTACTGGATCAACTACAATAAGCCACAGCAGCCGCAAGCTGGCGCAGCGATGAAATGGAAAACCTTCGTTAAATGGCTCGCTGCTGTGACAAGCGACATAGGTGGTGCTGTTGTCAGCGGCAATGTCGGATATGCGGCCGATTGTAGTTCCTATGCCTGGGATCTGATAACCTATAGTATGCCTTAACAAACTTTTCTTTCAAAAAGTAGGTTATGAATAACGATCATGTTGTAAACAGGGTGGAGGCGGCATTGCAACAATGGCGCAACAAGGAGGACAGGTTTAGTAGAATATTTACTTTCAGTCTTTCTTCAAACAGGGCGTTGCTGAAAGAGAAGCTTGAATTCTATGAGCGTGTTGCTGCCAGATATAGCGGCACACAGGATCAGGATGAACGTTTTGCATTAAAGATGTTACAGGGAGAACGTAATCGTGTTGAAAAGCAACTGTACCCTAATCCCCTGATACGACTACTGCGGAGGATCTTAGTAGTACCTATACTCAATCAACTTGTTATCAGGCAGGATAACAAAAGAATAGAACAAAATAGCCAGTCCCTGCATGACCAGGTGCAGCGGACTGGTTTTAATAATCTTTCTGAGAAAATCGACCAGCAGATAAAACTTGGGCAACAGCAATTCTCTTTGCCTGTTTCTTATTACATAAACGACAGAGAACGGCTAGATCATCAACTATCCTTTGTTAAAGATCAGAATGGCGCTTATCATTTTGAGGGCTATCAGACAAGCTTATACAACGAATCCAAGCCGGATGAAAAAAGACAACAGTTTTTCCGTATGGGCGAAGGGAATGATGTAAACGCTGCAGGAGCCTACAACTTGTTATCCGGGCGTTGCATTCACCGGGATGGCATCTGGTTCCAACTAGATTTTAATGATAAGGATGCACAGGGCAATTACAAAGTCAAACAGTTTCATACAGATTATGGCTATGACCTTGAAAAGATACTGAAGGAACTTCCATTGAAAGAACTATTGAATAAAGGGGAAGCGGACAAACTACGGGAAGCATTGAAAGATGGCAATCGTATATCTGTCAGTTTTATGAAGGATGGTAACGAACAACGCTTTTATATTGAAGCAAATCCTCAGTTCCGTTCTGTAAATATTTATGACGAACATTCCAAGAAAGTAACTATCAACACGGCTTTGGGTAATAAAACTACGGATGTACTTAAGGAAACAAACAAGGTCAAGGAACAGCAGCAGATGGGACAGTCAAGAAAGAATGGCATGCGCTTGAATTAACAGGAATACAATGGATAGCCAGCAATATCTATCGGATTTCTTTGATGCAGTCAGGTCTGATGGCCGGATTGGAGTAACCCATATAGGTATTTATGCAGCCTTGTTACAATACAGAAAGGAAAAAGGTTTTGTGAATCCTATCCAGGCTTTTAGTCATGAGATCATGGAGATCGCAAAAGTTTCTTCTACTATCACATACAGCCGATGTATGCGTGCATTAAGTGACTATGGTTATATCAGGTATGAGCCTTCATTTGACCGGACAAAAGCAAGTAAAATATATTTAACTAATCCCTTACAATAAAGGTGCTTCAGTAACGATCAAACGATAGTTTATGAGTGTAAGAAAGGATCAGTTAGTTACGGTCGAAGACCTTGAAATTTTCAAGGTGGAACTTTTATCCGCTATACGTCAACTTTTAATGGACAGAAACGGAGGGACGCCCAAAAAGTGGTTAAAATCTGCAGAGGCACGCAAATTAATTGGCTTTTCTCCTGGCAAACTACAAACCGTTAGAAATAGCGGATTACTTGCCTTCACAAAAATTGGTGGTAATATTTATTATGACCAAGACGATCTACTAAGACTATTCAGCGAGCACAAACAAAAAAGAAAGGATTAGTGATGAAACTATTCGGTTTGGGGAAAGAGGTTCCACCGTTAAAGGAGCATGTCATTATCTATTTTGCTCAAAAGGGATGTCCGGAACAAATTGCGCTCGATTTCTTTTTCTATTTCAGTCAAAAGAACTGGAATAATCATCAAGGTAAACTGCTATCAAATTGGAAAAGGACAGCATGGTATTGGATTTTAAATAACCAATAATATATTCTTTTACATTTGAATTGTCTCTTTAATAAACTTACTTTTTATCAATTTTAAGAACGATGAATTTCTTGATTCAGCATCGTTAACTACAGCATCAATATCCCACATATAAATGCCTATTGGAAGACGAATCTCGGGATTTTTACTAATTACCACAGTTGTATCTTTATAATAAATTTTACCTGCAGAATAAAGCTCTTTAAATTCCCCCGACAAATGTAGCTCTACATCTTCATTGAACTCAATTATACCATAATACCATATCCGCTGAATTTTGTCGTTATAATACCTCATCAACTTTCTAGCACGTTTCTCTAGTTGGGTAACAGTTTTCATATTCTCTTCTAATGTAATCCCTCGTTTTTTAATTTCAACTATTACAACATCAAAATATGCTGATTTATTTGGATCATTAGAAAATACTAGGGCTATATCTGGCCTATCAGCATCCCGTTCAATTCCTTCGCCTTCGGTTATATATGAAACTAAGTCGGTCATTTCAGTATCACTTAGTAACGTCTCATAGGTCATATATTTATCGTCTAATAACCATGCATTGTTTCTGTAAAGATCATTAACTAAAGAATCCTTAGAAAACTTTGTTCTCATCGTAGCAAATAATTTATGCAATTCCGCCTCACTGTTGTCTTTAGTGGTCTTTTTTAGTGCTGCGATTGTTATTTGCCGAAACAAAACATACTCTGTAAGTGCTCGAGCTGAAAGTTCAAGTGATTTTTCATATTCCTCGTTACTTAATGAGCTTGCTTCTAATAAATCTTTTTGTGCACGAAAAAATTGATCTTGTGCTTTCTTCAATACATCCACCCTAGAAATATATCCGATTGTTTCATTGTCAAAATAACCCGATAGATGTGGGAATGTATTGATCAAATTATTTTTGGTATCAGTATTTCGTTTAGTAATAGCGGGTATTTTTTCTTCAATAATAGAGGCAACCTTTTTCCTAAACATTGTTTTAATAGCTTGTAAGTCTGCGTCAGACAATGTTAGGTTCTGTCTGGTTGGATCAACTTTTCCGCGGAACCAGTCAGAGTATAATAAAAATACCATGCTGTAACCTAGCGGTTTGTTTTCATCAGATATAATGTCAACTTTTACCGTGCGATTATCGACTGAAACAGCAGCTATGAAAGAGGTATCTTCTATGGAAACTTCTTTTATTGAATAATGTAAATCGAATTTATCAAATAACGTGATACTACTTTCGACTTCAACTGTTTCAAATTTTGGAATATCCGAATTACTAATAGTTTCAACCTGCAAAGTATTTTCGACATTGGCTGTTATATTTATATCAATTTCTTTATCCTGACTTTTCAATTGATATAGCCTAGAATAAAATTCTTCAAGCAATCTTGTTTTTAAGTATTTCGCTTGAATAAAAGAATTCTTGCCCAACTTAGTTAACGTATAGCCAGACATATTTAGTGACGTTCCTGTAGCTCTACTTTCAATTATAGATATAGTAGATGAATCTTCATCGAAATCCTCTGTAAATTCAAATTCTCGTTGTTTAGTATTTTCAAAAGTACTTATAACATTTACTTTGTTAAAGTAGCATAGGTAGACAAGACGCCCTAAACCTTTGTGCGAGCTTTCATCAACATCAAATAGCTTTGAAAATTTATTAAACCTTTCTTCTGTAAATCCAATGCCGTTATCGCTTATAGCTATTTCGATACTTTGTGGTTGATTGTATGCACTGGCACTTATGATAACGTCAATTTTGTTAGCGTTAGCGTCGAGTGCATTTGCGATTGCTTCTATGTACACCATTTCAAGGGATGAGTTCCCAAAAAACATTTTAACCGCTTGTCCTAGTTTTACTTTCATCAGTGTTTGCTTTCGGCTGGATTAGGGTAATTTCTCGAAATTAAATGTAATGCAAATTATATTAATTGAACTGGCTATCACTATGATAAATAGTCTTGAATTAGTTCGCTTAAGCATTACGAAGTCACAAATGTGAATTTTTGCTAAATTTTACGTGCTTTGGTTATTGACCTATAACTTGTCTTAAGTGTCCGTCTTCAGTAAACCCAATATTCCGGACTTTCGACCAGGTTTGGCTTATCCTGGTTTTACGCACCTTTGCATAGCGTTGAGTTGTACGAATATTCCTATGCCCCAGCATTTTGCTTACTTCTTCTAAAGAAAAGCCGAATATATTAAGCATGATATCTGCAAATGTATGCCTGGCCAAGTGGGTATTGAGTTCCCTGTTAATGCCTGCAATAACGGCGATCTCTTTCAAATACCCATTATACCTTGCATTGCTGTTGACCGGAATTAATAACCCTTGAACCTTTCTACAGGGATGATCTTTGTATTTCTCGATGATCTCTTCCACGATAGGCATTATTGGCACCATTTCGCTAACTCCTGTTTTGCCCCGGTCTTTAATCAACCAGCGCTCACCGTTTATCCCGATCCTACAAATGTGACTTTCAGTAAGTGCATATACATCCTGAAATGCAAAACCAGTAAAACACTGGAAGATGAATACGTCCTTTACTTCAACCAAACGCTGTATCGCAAAATCTTTTCTCCAGATAAGATTCACTTCGTAAAACTCTAACGGTGGTACATCTGTTTCATCACCACCACATCGGAATTTTTGAATCGGATTCTTTCCCAACAGACAATTGCTCTCAGCTAATGTGAGTATTTGCTTGGTATTTTTGATTTGTTTTTTTGCCGCTGCTTCCTGCAATACTTTTTTTCGATCAATGGTTAGATATTTATAAAATTTTGTGGCGAAGGAATAATCGATCTCGCTAATGTCCAGATCTTCTTGCTTGTATTCAAATTTCAGAAACTCTACAATTTTTTTTCGTGTAGATCTCCATTGTTTCAAGGTTTCATTCGACCGCAATTTTTTGTCTACCATTTTTGAAAATTCCGCTATCTGCATATCAGCCATTTGTAATAACGTTATGCATGTAGGCGCTGCCGGTTTGGGAGTTCCTTTCTTATGCTCTGCTGGTAATCCGTGATATACATTTTTGAGCATAAGCGGAGTAATATGCTCATGTTCTAATTGCAGTACCGTAAAGTATCTTTCCAAGTCTGCGGTCACCTGGGCGATCTTTAGATTGGTTTTCTTGTACTCCGTTCCGCCGGTAGCTCTTTTGATTTCCGCATCCCAATTATTGAGGTGTACCTTTCTGCCGATTGAAAATTCTTCATCGGTTCCATCAATACTGATTCTGCAAATAATAGGTGCATTGCCGCTTGCATCCACCTTTGATTTACGGTGCCAGAATAGCACCGTCAGCTTTTGATTGCTTTTCATCTTTCATCACATTTTTAAATGAACAAAATGTTCTTTAAACCTTTCTCACGTAGTTGCTTTCAATAAAACTGGTGCCCTAATTTACGCATACTAATTGGGCACCAGTAGGGGCACCAGTCAGAATGATCAGGAATGATGAAAAATGACTTATTTATTTGCTGAAAGCGCCGTTTTTAGGCTATAAAAACGAAAAAAGGCGCAATTTCTTGCGCCTTCTGTGAACCCTGTGGTACAAAACTCGAACCACTTTTTAGCGGATTTAAAGCTCTTGACCGAGATTACGGCGTAAAGATATAAATCACTTTATAATTAAGTGAAATATATATACAACTTTCTTACATGGTAGACGCTACGTTATACATGAACCAGCTACTTCCAGTTACTTGGATGTGTTAGGTTATCCTGTGAAATACGGTAATAATGCCGTAGCATGTTGCCCAAAGCGGATTATTAGAATATTGTGGGTGGGGATTCCGCTTTGGGTAAGTGGCTATACCGCTTCTCCGCGCAGCGGTGTTCCGCCTACGGGGAAAGGAATACCGCTGCGCCGCCCTGGGAGGGCTTTAAGCGACCTTTATCGGTTGGGTAGTGAAGTTGTCAAGGTTATGAAAGAAGCCCTTATTTTCGGTCATTCCGTGACGGAAAAGGTTCCATAGCAGGGAGCAACCCATTGTAGCAAGAGAGGAATTAATGTACAGGTCTTGCTTTTCTAATGCTTCAGCCAGCGAACAGCTTGGGGTGTTATCCTTTTCTTCGGATTGTTTCAGCAGTTCGCCATATACAGTGGTTATAAAGGGCAGGTTGGCGACCGCCTCATATTTTTCAGATTTCGGTTGCTTGATATTTCCAATGGTGGACAATAGCACCTGCCCTGTGGATTGGCTATTACCATAATCCATCCAGTATTTGGCTCGGTTGCGAAAAGCCCTGTAATCATCCAGTTCGTTAAGGATTTCTGCAATCTCAAACCTTGCCTTCACGCTGTCCACGCAGGAAATGTAAATAGCTGCCTGTGCATGTTCGGGCAACCTGCCTAAACTGTCTTTCCCAAATTTCAGGGTTTCGGCTTTCCAGTTTGTACCCGCCCACCTGTTAGCACGGTTTATCAGGGCGACCGATTTATATAGCCCGACCTCGCACTCGGCAAATCGTTGTCTGCCTAAATTGGCATCGGTTACTACGTCGTCATCCCATAGCCTGACAGATAACCCTGCATGTCCTAATTCATTCAGGCTATAATTCATTTCCACTAATGCGGTCAGCACTTTTGAACCTGTTCCACCAGCTCCTATAAGATTTACTTGAATAGGATTGGTGGGAGCGATCAGATCATTGTCTGTAAAATGTACCTTTATTTTATCCATTTTCATTTTAGTATATTTTTGATTGTCCGGTCAGCTTTCTTCAATACGTCTTTTGGGAATGGCTCACCCGTTTTGCGTAGCTTCTTCCATAGGCTAACACAGTTACCTTGTATGGGATTATGATTTTGCATCAGGTGGCTGAAATAGCTGCTAAAGAAATAGGTTTCCCATGCTGTTGTAAATTCCTCCAATGACGCAGACTTTCTGATATTTACATCTACCGAACCCATACATACATTTCCATCTGCATACACATTGAAAAAGGGAGCATGGTAAAGCGGTGTGCTTTCAGTCGGTTTCCTGTCACTTTTCAGAGCATAGATATATAATTTTTGCTTACTGGCTATCCAAAGTAGGGCGGGCACACTCACTACGCCATTAGGGATATTCAATCCATCAATAAAGAAAAGGTTTTTGCTTGTTGCCTTTGTAAACCACATTGCAAAGCCATTTTCAGATGGGTCTGTATAAAGGATATTTCCTGCTATAATGCTTTTAGGCTTTAAGAAAGCCTTATTCCTTTCCTTTGTGGTGTCCAATGCTTTTGATAAATACTGCGCTTCCTTAACAGTCAAAGGATGTGCATTAATTGGATTGCCATTCCTATCCATATCAAAATACTCTACATAAACCTCCGTATTCGTCCCTTTAGCTTCGTAAAAAACCAAAGCCGTTTTGGGATGATAAAGTGTGCCGATATTTTCCATTACATCTTTCATAGTAATTTCATTTAATGATTATTCAACAGGTAGCACAACTCACCTATCAGGGGAAATAACTTGTTTTCAAAATCAAGATTGCAATCAGTAATATTTGCTCCGCTAAATGTTTTTACTATCGTTGGTTCTTCGGTTGTGCCATATTCATTAAACTCATTATTGACACTTTCAGCAAGCGTTTCATAAAGCCATCCATTAGCATTTGCTACAAAGGAGATATACTTGTTCATGGCAATCACCTCGTCTTCTTGTTCTGCATCATCATTAGCACACATGGCATGTTGGAAAATAGTTGTTGCAGGATAGTCACTATATATGGTGAAAAAGTCATTTGCTATATTCAGGCACTCCTGTTCAAAATCGTTAATCGGTCTGAATGACTTTAGCCGTTCCGCAAACACATCAAGGTTTTTACGGTTAAAGATTTTTTGCTCTACTTTATCACCGCACCATTTCGCTACCTTTAATTCGTCCTTACGGCTATCTAACTCGGTTTCATCATCCTGCTCTATCCAATCGGTAATCATTTCATACTGCCAATAGATGTAGGCATCTTCCTGCCTGTAATAAGGTATATCCGCTATATGGTACAGGTAGGCGAAAACAGAAAGCAGTAACCGGGCAGTATTTTTTGTTTGCTTATTCCTCAGCATCTTATACAGGGGTACGACAGGGATATAGTACAAGGTCGCTCCTGTACAGTATTGTTCTTCACTAATAAAGAAAGTTTTTCCCTTATTATCCTGCACCAGTCGCAAACTGTTCCAGCTCCTAACCTTTCGCTTTAAATGGTTTTCTACTTCCCAAACAGATAAGGCTAAATTGTATGGGTAGCCGAAAGTGCTCGTATCCATAGGCTCGAAATCATCATAATGCCTGGCTACTTCACAAAGGGAGCGATAAAAGTCTGTTTCTATTTTCTCCACTTCCATAGGAGATTGTACAGACTTTATCATCTCCAGTTTAGGCAGAAAAGTTATTTTCAGAAAAGCATCGGCAACATTTGCACAGGAACGGACTTCCGTTTGTCTTTGTCTATTTCGTGTGCATCCTTTGTGCGTTGTATTAATACTGTGAACTCGCTCAACTGTTTGTACAGTTTTCTTTGTCTTTGCTTTTGTGGCATTTGAATGATGCCTGATATAATATTGTGCTGCATATCCCATTGCGTTATGTTTTAAGATTAACCTTTGGTTCCCATTACACTTTCAAAACGATACTGTACGGTATCTTCCTCGATGCGTGGAGCTGATATTTTAGCGGTAGTGAGTATAGGATAAGTATTGGAATAGAAGTTCATTACCGCTTCAACACTCCATGACGGTTCGGGGTCTGTTAGTCTTAAATCCGTTCCGTTTTCTGTGAGCAGGAAAACCCTGTCTAATTGCTTTGCTATTAACATGACCTTTCGTTTTACAGATTAATAATTGAGTTAATTGTCGTCTTCGGATAGTTCAGGTACTTCTTCAGGGTCTGTTTCCTTCTCCGCAGCTACATCTTCCCTTTGTGGTTCTTCATTCGCAACTGCCGTTGAAGTACCGCCGAATAAATCAGGTGCAAACTTTGCCGATAATGCGGATTTCCTTTTGCGGATAGCTTCAGCCTGTTCAGGATATTCAGTTGGGTCAGGCACTTTCATCCAAGCGTCCCTGTATTTCCCCTCCTTTTCCAGTTCATCAACCTTTTGCATTGCCTCTTTGTACTTTTTTTCCTTCGCTTCTCTTTCCTTTCGTTCCCTATCTGTCTTTTCTTTTTCCATAGCAGATTGTTTCTTTGCTTCTTCCACCTGTTTCATAAAACCTTCCATATCCACCATTAAACCTGAAGCAATCTGCATAGGCGTTGTAATTCGTTCAAAGAAACCGTTATCCAGTTCATCGGTTGTACCTCGCAGATTAAGTGGCGGTATCATTTTTCTTGCATCATCACCACATTGTTCATTATTGAGCATGACCGATACTATCCAATTATTTTCCGCTCCCTTGCGTATCGTCAGTTGCAAGTCGCCTGTTATGTTCAATGCGGCCACATTGCTGAAAAAATTTGTTGTTTCCATTGTTCAATATTTTTGATTAAATAATTTCTGTATTGTCCTGTATCGTTTCATTTAAAGAGCCATCCCCACAGTCCCCACAGCATCAGGGCAAAAGCAGTCCACTTCAATATCCATTCAATGAAAAGTGTAATCAATCCCACGAAGTAGTTATCGAAATGCTGTAAGCCACCTAAGCCCCTGCGGTTGAATTGTCGCATACCTACAAATAGCCTTATTGCCAAACCGACAAAGAACATGGTTGGGAAAGGCATAGCCTGCAATAATTTTATTAATGCTTCCATAACTTTGTATTTATGGGTTAAAAAGTAAGTCAATAGCTAACGAAAACTTATGATTAGGATGATTCCGTATAGTGGTGTACAAGGTCATGCAATGCACCATGTATATAGCGACATAACCATCAAACAACTGGTCGGCAAATAATCTGCTCTGCTTGTGCATTCGCTTTCCGTACCTCTCTATCTTATTCCTGATTTCTTCGACAAAGGATAGCCATGATTCTACGGTTAGCAAACCGTTTTCCCATTGGTTTCGTGTGGACTGTTCATCCTCCTGTATGGTAAGGCACATACCGTTAACATATTCCAATAAGGCGGGAATTTCCTGCGGAAACAGTTCATGCAGTAACCTCGCTTTCTCGACGTTTATCAAATTCTCTAAAGGTTTCATAATACCTGAGTTTAAAGTGAGTAATAAGGACAGGCAGACATTGCCGCCTGTCCTTTGGTTGTTAATTCAGCATAAGCACGTCTGCACCATCCTTTGCAAACTGATTACATAGTTCAAATGCCCTTTGTGCTTTAGCCTGTGCTGTACCACCCATTACAATGGATTGCAGTTTGCTTTCATCATCCTTGTAATTGCGTACATTCTGATAATAGCCTGTTACCGCATTGTATGCTCCGAACACAGTTCCTTTGGTAGTATTCAACTGTTGTGTATCTGACATCATTGCATAGGAAAAAGCATCTTCAACGGTGTTTTTGAATACGGTTGACAGTTCATCCTCTGCACCCTTTTTAAGTGCATCCAATGTTTCCTTATTGGGGCAGAGTGCCAGTTGAATAAGTTTCTTTACTTCTGCATCACAGATACGCACCTGTGTCCATTTGTTAAATATTCCTTCCAGTTGGGTACTAAGCTGATTAGCCAGTCCCATTACCTTATGAGCATTTTCCAAACGCTGTTTTGCACCTGATGTATGACGGATGCGTACCACGTTGGACGTATTACCCAATGCTGCGTTAAGGGTGTTTTGGCATACAATGCGTACAGGTGTAAAGGCTGCGGTAATGCTTCCCGTACCATCGTGGGAGGTTGTCAGAAAGATGTATTTCTCTGTAATGTCATCACCGTTGCCCACACGGATATAGTCAGGAAGTTTAGCGGTTATAAATACCCTTTCTCCGTTTCCTAATGCTCCTGCTGTTTCGTACAGGATGCCATCACCACCACCTACAATAGCATCGAAAAATGCAAAAGCATCTGCGTTCTGTACTATCTGATAATCCTTACCTACTACGCCAAAAACTGTATTGGTATCGGTACGCATGGTTGCGAAATTGTCAGGCAGTAAGATGTTGCCACCTTCTTTAATTTCACCATCATCGCCTATGCTGATACCTGTACCACGAGTATATAAGGGTGATTTGACTACCTCGAAATCAAGTCCTGCATATTTAATAGCCTCGGCACTTGTGGGATATTGTTCTACTACCTGTCCCAAGTTGTGCCATGCCTTTTGCTGTACACTAAAGAAGCTGTATTTGCCTGTTCCTTCGTTATAATTAAGATTATGTGCCATGATTGTAATTTTTAAAAGTTGATAAATGAGAGTTGATTGTTAGAAAGGCAAATCGTCTTTGCCATTGTTAGCAGGTACTGCGGAATTGTTACTGATACCACCTGCTACGGTTTCAGGTCGCTTGCCACCTCCGTACAATTTGATTTGCGAAGTGTGAAAATTGAGTGCTGCATGTGCTTCGCCATCGCCTCCGATCCATGCTCTTGCACTTACTCTGCCCGTGAGTTCTACTAATGTTCCCTTAGTAAGAACCTTAGCTACATTCGTTGAAATCCAATAGGCACGGTTGAAATACTCGGTGTTTTCCACCCGTTCACCCTGTTTGTTACGGAAGCTGTCGTTTACCGCTACGGAAAAGTTCACTACCTGTTTGTCGCTCGGCAAGGTGCTGATTTGTGCGTCCCTCGTTAATCTGCCAATGATGTTCATGATTTTTAATTTTAATTGTGAAACCATTTTGTTTATTTTTTTTTCACCCGCCTGCCCTAAAAGCATTTTTCCAAAAGAAAAAACGGGAAAAAAGAAAGCAGCGACAGAGTGGAGACGAAGGCACGGAGAGCTATAAGTCCCGAAGGGTGCAAGCGAAGCGCAGCATTATGCGCTCGTAGTGACGAAGGCGTAACTACCTTAGCTGCCTTTTTACCCGTTTCGTTGGAAAATGCAATAGCAGGCTGGATGGCAGTCTCAGCCAATACAACCTTGATGATAGCTTAGGTAATGAAGCATGAGGGGGATGTAAGGCGGCGAGGAATGAGCCGGTCCCTGATAAAAGGGACGGAAGCGAAGCGTACCCTGGAATGACCCGGCCCGAAGGGACATGCCATAAAAAAACCGAAGGCTTTGCTTCGGTTTAATACATTACAGTTACACAAACTACCCTTTCTTAACAACCAGGTGAGCCAATCCCGGATCATTCAACAGACGTTCCATTTCAGAGTGAATAATATCCTGTATATCCTCCTTTATTTGAAAGTAGTTCCGTTGTACCATGCTGCTATCAAGCTTACGAATGATCTCTATTTCCTTGTAGCTTTCTTCCTCTCGCTTTAAGGCTTCATGGTCGTTGATAATCTCACAATGGAAGGCTTTTAGTTCAATTTTGTTGTCCGGGTCGTCAGCTACCATTCCCACAAACTCACCGGAACTCAGTGCAGATATTTTTGAGGGAGGTATAGCGGTTTCCAGTTGCTTTGAACGACTAATAGATGTATCACCACTATTGATTGAATAGCTTTCCCTGTCCTGCATGATTTTGCCGAAGCGTTCTGAAAGTTGCTTGGCAGTATCTCCTGTTACTTGTCCGGCTACTATATTGCCGGTGATATTCATAATCACATCGGCCTGTTCTCTGCCATAATCCTTACGGAGCTGGCTGAAATCCTGAATGCCTAAGCACGTTGAAACTTTATTACTTCTTGCTGTGGCAATCAGGCTATCCATGTTGTTCAGATAAATTGTAGGAAACTCGTCAAACACTAAACTGCTTTTCAATTTTCCCTTCTTATTGACCTGTTTTACCAGACGGGTTACATATAATGAAAGTACCGCTCCGTAGATCTGTATTTTCTGCGGATTATTACCCATGCACACGATTTTAGGATCATCGGGATTGTTCACATCGAGGTTGAAATCGTTGCCTGATAAAACATAGTATAGTTGAGGCGAAGAAAGCCTTGCCATAGCTACTTTAGCGGATGCTATCTGGCCTTCAAGCTGTTCCATTACATCGTTCAGGTAGGCATTCAAAAACGGATTAATCAATACCTCGCATTCTTTGGCGGCTTCTGTTCTGAACAGCGTGAAAAGGCTGTCATAATCAGCTTGCATCAGCTCGATAACGTGCGGTAGTGTGCAAAATTCACCGTCCTTGTATTGCTTTAGATACCATATTACCGCAGTAAGAAAGTTGATTGGTGATTCCACGAAAAAATCGCCCTGGCGTTTTATCCACTCCCTGTTTAAGCCCATTAAAATAGTACGTGCGGATTCTGCGGCATCGGTAATGTCCGTCATGGCAGACGGCTCTAAAGGATTACAGCGATGGCTTCTTGTTAGGTCGTCAAAATTAATAACAAAAAACCTTGGTAGTTTAGTATATCTGTGTTTGTTTTTTAACCATGAATTGTAGGCTATCCTGGAAAGGTCGTCAAACTTAAAATCGTACACGAACATCGTAAATCCTTTACGGATATGTTGGGTTATGACGTGCCTGATGACAAAGTAAGATTTACCTGCCCCTGGTGTGCCTAATACCATAATCGCTCTGAAGGGATTGATGATGTTTATCCAGCTATTGCGTACCTTATTTTTCAGCCAGTAACGTGCCGGAAGATTGATCGAAAACTCGTTCTCCAGAAAGCGTTCTTCTTGTGGAAACGTCTCGTTTTCCTTGTTGAAAATGTCCTTGTTGTTAAATTTGCTTTTTATAATACGTGAAAGCAATGTGCCACCTGAAAGCACCAGCAAAAAGCCTATTGAAGTTATACCTGCATAAACGAATGTCTTCTCCTGTGCATGTAACTGAAGCAGCAGGGAAAGATAACTGGCAAAGTATAGCAATAGCCCTGTAATGAGATAGGCGAATGCTGTTTTATAGCTTAATTTTTCATCTTTGCGTCCCTTTGCTCCGAGCAGGGAGATAGCCAAAAAGCCTAAAGAAATCAGCTTGCTTTTAACGAAGTTGCTGAATATGCCTGTGCGGTAAATATTACCTAAAATCCGGTCGCTGAAACTGCTGGTCAATCCCCATTCATGGAATGCAGCATAACAATAATAATAGAAGTGTATCACTAAAATAACGATACTGATCAACCTGGTCATGTCCAGAATTTTCCTCAGCGCCTGTTCGTTTTCACCTGTCTGTACTGCCATAGCTTTATGTTTTATTGATTATTGGAAATGTTTTTTCTCCTTTTCTTTTTTCTGCCCTTTTTCTTTAGCTGGCCGGGTATGTAATCGGCTGCCTGTTCCGGCTGTAAAAGGGCATCCAGCATGTTGTCTTTAGGCATTGCATCAGCCGGATTAGTATTGTTGTGTAAGGTGGATGGAAGATCTATGCTAGTATTGTGGGAAGGCAATGAGGATCGTCCTGTTTTTTGACCTGCATTTGGTAATAGGTCCTGTTTGATAGCTTTCGGGGAGCTGCATCTTTCTTGTATGGCTTTGGCACTGTATTGCTTTCCTAATGCGCTACCGTTAAAGACACACTTGGTTTGGTGATCCACGTAAGTTATCCCGTAGATTAAACCTGTATCGCTCCTGCGCAAAGCAATGTGAATGCCCTTCTTTTGAAGTTGTGCGACTAACTCATCGAGCGTGGGCGTTTTGCCAACAAACAACCTGTCTATTTCAGTTTTTACGCGGGCTTTGAACGGCTGGCGTTGGGCATCATTAGAACTATATTTTCCTTCCAGAAATTTCAGCGTAGGCTTGTTGTAGAAGTCGCTGGCTTTTATAGGTACACCGATAGGTTTTCCATCTTCATGGAGTATCCGGTAAACAAGACCGCCTCCCTGAAAAATTCTTGATTCTTCACTGCCGCGATCAGCCATTATGTTGTACTGTTTCAAAACCGCATTCAGTTCGGGCAAGCTGGTATATCTGTATTTATCCAGCACCGCATCCAGCACATTTGTGATGGCTCTTTTAGTTTCGGTACGCCCGTATTGTACCTTCTTTACATCTACCGGCTTTAACCTGAATGCTTCCCATCTTGCGTGTGCATCGGCTACTACAAGACCGAATATTTTTTCGATCTCTTTACGTGCCGGTTCTGACTTGCGAATACCCAGGTGATGCAGGTCAATTCGCTTGCCATCGGGTTGAATATTTGTGGTAACTACGTGTATATGGGGGTGGCCTGCATCGTGGTGCTGATAAACAAGATAAGGCTGTTCACCAAAGCCTAATTTTTGCATATAGACATTGGCAATTTGCATCAGCTTTTCTTTGCTCAAATGCGCTTCAGAAGGATCGAAGTTGAGCGAAATGTGTACGCTGTTTCGTTTAACATTCTCGTTCAATTCTGTCCTTTTCAGCAGATAGCCCAGCTTAATTTTCAGGCTCATTTCGTCTGCGTTCAAAGGAAAATTTTCTGCCCCGATGCACTCCGCTACACCTTCTTTTACCTTGTTTTCATTGTAGTTGAAAATACGGTGCATGGAGTGACCGGCTTTGATCACCGCAACCATATTTCCAGTATTTTTTTTACGTTATTCCTGACCTCATCCACCTTATTGCTAAGGATCATTTTCTCTACCGCGTAAGCAATCAACCAGCTCCTAAATTCAGCTATCTGGCCCAGCGTGTGCAGCTTTTTAACAGCCTGATTGAAGTTGTTTCCAACTGCGTTTAGCTCGTTGCGAAGCCGTGTAAGTTCTGCCATTAAGTCATCCTGTGAGGTGTTACGGTAGGTCGTAACAATGGGCTTGTCGAAGATGCTGCGACGTACATAGTCGCTTAGCTTACGACAGGTAGAGGCCTTCCATTTCTTTTCAATTTTCGCATATTCATCGGGCGTTAAACGCAAGCCGATAATGCGTGTCCTGTTTGAATTTTGTCCTTCCATCACTAATCATTTTCACGTTTTCAAACTCATTTTTACCTTTCAGACGCCCTGCCCACGAGTTCCGAGTGATGGGCAGCCAGATCCGGTTGTTTAACAACCGTTCATCTGGCCGATTGCGGGAAAGTTGCAATCTTTCAGCCTTGTGAACGTCTTTAAGACATTTTAAGGCTCCAGAGTGTGTAAGGAAACAACAGCTTAAAATGACTAAAGCCTGCCTTACAGCTTCTGCATTACTTATCTCAGTCTTTGTCGTATATGCTTTTTCTCAGCCTTACCGAAATTCATTACCCAGTCGTTGAAGTCCTTATGGTTTTGATAAAGGCTGCTTTCATCTTTATATTTAGCACTTATGGAAAGTGCATAGCGACTGCAATTTTGTCCGGTTGCATCCCTGTCCAGATAGAGCTTGATAGCATTATGTTTTTCCATACAGGGACGTGCAGTTTCAAAGAAGGCAACAGAGTTTAGGACTACGAAATCAAAGCGGTCTTCGGGGTCTTGTTGATGAATGGCTCTGAAAGAAAGAAAATCGGTAAAGCCTTCAAAGACGATGACCTCATCGGCATTGTTATCAAAGCTCGTAATTCCTTTAGGAGAACTGCTGGCTTTAAAGTAAGGATTGCGAATTTCAAAGCCTCCCAAATCATTCCTGAAGCCGATACCATAATAGACTTTTCCATTAAGTTCATAACGGACTTCCCGGCAGTAATGGTCAGCTACATCAATAGGTATTCGCCGTTGTTGCAAGTACCTTAAAAGGGCGTTGGAAGACAGAACAAAATCCCCTAAAATCTTTATCTGCTTTTCCTGTTCTTCTCTCGCAAATGATTGTTGGAAAACGGGCTTTTGAAGAGAAAAATTACCGCTTAGATTTTGTAGTAATTCGGACACGGTACACCCGTGAAAGAGGATAGCAAAATCAACCAGGTTGCCACCTTTGCCAAGACCGTGATCGTACCAAAGGTTTAGCCTCCTGTTAACCTTAAATGAAGGTGTCTTTTCATTCCGTAAAGGAGAGTGATACCAATAGTCATTGTTCCTGATCTTCGCTGGTTCATAACCTAAGCCTGCAAGAAAATGAACTATATCTATTTCTTTGGCTTCGCTAACGGAAAGCCTGTTCTTACTGAAATCCATAACCACACTTTTATTAAATACACATTCAGTTCTTCTAAGCGAAGTTAAACAGGCGATATTGGATTCACCTATCCTCATCATATTTTGATGAGGATGCAGAGAGCTGCGTTAGTTATTTTTGTGCAGTGAGTATTGTTTAATTAAAATCGTGTGATTATGCTAACAACAGGTGATGTAGCCAAAGTGTATGATACTATTCTCAGTATCCCTGGCATGAGTGAAAGAGTGAAGATTGACATGAGGATCTCTCGCAAGAACGTATTGTTATTGTACAGTGTCCTCAAACGTGGGCTGATGGCGAAAGATGATGATAAATCGTCTGCGTTGCTGGAAAGCATTCCGCAGGAAGCATTGCAGGAATTACACGTAATTGCTGATGATTATCTTACAAAAGCAGGCTTAACCGAACTAAGTGAAAAACTAAAAGCACTTAGTACCAAATAGGCAGGGATAACGTCAGAAAGCCATTTGGAGAGAATGAATGTTTAAAGATATAAACGCTGATCCTTCAAGTGGCTTATTTACATTGCAATTTAAAAATGATGTCAATAATTACGTTTTACAGCAATAGTAGCAACAGTTATCTTTTTACCATTGGTGTCGAGTTCAGAAACATTCATTTCCTGGTGGACCCAGACACTGTCAAAATCACCGCGATAAGAAACGCCTCCGGCCATACGTGCGTCTCCGTACATCAATTGCCGTAAGCTACCGTCTGGTTTTATATAGTAGTAGTTGTTCCACTTCTTTTTATAAATACTCTGTGTATGTAAAGTTCCTGTCGCGGGAATTTCAAAGGTGCGTTTTTTACTACTTCGGTTTTCAGGCGTGCCGGCAGGCTCGTTAAAGCACACGGTAGCAGTGCCATTAAAGCCTTCAGGTAGCAGTTATATCAGCGCGCTTTTCGCAATATGTCATAATAAAAATAGCTGCGGCGAAAAGCAATAGCATGCTTGTCAAAATGAGCGATATTTTGTACGAATCTTTCAATAAAAAAAACTTGTTTTCATAAGTACAGTGATTTTTGCTTAGCATTTTGGATAGATGGCAGTTGGGAAGTAAATGGGACGTAGTGCTGCGGAATATTGTAACAGTTCTTATGTTTTCTTAGTTATGACCCATCCCTGCTCTCCTCTGATATTTGCTATATTATTCTGCTCTAACCACTTTTTGAAAGCAGGCATGTCTTTAGGGATGAAATGAACGATGTCACCATTTTTTAATATAATGGTGAAAAAATCGCTTGCAGCAAGAAACTTCGATAATTGTCCCGCAGGGTATTGAAATTCGGGGTAGTGATCGGCTGAAGTCATGGTCTGTTGCTTTTAGTTAGTTTCCTCTGACTGTTGCCTGTACAAAAAAGAGCGCAGGCAACAGCTCACCGCACTGAGGTCTTAGGAAACCCGGCAACGATAAGTGCGCCCACGCCGTAGCATGAGCGTTCTCACTTATGTCCCATTGCCATTTGAAAGTTCCTAAGTTTCAGTACGGGACTTAAAGCTTAAACGCTTCAAGAATATTTTTACAAAGATACTATTTCAGGTAGTAATTCACTACCTGAAATGCACAATATACACAGTATTGAAAATGATTCACAGACCGGTACTTCTTCATGATCTACTTTTTTCCTTCCAACTTCCAGGTATCGCATACAAAGCAAATTACTTTACGAGTTGCCGTTATATTTAGAGTTAACCTTTAATCCTAAAAAACCACTGAATCGTTAGCTTTATGTTTTTGGGAGAAGGTATCGGGTTCAGCCGTGATCAACCGCGCCTTTTCAGCCCTGTTTCGATGGCTTTTTTTACAAGTTCAGATCACCACAATAGATTCATAGATATTAGGTTGTAAATTATATGAGAATATTTTTTGTGAGCACCCCCTATCATATTTGATATTTGCATGTTAAACTAACAATATGCTACCAAAAGAATTAACTAAGGATCTGCAAGTGCGGCTTAGCTCAATACAAGGCCAGATTGGAGGCATAATTAAGATGCTTGAAGCAGATAGTGACCCGGATAAGATACTTAACCAATTCAAAGCTGCTGACCGTGGATTACAAAAAGCCCATTATCTTCTTCTTGACGAAGTTTTTCGTAAAAGTCTTGCCCTGAAACTTGTTCAGGTAATGAATGCCTGTCCCGGTAATTGTCAGGATGCCGACAAAATTGCCTACATGAAAAAGCAGTTTCCTTCATTCGAGTTTGACCAATTAAGCTCTCAAATCAAAGAAATTAATGCTATAGACAAGCGCTTGGAAAAGCATAATAAAAAAACGTCTGAAAAAGGTTTGGAAGACACCCCCCCTGACAGTTGAACTTTGACATCAAAAAAAATTTAATTATGAACAGTCAAAATCTTAGAGAATGTATTGAAACCTGCCAAAGGTGTGCTACCGAATGTAATGTATGTGCCAATCATTGCATTGGCAGTTCAGAAATGGCTAATTGTGCCAGATTGTGCCTTGATTGTGCTGACGTCTGTAACCTATGTGCAACGTTCTGTGCAAGAGGGTCGCGATTTGCAAATCAAGTGGCAAAATTGTGTGCTGACATTTGTGAAGCCTGTGCTGAACAATGCGGCAAATATGATAATGACCAATGTAAACGCTGTGCCGAAGAATGCAGAATGTGCGCTGAGATGTGCAGAAGCATGGCTGCTTAATTATTAAATTCAAAAAGAAAAAAATTTAAATCATGAAAAGAAAAGTTGAATTATTTACTGCCGGTTGTCCTGTATGTGAACCCATAGTTGAAATGGTAAAGTCGATGGCTTGCAGTTCCTGCGAAGTGGTTATTTATGACCTGTCTAAGCCATGTGATACAAACGAATGTGTCGATAAGGTTAAGACGTACGGCATTAAATCGCTGCCGGCGGTTGCTGTTAATGGAGTTCTGCTTGATTGCTGCCAGAATAAAGGTGTATCGGTAGATACATTAATAAAAGCTGGACTTGGAGAACCAGCAATAATGTAAACTTTAAGAGATCAACTTTAATCAGAATTAATCACGTTAAAGTTGATCTTATTTATAATTTAAAAACTTTATTATGGCAACGGAAGTAGTGCAGTTAAAAGTATCAGGCCTTATGTGTTCCTTCTGCACTATGAGTGTAGAGACCGCTTTAAAGCGTTATGAGGCTATCAAAAGCGTGATGGTAAATCTGGTACATGGAATTGTTTTGGTGGAAGCTGACACCGCTAAAATGCCTAAGGATGCCATTGCAGAGGCGGTTGAGAAGTTGGGTTATACGGTGTCGGCAACGGAAGTGCAGCAATATCAAACTGACGAATCCTTGTTTAAGTTTATTAAACAACGTGGCGCTATTGGAATGTCCGTTTCTATATTAGATCTTCTAATTGATCCGCTAAATCTATTCGGATTACCACAGCACTACAGGGCGTGGTTTAGTTTAGCTGTAGCCACTTTTGTTTTGTTCTGGGTAGGCTTTCCTATTCTCAGGAAAACAATTATGGCTATAAGACAACGAGTGATTAATGCAAACGTGTTGCTTTCTACAGGTGCTTGGGGCGCTTTTGTAATAGGCATACTATCACTTTTTAACCCAGCTTGGCCTAATTTCCTTCCTGTGGCAGCCTGGCTGATGTCACTACACCTATTCTTTGCTTATTTTAAATTAGACACTCGGAAAAAAGCGGCGGATGCTGTTCGAAAACTACTGAGCCTACAACCGGCAAAAGCAAGAGTGAAAAGGCTCAATCAATGGGTTGAAGTGTTAACCACCGATGTAGTGGTTGGTGAAACGGCTGAAATAAAACCAGGAGAACGTATTCCTTTAGATGGCTTAGTAATAAGTGGAGCCTCTTCTGTTGATGAATCCAGTTTCACCGGTGAATCCAGTCCTGTTTATAAGCAAGAAGGTGCAGAAGTGATTGGAGGTACTATGAACTTTGACGGGGCAATACAAATTAAAGTGACCAAAAAAAGTGAGGATGGTTTCCTAAATCAAATAGTTCGCATGATGAGTCAGATCAATGAAAAAAAGCCGCCTGTCGAACTTTTGGCTGACCGTCTAATGAACTATTATGGCCCCGTAGTGTTTATTATAGCTATTGTTGCAGCACTCGCATGGTTGCTTATTACCGGTAGTGTTTACAGTGCTACAATTGTCTTAATCACAACTATCATAATGGGTTACCCTTGTGCTTTGGGCATTACTACTCCAATGCTGGCCGCCATAGCAGGTGGTAAAGGAGTATCAATCGGTCTTTTAGTAAAAGCAAGTGAAGTATTTTATGGTCTTTCAAGGGTAAATGCTATTGTTTTTGATAAAACTGGCACTCTTACTTATGGTAAACCTACCGTTACTAATGTTGTTCCTTTAGGTATCTCTGAAAGAGAACTTTTAGGTATTAGTGCCGCAGTAGAAGAAAAATCTGAACATCCGTTAGCGCAAGCAATAACCTTCTATGCAAAGAAAAGTGGTGTATTATCAATGGATGTAACAGATTTTAAAACTGTTGCGGGTAAAGGTGTTTATGCTTCTGTCAATAGAAAGCCCATCATGGTTGGAAGCCCGAGATTTTTGAAAGAGAATGGTGTTTTAATTGAAGGCGTCGCAAAAGATAAATTAGATACAATTGGCCGGGAAGGTAAAACGGTGATTGGCATTGCAGAAGAAAACCAGTTGATTGGCTTGATTGCTCTTCAAGATACACCACGCAACCATACGGCTGAAGTAATGAACAGAATAAAGGCTAAGGGAATCAAAATAGTCATGTTAACCGGTGATGCTAAACCTGTTGCGGAAGCCGTGGCAAAACGAATTGGAATTAACGAAGTAAAAGCCGAGTTATTGCCTATTGATAAAGTTCATGCTATTGAAGAACTACAGCAAAGGGGCTATAAAGTGGCGATGGTGGGTGATGGCATAAATGATGCACCCGCATTAGCACAATCTGATGTAGGTATTGCTATTGGCGCCGGTACTGATGTAGCTATTGAGTCTGCAGGTGTGATACTTATTGGAGATAAAACCATAGATGTACTGAATGCTGTTATTTTAGGAAAGGCGAGTTACAGAACACTTACATACAATGTTATCATAGCTGTCATTTTTAATATTATAGGCATGATACTGGCCTCTCTTGGCCTTATTTCACCTTTGTTGGCGATTGTAGTGATGATAGTAAGCATTTTTGCTATCCTGCTTAATACCTTAAGAGTTAGAACCATAAAAATGGAATCAGTATCTGATAAAATTAATGCTCAGGCGTTAACTCAATCAGAGTTCAAGATTCCTAATATGGTTTGCGAGGGATGCGCTCAGAAGATAACAAGTGAGGTGACCAAACTTCCTGGAGTAACAGAAGTAAAGCCAAAGGTGATGCAAAAGCAAGTTGTGGTAAGTTATGAAGGAGATAAGCTGACACAAAACCAGATAAAGGAAGCAATAACTAAATCAGGGTTTAATGCCATAGAAATTTAATGAAGAAGCTTAATCTACATGAAAGATACTAATCATACTATTAAAACTATTTCTTCTAACGACTACCGCATCCAAGAAGGCATAGCTCGGGGTACGGAAATTGAGATAATTGTAGATGGTAAATCTATCAAGGCTTACGAAGGTGAAAGTGTAGCTGCATCCATACTTGCCACTGGGAAACGTTCATTGCGTACCACATCTAAAAGCTATGAACCTCGTGGGCTTTACTGCGCCATAGGGATTTGTTTTGATTGTGTTATGACCATTGATAACATACCAAATATTCGCGCTTGTCAAACCTTTGTAAGGAATGGGATGATCATAGAAACACAACAAGGCGAAGGAAAATGGAGGGTTGAACCATGAAAAAAATAAAACCTGTTGTTGTCATTGGCGCTGGCCCCGCAGGAATGGGTGCTGCCATTGAACTTGTCAAAGCCGATGTACCATGCATGATGATAGATGAAGCTCCAAGACCGGGCGGACAAGTGTATCGTCAACCTCCTACGAAGTTTCAAACGCAGGAGAAGTATAAATTAAATTCGGAACAGAAACGGGGAAAAGATCTATATACACAATGGCTTGAAGTCAAAGATAAAGTCAATCTGCTTTCTTCCACGTCCGTTGTTGGTATTTGGAACGAAAAAGAGGTAATATATTCTTCTGAAGGGATAAGCGGAATAATTGAAGCAGAACAGATAATCATTGCTACAGGCGCATACGAACGGCCTGTTCCTTTTCCCGGGTGGACCTTACCTGGAGTAATGACGGTAGGCGGGGTTAAATCTTTTATTAAAACAATGTTTGTGAAGCCTGGCAAACAGGCCGTTATAGCCGGAACTGGTCCTCTTTTAATTAGCACAGCTAACAGGCTACATGAAATTGGAGTAAATGTTATGGCAATTCTTGAAGCAGGAAATCCTCCCTGGACCTCAGGTGCTTTTTCAAAGGAATGGCAAGAAGTAGATTTCGCTCAAGATATTGCAAATGATTTGGAAGAATTAAAAGGAAACAATATTCCGCTACTGTTTAATCATACAATTTTTGAAGCGCATGGAAAAAGCGAAGTCACAAGTGTTACATACGGTGAAGTAGATGCTAAAGATTGGAAACCATTAAACGATACCAAACGAACTATCAATGCAGACCTTGTTGCTTTAGGATTTGGGTTTGTTTCAAATACTGAATTATCTATGCTTGCAGGATGCAGGCATGATTTTCACCCAGGAATAGGATGGTACATTGTTAGAAATGAAATGATGGAAACAACTGTGCCGGGAATTTTTTCAGTTGGTGATGGTGCATTAATCGGAGGAGCAATAATAGCAGAACAGGAAGGACGCATTGCAGGAATTAAAGCCGCTCAAAATGCAGGTGCTATTACTGCCGGTGATGCGGAAAAATATTTTGAAAAACACCTCTCACGACTTCACTCCTTTAAAAGCTTCCGTATATCAATAAATGAAGCGACTGCAATGCGCAAAGGCTTGCTTTACCTTCCCAAAGTTGAAACGCTGGTATGCCGTTGTGAAGAAGTAGTTTTTTCAGATGTGAATACCGCTATCAAAGAAGGGGCTGGAGACCTTCAGTCGGTAAAGCTGCTTACTCGTCTTGGTATGGGACCCTGCCAGGGGCGTAACTGTGCATCCTCAATGGGAATGTATCTGTGTGAAACACTAAAGAAAACACCGGAGCAAATAGGACGAATAAATTCCCGTCCTCCGGTTAAACCTGTAACTCTTGGGGCTTTAGCTAAAATGATAAATGCAGAGGAAGAATTAAGCAATCCATTTGATGCTATTACTGCAGGAGGTAGAATATGAAAAATGCAGATGTAATTGTTGTAGGTGGTGGGGTAATTGGGTGTGCCGTAGCATACTACATCGCTAAAAAAGGAATACCTGTAATGCTCGTTGACGAGCCCAAAAGGGGTCGGGCAACGTCTGCATCAGCCGGGGGCTTATGGCCTCTGGGGGAATCAATTGGTTTAGGTTGTGGTGTAATATTTCATAAGGCTATGATAGAAAAAGGACTGATTCCTCCTGACTCTCATGTTCCCCCACAACTTCCTAAAACGTTTCTTGATTTTGCAATTCAATCCAATGCGATGTTTCCATCACTTGCTATTGAATTGCGTGAAACGAGCGGTATTGATTTTGAATACGAAGAAACATCCCTTCTTTTCCTGATGTATGACGAAGGCGATGTAGCCTTTGCCAAACCCCTTTATGCTAATTGTCCTTGTGGTAGGTCCCGTATTGACTGGCTCACCCCCAATGAACTCAGGAAAGTTGAGCCTGCAATAACACATAATGTGTTGGGCGCACTACGGTTTAATGGAGACAATCAGGTTAACCCTTATGCTCTTTCCGATTCCTTTCGTGAAGCTGCAAGAAAGTTAGGCGCTCAAATAATTACACATACAGAAGTAAAGGGAATTAAAGTTTCATCTGGACGAATTACAGGAGTAGAAACGACAACAGAATTTATTGGCTGTAAATATGTGGTAAATGCTGCCGGTGCATGGGCAGCGCAAATTGCAAAAACAGCAGGAATTGAATTACCTGTTTACCCGGTGCGGGGGCAGATAGTAGGAACAGAGGCACTACCAGATATAATCTCTGCTTGCATATCAACAAATGACTGTTACCTCGCTCAAAAAAAACATGGTGAAATAATTATAGGCAGTACCACCGAAGAAGTAGGTTTTAATGTTGGTGTTACGCCTTCTGCCATCAAAGAACTTACTGCTGGTGCAATTAGGGCTGTCCCTTTTTTAGAATGGGTTAAAGTTAAAAGGGTATGGTCAGGGCTGCGCCCCGGCACTGCCGACGAAATGCCTATATTAGGCTCTGTTAGTGGTCTGGAAGGATACATAAATGCCTGTGGTCATTTTAGAACAGGAATACTCAATTCACCCTTAACTGGACTTCTAATTTCTGAAATTATAAACGGTGAAAAACTCTCCATCCCCATAGAACCATTCCTGCTTTCTGATGAGCGATTGAATGGTTCGATTACATCAAATCACAAAGTGTCAGTTTTTAGCCAGGAGCAACAAACGATAATTATTTCCATCAAAGGAATGACTTGTGAAGGATGCGTAACAAATGTAAAGAAAACGCTTAATTCTTTACAAGGTGTAACAAAGTTTGAAGTAAGCCTTGGTGACCATCAGGCCAAAATTTCGTACAATGCAAAGGAGATTTTACCTGATACAGTAATAGCAGCTATAGACGAGCTGGGCTATAAAGCACATTCACCTTTGGCAGCAAAATGTATCGGCTTATGAAAACTACCAAAATAGAAGTTATAGAAATAAATAGGAATCGAGAACAACTTCTTTGGGTTCTATCGGCAGCCACCTTCATTATCTTTTTTCAATTATACATGGTAGCGCCTCTTATCCCCACCTTATCTGTATTTTTTAAAGAAACGGAACAGCAAGTTGGTTTAATTGTTCCTGCCTACTTGATACCGTATGGTGTGTCAACACTTTTTTATGGATTGCTGGCAGATAAGATTGGACCCCAAAAGATAGTGTTAACCTCGCTTCTTCTTTTTGTTATACTAACAGCATTTACATCTTTTTCTCAATCTGTAACGCAACTAATGACCTTGCGATTTCTTACAGGCATTGGAGCAAGTGGCGTAGTGCCTATTGCATTAGCCTGGATAGGGCAGTCGTATTCTTATAAAGAAAGAGGAAGACCTCTTGGATGGCTTTTTGGCGCAATGGCAGGTGGCGGTGCGTTTGGTTCATCAGTGGGAGTAATACTTGAGCCTTATGTAGGTTGGAGAATACTTTTTTTAGGAGTAGCTTTGATTGCTGCTGTGATATGGACAGTATTATGTTTTACTCATAAAAAAGGGGTAGCTTCACAACGAAATAAACAACCACTTACTTTAAGAAAAGTTTTTAACGGATATAAGCAATTACTATTATTAAACCGAGGTAAAACGGTATATGCTTATGTTTTATTGAATGCTATTTTCCATGCTGGTGTCTTTACATGGTTAGGACTCTATTTTAAAAGAACATTCAATTTAAGTGATGTACAAATTGGATTGGCTATTATAGGTTATGGTTTACCGGGATTTTTATTAGGGCCTTACATTGGCAAGCTCGCTGATCGTATCGGCAGAAGCAAATTACTGCCTTTAGGGTTGTTTATAAGCGCTCTATCTTCTTTCATACTTTCCTTTAATGTACCATTAAGTTTAGCTGTAATAGCTGTAACTCTTTTATCGTTAGGGTATGACCTAACGCAACCTTTGCTGGCAGCAATAATAACACAAGTAGGCAAAGAAAGACCAGGACAAGCAATGAGCTTAAATGTATTTATGCTTTTTGTAGGATTTGGATTAGGAAGTTTTTTATTTGGCTTAGCCCTCCAGCTAAGTCTTATACAAGCCTTAATAATATTTTCAATTTTTCAAGTAGCACTATCATTTATTGCATTGTATCTTTTTAAAACAGAAACACATACCAACTTTTTAAAAAACAAAACACAGACGATAAAAGCAAAACAACATATTTTATAAATTAAATACTCAAATTATGTTTAAGAGTAAACGATTATTTAAAACCACATTCACCTTCCTGTTACTAACAATCGTATTTGTAACATCTTCCTGTGCTCAGCAACAAAATAAAAATATACCTGCTGCAAAGGAAAAATCTCAACCAGTTGCTACTCAAAAGATTAAAATGTCAATTAACGGCATGGTGTGTATGGCTTGTCAATCAACAGTCAAAAAAGCAATTAAATCGTTAGACGGCGTTACAAATGTTGAAGTAAGTCTTGAAAATAAAAATGCCATTGTTACCTATTATCCTAATCTGGTTAAGCTCGAACAAATTCAGAAAGCAGTAAACGATAAAGGCTATACTGCCGGTAAACCCCAAGAAGTGAAGCAATGAGTTTAGAACAATTCGTTCAACAATTCAGCGAAGCGTTGGCGAACGGCTCTGCTTATAGCCTGCTCATCGCAGCAGGTGCCGGGGTTATCACTACAGGTGTGTGTCCCTGCACTTTACCTGTTGGACTTGGCATTGCCGGATTGGTTAGCGGCAATACTGAAAGCAAGTCAAATAGAGGTTTTATGATAGCACTTGCTTTTTTCATAGGCATTGTTGTTTGTCTTTCTATTTTAGGGGCTTCAGTTGGACGATTAGGAATGTTTCTTACAGAAACTTTTGGACAGTATTGGGCTTTGGTTATGGCGGCAATATCTGCTACGGCTGCGCTGCTTACCTTTTATGGACCAAGATTAACGACCACAAAACTTGCGGCTTTGCGTAAACCGGGGTTAGGTGGTGCTTTTGTATATGGACTGATCTTTAGTTTGGGAACGTCTGTTGCTCCCTTATTGCTACTCCTTTCTGTCGCGGCTGCAACCGCTAATCCTTTCTATGGTTTTCTCCTTGCTTTTGTGTTTGCCATTGGTCGGGGATTGCCGTTTTTAATTGTTAGTGCCTTTGCCGGTGCGGTAACAAAGTTTGCTCAACTAACCTGGTTGAGACGAAGTATTCAAATAGTAAGTGGCGTTGCTCTGCTTTATGTATGCTATTATTACATAAGAGTATTTATTGATTTGCAGTAGCAAAATCAATTATAGAAAATCAGCTACAGTGCATTGATTACAACCAATATCACCAGTTAGCTTCCTTTCCGGAAACGCCATTGTAATTGTTTTCAAAGTAAACTATAACGTACCCTTTATTTCTCTGAGTTCACTTCTGTAATTATCGGTGTGCACCTGAAAGTGCATTGCATAGGGTTGAAAATCTACACGATCAGTCCTAAGGTATCAACTCATTTGCCTGTTATTGTTTTCTATTTAATGTCTTCTTCCAGACTGTCTATCCTTAAATTTAAAAATCCATGGGCTTCATTTGTCATACTCTCCTTGCTTCAAACCTAAAAGGTAGCACATGAGAACAAGCATAAAAAATCGGGACAACTAATGTAGTTATTCTAACCAACTAAACTTTTGTATGCATAAGCATCCATTAATGTAGTGGCTTCTGATGCATCTAATAGCCTAATCTTTATCATCCATCCGTCAGTAAATGAAGCTGTATTTACTAAATCTGCATGGTCTTTTAAATCTTTATTCACTTCAATTACCTGACCGCTTACCGGCATAAATAAATCTGATGTTGTTTTAACTGCTTCTACAGAACCAAACACTTCATCTTTACTGAATTGCTTACCGATGTTTGGCAGGTCAACATAAACAATTTCGCCTAATTCACTTTGAGCAAATTCAGTTATGCCTATTAATGCTTCGTTGTTATCTAAAACCTTTAACCAGGTGTGTTCTTTTGAGTATTTGAAGTCGGTTGGGAATTGCATTTTATTTGGTTTTGATGGTTAATAGCCTTTCCGCAACATATCGGCATATTCATTTGGTAGCGGACTGTCTTCAACTGCTTTTGCAGCCTTTTCTACATCGTATTCAAACCGGATAAACTCTACCTTAACTGCATCTTTATTTGTTATGCTACTATCTGAATTGATGGTCAGTATTACATAACAACCTTTTGGATTGCCATCTTTTGGCTTGCCCACTGAACCGATATTAATTGCATGACGGTAATGAGCATTCTCTGTTGGCTGTGTTGGAAGTATTCTGTGGTAAGGCTTATGAGTGTGACCGAAACACATTATGTCTGCATCTGCCTGTTCCATTATTCTTAATAAACTTTTCTCGTCCCTGTCTTCAAACAAGTATTCATTAATCTTCCTTGGGCTTCCATGCACTAACAATAAGTTGAGCTTATCGTTATTCAACTGGAACTCTACTTTGATGTGTGCCGGTAGGATTCTTAAATATTTCCGTTCTTCCGGTTTCACGATGGAGTTGGTGAAGCTGATGGAGATTTTGCCCATGTCTTTCTCAGGCTCGGTTGTGTAAGCACAACCGCATTCATCGCTCATTAAGCCAATGCCCTGGTCGTAGTTGCCTGCAATGGTGGGTATACCTCTATGCCTAACTTCATTTATGACTTCATTGGGCCAAATGTTGTAGCCTACCAAATCTCCAAGACAGTAGATGGCATCCGGCTTTTGTTCTTCAATGCTTTTTAAACAAGCTTCCAGGGCAGGAAGGTTCGCATGAATGTCTGAAAAAAGTGCAATTCTCATGGAAAGATTTATTAAGCGTTTTGTAATTGTTGTTTTGTATAGTATTTTCTTTTAAACCAAAAAGCCACATTGACCAATGCAATTAAAGCAGGCACTTCTACCAATGGTCCAATAACACCGGCAAAGGCCTGACCGCTATTTATGCCAAATACACCTATTGCTACTGCAATGGCTAATTCAAAATTGTTACCTGCTGCTGTAAATGCTATGGATGCGTTGGTTGAATAATCTGCTCCCATTTTCTTGCCTATAAAAAAGCTGACAATAAACATGATGGCGAAATAGATAACTAAAGGAACGGCTATTCTTACGACATCAAAAGGTATCTGAACAATCAATTCTCCTTTAAGGCTGAACATTACAACGATGGTAAAGAGTAAGGCAATCAACGTTATCGGTGAAATCGCTGGAATAAATTTCCTCTGATACCATTCTTCACTCATTGCTTTGCGAAGCGCTAATCTTGTTAACACACCTGCAGCGAAAGGAATACCGAGATAAATAGCAACGCTTTCTGCAATTTGGCCGATAGTTATATTAACTTCTAAACCTGTAATGCCAAAGAGTGGCGGCAGTAAGGTTACAAATACATAAGCATAAACACTGTAAAGGAATACCTGAAAGATGCTATTGAGTGCAACCAAGCCGGCTGCATATTCCCGACTGCCTTCTGCCAATTCATTCCATACGATAACCATTGCAATGCAACGAGCCAAGCCAATTAAAATAAGTCCTACCATATATTCAGGATACCCATGTAAAAACACAATGGCAAGAATGAACATAAGGATTGGTCCTATAATCCAGTTAAGAAGTAATGACATTCCTAAAACCTTTGTGTTCTTAAATACTTCTTTCAGCTTTTCGTATCTCACTTTTGCAAAAGGTGGATACATCATTAGTATTAAACCTACTGCTAAAGGAATGTTTGTGGTACCTGATGAAAAGGAATTAATAAATGTTGAAGATGTTGGAAAGAAGTAGCCTATGGCTACTCCTGCGCCCATCGCTAAAAAAATCCACAAGGTTAAATACCTGTCTAAAAAACTTAATCGCTTTCGTTCGTTTGCCGGAGCACAATTGTCTGTTGCCATAGTTTTATTTAAGTAAATAGAATTAATTACAACAATCGGTACCGCAGCACGCCTTTTCTTCTTTTGTCGGCTTTCCTGCATACACTGTAATGCTTCTGATACCTGTTCCTGATTGTTTAAATGCTGCGATTTGGTCTTCTGATAAATACTGGCTTAGAATGTCGTCAGGGATAATAATAGCTTTGTCTTTTTGAACGGTAATGTTCTTGAAACCGTTAGTCTCAATTAACTCTAAGTACATTTGCTTCTGAATAGCACCGGCTACACAACCAGCATACATTTCAGCAGCTTCCTTAATTTCTTTTGGTAACTGGCCTTCTAAAACAATATCAGAAATAGAAAAGTGTCCGCCCGGCTTTAATACCCTGTAAATTTCTTTTATTACTGCATCTTTGTTTGGGACCAGGTTGAGTACGCAATTGCTTACAATAACATCCGCTGTATTAGCAGTAACAGGCATCTTTTCTATATCGCCCTGCCTAAAGTCTACGTTATTAAAGCCACGTGCTTCTGCATTTTTTCTGGCTTTGTCTATCATTGCAGGAGTGAAGTCAATGCCTATTACTTTTCCTGTTTCTCCTGTTTCATGCCTTGCAATAAAGGCATCGTTTCCTGCACCACTTCCCAAGTCAATTACTACATCACCCTTCTTAATTTTGGCAAACTGTGTGGGTAGTCCACAACCTAAACCTAAATCAGCGTCAGGATTATATCCTTCTAATTGTGCATAGTCGTCTGCCATGATGTTATAAATTTCTGTTGAACAGCAACCTGAGCCACAGCATGAACTTTGATTTGTTTCCTTGTCCTGTGAAGCTATTTCAGAATATTTCTGCCTTACCAATTCTTTTACTTGTTCTTGCGCTTTCATTTTATTTAAATTTTTAAATCTATCGAAATATTACGATGACATTGGTCAAAAAAAACATTAGCAACATTCGTCGCAACCCTTATAGCTGTTGAAAAATTGATTAATCCAAATTTGTGCTGCCTTCCACTCTTTATCGTTAATGCAATAGCATACTTTTGCTCCATCAATTTCTCCTTTGATTAATCCCGCTTCCTTTAATTCTTTTAAGTGTTGGGAAATGGTGCTTTGTGAAAGAGGTAGTTCATCCACTATATCTCCACACTGGCAGGTCGCTTTTGTTGCCAATAGTTTCAATATTGCAACTCTTGCTGGATGAGCCATTGCTTTAGCATACCTGGCTAACTTGTTCTCTCTGGCACTGAACTCGTATGATTTTGTTGCTCCCATTCTGATCGCAATATTACGATATAATATCGGATTGGCAACTTTCGATTGAAAAACTTTGTGCTTTGATCCTATTTATGAATTCACTTATTGCTAAAAATAAAAAAAATGCGACATACATCTTTGACAATCAACTAAATGTAAAATTATATCATTTTAAATTTGGCAGACACCCCTCCCCGGGATGCATCTTTGCGCACTAAATTTTTCACATGAAAAAGAACTGAAAATCTTGGATGCCAGTTTGAAATATGCATTAAAATTAACCAGTGCTATAAAAACATACTTAGAGAATAATAAAACAGAATTGGCTTTGGGATTTAGCAGTTCATGCAAGGATTGTGTAGATATATGTGCTTTTACCGTTTCACTAATTGACCGAGGTCTGTATATCAAAACAAATTTAATTGCTATTTGAGAGAAAGTTTGTACACAGTGCTTAAAATCTGTGAAGGGTTGCGCTCTTCCGAAGCAGGTTGTAGGTACTGAATGTCATTCTTGCGTAACAACCTGTAAGGTGCTGAAGAGTGTGGAAAAATTGACCAAATGGAAAAATCAACGTCATGGGTACTATTTTAAGGACATGCAGAACCATACGCCTTATCCGATGCACAGTTCACAAAATCTGGAAAGGTTTGAAGTCTATGTGGGTTGTGAAAACATGTTTGACTTTAGACAAAACAACCCATCATAGATTGCCAAGACCCGTTGGGTCCATACTTAGATACTTCATCTGTTTGGGTCAACGAGAGGGAGGGAAATATATGTCGGTGTTTGATTTAAATTAACTCAATATTAATGCAACTATGAAAAAAGCTACGAAACAAGAAAAGGATTTGATTATTGAGATTTTAGCCAAATCCTTCGATACCAATTCCAGCGTGAATTACATTATTAAACAGGATAATAAAAGAAAAAGAAGAATACGTGCTTTAATGGATTACTCTTTTGATGTGTGTACAGCCTTTGGTGATGTGTTTCTTTCCGATGATAACAAGGCATGCGCACTCATCGTTTATCCTGACAAAAAAAAGACTACCCTAAAATCAATATTGTTGGATATAAAACTTATCCTTCATGCCGTAGGCGTTGGCAATATAAGTAAAACTTTAAAGAGGGAAAAGCTAATAAGTAACATACAGCCAAAGATCCAAATGGCTTACTTATGGTTTATTGGCGTTGACCCCATTGCACAAGACCAGGGAATTGGCAGTGAGCTACTCCAAGAAATTATTGATTACAGTAACAGTAACGACCGCCCAATTTATCTGGAAACATCAACGCTTAAAAATTTGCCCTGGTATGGAAAATTCGGATTTGAAATTTACAGTGAACAGGATTTGACATATCATTTGTATTTCTTCAGGAGGGATGTAAAATAGTACGACAGTGCTTGTATTTGGAACACAAATGCACATTGTCACATTTATTTTTGTGAGCATAGAGATAGTTATCTTTCTCTATCTGGCAATATTTCGTTTAGCCCGTCCGGATGATAAGACCACTACGCTTAACCTGATCCTTATTTTTTTACTGCTTACCTACAATATCACAGGAGGCCTGCTTCCCGATCCTAAACTGCCTGGATCATATTTCTTGCAGAACGTAATTGCGTATGCGACCGGTTTCATCACACCATGTTACTTTCCGTATTATGTCTATAAAGTCTTTGGTTTAACGAAGATGAAATTTCATGCCTATAAGGGCGTCTATTTATTTCTGATTTTACCATACTGTATTTTCATTCTGGTCTTTTGGTTTACAGAGGATTTGAGGGAGACGCAAAATCTATTGATCTTTCCTGTACTGTATGGCATCTGGGTAATTGTCTCCTTAACTAAAGCTATTCATCATAAATACAATTACGATCTTTCAAACATCAAGGGTAGGCAGGAAATGGTTGTGTTCTTGTTTAGCTTAACACCGTGGATAGGTTTGCCAATCATTACTTACTTTGCTTTAGGTCAGGCAGTTGAGGCTTTAGTTACAAACATAGGGTTCCTACTTTTGTTTGGATTGCAAGTAATAAGGAATATTAAAGAGCTAAGAACAGAGCATGAAAAACTGATAGAATCAGAGCAGCGCCTGAGAAGCTGGAATACTGATCTTAAAGATGAAGTTCATAAGCGTACTAAGGAACTGGAGAAAATAAATGAACAAAAAACGAATAATTTTATCAACCTCGTTCATGAAACCAAAACGCCTCTAACACTGATAAAGAATTATCTGGATGAGTACATCAGTAAATATGGCACTGGCGAGGAATTGAATATTATAAAGGGAGGGGTAGATAAACTGACTGCTGATGTAATCAACCTATTCGATATTGAACGTTTTTCAAAGGGAATTGATACATATAAGCATAACCATGTTTCAGACTTTAGTGGCATCCTTCAGGATAGCCTTCCTTTGTTCAAGCATTATTGTGTTAAACATAAAATCGAGTGTTCAACGTGTATTGACGAGAATATTTTTATTAAGGCAGATTCCAACGCGATTCATCGGATAGTTAATAATATTGTCGAGAACGCCATTAAATTTACCGATCCCAACGGCGAAGTGCTTATCTCGTTAAGTAGTCAGGAGAATGAGATAATCTTTTCAGTAGTGGACACGGGCATAGGCATTTCGGAAGATTTGCAAAAGAAAGTTTTTGACCCTTATTACCAAATCGGGTATAAACATACCAGCTTACAAGGCATGGGTCTTGGCTTACCGATAGTAAAGAAAGTAGTTGAAGGAATTGGCGGCACCGTATCTATCGAGAGCAATCCAGCTAAAATGCGGGGTACAAAAGTTATCATTACGCTACCCAGGTACACACCCACCGAAAAGGACAGACCTGTAAAGAAAGTGGAAACATTGAATAAACTCAATTATAGCTTCAATTACGATGAAGTAAATGATACTGATTACGATTCGCAAAAAAGAACAATACTACTGGTAGAGGATAACCTTGCGATGACCAATTTCCTTTCCAACAAACTCCGGGTTAGCTATAATGTATTTGTTGCTCATAACGGCTCCGAAGCGTTAAAGAAACTATTTGGAATGCCTGTGATGCCAGATCTCATACTATCCGATGTCATGATGGATAAAATGGATGGTTATACTTTCGCAAAAACTCTTTCAGAGCAAGATAAATACAGTCACATACCCATTGTATTTTTAACCGCTAAATCAACACCTACCGACCGCCTGAAGGGCCTACGGCTTGGCGCAATAGACTTCATTTCAAAGCCATTTTCATTTGAGGAATTGAGCCAGAAAATTGAAACCATACTTGATAATATCTTAAAGCAGCAAAAGGCGATATTTAACACATCCATTGCCGCTTTAAAAACAGGCAAAAGCCACGACTCTGACAATGTGGCTCAATCTTCGATTTCAAAATTTGAGCAGAACTGTAAGCTATTTCATCTAACGACCCGTGAAACAGAAATAGCCCGGCTAATATTTAAAGGGAAAACATATAAGGGCATAGCAAGGGAACTGTTCATATCTGAGAAAACCGTAACAAAGCATATCCAAAACATCTTTGCGAAAGCCGAGGTTTCCAATAAGATAGAACTTATAAATAAGCTGAGTAAATAGCCACAAATCATTGATTTACTACTAATTAAGTACGAAAATAGTAGGAATTGCGTATAGGTTGCCCTAATAGCCAATCCTACCTTTGTAATGGCGAATAGTCGCTAAAACTAAAGTAAGGGATATGCGTGAAGGTTATGTATTAGAGTGGCTGGATACTTTGGTTACTGTAACATTGAATCCAGTAAAAAGTAAAATAGATATTGCCGTGTCCGGTGATATTTCAAAAATCACGGACCAGGTAATTACTCAAAAAGACAAGGTTCAAACTGCCATTAAGTCCACCGTATTTAGCCTTAATGACGAAGCAAAAATTAGGTGCTTGATAAAGAAATATCATTCAAGCCTGATTACGTTATTAGATCAGGCATTAGAAGACCTGGCGCTCATTAAGGACAATATTCCTTTAAAGCAGGTATTAGACACCATAATTGTCTGCATTGATGAGTTGCTCACTTTAATTGAGCACAGATTTACAAGTTATTTAAGTGTAGACGAAAGAGTACCGGCTACCTATCTTGCTGTTCTCAAAAAAGAATTGACAAAGAGGCTATCGGCGGTAGATAGAAAGCTGCGTGATTATAGCATGTATCTGCCTGCCTTTAGAATATTAAAACAGGAATTAGAGAAGTTTATAACTCAGCCATCCAATAAGCATACATATATCTTTCAGGAAATACTTTATATAAAAGACTTATGTCTGGAACTGGAACACCTCGAACCAGTGGATGAGGCTGCTGTTTACTCCAGGCTTGATGAATTACTCATCAGCATGAACTTCAATAGCAAAACCTACATTTATAGCCTGACACAGAGGTTAGCAGCCAGTATTAACGACCTTGAAAAATCCGACGAAAAAATGGATAGGCTTTTATTCTATCTCAAATTGTTTAAGCAATACCACAAAAAGCCCGGAATAGTATTTAATCGGAAAGACGCGGAGTTGCACAAGCAAGTTTCCAATTGGTTTACACAGGAGGTATTTTACCTTGAGAAGCAGATACATTATTCAATCGTGCCCATAAAGGGAGTTGCCGCTCCTAAAGAAGTTGTTCAGAAAGAGAAGCCCAAACTCCTGTCTATACTTTCAGTTGATCAAATGGCATTGATATTAAGAGCAGCAGACGACCTGAAAGTTGTTATGGCACGCTCTCTAAACAGTGTATTTAAAAATATTGTTCCATACCTATCAACTCCTTACCAGGAAAATATATCGTATGATAGCATGAGAAGCAAATCTTATTCAGCAGAAACAAGGGATAAACAGATCGTCGTAGAAACGCTCCAACAGATGATTAAGAGAATAAATGAATATTGAAACCTCAGCGCTGCTTATCCAGTTTCCATCCCGTGTCAAAATGAGAAAGGCTTGCACGTTCAACTTTCTTTTCGGAAAGGTCACGTTTCATCAGCTTGGCAAAAGGTGTGATGTTCTTATATGCGATAGTATATTCCACAGTAGCACTTTTGTCGTCTTCCTGCAACTGAATGCCCGTAACTTCTGCTAAGTCCATATCTGCCACCTTCACCACCTGTACATTATCATACTTCTCATCTATGCGAATAAGGTAAGGCTTTGCCTTCTCCGTAAAATGGACAATAGGTTGTCCCACGTCTTTTAGCTTCTGCGTTTTATCTATAGTTACCAATCCTTCTGTCTCCAATCCTGCCTCCAATAGCTTCCTGGCACTTGCCGGATCACTCACATTAACCTCATACTCGTACACCTTCGGGTAATTCTTTTCAGAACGTATAATCGACGCTGCTTCTTCTTTCTCCAGCTTTGTCTGGCTGCAAGATGCCATGAGTAAAATGGCAAGTCCTAATACACTTACTGTTTTCATAACAATGCTTTTTAGCTATTCAACAATAATAGTCAACTAATTTCCTACCCCTAATTTAAAAAAAATAATCGGTTTTCCGCCTCTGGAATAGCTGATAATCATAGGGGTACAAGGGGTACAACTTTCAATGCAAGAAATGTTGGACTTGAAACGCCTTGCTCGTCTTCGTTTTTTTGCTATCAGAACAACAGAATACAACGGCTTTCAAAGCCGGGATGAAAAGTGTAAACGAAAAAAGCAAGCGTATGTTAAAAAACATTTCATGGTCAGACTACATTATTGCAGTTGCCATACTATTAGCCATCTATTACCTCTTTGTAGGTATGAAGTATTTCTCTGGTGAGATCAAGGATCTTATATCCGGGAAAAGAAAATTGAAGTTCAGAGCAGCCGTTCCTAACGATCATGCTGCATATAATCCGGACAATGAGCAAAGCCTTCAGGAAATCAGTGGTTTTGAGAAAACCACGGATGACGAATTTTCAGAAGTTGAGCATCTTATCGAACGCCTGAAAGCGGTAATAGCAGATGCTTCCCGCAGAAAACTCATTCCCCAGGAATTTAAGCAATATCTCAGCATGGTGCTGAAAGAATACCCTTCTGTAAGATACTCTCCCCTTCGTTCATCTATCAATGAACTGATCGTATCTGAGTGTCAAAAATATGGTGCTGTTACACTTAACGAGGATGAAGTGGAACTGCTGTGGAAAGAAGCAGTGTAGCAGACCTAATGGAGTGCGCTTCCCTGTCCCTCCCGGTGCGTAAGGGCGAAGTGTGGTAGGAATAAGCGGGACGTGCGACGGCGAAGCCACTCCATTTTTAATTAGTTGATTTCAAACTTTAATAAACGTGTGTTATGGAAATGTGCAGCAGGAAAACAAAAAAAAATAACCGTAAAAGGGTTATTATGATCTGTGCCGCTCTGGCACTATTGGCTATCCATTATGGGGCGTTTGCTCAGGATGGCATACAGGGTATCAACGAAGCCAACACTAAGGTGCGAAGCTATTTTGCAGCAGGTACTAACCTGATGTATGCAGTGGGCGCATTGCTCGGTTTGATTGGCGCAGTTAAGGTGTATCAGAAATGGAATGCAGGCGATCAGGATACCGGAAAGGTAGCAGCAGCCTGGTTTGGCAGTTGCATTTTCCTGGTAGTGGTAGCCACAGTCATTCAATCCTTCTTTGGAGTTTAAAAATTCAGGACGTATGCAAAGTATGCTAACGGAAAAGTTGTGGGCGTATATCGTCCACAACCACCCTGACCTGATGCTCAACTTACAGGAGGACTATTCAGTTACACGCTACCTGGAGGACAAGGTAGCCGCAGTAATGCCTATGGCAGCGCAGTTTCTTAGCGAAGAAAAGCCGCAATACATTATTGAGGAATTGTGCCTTCAAGCTATGACGGAAGATTTAAAGCCCTCCCGCTATCAATACATCCGCTCAGTTATCGAGGAAGAATTTAATAATGACTATCTGCGGCTGAAGGAAAACGGAACACTCATCTATGAAGTGGTGAACCTCATTGAAGCCTGCAAAAGCATCTTCAGGGATTTTGATTTTAACAGTGAAAATGAAGCAAACAGGCATTTGAGATATGCCATCATCGGACAGGTGCATGACTATCTCTCCTAAGCCAAAAGGAAAAGTGAAGAAAGAAAACGTGTGGTTATGGCTTACAATGTTTCTCAAAAGCTGCAGGATAATCTTGATGCTATCCGAATAGCGTTGGATTATCAGAACGGTCGCCCGCTTACAGCGGAGGATGTCGCCAGCCTGAAAAAATACGCAGGTTTTGGCGGCATCAAGGTCGTTTTATATCCTTACGGCACGCCAGAGGAATGGCAGGCTAATGGGGCTACCAAAGAAGACCTGAAGCACCACCAGGGTATTACGCAATTACATGAGTTGCTCAGGAAAAACTATGATGACGCAGCCTATAAAGAAATTGTCGCTTCATTACGACATAGCGTTCTGACCGCTTTCTACACACCAGAGGTCGTACCCCAAACATTGTATAGTGTGCTTGAAGCGCAAGGCATACAGCCTAAAAGGTTATACGAGCCTTCTGCCGGTTCCGGGGTATTTATAAGCGAGGCTGTAACAGCCTTTCCTGAACTGGAACAGATCACCGCAGTGGAAAAAGACAGGCTTACCGGATTGGTGCTTTCTGTGGTTAACAGTACACTCCCTATTAAAACAGCTACTCACATCACGGGATTTGAAGAAGCTCCGGTTAGAGACAATGGCGGCTATGACCTTGTAGTAAGCAATATTCCCTTCGGAAACTTCTCGGTATATGACGAAGCATTTCCAGACAAGGAAATATCTGGCAAAATTCACAATTACTTTTTTGCTAAAGGTCTGGATAAACTGGCCGAAGGCGGCCTTATGGCATTCATTACGACGGATGCCTTTTTGAACAGCTCTTCTAACCATGCGGCACGGGAATACCTGTTTGAGCGGGCAAACTTCGTGGGCCTGGCTGTAATGCCGGACAACCTGATGAAAGATACAGGTAACACAGAAGCGCCGAATCACCTGTTGATCGTTCAGAAAAATACAGCAAAGGAAAAGATAAGTTGGGAAGAAGATTGGCTGAATGAAGTACGTGAGAGGGAGAATGAGTTTGGCCGCTTTCCTTATAACTACTTCATATCTACGCATGATCATGATGTTGTCATGGGCAATGTGCGTAAGCCCGGAAAAAACCAATACGGCAGGGCTTCAGAAGTAGTATGGCAGGACGGTGATATTAACCAGATACGGGATGCCCTTTATGCCAGCCTTACCCATCAATTAAAAAATCGCTTCAACACCGAACTGTTTGCGAAAACACAAGCATTCGCCCTACCAGTTTCAGAAAACGAAGGCAAAAAGCTGACCTACCTGCCGATGCCGGAAAGCAAGGCAGAAATTCCGTCAGTACAATTAGGGTTATTTGATACCGCACCGGCAGAACAAATCAACCGGGCAATGGCCTATATCAACTCGCTCGATGAAACCATCGTACAAAAAACAACAGCTCGTATTGTCGGTACAATCCGTACCACTGATAAGCCAAGCCACGAAAATGTAGTATTGCTTACAGCAAAACAGCATAAAAGCAACCGATTTTTATATAAGCTCTATTCCAACGTCAAGGAAGTAAATCAACTGTCTGTAAACTGGATGGATGCCCGCTTATTGGGGCATGAACTTACAGGTATTTCCAATTACCTTAAACAGTTTGATCACAGTTTCAAATATGAAGGCGATCAAACATTGGAAGGTTTTTTCCGCTTTGAGCAAAAAACACCACTTCCTTTTATTGGCCTGAAATCTTATTACCAGGAAGGAACATTGGTGGTGCACATAGGCAGCGTCGGAACTATAGGCAGTCCAGATCCAGAATATAAACAGGCAGTTTTCCAGCCTCTCGGTCTTCAAGGTAATATTCGCTTTTATGAAAATTACACCGCATTACGCGATGCTTATCTCGAATTATCCGGCAAGGAAGTATCAGGGGAAACCATCACCGATGTTGACAGGGACAGCCTTAACACTACTTATGAAAAGTTCATTGCGGAATACGGGCTTTTAAATAGTTCCGATAATCGCAGGCGCATCCTGGAAGATACCGCCTTTGGTGTTATTACGCTTTCCTCTCTCGAACGCAGGGATGGCGAAAGGTTTGTAAAAGCCGACATTCTTACTCACGCTATTCATTATGTAAAAGAACGGTTCATTACCGATGATCCCATTGAAGCGCTGGCACACAGTCTTAATGATACAGGCAAGGTAGATGTAGGGTTTATCAGCGCCGCAATGGGGTTGGAAGAAAACGAGGTGATCGGTCGCCTGGGCAACCATGTATACATGAATCCTGCCAGCAATGAATGGGAAACTGCCGATCAATATTTAAGCGGCAATGTGGTAGAAAAACTAAGACAGGCAGAACGTCTGTTTAATGAGTTTCATGAGAATCCGCAATATAAACGAAGTGCTGAGGCCATATTAAAGGTGCAGCCGGAGCGTATTCCATTTGAACTACTGGATTTCAATTTAGGTGAACGCTGGATACCCACTTCTTACTATGAGCGTTTCGCAACAGCATTGTTTGAACAGGACGCTACTATCAATTATTTCGCTTCGCTGGATGCTTTCAAAGTAAGCATCGGGATGAACATCAAAGTATCGAGGGAGTTTGCTGTTACACCTAAAAGCGGTCGCACAACTTACGGCTACACGCTGATGGAACATGCACTGGAGAACACCACTCCCTTCTTTACTTATGAAGTAAAGGGGCCGAACAATACAACCATCAGGCTGCCGGATAATGAAGCCATACAGTTGGCTCACCAAAAGATTGAGCAGATTCGAAGCGGTTTTATCAACTGGCTAAATGAATTGCCCGATACAGAAAAAAAGCACTTAGAAAATCTGTACAACGATACGTTCAACTGCTATGTATTACGGGAGTTCGATGGCACTCACTTGAACTTTCCCGGACTTGATAAAAAGACTTTGGGCATTGAAGACCTATACAGCAGTCAGAAAAATGCAGCATGGCGCATTATACAGAACAGGGGTGCTTTGGTTGACCACGAAGTGGGGTTAGGTAAAACGCTTACCATGATCGTTTCCGCTCAGGAAATGAAACGCTTGGGCATTGTACATAAACCCATGATCGTTGCACTGAAGGCAAACGTTAACCAGATTGCCGAAACTTATAAAAAAGCCTATCCAAAGGCCCGCATACTGTTTCCCGGACAAAACGATTTTACACCAGCACAGCGGCTACGGCTCTTTCATGAAATAAAGAATAACAATTGGGATTGTATCATCCTTACACATGATCAATTCGGAAAAATACCACAGTCACCAGAGATACAAAAAGAAATATTCCAGGCAGAACTGGACAATGTAGAACGTGATCTGGAAACGGTCAAAGAGCTTAGTGGTGAAATCTCTAAGAAAATGCTTAAAGGCTTAGAGATACGCAAAAACAACCTTGAAGGCAAGCTGAAGGGAGTGCTTAAAGATATAGAGGAAAAGAAAGATGCAGGTATCAATTTCAGGGATATGGGCATTGATCACCTCTTTGTGGATGAATCTCATAAGTATAAGAACCTCACGTTTACAACCCGTCACAACCGGGTTGCAGGCTTAGGCAATATGGAAGGCAGCCAGAAGGCGCTTAACATGCTGTTTGCCGTCCGTGAGTTGCAGAGCCGGTTTAACAGTGACTTGTGTGTAACCTTCCTGTCTGGCACACCCATATCTAACAGCCTTACAGAGATGTATCTGCTGTTCAAGTACCTGCGTCCGAAAGAAATGGAGCGTCAGCATATTGAGAATTTTGATGGTTGGGCAGCCGTATTCGCACGTAAGACAACAGACTTTGAGTTTTCAATAACCAATGAAATCATAGCTAAAGAACGCTTCAGGCATTTTATTAAAGTGCCGGAATTGGCTTTATTCTATAATGAAATTACCGACTACAAGACGGCGAAGCATATTAACCTTGACAAGCCTGATCTGAATGAAACGTTGGTGAATATAAAACCAACACCCGAACAAGTCGAGTTCATCAAAAACCTGATGCAATTCGCTAAAACAGGTAACGGCGAACTTATTGGACGTGGCAGGCTAACGCCTGAAGAAGATAAAGGCCGGATGCTGATTGCCACCAACTATGCAAAAAAGATGGCCGCAGACATGCGACTGATTAGTGAATGGAAGTACAGCGACCATCCTGATAACAAGGTAAACGTCAGCGCCCGCAAGATTGCGGAAATCTATAAGGAAAGTATGCAGCATAAGGGTACGCAGATTGTGTTCTCCGACATTGGCACACCTAAACCCAACGACTTCAATATCTACGATGCGCTTAAAGAAAAGCTCGTGAGGGACTTTGGCATTCCTGAGCGTGAGATCACATTCATACACGACTGGACAGATACAAAAAAGCCTGAGCTGTTCCGAAAAATGAACCGGGGCGAAATACGCATTTTATTAGGCAGTACCGAAAAAGCCGGCACAGGGTTGAACGTTCAGCAGCGTGTGGTGGCTATGCACCATCTGGATATTCCCTGGAAACCTTCAGAGCTGGAGCAACGCAATGGCCGTGGCGCACGCCAGGGCAACTTGATTGCTAAAGAGCATTATGAAAACAAGGTGCGGAACTATGTATATGCCGTAGAGCAGTCGCTTGATAATTACAAATTTAACCTCCTGAAAAATAAACAGACGTTCATTTCGCAAATGAAAAATTGTGAGCTGAATGTCCGCACTATTGATGAAGGCACAATTGATGAAAAGAGCGGGATGAATTTCTCCGAATACATCGCTATTCTTTCCGGTGATACATCGCTGTTAGAAAAATCAAAGCTGGAAAAGAAAATAGCTGTAATGGAAAGCCTGAAAGTATCTCATTTCAGGGAAGTGTCCCGTAACAAATACCAGTTGGAAACCTTGCAAAACGAGCAGGTTTCTACGGTCAAAACACTGGACAAGCTACGGGCAGATGAAACGGCGTATAAAAGCGTCCTTCAACTGGATAAGGATGGAGTGAAGGTCAATCTCATTAAACTGGATAACATCAGTTCATCAGATAGCGAAGCTGTCGGCAAGCATATTATCAAACTGTACCAGGACTGGAAACCAACTGATGCAGGTGAGCATACTGCACAGGTGGGTACATTATATGGCTTCAACCTGTATATCCGCAGGCAACAGGATGCCTACGAAGAAAATGGCGTTTTTGAGTACCGCTACTCAAATAGCTTTTATGCCCAAAAGGACAATGAGGGCATTAAATACACCTATAATAATGGCCTTCCAAATACAGATAATCCTAAGCTGGCCGCAAGACATTTCCTTAATGCCATTGACCGGGTGGAAAGCCTGAAAGATAAATACGAACATACATTGGCCGACCTGACTACAGCTATACCGAAACTGGAACAGCTTACTACGAAGCCTTTTTTACAGGAGGCAGAATTATCACAAATGAAAAGCGAACTGGCTAATCTGGAAAGGCAGATAGCCATTAAAATACAGGAAAAGCAACTGAAGCAGCAACAGGTAGCAGAAAACCAGCCAGACGAAGTGGCTGAAGTACCTGTCATTCAACTAAACGAAAAACTCAATGGACAAACTGTTCCGAAGGAAGTAATACTTGCCACACAACAAATGGCAGAACGTCCCCGAAGCAGAATGAGATTATAAACCAATTAAAGGAAATGGTTATGGCAAATAGTGTATATCAGATCAACAAAGGAATTAACCAGAGCATAGAGTTCAAGGGTTTGAAAGCGCAGTATATCTGGTATCTGGGCGGTGGTGTTGTTGCCCTGCTTATCGTCTTTGCGGTAATGTATATCATCGGCCTACCTACATATCTGTGTATCGTCCTTATCCTGTCCGCAGGAGCATTCCTTGTCATGAAGATCTATGCCATGAGCAATAAGTATGGAGAGTATGGCCTGATGAAAACCCTTGCCCGTAAGCATGTCCCGAAGCTCATCAAGTCGCGGAGCAGAAAAATTTTTATAGGACTAAAAGTAAAACAATCATGAAAAGAGAATTGCCGGTGTATAGCATCGAAGGAACCGACTTTGTGGTTGATGTAGCTAACCTACAGCTTAGCGAAAAGGCAAACCCTGAAAACGTAATACCTCTGGCAGACATGCGGGATGTAGGCGATGGATATGTATTTGACTACAGTCCAAAAGAAAAGAACATACCGATGATGTTCAGTGATGATACGGATGTAAGAACAGTTAAAATACCTGAGTTGGTACAGCTTGACCCTGTTGGAATGTCGGAAAAATATGGCTGTTCCACCCACGAGATGCAGGGCAAAACAGATTTTTCATTAATGGTGGATCAGCAGGCGCTTGGGAGAAGATTAATGGGACAACTGCCGACGGTAAATATTGCCGGTCATACCTTCTTTGTTGATATCCGCATGGACATGCTTCGTCCTAAAGACGATTTTCTTTCCAAAGGAATTGTATTAAGCCAGATTGATCATTTCTATGATGATGACCGTAGAGTTTATACCATTCCTTATAATCCAAAGACGCACGAATTTCAAGATCTGGACTACGATAACATTACGTCTATCCCCAAAGACCTTATCGTTGTTTCGTTCCCTCACGAAAGTATGTTAGACCCGGTAGGATATAACCGGAAAGGCGGCTGGGATGAAACATACGGATTAAAAGAAACCAATGTAAAATCTCATTTCGAGGCTAAGCTCGTGGATTGGAAGGAAACAGGCATCGAAACAACGATACAAGAAAATATCAATAAGCAGCATAAACAACAAAAGCTGCCTAAACAAACCGATAAAGAACAAAAGGCTGGCAAGCGGCAACGCAGAGGGCCAAAGCTATAATGCTGCAAGGATGCAGTAAGTGACAACAGGTAAAATAAAGTGAGATGGAAAAAGTGTTGGATGATATATTACCGATAATGGATGTGGAGCATGACTGCATCCTGAGCAAGCAAGGCGATGTAACAGTCGTTTTTAAGGCAGACCTGCCGGAAATATTTACCCTTTCCGATCAGGAATATGAAGCCTTTCACCAGGCATGGATAAAAGCGATTAAGCTGCTTCCCAAATTCAGTGTGTTTCACAAACAGGATTGGTTTCTCGAAAGCAGTCATAAACCCGATTTCTCAAAAGAAGATACCAGTTTCCTTAGCCGGGCAAGCGAACGTTTCTTTAATGAACGTCCTTTTCTCGCACATACCTGCTACATCATGCTTACCAAAAAGCCGGAAGGCCGGAAAACAGCCAGCTCGATGTTTTCAAGTCTCTTGCGGAAATCCATAGTGCCGGAAGAAACTTTGAGGCCGCAGATGTTACAGGACTTTCTGGACAGTACGGGACAATTCAAGCGAATCATGGAGGATAGCGGGTTTGTGAAGCTGACAAGATTAAGAGAAAAGGACCTGCGCAGCCATAGCCGTAAAATGGGATTGGTAGAACAGTATTGCTACCTGTCTGAGCGAAATGATAGCTTCCTGATGGGCGATATCGTTTTTGATGAAGCGATGCGTGTGGGCGATAAATACTGCCAGTTATATACGCTGGGCGATGCAATAGATCTTCCTGCACTATGCGGCAGCCGCATCAACTACGATAAATACAGTACAGACAAAACGAAGTTCAGTGTTGGGTTTGCTTCTACGTTAGGGCAGCTTTTGCCCTGCAATCATATCTACAATCAATACATCTTTATTGAAGATGCACAGAAAACCATCCAAAAGCTGGAGAGTAAAAGGCTGAGGCTGCAATCTCTTTCTGCATACAGCAGGGAGAATTTAATTGCAAGAGACGCTACGAACGATTTTCTGAACGAAGCCATCAGCCAGCAACGGTTGCCGGTTAAGGCGCATTTCAATGTGCTTGTATGGACAGACAATAAAGAGGAACTCAAAGACCTGAAGAATATGGTATCCTCTGCACTGGCACAGATGGATGCAGTAGCCAAGCAGGAAACCATTGGCGCTCCGCAGATATTTTGGGCGGGCATTCCTGGGAATGCCGCAGACTTCCCGATGAATGATACGTTTGATACGTTCGCGGAACAGGGAACCTGTTTCCTAAACCTCGAAACCGGCTACCGATCTTCTTTAAGTCCGATAGGTATTCGCATGGGCGACCGGCTTAAAGGGAAACCCGTTCATGTGGACATTAGCGACGAGCCTATGAAAATGGGCATCTGCACAAACAGAAACAAATTCATACTTGGGCCTTCCGGTAGCGGAAAATCATTTTTTACCAACCACATGGTACGTAGCTATTATGAGCAAGGTACGCATATCGTGCTGGTGGATGTGGGACATAGCTATAAAGGACTTTGCGACATGGTGAAGGGCTATTACTTTACTTATAGCGAAGACAATCCCATCCGCTTCAATCCCTTTTACATAGGCGAAGGAGATAGCCTTGATACTGAAAAGAAAGAAAGTATTAAGACACTGCTCCTGGCACTGTGGAAGAAAGACGATGAGGCATTCAAGCGGAGCGAATACGTTGCCCTGTCAAATGCCATTAGCGGTTATTACAGTTATCTGGAAAAAAATACTGCTGTGTTTCCCTGTTTCAACAGTTTCTATGCTTTTCTGCGGGATGAATACACACTGGTGCTGGAGGGTGACAGAGTAAAAGAAAAGGATTTCGACATAGACAACTTTCTCTATGTGCTGCGCCCTTACTACGAAGGCGGCGAATTTGATTACCTGCTGAACGCTACCGAAAACCTGAATTTGCTGCAGGAAAGGTTTATCGTATTTGAACTGGACAACATTAAGGATCACCCTATCCTGTTTCCGGTAGTAACCATTATTATCATGGAGGTTTTCATCAACAAAATGCGGAAGATGAAAGGCATCCGCAAAATGATATTGATAGAAGAAGCCTGGAAAGCCTTAATGAAAGAAGGCTTTGCAGAATACATCAAATACCTGTTCAAAACAGTCCGCAAATTCTTCGGTGAAGCAATCGTGGTAACACAGGAAGTGGAAGACATCATTTCTTCTCCGGTGGTAAAGCAAGCCATCATCAATAATAGTGATTGCAAAATCCTGCTCGACCAAAGCAAGTACCAGAACAAATTTGATCAGATACAGGAACTATTGGGGCTAACGGAAAAAGAAAAAGCATTGGTACTCTCGGTCAATAAGTCCAATGATCCCGCTAAGAAATATAAAGAGGTATTCATCAGCCTTGGCGGTATGATGAGTAAAGTGTACCGGACAGAAGTAAGTCTTGAAGAATATCTCGCATACACTACTGAACAAACAGAGAAGGTAAAGCTGATGGAATACGCTGCAAAGTTTGATGGCGACATACGCAAAGGCATTGCGGCAATGGCAGAAGACATTAGGAATAAAAGTTAATAAATATCCGATGAAACTGAGAAAACTGATACGGGATCTGTGCTGCGCAATTAAGGTAATTGTGCATTTCGGCAGGGAGCATCATGCCACCATTTCTATGATGTTGGGTATCTATGGAAAACAACCATTGCACAATGATATGGTTGCAGGAGTGGATACCATGCTGAGCATAACATCCTGTGGCAGCTTTTATAAAATCACACGCACCGATTACATCAGCAACATACCTGAGAACGAAGAAACCTGGCTTGCTACTTACGGATGGCATTCTAATGGGCATCTGATTGAAATAGGCGGTGATCGGTACTGCATTTTCGATACAGCTTCAAAATCGCTATACCTCGAAAAGCTAACCGAACAAGGAAAGACAACAATTGAATTATTTACTAAAATCTTGAAGCAATGAAAAAATATGTAAGAATGATGCTTGTGGCTCTTTGCATTTCCTTCACTGTTCTTCCTGTACAGCAGGCAAATGCTACACCCATAGCCATACTGGAAATCATCAAGGCGGCGGTTAAAAAAGTGATAAAGGCGGTTGACTTAAAAATTCAGCGTTTGCAGAATAAAACGATCTGGTTGCAGAATGCTCAGAAGACACTGGAAAACACCTTATCTAAGCTGAAGCTGGATGAAATTTCTGACTGGACGGAAAAGCAAAAAGAACAGTATCGTAAGTATTACGATGAGTTGGCGCAAGTAAAAGCAATTATCTCCTATTACCAGCGCATCCGGGATATTACCAAAAAGCAATTGCGCCTTGTGGACGAATACAACAGGTCATGGGCACTGATCCGACAGGACAGCCGCTTTACAGCAAAGGAAGTAATGTATATGGAAAAGGTGTATTCGGGTATTCTCGATGAGAGCTTGAAGAATATTGACCAGATCAATCTCATTATTAAATCCTTCACCACGAAGATGAGTGATGCCAAACGGCTGGAGTTGATCAACAATGCAGCCGACCAGGTAGATGCCAACTACTCCGATTTGGTACAGTTCAACAGGCAGAACACCTTACTAAGCCTTCAGCGTGCTAAGACCGAAACTGAAGTGCAGGCAGTTAAAAAATTATATGGACTTCCTTAAATCAACACGTATGAAAAAGATAATCTTATTTCTAATACTGTTCGTATCGGCAGGGAGCAATCTGAAAGCACAAACTTTTGCAGAATGGTTCCAGCAAAAAAAGACACAGAAGAAATACCTGATCCAGCAAATAGCAGCACTTCAGGTATATATCGGGTATGCAAAAAAAGGGTACAATATAGCCAAAGAGGGCCTAACAACTATCGGGGGCTTCACCAGAGGCGAATTTAACCTGCATACAGATTATTTCAATTCATTGAAATCTGTCAACCCCGAAATCAAGCGATATGCAAGGGTTGCAGATATAGTAGCCTTACAGCTCGAAATTGTACAAAACTACAACCGCACATATCGCAGGCTTAGCAGCAGCGATGCACTTTCAAATGATGAACTGGCATACATCCACAGGGTCTTCAGCAGACTGCTTGATGATTGTGATAAAACACTGGATGAGCTTATCACAATTACCACCGATGGAAAAATGGAAATGAAGGATGATGAGCGCATGAAGAGGATTGATATGCTTTACCTGGATATGCAGGATAAGCTCACATTCTCGCAGAGCTTTTCTAATGATGCAGTATCACTTGCAGCATCAAGGTTAAAGGAGAAAACAGATGTACAAACCAGCCGTGTACTGCATGGCATTAAAAACGAGTCACGATGAAAAAGATAATCGTAATTATATCGCTGTCATTCTTGGGTTTGCTTCCTGCTTTCCGAGCATCTGCGCAAGCCGATGAAATAGCACAGCTTTTACTCAATGTTGAGAAGCTGGCGCAATTCGAGCAGATCCTGAGTGACATGAAAAAGGGCTACCAGATTTTGGAAGGTGGCTACAACACCATAAAGAATATTTCCGAAGGCAACTTCAGCTTGCACAAGGCTTTTCTTGACGGTTTAATGGGTGTAAGTCCTACCGTGCGCAATTACAGGCGTGTAGCGGATATCACCAACTACCAGATCGCCTTAGTTAAGGAATACCGCAACGCTTATGATCGGTTCAGGCGGGACAATAATTTCAATCCCGATGAGCTGGCGTATTTGGGTCGGGTGTATGACAACTTGTTTAAGGAGAGCCTGCGTAATCTGGATGAACTGCTCACGGTCATCACGGCAGGCAAAGCCCGTATGAGCGATGATGAACGACTGCAAACCATTGACAGGATTTATGCCGACATGCTGGATAAATTAATGTTTCTGCGGCACTTCAATAATAACACTACAATACTGGCCGTGCAACGGGCGAAAGAACGCAACGATGCACAGACCATTCGTAAGATCTATGGGTTAAACAATTAAATAAACAGATATGGCAAAGTGTGGAAAGACCGCCTGGCTGGCGGTGGTGGGGTTGATAATGCCTTTTATAAGCCGTGCACAAGGTATAGCCGATGAAATGAGAGGAATGCATGGTGTATTGGAACAATTGTATGATGAAATGATGCCTTTGTGCAGCCAGTTGATCGGTGTAGGTCAAGGATTGGCGGGATTTGCTGCTATGTGGTATATCGCATCAAGGGTATGGGGACATTTATCGAGAGCGGAACCTATTGATTTTTATCCGCTGTTCCGTCCCTTCGTTATTGGATTTTGCGTGATGATATTTCCCTCCGTTTTGGGATTGATCAATGGCGTAATGAAACCTACTGTGACAGCCACTGCCGCAATGGTAGAAAATTCAGATAAAGCTATTTCGGTGCTCTTGCAAAAAAAGGAAGAAGCCATCAAGCAAACGGATGTGTGGCAAATGTATGTGGGAGAAAGTGGTAGCGGTGATAGGGACAAGTGGTATAAATACACACATGATAATGAAGACCCTTCAGAAGAAGGCTTTTTTGAAGGCATTGGAAACGACATCAAGTTCGCCATGTCCAAAGCCTCTTACAACTTCCGCAATTCGGTGAAGGAATGGATGAGCGAAGTGCTCAGGGTATTATTTGAAGCGGCATCCTTGTGTATTGATACGCTACGAACATTCCAGTTAGTCGTATTGGCGATACTTGGTCCTTTGGTATTTGGCATTGCAGTATTTGACGGTTTTCAGCATACGCTTACCGTCTGGATAGCCCGCTATATCAACATCTTTCTATGGCTACCTGTCGCCAACATCTTCGGAAGCATTATAGGGAAGATACAGGAGAAAATGCTGGAGCTGGATATATCGCAGGTGCAGGATTACGGCGACACATTTTTCAGCAGAACCGATGTGGCTTACCTGGTCTTCATGATAATAGGCATAGTCGGATACTTTACTGTTCCCTCCGTAGCGAATTACATTGTTCATGCAGGTGGTGGTGGCGCGTTAGGCCACAAGGTCACAAGCATTTTCGGCAGTTCTTCAAGAACGGTAGTCAATACAGCTTCAGCCGGTGCAGGCATGGCCGTAGATGCAATGGGCAGCGCGGCAAACCGTATGACGCAAAGCATGGCCAGTAGCGGCAATTCCAATCCTTATTTCGGTGAGGGCAGTAGTGGCAAATCTGGCTATATGAACGACAAGCTAAAAGGCAATTCATAATAATTAAAAGGGAGATATATGTTCAAGAAAATGAAAAACATTGATACAGCTTTCCGTCATATCAGGAGTTTTACCCTGGTAGTGATTATAGGTTGTGTACTGATATGCTGCTTTGCATTATACAAGAGTTTCAGCCTTGTATCCCAGATGCAAAGCAAAATATACATCCTTGCAAATGGCAAGGCACTGGAAGCCTACGCATCTGAACGGAAAGACAATATTCCTGTAGAGGCAAGAGATCACGTAACTACATTCCACAAACTATTCTTTACGCTTGACCCTGATGATAAAGCAATCACAGCAAGCATTACCAAAGCCTTGTACCTGGCAGACGGAAGCGCCAAACGAGCCTACGATGATCTGAAGGAGAACGGGTACTATGCAGGGCTTATATCCGGCAACGTCAATCAAACCATTGTTGTGGATAGTGTGGCGGTAGATATCAATGATTACCCATACAAATTCCGTTGTTATGCTACGCAGAGCATTATTCGACCGACCAGCATTACTACCCGTAGCCTGGTGACAGATGGTGCATTGCGGAATGTATCACGCAGTGACAATAATCCACACGGTTTCCTTATCGAGCGATGGAGTACGATTGACAACAGGGATTTAAAAACAGTAAGCAGGCGACAATAAAAATCAAGATCATGAAACTATTTCCAAAAAGAAAAAAGGACGATGCTGAGCTAAGGCCCAATGCGCTTTCCAAAGGAATAACAGCGGGCTACCAACGAATACAAGTTGGCTGGGCAAGTTGGATGATGAGGCGAACAGAGAATTTCTCACGGCGTACATGGTTTGTGCTGCTTATTCTTTTCGTTCTGTGTACCGGCACATACAGCATATATCTGGGCGTAAGTGCTTTTACCGGCAAAAAAAGCACTTCAATAACCATAACACCCATCAAAAAGCCTAAGCACGTAACTGAAACGGGAGAAGCAAATGTTGAACCAGCGGAAGTGTCTGAGGCTGAATACAGCCGCATCAAGAGGTTCAGGATGTATATGGATAGCCTGGCACGAAGTCCTGCGGGGAAAACTCTTTATGACAGCATAATCCAGCATCGTCCGGGACTTATGGACAGTGTGCGGTTTATTGAAAATTATTATCAACAATTAAAACAGAAATAAAAATGGAAAAGCAAGTAAAAACTCCGAAGGAGATCAGGCAGCGCAGGTTCTTATTGGTATTGCCGCTTCTCGCATTGCCTTTTATGACCATGATTTTTTGGGCGCTTGGCGGTGGCAAGGTTGAAAAGGTGGAAGCCCAGGCATCTGCAAAAAAGGGATTTAACATTAATCTGCCGGACGCTAATCTAAAAGAGGACAAGCCGATGGACAAAATGAGCTACTACAATCAGGCTCAACTGGATTCTGTCAAATTTCAGGAAATGATAAAGAATGATCCAAATTATAGGGATATTGGATTGACAGATACCGATGAATATCTGTCGAATGACGAAGATACCTTTCAGCAACCGAAAGGTTTGAATACATCCCTTCAGGGAAGCCGGGGACACAATGACCCCAATACTGAAAAGATTTACCGCAAGCTGGCAGAACTGGATAGGGAGATGAACAAGCCGCTACCGACATCATCAGACAATGACGAGTATGATACATACCAACCCACCTCATCGAGAAACCGGAATAGTGCCTCAGTAAATTCTTCTGATGTCGAAAGACTGGAACAAATGATGAACACGATGAATCAGTCGAATGGCGAAGATCCTGAGTTGCAGCAATTGAATGGTATGCTTGATAAGATATTGGACGTACAAAATCCCGAAAGAGTGCAGGAGCGACTAAGACAAACTTCTGAAGCGAATCGAGGACAAGTGTTTGCGGTATCATCTAAAAAGAAAGATAATAGTATCACGCTGCTTGATACCGAGCATATATCGGGCAACACAACAAATGGCTTCTATTCACTTACCGGTGCAACAGCTATCGAAGATTCGCAGAATGCCATACAAGCTGTTATTCACGAAACACAAACTGTCGTAGATGGCTCAACTGTCAAGTTGAGATTGGTAAATGATATTTTCATAAATGGCGTTCGCATTCCGAAAGACAATTTCCTCTTTGGAGTAGCCTCGCTGCGTGGTGAAAGATTAAGTATCAAGATTAACAGTGTACGCTTTGGCAATTCTTTATTCCCGGTTGAATTATCGGTATATGACATGGACGGCCTGGACGGCATTTATATTCCCGGAGCGATTACAAGGGATGTTGCAAAGCAGTCGGCAGACCGTTCTATGCAAACAATCGGGCTAACCAGTCTTGATCCGTCGTGGGGCGCACAGGCAGCAAGCGCAGGCATTGAAGCTGCAAAAACGCTGTTCAGCCGAAAAGTAAAGCTAATCAAGGTAACTGTGAAGGCAGGGTATCAGGTGCTTCTGCGTGACGAAAAGCAAAAACAATCCAACTAAATATTTCAATCACTTAAAAATTCCAGAAGATGAAAAAGATCAGTGCAGTAATGGCAATAGGAATTTTCCTGCTATTTACAACTTTCAAGGCTCAGGCCCAAACAAATACAGCCTGGCAAACCAAAGCAATCGAAACGTATCATGTAACAGTTGCTTTCTCCAAAACCACCAACATCATCTTTCCTTATGCTATCGTCAGCGTAGATATAGGAAGCAGGGATGTACTGGCGCAAAAAGCGAAAGGTGTAGAAAATATTTTGCAGATAAAAGCTGCAAAGGACAGTTTTTCGCAAACAAATATTAGCATCATTACGGCTGACGGCAAGCTCACGTCATTTCTTGTTGATTATGACAGCCAACCGTCAGTGCTCAACTTGGCTCTTACAGGCGTAGGCAGACAAAATACTATCTCCATTCCTTCAGAGAACATTAACCAGGAACAAATGGAGCATTTTGCTACGATGGCTGCGGAATCAAAAGCCAAAGTGAGGGGCATAAAGGATAAAACCTTCGGCATTCGCTTTAAGCTAAATGGAATATTTATCCATGAGGATATAATGTTGTTACGCTTCAATATTTCCAATCAAACCAATATCAATTATGATATTGATCAATTGAGGCTTTATATCCGCGACCAGAAGAAATCCAAAAGGACAGCAACACAGGAGATTGAAATATTACCTGTGCTCGTACAGGATAATACCAGTAAGGTAGCAGGTCAGTCGGACAATACGATTGTGTTTGTTGTACCAAAGTTCACCATTCCTGACAAAAAATATCTCGCCGTGCAATTAATGGAGAAGAATGGTGGTCGGCATTTGGAGCTGCATGTAAAGAACAAGAAGATTGTAAAGGCAGTTCCGATTGACTAACGCTGGAAATGAAGCCAATCATTGCCTCATATCCTCAATCAGCATTTATTCCCGCTAAAAACTTGAATTATGAAAATCAGGAAAGACGACTATCAGGATGTCCTTGCACATCTAACAAACAAACGTTGGGAAGGTGAAGAATTTGTAGCATTTCTCACTGATGGTCTGCCAGTCAGTAAAGAAGAACTATACACCTTCTCTACGGAATATGATGCCAGGGAGTTCTGTTACGAGATGTCAACCGATATAGACTTTTACAACTTCTTGTCAATACGGTCGGCGTACAGGGCCATGCAGGAAGCTGCGGAAGATAGTAAGCTAATGATTGAAAGGGACGGCATCATTGACGTTTCTCTGATGGTTGCTGTTCGATATGAAAGATTAGAAAGAGAACAATTAAATAACAATCAAAATTCAGAAGTCATGAATCAGAAAAATTTTGAATACCTGCGTGACCAAGTAAAGTACACGGGGTTTGGTGAAGGGTTGGAAAATGACCTGAAGCAAAAAATTCAGGAAGGGAACCCGGAATTTAAGTTAGCCTACGAAACCAAGTACGGCAACGATACAGTTAACGCTACATTGAATTTCAGCCAATCCAAGCAAAGCGATATGTACTTCTTTAATTCCTATCAGGTGAATGTACAAAAGGAGAACACCGCTGAACCAATGGATCAAACCTTCTACATCAATAAAGGCAACAACATTACTCTGAAAGAAGCCTATAACCTGATGGAAGGTAGGTCGGTCAACAAAGATCTCACCAACAAGGAAGGACAAGTGTACAATGCCTGGGTTCAGATGGACTTTAAACAAAGTGATGATAATGGGAATTTCAAGCTGAAGCATTACCATCAGAACTATGGCTATGATCTGGAGGCTGTCTTGTCTAAGCATCCAATCAGGGAATTGAGTAATGAAGAATACAAGGCCAACCTGATGGATTCTCTCAAAAAGGGCAACCTGCAATCTGCAACGTTTCAGATCAACGGCGCAGACCATAAGCAATACATCGAAGCAAACCCTCAATTCAAGACAATCAACATTTATGATAGCAGTATGCAAAGGGTGGATAACCGGCAATCAAAAAAAGAACAACAATCTGAAGATGAAGGCCAGTCAGTTAAACAAGATGGTAAAAAGGAAAAGCAGACACCTGCTGAAGATGATGGCCCTGAGATGCCGAAGGCATCTAACAAAAAGAAGAAAAGGCAAAGCATCAGCTAAAGATTAAACAGACCAGCTTACCATAAGTAGCCGATGTTGGATGTGGGAAAGGGAAACTATTTATAACAAAAAAGCAAAGTCAAATGAAAAGTCAAATAATAGTGCTGTTAGTATTCATCATCAGTGTTTCAGCATGTAAGAAGGATAATAATGCAACAGTAACCGGAGAAGAAAATAAAACGGTGCTGCTACGATCAGGTTCAGGCTCAGTTATGCCAGATAATCCCAATAATACCTATGACAGCATAGGTTATTGGCATAACGAAATCGTTGCGTATGTGCAGGAATGCAAACAGCCTAACAATGAGCCGGATGTAGAAGCATCAACACAATGTATCCTCCGCTTTTGCAGGGAGAACCAACGACCCGAACCACCTGCATCCCTGTTTATTACTGTGGAGCAGACGGTACGGCAAAGCAATGAAAGCATTGAAAACCTTATTGCGAATTGTCCTTATGAAGAACCAGTAAAGGCTGCCCTGGATTCGCTGGTACAATTGATAAAGCGACTGTCAGACAACGCAAGTCCTTATCCGGTCATTAAAGCCACTATTATGGACTATGAGCACAGGATAATGCAGAATGACTTGCTTACTCCTGATGGACGCGGTATTGTACTTAAAGCCGCATCGGTAGCACGTTACTCTATTTATTATTGGATAAACGCACTCCCTCCTCCGATTCCAGTGGCCGCTTTTAAGTTTAAGAACATTGTGAAATGGATTGCTGCGGTAACAAGCGATATAGGCGGTGCTATTGTGAGCGGCAGTGTGGAGTATGCTGCGGATTGCAGCACCTATGCTTATGATCTGGTGACATACAGTATGCCTTAATTGTATACCCTTTAAAAGTCAGGTTATGAATAACAGCCTTGTGAACAGAGTGGAAGCTGAATTGAATCAATGGCGGTCAAGGGAAGAACGGTTTAGCAAACTGTTCTCCTTTAACCTTTCATCGAACAGAGCATTGCTAAAAGAAAAGCTGGATTACTATGACCGTATAGCGGCAAAGTACAAAGGCACGCAGGATCTGGACGAACGGTTTGTGCTTAGGATGTTGCGGCAGGAACGCAGCCGCATTGAGAAGCAGCTTTATCCTAACCTGTTAATAAGGCTGTTGCGACGGTTATTGGTAGCACCCGTAAAGGAACAAATTGTGATTAGGCAGGATAACAGGAAGACAGAACAAAACAGCCAGGCACTGCACCAACAGGTGCAGCGCACTGGCTTTCCTGACCTTTCGGCAAAAATTGATGAACAGATAAGGCAGGGACAACAACAGTTTTCCATTTCGGTTTCCTATTACCTCAACGATAAAGAAAGAGTAGATCACCAGCTATCATTTGTAAAAGACCAATCCGGGCAATATCATTTTGAAGGGTACAAAACGGCCTTGTATAATGAAGCAAAACCGGATGAAAAACGCCAGCAATACTTTAGTATGCGCCACGAGCATAATCTCAATACTTCGGAAGCCTATAACCTATTGTCTGGCCGGTGTATTCAGAACGGCGGAACCTGGTTACAGCTCGACCTTAACGATAAGGACCAACATGGCAACTTTCGTATCAAGCAATTTCATTCCGATTACGGATATGATCTTGATAAGGTACTAAAACAGCTTCCTTTGAGGGAGTTAACGAATACAGCCGAAACGGAAAAACTGAAAGAGGCTTTAAAGAATGGCGAAAAGATTTCTGTGAGTTTTATAAAGGATGGCAATGAACAACGCTTTTACATTGAAGCAAATCCACAGTTTAAATCAGTCAATATTTATGACGAGCATTCCAGAAAGATAACCCTACATACGGCATTAGGCAATAAGACAATGGATGCCATGAAAGTAACCCACAAGGTGAATGAGCAGCAACAGCAACAACATTCTAAAAAGAACGGTATCAAAGTAGGTTAAAAAGATATGGGCAATGGACAGGTTAAGTTACTTATCGGAGTTTTTTGAAGCCATAGGAACTGATCCACGCATCAGCATTACCCATATTGGAGTATATGCAGCCCTGTTACAATATCGGATGCAAAAAGGTTTCACTAATCCGATACAGGTATTCAGCCATGAGATTATGAACATCGCGAAATTATCATCGGCTATAACCTACCATAAATGCGTGAAAGAATTAAGCAGTTATGGATACATCAGGTATGAACCTTCATTTAATCGAACAAAAGGCAGCAAGATTTACTTTTCCGAAAGAAGCGATTGAAACTTAAAGTTAATAATAATCTAAGCCCGTGACGGCCTTTGTTATCTAAAAGGGACGTGTGAGATGGAAGATGAAGTGTTGATAAGAATAACTCCTGGCAAGGCGACAGAACTACTACAGAAAGATGGTATTTACGTCAATATGGAAGAAGCTCAGATTATACTCGACTTCTTGTACAGCATGGCAAATATCGTCGTGGAGCAGTTTGTCAGCAATAGGCAATCTGATGCCATAACCGCAACAAATGAAAATAAATAGCAGCTATGAAAATTGCAGACCTTTATATCAGGGTGAGTACAGATGAACAGGCAGACAAAGGTTATTCTCAACGTGACCAGGAAGAAAGGCTGCGCAGGTACTGCAACATCAATAACATCCAAATACGCAAGGTTATTTTTGAAGATCATTCGGCAAAGACTTTCAAGCGGCCAGCATGGCAAAACCTGTTGGTTGATTTACGGAAGCAAAGAGGTCATTCTGACCTTATCCTTTTTACAAAATGGGATAGGTTTAGCCGTAATGCCGGGGATGCCTACCAAATGATAAGCCTGTTACGCCATCTTGGAGTAGAGCCGCAGGCAGTGGAGCAGCCCTTGGATTTGTCCATTCCCGAGAACAAAATGATGCTGGCGTTTTATCTCGCAGCACCGGAAGTAGAGAATGACCGCAGGGCATTAAATGTATTCAATGGGATGCGACGTGCTAAGAAGGAAGGCCGCTGGATGGGCACAGCTCCGATTGGCTATCTGAACAGAATTACAGAAGATGGCAAGAAATACATTGCGCCGAAAGATCAGGATGCGAAAATAATGAAATGGGCTTTTGAGGAAATCTTTCGCAATAAGCTGAATACTGAACAAGTCTGGAAACAAGCCCGTGAGAGAGGTTTGAAATGTAGCAAGAATAACTTTTGGGTAGCAATAAGAAATCCTATTTATTGTGGATTGATTTTCGTTCCGCAACATAAGGATGAGCAAAGCCAGCTTGTGCCGGGACAACACGAGCCGATCATAACCACTACATTATTTTTTGATGTGCAGGATGTGCTGGATGGCAGAAAGAGAAAGGCGGTGAGTAAAAAAATAGTTTCACAGGATGACATTCCTTTAAGGGGTTATCTGATTTGTCCAAACTGCGGCAGGTTTCTAACAGGCAGCGGTTCAAAAGGCAGGAAGAAATATTATCATTACTATCATTGCAGTTCTGAATGTGGGGTACGTTACAAAGCAGATGACGCAAACAATTTAATGATAGAAGCAATCGGAGATGAAGTGCGTAATGTTCCGCAACTTAAACTGTTCAGGGAAATTATCACAGCTACCTATATGGATGTAAATCGGGTTGAAAAAACAGATCAGAAGCGTCTGATGTCTCAACTCGACCAGATAAAGCATCGTCTCTCAAAAGCTCGTGAACTTTTACTACGTGAAGAAATTGAGGGGGAAGACTATCGTACCATTAAGACAGAGGCCAGCGAAAGGATGGCTGATATTGAAGCGAAACTAAAAGCCTCGAATTCCTTTTCAGATAGTATGGAACTGCTTTGGGATCTTCCGATTTCCAAAGTTTCTCATTTAGATATTTTGTTTCAAAACGGAACTATCATACAGAAACGGAAAATTGTAAGTACAATGTTCCCTGACAACCTAATATATGACGGTGTTAAGCTTCACCGCACCAGGGTGAGCGCAGCAATCAGCTTGCTGACCACCCGCAGGAAATGTCCACGGGAAGCTGTTACAAAGAGCGACCAAACTTTTCAGGCTGAAAGTGTTCATCTGAACCGTAAACATGCCGTAGCTGCGTTACGGGACAGAATATAGTTACTATTTAGTGTCAGGCAACTTCGCCACTAACTTCCCATGTAGCCGCTCGTTAACTAAATACCCAAGAAAAGAAGCAAAGGAAGTAATATCCTGTCCTACACTTGCCTGCTCCAAAGCCTGCATATACTCATCCCTTCTTTCAACTGGTATTATAGTCCACGGGTAACCTCCCGAAGCCAGCATAGCATTCATCAGAAAACGTCCGATCCTTCCATTACCGTCCATATATGGATGGATAAAAACGAAGATAAAGTGTCCTAATACTGCTCTCACCGATGGTTCAGTTTCATCCTCCAGTAACTCAAAAAGTACAGGCATAGCATCTCTCATTGCATCTACATTCAAAGGGACATGCTTGGAATTACCAATGTACACTTGGTGGTTTCGATACCCTGCAAGATCTGTGGCTTTTAAAAATCCTGCGGCTACACTTGGGTCAAACAGTTGCCTGTACCATTTTGATTGATCCTTGTCAACCTGCTTTCCTGCATTTGCGCCCTTCAGTATAGCTGTGATGGTATCTTTCACCTGCAGGAAGGCTTGGTAGTAACCTCTGGCTGCCATCGCATCCCTTTGTTTCCGGTCTTCTTCGTTCTCCTTGCTGTTCCATTGGCCGCTGCTTACCCTTTCGATCAGTTCCGGGGTTACACGATACCGCTCTATGGAAAGTGAATGGTATGCGTCCGTAACGTAAATGTCGTCAACATCCTTTAAGTAGGCTTGCAGATCATCCGGTATGCCTGGTGCTTTAGGAAAGCTGGCAATAACAATCTCACGCATCTGCTCCCACATGAGCCTGATACGATTGGCGTAGGGAGAGCGTTCACGAGAGGACAGACTAAGGGTTAGTTTGGTTTCAAAAGGATCTTCTTCCCGTATATCATAATCAGCTTGTTTAAGGGTGTCAACAATTTGATCAGCTATCTTGTCTCTGTTTATATTTCTGAAAGCACCTGCTAACCTGCCTGCAAAGGTTGTATGCCCATTCTCCAGTAGGATAGGCAATACTTCCGAAGCATCTCTTATCAATGCAAGGGCTGCGCGGGCATCAATGGCATTTCTTGTATAAATACTTGGAGAGCTATAAACCAATGCAGCCGGCAGATTGTACATTCTAATCCCATTTGCTATGATGGTTTGATCCGCAGGCGGGACATTTGCCTTTAAATTGAACAAAGAAGTATTATGCGGTAAGGGGGTAGGGTTATTATTGCCCTGTGGCGAACGTAACATGAGCTGTTGCGGTACGGCACTGTTTCCTGCATGGATAAGAAGGGATTGGTCTGGTGATAAACACCATTCTTCCCCAAATTTGTAATTTAGGAATTTGGCAACAAAGTCCCAATAAGAGCTGTACCAGGAAGTTGTTTCTCCTGCTTTTTCCGCAGGGTCAGTAGGTATATACCAACCCTTTGTAACTTCCCGAATAAAGCCATTTTTAAGTAGTATCTCTCTGTATTTCCGATTGGGTATTTCATCGGTATGAATACCAACAACCCCATTATCCTGCAATTCTTTCAGAAATTTCAGGGATTCTACTAACCGTTCGCGTGGTGTTGCCATATCTTATTTTTATTGAAAGGATGTGCCTCCTATTAAACCGTGTCGCTTTTTGTCTATTAAACAAAGATGTGACAAATTTAGTAAATTTTGCAGTGATATTTCTATTAAATGTTGTTCAGTCTGGTATTTCTTTGTACCTTTACATTGTACCACACTTAATTTTTATAGTATGAAAATAGCAGACATTTATGTACGGGTAAGTACGGACGAACAGGCCGATAAGGGTTATTCGCAACGTGACCAGGAGGAACGTTTGCGGAAATACTGCGAAATAAACAATATCCGGGTCCGGAAAGTGGTACTGGAAGACCACTCTGCAAAGACGTTCAAACGACCAGCTTGGACTGGATTATTAAGCGACCTGCGTAAGCACAAAGGACATACTGACCTTATTCTGTTTACAAAATGGGATAGGTTCAGCCGTAACGCAGGGGATGCTTACCAGATGATCAGCACCCTTCGGCGTTTGGGTGTCGAGCCGCAGGCAGTTGAACAACCGCTTGACCTATCTATTCCAGAAAATAAAATGATGCTGGCGTTCTACCTCGCAGCACCTGAAGTAGAGAATGACCGCAGGGCATTAAATGTGTTTCATGGTATGCGCCGTGCTAAAAAAGAAGGGCGCTGGATGGGAACCGCCCCTATCGGGTATGCGAATAAGGTTACTGAGAATGGCAAGAAATATATTGCTCCGAAGGATATTCAGGGAGACATAATGAAATGGGCGTTTGAGGAACTTTCCCGTAGTCAGTTTAACACGGAACAGGTATGGAAAAAAGCGAAAGAAAAAGGCTTGAAATGCAGTAAGAATAACTTTTGGGTTGCCATAAGAAATCCGATCTACTGCGGATTAATATTTATACCAAAGTACAAGGAAGAAGAAAGCATGTTGGTAAAAGGACAGCATGAGCCGTTAATTTCTGAAACTCTATATTATGACGTTCAGGATGTATTGGATGGACGCAAGCGGATTTTAGGAACAAAGATTACGGCAGACGATAATATTCCGTTGAGAGGCTTCCTAATCTGTCCAAAATGCGGAAGGATGCTTACCGGCAGCGCATCAAAGGGAAGAACGCAATACTACCATTATTATCATTGCAGTTCTGCTTGTGGGGTACGTTACAAGGCAAAAGAGGCAAATGACAAAATGGTTGAGGAAATCAGGAAATATGTATGGCCTCTTTCAAGACTTGAAACATGCAAAGATGTAATCACATCAACGTACAAATCAAAAGAACGTGGTGAAAGAGATGAACAGAAAGATTTAAAGATGCAATTGCAGGAAGTGAATAGCCGGATTGTAAAAGCAAGAGAATTGCTTTTGTGTGGCGATTTAGAAGGCGACGATTATCATGCAATCAAATCCGAATGTGAGGAGAAGATCAATCGTCTGGAAGCAAAATTGAAAGCTGCTGTAAGTTTTCAAACAACGGTAGAGCCATTGTGGGATAAGGCTTTTAGCAATATCGCTCAGCTTGATATTTTGTACAAAGAAGGTACAGTAGAACTTAAAAGAAAGATAGTTGGTTCGATGTTCCCTGAAAATATCGTATTCGACGGTTGCCAACATCGAACCAAAAGATTGAACGAAATCATCAACATTATATCCTTGATAGATAGGGAATTAAAACCCAAAAAAAATGGGACAAGTCGTTTGAATTTTGACTTGTCCCATATGGTGATCCCGTTGGGACTCGAACCCAAGACCCATACATTAAAAGTGTATTGCTCTACCAACTGAGCTACGGAATCTTTTCGGGGTGTTTAGCATACTTTCATATCCTAAACGGAGCGCAAAGATAGGAATATCATGTTTTTTGCAAAAAGAATTTCATTCTTTTTTTACACAAACTACCAATATCCTTTACTGTAAAGGCTTTCGGAGAAATGGGGATTTCTATTATTTAAGATTTTGACCGCTTGTCCGCACATTCTCTGCATAAATGAAGATGGTATATACAGGGGCAAGGGATATATATGTCTTATAGGTAGAATGTCCGGTACTGTACCATACCCATCCTTGGCTTGTTTGCCGGGCGTACCTCTGGCTATACAGTGCGGTGGCGGCTAGAAATTGAACATTAGCTTCACGTTGATCAAACGCGAAGTAAGGCGGTTGGGCACGGCAAATGTCTTACCGCTGCTCTGGTCCTGTATCCAGGTATAAGATAGCGTATTCTGTATGCCCAGCAGGTTGAAGACTTCAAGGCTCGCCCAGATGCTTTTGATGTTTTTGAAGAAGCTATGGTACGGGTGGTCTTGCCTTGCGCCATCGAGCAGCAGGGCTGAGAAGCCTATATCCACGCGTTTATAATCGGGCAGGCGCAGGGTATCGGCATAGCGGGGAGCGCTCGGCGGTCCCAGCGGCAGGCCGGTGGCATACATCAGGTTCAGGTGCACTTTAAAGTTTTCGTGGCGGGGTATGTAATCTTCAAAGTACATACCGATCATAAAGCGCTGGTCGGAAGGACGGGGTATGAAACCGGGGTTTACCGAGGCACTGTCGGCACCGCTGGCACTCTTGTACACAATGTTGGAATCTTTCAGGTATTCAGACGTTTTTAAAATGCCGATACTGATCCATGAGGTGGCCCCTTTAACGATATCGCCGTAAAGGCGCAGCTCGCCGCCGTATGCATAGCCGGTGGCTTCATTTTGCCCGTGGTAACGGATGCGCACGTTATCGAAGATATAAGGTACGATATCCCAAAGGTATTTGTAATACACCTCGCTGGTGAATTTGAAGGGCCTGTTGAGGGCCTTGAAATTATAGTCGGTGCCCAGCAGCACATGGTAAGATTTCTGTGCCTTGAGGCTGGTGTTCACATTGCCCTGCAGGTCACGCATTTCGCGGTAGAAGGGGGGCTGTGCATATACCCCGGTAGCAAAACGGAAGACCACATCGCTTTTCCACTTGGGCTTATAGCCCAGTTGCAGGCGGGGGCTGGCAATAAATTCATTGTTCAGCAGGTCGTAAGTGAACCGGGAGCCGACGGACATAGTAAGGTCCAGCGAATCGCTGAAACGGAAATTATCCTGTACAAAACCGCTGAGTATGGTGTAGTTGAAATTTGACGATGAATTGTACAGGTACATCATCCTTAGCTCGGTGGTATCATAAGGCTGTGTAAAGCCCGCAGAGTCACGGCGCTGCCATTCGTGTAGCTGGTCGGCAATGCCGGTGATGTTGGCATCGGCACCCCATTGAATAAAGTGCTTGCCGCTGCTGTATGAGCCCCGGTGGGCCAGGTTGCCTACATTCACTTTCAGGTAATTGCGCGCATGGTCCTGTATAAGGCCTGTGCCCAGGTAAGTTTTTATTTGCCCGAAGCTCTCTTTGCCCAGGTCGGTCTCCAGTTCGCCCAGCAGGTATTCTCCGCCTATATCGTATGTTTCATACTCATTGGTCTGGAAACCTGATGCCAGCAATTTCAGTTTTAGCTTGTCATTAGGGCGGTAAGTGGTGGAGAGGCCTGCAAAGCGGGAGTCGAACTGGTCGATCTCGCTGCCATCAAAGAACACGCGTAGCTGGTAAGCTTTATTGATCAGGCCAAAACTACTGGTAGCCTCCTCGGGTATGAAGTTGAAGCGGTTGCGGGCATAGTTGCCTATGGCTTCCAGTTCCCACTTATTATTAAAGCGGTAGTTGACCAGTGCCTGCACATCGGTAAAGGATGGATTGTAAATACCCTTGGTCGGCTGCGACTGCAATAGGTATTGATTGCTTTTTTGTCTTGCGCCAAGGAGGTAAGTAAGTTTTTCGTTGTGCGATGCTCCTTCCAGGTGCAGGCTGCCACCCAGCAGGCTGGCCATTACCGAGCCGGCAAATTTTTTCGGGTGTTTGTAGGTTACGTCCAGTACGCTCGACATTTTATCGCCGTATTTGGCCTGGAAACCACCTACCGAAAAGTTGACATTAGATGCAAGGTCCGCATTTACGAAGCTGAGGCCTTCCTGCTGGCCCGAGCGTACCAGGAAGGGCCGGTATATCTCGAAATCGTTCACATACACCAGGTTCTCATCATAATTGCCACCGCGCACGTTGTATTGAGAGGTAAGCTCATTGTTGCTGCCCACCAGTGTTTTGATCACGGCTTCTATGCCGCCTGTAGGCGAGGCCATTACATTTACCTTCGATATATTCAGGGTCTGTATGCCGGCCTCATAGCGGTTGGCATCGCTTACCACTACTTCTTTCAGTGTATTGGCATCTGCTTTCAGGTGTACATCAGGCAGTGTTTGGTCCTGTCCTGCCTGGGTGTTGATCCGCCTGCGCTCTGTCTGGTAGCCTACGTATGAGAATACTATGGTGAGGTGTGCATCGGCAGGCACGTCGAGCGTATAGGCCCCGTCACGGTTGGTCGTAGTGCCTATACCCGAGTTCAATACAGATACGGTCACCACGTCCATAGCTTTATCATTGTTGTCCTTAACAATACCGCGCAGTTTTACTATCTGCGCAGCACCGATAAACGAACAGAAAAGAAGTATGATAAAAAAGGCCAGGATCTTACGAAGCATATACACCAAATAAACGCGGGTAAGTTACATTTATTTTCCTATTGCTTTCAGTTGCGCAATGGTTTCGGTTGGGTTGGGTGATGAGAAGACCGTATTGCCCGCCACCAGTACATCGGCCCCTGCTTCCAGTATGGAAGCCGCATTGTCCAGCGTTACGCCTCCGTCTATCTCTATCAGCGTGTTGGTTCCTGCCTTTGTGATCAGTTCTTTAGCCTGGCGTATTTTGTTATATGTAAGGGGCAGAAATTTCTGGCCGCCAAAGCCCGGGTTGATGCTCATGATCAGCAGCAGGTCTATCTCTCCTATGATGTCCTGTATCATCTCCACGGGTGTATGGGGATTTATCGAGAGGCCCGATTTCATACCCAGTGCTTTGATGCTGGTAAGTGTGCGGTGCTGGTGGTAGCCCGTCTCGTAGTGTACGGTAAGGTAATCGGCCCCTGCTTTTTTAAATGCTTCCAGGTAGCGCTCAGGCTCTTCTATCATCAGGTGCACATCAAAGGTCTTTTTCGCTGCCTTTTTCATCTGGGCGATAATGGGCATACCGTAGCTGATATTGGGCACAAAACGCCCGTCCATCACATCGAGGTGAAACCAGTCTGCGTCACTATTGTTTACCATTTCTATTTCCTGCTCCAGTTTCAGAAAGTTGGCAGAGAGCATGGAGGGGGCAATTATGGCCATATACTATGTTGTTTTTTTACCTGATATATACCAGCCGCTGCAGTTCTTTCCTGCAGAGGTAGTTCAAACTCTTTCCCGACGGGTGCCTCAGGTTGGTATTGTTATAACTGAACCTGAACCAGTACCTGTTACCCCTGCTGAGGAGATACTCGTCGAAAGGATTGTCTGCAAATTTAAATTCAAATTGGCTACCGGGCGCTATCGATACAAATTGGGGATAAGTATATCGCTTTACGAACTGCAGTTCGCGTATCACGCGGGCATGGGAGCCGTTAAAATTATTTACCGTAAAACCGAATTTGGTCGAATTGATCCACACCGGCTCTTTACAGCGGTTCTTTACCGTGAAGACATAAGTGATGTAAGCATCGTCGCTGAGCGTATCCTGCGCCTCTATCTTCATCAGCACACAGTTGCATACTTCCGGGCGCTTTTCATCAGGGGCGTTTTTTTCTGCTTCTTTTTTTTCACTGTTATGTTTTCTTCTTTGGGCAGTGGCGGTATTGCTGTATCCCGATAAGATGAAAGCAAGAAGGGAGAGGTAAAATATTTTGTAAGTAATGTTCAATTTCAGTTTTTTATTCCAGGTATTTGCTCAGGTTGCAGCCAAGATAATTGAATCTATGCAAATAATAATAATTAATTGACTCATTCCCGAAATTGTGGGTATGATGTGCATAAGCTACCTTATTTTGCCCCTAGTCGCTTAAGGGCCTCTGTTGCTTCAGTATACTTAGGGTTAAAAACCAGCACCTGTTTATAATCGCGTATGGCGTCGTCTTTTTTGCCCATCATTTCGCTGCATAGTCCCCTGTTGTAATAAGCGTTGGCATTGTTCGGGTCGGTTTGTGTCACTATATCATATTGCCGCCAGGCTTTTTCCAGCGAGTCCTGCTGCATCAGTATCCAGCCGGTATTAAAATAAGCATCGGCATACTGGCTGTTGTGCATGATACAGTTCTTGTATTCAGCCTTTGCCTGTTCATAATTGCCCAGGTCCTGGTAATACATCCCTTTGTCGTAAAGTGGCGATACATCAAGCGTATCTAGCTTAAAGGCATTGTCATAATATTTCAGGGCCACAGGGTCCTTCTTTGCACTGTACATTATACCCAGTTGTACAAAGGCATCTTTGTATTGTGGCGATACATTTATCGCCGTCTGGAAACTGGATATGGCTTTCGAGGTGTCCTTAAGGTCTTTATAGATCATGCCCTTAAGAAAATAGGCCTCCGGGTTATATATGTCCTGTCGCAATACGGTATTGATCTCGCTGAATGCTTTGGGGTAATCTTTGGCATAGAGGAATAGTTTGGCGATCTTAAGGTGGGCACGCGGATCGTCCTTATTGAGTGCAATGGCCTTTTGCAGCCATTGTATGGAACCCGAAATATCTTTGTGCTCGAAAAGCATATCGCCAATAGCACTGTAATATTCAGCATGGCTTGAGTCGAGTGAAACGGCTTTTTTAAGGTCTTGGAGTGCCAGCGTATCCTGTGCCATCCTGTGCAGGGCTATGCCCCGCTCATAATAAAGGCCCGCATTTGTCGAATCTTTTTTTATCTTATCCGTAAGGGTCTTTAAAAGAGGGTCTTTCGCGAACAGTCCCTGCTCATTGCCAGTGGTATTTGCTCCGTTGTTACAGGCAGCAGCTACCACTATTACCAGCAAAAATGTGACATGAATTACCCACCTGCTTTTCATACTGCAAACATAGCTCAAATGCCTGAAACCTTGCATTTAAGGCGAAATCATTATATATTAGAGCCCCCGCAGGATAAAAAATCAGTAAATCAATTTATCAATATCGTATTGTTCATTTTATAAACATAAATTATGAAATACTTATCATTTATTCTTGTGCTTATGCTCGCCGGCTTCACTTCGTTTGCCCAGAACTGTGCGAGCAAACATGCTGTTTTCAGGGTGCCGGAAGGTGTAACGCCTAAAGTACTCGACAGGCTGGGTACCAGCCCCGAGTTCCCGCCATTGCAAAACCGCAATTCAGTAAAAGAAATATTCCATAACCTGAAAGCTATGGGTGAGAGCAAAACGTATAAAGACGCTATCAACTCACTTTTCGTTGCCCTGGGTTATGATGGCGTACTGGATCCACGTTTTACCATTGAGGACGTAACCCCCGGTAAAGTGCCTTTTGGCGCCATAGGTATGTTGGGCGATGCTGCACACCACTATGAATATACCATCATGGTATTGCCGGGTGAGCAGATCATCAAGAGCTGGCATATACGTTCACGCAATGGTTGCGATCTTAACTTCATGTCGCGTTGTGGTAATGCATTTTATATGACATCGGCCTGTCCGGCCAGCAATCCTGCCAATATTAAGGTGGTGGCCCGCTACAGGCACGAAGGCTGCAACTGTGACGATGACCGGAATGACAACGAGGATACCGGTAATGGCTATCCTTTCCATTCGGTAATGAAGACAGATACCAAAGTGCTGGCTGATGAAGCTGCCGACCGTGCATCGGGTACACAAACCATATACATAGATGTGGATAGGGCTACCTTCCGCAAGTTGAACAACGAATAGTGTAGAACATATTCAGCATATAAAAACGGGGCATAAGCCCCGTTTTTTCAATTATATACATATGGCCGGTATTAATGATCACAATTACATGGCACGTTTTTATTAGTGTCTTTTTTAAAATGCATTAAAAACGACATTTTAAAACCAGTAATTATGAAAAACGTAAGCCTCGCCATTTTATTGGCTTTTGCCGCCTGCAGTTCCTACGCGCAAACACATGCTATTTATACTGTTCCGGGCGGCGAGCCTAAGACGATAACCGTTTTAGGCACCGATCCTGAATTTCACCCCCTGCAAAACCTGCACAGCAAACACCAGGTATATGTGAAGCTGAAATCGATGGGCAACAGCAGGCGTTATGGCAAGTACATCAACTCGCTCTTTACTGCTATGGGCTATAGTGGGGTAAATGACCGCCGCTTTACGGAGAGCGATGTGAGCAAAGGAGAGATACCTTATGGTGCGGTGGGAATGATGGGCGACGGCAGCCACCATTACGAGTATTGCATGCTGAATGTGGAAGGCGATCCTTATATACCCAGCTGGCATGTGCGTGCAGCTAACGGCGAAGACCTGTATTTTATGTCGCGCTGCGGTAATGCCTTCTATTATCCGCAGGCCGCCAAAAGACGCCCTGAGCCCGCAGCCTGCCCGGTAACGCGCGTACAGGTATATGCCCGCTACAAGCATCCCGGCTGCACCTACTGCGAAGAATGTGGTATCAATGATCCCGAAGTTACCGGCTCTCCATTTAAAGAAACATGGATAACAGAGACCGTAATGGTGGACGAAAAGAATGCTACAGGCTATACCGATACCAAAAAGGTATATGTGGACGTGGACAAAAAGACCTTCCGTAAACTGAAGAGTGAGCATTATGAGAATGAAGGCTACAGTGGCCGTGAAAGGCTGGGCGGTGGTAGCTGCTGCAGACCATGGGGATGGTAAGTATAAAGCTATTATGAAAAAGGGCCTTCAGCAATGAAAGCCCTTTTTTGTTTTATTAATGGCTTGTTAACCAGTTTTAAACGCAGCGTTAAGGGGGGCTAAATATTTCGCCACGCAGCAGAAGCGGCTAATCTTTGTGCTGTCAAACGACAACAACAAAAAAAGATCACCACAAAAACGCAATTGAAATGACTACAAAAATTTTACTCTTCGTCGCAATACTCGGATGCCTTATAGCTGCAGTGAACATTTAACCAAATAAGCAAAACGCAAAAAAGATCAAAAGATGATACCTCGCCTGATAGTTAAAGTGACTTTAAGATCATACCTCGGTATAGGCCGTGTGCTCGCTGCCATCGACAAGAAGAATAAAGAGATGAGGCAACAGCCCCTCAGCGATAAATATGTGCTGGTAAAGAAAGCCAACGCCCTTAAAGAAGCTTAATTAAGTTCCCTCTTTTCGCGGAGGTTCTTCCGCAAATTATTTTCCCGATTTTTTTTAAAATAGCTGTTTCAGTACATTATATACCACATGGGGCTTGCCCAGTGTGTAGAAATGCAGTACAGGCACCTTGTTTTTCAACAGGTCGCGGCATTGTGCCAGCAGCCATTCTGTGCCTACCTGCTCGCAGTCAGCATCAGTTTTTGCTTTCATCATTTCATTATACAGGTCCACAGGCACCTCTACGTTAAAGATGCTGGGTATCATGGTCAGTTGCCTTTTGCTGGTCAATGGCTTCAGGCCCGGCATTATCGGTACTGTTACGCCATGTTCGGCACAGCGGTTGATATAATTGTAGTAATGTTGATTTTCAAAGAACATCTGGGTGGTCACATAGTCGGCTCCCAATTCTATTTTGCGTTTCAGGTAGTATATGTCGGTATCTAAATTAGGTGCTTCAAAATGTTTTTCCGGGTAGCCGGCCACACCTATGCAAAAATCGGTCTTTACCCCATCCATAATATCTTCTTCAATATAGCTGCCCTTGTTCAGGCTGATCACTTGTTTTACCAGGTCTTCGGCATAGCGGTGCCCGTTGGGGTGGGGGGTGAAGAATTTCTCATTGGCAGCGGCATCACCGCGCAGGGCCAGTACATTCTTCACGCCAAGGAAGTGCAGGTCTATCAGTGCATTCTCCGTTTCTTCCCTGCTAAAGCCCCCGCATATCAGGTGAGGTATAGCCTCTATTTTGTACTTGTTCATCAGGGCAGCGCAAATGCCCACGGTACCCGGCCGTTTGCGGATCTCTACGCGTTCAAAACTGCCATCTGGCCGTTTTTTATAAACCTGTTCGGCACGGTGGTAGGTGACGTTGATAAAGGCAGGCTTGAATTCCATCAGGGGGTCCAGCTGCTTGTATATCGATTCTATGCTTTTTCCTTTGGTTGGGGGCAATATCTCCAGCGAAACTATTGGTTCTGTTGCCTCTGCAATGTGTTCGGTGACCTTCATATAAGTCGCAAAAGTATAATATTCTTGATTGTGCCCCAATTTGCATTAGGGCTATACATATGCCATATGTTTGGGGCATTATCTTATTTTTGCCTCAAACATCGGGCATTGAAGATACATACAAAGGGCTTAATAAAACGATACAGGAAGCGCACCGTGGTGAATAATGTATCTTTTGAGGTGAACCAGGGCGAGATAGTAGGTTTGCTGGGTCCCAATGGGGCAGGCAAGACTACATCTTTTTACATGGTAGTGGGCCTGGTAAAGCCTGATGAAGGTGAGGTATTCCTCGATGATACGAATGTGACCAAATACCCTATGTATAAACGTGCCCAGATGGGCGTGGGCTACCTGCCACAGGAAGCCTCGGTATTTCGTAAGCTATCGGTGGAGGACAATATCATGGCTGTGCTGGAGATGACCAGGCTCAGCAAGCAGGAGCAAAAGGATAAGCTGGAGTCCCTGCTGGATGAATTTGGCCTGGCACATGTGCGCAAGAACCCCGGCGATGTGCTGAGCGGGGGCGAAAGGAGACGTACCGAGATAGCCCGCGCACTGGCTGTTGACCCCAAATTCATCCTGCTCGATGAGCCTTTTGCCGGTATCGACCCCATTGCAGTGGAGGATATACAGATCATTGTGGCGAAACTCAAATATAAGAACATAGGCATCCTCATAACAGATCATAACGTACAGGAAACCCTCTCTATAACCGACCGTGCCTACCTGCTGTTTGAAGGAAAAATACTCAAATCGGGTACTGCCGAAGAGCTGGCGCAGGACGAACAGGTGAGAAAAGTGTATCTTGGGCAATCATTTGAGCTTAAAAGAAAAGATTACAGCAACATCGGACAATCCAAAGGCAATTTGTAGTTTAGTAACGGATAAGAGGTTGATATAACAATATCGTTAATTTGATTTGTCAGGATGAGCATTATTAGCCCGGCATTAAAAGGATACATGAAATTGCGCCAGAGCGCGATAGATAATTTCATGCTCAATCCTGTCGATACCCAGCAGCAGGTTTTCAACGCGCTGGTAGGCTCTGCGCAATTCACCGAATACGGTAAAAAGTACAATTTCGAAAGACTTAACGGTATTGCGGAGTTTAAAAAGGCGGTACCCATTACCGATTATGATACCCTGAAACCCTATATACAGCGCATACTGGAGGGGGAGCAAAATATACTCTGGTCCTCACCCGTCAACTGGTTCGCCAAGTCGAGCGGTACCACGAGCGATAAAAGTAAGTTCATCCCCGTAAGTAAAGAGTCGCTCGATGATAATCATTTTAGGGGCAGTAAGGATGTACTTACCATGTACCTGCGCCAGTTTCCGCAGTCCACCTTTACATCGGGCAAGTGCCTTACTATAGGGGGCAGTCACCAGATCAACCAGCTTAATGCAGAATCGTTCTACGGCGACCTTTCGGCAGTAATGCTCCAAAATATGCCGCTCTATAGCCAGTTGGTGCGTACCCCGGAGCTGTCTATCGCTCTTATGGACGAGTGGGAGCAGAAGATAGAGATGATGGCACATACCACCATACATGAGAATGTGACCTTCATAGCAGGTGTGCCAACATGGACCATCGTACTCATAAAACGCATATTTGAGATAGCGGGTACCGATAACCTGCTGGATATATGGCCCAACCTGGAGCTATATATACACGGTGGTGTCAGCTTTGTGCCATACCGCCGGCAGTTCGAAAAGATCATACCCTCGCCCTACATGCATTACTGGGAGACCTATAATGCTTCGGAAGGCTTCTTTGCCATACAGGATAATACGCATAGTAACGGTATGCTGCTGCTGCTCAACCACGGCATTTATTACGAGTTCATGCCCATGGAAGAATATGGTAAGGAACATCCCCAGACATTAAGTCTTAAAGAGGTGGAGCTGAATAAGAACTATGCATTGGTGATAAACACCAACGGCGGCTTATGGCGCTACCTGGTAGGCGATACGATACAGTTCACTTCATTATATCCCTTCCGCATCAAAGTATCGGGCAGGCTGAAGCATTATATCAATGCCTTTGGCGAAGAGGTGATCGTGGATAATACCGATCAGGCCATAGCGATGGCCTGCAAGGAAACCGGGGCCGTGGTCAACGATTATACTGCAGCGCCACTGTATATGACCGGTACCGATTCGGGTGCGCATGAGTGGATCATAGAATTTGAGCAGTTGCCTTGCCCGCTTGATGTTTTTGTAGCTGCTATGGATAAAGCACTGCGCTCTGTCAATTCAGATTACGATGCCAAGCGCCATAAAGATATGGCCCTGCGCATGCCGGTAGTGCATATCATGCCGAAGGATGGCTTTAAAAAATGGCTGAAGGATAAGGGCAAGCTGGGCGGTCAGCATAAAGTGCCGCGGCTGAGTAATGAGCGTAAGTACCTTGAAGAGATAATGCCTTATACCCAAATGTAATTTCCTTAAGACACTGTTGCCGTTTTATCGCCCGTATATCGGGATACAATATCGTAGGCTTTCATGTTTATATCCTGTTTTACTTGTCTTGTGGTTGCATCGCCTATTGGGTAAGGCAGGTGGTAGAGGATATTTAGCTGGAACACATTTTCTAAAAAACCGTCGAGCGATACATTTATGGGGTCCTGTACATGTGTAGTAGCAGTGATCATTTCTTTCAGGGCCGCAACCATTTGCTGCAACTGGTCATAAGGCAGTCCGTATTTAATATTGATGACCATATGCACACCGCTTGTCATGCGGTCAGTAAGATTTTCCAGGTTCTCACTCACGAGCTTTTGATTGGGGATGATGAAGGCCGAACCGTCGGCACTGCGCAGGCGGCTGCTGCGGAAGCCTATGCGTTCTACCGCGCCCTGGAAATTGCCTATGCGTATTGTATCGCCCACCTGGAAAGGCCTGTCGGAAAGCAGGGTGAAGGCTGCAAAGAAATTCTCCACGCTTTCTTTGGCGGCCAGTGCTATGGCTATACCACCGATACCCAGGCCCGTTATCAGCGCAGGTATATTGACATGAAAAACAGAACCGAGCATCCAGAAAAAGCTGATGGCCCATACGAGCAGTTTTATCATCTCTTTCACCAGCGGCAATAACTGCTGCCTGCTTTGGTTGTCGTTCTGCCTGGCCCGCTCATTTTGCACGAAGTAAACGAAATCGACAGTGCGCGATAATACCAGTGTGGCGGCAATGATGATGAACAGCAGGAATATATGGTCTGTCACATCGCCCAGCCTTATATCCAGTATATTGCCCAGGCCTTTATTACGGTGCATGATGATGACATTGTCGAGCACATCAGACAGGCGGGTAATGGCAATATAGAAAAGGATGAGCACGGCCAGCCATTCAATAGGTTTGCGCAACAGTTCGCGAAATACAGCCACATGCTGCTCTTTGCTGATGCGGCTGGCAATGTTGTGCCCTATGTTGGACAAGGCCAGCGCTATGGGCTTTTTGAGCAGCAGGGTGCCCAATATGATACCCACGAACCAGCAGTAGTCACCAACAGTTTCGCCCCAGAAAGGCTGATTGAAAAAACGGTTGTCTATGTCAAGCAATAAGGTCATATCGCATTGCAAATGTCTGTACAAACATTATACCGAAACGTTAAATTCCCTGAGGGCATCGTTCAGGCTGGTCTTCAGGTCGGTAGAGGCTTTGCGCTGCCCGATGATGAGTGCGCAGCTCACCTGGTATTCACCTGCCGGGAACTTTTTGGTATAACTGCCCGGTATCACTACACTGCGCGCAGGTACGCGGCCTTTGCGTTCCACAGGCCCTTCGCCGCTTACGTCTATTATTTTAGTGCTTTGGGTCAGTACTACGTTGGCACCCAGCACAGCTTCTTTTTCTACGATCACCCCTTCGACCACTATACAGCGCGAACCTATAAAGGCGCCATCCTCTATAATTACCGGCGATGCCTGCAGGGGCTCCAGTACGCCGCCAATGCCCACGCCGCCGCTCAGGTGCACGCCTTTGCCTATCTGTGCGCAGCTACCCACCGTGGCCCATGTGTCCACCATAGTGCCCTCATCCACATAAGCGCCTATGTTCACGTAGGAGGGCATGAGCACTACGTTCTTAGCTATATAAGCGCCATAGCGTGCCACGGCATGAGGCACGGCACGCACGCCCAGCGAGGCATAATCCTTCTTCAGCAGCATCTTATCATAAAACTCCATCGGGCCCACATCCCAGGTCTGCATGGGCTGTATGCCGAAGTAGAGGAGTATGGCCTGCTTCACCCATTGCTGCACCTGCCAACCCTTTTCGCCGGACATGGCTACGCGCAGGCGGCCCTTGTCCACATCTTCTATTACGGCGCGTATGGCCTCTTTATAATTTTCTTCTTTCAGCAGCTCACGGTTGGCATAAGCGGCTTCTATCATCTCCTGTAGTTGCATGGCTATCGTATTTCGGTGCTAAAATAATAAAAGTATGAGGGACTAATGTGTGTGCGCCGGCTATATCATGCCCTCCAGCTCCTCCTGGTTCCAGCCCAGGTAGAAAGTGCCGTTACCGAAGTCCCATACCGGGCGCTTGATGAGGGAGGGACGGGCCATCATCAGTTGTATGGCCTTTGCCTTGTTGCCAATGGTGGCTTTATCGGCATCGGGCAGGGCGCGGTAGGTAGTGCCTTTGGTATTGATGAGCTTATCGGTGGGGAAATGTTTTAGCCAGAGATCCAGCGTTTTTTTGTCGATACCGGCCTCCTTATAGTTGTGGAAGCTGTAGGGTATTTTCTTTGCCTCCAGCCATTGGAAGGCCTTTTTCATCGTGTCGCAGTTTTTGATACCGTATATGGTGAGCATGTGCGAATTTACTCTTTTATGAACTTTCTTACCGTACCACCATCAAGATGCAGGTAATAAACACCTGGCGCAAAACCTGTAAGGTTAATTTGGGTAACTGTGGCACTGCATTGCCGGTTGTAAACACATTGCCCAATAGCATTGGTAATGCTTATATTGCCCGCAGCCGCTGCTCTCTCCAGTTTGAGTATATCATGTACAGGGTTGGGCGAGATGCTGAATTTTTCTTTATTGCTTAATGCTGCGATACCCACAGGTGGTATGCCGCAGATATCCTGGGTCAGTTTGATGGATGTACTGGGGTCGTTATAACACCTGATCGGGCCAGCGGGTTGCAGGTTGTCCGAGAGGGGAATTGCAGCCGGTGAACCCGTAGGAAGGAAGCCTGTGCCTAAGCCGCCTATCCGCTCAGCATAGCCGGGGCCGTAATTATATACATATACGCTATCAGGGTCGCCGATACCGTGCACAAAAACCGTTTTCAGCACCGTGGTGTCATATAGTTCATTCCTGACGGAATCGACCACCATTCTAAAAGTGGAATCAGGATATGGAAATAGTAGCATACCTATATCGACAGGTATTACGGGTAAGTGTATGGTATCGCCATCGTTCACATTAAATACGTAGAGCGGGGTAAAGCGGCCGAAGATCTTATTGTAGATAAATACGGTGTCGGTATTGTTATAGAGGTAAATGGCAGGCAGGTCGTACACGTGTAATCCCTGGCTGTACCACGGGTCTTTAGTAAGGGCTTCCCGCAGCACCTTCCTGCAGCTTGTATTTGCTATGAGGGTATCGCCCGTATAGTAGCTGTGGTAAACGCCATATTGCTGGCTGTGGTACCATTCACTGCCCGCGGGAGCAAAGTTGGATTGAGCCCCGGCAAAAAGGGGTAATGACAGCAGCAGGGCAAGTATCGTGTTTTTCATAAGTCTTGATCTGTAAATATAGACGAGCGGGGAGGAAGCTTTGTTTGCATTACTGTAATAAAAAGGTCGGAAGCAGGTAAAATAAAAAGCCCCGCAAAACGCGGGGCTTTCTGTGGAAGCACACGGGTTCGAACCGCGGACCCTCTGCTTGTAAGGCAGATGCTCTGAACCAGCTGAGCTATGCTTCCTTTTTTTCCTCCTCCTTTCGGATCGGGTTGCAAATATAGGCAGCTTTCGCTTTCCTGCAAACTCATCCTTATAAAAAAATACCATTTATATGTTCTACAGGCTTAGGGTCTCACTGGCCCCATGTTTATAGCCATATTGGTACCATGTGGTGGGCTGCCCCATTTCGCGCCAGTTATAGGCCTCGTCGTCGTAGGGGAAGATACTTACCAGGCCAAAGCCTATTTTTTCAAGTATATGCCTTGAGGCCCCATTGTTGATATCGGTCATGGCGTAGATGTCTTTATAGCCTAGCTTGCCGATACCATAATGCAGGGCGGCTATGGCCCCTTCTGTGGCATAACCCCTGCCCCAGCTATCGCGGGCCAGTCGGTAGCCAAAGTCGATAAAGCCTGTATGCCCGTTGACGGTACTGGTCATATGTTTAAAGCCCGTCCATCCTATGAAGTCATTGGTGGCTTTGCTCAGCATTGCCCAGCGGCCTATGCCATGATCGGTATATTGCTGCTGTACATAGCGTATTGTTTCCCTGCTTTCTTCAATGCTTTTTACCGGCCGCCAGCCCAGGTAGCGGTGCACTTCCATATCCGAGTCCATGCGGAACATACCCTCATCGTCATGGGCGAGGAAGGGGCGTATGATGAGGCGTGGTGTTTCTATGAGGACAGCTTTATTCATTTTTGTTTTATTAAAGATAAAGGGAAATGGTATTGGGCCATTTCTTTCGCATATCGAAGTAGCTTTCAAGCCTTTTACAAGTAAGTTGTAAATCCTTGTAAAATTGTTAAAACTGTGTAAATATTTCCCCATTTTTGGCTAGTGATCAAATACCCCTTATTTCAACGCCATGCAGTCGGTTATGATAAATTATTTTTTTATTGTTTTCTAAATAATTAAAAGACAATACGATTTGCGAATAGTGGGAAATAGCGTATCAAACCGGGACATTTTTTTATAGCTCCGGAAATTTTTAGCCTGATTTTTGCCAGATACCCAGTAAAAAATAGGAAAAGATGTATCAGTTCAATATAATGCAGGATGACGACGGGCTCTGGCGCTTTGAACTTGATGGGATCAACCTGCTGATAGATGCTTATTCGGAAAAAGACGGTAAACATTGGATAAAGACCCCATCAAAAGCAATAGCATTCTTCAACCTGAGCGGCAACCTGTACGGCGTATCCAACGATATGAAAACCTTCCGCACCGTTGAAGATTTTTTTGATTCCATGCACGAGCAATACTCCATATTCAAAAGCAAGCATATCAAGAATATTTCATCGGGCAGACAACAAAATGGCAATAGCCTGAGTGCTGACCGCAGGGCCTGATATCCCTGGATATTATTAAGGCAATGAATGCCGCCAATGCTTTAGGGCTTTGGCGGTTTTTTTATTGTGTGCTGCGCTGTATGCTATGGCCCAGGCTGCGGTAGCGTGCTGCCGTTTGCTTGATGTAGATATAGAAGTTGTATTCGCTCACGGAGCGGAGCTGTTCGTAGGTGGGGCGGTAGCGCTGTATATAGTGCAGCAGGCTATCGCCCTGCAGGCCGGTTATCCGGGTCACCAGCTTTTCGTTGAAGGTGTAGTCGATATATTTCTCTTTCTGGAAATGGTCATACTCTTTCTGGAAGGCCCATATCTCGCGGTTGCGCTTGCTCAGGGCGCTGAAGGGGTGGCTTATAGCATCGATGGTAGAGAGGGTGGGGAAGTCGAGCTCATGCTTGTAGATCTCGTGGTAGCGCAGGCTGTCGGAATGGTAGTCTTTGGCCTGCCCGCGTATATTCACCTCCTGTAGTTCTATAGCGCCCTTTTGCATGATGATCTTGAAATAGGGAGGGATATTGCCTTTGGGTATGCGTACCCTTGTTATTTTATAGCCCAGCTTCCGGAACTCCAGCAATTCGTCTTTGGCTGCGGGTATGAAGAATTTGCCATCACTGCCTGTGGTGTAGCCGATGTTATTGTACACGTTATATACGCTCACATTCGCTACAGGGCTGCCATCGTTCGCATCCACCACTTCTCCTTTTATGCTTTGGGCCTGTGTGGCAAACACAGCAGTTAAGAGCAGCCATAAACAAAGTATCGGGATACGCAAAGACATAAACGGGATAAAATTACAGTTTAGCAATCAACACTGCGGGCCTATTTTGTTAAAAAAGATAAAAAGGCTGTGATGTATCTTTGCGCGGCAATGTACAGTATCATACGCAAGCTCCTTTTTTACATAGCGCCCGAGCAGGTGCATTACATGGTCATGAAAGGACTGCGTTTTGCCTGCGCGCTGCCCCTGCTGGGCGGCTGGGTGAAAAAAAAGTTTTCTGTCCGCGACCCGCGTCTTGAGCGCGAGCTGTGGGGTATTAAGTTTCCTAACCCCGTGGGCCTTGCAGCAGGCTTTGATAAAGATGCCCGCTTCACCGATGCGCTGGCTTGTTTGGGCTTTGGCTGCGTGGAGATAGGTACGGTTACCCCCCGTCCGCAACCGGGCAATCCCAGGCCCCGCCTCTTTCGCCTGCCTGCCGACCAGGCCCTTATCAACCGCATGGGCTTTAACAACCACGGCGCTGTAGCTGCTGCCGGGCGCCTCAGGCAGCGGAAAGAGCGAATGATCATAGGCGGGAATATTGGTAAGAACAAAGACACGCCCAATGAAGAGGCTATAAATGATTACGAGGCCGGCTTTAAAGCCCTGCACGATGTGGTGGACTATTTTGTGGTTAATGTGAGCAGCCCCAATACGCCCGGCCTGCGGGCCCTGCAGGATAAAGGGCCGCTCATGGCCATACTCAATAGGCTGGTGCGCCTTAATAAAGAATACCCTGCGCCCAAACCCATACTCTTAAAGATAGCCCCCGACCTAAGCGATGAGCAGCTTGACGATATCATAGAGATCGTGGGTGCTACTGGCATACAGGGCATCGTAGCCACCAATACCACTATCAGCAGGGAGGGCCTGCAAACGCCGGCTGCCGAAGTGGAAAAGATAGGTGCAGGCGGCCTGAGCGGCAAGCCCGTACGGCAGCGTGCTACCGAAGTGATCAGGTACATACATGATAAAAGTAAGGGCGCTATACCCATTATAGCTGTTGGAGGCATCTTTACCGCTGCAGATGCTATCGAGAAGCTGGATGCAGGCGCATCGCTGGTGCAGGTATATACAGGTTTTATATACGAAGGCCCTGCTATTGCAGCCAATATTTGCAAAGGACTACTGAAACATAAAGGATGAGCTATTTATTATCATGGGAGGCCTTGATAAGCCTGCTTACGCTTACAGTGCTCGAGATAGTGCTGGGCATAGATAATGTGATATTCGTATCGATAGTGATGGGCAAACTGCCGGAGCCAAAGCAGCCTGCTGCCCGCAGGGTTTGGATGTTCACCGGTATCGCAGTGCGCGTGTTGCTGCTCCTTTGCCTGGGCTGGCTCATACATAATCCCCTTGCCTTTAGCGTGCTGGGCTATAAGTTCGAGCTGGGCAATGTGGTGATGCTCGCAGGGGGGCTTTTCCTCATCGTTAAAACGGTGGGGGAGATACATGAAAAACTGGAAGGAGATGAGCAGGAACACCTGTCGCGCGAGGGTAGTAAAATGAATACAACCTTTGGCAAAGCGGTGGTGCAGATCATCCTCATCGACCTCGTATTCTCCTTCGATAGTATGATAACGGCAGTGGGTATGGCCCGCCATATAGAGGTAATGATAACCGCGGTGGTGATAGCCATGTTCATTATGTTCCTCTTCTCGGGGCAGATAGCAAGGTTCATACACAAGCACCCCACGCTCAAAATGCTGGCCCTTTCCTTCCTGGTAATGGTGGGCTTTGCCTTGTTCTTCGAAGGGTTGAAGCCCATACATGGGCAGGAGATACCCAAAGGGTATATCTATTTTGCTATGGCCTTCTCATTTGGTGTGGAGCTGCTGAATATGCGTATGCGCAAAAAGACAGCGAAGCCGGTGGAGCTCAATGAGCCGATAGCGGAAGAAAAACCCCATAGCACCGGGGAGGCTTAGCTTTTGTTATTATTGCGGGATGGCATTAGCCTCTTTCAGTACCTTATGCAGTACCTCGAGCCTTACTTTGAACCAGTCCTGGGTGGTGTCTGATACCGGCATTTCGAAATTTTGGGCAAAGAAGTAAGGATACATACGCTCATTGCTCTTGTTCATCGATTCTTTAGGTTCCTTCACCTTTACAATTCGTTCGCTATATCCTACTATCCAGTATACGTACTTGCCATCTATTTCGCCGGTGCCTGTTTTGTAATATAGTTTATAACCCGGTTCGTCTTCCCACAGCATCATACTGCGCACTATGCGCTGTGTGCGCTCCGAAAAAGGCAGCTCGTTGAAGTAGAGCCGTTTTACAAAGCCCACCTGTTCATCGGCTGATACCTGCAGACTGTTATCTACCCAAAAGCTATCGATGGCGCTCATCTTCATATTGCCGTATTTCACGGTATCCAGGTAGTGCTGCATCTGGGCTTTGCCTATGCGGCGTGCTATTTCCCTGTAATAGTTGATACAGCTCAGGCGAAATGCCTCGCGCATGGTCATGTCTTTGTTGCATTCCTCGCGCTGCATCTTCACACTATCCCAGCGAACGATGTATTGCTCATCGGGAGCTACTGCTGTTTCCAGGGCCACCAGCGAGTTGAATATCTTAAACGTGGAGGCGGGCAGCATGCGTTGCATACAGCGCTCCTGGTTATAATAATGTACCGCCTCGTGGTTATTGTCGCGTATCATGATGCAGGCATTCTTTATGCCATATGCCTCATAGAACTTTCCCCAGTCTTTGTGCTCATGTATCCGCGCCTTACGGCACGATGTGATCGATATAGCAGCTGCGAGGCATACTGCAGCCAATAACCTGACACGCATAGAATTGATGTTTGCTTATTTGCGGCAAAGGTAAATGAATGTTGGTCTATAAAAGAAGTTTTGCGGCAACTCATTTATTGCGGCTGCGCAGGTAGTTGCCTTTGCTGTCAAACTCCATATACTGTGTGCCTGCCAATACCCTGAAGCTCACTTTGTCATTATGAGTGATGATCTTGGTGGCCTCGGTGACCGGGGCCGAGTTGTGATTGCTCATATAGTCGCTTGCCGGGGCCGGCAGTTCCTTTTCATCTATGGTCACATGGGTTTCCAGCCTCTGGCCTCCGGCGTTATATACCGTTTGCATAGGGTATTCATTATGCTTGAAGCTGGCAATATACTGGCCCTTGCTCAGTTCCCAGTCGGCCATAACCCCGGGAAATTCTTTGATGAACACTTCCTGTACAGGTTGGGGCACAGCCTTCGGGTCCATCTTTTGTGCCAGGGCGGGAAATGTGTGGTATAAACACAATAGTATCAACAGTTTAAAAACTTTCATGCTTTTTTGTTTTAGCGCTATACTGCATTTATATAAGCATAGCAACTAATAAGCTATAAAACTATACCAACATTAATCGAAAGACTGGTTACCGGCCGATGAGATGCGCAGCATACGCTCATATTCCGATGCGGTGAGGTCGTTGAAGAAATAGTGTACCGGGTTTATTTTTTCGCCATTCTTGATCACTTCGTAGTGACAGTGGGGGCCGGTGCTTTTGCCGGTACTGCCTATCCAGCCGATCACTTCGCCGCGCTTAACGTGCTGGCCCACGCGCGCCTTTATCCTTACCATGTGTCCGTAGAGGGTCTCGTAACCAAAGCCGTGGTTAATGACCACATGGTTGCCATAGCCCCCTGCGTCAAAATCGGCTTCGGTAATAGTGCCGTCGCCTGTGGCATATATAGGGGTGCCTATGGCCGCTGCAAAGTCGAGACCGGTGTGCATCTTTACCGTTTTGTAAATGGGATCGATACGGTAACCGAAACCCGAGGCCAGGTGAGTAAGGTCTTTATTGGATATGGGCTGTATCGTAGGTATGGCATGCAGCATCTGTTCTTTCGAGCGCACCATATGCTCTATGGTGTCATCGGAGCGCTGCTGCACCAGGATGCGTTTTTTCAGCACAATTATCTGTTCTTTCACCTGTTCCAGCATCTCGGCAGGCTTCATGTAGGCAAATTCACGCGGGTCTATATTGCTGTAGTCTTTGCCATAGCGTATGCTATCGGGTATGGGGGCTGCTTCGAATATGGTGCGGTATATATGATTGTCACGGGTCTCGAGCTCGCTCAGCGACTTGCCCAGGGCATTTACCTGTGCCTGCAACTGGCTGTACTCATCGCGCATATTGTCCATGCTGTTGCGCATCCTTTTTTCCTTTGGCGAATCGAGGAAACGGAAAGCGATGGCCACAATGATGAGGGCAGTAACGATAGCTGCCGACAGGAAGCCTAGCACACGCAGCAGCCTGGTGCGCAGTGATACCTCCACTTTCTCAAACTTGTGGGTATCTATATTATAGAAATATTTTTTTTCCCGGCGTTTCAAATACCGCGGTGCTTGTTTAGGGTAAAGTTAATAGTTCAGGTGAAAAAATGCAGGCTGTTCCTCCTGCCTGCTGCGAATTTTTAAAAGCAGAAGTGGTTAGTGTGGATGAGTTGGGTTTAGTTAGTTTATTATCAATGATTTGTAAAAAGAGGTTTCTTAACAAAGGCCTCTTTTTTTATTGCAATGCAGATGCGGTTTCTCCGGTGTTGTAAAATGCCGGCAGCGGGTAGCCCAGGCCGCGCATGATCTGTTCCAGGTCGGGCTCGGTAGCAGGGTCGTAACGTTTATTCAGGTTATGGCCGTTGAGCTTTGCCCATGCCTGCCATTTCATGGCTTGAAAAGGATTTTTAAAATCGTCTATGATCTTGTAGATATTCAGGCCGGTTTGCCGCGCTATCAGTTTTATCAGTAGTATGCCCTGTGTCACGTTCAGTTGCTTCACTTTGTCTTCGAACTGTGTGCGCATCTCGTCTTCTTTGGCATTCACAAAGCGTTTACGTTCTTTATGGCTGAGGCCGGGCTCTTCAAATTTGGTATTGATCTCGTTGAACAGTTTGGTGGCTGCATTGAGGTAGGGCAGTATCGACTTTACATAGTAACGCATCTGGTTATAACGGTAGCGCATGGTATCATTGGCCCATTTACGCTCATCGGTAATATCCACCTCCGGCAGTTTTACGGTATACATCGTATCATAGGTCACTGCTGCCTGTTGTTGAGCTTTGGCACGCATGCTGGTCACAAATAATACTACCATAAATATTGCAAAAACCTTCTTCATATACCCTACTATTACAACATCTGTACCAAAGTTAAGCCCGATCCTGTCATTATATACCTTTTAACGTAACTATATGGAACATTTTATAATGCAATGCTTATTTTAGCAGTACCATATGCCACCATACAAGTTTTTTTTTATATCGTGCCTTTTGCTCTGCAATATTGTATCTGCCCAGCACATTTATGAAGCTGGCGATGGGTTGGTAAGTTTTCACTCCAGCGCACCGCATGAGTTGATACGTGCCTCATCGGGCCAGCTCAACTGTGCAATTGATGTCCAAAAGAAACAGTTTGCCTTCCGTATAGACATGAGGAGCTTCATGGGTTTTAACAGCCCCCTGCAGCGCGAACATTTCAACGAGAATTATATGGAATCGGAGCGCTACCCTGAGGCCACATTTACCGGTAAGATCATAGAAGACAATGACCTTACCAGGGACGGTGAATATGAGGTGCGGGCAAAGGGCAAAATGTATATACATGGCATAGCGCAGGAGCGTATCATTAAAGCACATGTGAGCACGAAGAATGGTAAGATGAGCATCAGTGCGGCATTTATGGTATCGCTGGCCGATCATGATATAAAAATACCGCGGGTGGTATATGATAAACTGGCACCGGATATATCGGTCACCGTAAAAGCTGATCTAAAACCCGGCAAATGAGGAACTGCGCTATACTACTACTGTTGCTGTTATCGCAGGCCTTGTACGGCCAGGAGCCGCTGGCGCGTGATTTCTGGCTCAACGAATCGGGAGCAGCCGTTAATGTAGATGCTATATTGCAAGACACAAGCGGTTACCTATGGGTAGGTGCCGATGAAGGCTTATACCGGTTCAACGGCCGGGCCTTTACAAGGCTCTATGATACGGTGCACAGCGCCATAACAGCGCTAGCCGGGGGCAATGGGCATATCTATGCAGGCTTTGCCAGCGGGAAGGTAGGGATCGTGAACCATGATACGCTGATGCCCCTTGCGATAAAAGGGCCTATGCCCTCAACCACCATCAGGCATATATATACAGGCACCAATGGCTTGTTGTGGCTATGCAGCGAGGAAGGGGTTTTTGCTGTGCTGAACAATATTAGTTCCGTCGTGAATGCAGACTCCGGCCTGTCGGATAATTTCACATACACACTGGTGGCGGGTAACAAAAATATTTTGGTGGGTACCGACCAGGGCATTAATGATGTGGGCATTAAAAATGGCAAACTGCATATCGGCACTTATACCAGCATGCAGGGGCTGCCCGATAATATCATAAAGGTCATCGTGCCTGCCTATAAGCCCAATGTATATTGGGTGGGCACGCAGGATGGGGGCCTTGTACAGTGGAACAATGGCAGGTTCATTAAATATCCCGGCGCCTGGCCATGGGGTGAGATCAATGATATCATTGCCATGCCCGGTAATAAAGCCTGGGTGGCCACAGTAAACGGTTACCTGCTCGATGTACATTTAGACAGCAGTTTTCATGTAGTGCCCTGCCATCTGGATGGCCGGAAGATCAATGGCATAACACTTACCCAAACCGGGAACATCTGGTGTGCCACCAATAAAGGTCTTACCGTGGTAACGGCTGAATATGCATCGGGGATAAAGATGCCCGCACCCTATTCAATGGATAGTCTTACGTCACTCACTATCGATAAGCAGGGCAATTTATGGTTTGCCGAGAACAGCGCCTTATATCGTCTTTCCCTGGCAGATACCATGCATAAACCCATACGTGTACCCTGGGGCAATGAGCGCATTACCTGTCTCTATGCCGATAGCCGGAATGTCTTATGGATCGGTACACTTGGTAAAGGTGTATGGTATATAGCGCCGGGTAAAACTGCTGTGCAGGTGAAAGGCATAGCATCGCTGGAAAACGGCGGCATTTTGAATATTACTGGTGCGGACCAATATATATGGATAACAGGTTTGAATGGGGTAGAAAAGATCAGCTATTCAGAAGGCATTGTGACGGATGAGCAGCATTATAATAAGCTCTCGGGTATGGCAGTGACTATGTGTACCAGTTGTACAAAGATCACAAAGACCGTATCTGGATGGCAACCGACGGGGCCGGTATCTCTATGTATGATGGCACAAGGTTCTATAACTGGGATGCTGCGTCTGGCTTTGACAGCAAAGTTGTCTATAGTGTGGCGGAAGATGCATCCGGTAATATATGGGCCGCTACCCTGGATAGCGGGCTATACCGCTACGATGGGCGCAGGTGGCAGCATTTCAACCGGAATAACGGCCTGAGGGATATCAATATCTCCACTATTGCGGCCAATGCTGCCGGTCAGGTGGTCATCGTGCATCAGAAAGGTATAGATGAATGGTATAACAGTGCCGGGGCCTTCCGTCATTTCAACAGTCATACCGGCCTGGGTATAGATAGTGTGAGCAATGTGCTTAACTGTAGTGCAAATGATACTGAAGGAAATGTATATATACCTTATGATAAGGGCTTCCTTGTATTTAAAAATCCGCCCGGTCATGTCGACTTTACTCCCGCCGTCAAGATCTCCGATATCCGCCTGTTCCTCAGGTCGGTTGTTTCTGGCAGCCATCATTTCCCCTATAATGCACATGACGTTACCATAAAGTTTGATGGTATCAGCTACACTTATGTAGAGCAGATGAACTACCGGTATATGCTTGAAGGCTATAAAAACACCTGGATATATACGCGCGATGAGGAAGTGACCTTCCTGGAACTTCCCGCAGGTGAATATAAGTTCCGGGTGCAGGCTTGTTTGGATAATAACTTTGATACTTATAGCGAGGCCGATTATTATTTTACCATAGCCACCCCCTTCTGGAAAACAGCATGGTTCCTTGCACTTTGTATCATCGCTATGCTGGGTATCATTTACCTGTATATTAAAACAAGGGAGCAAAACCTGCGAAAAGTGTCGCGCTTACAGGAGGAACGGATGATGTTCGAATATGAGCACCTAAAAAGCCAGGTCAACCCGCATTTCCTGTTCAACAGCCTTAACACGCTTACCAATCTTATAGAAGAAAATGCTGAAACCGCTATCGACTACACCGTACAGTTATCAGATTTATACCGGAAAATACTAACATTCAGGGATAAAGACCTGGTACACCTGCGCGATGAAGTAGAGATACTCAGATCGTATATCTATATACAAAAAAGCAGGTTTGGCCAGGCGCTCGAAGTGGATATAGACATACCGGCCGCATTATTGACCAGCAAAAGTATCGTTCCCTTATCGCTGCAATTGCTGGTAGAGAATGCCATAAAACATAATGTAGTATCACAGACCAGGCCCCTCGTGGTTAATATAACTGCCGATGAAGACGAGATAACCGTGCGTAATATCCTGCAGCCCAAAAAAAGCATGGAAAAGGGGGCGGGCCTCGGCTTGATAAATATCTATAAACGCTACCGGCTTTTGACAAAAAGAAAAATGGTCTATGGCCCTGTTAATAACGAATATGTTGTAAAATTGCCATTGTTATGAATATTGTTATCATTGAAGATGAATTGCCGGCCTTCAAAAGGTTAAGTAAACTGATTATGGAAACCTTTCCGGCAGCCAATATTGTTGCACATCTCGATAGCGTAAGGTCTGCGGGCGATTGGTTCGGGATGAATGCTGCGCCCGATCTCGTTTTCCTGGATATTCACCTTGCCGATGGTTCGGGACTCGACCTGCTTAAGGAGGTCAGGATAGAGTGTCCGGTGATATTTACCACCGCATATGATAACTATGCTATAGAAGCATTTAAGACCAATAGTCTCTCTTACCTGCTGAAACCGATAAAGAAAGAAGACCTGGAACAGGTGGTGCAGAAGCTAAAAGATATGAGGAAGTTATTCGGTGTTGCACCAGGTCAGCCGGCTGAGGCCTCCACAGAATATAAAAAGCGTTTTATCATCAGGTTTGGTGAGCATATCAAGACGCTGGCTACCGAAGATATTGCTTATTGTTACAGCGAGAATAAAGCTACTTATGCCCGCACGTTCGATAACAGGAGCTTCCCGATGGATCATAATCTCGATGCGCTGGAAAAAATGCTCGATCCACAGCATTTTTTCAGGATCAACAGGCAATACCTTATCAACCTGGCATCCATACAGGATATGAAGACCTATAGCAAGGCAAGGGTCATCATCACTTTGCAGCCCCAGGCCAAAGAGCAACCTGTAGTGAGCTCTGAGCGTGCCGCCGACTTCAAACATTGGCTCGGTGGTGAATGACGGCCATATAGTAAATATGCGTTGTGTGTCGCTCATCCCGCAATATTCCCGTTTCATCCTGATGTACCCCGGCGGAGATACTATTAAGGCCTATTTTTGTGTTATCTAGTATATGAGGCGTAAAACAACAAGGTATATATTGCTCACCATTGCGGCAGCTCTTCTTATAGTTGCGGGTATTGTATACAAACTTTGGACCCAACCCCGGGAAAAAGCTGAAGATGTCAAAGGCCTTGTCATAACAGCTCCGGCATTGGCTGAGGCCTTCGATACCAATGAACAAAACGCCAATACGCTATATCTCAACAAAGCGATAGAAGTATCCGGAACGATAGCTGAAACAGAAAAGAACCAGGATGGCGGAATAGTTATCCTGCTCGATAGTGGTAACCCCGACCTGCCTGTACAATGCACCATGAGAGAAAAAGGTTTGATCGTTGAAAAGGGCAAAACTGTTACTATAAAAGGATTTTGTTCCGGCAGTAGTATCACAGGAGTGCTCTTGACCGATTGTATTTTAAAAGCAGCTAAAAAAGTATAGGGACGTGAGATATAGAAAATCGGGCTTTATTATTCTTTTGTTCATTACGGTAACAATAGTTTTTCTCTCCTGCCAGCATGCGCCCTATGTATTGCCGGCCGATCAGCGCAACGGCGATCCTTCTATTTGTTTCGAAGGCGATATCCTGCCCATTTTTATCAGTAACTGCGCTAAAAGCGGATGCCATTCAAGCACTTCCACGGGTGAAGGCAGCGGCTGGTTGTTTGATAATTACGACGATATTATGAAAAGGGGCATTGTGCCCGGTAATCCCGCTGCCAGCAAGATATACCAGGTAATTGCTGGTACCGCAGGCCCTCAAATGCCCCCAAAATCCGAACCTTCCCTGGCCCAGTCGCAGATAGAACTCATTGGCAAGTGGATAGCTGCAGGGGCTGTTAATGGCACTAATTGCCCTAGTCTTTGCGATACATCGGTATATACCTATAGCGGCGCAGTAAAACCATTGATGCAAAGTTATTGCGCAGGTTGCCATTATAGTGGTGCATCGGCTGTAGGGGGCGTTACGCTCGATAATTATGCCGATGTTGTTACTGCAGCATCAGATAGTGCAATGCTCCTGGGCTCTATACGGCATACTTTGGGCTATCCCCAAATGCCGCAGGCAGGTATTAAATTATCAGACTGCCAGGTGACCCAAATAGAGAAGTGGATAAAAAATGGCATGCAAAATGATTAGTAAATATATAGACATGAAACGATCAAGATCGGGTATTATTATATGTGTGGTTCTGTTATTGACAGGCTCTGTATTCACAGGGGGCTGTTATAGGGATAAGGCTGACCAGTTGTATCCGAACAACGGGGGCACTAGTGCCACTTGCGATACGAGCAATATCACTTATTCCGGCACAGTCAAGGCGATAATCGATCAGCATTGTGCCATAGCAGGCTGTCACGATGGCTCCAATGCCAGTACTTACGATATGAGCGATTATAGTGGTTTATACTATTATTGTGTAGCCACCAACCAACTGTTGGGTTCTATAAGACACGAGAATGGTTATGTGGCCATGCCGCAGGGTGCCCCGCAACTGGACGATTGCACTATAAATAAGATCACAAGCTGGGTAAATAATGGTGCATTGAATAATTAATTTACATCACTAAAAGGATATCATTTATGAAAAAGGTAGTAATAGCGGTTATACTGGTCTGTAGCGTGGCTGCTGCACATGCACAAAAGTATATGACACGAACGGGGCAGGTCTCCTTCTTTTCACATACGCCGCTCGAAAATATTGATGCGATAAATAACGAGGTGGCAGCAATACTGGACAGCAAAACAGGTGCCCTTATCTTGCAGGTGCCGGTCAAAAGCTTCAAGTTCGAGCGGGCCCTTATGGAAGAGCACTTCAATGAGAATTATATGGAGAGCGATAAATATCCACGCGCTGATTTTAACGGTACTGTTGCCGATGTGTCCGCTGTCAATTTTGCAAAGGACGGCGCATACAAAGTAACCGTGAAAGGTAAGATGACCATGCACGGCGTAACTAAAGAAGTTGCCGTACCGGCAGTGCTGACGGTCAAAGGAAAAGAGGTTACCGGTCAGGCTAAATTCAGTATCATTCCCGGCGATTATAATATCAAAATACCTTCCCTCGTAGAAAATAAAATAGCTAAGGAAATATCAGTATCGGTCAACAGTGTCTTTCAACAGAAATAATCATATAATTGTGTTCATGAACCTACGATCTATAGCATTTGCCTTTTTGCTGCTGCCGCTATGCCATTTCACGGCTATGGCGCAGAACGATACTGCCTCGAACAATGACTTGCTTAAAATGCTGGAGAACGATAACACGGCAAAAGCACATAAGGAGTATACGGTAGCTACTTTTAAGGCCACCCGTATTGTTAACGGGCACAGCATTGAGAATGTGGGCAAAGGTGTATTGGATTTCAGGATATCGCACCGTTTCGGCACGCTCAACCAGGGCGTAAGAAATTTCTTTGGCCTTGATAACGCCACTACCAAGCTCAGCTTCGATTATGGTATTACCGACTGGCTGATGGTGGGTATTGGCAGGAGCACTTACGAAAAAGAATACGATGGCTTTTTTAAAGTGAAACTACTGCGCCAGACGGAAAGCAACAGTATGCCCTTCAGCCTTAGTTATGTTGGTGCTGCATCTTGCCAGAGTATGCAGGAGCAGGTAGCAACGGGGCAAACCTATTATTTTACCAACAGGCTTTATTATGTTAACCAATTGCTTATTGCCCGTAAGTTCAGTAAATGGCTTTCGCTGCAATTAATGCCCACACACATACACTACAATCTTGTACCTACTACCCCTGAGCCCAATGATGTATTGGCAGCGGGTATAGGTGGTCGTATAAAGCTCAGCAACCGAATCGCTATTACCGGCGAGTATTATTATACCATCCCCGGTTTCAAGCTGGATGGATATCACAATGCAGTTTCGGTGGGTATAGATATCGAGACCGGGGGGCATGTGTTCCAGCTTATGTTTACCAATGCCACCGGTATATCAGAACGCACCTTTATAGGGCAAACTTCGGGAGACTGGGCAAAGGGTGATATCCACTTCGGTTTCAACATATCCCGGGTGTTCACGATCGTTCGACCCAAAGAGTTTAAAGGAGATAAAAATTGGTGATTTTTTATCAACTATAATATGTACCTTTGAAATGAAGTAGTATTTTTCATAAGGTGTAAATGGAGCTTTAGCATTAGTGCTGAAGCTTCTTTTTTATATAAAATTCAAAAGCCTGTGCTTTATAAAGCACAGGCTTTTATTATTTCATCATAAGTAGAATACTATACCGGCACTCCTGGTTCATTTTTCTTTACAGTTTCCTGCTGTGCTATTTTCTTTTTGGCTTCTTCAAGCTTTTTCACCTCAGCAAGGTGCAGTTCGTTGATGTCTTTGCGATACAGGCTGTATGCCTTCCATATGGGTGGATTGGTTGCCATGCAGTCGAGCGACATATACAAAGGCGACATTTTGAAAGAATAGAAAGGCGATAGCCACCGGTAGCCCACACCAATGGAATCCGAAACATTTTTTACAGCATGCCAGTAGAAAGGCGGATTCCAAAAAACATCACCCGGTTTCAGGTGCACCGAATAGCCATCCATATACCTGAATAGTTCATAAGGTGGCTCAAATTTCAGCTCAAATGGATTGAATGGTCCGGCCTCCACTTTGGCAGGTGCATCACGGTATACATTCCGCACCGGCGATGGGTCAATGATCGGAGCATAGTAGTTGGAGTAAAGCACCCATTTCTTTTCGCCATATACCTGCACAAACAAATTGGATTGATTGGCATTATGCAGCGAGGTGTAAGAGCCTTCACCACCTATGAATACCTGGAAGGCATCAAACCATACCGGGTTCGTCCTGCGTTCCCTCAGCCATTTATAGTCAAAGTCTTCAAGATGCTCAGGGTGGCGCGTCAGCAGCGGATAAAAACGATAATATTTACTGCCCCCGCTTCTTATGTTATCGATCACATCGGCCAGCGTGGTCAGCTCATAAGGAAAATCTTTCGCTGCCTGGTCCACCAGCACTATCTCGTCATCTCCATGCAGGTCTTTAAAATATTGCAGCGACCACTTTTGTACACAGGCCCAGTCTTTTGCTGCACCTTCCATTACCACAGGTATGCCTTTACGCACATAATGATTTTTAAATTCTTCGAGGCTCAGATCTTTTCTCCGTTCTACAGGCATTATACGGCCTTCGCCATGTTTCTTCAGTTCCGCTACCAGGTCATTATAGTACTTTGCCCTGTCTTTGAAAAATTTTTTTCGCCCGAAAAAATGGTCGGCAAGCTGGTACATCCCGTACTTAAATTGCTGGCTACCCCTCATATTGCGTTGAAAATCTCTGAATGATGTATCCATAAAAGCCTTATTTACTTTAATAGTTGCTATTTACTCAAAATTAATCAATTGGGATTAATATATCATCAACAGTACTTTGATCGATGATGGTTTTTTTACCGTCCCGGGTATATACCTGGTTAAATATTACTTTAAAGTGCTGTATTGGCGCAGCATTCTTGTATCCACCGGTGGCCGAATAACTATAAAGATGATTAGGTGCACTGAAAAAGGACGGCCAGAAATACTCCTGCAATTTGCGGTTCCTGTTGGCGAAGTAGGTTTTTATAAATGCATCATATTGTTCTTTTTTCTTTTCATTGTACTTATTCTGCCCAAGCCTTGCCTCAAGGGCTTTGAAGTTTGCGGGCCCCGACTGCCGTATGGCTTTCACCAGGTCATATTTATTGGTGTAGCCAAAGCCCGTGATCCGCAGGCAGGGATGATTGACCAGGAAAAAGAAATTATCATACTCGAACCATTGGTGATAGGGATTCATTTCGTTTTTGTCCAGTTCATACACTTTGCCCTCACGCGTGGTCACCTCGTAAGTAAAAAATTGATTTACCCGCGTGTCATACCAGCCTATCATCATGGGCTGCAGCCATACCGAAGAGCATAAAATAAGAACGATGGATGCATAAAAGCCTTTTTTAGTAAATATTTCGCTGCTTATGCTATTGCGGTCAAATACCAGGACCAGCACAAGGCACAGGTCCAATACCATCCATTTCCAGAACAGCATGCTGCCCAGCATGAAAATGCCCGTATGCATCAGCGTGAAGAAGAGGAGCAGGGTTATCGTCGTTTTTCGCCGGCGCAGTAGCAGGATACCCGATAGCTCTATTAATAAAACGATGCCTTGTAATATCACCTTGTAGCGGGAAAGGAAGGCTGCGATCTTGTGTATCGTAATATCGCTGGTCGATGCCAGCCATCCCCGGTAATGTACATTGGTAAACAGGTCGCCTGGATCATTGCATGCCACCCAGCCATATATGTGGGGCTGCATCAGGAGCTTTTTCAAACCTGTTATGAAATAATTGGCAGCCACCATGCAGAGGATGAAATAGAGGAAGGGTACTTTAAAAGAAGGAATGAACAGCCGGGCATAAGTATGCGCCATGAACATGACCAGTACATCATAAAATACCCGTTTATCGAATAATGGGAACCCGTCCACCGGGTAATTGAACTGTGAACGGTACACGAAAGCCAGTGCCAGGAACAGGGGGCTTAAAAGCGGGTAGCGCAGCAGTAGTAAGGCCAGCACTATCAGCAATATCCTGTCGAAATAAAAAGCATGATCTAAATAATAGTTATAATCGTAGGTGGACAGTTCCCAGGCAAGGGCGGCTGCCACTATGAAAATTACTATACGTGAGATTTTGTCAAAATCGAGCCTTTTTTCGGCCAGTTCTTTCCTTTTCAGGAACAGGGGGATATAGAACAGGGCTAGCGCCGCCAAAAAGTAGGGATTTTGAAGCGAGGATAAAAAAATAGAATTAGAGTGGTAGGGTACTGTAGTAAAGATAGCGGGAGCATTTGCGGCACCAAACAGGATATGGTTGATCTTTTGAAAGGAAAAAAGAAAGCCTTCAAAGAATATATGCTGGGCAAGCGCATGATAGCAGGCATATAATAGGATGATTAAGACCAGTTGTATGGCGTAATTATTGATGTATTTGTGGCTTTGTAATGTTGGTCGCTGCATCTTTGTATGAAATAAAAAATCATCCTCCGGGATGATAAGGCAGGATGATTTTCCAGACTCTAAAATAGCATTATTTTCCCTAATTGTTAAAACGTATTATTTACATAATAGTTTTATATTTTATTTAAAATGATTTGTAAAACAGTGTTAAATGTATATTTGAAAATCATCTTTTTTTGACATTCTGGCCCCCTTTTTTTAATTTATTGTTCGTTTATCCCAACTTTGTATTAACGTAAGCTGTCTTTATTAAAGAGAACACGTATGTATGGAGGATAATTTTGCCAGACATGATTGTTTTTTCTCAAAAAACAGTATTTTTAGGAATATTTTTTAACATTGCTGGGAGGCTGCTGTTTTGTAGGGTAGCTCACTCGCATTACTTTTAGATAATATTGTACGATATATGAAATGTATTTTACGCTTAGTTTGTGTGCTTCTACTTGCCCTTGGAGCTATTAAAACACAAGGACAACCCCTGCCTTGCCCGCCGATAAACACTACCTATTCACAGGCTACTGGCGATACTACCATATGTAACGGAAATTGTGCTCCAATACATATGACTGGTGGTACTTCATTGAAATCGACCAATACATATACGGTTACCCCTACGGCATTTCTGCCCTATTCACTTACTACGGGTACTACGATTCTTGCAAACATTGACGATATATACAGCCCGGTGATCAATTTGCCATTCCCTTTCTGTTTTTTTGGCAATAAGTATACTTCTTGTGTCATTGGTTCTAACGGACAGATATGTTTTGACATCACACAGGCCAACCAATATTGCCCCTGGCAAATTACCACACCGGCACCAGCTAATAATGCGGCCATGACCAACACCATAATGGGTGCATATTATGATATATTGCCTTCTATAGGAAATGCTACTATAAAATGGAATGTATATGGCACAGCCCCTTGTCGTGTTTTTGTGGTTTCCTGGGCTAATTGCCCTGAATTTCAATGCAACAACCTTATAGGCAACCAGCAAATAGTGCTTTATGAGTCCACATACGCTATTGATATATTCGTACAGGACAAACCGATTTGTACCGGCTGGAACAATGGCTGGGCAATAGAAGGCATTGAAGATGCCACCTCTACTGTTGCCATTACAGTTCCGGGCCGCAATGCTACACAATGGACCCCTGCTGTAGGCGGCGATGGTTACAGGTTCACACCCGATGGCACTCCGCAATGGAACTTTACTTGCTTTGATAATAACAATAACGTCGTTTCTACACAAACCCTGATTGGCGATACAGTGACATCATCACTCGTCGTATGCCCTACCGCAAACACTGAGTATCACATTAAAGCCGTTGCTACTTCCAATTGCGATTCACTTGTATTATGGGATACCGTGCATGTTGATATCGGGCAAGGGCCGAATGTTGATACCGTATTGGGTAAAGATCCAACAGGTTGTGGTTACACGGATGGCTCATTTACCATATACGGCTTGCCGCCAAATACCAGTTACACGATCACATACACCTTAAATAATAACCCTCAGCCACCGGTCAATGTGGTTACTAATGGCAGTGGACAGGCTACCATAACGGGTATTCCCGCCGGTATTGTCACGAATATCTATGTTACAAGTCTCCAGGGATGTCCATCGGGGCCATTCGGACCAATAACGTTTACCGACCCTGTGGTACTGCTTGATTCTGCACATGTGACCGAGCCTACTCAATGTGGATTGAATGATGGTTACATTACGATATATCCAATTGGCAGGCAGCCTGGCGATGCGGTAACGGTGAATTATTATAAAGACAACGTAGCTCAAAATCCATTCAGCACTACAGTTAACGGGCAAGGGGTGATCATACTAAGCAACCTGACCTCGGGCGTTTATGATAGTATCAGTATTACATATAATAACTGTACGTCTCCCGCAATAGGTCAGTATATACTCAATGATCCCCAGTTCTTGTCGAATTTTGATTATAAGATACACTTGGGTTGTAATGGCGATACGGTGATATTTACGAATGAATCGGGTAATGGTACCAGCTATACCTGGGATTTTGGAGATATGACCAGCAGCACAGCTACAGACCCCGTACATGTTTACAGTACACAAGGTATCTATACAGTAGTGCTCCACACTTTCAATGGCAGTTGTGAGAAAACGACAACACATGAAATAACGCTTATACATCCCGTTGTTTCATCCTTTACTGCCATTAGAGATAGTATTTGTGAGCATCAAACCGTACAGTTCGATGGCTCATCCTCAACCAACGCTTATTCATATGTTTGGGATTTTGGTGATGGCAAGATGGATAGCACCAACAAAGTATCGGTAAAACATACCTACGACAGCGCAGGCATATTTACTGCTGCCCTGACCGTATATGACTTTATCCCTTGCCCAAGTGTAAATACACACCCCATTGTGGTTGCAGCATTCCGTATAGGCGCTGTTTACCCCGACACTTCCGTTTGTATTTACAAGCCGATGAAGATCGTAGATACGCTTGATGTACCGGATTATATAGGTGCCTTAAGTTTCGAATGGTCACCATCGGCCAATATAGATAGTACCAACATACAACAGCCGAATTTCTATGCTGCAGATACGCAGTATCATACCTATGTTGTTACAATGACCAGTGGCGCGCCATTTAATTGCACCACTAAGGATACCATAACCATATATGCTGCGCCCCATGTACACCTGACCAATGTTACCGGTGAGCATACCATTACTTATGGCCAGAGTATACACCTCAATGCCGACGGTGCCTACTACTTCTCATGGGTGCCATCATTGTATCTGGATAATCCCAACATTAAAGACCCGATCTCGACACCTACAGAGCCGGTGATCTATACAGTGGTTGCTATGAACCAATATGGTAGCTGCAGGGATACAGCCTATGTGAAGATCAATCTTACGTATGATGATGAATTTGTTCCTACAGCATTCACACCAAATGGTGATGGTAAGAACGATGTATTCAGGGTAATAAACATGAGAGCAGAGCAAAAGCTGCTTGAGTTCAGGGTATATGACCGCTGGGGACAGAAGGTATTTGAGACCGATGATGTAACCAAAGGCTGGGATGGTACCTACAACGGGCAGGCAATGGATGCCGGGGTGTTCCAGTATGTTATACGGATTGCATTACCGGATGGCACACAGCGGGTGCATAAAGGAGATGTGACCTTACTACGATAATAGATAGTATTCAGATAAATAAAAAAACCGGCTTAAGCCGGTTTTTTTTTATTGTTGTCATTTCACTAAAGTGAGCTCCCAAAAACCAGGCCTGTAGTCTGCTTCTTCGAGTATATACATGCAGTTGTTGTCATGGTATTTTGCGGGGCTGCCGTTGCTGCGCACAGCAGATAATTGATTGGCTTGCAGGTTTTCGTGAAAGATGAAGTTAAACGCGCGGGCCATAGTTGCTTCGGTAGCCGATATTTTTACATAGTTCACTATCCCTTTTTGAACGGCCTGTTGCGTATCTGCATCACTGGCAGCATACCTGTACTTTATGGTTACCCTAAGGCCTTCAGGACCATTGGACTGGTATACTGATAATACTGTTTTGCTGGTCGTGGTGTCCATAAAGGCCAGGCTAAAGCCTCCTAATGACCTTGCCAGTTCGCTGCTAAAGGCTTTGCCGCCATTTAGGCTCGTATCCAGCGGGCATGTGTAGATTACCGGCTTCCCGTCGTCATCGGTGGTTTGTGCCCCGGCGTTAACAAAACTCATTACCAATATGGCTGTGATCATTTTTCTCATAGCTATATCTTTTTCTAAAATTAAGTAATTATCATCTTATGGCCTTTGTGCAAAAAGAATACCAATCGCCCGTAAAAAGGTATGGACGCACAGGCATTAGAACCCGTCATAAGGGTCGCTGAACAGCGCAACAGCTTTAAGCTCAGAGCACTTTCCTGCCCTTCATGGCATCTTTGAGGGCAGCATCCATTACGCGCTCGGCATAGGGGCGCGATGCATCATTGAGCAATTCGGTCTCCTGCTGTATGCGGTCTTTGTCTTTAGCGTTTATGGCCTCGCGCAGTGCCTGCATACGGCCTATGGTGATATCCACTTCTTCGGCTGATAAGAGGGACCTGTTCTTTTCGAGGAATTTTTCGGTCACATCGAGCATCTGCTGTGCTTCGGTGCTGGCCTCTACAAGAGCCCGGGTGCTGATATCTTCTTTGGCATGGGTGAGGGAGTCGAGCAGCATCTTTTCCACCTCCTCATCGGTGAGGCCGTACTGGGGTTTTACTTCTATGCTTTGGGCTACGCCGCTGCGCAGCTCGGTGGCGCTTACCTTCAGTATGCCATCGGCATCTACGAGGAAGGTAACCTCGACCTTGGGCAGGCCTGCCGGCATAGCGGGTATATTGCTGAGGCTGAACTCTGCCAGCTTGCGATTGTCTTGCACGAGGTCGCGCTCGCCCTGGTAAACGGATATGCGCATGCCGCTCTGCCCGTCCTTCTGGGTAGTGTACTGGCGGCCTGCTTTATTGGGTATCTTCGAATTGCGGGGTATGAGCACGTCCATAAGACCGCCCATGGTCTCGATGCCGAGGGAGAGGGGGGTAATATCGAGCAATAGCATGTCGGTATTATTGCCCGCCAGTATATCAGCCTGCACGGCTGCGCCGAGGGCCACTACCTCATCGGGGTCGAGGCTGTCGTGCAGCTCTTTGCCGAAGAAGGTGTGTATGCTGTCCTTCACCAGCGGCACACGGGTGGAGCCGCCTACCATTACCACGGCATCGACCTGCGCGGCGCTAAGGCCCGCATCTTTGAGTGCATTGCTGCAGGATGCGATGGTGCGGTCGATAAGGGGCTGTATTAGGGCATTGAAAGCATCGCGGCTTATACTTACCTGCCTGCCGTTGATATCGCCTGTATAAGTATCGTTATTGCTCAAGTGTTTTTTGGCTTCCTCGGCGGTCACACGCAGTTGCTGTGCCAGCGATTTGTCACTTTTCAGCACATCGTCGCCTATGGCCAGTTGCTGCTGCCAGTGCTGTGCCAGTGCGCGGTCCATATCATCGCCGCCCAGGTAGGTATCGCCATTGGTGGAGAGCACCTCGAAAATGCCATTGGTGATGCGGAGTATGGACACATCGAATGTGCCGCCGCCGAGATCGTAAACGGCTATGGTCTTTTCTTCGCCGGCCTTTACGCCAAGGCCATAGGCCAGGCTGGCGGCAGTGGGCTCGTTGACAATACGGAGCACATCGAGGCCGGCTAGCTTGCCTGCATCGCGGGTGGCCTGGCGCTGGGCATCGTTGAAATAAGCGGGCACGGTGATGACGGCTTTGCTGATACTTGTCTTGAGTATGTGCTCGGCGCGGTGCTTGAGCTCCTTCAGTATATAAGACGATAGCTCGATGGGGGAATAGAATTTATCGCCCACCTGTACCTTAACGAGCGAGTCGGTACCGTCATCGAGCACTTTGTAGGCAAAGAAGCCGGCATGATCGCTCACATCCTTATAGGACTTGCCCATGAGGCGCTTTACGGAGTATATGGTACGCTCCGGCTCGGCTATGAGCAGGTCTTTGGCCGCATTGCCCACTGTAGCATTGCCATACTGATCGAAATGGACGATGGAGGGCACGAGGGCCAGGCCATCCACATCGCGCAGGGCGATGGGCTTTTGCTCGTCTTGCCGGACGATGGCTATGAGGCTGTTGGTGGTACCGAGGTCTATACCTACTATGGTCTCTTCCTGTTGAATATTTCCTGTCGCTATATTTATAGATACTTTAGCCATGGGCTGCAAAGGTAGGTGGTTATGTTGACTAGTTGATTGGTTGATTAGGTTGACTGGGTTGATTGGTTGACTGGGTTGACTGAGTTGATTGGTTGACTGGTTGATGGGGATTGGACTTCCGGTTGCTGCAAAAAAATAAAATTTCCGGTTTTTAGGGGTGTTGTTGCTTTAAGTGGCTGATGATCAGTATAGGTATAATTTTATTTCATTTCTGGTTTACTTCCGATTCACTTCCGGTTTGCTTCCGGTTCATTTCCGGTTGTATCGTCCCTGCCTGGCGGCAGGCAGGCTGAAATTGGTTGACAGTTTAGGTTAGATAATCCTCAAAGAGGTTGACATATTAAACAATACCTAAGCTGAAAAGCTCCAAGCCATAACAAAGGTACGATGGCAAAGCCGGGGCAGCCAAATTTTGGGGATAAGTAGTAATAGCATTAAAATTGATAAAGTGACTGTGCCGAGTTGAAAACGGCAAGAAATTTGATATATTGGGATAATAATATCTGTAAATGAAATGTACCTTATCTGCCCTTTTTGTTTCCTGCATCATAGCTGCATGTAACACTCCGATAAAAAAAGTTAACTATGCGATTCCCCAGGGACTAAGCACATATCGTTCACTAAAAAAAATATCATGACAAGAATAGTTACAGTCGTCGTTGTCATTTATATACTGGTGCAGGGACTGTATTCCTGTAAAAAGCCGGGTGCCGATCCTGTTGCCATAGTTTACCTGGATCAAGCGCTTAAAAATTACTATGATTGGCAGGAAGGTTCTTATTGGGTATATAAGGATTCATTAACAGGGGATGTTGACAGTTTTGTTGTAAGCAAGTATTACTATGACGAGGGCATCAATGCAGAGGATTACAATGTGCAAAAGGTAAATATTATTATTAATGAATACCCTGTAAATCGACCTGTAACACGTAGCAATAGCAATGTACTGCTATGGACGTTGCAGCGGAATTCAGTAGCTTTGGATTATCGATTTCATCCAGATAGCTTCGAGAAAGCGCTGACACTTAGCTTTGGCCCAATACCCTTTATTATAGAGGATTCTATTTATTATTACCAAAATCCACCATGTATTTCAGATACATTTTATTATGGGACACATAAATTAGCTACCTTAAATGTAGGTACTACACAATTCAATGAGGTTTTTGAGAAATATTACAAGCGGAGCTCAATAGAGTACTATGATCTTATACCACTAGATGATACCTATTTTATTAATCAAGATGCAGGATTAGTAAAAATGCGCCTGAATAATTATGTGAACAGGAATTGGGAGTTACTATACTATCATATTAACCGTTAAAACTAAGCAGTCGGCCGGGCACTCAATATTCTCCTGCAAAAAGAGCATATTTACCACTATATGTGCGTGTTTGCGAGCCGATCAAGTAATTTCAGTACAAACCGCTGCATATGACTAAGATGAATTTGGGTGGGCAGGTGTTTATGAAAACTACTTTTATTTTCAACTTATTCGTCAGCTTTGTTTTGATGTCGGGATGCAGTGATAAAGAACATCTTGACAAAACGCACATTTTCGTTAAACACACAGATGCAGAAAAAGAAGGTTTAAAGGGCAAAGTGAAATCGCTTATCATGTCCAAGTATTCGCTACATGATTCGCTTGAATATTGCTATGATGGTTATCGGAAAGTATTTAACGCCGATGGATTCCTTGTGGAGGAAATGGATACCCTGGGAACTGCTTATTTCGCTTACAAATATTTCTACAACAATGATGGTCTTTTAACTAAAGTAACTTATTCTGCCAGCGACCCCATACCTGGATGGGAACAAAGCTACCGGTATTCTATCAGTGAGCGTACAAAAACAATAATAACAAGAGGCCCGGACAGTACAGGCAGAACTATTCAACTTGATTCTTCTGTTACACAATATGACAACAATGGAAATGAAACAGCGTATAATAAAATAGCAAACGGAGGCTATGATGAAAAATGGAGCAAAAAATATGATGAGCATGGCTTCCTTATCCGGGAGCAGACAAACGGAGCTAAGGGTATAGTTGAAAAACAATATACTAACAATGATAAGGGAAGGGTTTTGAAAACTGCCTGGTCAACAGGTCTTGGGCCACAGACCTGCGTTTATGATAAGGATGGGAATATAATACAGGAAACGACATTGCATTTTGATGCGCAGGGAAAGAGCATTACTTATTATACGGGCTATTGCGAATTTGATAAGCATGGCAATTACCTGAAAAGAATTTCATTTTGCCCACAGACGGGAGATATGAGGATCGACAGGCGGGTCATTGAGTATTATTGAGTTTTTGTGTTTCCCGGTTCATCAAGCATCCCGGATTTTACCAACAAAAACAGATCTTACACCACATATTTTCATTATTTGAAAATAATATAGGTAGTTTGTTTTGATGAGCTACATTGGGCATTCCGACATCGCTATACCAAGGCTACTGGCGATAGCCTGTGGCAAGTGCATTATGAGATCAGCACTTATTTCATGCCTGCTGCTCAGTTTGGTTTTAATATCGAGTTGTGACGACAAAGGGCAAATGAATAAGAACCGGCGGTTTGTTAAACAAAGCGATGTAGAAAGAGTCGGTTTAAAAGGTAAGGTGAAATCGATCATTACTTATAAATATTCGTTTGTGGATTCATCGGAACATTGTAACTACATACAAAGGGTAAAATTTAATACCGAGGGCTTCCTGGTGGAGGAGATAGATACGATCGCCGGCCGTTCCTTTAATGTTTACAAAAGTTCCTACAATAAAGATGGCCTTTTAGCTAAATTGGTTTATGCTCCCAGTGAGCCATTTACTCCATCGGTAGATACCTATCTGTATTCTTTTGGCGAAGGGAAGAAAACATGCATCACACGAAACCCCGACAGCTCGTGGAGCAGCGCTGATACAACTGTAAGTTTATATGACAGCAATGGAAATGAAATAGAATCCAGATCAGGTAATACAAAAACCATCAATAAATATGATGCGCATGGTTTTCTTATCTTGTCAAAGATAAGCACGTCGTATGGTGAGCCCTGGGAGGTAAGTTATGAAAAATGATGCACAGGGAAGGATACTGAAACAAAGCTGGTCGGATGGCCGGGGAACACAGACTCATGTATATAACAAGGATGGGAATGAAACTCAACAAGTGTACTATGATTCGCTAGGGAACAAAAAGAGCGAGTCTTTCACCGGTTACTGCGAATTTGATGAAAAGGGTAATTATTTGAAAAGCATTAGCTTTTCTCCGCAAAGTAAAGATATGAGCATTACCCGTCGGGTGATTGAGTATTATTGAGTTTTGTATTCCCCGGTTCATCAAGCATCCCGGATTTTACCAACAAAAACAGATCTTACACCACATATTTTCATTATTTGAAAATAATATAGGTAGTTTGTTTTGATGAGCTACATTGTGCATTCCGACATCGCAATACCAAGGCTACTGGCGATAGCCTGTGGCAAGTACATTATGAGATCAGCACTTATTTTATGCCTCCTGCTCAGTTTGGTTTTAATATCGAGTTGTGGCGATAAAGCGCCTATGGATAAGAACCGGCGGTTCGTTAAACAAACTGATGTAGCACGATGCGGCTTAAAGGGTAAGGTGAAATCGATCATTACTTATAAATATTTGTTTGTGGATTCATTGGAACATTGTAACTATATACAAAGGTTGAAATTTAATACCGAGGGCTTCCTGGAGGAGGAGATAGATACGATCGCCGGCCGTTCCTTTAATGTTTACAAAAGTTCCTACAATAAAGATGGCCTTTTAGCTAAATCAATTTATTCTCCCAGCGAGCCATTCTCTCCATCGGTAGATACCTATCTGTATTCTTTTAGCGAGGGAAAGAAAACTCGTATCAGCCGTCACCCAGACAGTTCGTGGAGCAGCGCTGATACAACTGTAAGTTTATATGATAGCAGTGGGAATGAAATTGAACACAAATCGCGCAATGCAAAATGGACCAACAAATATGATGAACATGGCTTTTTGACTAAAGCATACTATTATGCTGAAAAGCCCTTTGAGGTAAGCTATGAAAATGATGCACAAGGAAGGATGTTGAAACAAAGCTGGTCGGATGGCCGAGGAACACAGAGCCATTTATATAACAAGGATGGGAATGAAATTCAGCAATTGAACTATGATTCCCTGGGGAGAAAAACGAGCGATTATTATACCGGTTACTGCGAATTTGATGAAAAGGGTAATTATTTGAAAAGTATTAGCTTTTCGCCGCAAAGTAAACATATGGGCATCACCCGGCGGGTGATCGAATATTATTGAGTTTTGTATTCCCTGTGTTTATCCAATATTCCGGGGATTTTACCAACAAAAACAGATCTTACACCACATATTTTCATCATTTGAAAATAATATAGGTAGTTTGTTTTGATGAGCTACATTGTGCATTCCGACATCGCAATACCAAGGCTACTGGCGATAGCCTGTGGCAAGCGCATTATGAGATCAGCACTTATTTCATGCCTGCTGCTCAGCTTTGTTTTGATATCGAGCTGCAGCGAAAAAGCACAAATGGATAAGAACCGGCGGTTCGTTAAACAAAGCGATGTGGAAAGAGTCGGCTTAAAGGGTAAGGTGAAATCGATCATTACTTACAAATATTCGTTCGTGGATTCATTGGAACGTTGTACCTAAGTTTTGTGTTACCATATCTTGTGATAAGCAGGGTGTTTGAATAATATTGTAGCAAATCATGAAATCAATAATCGCTTCTTTTCTCCTGATCAGCTTGCTAGTGATAGTTAGCTGCGCGGACAAGGTGCAGGTTTTTACAAGGCATAGTGATGTGGAAGAGGCAGGCTTAAAGGGTAAGGTGAAATCGATCGTTATTTACCAGTGCTCATTAGGTGACTCCGTTGAACATTGCTCTGCTTATAGGAAAGAATTTAATGCCCAGGGGTTCCTGACCGATAAATTTGATACGATCGGTAATTATTTTTCCTCTTACAAGTACTCCTACAATAAAGATGGACTTTTAGAAAAAGTAATTTTTTCTTCAAACGACAGCTTTATGAAAGGGGATGAAACATACTACACGTATTCTATAAGTGAACGCAAAAAGACGGAGGTTATGCGCCGTGGAACTAAGCTGCTTGATTCTATCATTCATTTATACGACAGGAGCGGAAATGAAATCAATTGGACGACAGGTAATACCAAAGCGATCTCCAATTATGATAAACACGGCTTTCTTATAGCAGGCAAATTGATCAAAGGAGGCGATACTATGGGAACCAGTTATGTGAATGATGATAAAGGAAGGGTTTTGAAAGCAAGCCGATCAGATAGTATCGAACAGTCTTTTGTATATGATAAGGATGGAAATAGGATCCAGGAAGGCGTTGTTGATCCATCAGGGAAAAGACTTGACTATCTCGCGGGCTATTGCAAATTTGATCAGAACGGTAATTACCTGGAAAGCATTACGGCCTGTAAACAGAAGAAAGAGACTTTTATGACGCGCCGGGTTATCGAATACTATTGAGTGCCTGCAGGGTTGCGGGCATATGCAGCTACCGAGCCATCGCCTTTTTTGATGTAGCTATCCACGAGCGACCTAATCCTGGCCATGCTGTCGGTGCTGACACTGCCGGGCACTTAACGATCCTGGGGACATGGAGGCGTGCTGAAGCTATGAACTCTTTGAGTGCACAGGCAGGGGATAATTTTTTGCCCGCTGAATTTGATTTTTCGTTATAAACTTCTATTTTACGTTCCTTCTTAAATGATTCTGATTTATCTATGATAATAGGTGTATTAAAAGAACAGGCCCCGGAAACGCGTGTGTCGCTGGTGCCTGAGGTGGCAGCCGCATTGGTAAAAATGAATGTGGAAGTATGGGTAGAGCAGGGAGCAGGTGACACTGCCTTCCATGCCGATAAAGCCTATACGGATGCCGGCGCGGTGATAAAAAGCGCCGGCGACATATACAGCAATGCCGACCTGCTGCTGTGCATGGACCCTGATAATATAAAAGCCGAGCCCAAGAGCGGCGCTGTATTAATGGGTGTGTACCAGCCACTGTTCAACACGAAGCTGATGCAGCAATGGGCCGATAAAGGTTACAGCGTTTTCAGCCTGGATACGATACCGCGCACCACGCGCGCGCAAAGTATGGACGTGCTGAGCTCGCAGGCCAATATAGCGGGCTATAAGGCGGTGCTGCTGGCGGCTACGGAATATTGCCGTTACTTCCCGATGTTCATGACCGCGGCGGGCAGTATAGCCCCGGCCAAGGTGCTGATACTGGGTGCCGGTGTGGCTGGCCTGCAGGCCATAGCCACGGCACGCAGGCTGGGTGCCGTGGTAGAGGTATTTGACACCCGCCCGGCGGTGAAGGAAGAGGTGATGAGCCTTGGTGCCAAGTTCGTAGAAGTGGAAGGTGCGGCCGATGCCTCGAAGGCGGGCGGCTACGCGGTGGAGCAGAGCGATGACTTCAAGCGCAGGCAGCGGGAGAAGATACATGAGCATGCAAAGAAGGCGGATATCATCATCAGCACGGCACAGATACCGGGCAAAAAAGCGCCCATACTCATCACCAAAGAAATGATAGCAGATATGCGTGCGGGCTCGGTGATCATAGACCTGGCGGCGGTAACAGGCGGTAATACCGACTATACGGAGAATGGCAAGACCGTGATGCAAAACGGCGTGGCGATAGTGGGTAATTCGGCACTGGCGGCCACTGCACCTGCTGATGCAAGTAAGCTGTACAGCAAGAATGTGCTGAACTTCCTGAAACTGATCATTGATAAGGACGGGAAAATGAACCTGAATTTTGAAGATGATATCGTGAAGGGCACCTGCATCACCAACGGGGGCAATATAGTGAATGAAAGGGTGCTGGGGATGATGACGGTGAGTAGTTAGTTGACTGGTTGATCAAGTTGATAGGTTGATAGGTTGGTCATGTTGATAGGTTGATGGGTTTGTGTGGGGAGTAATAAATAATCTAAAACAAATAAAACAGCAGATAAAAAATGGAAGATATAGCGATCTTTTTTGTAGTCAATTACCAGTTAATCACGATCGTCATCCTGTCTATTTTCCTCGGTATCGAGGTGATATCGCGGGTGCCCTCGGTACTGCATACGCCCCTGATGAGCGGTGCGAACGCGATACATGGCGTGGTGATCATAGGCGCCATCATCGTGATGGGCAGTGCGCCGGAGGATGATTACCTGGCGCTGGCGCTGGGTTTCCTGGCTGTGGTGCTGGGCACGCTCAACGTGGTAGGTGGTTTCGTGGTGACAGACCGTATGCTGGAAATGTTCAGCAAAAAGAAGAAAAAATAATTTTTTTTGATCATCAACTCATTCATTAAACAATAATGGAGCAATTAAACGACCTGATCAGCACACAGTCGATACTGCTGTTTTGCTACCTCCTTGGTTCGGTAACCTTTATCCTTGGCCTTAAAATGCTATCGCATCCCGATACTGCACGTAAGGGCAACCTTATAGCGGCGGGGGGCATGACCATTGCCATAGTGGCCACGATATTCCTGTACAAAGGGCATGACGGCGAAGGCCTGCATAACTATGGCTGGATATTCGGCGGGCTGGTGATCGGCAGCGTGGTAGGCACTATGGCTGCCAAAAAGGTGCAAATGACGGCCATGCCCGAGATGGTAAGCCTCTTTAACGGTATGGGCGGCGCATGCGCCATGCTGATATCGGTAGTGGAGTATCATCATAATGAGTACCCCTCGATGGGCATGATGGTCATCATCGTACTGGGTATGATCATAGGTACTGTATCCTTTGCCGGCAGTATCATTGCCTGGGGCAAGCTGAACGGGCGTATCAAAGACCGGACCTTACCCGCAGGGCAGATCATTAACTTTATTTTATTCGGAGCCATCATCATCATGGCTGTGATGCTGATCGGCGGTTTCTCCGATTCGCCGGCACTGTTCTATGGTATACTTGCTGCGGCAGCACTATACGGTATACTTTTCGTAATGCCGATAGGCGGCGCCGATATGCCGGTGGTGATATCGCTGCTCAACTCGTTTACGGGTGTGGCCGCTGCCTTTGGCGGTTTCCTGTACAACAACCCGGTAATGCTTACGGGTGGTATACTGGTAGGCTCAGCGGGCACTATCCTTACCATACTGATGTGCAAGGCCATGAACCGCTCGCTGAAGAATGTGCTGATCGGCTCATTTGGCGGGGCTAAGGCTGGCCCGGGCGGCGCTGCGAAAGAGCAGGGCAATTATAAAGAGATATCGCTCAATGATACGGCTGTGCTGATGGCCTATGCGCAAAAGGTAATGATCATACCCGGTTACGGCCTTGCTGTGGCCCAGGCACAACATGCCTGCCATGAGCTGGAAAAAGTGCTGGAAGATAAAGGCGTGGAAGTGCTGTATGGCATACACCCTGTAGCGGGCCGTATGCCCGGCCATATGAATGTGCTGCTTGCCGAGGCCGATGTGCCTTATGAAAAGCTGCTGGAGATGGAAGATGCCAACGACCAGATGAGCAGTACCAACGTGGTACTGATACTGGGCGCCAATGACGTGGTGAACCCGGCCGCGAAAGATGACCCCAGCAGCCCGATATACGGCATGCCGATACTGGAGGCCGAAAAGGCTGAGCATGTGATCGTGAACAAGCGAAGCATGAAACCGGGCTATGCGGGTATTGAGAATGACCTGTTCTTCAGGCCCAAAACCTCGATGCTTTTCGGGGATGCCAAGAAGGTGCTGCAAGACCTTGTATCAGAATTAAAGCAAGTATAGCGGGCAAAAGGATATGAAATGTAAAAAAAGGTTTATTATATTTACTCTGTGAAATGCCCTTTTGGGTAAAGCGGAACGGTAAAAACACAGGAAAATATACTGTTCCGGGGCTTTACATAATGGGGAGTTAACACCTGGCCATAAAAAGATCGATACTCCAGATGAAAAAACGTTACAATAAGATACTGCTTACAGCCATAGCCACCATTTTCGCTTTCGTGTCGGTGACCTATGTATCATGCATTAAGGTTGATGACAAACCATACTCCTGTGATTATCATGCCTGCCTGAATGGCGGCATCTGCTATAAGGGTACCTGTAATTGCCCTGCGGGTTATGATTCTGTGTACTGCAATACGATGTGGATAGACAAATACCCGGGCAAATGGGCCGTATCGGAAGTGATAAAGGGCAGCAGCCACCCCTGGAGAGTAGGCATGGATTCCGCATTCGCGATCGTAGTTCGCAAAGGTGGTACCAATACCTCGCTGCTTATCGATTCATTCATGAACAACTGGTACTATCATGATATCCCTGTGCAGATAACCACTAGCACTACGATCATGTTCAGTCCTTATTTCTGCCCGTATAACACTACTCCTGCCTTCAGTATCAGCGGCGGCGACGGTGTAATGGATGCCTCGTATAAAACGATCCAGGGTACCTACTACAGGAGGATCCAAGACTCGGTAAGCACTGCAAACGATACGGTAGATTATACGATGACCAAGCTCTAAACAGGAAAGATATTTTTTGAAGTGGCTGCTGTTGCAGCCACTTTTTTTATGGGCGGTACCGGGTACTAACTGACCAAATTATGACTATGACGACACGAAAAATGCTTTAATTTAGTGCTATAAATAAGCCTATGAAAAAGAGACAAAGCATATTTGCCGCATTGCTGATCACAGCATCGATCTTTTCCCTTGTATTATACACCTCATGCAGGCAGAAAAACTATGTTTCGCCCGATAGCTGCGCCAATGTTCTATGCAAGAACGGGGGTATCTGCAGCGCAGGGGCCTGTAGCTGCCCCAGTGGCTATGAGGATGCCGATTGCAGCACCATATCGCTGGAGCGGTATATAGGCGACTGGCAAATGCGCGACTCGGTAGTGGGCAGCGACCATGCCTCTGTGATCAATTCGAGCAGTACTTATAATATCACGATAACCGGCAAGGCCGGCAGCTCGGTGGAATTTTACATTAATGGGATTGCCGGTAATATGGGCTATAACAACCTGCCCTGCCGTATGCAGGATACCCTTACGCGGGTCTTTACGCCATTCCAGTTCAGATCGCAGGACCTGTATGGCTATGTGCTGCCCAGCAGGCTGATCATAGTGTCCTGCAAAGGCGTGGTGAACAGCAGCGGCAATTATATACACGGTACATACATCAAGCAATACCCGCTTGCCGATAGTACGGTGGAGAACGATACGCTTATATACTACGCACTGAGGCATTGATCTGTTCCCATTTCTTCATGTAAAAGGGCTATCAAAAAATAGCTGTCAAATGCAGCGTAAAAAAATTTGTAAAAACCATTTTGTTCCCTACTTTTGCAATCCCTTTCGCGGGGAGTAGTTCTTAAACATAAGCCACTTTAGCTCAGCTGGTAGAGCAACTGATTTGTAATCAGTAGGTCGCTGGTTCGATTCCGGCAAGTGGCTCTTTCGATGTCAAAACTAAAATTGAAAAGGTTGATAAGTTTTTTTAATTTTGGTCTTTGAGATTTGAATGAATTGGGCAGTTGGCCGAGTGGTTAAAGGCGACAGACTGTAAATCTGTTCACTTACGTGTACGGAGGTTCGAACCCTTCACTGCCCACTTTTTTTAATTTGCAGCAAGCAGTTGCAGTATGCAGGTTCTTTTTTTACTGCTTATTGCAACTGCAAACTACTTTTAAGCGGGAGTAGCTCAGTTGGTAGAGCGACAGCCTTCCAAGCTGTAGGTCGCGGGTTCGAGCCTCGTCTCCCGCTCGGTTTCAAAGTTTTCGCCCGGTATTCATCCTTCATCGGCCGGAAAATTAGTTTTAATGTAAGTTCTTAAAGCTGTTGTAGCTCAGTGGTAGAGCACTTCCTTGGTAAGGAAGAGGTCGGCAGTTCAATCCTGCTCAACAGCTCTTTTTTCCCTTCAATATATTTTGCTGCAGAACAGCCCGCTTTGGGCAGGCTTTACTATTTTTATACTCCATCTGCCAGTACATTGAGCAAACTAAGAAAAATATTCCTGCACGAGTATATGCTCGTATTCCTGTTTTGCCTTGCGGCGATACAGGGCCCGGCATTTTCGCTGATGGACAATTATGACCAGTCGGCCAATGCAGATTGCCAGACTTATATGGGCCTGGCCAAACTTGATTTTGACCAGAGCCCTGTGCGCAGGTACCGGCCTATTGTGCCAATGGCGGCAAGCGTTGTGTACCATACATTGGGTCGGGCGTTCAATAAGTTACAACCGGGTAGTTTTCCGGGCGATTTTGCACTGGCCTTCAGTTTCCTGCTGATCAATTCTATTTTACTGAGTATATGGGGTGTGCTGATATACCGCTTCTGCAAAGACTATGGTATAGCTACGGTGCCGGCCCTCATAGCCCTGCTGGTCATGCTTACCTGCCGGTGGACGCCTTATATTGCGGGCACAGCGCTGGTGGATTCGCTTTACTGTATCGTGGTAACCCTTAGCTTATTGGCCATAGTGGAAAAAAACACCGCGTTTACTTTGTGGGCCATTTTCCTGGGGCCCTTTGCCAAAGAGTCGTTCATCTTCATAGCGCCGGTGTTGTTTTTCTTCAGCCATATGCCCAAGCCCAAGTTGTTTTTGTACTTCATCATATCGGGTATACTGGTATTCGCGTTCCGCTACCTATACGATCATTATGCCGGTTTCCCGGCAGATAGCGGGCTGCAGGCCGACCTGTATCACTTCAGCTATGTAAAAGGTAATTTGCACAAGCTTTTCAGCTTTCACGGGGTATATGACATATTGTCAAATCCCGGCTTATGGCTGTTAGCGCCTGTAGCGGCTTTTTTACTGCTGCCCTCTTATAAAACAGTATTAAGACAAGGTATGGAATGGTATATGTTTTTCTTTATGATTAGCATACTGGTACATATGCTCTTATCGGGTTACCTGGAGCGTATGTTTTACCTAACAATGCCTTTACTTTGCATGATGACGGGGCTGGCTATAGATGAAGGAAGAAAGCAATATCTGGCCCTAAAAAAATAATTTATTTGGAGTCTAAAATATAATTTATATTTGCACACTTTTTAAAATAAAGGATATTTAAGTTTTTTAAACAAAATAACAATGGCAAAAGAGACCTTTAAGCGGGAAAAACCCCACGTAAACATTGGTACCATTGGCCACGTAGACCATGGTAAGACTACTTTGACTGCAGCGATCACGACAATCCTGTCTAACAAAGGTTGGGCAGAGAAAAAAGGATATGATGAGATCGATGCTGCACCGGAGGAAAAGGAACGTGGTATCACTATCAATACGGCTCACGTTGAGTACGAGACATCAAACCGCCACTACGCGCACGTTGACTGTCCCGGCCACGCTGACTATGTAAAGAACATGATCACGGGTGCCGCCCAGATGGATGGCGCTATCCTCGTGGTTGCCGCTACTGATGGACCGATGCCACAAACAAAAGAACACATACTGCTGGCCCGCCAGGTAGGCGTACCCCGTATCGTTGTGTTCATGAATAAAGTTGACCTTGTTGATGATGCTGAGATCCTCGACCTGGTTGAAATGGAAATTCGCGAACTGCTGAGCAAGTACGAATATGATGGTGATAACACACCGATCATCAAAGGCTCTGCTACAGGTGCCCTGGCTGGTGAAGAACAGTGGGTGAAAGCTGTAGAAGACCTGATGGATGCTGTTGACAGCTACATTCCGCTGCCTCCGCGCCCGATCGATCAGCCTTTCCTGATGTCAGTGGAAGACGTGTTCACCATTACCGGTCGTGGTACAGTGGCTACCGGCCGTATCGAACGCGGTATTATCAAAGTGGGTGAGAACGTTGAGATCGTTGGTTTTAACGACGAAGCGCTTTCTTCTACATGTACCGGTGTGGAAATGTTCAAGAAACTTCTTGACCAGGGCCAGGCAGGTGATAACGCTGGTCTGCTGCTGCGCGGTATTGAAAAGAAAGATATCCGTCGTGGTATGGTTATCTGCGCTCCTAAGAGCATCACACCACACACCGAGTTCAAAGGCGAAGTATACGTACTGAGCAAAGAAGAAGGTGGCCGTCACACGCCATTCTTTAACAAGTACCGTCCGCAGTTCTATTTCCGTACTACAGACGTAACGGGCGAATGCTCGCTGCCTGCTGGTGTAGAAATGGTAATGCCTGGCGATAACGTGAACCTTTCTGTAAAACTGATCGCCCCGATAGCGATGGAAAAAGGTCTGAAATTCGCGATCCGCGAAGGTGGCCGTACAGTAGGTGCCGGACAGGTAACTGAAATAATCAAATAAGCTTAAACAGCTTACCAATATTTGTCCGTCCCGCTCAACAGAGCGGGACGGTTTTTTTAGCAGCAATGAAGAAAATTTAAATAGCATTTTCTCAAAAAAAATCCTACCTTTGTCATCCGCAAAAAGGTCAAAAAGTTCAGCTTTTTGACTTTTTAGTTATACGGGCATAGTTCAACGGTAGAATAGAGGTCTCCAAAACCTTTGATCCTGGTTCGAATCCGGGTGCCCGTGCTGGTTTTATAGGTTGATAGGTTGACAGGTTGATAAGTTGACAGGTTATGCTGCTCCTTATTTGGCTGCAACAGGTTGGCCGCAAAAAAAGAATTATGAGCAAATTCGGCAATTACATACAGGAAGCCTACGACGAACTGGTACACAAGGTGACCTGGCCATCATGGGACGAGCTGCAGCAGACTACGATCATAGTGCTGGTGGCCCTTATCATCGTTACACTGGTGATATTCGGGTTGGATATCGTATCTGAAAAGGTACTCACTATGGTGTACAACATTTTAGGCAAGTAAAGCGCATTACAATGACAGAAGAAACCGTAACGAACCAGGAAACCAAGTGGTATGTGCTGCGTGTAGTAAGCGGCAAGGAGAAGAAGGTAAAGGAATACCTGGATAAAGAAGTGAAAATAAGCGGCTGGGAAAACTCTGTATTGCAGGTATTGTGCCCGGTTGAAAAAGTATTCAAAGTGCAGGCCGGTAAGAAGGTGCTGCGTGAAAAAACGCTTTTCCCCGGTTACCTGATGCTTGAAGCTAACGACGGTAAACTTACCGATGATATCATACATACCATCAAGAACATCACCGGTGTTATCCACTTCCTGGGTAAAGACCATCCTACCCCGCTGCGCAAAAGCGAAGTGAACAAGATGTTCGGTAAGATGGACGAAGTAAGCGAACAGGGTATAGGCTATGCAGAGCCATATATTGTGGGTGAAACGGTGAAGATCATCGACGGACCTTTCAACGACTTCAACGGTACGGTGGAAGAAGTGAATGAAGAGAAGAAGAAACTGAAAGTAGTGGTGAAGATATTTGGCCGTGCCACACCTGTGGAACTGAACTATATGCAGGTAGAGAAGATAGTGTAAACAAAAATAAGCTCCTTATAAAAAGAAATGTCCCGTCCCGCATATGCAGGACGGGACATTCCTTTTTATGTTAAGGTCATTGAGCTATTAACGAATTATCCTTCCAGGTGTATGGATATTACCACCATCCTGGTGTACAGGTTGTCGATGGCGTTAGAGAGTGTGATGTGTGTATCGCGGTAGTGCTGGTCCATAAGGCCCTGGCTGATCTTTATCTCGGGCGAGAAAATGAAATTGGGGTAGTAGAACTCGAAGCCAACACCTACCTCTGCACCCAGGTCCACAGCCCTTACTTTCAGCCATTCATCGGGCCTGCGCGAGCGGGCATTTGATGAAAGGTCATAATCGAACTTGCCGCCCAGCATGGCGTAAAAGCGGAAGTTGCGGATACGCTCGCTTTTGAACTTCAGCTGCAGGGGCAGGCTCATATAAATGCTCTCTATGGAGCGGTCGGCAGTGCTGTCGGGGGCCATATTGTACTTGATGCCCTTCTCTGCAAATATCAGCGCGGGTATAAAACGCAGGTCCACGAAGCGGTTGAGCCTCAGGTTGCCCATCAGGCCCAGGTTAAAGCCCGGCTTCCATGTGGGTGATGCCCGCCTGATAGTATCGGTCTCGGCAAAGGACTGGGTATAATGCATGCGGTATTGCGAAAAATTGAAGCCGAATGTGATACCGAAATAGTACAGTTTTTCATCATGCTCGGCCATATTAAGGGCATGGCGCTGCGCAGCAGCACGGGGCAGCAGGGCAGCAAGGAGCAAAACGGTCAATATGGTGTAACGCATACGCATTGCGGACATTAATTAATATAACGTGCTGCACGAAGATACAGTATGTTGACTAATGGTAAAAAGGAAAAAAGCAGTAAAAAATGCTGCGGTTGTTTACAGTAGCCATCATATTTTTATTTTAAAAGGATAAAAATGTGATGAAAGAACCGTTTCATTACCTAAAACACTATTGTCACTTTTATGACATTATTAACCCTTAGGCTCTGTCTGCATATAGGCTATCAAGCCCATTTCATTATATTTGCAGACTTCGAAAGCCATATATTGATACATGCGCAGCATTTTCATTAAAGAGATCAACTCTTTTTTCAGTTCTATAGTAGGTTATGTGGCGGTTTTGGTATTCCTTATCGCCTGCGGCCTCTTCCTGTGGATACTGCCCGATACCAGCATCCTGGACTATGGCTATGCCTCGCTCGACCGTTTTTTCGAGATGGCCCCCTGGCTGCTGATGCTGCTGATACCGGCCATCACCATGCGCTCCTTTGCCGATGAATTTCGCGATGGCACTATCGAGTGGCTCTCTACCAAGCCCCTTACCGACCTGGATGTTATTTTAGGCAAATACCTGGCCACCCTGGCCCTTGTGGTCTTTGCACTGCTGCCTACATTCATTTATATCTATACTGTCAGCAATCTTTCTGCCATACCCAATAACCTCGATACGGGAGCTATTATAGGTTCTTACATTGGCCTTTTCTTCCTGGCCGCGGGTTTTACGGCCATTGGCGTTTTTTGCTCATCGCTTACTGCCAACCAGGTGGTAGGCTTTTTGATCGCGCTCTTTGCCTGCTACCTGCTCTATTATGGTTTTGAGGCTATGGCTAAGATACCCGCCTTCAGCGGCGGCGCCGACTATTACCTGGCCATGATAGGCATCTCTTATCATTACAATTCCATAAGCCGGGGCCTGGTAGATACCCGCGACATTATTTATTTTTTATCGGTCATTATCCTTTTTATCGCACTTACGCGTCTTTCGCTCAACCGCCGTACCTGGGATACGGCACAGCAGGACCAGGAATAGCATATGGCAACGAACACTACATCGCGCAAAAGAAGGTCGCAGCAGCGCCAGGCCGGTCTCAGGATCATCATCCTGCTGGCCATACTGGTATGCGCCAATATGCTGGCATCGCGTTTCCATTATGGTTTTGATATGACGAAGGAGCAGCGCTTTACCCTATCACCGGCCACTAAAACGCTGCTGGGCAATATGAAAGACGTAGCGGTAGTGGATGTGTACCTGAAGGGTAAGATGCCGGCTGCCTTCATGCGTATGCAGGAGGCCGTGCGCGACCGCCTGCAGTCGTTCAAGGAATATGCCGGCGGGCACATCATAGTGCATTATATCGATCCCCTTGAAGGTAAGGAGGAGGGCGAAAAGAAAGATATCGTGCAGCAACTGGCCGAAAAGGGTGTTAATTTTTTGCCGGTAAGCGAGGGTGATGACGCACAACACTCCGAGAAGCTCGTATTTCCTTATGCATTGGTGAACTATAAAGGCAAATCGGCCCCGGTATCTTTGCTTGAAAATAAAGTTGGCGTTACTATGGATGAGGGCGTCAGTTATTCGGAATCCCTGCTTGAGTATAAGTTTGCCACAGCTATCAACAGGCTGAACCGTGCTGTTGCACCCAATATAGCCTACATTATGGGGCATGGTGAGTCGCTGGGTTATAATACCTGGTATATGCTGCAAACGCTGGCGCGTAACTATAAGCTCGATACCTTCGACCTTACCGCCAGCACACATGTGCCCAATTACTACGATGCTATTATCATCAATAAACCGACAGATACCTTTAACGAGAAAGAAAAATTCAAGATAGACCAATATGTAATGAAGGGCGGCCATGTGATCTGGTGTATTGACATGCTGCATACTTATATGGACAGCCTGCAGCGCTCATCGCAGTTCATCACCACCGATTTCAACCTTAATCTCGATGATATCCTGTTCCGTTACGGGGTGCGTGTGAACGCAGATCTGATAGAAGACCTGCAGTGCAATGAGATGCCGATGATAATGGGCACGGATGCGAACGGGCAACCGCAGATACAAAACCGTCCCTGGATGTATCTACCCTATTTCACGCCAAGCTCCAAACACCCGATAGTGAACAACATGGATGCGGTGATGGGGGTATTTGTAAACAGTATAGATACCATTGCCAACCCGGAGATAAAGAAAACAATATTACTTGCTTCATCTAAATACAGCCGTACCACACCATCGCCTGTGCGTGTGAATATGAGCATGATGCTGCATCCGCCCACACCCGAAATGATGAACAAACCTTACCAGCCGGTAGCTGTGTTACTGGAGGGTAAGTTCCATTCTGTTTTCCAAAACAGGTTACCGGCCAGTACCCTGCACATGCTCGATTCCATTGGCCAGCCCTTTAAGGGTGGTTGTGATAGCGCTACCAGTATGATCGTTATTTCGGATGGCGATGTTTTTGCCAACAATGTATCGCCCACCAGCGGGCCGATGGAGATGGGGTATTGGCGATATACAGGCAATGTGTATGCCAATAAGGCTTTTATGCTCAACTGCCTGGAGTACCTTACCGATCACTCCGGCCTGCTCGAGGCCCGCTCGAAAGACCACCGCCTGCGCCTGCTGGATGATGGCCGTGTAAAAGCTGAACGCAAAACATGGCAGGCCGTGAACATCGGCATACCTATAGCATTGGTGCTCATTTTCGCTTCATGCTACCTGTTCTTCAGGAAGCGGAAGTATGAGCGTAAAGCCTAAACCTTAAAAACCGTTAACATGCAAAAGACTTTATTATACCTGGTGCTGCTTGCTGTTTTAGGATTTGGTGTGTACTATTTCCTGTTCAGCAATAACGAAAGTGGTTTCTCTTCAAAAGATGCTGCATTTAACGTGCGCGATACCGGGGTTATCGGGAAGATATTCATTACGGATAATAGCGGCGAATCGGTATTGCTGGAAAGAAGCAATAAGGGCTGGATCGTGAATAAAGAATATAAGGCCATGGCATCGCCTATAAATACCCTGCTGCAAACCCTGGCCCGCCAGGTGGCCGCATATCCTGCATCTAAAAAGGTGCACAATAATGTGATCAAGGATATGACGGGTAATGCCCTGAAGGTAGAGTTATACAACAGGAGCGGGGAAAAGATGCGCGTGTTCTATATTGGCGGGCAGGTGCACGATGATGATGGCTCTTATATGCTGATGGAGGGTGCGGAAACCCCGTACGTGGTTAAAGTGCCGGGCTTTACCGGCTACCTGAGCCCGCGTTATCCCATCAAGATAGAAGACTGGCGCGACCGTAATGTATTTGACATACCGGCTGCCGATATCAGGAGCGTATCGGTGCAGTATCCTTCCGAACCGCTCAACTCATTTACCATAAAGCAGGAAAATGGAAAAGTGAGCGTAGTTGCCGATCCCGGTGTCATCAGTCATTTTGAGCTTAATGAGCGCAGGGCCAAATTGTACCTTACCTACTTTGAAAAGATAAACTGCGAAGGCTATACCAATGGTACCTATGGTATGGATTCCGTATTGCGCGTTACCCCTAAGCGCTGCAGTATAGATGTGACCGATACCGCAGGGCGGTCGCAGCATGTGGACATATACTGGCGGCCCATAGGGCGCAGGAGCAAGAACCTGGAACAATCGAATGCCATTACACCGGATGATTACGATTCAGACCGTTTTTATGCCGTACTCAATAATAACAAGGATACGGCGGTGGTGCAGGTATATACATTTTATAAGTTGTTCCACAAGGCATACGAGTTTTACCAGGCCGATGAAGTGAACACCGAATTCTCACCCGTACCGAAACAGAAATAAAAAAGGGTCCCGTCATGGCGGGACCCTTTTTTACGGACTATATTATCAGTTCATTTTTATCCACTTTTTGGTTTCGCTGTAGCCATCCATATTCATAACCAATGAATAGACCCCGGCAGGCATTTTGCTCACATCAAAGCTGATGCTGTTCCTGCCATTGTCGAGTTGCCTGCTGTATGTACGTACAACCTGTCCTGTACTGTTCAGTATCGTGAAGGTGGCCTCGCCTTTGGTCTTGCTGTCGATCACCAGTTCCATATTGCGCTGCACAGGGTTTGGATACAGGGATATACTCTTGTATGCCACAAGCGGTTTTACATGTACCGGTACCGGGTAAGTGACCGTTGCAGAGTCAACGATACCGAGGCCAAGGTTGTAGTAGGTACCTGATGGGTTGCTTTGCAGTTTTACAGGCCGTACCATATAATACTGCAAGCCATTAGTGCCCGCCGTATCAAGGAAACTGGTTGCGGCCAGCATGCCTGATATCTTGTCATAAGTACCATAGGCCGTGGTTGACCGGTATACATAGTATCCGGCTACTGCAGTATCCGGCGATGCGGTCCATGCAATGGTAGCACCCGAATCCGGGTAGCTTGTTATCAGCAGGTCGGCAGGGGGCTTGATGTAGTCGGTACGCAGTGTAAGGTCGCCCAGCAGGGCCACGTGTACCCAGTTGGCCCCGTAATTAAAGTTTTGAGACAGGTACAGGCTGTTATTATTTTGTGTAAGCAATGAAGAATAGCCTATGTTCTCGCCCATAGCCATATGGTGGAATTGCCACAATGGCCTGCCCGACCAGCAAACGGTAAGTGCCGGTGTATCAGAGCAAAGGGGGGCGCGCATAAAATTATTGGTCACGTTCCAGTCTCCAAAGTAACTGCCGAAGAGCATGGTGAAAATGCCATTTACGTTATTGTTCGCAAAATCGGTAGTGTTGCCGATACCCCCCGCACTGGTAAAAGAACCACCTCCGCAGCCGTAAGACCATTGGTAAGACTCGGCATTGAGGCTGGCAATAAAAGGAATACTTTTTACACTGTCGGTGCCTACCAGGGGCGGGAAATTCCTGAAACCGCTCGCTGCGAATGCCTCGCCACCAAATGCACCGAAGTTGTCGCTGATAAGTGCACGATGTACAATATCGAGGGAGTCCATTTTGTACATATGGTCCCTTTGCAGGTAGCTGTGCATCATGGCCACTTCTGTTTTATTAAAAGCAGGCATGTCATAAACATCTATCCTGCTTACCTGTAGCTGGTTTGCTGAAGGCAGGCTTACCTGGTCCCATTTGCCATCGCCGGGTATATTCTTATTAGCTGCATAACCTGCGCTGACATCATTTACGCTTACATCGGTCCATATGCCGTCCATATTACCATAATAAACATCGGCAGGCCATGCCCCAAGATGATCAGGGTGACCGTCGGGGTTTATATCGCCACTGTAAGGCACGGCTATGTGGCCTATTATCAGTACGGCCTTCAGGCCAGGGTTATTCGTGTATTCGTTTTTTATAATTGCATGAACATCAGTATCGGGCATATTGCGCGACAAGTCGTAACGGATCACTTCCCAGCCATCGGCCCGTATATCATCTTTAAGCCGGGCGATATCGGCCGCGCAGGAGTCGGTGAAAAGAGAATCCACGAGCATGATCAGGGCCCCTTTATTATGTAGCGGGGGCGATTTAATGCCTGCAAATATATAGCCTGAGCCTGTTGCTGAAGTACCGGAAGAGATCACCTGGTACTCATAGGCCGAGTCGGCTGCTACATTAGTATCTGTGTAGCTGCTGTCTGAAGCGGTCAAGGTGGCTACCTGGGCACCCCAGGATGTCGCAGTCTTGCTCTTCCTGAAAATATAATAGGTGGGATTATCAGTATGAGGCTTCCATGATAGCTTTATCATCGGGGGGCTTACCGACACACTATCGGTTAATTGTACGGCATAGTCGGCAGTGCTTTGTGCGGCGGCTTCCGTATAAAGAAAAATTGCAAAGCAAAAGTACAGGTAAAAATGTTTCATGTATATACAGTTAGTATGTAATTATAATAATTTATTTGCTTTTTGGCTAAAAAAACTCGCAGGGGCATACATATTTCATGCAGAATGCTGTGCATAAGGCTTATGTTAATTAATTTGCCGTTTCTTATCTCATTATATGGTAGCAGCGGAACAACATATCACTATTGGCCAATTACGCGAATGGAGCCATGGCTCATGGTTACAGCAGGCAGATGATATGCAAGTGGAGGATATCATTACCGACAGCAGGAAAATAAATAAGCCGGAACAGACTTTATTCGTAGCGATAAAGACCCGTGTGCGCGATGGCCATTCTTTTATTACAGATGCTTATGAAAAAGGCGTACGCAACTTCCTGGTAGCACAGGATACTGACACTACGCTATACGAAGGCGCTAACTTTATACGGGTAAAGGATACCTTACAGGGCCTGCAGCAAATAGCAGAGACCTACCGTAAACAATTCGATATACCGGTGATAGGCATTACCGGCAGTAATGGCAAAACTATAGTGAAGGAGTGGCTGTACCAACTATTGAGTCCGGACCATAATATGGTGCGCAGCCCCAAAAGCTATAATTCTCAGTTGGGCGTACCCTTGTCGGTATGGTTGCTGGAACCACAGCACCAAATAGCTGTATTCGAGGCCGGCATCTCCCAACCCGGTGAAATGGAGCAGCTGGAACGAATGATAAAGCCTACCATCGGTGTGTTTACAAATGTGGGTGAGGCGCATGATGAGGGTTTCCTGAATAAGCGTCAAAAGATCAATGAAAAACTACTCTTGTTCCGCCATGCTTCGCAACTGGTTTATTGCAAAGACTATCATGAGCTAAATGACTGCATATCGCAATACATGCACCAGTCGCGCTCGGCAGGCAATGGGCAGCAATTAACTTTGTTCACCTGGTCGTATAAAACAGACAGCGATCTGCGTATACTGCGTACCGCCAGTGAAAGCGGGAAGACCACGATAGAGGCCCGGTATAAAGAGGAAACTTTATCTATTACCATTCCCTTTACCGATCCGGCATCGGTGGAGAATGCCATCCATTGCTGGTCGGTGCTATTGTTACTGGGTGTGAGCGCAGATAATATAAAACAGCGCATGCAGCAACTGCATGCCGTATCTATGCGGTTGGAGCTGAAGCATGGTATTAATGGCTGTACGGTAATAAATGATACTTATAATTCTGATCTTACCTCATTCCGTATAGCGCTCGATTTCCTCGACCAGCAGCAGCAGCACTCACAGCATACGGTCATTTTATCCGACATACACCAGGGGGTGGCTACCGATACCGACCTCTACGATGAAGTGGCCCAACTGGTGGCACAGCATAATATAAAACGTTTTATAGGCATAGGCCCGGCACTGTACAAGAACAAGGCCAGCTTCCGGAAGCATAAAAAACTGAGAAGCATTTTCTTTAAATCGACAGAAGAGTTCCTGAAGAATTTTTACCTCATTACATTTGAGCATGAGGCCATATTGCTGAAAGGAGCCCGGAGCTTTGCCTTTGAGAAGATAAGCATATTGCTGGAGCAGGAAGTACACCAGACGGTACTTACTATCGATCTGTCGGCCCTGGCACACAATCTCGATGCATACCGTTCTTACCTGGAACCCGGTGTAAAGACGATGGCTATTGTAAAAGCATTTTCTTATGGTCATGGCAGTTACGAGATCGCCAACCTGTTACAATATTCACGGGTCGATTATCTTGCTGTGGCTTATACTGATGAAGGAATAGCGTTGCGCAAGACAGGTATTACCATGCCTATCATGGTGATGAGCCCGGACCTCGGTTCTTTCGACAGGATGATAGCCTGGAAGCTGGAGCCTGAGCTGTTCAATATGCGTTCTTACCGGGCTTTTATGGAGATAGCCCGTATGCTGGATGTGAAAGATTACCCGATACACATCAAGCTCGATACAGGCATGCACCGCCTGGGCTTTATGGAAGATGAACTGGAAGAGTTGAAAGCCCAATTGCGGGATAACCCATATGCGAAGGTTGCCACTATCTTTAGCCATCTCTCTGCCAGTGAAGATGGTCTGCACGATGATTTCACTAAGCAACAGGCAGCCTTATTCAGAAAATGGAGTGAGGGCATAATGGGTGGCCTATCCTACAGGCCTTTAAGACATTTGTGTAATTCTGCCGGGGTGGTACGCCATAAGGATCTGCATTTTGATATGGTGCGGCTTGGTATCGGCCTGTATGGCGTGGATAGCAGTAATGCCATGCACGGAGAATTGAAACAAATAGGCACCTTAAAAACGACTATAGCGCAGATCAAAACATTGCATGATGGCCAGACAGTAGGCTATAGCCGCAAGGGTAAGATAAAGGGCACTATGCGCATAGCCACCATAAGTATAGGCTATGCTGATGGTTATCCGCGTGCTTTGGGTAATGGTAAGGCGCATGTATTGGTGCACGGCAAACCTGCACAAGTATTTGGCGTGGTAGCTATGGATATGTGCATGGTAGATGTTACGAACATTCCCGAGGCACAGGAAGGTGATGAAGTGATCGTTTTTGGTGAGCAGTTACCGCTGGAGCAGCTTGCGGCATGGGATGGCACTATAGCCTACGAGATCATGACCGGTATATCGCAGCGTGTAAAACGAGTTTATACCCAGGAAGATTAAGGGTAAAGAAAAGCCCCGCTTTTAGCGGGGCTTTTCTTTTTGTTATATCTGTGGTCAACTATTTGGCTATGGTCACTTTCACTGTTCCTGTTTTTCCTGTTTCATCCCTGAGTACAAGGAAGTAATCGCCGTTAGGCAGGTAAGACAGGTCCATCACTTTCTTCGACTGGTTGCTGACATCCTGGTGCAGCAGGCCCTGGCCGGTGATGTTGTAAACATCTACTTTCATATTTACATTGGTTCCCCAGTCAAGTACTACTTGTCCGCTGGTCGGGTTAGGATATATCTTCACATTGTCCAGGTTGTAGTTGCCTACTTTCAGCAATGATATGGTCAGTACGTTCGATGGATTAGAACGGCAGCCTGTGCTCACATTTACACACCAGTAAGCACCAAGTTGTGTTGGGTGGTATGTATTGCCGGTCACATTTGGTATCAGGCCGTTCGGGCCATACCATACATAATCGCCTGAGCCGGTGGCTACCAGCATATTGCCAATGAGCGACAATAAAGGTGCATCAGGTGTGGGTACCAACTGCATGATAAACGATGTGCTCAATGTATCGCTTGTATAGCATTCGCCATCGGTCTGGTTAACACGGAAGGTCACCACATCACCGTTCAGCAGGGTAGTGCTTTGGAATACGGTGCCTGTAGCTACCTGTACGCCATTCACCAGCCATACTGCGTTTGGATTAAGACCGAAGTTGCTGAGTACACCGGTAAACTCTACCAGTGAGTCGAGACAGCCCGGGTTGTTACCCTGTGTTATTGTTGCGCTGATAGATGGTGTGGTCGAAGGCAATACGGTAACTGTTATCGGGTCCGAAGTATCAACCGGGTTGTAGATACATGAATTGGTTATAGAGATAACCGCAGTTACTACGTCACCGTCATTCAGTGTATTGGTTGAGTAGGTGAGATTGGTTGCACCGGGTACATTTACGCCATTTACCTGCCACTGTATGGTCTCGCCGATGTTCAGGGTAGTAGCGTAGAAGTTAACCCAGTGTGAGGCGCATACCGGCATTGCTGCTGTAGTGTAGATCGTAACCGTTTGTGTATCGTAGCTGATAACGACAGTTATCGGGTTAGATATGCCCGTGTCGGGAGATGCACAGCTTGCGCTGGAATGTAATGTAGCTGTGATCACGTCACCGTTGTTGAAGGTGCCGGAGAACTGGTCGGTATTATTACCGGCCGGTGCGCCATTAACACGCCACTGGTAGGTGGGATTATAGCCGCCATTTGTAGGTGTAGCTTTGAAGGTCAGCACCTGGTTAGGGCAACCGGGGTTATTACCATTAATCAACGCGATGCTCGTAGCCGGTGTGATCGTGCCATGTACTACTGTCAGGGTATTAGAGCTGCCGGTATCCGGTATAGCACATGCGTTATTCGATGTGATCTGTGCACGTATGATGTCGCCGTTGTTCAGCGTACTTGATGTATAAGATGTGCCGGTTTGGCCGGTATATACACCGTTCACGTACCATTTGTAAACAGGGGCAGTACCTGGGTTAACCGCAGCGGTTACACTATAAGTAAGCGTATCGCCTGTGCAGCTAACCGGGTTGCCGGTTGTGAGGGCTATGGTTGCGCTTGGCGGTATAATACCCGAGTGCGTAATGGTGATACCAGTTGAAGTAGCGCTGTCCAGGCCGCAGGTAGTAGAGAAATATATACGTGCAGTTACCACATCGCCACCGGCTAATGTGTTACTGCTGAATGTATCGGTCGTTACACCTGTAGAAACGCCATTTACAAACCATTTGTAAGTGGGGTTCGCTACATTCTGTGCAGCAGCGGCAAAATTAAGTGTATCTGAATTGCAGGATACAGGCAGGCCATTGAGCTGTGTGATATTCACAGTGCCGCCGCCCGTACCTGTGCCTACTATTGTTATGGAATAATCTTCCGCCTGGCCTGATACCACGGTACATGGATCCGGAGGCGTAACTGCTGCCGTACGGTCGGTGACCACGCGCATGCGCAGCGGCGTGCAGGTAACAAGCGAAGGATTAGTGATCACTGAAGGGGCTACCCATGAGCCTGTGTGCACTTCATTGTTCAGCGTGCCATCGTGCGTGTAGATCAGTTCTCCCGGTGCGAATGTGCCATCATTGTTCATATCCAGGTACACACGTACGCGTTCTGTCCAGAATCCGGTCTTTACGCTGATGGTGTAGGTAGCACCTGCATCAAGGGTTGCACCTTCTTTGCAGGAAAGGTCCCAGTAAGCAAGGTTGCCATCGCCATTATAACCGCTGGTTGAATAATCAAGGTAGGTATAGTTAGCATCGCTGATCTTTACTTCGCGCGGCCCGGCATTGAATGTGTTTGCCGGTGTAGTGCTTACGGTATTGCATGTTGCTGCAGCAGGGGCTGCACCTATCGGCTCGCCAGCGAGGGAGCCTGTGAAACCACCGCGATAGTTCAGGAAGCCGTTCAGCATCCTTGTGCGCTGGTCGGCAGTAAACCTGTCCGGGCAGCTGGAATAGTCCATTATATTATGCTGCACAAAATTGTAGGATGCACCTGTACAGGGGTTAGGATCTGCCGGGCAATTGAAGGGTGATTGCTTTTCAGGTTCTGTATCGCAGAGCAGGTCACCAGTTGTGCCGCAAGGGCCTAACGGGGGACAGGTAGTCTGGTCGCCACCCTCAAAAGTGTGATACAAGGTCATTGCGTGACCTATCTCATGTGGCAGTGTTTTCGATCCGGCAGTAGAAGAGATGGCCAGCATGATGGTACCATCAAGATTGGCCGGGGCCGGGGCAAAATAAGCATAGCCGGCAGTATAAGGGCCGGGGCCTGTGCCATCTTCGCAATCTATCTTGTTCACGATCCATATATTATAATAACGGTCAACGGGCCAGCGGGCCAGGTCTTTTACAGAAGCATCAGGTGCCCCGCCTGTGCCTACACCGCATGCCGTATAATTAGCAAGGCCACTTGCATCTACACGCTCAATACCTGTTGTAGGATTGCAATTGCTGTCGCGCTGTGCCAATACGAATTCAAAAGGTATATAAACGCCGCCATTCATGGTATCCACATAGCTGGGCCATTGGGCGGCATAGGTTTTATTCAGGTAGTCCACCATGCTGATCAGTTGTGCATCGGTGGGGTTATATAAGCTCCCGATAGGGTTTGCACCGCCGGGAAGCATCACATGTATCACTATTGGTATCTTGTATGCTTTGCCTGAGCCATAAGTGGCGGGGCCTACCAGTGCATTCGGTAAGGGACCATTCTGGAGTTGCATCCACATATCGTTCATGGCATTCACACCGGCAGCATAGCTGGGGTCTGTTGCCATGAGTTGATGGTGCCGCTCGTCAAATCCACATTTTTCCTGCGCCCTGGTAACTACAGAACAAAAACCAAAGCACGCTAAAAAGAGTAGCGTAATTTTTCGTATCATGCTATTATATGTTTTTGATAGATATTGAGTTTCGTAAAAATACGACATTCGTTAAAATAATGCTAGAAACTGGCTAAAATTCTTTTTTTTCCTAAAAACTCCTTATTCCTGTTCCGAAACTTTATTTTTTTATATTAAATCCTATCTTTGCCCACCTCTTATTTTTTAAAGGATTAAATAATAGTTTAATTTAACAGACACCTATGCAATTAAAAGGGTTGGTAAAATTTTTTACCGCAGCACTTATTCTCATTTCTCTATACCAGCTCTCTTTTACATCCATTGTACGGAGTGTGGAAAAGAAGATGCAGCTGAAGGCAGAGCGCGCTGCAAAAGCCGATGATCCCACCGCCACAGGAAAAAGAAGGGATAGCCTGGTTGAAGCTCATTTGCAGACAATTACTGATAGTATGCAGGGCGAGACCGTATTCAGCGTGCCGCTGCTCAAAAAGTACAACTTCCAGGAAGCAAAAGAGCAGGAACTGAACCTGGGTCTTGACCTGCAGGGTGGTATGAACGTTACGCTCGAAGTGAGCCTTGACGAACTGGTACGTTCTATGTCGAACAATCCCCAGGATGCACTGCTGAATAAAGCTATTGCCGATGCCAATACGGCAAAGGCGAACAGCCAGGCCAGTTTTGTGACCCTTTTCGGTGAAGCATTCAAAAAGGACAATCCCAATGCAAAGCTCGCTTACCTGTTCACCAAACCTTCTGAAAAAGAGATAACACTCAACTCGAATAACGACCAGGTACTGGCCAAGATAAATAAGGAAGCAAAAGATGCCATCAAGCGTACTTATAATGTACTGCTTACCCGTATCGATAAGTTCGGTGTAGCCAGCCCTAATGTGAACCTTGACGAAAATAAGGGGATCATAACCGTGGAACTGGCCGGTGTGCGCAATCCTGAACGTGTACGCGCTTACCTGCAATCTACAGCCAAGCTGCAATTCTTCGAAACATACAGCAACCAGGATATATACCCTGCGCTGGATGCTGCCAATACTGCATTGGCCGCTTATCTTTCAGGTACCGGCGAAGACTCTACCGGTAGCGATACGGCCCAAACTGCAAGCAGCACAGGTACAGATACTGCTAAAATTGCAAGTGCCAATGCTGCTGACACAGGAAGCCTTTCGGCCCTGCTGGGTGATGATAAAGGCGCAGCAAAAACTGCTGAGAAAACAAATGCAAAGGGTGCTGATTCTACTGCTATGAAAGAGGCAGAGATGAAGAAGAAGAACCCCCTCTATACAGTTTGGTATCCCAACGCAGCCCGCGACGGCCAGTTGAACGAAGGCCCTGTAGTGGGTATCATACCTAAAAAAGATACAGCTAAACTCAACAGGTACCTGCACCTGGATGTGGTAAGGAATAAGTTCCCCAACAATGTACGTTTTGTATATGGTGCGGAAGAGAAGAAGGAGCGTCATAATCCTAATGCTCCGCTTTACCTGTATGCGATCAAAACGATCCCTGGTGAAACCGAATCGAAGCTGGAAGGCGACCATGTAACGGATGCCCGTATGGACTATAACCCGCTGAACGGCCAGCCCGAAGTATCGATGAAGATGGATATAACGGGTGCACGTATATGGAAGAAAATGACCGGAGAGAATGTGGGCCATTATGTTGCGGTAGTGCTCGATGACCGGGTTTATTCATGCCCTGTGGTTAATGGCGAGATACCGAATGGTAATACCTCTATCAGCGGTCACTTTACGGCCGAAGAGGCTAATGACCTTGCCAATATTCTTAAATCGGGTAAACTGCCCGCCCCGGCACACATTGTGCAGGAGCAGGTGGTTGGTCCTACACTGGGTGCGGAATCCATTAAGTCGGGTATGATATCCCTTGGCGTATCATTCCTCGTGATATTCCTGCTGATGCTTGTATATTATAATACAGGCGGTATAGTAGCTGATATTTCACTTATTCTCAACCTGCTGTTTACTGTTGGTATTCTCTCGGCGCTTCATGCCACACTTACCATGCCGGGTATAGCAGGCCTGGTGCTTACCATTGGTATGGCCGTGGATACGAACGTGATCATCTTTGAGCGTATCAAGGAGGAACTGACCGCCGGCAAGAGTTATGCGCAGGCGGTGACGGATGGCTATAAGCGGTCGTATTCACCGGTGCTCGATGGGCATGTTACCACATTGATCACGGCCATCATCCTGTTCATATTCGGTCTTGGCCCTGTGCTTGGTTTTGCCACTACACAGATAATAGGTATCCTCCTGTCATTGTTCTGCGGTATCCTGGTATCGCGCCTGATAACAGATATCTATACCAAGCGTGAACGCCATTTTAAATATTTCACAAGCCTGTCAAAATCGATATTCCGTAAAGCGCATTTCAAATTTGTGGAAGCGCGCAAATATGCATATGTGATCTCGGTTGTGGTATTGATAATGGGTATCGCATCGTTCTTCCATGGTTTCGATTATGGTGTTGAATTTGCAGGTGGCCGCAGCTATACCATTAAGTTCGATCAGCCGCACCAGGTATCTGAAGTGCGTGAAAAACTGAAGCCTTACTTCGGAGAATATCCTGTTGTAAAAACGATAGGCACAGATAACCAGCTTAACATTACCACATCATACCTGATAAAAGAACCGGGACAAGGTGTAGAGCATAAAGTACAGGAGCGCTTGCTTGAAGGCCTTACCCAGGCACACCTGCTGCCCGATGGTACGACCTTTGAAGCATTTAGCAGCAAATACCTGCAAAGCTCACAAACGGTACTGCCTACCATATCGGATGACCTGGTGGCCGGTGCCAAATGGGCAACCATACTTTCGCTCATCGCTATATCATTCTACATACTGCTTCGTTTCCGTAAATGGCAATATTCACTGGGTACGATACTGGCCCTTTTGCACGACGTTTGCGTAACGCTTGCTGTATTCTCGTTCTTCCGTGGCATAGTACCTTTCGCCCTTGAGATCGACCAGCACTTCATTGCTGCGGTACTTACGGTGATAGGCTTCTCGATGAATGATACCGTTATCGTATTCGACCGTATCCGTGAATACTTCCGCAAGTCGCCGAAGGAAAGCAAGACCAGCATCATCAACCGTGCGATCAATGATACGCTGAGCCGTACCATTATGACATCGCTTTGCGTATTCCTGACCATCCTCATTCTCTTCCTGTTTGGTGGTGAGGTGACCCGTGGTTTCGCGTTCGCTATGCTGATAGGTGTGATCACCGGTACTTATTCTTCTATCTTCGTGGCAGCTCCTATCCTGGTGGATATGGACAAGAAAGACAAGCTGCAGCAGGAAGTGGACCGTGAAGCACGTATCGAAGAGTTGAAAAAACTGGCCTAAGGCCCCAAAGACAAAACATATTACCGTTCCGCCTTTTTGTGCGGAACGGTTTTTTTATGTGCCATAGGGTATTGTTAATGAATAACCTGCAATCAGCATAATCATTACATTTGTATTCATGTTTAAGCAGTTTTTTGAGCACATGGGCAGGCTTACCCTCATGTTAAAAGGGTCAATAGCTAAGCCGGAGAATTTTAAGGTGTATTGGATCGAGTTTATGGAACAGTGCAACGACATAGGTATTCGTTCGCTGCCTATCGTGCTTATCATCTCCGTTTTTTTGGGTATGGTACTTACCGTACAGACTGCTTACCAGCTGATAAGTCCGCTGGTACCCAAGCCGGTGGTGGCTGGTATCGTGCGCGATTCCACGATCCTCGAACTGTCGCCTACCGTTATCTGTATCGTACTGGCAGGGGTGGTGGGCTCCAAGATAGCATCAGAACTGGGCAACATGCGTGTAAGCGAACAGATAGATGCACTGGAAATAATGGGTATCAATACCCGCACTTACCTGGTGCTGCCCAAGATCATAGCTGCTTTGTTTATGGTGCCTTGCCTTATCGTCCTTTCTATTGCCGTAAGCATCTGGGGTGGCTATGTGGCGGGTATGTTCTCCAGCATCCTTACCCGCGAGCAGTTTTACCAGGGCCTTACACAAGGCTTCCTGCCTTATAACCTTTTCTTTGCCATGGCCAAGTCCTTTACCTTTGCCTTCATTATCTCTGTAGTGCCTGCTTATTATGGTTATTATGTACAGGGTGGGGCATTGGAGATCGGCCGTGCATCTACCACATCGGTAGTGGTAAGCTGCATCCTGATACTGGTGGCCGACTATGGTTTGTCTGTATTGCTGCTGTGACGATCACGAAATAAGACCAATGTCATCAATATCGCTGATGCCGGTCATCCCGGGCAGAATACAGCGTCTTATCTTTGCCTGTAAATGGACAATATGAAAAAGATAAGCATCAGCCACATGAGCAATGCGCATAGCGATTGGTTAAGGGCACTCGATTTTTATAAGCAGGAAGTAGCCATCCTTAAAGAAAGGCTTACTGAGATAGCTGGTAAAAATACGGAGCATGAAATGCTGCATAAAGTAGAACATTATGAGAACCAGTTCACGGTGCAGCAGGATAATATCGACAGGCTGGTACATGACATTAAGCTAAATATCGCCAGCACGAGCAATGAATTGCAACACTCACCTGCAGGTTATATTGATGCCACTTTACTTGCAAGGCACAACTCGCTGCACCAGGCTTACCTGGCCGAGGAAAAAGCAGTGAATGACTTGAGGCACGATTTCTATGAATTTGCCGTTGAGTGGATGTGATGCTGTTCGGTTGAATAATCAAGAGGCTGCGTATATGTGGCCTTTTTTTATGGTCTGATATTTATGTTTTATAGAGAAAAGCATAGACCATGAGATCAAAATTGCTGGATGGCAGTACGGGTACATATGTACTGGTGTTTGAATCAGGAGATAGTGTGATGGACCTGCTGACTGAGTTTGCCCGTGGGCGTAGTATAAGTGCCGGGCATTTTACCGCTATAGGAGCTTTCGCTGAGGCCGAATTGGGCTATTTCGATTTTTCCATAAAGGATTATAAAAAGACTGTGGTAAAAGAACAGGTGGAAGTATTATCCATGCAGGGCGACATAGCTTTGTATGGCGATGAACCTAAGATACATGCCCATGTTGTATTAGGTCGCTCCGATACTTCGGCAATAGGTGGTCACTTGCTAAAAGCTACTGCCAGGCCAACCCTGGAGGTAATATTGGAAGTATCGCCCTCATACCTGCAGCGAAGAATAGATAAAGACACAAATTTGCCCCTTATCGTTATTGATTAGCCTGTGCTAACCAATTCAGTGACAACATATAAGAACAAGGAGTCCTTATTTGTCACTGCATTTTTTGTTTTTATAAAACATAAAGCCAACATTTGTTGGGTAATTATGCCACGCATCTAACAGGTATTCCTGCCTGTACACCCCCTTTCGGTCTTTTTGATGCATAGCTTATGGATAACAAAAGCAGTACACACAGCAAGAAACTCAGTTTAATAGAAGTAGTGTCTATGGCAGTAGGCACTATGATCGGTGCCAGTATATTTTCCATATTCGGACTTGGCGCTAAGGTTGCAGGTAAAGGTCTTCCGGAAGCCTTCCTGCTTTCGGGTGTCTTTGCATTAGCAGTTGCTTATTCTTATGCCACCCTTGGAAAAAAGATCATTTCCAATGCAGGGCCTATTGCCTTCATCCTGAAAGCCTTTGGGGATAAGCTCATTACAGGTGTGCTCAGCTTTTTGATGTGGCTTACTTATGTTATTTCCATTTCCCTGTTCGTAAAAGGTTTTGCCGGTTATTTCCTGCCGCTGGTACATATCAATAGTACGGCATACACCACAGGTTATACCGAGGCGATCCTTATCCTGTTCTTTGTCGCGCTCAATTTTTTTGGCAGTAAGGCTGTGGGCAAAGCAGAGTTTTATATTGTGCTCATTAAATTAAGCATACTGATGCTCTTTATTATCGGGGGATTTTTTACGATCAAAGGGACAGCATTAATGCCCAAACTTGACGGCCCTCGGTCGATGGGTGTGCTTAATGGTTCCGTCATACTTTTCCTTTCTTACATGGGCTTTGGGCTTATCACCAATACGTCGGAGAATATCAGGGATCCGGCGCGCAATGTGCCCCGTGCCATACTGATCAGTATACTCTTTGTAATGGCCGTGTATGTGCTTATCGCGGTGGTCACCATTGGCAACCTGCCGCTGCCTGAGATCATCAGGGCCAAAGAAAATGCACTGGCAGTGACATCGCGGCCCTTCCTGGGCAAATTCGGTTTCCTGCTGATCTCGATCGGTGCTTTGTTCTCTATCTCCTCTGCGCTTAATGCAACTATATTCGGAGGGGCAAATATTGCCTATTCGCTGGCAAAGGATGGAGAGCTGCCCGACTTTTTCGAGAGAAAGACATGGTTCAAATCTACTGAAGGGCTGTATATCACTGCGGCATTGGGCCTGTTCTTTGCCCTGTTCTTCGATCTCGATGCTATTGCGTCCATTACCAGTACGGTATTTACGGTTATTTATGTGTTCGTATTGTTCGCCCATCTGCAAATCCGGAAAGAATATGGGGGCAACAAGTTCCTCATCCTTTTTAATATCATTCTGCTGTTAAGCGTATTTGCAGCCCTTATGCGCTACCAGTGGCTGAATGAGCGGAGTGCATTCTATGCAAATATCATCGCTTTTGCGGGAGCCTTCGCTGTGGAGTATATATTCAGGAAGGTCAGGGGCCGTACTTTTGCTCCTTCGGAAGCCGGTGACTGAGCCTGCTATTGCTCCGCCAATAGCTTTTTGATCAGTACGATCTGCCCCAGGTGGTAGTGGCCATGCTCAATGACGCCTTGTATATTGCGGTAATAGCTACCGTATTTACCCCCTGCAAAATCTTCCCATAATTTGCTTTCGGGCATTTGCTCCACCAGTGTGGCAAATTCGGCTGCGTCTGTCCAAACTTTGGCCAGCAAATCATTCCAGTTTTCCTGCGACTGTACGGGGGGCAGGTCGTAGCTGTATTTATCATGTGCGTCAAGGGAGCCACCCTGTAATACCTTAAGTACTGCGCTTATATAATAGTTGATATGGAAAGTAAGAGTTGCAATGGTATTGAAAGAGTGTACCTGTGTGGTTGCCTTCTTCCAGTCTATGCCATTAAGGCTGTCTTTAAGGTTCACACCGGTACTGTTGCCGCCGTGATGAAATTCTCTTACCTGCCTGGCTAATTGTTGACTAAGGCTCATATTGCAAAAGTATGCTGCAAATGGCAATGTTTGGATATGGAGGAAAAATTAAGCGCGGAACACAGACATATCCAGTCCGTACTACGCGCTTATGCTGTGGGACCTAACCGCCGACACAAAGATTTTTAAATCTCTTAATCCACTTCCAATGTTTTAACCACAATATTATCATCTTGTGCCTTTATGGAAAGGAAATAGACACCTTTCTTTAAAAAGCCACTCATTCTGTAAAGTGTGGACCGGCTTGTCAATATCTCGTTGTAAATACGCCGGCCGGTTATGTCCCTGATTTCAACAGATATAGAATTGAAGGCAGCTTTTGTTTTGATAAATATTCCTTCGCCACTGTTCACAGGGTTTGGAAATAAGTCAACATCGCTTTTCCCTCTTTCAATATTTTTCACAGTGGTATTGCCATTCCCTAATTTATAAACAGTATTACCACATGCGTACATTAGTGTATCTCCAAACCTTCTGAACCTGTTGATGTCTGAACCATGATACATATCTGTATATGGGGGCGTTGGCACACTTAATGTTGAATCGTTTGTCCAGGTAAGACCACCATCGACTGTTTTAAATGCAAAGGGGTTGTTCTCGTCACCGCCTACCCATCCTACGCTATCATTAATAAACCCAATACCTTCAACGTTGTAATAATTATTAGTAATAAGCAGCCTGTTCCATGTAATGCCGCCATCAGTAGTTTTAAGTATATGCTGTGCGTTGTTGCCACTTTCAATTGATACATAGCCTACATTTCGGGAAGGGAAAGTGATCTTCCAGCTCCTTCGTAGTTAACATTGCCTGTATGCCTTACTTGCCAGCTATCGCCACCGTCGTAGGTAGAAAGTATTAATGTTTTACTGGGCGAGCCAACATTGCCCACTACAATACCGGTATCTTTACTGAAAAACCACCCGTCTACAAGGCCATGTGCATATGAGTTCATGTCTGTCGATACCCATGAATTTCCCTGGTCGGTTGTTTTCATAAAACATGCCGGTCCATCATATCTTCCATAAGCATATACTACAGAATCAGTGACTACAGAAATGCCACATATACCTGATGGTTTAAAACCGGTATAATGAGTAACGGGTGACCATGTGTGTCCCCCATCTGCCGTTTCGTATAAGAAGTTTGTATCGGGAGTATATGGAAGCCCTTCGAGATTCCCAAACCAGCCGTGCTGCGTATCGGTAAAACCTACGCACCTGATGAATGTGGTGGATGAATCGAATATTTTTGTCCATGTAGTTCCGCCATCATTGGTGGTCCATACCTGTCCGAATTGGTTAGGATTTTGGTAATTATAGTAAGGATTGGTCACCCAGCCTTTTTGTGGGTTCAGAAAAAACATATCGTCATGACGATGACTGTGTGGAGCATTAGGTAGTTCGTGCCATATATATTGGGCTTGGCAGAATAAGGGTATCAATAAAAATGCTATAGCAGTAAAATAGGATCTCATATGCTCAGATTTAGATACGCATACTATAGGACGAAAATAAATATAAATATCTTGGGTAAGGAAATAAAAAAAGCCTTACTGTGATAAGTAAAGCTTTTTTCTGGTGGAACCGGGCGGGGAATTGTCGAACTTTTTCGTTAATAATCTATTGCAAATCAATGACTTTGTAAAATCACACAATTTCTTTTCTGTATAATAGAACGATTCGTTGGTGTAAAAAGGGGAAGGCTTTAGCGGCCTTCCCCTTTTTAGTGAATTACCTCAGTTATTGCGCCGGGTAAATTTAAATCGTCTTCTTCTTGGGGATCGTGCCAAATAAAAGAACCATTGTCCGATATGCCGACTTTCTCAACATGATATTTTACAGTTGCTTTTCCAACCTCTGTAAACTTTAGCTTGTAAATCTTTCTGCATTTTAAGCACTCATCAACAAACGTGGGTAATAAAGCCAAATTGCATGAAACCATCGACCTTTGAATGCTTGGATAAACAATGATGTCTATACCGGCATAACCATACAGTGCTTCATCAGAAAGCCATGAGGTCAGACAATAGGGAGGCTGTTCTTCAATAAATGCCTTACCCACAAAAGTTGTTACCATTGCTAAGTGTTGGGCTTTTTGATTCCCAATTTCTCCAGAATGCTTTAGAATCGCTTCAAACTGTTGTTGGGCAATATTATACCAGGGGTTTGTTTTGGGAATTGCAAGAGGTATATAGCACGCCAGACGAATGTTGCGCAAACAATTATATTCCCATTCTGACAGATATACAGTGTCACCAGCTTGAGGCTTGATCTCTATTAAAGGAGTAACCGGTTCAATCGCACAATAAAAAACAGATTTGCCTTTCAAATTGGCTCTTCCATTTTCAAAACAAAATTTTGAAGGAGGATATGAATAGCATTTTGGATCACCAATGTCTTCAGTCAATTCATTAATATTCTTTCTTGCCCGCCAAATTGAATTTGGCCTAAACTGTTTTGAATTATACTCACGGTAAGAAAATGGTTGCACAATTGCCTTATTAAAAAACAGCTCCCGTATCTCAGCTTGTGATAATTGTGATTTATCAGTTCTAATTAACTCTTCGAGATTTTGTCTTAATACATCAAGGTCTGGAAATTTTTTAAGTTCTTCTTGAAACTCAAAGTCAGAAGCCATTGGTTTCTTAAAAACGGGATGGATATTATTCATTTGATTCAAATCTTTTTGAAGTCCTATGGTGTTGATGCCTTTCAATTTAAAAAATGGTGTCTTTGCACTTTAGGTTGTAGCAATTGTAGCTAAGAGTAAGTAACTGATTTTCAGCTTAAATCTGTGCTACAACAGTCTAAATATTTGTTCTCATTTGTAGCAATTTGTAGCAAAATCATATAAGGTTTGACACAAAATTTCAAATTGGCAGTTTACTTACTTATTCAGGAGTTCTATTCTTTTAGTTAATTGCTCCCGTTCAATCAGCAATTCATTCTTCTCCTCAGTACAAACTACTATCTTCTTTAAGAGATCGTTGTTCTCCCCGCTTAGTTCAAGTAGCTTATTGTGCAATGCTTCCTTTTCTTCAAGAAGCCGGTAATACTTGTATTCAAATTCACCGATCTCAATCTTATGTTCATCATGTGCTGAACCTTTATCCAGGTTGTAGCTTTTATAAGGCTCCGTATCAATGTCAAATTTGGCCGCAATCTTGTCCAGTAGCTTATTACTAACAGCATTGTAACCAGCTTCTATCTTCCCGACTGTTCCCTGAGAAACGCCAATTTTTGATGCAAACTCCCGCTGTGACAGCTTTGTATGTTTTTCTCTGAAGTTTTTTAGATCAAATGTTTCCATATTCGATGCTTTTTTGATTACCTGTGATTGCCAATAATTCCTTTTTGATTACCTTTGATTGTCAATGATTACACAAATGTATCAAATTTTACACAAAAAATCAATAAAAAGGAATTAAAGGCAATCAAAAATGGATAGTACATTGATTAAATATCGCTTTAATATCAGGGCATGGTTGGTTCAACTGCCAATTGATAAAAGAACACTCTTGTTAGATAAGGTTATCAAGCAATCCGGGCAGAGTAAAGACACCATCAGACGCATTATCTACATGAAAGAAGCGTGTACCAGTTATGTCCGACCGGAAACCAAAGAAGCATTTTGCAAAGTATTTGGAAAATGCATAGCTGAACTGGAAAATAAAACTAACACTACCGATGAAACCAACAAATAGAACTGACATGATAGCCTACCTGGAGTTTTGTAACCTGCAAGAAAAGTACAAAGAAATTTACACCGATCTGGAATTAAAATACCTGGAATGTGGGTGCTTTAGATGCAGGCTGAAATTAATTTCTTTCGGATTAGAACTAAGTAGCCTGAATGCGCTGGTTAATCATCTGGAAGAAAAGTTGGCACCCAATATTGGCGATATTCTGCAAACGCTAAACATTAATTACAACATCGTTGATGGACAAACAAACATATAAGCCGTTAAGGTAAAATACCGCCACACTAACAACCTATTCGTAACAGTTGAACACAATATGGATGAAAGCATATTTATAAGTACCGAACGTTACTTTAAGGAACGAATGGACGCATTGGGTATTACTGATGATATGCTTGAAATTGACCTCTACAAAGACAGTTTTAGAAATAGTCAATATCACAAACTACCAAATGTTACCAAAAGGTACAGGATTTTTGAACCCAATGAAAAAGGGATAGGCATACTATTGTATTCTATCCTCGGTGAAGTGCATTGGTTCAGGAGTATTGAGGGAAAGCAAAAGACCAGGGAATACAGGCAAACCAGGCTGCTATACCCAAAGCAAAAGAAAGATAACAGCATTCAGAAGTACGATATACCGCGAGGTCAAAAAACAGTACCGTTTTTTCCACCGGTGTTATTGAAAAAATATGCTGCATCCGAAGATATAGAAATATTATACCTGACCGAAGGTCACTTCAAGGCATTTAAGGCCATGATGCATGGTATTTATTGTGTAGGTGTACCCTCTATAACCTGCCTGAAAGACGGGGACGGCTTAATGCACGAAGACATACTGAAACTGATAAAGCAATGTAAGGTTCAAAAGATAGTCTGGCTGCATGATGGAGATTGCAGGAATGTTACCAATAAAGAGATAAAGGAAACGGTTGACCTTGCTACCAGGCCACACACTTTTTTTAAGAGTGTAGAAGCCTTTCATGATTTACTAAGTAAAGAAGGAATCAGGCTGTATTTCGCCCACATAAACTCAGAAGAGCTGGAGGGTAATCCTAAAGGGCTTGATGACCTTTTGTGTACCGCAAAGGAAAAAGAGTTGGCAAAAATTGCTGATGAGTTTAATGATTTCAGAATGCAGAAGTCGGGGTTTTATTCCGGCACCTATTTAAGCAGGATTGAGATCACAAGAACGACCAGTGCCGTGTATAAATATTTCATGCTCCATGATGTTGATGAATTTTACAGGCACCACAGCGAAGTTAGGCCGGAACTAAAAAACGTGCCCTTTAAGTTCTTTGGTACCACCTACAAATATGATACGGAATCGTCCAGGTGTAGCATTATAATTCCGAAAGGAGCCTTGAATTACTTTCGGGTTGGCGATACCTATTATCAATATGTTGAAATACCCGACCAATGGAATAACATTTTCAGGACGTTTGAACGCCGGGAAAAGAAAACCATACAAGAGGATAACGATAAGAATATTTTCAAGCATATCCCCAAATACACTTCTTTCTGTAATGTGCCAAGCCACACAGATTACCGGCAGGTAATCCATAACTGCTACAACCTTTATCACCCCTTTGAATGGGAGCCGAATGATGAAATAGATTGCTATCATACGCTGAATTTCATTAAGCACATTTTCGGAAACGAAATAGTGCTTTTAAATGAAAGTGATCCGGCAAGCGGAATAGAGCGATGGGAGTTGGGGTTGGATTACCTGCAATTATTATATCAGAAACCGCAACAAATTCTCCCGATCCTATGCCTTGTAAGTGTGGAACGACAGACCGGGAAAACCACCTTTGGGGACTGGCTTAAAGAAATCTACAAGGAGAACATGGCCATCGTAGGTAATGCAGATCTCAAAAATGATTTTAATGCACACTGGTTGAGCAAGCTAATTGTAATGGTGGACGAAACGAAGGTCGATAAGGATATTGTTTTAGAAAGACTGAAAGCACTATCTACTGCCAAAACTGCCATTTGGAACAGTAAAGGAAAGGATCAGAAGAGTATCAGTTTCTTTTCCAAGTTCATTCTCAACTCTAACAAAGTAGATGACTTTATCAGAATTGATAAAGAAGAAATCAGGTTTTGGGTCATTAAAGTCCCTCCCCTTTCCGATGAACAAAGGGACGTGAACCTGCTAAAAAAAATGGTCGGTGAGATTCCCGGCTTCGTTTGCTACCTGAGTGGACGAAAAATGAAATCATTGGAAAGAGAACGTCACTGGTTTGAAACAAGGTTATTAGTTACTGATGCCTTAAAGAAAGTAGTTGCTTCCAGTAAAATGACATTGGAGAAGCAACTGGAAATAGCGATAACCGAATTGTTTGAGGTGAGCGGCGATGAAATTATTACAATGCCGCTGATGGAAGTTGCTTCACTTGTAAAACAGCACCATAATAAAAGTTACGTAAGTGAAATGCTAAGACGCATGGGGTATAAACCTTCTGAAAGCCCCTCTTCTAAACACTTTCCGCGAGTAATGGAAAAACGCCATAGTAGCGGCGAGATAATAATTGATAAAGAGTACATCCGCTTCAAAGGAAGGTATTACACGTTCACCAAAGGAACATTTATTAACGAAACCCCCGAAGAAATAAACGAATAGGATTATTAATAGTCTAAGCAGCTTTCTAATATTGATAATAATAAACACCACTATAACCATCAAAAAAACCACCATTAAAATTTTGCAGGCTTGAATGTAAACTTTTCCTTCGCTATGGCAGGAAAATTGCATTGAAACGTTGTGAACCAACTATAACAATTAAACATTATCACAAATTCAATTTGTAAATTCCTAACACCATAAATAAATGACGATTGAGCAAAATGAAGAAATCAGTGTGGCGATTGTAGATGACCACCAGCAGATGCGGGAAATGATACGATCCGTTCTCCAACAGTTAGGTTTCAAAGTAATCATATCAGCCCCGGACGGCAAAACACTAATAGAACAGCTAAACAGCGCGAAAAAACTACCAAATGTTTGCCTTCTGGATTATAACATGCCTAAAATGAAAGGCTACCAGGTAGCTGGCATAATAAGACGGCAATTTCCTGAGATAAAAATTGCTGCGCTCACCGCTAATGAGGATACAGAATCGGTAGTCAAAATGCTCCAAAATGGTGCTACCTCATACTTAATTAAGAGAAGTGATCCAACTGAATGGAAATTAGCAATTATATCTCTTGTAGATCGAGGCTTCTTTTTCTCAGATTGGATGGCAGAAATGCTGTTAAAACACTTTCAACAGAATATGCACTTTGAAACGGCTTAGTTTTAAAGTAATAATTTTATGCTTAGTTCATCATTACAATTTAAAATAAATTTCTAAACCAATCGATTATTGTGCTACAATGCGAAAAATTCCATTAATACGCTTTGATTGATGACCGTCGTGCATTGCGACATGGAAGTTGCCTGAAATTTGTTGTTGAGTACGGATGGCTATTTCAATATAGCCATCCGATATAGTTGGTGCCGTAAAATCCATTCCATCGCTATAAGCAAGGCCTCCATGTGTAACGATGTCAAATGTGCCTGTATCTGTAATGCCACTTAAAGCTAATGATACATACTCATTCTTATAACCATTCCCTATTATGTACCCAGTAGCTGAATTGTAGTTCCAAACAGCATCAATGGACTCAAATGTAATCGGGTCTTCATACCCATCAATCTGTACAATAATATCAGAATATGGTCTTATCGTTTGATCCTTTTGACAGGAAGGCAACACCGCTACAGTAATAAAAAATGTGATAATAATCGCAAGTAACTTCATTTTAAAAAATTTAATGATTGGTAGATAATCAAAAAAATAATTGAAATTACAATATTGCAATATTGCGATTATTTAAAGGACAAAAAAAGTTGCCTCAGCAACATTTTTTATTAATTTTAACTGGCACAAAAAATGCATTCAAAAACTTTCTGAAAGCAGCCCAGGTTTCCTTGTTAATGCAATAGCAAACACTGTTTCCTTCAATTATACCTTCTATAAGATTAACATTTTTCAATTCTTTCAAATGCTGTGATATTGTTGGCTGAGCCAAACCTAGCTCTTCCACCAAATCACCACAAATACAAGTATTCGTCTGCACTATGTGTTGCAAGATGGCTATTCTCGCAGGATGTGCAATGGCTTTCGCCATCAGTGCTAAATCATTTTGTTCCTTGGTAAATAAAGTGGTCTTAGTGGCACCCATTGATTGCAGTAATTAGATATTGCAAAATTACAATAATAAATCAAGGGCGAAGTTAAGACTGAGTTACAAGGCCTTATATTAATTTTTAAAGAAATTACCTCTTATTAACCAGCCGAATGACCTTAGCGGAGAAATTACTATCAGCGTCTGCATTTAATTGAGCCATCATTTCCAATTTATATATTGCCGACTTCAATTCTCGAATCTGCTCCAATTGTTTAGAAAAGACTTCCCTATCTCCTAAATTATTTAATGATTGAATTTCAGAAGAAATGAAAGATGAGTTTATTGGAATGCTTCTTGGCATTTTTCTATTTGCAATAAATTCATCCTCATTAAATGACTTTATCTCTTCTACATCAATTTTAAGTACACTTGCCACTTTATTCATTATCTGCAAAGCAACTATCTTCTTTTTTTCTAATTTCTCTACGGCGGGTTCCGTTACATCCAAAGCAAACGCCAGAGCTTTTCTACTAAGCCCCATAATTTCTCTGATTCTCTGTATATTTTCTCCTGTCCGCAAGTTGACATTTTTAAGAAGAGGTTGTTATGCCTTGCTTCAAGGCATAACAACCGATATTTTTTAAACAACTTAATTAGTAATCAAATCGTGTCCAATTTTTCCACCAAGTGTCACTTCCTCCAGGTGCGACAGCACCTCGGTAGGATACGCCCTGTAAGCCGCTGCTTGCTAACTTTCCTCCACTGACAGCACCTGAAGCTGCCGGGGATGAGGCGCTTGGCGTAGGATCAAAAGACATTCCTTCACCGTAGGGATTATTAAGACCAGTCATCGTGTTGTCTGTTAGGATAGAATTGTTCCATGAAGCCGTAGCAAAAGTGGTGGCAAAATTTAAGCCTGTACCTGTGGTTCCAGTCGTATCTAAAGGCTTTGCCATTCCCGCAATAATCAATCCTCTTAGTTCCATGTCCCCAGCAATAAAGGCATTAGCACTTTTAGAACCGTCAAGATAAATTCCTGTTGGAAAACCCATAAAGATTGAATTAATTGCAGAGGTCCGTGTATTTCTCCTTAGATGAGCTGCGCGTTTAAAATTTGCGTCTATTGTTGTCGAAGCATCTTTTTTCGGACCGACTACAGTAACATTTGCGAACACAGGTGCGGTGTATGGCATGTTCTCTGTTCCGCTAGCATCGTTGTCTGATTCAAAACCATTTCCACCTGATACATCCGCCTTGTTTTTATCTTTTACGCTGATAGCAAACTGTACTGTTCCACGGTAACCGTTGTCGGTATCAAAGTCATCATCAAGCGTTTTGTAAGCAATAATATGATGTAGCTTAACTGTGCCACCAAACATCTCAAAAGCATCATCAAAACCGTATGAAGTCTGAACATAGCTGATATCAGTTTTTCTACCTACACCACCAAGAGTTAAAGAGTTTAATTCAGAGCCTGGTTGGAATGGATAACCGGCATACTCAATACGCATATATTTAATGGTACCTGAGTTGTCATCATCGTCACTGCCTCCGTATAAGCCAAGCCCATCCGAAGTGTTGATACCGCCTTCGATCTCGCCGACTCCTGGTTGTCCATTAAAACTGGCATTTGTACCGGCTTTTCCAAGTACTATTAAACCGCCCCAATCTCCCGCAGCTGGAGAGGATTCCCCAGAGGTCAGGACAATTGGTTTGTCGGCAGTTCCGGTAGCATTGATTTTTGACCCTCTTGTAATAACCAGAGCGTGCTTTCCTTTTGTTGCTTTAATGGTAACACCCGGTTCGATTGTAAGCGTAGCTCCATCTTTTACATACACTATATTCTCAAGACTATAGGTTTGTCCGCTTTTCAATGTCCGGTCTTTTGTAACATCTTCATTTAAGGTCAGATCATCTGACACACCAGGATCTGTTGTCTTGTCATCTTTTTTACAAGATCCCGCAGCAAGTATGCCTACGATTGATAATGCGAATACGATTTTTTTCATTTTTTCTATTTTAGATTGTTTAGTTAAATACTTTATTATTAAAATTTGTAAGCAAAAGAGAGCGACATTCCAAAGCCAGATAGTTTGGAAATTCTGAGGAAATCTGAGGAAGCATCATACTTTCCATTGTCATTTTTATCTTGGTAGAAATTTGCCTTTTGGTTGAGAATATTTGATATATTCATTTTGATTTCAGCTCTGGTTTTTAGAAGTTTCTGTGCCACCTGAAAATCAAGAGTTGGACGTGGGGCTTCCCATATATTCGGATTTTGATTGTTACCTACGACGAAAATCCTACGACCGATAACATTGAATAAGGCAGTTGCACTTGTCCCTGTTTTCTCTGCATCAAACTGAATGCCTGCATTAAGTACATAAGGTGATTGTCCCTGCATGGGGCGATCTGCTTTCACCTCATTACCGTTGAGATCAACAATATCAAAATTTACCTTATTATAGATGTAGGAACCATTAGCAAAAAAAGTCAAAGGACTCAGCAGGGGTAAAATGAAGTCTAGCTTTTTACGTACTTCTAATTCCACTCCATAACCTGTCGCTGAAGGTGCATTCCCAAAAGTGTAAGAGCTTGTGGCAACACCCGTTTCATTGTAGAATTGCTCAATTGTATTTGTAAAATGCTTGTAAAATGCACCAAACGTAATTAACTCTCCGGCTCGTGGATATAGTTCATAGCGTACATCCAGATTCGTGATTTTCGTTCTTTTCAAGTCAGGGTTACCGCGAACAGCACCTAACAACTCAAAATCATAAAATGCGAAAGGTGAAAGTTCCCTGAACTCCGGACGAATCACCGTCTGCGAAGCACTTACCCTCAGATTGGTTTTTTCATTCAATTTATAAGTGAGGTTTAGAGATGGAAGAAAATCACCTACGGTATTATCGATGCTTGTTGGCCTGTTACTTCTAAAACCATCTACTTTTTGATTGTAATTTTCGTATCGCAAACCCCATACCAATTTAATTCTGCTACCGATAGAATTATTTAACATTAGGTATCCTGCATTCAAGAAACTTCCCGCTGTGTAATCATAATCTTTGTCAGTTAATTCGTTTATATTGAACTTACCAAGCCCAATATTTTCAGGTGCAAAAATTTGATCATTGGGCAGTTTGAGGAGATCGTTATTACCATCAACCATTCCAATAGGACGGGATGTAAACGTTCGGTCCTTATTTTGAACCATGTAGCCAGCCTTAATTGTGTGGCTATTCCCCCACAGTTCAAATGGCCTGGAGAAATCAATATTACCCATGAAAATATTATCTCTAAGTTCTGAGTAGAATCTGCTTGCATAACTTAATGCTGGCAATAATGTCTGCACACTAGCCGAATATGCCGGATCACCATCTGTTCTTCTATATTCCATTCTGCGCAGATCAGGCACAGATTCGTTTAAGCTGACATAACCAGCCGTCCAATTCACTTTCACTTTTGCCTTTGGCAAAAAATGACTACCGATTAATTGACTGGTAAGAAATTTAGTGGACTTAAAAGCGAGCTGATACGCCTTTATATCTGCACCGTAGTCATTATTCCTACCTGTTCTTAGTAATGTATTATCGTCACTGTTTACATTGAAAATATTCTTGAATGAAATTTTATTATTACCATCCAATTCCATTGTAAAATTGGCCAATGCACCCCACAATACATTTTCAGAATAACCTTCTTCTTTATAATCTAAAATTTTCTGGACGGTTCCCGACTGAGCATATAAAGCACGAGTATATTCCGTCTTAGCATTTTGCTTATTATAATTCAGTGCTAGGACACTCCCAAAACGTTTATTAAATAAACGTGTGTTAAAACCACCTGAAGCTTGAACATTAGCATTCAGTGGTGCTGATTTCTTATCATAAGACCAGTTATTGCTAAATTCTTTAGCCAATGCATAGCGGTCTGTTGCACTTAATTTTGACATGCCTGCTCTTGAAGGGTATGTCGATGGCAATGCCCTAGTTCCATCGTCTAAACCTAACCAATCTAATTTTCCTCCTTTACTGGTATAGAAGTCTTTTCCGATTGTCTGAGAATTAGAACCAGTTCCTAACTGAATGTTGAAGAAATTGTCTGATGGAATATCCTTTGTATTGATCTGAATAAGACCACCCGCAAATTCCCCAGGCATATCTGGTGTAGCAGCCTTATTGACAATTATATTATCAATCATACCAGCGGGGAATAAATCAAAGGAGAATGTTTTCCTGTCTGCTTCAGTACTGGATAATAAAGCCCCATTCAGCATTGCCTGATTATATCGGTCGCCCAATCCTCTTACAACAAGGTATTTTCCGTCAACTAACGAAGCTGAAGAAATTCTTTTTAATGCTTCTCCCGTGTTCTTGTCAGGTGATCTGCTAATAGCTTCTGCTGAAATGACCTGGGCAACGGTATTGGTGTTTTTTTGGAAAGCTATCAGAGAATTTATTGTTTCTTTTTTTATGGACGAGCGAATAACCACCTCGCCTAATGTTTTGTCATTGTCCGTCTCCAGAGTTACATTAACAGGTGTTTTTACGCCCGAGATAATCACTATATCTTCAATTACTTTTACCTTGTAGCCGAGGTATTGGATTTTCAGCGAATAGTTGCCTGGGGCAGCAGAAATGGAGAAGTCGCCATCTACATTTGTAATGGTGCTGAATGTCTGAGTTCCTGTAAGTGCGACAGTCGCACCTATTAAAGTTTCCCCATTCTTTCCATCCTTAACGATACCCTCAATTGTACCGTTTTGTGCGAATGCTAAAAATGTTGAAGCGAGCAGGGTAATAATGGTGAGTGTTAGCTTTTGTATCACGTTTCAATAATTTTTGCAAAGATAGCAATATCGCAATATTGCAATATTGAGTTATTGTTACCAAATTATTAACTTTGTAAGCACATCAGCAGTTGGGGTACTATCCAGCACGATTGGTGTAAATAGATCAACATGAATCAGACTCCTTTAGCCTTAATTTAACGACCCGCTTTAAAAAATATTTGGTTGTAAAAAATACCAATCGTAATATTGCAATTATATTATGGGACTTACTAAAACGGAAATCTTCACAGAAGAGCAGAACAGATTGGCCACTATGCTTAAAGCATTAGCTCATCCGGCACGCATAGCAATCTTACAACAGATCATAAAAGCAAATGCCTGTATCTGTGGGCAGCTGGTAGATGAGTTGGGGTTAGCTCAGGCTACAATTTCTCAGCATTTAAAAGAATTAAAAAATGCTGGCATTATTCAAGGTACAATAGAAGGTGTAACAGTATGTTATTGTATTGAGCCGACGGCCTGGAAAATTCTGCAACATAACATGGCTACCTTCTTTTCATCATACAGCCCTAATAACTGCTGTTAAAAAAAAATTCCATAAATCAATCGCCAAATTGCAATAATACAAACAAAGAATAACTGATTTAAAAAAACATCAAAATGAATATCTCAGAACTGAAACAAAACCTGAATCAAGTAACGGCTATCAACTTCAGAATGCCTGACGGCTCTTACTTGCCTGCTCACTTCCATGTAACTGAAGTCGGGTTGGTCACTAAACATTTTATTGATTGCGGTGGTACTGAACGCAAAGAAACGGTTGCCAACTTCCAGCTATGGGAAGCAGGAGACTATGATCACAAGCTTGCTCCTCAAAAGTTCCTGCACATCATTGACCTTTCAAGCAAGATTTTAGGTGATGAAGATTTAGCCATAGAAGTAGAATACCAGCAAAATACGATTGGTAAGTTTGGGCTTGAATTTGACGGGAATGATTTTGTGCTAACCCCTAAGCAAACAGCTTGCTTGGCGCAAGATGCGTGCGGAATTCCTGATAAGGCGAAGCAACCTCTGACCGAATTAGCAAATTCATCTTCCTCATCCTGTTGCACTCCTGGTGGCGGCTGCTGCTAATCTAATAGTATAAAGCATGAAAAAAGTATTAGTACTCTGCACCGGCAATAGCTGTCGGAGCCAGATTGCAGAAGGATATATCAGGCACTTCGCAGGTAATAAAGCGGAAGTATATAGCGCGGGCGTGGAAACGCATGGCGTAAACCCTAAAGCAATTGAAGTAATGGCAGAAGATGGTATTGATATCTCCGGCCATACCTCAAATAACATTACAGAATACTACGGAATAGACTTTGACTTTGTAATTACTGTATGTGACAACGCAAAAGAACGTTGTCCGTTCTTCCCGACCAAAGCACAAAAGTTTCATGAAAATTTTCCTGATCCGGCAAAAGCAACCGGTACCGATGAAGAAGTAATGGACGCCTTTAGATCCGTTCGGCAATTAGTAAAAGATTATGCTCAAAATTTCGTAACCGACCACTTAAATTAAAATCAAATAATGCCTGCTAATAACTGCGCGCCGGCGCATGAACGGAAGAAACTAAGTTTTCTCGATCGCTATCTCACCCTATGGATATTCCTCGCTATGGCGATTGGTGTTAGTATAGGATACTTTGTACCCAGCTCATCCGCTTTAATCAATTCCTTTTCCAGTGGTACCACTAATATCCCTTTAGCAATCGGGTTGATTTTGATGATGTATCCACCACTGGCTAAAGTCCGCTATGAAAAAATGGGTGAGGTATTTAAGAATACAAAGGTGCTTGGCACCTCTCTGGTCCTTAATTGGGTCATAGGTCCGATCTTAATGTTCGTACTGGCAATCACGTTTCTGAACGGCTATCCTGAATACATGATCGGGCTGATCCTGATCGGACTTGCCCGTTGCATTGCAATGGTGGTGGTTTGGAACGAACTGGCAGAGGGAAACCGTGAATACGCTGCTGGCCTGATTGCACTCAATAGTATTTTCCAGGTGTTACTGTACAGCGTTTATGCTTATGTTTTTATCACAGTGTTACCCCCGTTATTTGGAATCAAAGGACTTGAAGTAAATATCACTATAGGCGAAATTGCCAAGAGTGTAGGTATTTACTTAGGACTTCCTTTTGCGGCAGGTTTCATTAGTCGTTACGCTTTGATACGCTTAAAAGGCGAAGAATGGTTTCAACACAAGTTCATACCATTTATATCACCGATTACCTTGATTGCTTTGCTATTTACCATCATCGTAATGTTCAGCTTAAAGGGTGAGCTGATCGTTCAAATTCCTATGGATGTGGTGCGTATCGCTATTCCGCTGGTCATCTATTTTGCCATTATGTTCCTGGTGAGCTTCTTTGCGGGCAAGAAGATGGGGGCAGATTATTCGCAAAGTGCATCTATCGCGTTTACCGCTGCAGGCAACAATTTTGAACTCGCGATAGCCGTAGCGATAGGTGTATTTGGCATCAACAGCGGACAAGCGTTTGTAGGCGTAATCGGTCCATTGGTGGAAGTGCCTGCACTGATTGCATTAGTGAACCTCGCATTCTGGCTGCGGAAAAAATATTACGGTAATAGTATCCCTAAGCCAGTTGGAGGATAATGATCATTCGCAGGCTCGATAAGATACTAAACTATAAGTGCAAATGAAATTACAAATAGACAAAATAAGTACCCTTGGGCTATTTATAACAGCTATTGCATCCCCATGTTGTTTCCCTTTATTTGGTGTCATACTGGCTTCATTAGGACTGGGTAGTTTTGAATTATTTGGTGGATGGACTATGTGGATTTTTCAGGGGTTGGTTGTTCTGTCATTAGTTGGTACATACCTTTCTTATCTAAAACACCGATGCCTTTACCCACTACTGGTGGCAGTTCCAAGTGCTGTATTGATATTTGTAAGTTACCATTTTATTGAGGCTGATAATTGGACCGTGTATTTATACACCGGCATGTTTGGATTACTAATATCAGCTGCGATTAATTATTACAGAAACAAATTACATAACAAAAGTAAAGTGGAATTATACTCAACAATTACCTGTCCTTCCTGTAATCATAAAAAAATAGAAGAGATGCCTACTAATGCTTGTCAGTATTTCTATGAATGTGAAAGTTGTAAAATAAGACTGAAGCCAATCGCCGGGGATTGCTGTGTTTTTTGCAGCTACGGTACTGTAAAATGTCCTCCTATACAAAACGGTGAAAATTGCTGTTAAAACGAATCATTCTCACGAAAAAATAAATTATGGAAATCGCATTCATCACTGCAATAGTTCTCTTAGCCGCTTTTGTCCTTCTGGCTATGTTCGATGGGTTGTATCTGCACTTGATGCGCTATAAATTATATGCGCACACAGAAAGCAGAAATGAACACATCTCGCATACCGTGCGGGCTATCCTATTCCCCATCATCCTCTATTTCCTTTACCTCGGTACATCTGATACAGCATTCTATATTGGTTTGGCAGTCATAGTCATCGATATACTTGTTCTGGGTGCAGATGCTTATATGGAGAAGGATAGCAGGACATTTATGGGCGGGTTGCCACGTTGGGAATACATTCTTCACCTGATGGTGAATGGTTTCCATTTCGCCTCCATTGCGGTATTTATAGTGATCAAAGTAAGACTGGAACCTCATGGGCTAATGTTGGTTCATAACTTCCAAAATGTGCCGCAATTCCATTTATTTAAAACCATTGTGGAACAATTGATACCTGGTGGCATTCTGATGGGCTTACTACATTTTGCATTGCTATTCCCTAAACCAGTACTTATTTATAACCGCCTTTCTGCAAAACTAAAATGCTGCTAATCTGCATTAATACTTAAACTTATTAAAAATGAAAATCGCATTATTCTCAGACATCCATGCCAATCTTCCTGCGCTGGAAGCATTTTTTAAAGATGTAGAAACTCGCAACACAGATGCCATTTATTGCCTTGGCGATCTTGTCGGTTACAATATCTGGCCCAATGAAGTGATAGACGAAATCCGCAAGCGTGGCATTCCTTCTATTGCCGGAAATTATGATTGGGGCATAGGACGGTCAAGCGATGATTGTGGTTGTGCTTATAAAACGGATGAAGAGAAGGCCATGGGTAAAGTATCGATTTCCTACACCAACGAAATCGTAAAAGATGAGCAACGTAATTACCTGCGTACGCTACCGGCACACATCAGGCTGGAGTACCAGTTGAACGAGGAGAAATTTAATGTACTATTGGTACATGGCAGCCCAAGGAAGGTAAACGAATACCTGTTTGAAGACCGGGACGAGAAAAGTATGCTTCGTATTATGGAAGGGGCAAATGCTGATATCATGTGCTTCGGTCATACGCATCAACCATACCATCGTGTGTTAAATTCAGGAACTGAAGGCAATGATCATTTCCGTCATGCAATTAATATCGGATCGGTGGGGAAGCCCAAGGATAAAGATCCAAGAGGTGGTTATGTGATCCTGACGATTAACGAAGGAAGTTCATTGAATGACAAAGACAGCGTTCAGGTTGAGTTTGTCCGTTTTGAATATGATATAGAGAAGGCCGCAAAAGCTGTTGAGGACAGCCCGTTGCCAAATGAATACGCTGAAATGTTACGTAAAGGATAGGATTATGACCATTGCACTTTTTTCAGACATCCACGCCAACCTACCTGCTTTTGAATCGATGCTTCAGGATATGGACCGCCGTATGCCAGATGCAGTTTATTGTCTCGGCGACCTTGTTGGCTATAATGTTTGGCCAAATGAAGTTATAGCTGAGATCCGCAAACGAGGTATCGCTACCCTGAAAGGAAACCACGATGAAAAAGTTGAAAAGCTAAAGACCACCGCAGATAGTCTAAAAGAACCAGGTAAGAAATATGCCTACCATTTGATCGATGTAGAAGGAAGAGCTTATTTGAAAACACTTCCAGCACATATCAGGTTGGAATATAAGCTGAATGGTTCGCCTTTGAATCTTGTATTCGCTCATGGTAGCACTCGTAGTATTGATGAATACTTACTAGTAGATACAGACAAAGATTATATACTGGAGATGATGGAAGAAGCAAACGCGGATATGCTGTTTGTAGGACATTCCCACAAGCCTTATCACCGGATCTTGACTACAGCAACCGGACAGTTCAAACATATCGTTAACATCGGTTCTGTAGGCAAGCCTAAAGATGGTGATCCACGCGGATGTTATGTTTTGCTTACGCTTAATGAAAGCAGTTCAGTTTTGGATAGAGATAGTATTGGGGTAAGTTTTATCCGTTTTGAATATGATATTGAAATGGCTGCGAGAGCAATTGAGAACAGCATGTTGCCGATGGAATTTGCGGATGTGCTGCGCAAAGGAATTTAACCACATACTTAACGTCGATTAATAAGTTCACCAATAAAGCTCAAAGAAGATGAAGAAAGTTTTGGTAGTTCTAAATGGAATCTATACGTCAACCTATGTTCTTAATGGGGCCGTAAATCTTGCGAAGGAAACAAATGCCCATCTTCATGCTATTTTTCTAAATGCGGATCATAATGGAAAAGAAGGGGGATACTTTTTTCCGAATGACCTTGCGCTCACAGAAAACATCTTCACAGGTGAAAGTATCGCCGCCGAAAATGAGAAAATGATTGATGCTAATGTTACCATGTTTCAAAATGATTGCGAAACTACCGGAGTATCTTACACAGTTGATAAAAGAAGGAGAATGGCACTTAAAGATTTAGTTGATTATTCTATTTACTTTGATTTCATATTGGCAGATTCCAAGGCAAATTTCTATCAGTACTTTTTATCTGACATACTCGTTGATGCGCATTGCCCTGTAATACTTACATCTTCTGATATGAAGCAAACTGAAGATATAATTCTTGCTTATGACAATAGCCCCTCAAGTATGTATGCTATCAAGATGTTCTCTTACCTATTCCCAGAATGGAAGAATAAACAGTTGTATTTGGTACACGTAAATATAGATGACGAAATCGGGGCATCCTATGAAGACGAAATTAAAGGATTTTTGGCCTTGCGCTATCCCAATGTTACTGTGAACGTTTTGCACGGAAAGGTGCAAGAATCGCTCATTGAATTCGTTAAATCAAAATCGGCCAACAGCCTCGTTGTGATGGGCGCGTATGGAAGAAGTAGTCTTTCAAGGATTTTTCGCAGCAGTCTTTCAAAAAGGGTCTTGGAAACGACCGATGCCTCCGTTTTCGCAACTCATGTTTAATCAAAGGAATTTAAAAATTACAAAACACTATTTAATTAGCATCCGCCATTAAATCCGAAATAAAAATATGATACAATTCAAGAAAGTGGGTTTGTCCCTTACATTTTTTACAGGCACAATATTCTTAATGAGTTCCTGTAATTCCGGCAACGCTAATAGCAGACAAGAAAAAAAGCAGGCTGTTGGTAATGTGACAACAGAACAACTGTCAACAAAGCCGGTCCAGCCGATACTTGATAAGGCAAAACAGGATGGCAAAGTTGTTTTCCTTGTTTTACTGTCGAAAGACAAAGTAAAGAACCAAAAAATTAACCTACTAGCGCAAAGTATCCATGCGAAAATAGATGAATCTATTGTGGTAGATATGGACAGGGACGATATTGTTAACGCAGCGATTGTCAATGAATGGCAGCTAACTGGAATTATTCTTCCTGCTGTATTTGTGGTCTCTTATACCGGACTGCCTATAACGGGGTATTCCTTGGACGATGCTAAGGAGGACGAAATCATAGGCGCTATTCCTTCTCCCAAAACGGATGAGGCATACGCATCTATAAATGAATCTAAACCAGTATTCCTTGTAGTTACGAACAATTCATTCACTGACAGGGATATGATTATGGCCAACTGTAAGGCGGCTATCGCACAGTTAAAAGTCAAACCAACTATCGTAGAAGTAAATAAGGATGACACTAGGGAACAATCGCTGCTTACTAATTTCAAAATTAGTCCTGATACAAAGGCAACTACCGTTGTTGTTATTAATGCTGATGGTCAAACAACGGATACATACAATGGCTCTGTAACTACAGGTCAGTTGATTGCTTCATCGAAAAAAATTGTGAAGAGTGCTTGTTGTTCTTCAGGTAGTTCTTGTAAATAAACTATAGTAATGACCCTGTTTGATCTCGTAAAAAAAGAATTGTGGTACCGGAAATCCCAATTGATTTCAGGACTATTGGCAATTACCTTAGGTATTGCAGTGATTGTCGCCATTCGGTCAATCTCTGTTGTTTCAGAAAAAGCTGTCGCTGTGAAGTTGGATAACTTAGGTGCCAATATATTGGTATTGCCACTGACAGCCAATATTGATGATTACTACACTGCAGACATTGACGCACCTACTTTTTCTGAAGCTGCTGTCGGCAAGATTATGAGTTCAACCCTTCCAGGTATTGATAATATGTCACCTAAGCTATCAAGACGGATTAAAATAGGGAAAGAGCTTGTAGTGTTGACCGGCATTTTACCTAAAAGTGAAATCGCATCAAAACCGCTATGGCAAAAAACCGGGCTTTCAGGGAAGGCATTAAAAGTTAGTTGTGCTGCACCCAAAGAAGAAAATAAAGGTTCTATTTTGAAGGATGACAAATTACAACGTAGATCAGTAGATACGCTATCGGACAACCATTGCCTGATAGGCTTTTCGGCGGCAAAAAGGTTAAACAGAAATGAAAACGAGTCTATTGTTATAGAAAATAAAAGTTTCCTGATCAGTAAAATATTGCCGGAAACAGGAACCGTGGATGATGATCGCATCTTTGCAAATCTTCACCTGGTACAGCAGCTTTTGGGTACAGGAGCACAGATTAACAGCATTGAGATTATGGGATGTTGTAATGAAATATCTGACGGACTGCTCACAAAGCTGCGAAATGTATTGCCTGATACACGGATAACTACCATTGGCCAAATCGTCTCCACACAGATTGAGACTAACCAGATGATAAAGAAGATGATGTATGCGTTCCTTTTAATCATACTTGTGGTAGGCGGGGTTTCAATAGGCAATTTTATTTGGGCTAATGTAAATGAACGTAAGAAGGAAATTGGAATCCTTCGCCTGATCGGATACGGTAAAAAGCATATCTACCAGATTATGCTTGCCAAGTCACTTATTCTTGGTCTGATTGGAGGGGTGGTTGGATATTTTTTGGGCACCTTGGCTGCACTGTGGCTTGGCCCAATGGTTGTTGGAATCTCCGTGCCGGCAATTCCTTCTCTGCTTCTCATGTCTGTAACATTGTCTGTAGCTATTGCATTAGCTGGTGCAGTTGTCCCTTCCTGGCTTGCCGGTAAAATCGAACCTTTTGTAAACCTTCAGGATCAATAACTATGTTTTTAGCAATAAAGGATATTACCAAAATATACCAACATAAAGACGGGGCTGTAAAAGCACTAAACAACGTTACACTTCAGGTATCAAAAGGTGATTTCGTGACAATAACCGGTGCTTCAGGCTCTGGTAAAACAACGTTGCTGCTTACTTTGGGTGGACTGATACAGCCAACTGCCGGTTCTATGCACTTTGAGGGGAGATCTATTAATTTGAAAAATGACAGTGACCTGGCAAAACACCGTAAACTACACATCGGTTTCGTTATGCAGCATTTTGCGTTAGTTCCTTATCTGACTGCAAGTGAAAATATACTTCTGGCATTGAATAATAGTGAACTTAACCGTCAGGAACAGCAGCTTAGGAGTAAAGAGCTGATGCATCTTGTGAGCCTGGATCATCGTCAACAGCACTATCCCCGTCAACTTTCCGCAGGTCAACAACAAAGAGTAGCTATAGCGAGGGCTTTAGCAAACAATCCCGCTATGATCCTTGCAGACGAGCCTACCGGAAATTTAGACCCAGTTCTGGCAATGGAAATAATGGACACCTTGCGCGAAGTTAATCGTACTTATGGAGCAACGATAATTATGGTAACTCATAGCACGGAAGCCGCTGCCTATGGTACGAGACGATTACAGATGGAACGTGGGAGCGTTGCGTATTCAGATAGTCAATCAGAATCGTTATAATAAGAGATTATCTGGTAATTAGATAAAAATCCTGATAAATACAGTGAAATTTGGTGCGTTTGTAATTACCAAAGCGGCTATTTTTTAAGACAATAATTTACGATGCAGTCAGACAGGATTGCTTCTAATTCTATGGGAATAGCATTCTGCACGGCAATGAATTTCCATGAGCTGCCTTCAATACAGTGCAGTTCTACAATTATATCGTCACCTCTTAAATCCATTAGCACCCTGTATAAAACGGTATCATCAGGCATTCTTATTTCGTAAAAGTCGCAGAGGTAATAATCCTTTGTCTGTTCTAAATAAATGCCCTTAAAATGTTTGTATTTCTCAATGGGTAGTAATCTTTTTTTGTCTTCTTCCTTCTCCATAGTGATTTATACTTTTTGGGTATCTCCGTCAAGGTCTATTCATACGGGTGGAAGGGTTTTCGAGATACCACAAACATAGTCTTACGACTATAAGCGTTTGGTTATAAGAATGTCAAAGTAAAGTGTTTCATTTTTATGACTTAATACTTCAAAGTGTTTTTTATGTTGGTGAAAGTGGTTTTTTATGCCTTTATAAGCAAATATTAATTTTATAAAGCAGAAAACACGAGGGATTTCTCCCTTTATTTTTCGGGTTCATCTGTGTCAGCAATTTGCCAGCATTCATTTATTGTGCGCAGAATGTCTTCACGTCTATACATTACAAGGCTTTCGCTTTTTTCCGATTCAAGCAAACTGAATGGAGATAAGGAATAGAACCAATGGTTTTCATCACCTGTTGTTTGAGCTTTACGTTTTAGTGCATAGGTATAATGGTGGTAGTAGATTATCTCCTCTTCAAATTGCAATTGGGAATCCGAGTACTGCAAGATGTGTTCATAAAAATATTGGAAGTTAATCATGGTCAAAGGGGCAAAATATTTATGCTCCTGCTTCACATCCTTAATCCGTTGCTGATATACTTCATCCAGGTAGTCATTCAGTCCTGGTAGGTCGAAATAGATATTTGTCTGTACAATGACAGGGTAAAATATCAGGTCATTTATATCCAAATTCTCTGACTTAGCCAATTCATCAATTTCATAAAACTTCTCTTTATTCCTGATAAGATATTCGATGTTCCAGGCAAGTTGATTGATTCCTTTTCCTTTGTTATCACCACCTTTATTATCTCCTACAAACTTGTCATCAATTGCTTTCTTGATTGCATCGTATGAACTGGATTGGATTACATCTGTAGCCAACAGGTAATCCTTAAACTCAATTACAAATACATTCCGTCCCCTTCTGTAATAACAATCAGGGTTAAAGACTTCTTTATCTTCAAAAAAAAGCAGTGTTTCATTCGCTCTGCCGAAGCATTTCTTCATAGTATTTCTGAACAGTATTTCATCGGAGAACTCCCTTGAGATGGTTGATTTAAAACCGTCAAAATCACGGGCAACTTTCTTCACTCCTGACTTGCGATGAAAAGCAAATAGCAATCCAGTGACCAAAGAATTGTACAGATAATCCCAATGAGGCACAACATATTCATTCTTCTCAAATTGAAATAGCGGTTTCTCTTTTAAGCCCCTGTAATCTATTTGCTTGCTTTCATTATTACGAACTTGTTCCGGGTCAATTACCATTCCTTCAAATACTGGTTCCGGTTGATCTACCCGGATACGGAAGAAATAAGACATAGGATCGTCTGACTGTTCCCTCTGTAGGTTCCTAACGATCAAGGATTCTATCCGGTTAAGATATTCCTGTCCAGAGGTGCAGCCAAAGGATTGAAAATAGGACAACGCATACTCCTTATACTTTTCGTGGGATTCGAGGTAAGACATCAATGCTCTACCTCTGAATCGCTCATAAATAGGATCGGGTCTATTGGTAAACTCAAATTGTTTAATCAGGTGAGGCCACATGAGTTTGATAAGATTGACACCGCCTTCCGTTGCCGCAGCTATTATCGCCTCTTCATTTTTTTTCACTTCCCGTTGTACCATATCATCCGTGACGGCGATATAAGCTTTGAAAAAATTCAGTTCATCGGCTGCAAAATCTACCTTCCTATTTGCATCTTCTTCCCGGAAATTAATAAGCTCCCTGTTTACAAATTCAACGGTGTAAGGGATGGAAAATAATTGGTGCCGTCCTGATTGTATCAGGGGACGTACTCGTTCAAATATTTTCGCCCTAATAGCTGGCGTGATGTTTACAGTCATGCAATACAAAAGAAATTCCTGGGTATCAGTAGATTCACCTCTTATCGTCAAGGTGTCGTTGATAATGGCCAGTAAGCCAATTACGAACTTTGATGGTAGATTGGCAACTAATGAACCCACTTCAGGACATGGTTCATCGAAAACATGCCGGTATTCAATAACATTCACGAATCCCATAAAATTATTTCATCCTATTAATTATAGATAGCAAGTTCTTTCCGTGGCAATCTTTGTAGATCATACCACTACCGCAGGGGCATTGACTTCTTTTAGAGCCGTCATTTTGCAGCATCATATTTATTAGTCCCTTTAACCCATGCAGGTATTTCAAGTGATGCAATTGTTCCGGATTCATTATCTGGCTCAGGTCGTGGTAATTTGCACGATCACCTTCATTTCCGAACTGGAAAATTTTCTTACATACTGTAATCAAATCGTCTGCCAGCTTGTTATTGGCAATATTCATTCTAACGCTATCAATCTGTTTTCCTTGATAGTTCATGCGTTCATCTTCAACGAACAGGATTGATGTTACCGGAACTTGCAAACCTTTTGGCGTAAGATCAATCAACTCTTCTTCAGGCGTTTCCCAAACAGCGTGTGCTTCGGCTTCAATCAGGTAATCAGCTTTCCATACCTGCCATCCGCAAATGCATTTCCCGCCAGCTTCTTCAACCTTCTTTTTTACCACGCTAAAACAGTCAATTACTTTGGCACCTGGTTCCGGCTTTATTTCTACAATGAGTGGCTCGTGAGTGGCTTTCACCAGCTTCAGCAGTTTCAATAGATACGGGTCATTTTCTTCAGGTACAGTTATCATTTTTGAATCAAATTACTTAAAAAATATAGCGAGAGCTATGGGAGAAATAAAAACGCCAATACAATATTGGCGTTTTTAATCTGGTCGCAACGGGTCATTTGTTAGCTTACAAAACCGAAAGCATTATGTTGTTCCCGATATTGAATATTAACTGGCAAAATGCTGCCGTCACCTCTTGGATGATTTATCTGGAAGACATCGGTGCCGAAGTCCTGTGCAACCTTAGAACGCCTATCATGCGTAATATTTATGAGGTGGTAAGCTAACAGTACGGAGTAAGCAAACCGCCTGCTCCAGTCATCGTAAGAAATATTCTTTAACTCCCACGCAGTACCACTATAATTATGCAGCCAAATCAATCTTTCCTTTTCATCGAATGAATATTCTGAATGGGCGAAAGCATTTCTCAAAGAACTATGGTATCCGTTTTTCATTACCTGGAACAAGTTCAAACCTTTGTTCTCAAATCGCTGTCTGATTTCATTTCTGATAAATTCATGTTTGCCCATCGGTGGAACTGTAACGTTCCATTCATATATACCGTCATTACAGAGCAATGCCATACGATACATTCTTTTCAAGAAAGGTTTGGCCTCCCATACATGGGTATAGATCATGAGTTCCATCTGTTGCCTGATGTCACTGTCTTCAACCCTGCCAGTGCCGCCTTTGGGAAATGTGTAGAATGTTTTGAGAAATTCAACAAAGAACTTAACCCTTGTTTCATCAATATAGAAATCTTCCCTGCTGTCAATCACATACGGTTCATATTTGGGAGTGGTATGCAGGTATTCTTCTTTAAATTCGCCATCTGCTAACAGCAAAACATAATCTGATGGATGGTGCTGTCTTATGTAATCAAATGCTGCATTCAGGCTATCCTGAACGTCTTTGTCGATGGCTGCAAAATCCTGTTCGGTTATCATAATGTTGGTTTATCCGTTGTTTGGTTTATTGATGTTGCTCTGTTCTATTCAGCCGGCCGTTCTCATCGAATGAGAACCACTCACCTGTAGGTTGTTTCCCTTTATAGTAGCGTATCTCTTTTATTTTTTGCCCCAACCTAACCTGACAGCCGTCCATAGTAGCGGTGAGCCTTTTTCTGCGTTTCGTTGGATTGTAATAAAATTCTGTGATACTGCATAAAGAGTCATTTAAGTACTTTACAATTCTCAATACAGAGTTGTCACAAAACTCGTAATCATCTATTTTAATCGTATTTCTGTAGTGACTTATGCTTTGCAAGCCCCCGCTTTCATTCCATAAAATGCAGGTGCTATCTAACTTGCCATGCGCGTACTTACAAATCTGCCTTTGTCCGCCGTTTTCATACCATATGCTGTAATCTCCATTCGCTTTATCATCTGCATAGGTTGCATCTGTATAAAGCTGCCCGTTCTCATACCACGATTGCCATTTGCCTTCAATCTTTCCGTATTTGTTATAATGTCGCCGCGCCTCCAACTGTCCGTTCAAAAAGTAGGCTTCATAGCCTCCAATGAAGTCATGATTCTTTACACTACATTTAAAACGTGGCTTAGTGGTATCTCTATTATACAAAATCACGTAGTCACCATCAGGAATAAGATCGAGCTTTAAAACGAACCACCACTTTCCATGCCCATCTGAAACTTGTTCCATGCGGGTTGAATCACCATCAATGATGCTCACCTGGCTATAGCCCAATGAATAAAAAACAAATAAAAGGAAAATGAGGATTGTAGTTCTCATAGTTAAATTGCCAAAAGAATTTGGCAGAATAGAATTAGTAAGAAAAGGTCAGTTTGATCCGATTAATCGGGCTGCTTATTCAGAAGCTCTACTACCTTATCACTAAGCGTAGTTATGTTTTCCATTAGTTTCAACATCATCTGATTTTGTTGATCGTTCACGGTCTGATAGGTATAGTTGCCATAAACCATTCCCAGAATAGCACCAGGTGAATTGTTGCCACTTTCGATAATGTTATTGGGTGTGACAGTTAATAACAACAAGGGATTTACATGCAACACCTCAGCAGCACGTTTAATAAAATCAAGCGTGAAGCCTGTTTCACCGCGTTCATATTTTGAGTAGGCTGATTCTTTTAAGCCCAGGCGTTCGGCCACTTCTATTACCTTTAAATCGGCCATTTTCCGGTACAGGTATAGGTTTCGTCCAATGGCTTTATCATCAAGGATGGGGCTGGCTAAGTTCTCTTCTATCATTACTATCTGAAATTTTGAGTTTAATATTTCCTTAGTATAATACTAATTTTCAAAAGTACAAAAATAGCCCCTCCTAAAGTCTGTAATTGTATAAAAAATATTATGTGTATGTCTTTTGATGTGATAATCCCCGCTACGAAAGTGGTGCTTTACACATACAAAGTGGTTTTTCTTCCTTTTCCTTGCATTTATAGATTTTTTGCTACATATTTGTTAGACTATATACCTTGAAAGAATCCTGTTTGCCAAACATCTATGATTAATTACAGATCACTATGCTTGTGAAAAGAATAGTGGCACTATCTGTCTTTGGGCTTTTACCCATTTTTGCTTTTAGCCAGATAAAAGAGCCACAAGTGCAGCCGTCAACTGGTTTTCAACCGGTTAATATGTCCGCATCCCAGCCATCCTCATTTCCTCAACAGAATAGACCGGCCACTGCTCCCCAATATCCAAATGCTCCAGTAAAAATGGGTGGTACAGCGGCTGATGTTATAACCAGCACTAATAATTCCCAAACACTTGCTATTAACACTGCTGTAGCACAAAAGCAACAGGAAGTGCAACAGCTCATCAGGAATATACAAGCAGAGCAAAGGCATTTCGGGGGAAAAGAATTAGCGGCATATAATAGACCGACACCAAATCCTGAACGCACCAAAGATTTTCCCGCTGCGCTGAAGCACCTCGATGACATGCTATCCGGGAAAACGAAATTATCGGTTGCTGATGCTTACTATACTGTGGAAGCCGCTTATGGCAATCCTTACCTCAGCAGGCAACAATACTATGATAACATTAAAGAATCTGTAGTCTTTATCCGAAAGTGGATGATGGAGAACAAGCTGAATCCAAAGGACAACTATATGGTTCAGTACGCGATCCGCAAATTCATGTCTGAAACGCTTACCATCTACAACGGAAAGGATAAAGGAGATCATGGTGCAGCAATAGACATGGTATCGCATAATCCCTACCATTATGACTACAATGATTACATGGGCGAAAAAGATTACAGAAACCTATTCCTCACCAAATGTCTTGCTACCGGTTTCGGACAATGCGCATCCATGCCAATAGTTTATCTGGTATTAGCGGAGGCATTAGGTGTAAAAGCCTATTTGAGTTTTGCGCCACAACACTCTTTCGTAAAGTACCCTGATAACGATGGAAATATCATCAACTATGAACCTACATCAAATTGGGAAATAACGGACAAGTGGTATAAGGACAATATGTTTATCAGCGGTGATGCAGTTGCCAATGGCATTTACCTGGATACGCTTAATAGCAAACAGGTGGTAGCTAATTGCGCTTTTGATCTCGCCATTGAATACATAAAGGTTGATCTGACCGGCAATGAGGATATTATTCTAAACTGCCTGAAAGTTGGTACCCGATACTTCCCAAAGAACAATAATCTTCAATCGCTTTTCATTTACAGTATGCACCTGAAAACGATGTTGCGTGAAGAAATGCGAAAAAACAACATTACGAGCCTTGATGATATTGACAAAGTACCAGCAGCAAAGAAATATTATCAGGAATACTTAGGCACTGAAGCCTATATCGCAAAGCTGGGCTATCAGGATATGCCAGCGGGTATGTATGAAGAGATGTTAAACCAGCAGGAATTTAAAGGCAAAATACAGAAGGAATATAACGTGAGCGGTAAAGACAAAAAGAACCTATTCTCTAAAACTGAAAAAGATAGCAGACCATGAAAACCATAAAATACGCCGTATTATTAGCTGCTTTCTTGCCATTAAAATCAATGGCAAGTGCTGATTCAACTGCAAAGTCTTATTTCTATGTAGCCAAGCAACATTTAGAAAGTATGCTTTCTGGAAAGGAGCAGATGAGCTATGAAGAAGCGATCTACCAAATTGAGAATGCCTGGTGGCAAGGCGGTATTGATAAAGCCTCTTATAAAGCCTCTTTGGATGCGCACACCGCTGAAATACTTAATTTTGCTGTAGCATATCGTGACAGCATAAAATTGAATCCTGTAAGAGATTTACTCGAAACTAAAGAACAGAAAATCGAAAAGTATAAGAAAGCATTGGTGAATCAAGCTATCTATAGCCACATAACAGATACTTTGGTCTTTCTTAGGGGAAATCAGTTAGCAGCCAGGCAACCCTTTACTTATTCAACAAAAGACCCATTCGGCACAACAGACTGGACAAACACACAGGTGGTTCATCTTCTGAACAAGGATAATGGAAACTGCTTTGCATTAGCCTCATTGTTCAAAATATTTTCTGAACGCCTTGCTTCCGATGCTAATCTTTGCACAGCGCCCGGACATATATACATACGTCATGCTGATGATAAAGGAACAAGGTTCAATGTTGAATTATCGAGTAAACATGCCTTCCCCGGCACTGGTACATTGGAAACACTGACTTACACCCCTGACGAAGCAACAAAAAAAGGGATCGCGCTAAGGGAGTTGGATATAAAGCAATCCGTTGCTCTTTGCCTGGTTTATCTTGCCAAAGGCTACGAATATAAATTTGGAATAAAAGACGACCCCTTCATGCTGGCGTGTGCCGAAACGGCTTTACAATATGACGATCACAATCTTAATGCTATGCTACTAAAAGCAGAAGTAATGGAGAATGGATTGGTAAAACAAAATAAGACCATAGTACAGTTAGGCAATGAAAAAGCATTTCAGGATTATCAAAATTGGATCGGTCATATCTTCAGCTACGGTTATAGGGAAATGCCTTTTGAGATGAAGAACATTATGATAAAAGGATGGACACGAGATACAATCGTTACCTTATCTCAGCAAGATCATACTCCGTCAAGACTTAAACATGCGACCCTGAAAGATACCCGTTATGCTGGCCTTTCATGGGGATTGTTTGATGAAGAAATTAAAACAAAACCACTGGAAAGATATAGCAACACGGTTTTCGATACAAAGAAAATGAAAGTAGTTGCATTCCTGAAGAGTGATGTTCTTTACAACCAGTACAATTTTGATCCCGTAGTATTCGCATGGAATATTGACCCACTTGCACACATGTACCCGTCAATATCACCTTATGCTTTTTGTGCCAATTCGCCGATTGCTATTTGTGATTTAGATGGACGTGTTTTAGTATTTAAAGGTAATGGAGCAGATGTTGATAGAGCCGTTACGCAGATGCAGTCGGCAGTAGGTGATTTTTATACGGTTGCACGAAATAAAAAAGGCGTTGTAACAGTTGTTGCTAATCCAAGTGCAGTAGGTAGTCCTTCAATTAAGCAGCAAACAGCAGCACAGGTCTTTATGAAAGTTGCAGACCCAAATGGGAAGAAAACGACTATTGGAATTGTAAAAAACAGCGATAAGGTCAATGTAGGCAATTTTGAAACAAGCCAAATTGATATTGGCGATGTTCAGAAATATGACAACATCAAAAATACCAGCGGATCGCCTACAGTGTATTCAGGAAGCGGTAAAATGATCCATGAAATTGAAGAACAATACCAAAAACAAGCATTAGGTGAAACGTCATATCCCAAAGCGCATAAGCAAGGTATATTACAGGAGAATGCATACAATGGTTCAACGAGAGCCACAAATGGAACTGGAGAGCAATATAATATAAGCCAATTAAAAGTGGGAATACCTTACGAGGAAATGACTGAAACAGTAACAGCAAGTGACGGGAAGCAAGTTAAGGTTACACAATCCTATGACGTTACCAATCTGCCTCAAGCCCAACAAGGAGCAACACTTCAAGAGAACTTAAACTCAGTAAAACAAACCGCACCATGATTTTTAGCCTACTGTTTTGTTGCTTTTTCACTCAAAAAAGTGATACAACCATCATTAAATTTTGCGACACAGAATATAACTTAAAAATAGCGGATGTTGAGAAGTTTGCTCTTAAAAAGCATGTTCATTATAATCGAGGGGCGCAGGCGCTCGGTAAAGAAATTTGCAGCGAATGTTTTGAAAGTAAAAATGGAAATAAGGTAGTATGCCTTTCGACAGGAAATAATGTAAATACCGATTCTGACAATATCGATAGTACTTTCAAAAAAAGGCTGGGTAATACGAACGCTACTTTTTACCTCATTCATAATGACAACTTCAAGTGGTGGGAAGCTGTCTTAGAAAACGATGGTTGTGACATAAAATGGACATTGACCTTTAAAAGAAATGAAATGCCTTACGCTGAAGAGTTTATTAAGTCGACTTCTTTTGAAAAATGATTGCCAGTTATAGAATAGTAGTTCTGAAATAAACTCAGATTAAGGCAATGTGGAACTTTGTTTACTTAATAGCATTATTAATGACCAGTATAAATGTTTATGCCGGTACTAAGAAAATGATATTCTGCAAAAGTGGAATAGAAATAACAATTACCAGTAAGAAAAAAATTTCACTCGATGATCAATGGTCTGAATATCCAAAGTGGGAATGTGGTGGTAATGTTTATACAGGCTGTACCCAATATATAAAAGCAAAAAGAGGCTCGTTATCTGTATGCTTCGTTTTTGCTGATACGATTCCGAATTCTTTTGTGAAAATTGATAGTTGCTTTCAATCGCTGACAATCGAGAATAGACTTGTTAACCTTTGTCGGCTAACTGTGTATGGTAATAAAATGTTTGTCGCCAAAATAGCTATTGGGAATCACATAATTAATTTGACTTTCAAGAAAGAGGAATATGATTTTGCAATAGAATTACTTCAAAGTATGCGCATTTCTCAAGTAGAACCAGACTGTAAAAGCAATACCCCGACAACACCTTCAACGCCTATAAAAAGGGACACTACTTCCCATAGGAGAAATGTGATAATAATAGATTGATATTAAAAAAGGCTCACTGCAAAGTGATGCCTTTTTTAATATACGGTATGTTACTGAACAATATTATGAGGAACAAACCTCATGGCCTGCGTATGTTCTAATACGCCATAGCTGGTAATCCCAAATAGCTTTGCATAAGGCAGAAATTTTGAACGAAAAGAATTGTGCAATAATTGTATGTCAGCTTTATTTGCTTCCGGACAATGCACTACCGTAAATACACTAAAGTTTGTTGCTGCATCAGGAGCTACCGGCATACATGGTTGCAATTCCGTTTGTCCATAGGCATATTGATGTTTCACAGATAAAAACATGCTAATGCTATCTACAGCTTTCTTTAGAATGTTCCATACCCTTGATTCAATAGAATTACCTGCGGTCAAATCAGCGGTATAATCTTTCAGCTCTATGAGCCAATAAATATTGTCACCGGCATTGTGCCAACAGGCATCCATCTCTTTGAAGTTATTACCGCTAAATTTCCTGTACCCGGCGCAATCTGCAAAGCGGAAATAATTAGTGTCGGGGAAGTTGAGGGTTATACTGCTTTCTGTAAATCCAGGCATGTAATTATTCGCTTTTAAAATCCTAAGTCAAGTTTAATTTCTTCATCTGCCATTCTGATAGCTTCATCAGATATCGCATTTTCAGGAAACTGTTCCGTTAGATCATACAAAGCATATTCTACACTCTTTCCCTTCTCTTTATTTAATGTATAACAGTTGGTTTTTATCGCATCCCGTTTAGCACATAGGTACATCTGTTTCAAAACAAAATAATTGTGGGTAGCTATGAAGACTTGAATACCTGCTTTAGCCATTAACATCAACATTTCTACAAGTTCTCTGGTAGCTTCAGGATGCAATGCAGTTTCTGGCTCATCCAAAAACAAAACGGAGTTTGCATTAAGTTGTCTGTTTCGTATAAGTGTGGTCAGGATACCGATCTTCTTTACGCCTTCTGCCGTGAGTTGCATCTGAAACTCTGCATTACCTTTCTTAAAGATAAAATCATCATCATCGCCTTGCTCAATATGACCTTCAAACAGGTCTTCCAGCTTTTGATTTACGCCTTTTAGCTCCTCGGTAATGTTGCCTTTCTGCGTAGGCACTACAAGTGCTTTTATCAGGTCAAGATAGGTATCATCAAAACCGGGGATATGCAAGTTGTCCCTTGTCGCTCTTATGGCCTTCAGTGGTGTCAACACCTCCTTTGCGGGTATAAAAAGGCAACGGAAGTTTTCATGAATTGACTTAATATTTTCCTGCCCGTCAACAATTGTGTTATTGGTAGTTTCACCAAACGAAAAGTGCAGGCGATCACTATACCCTAACTTTCCATGTGCGAACTCGATATCTACAGACAATTTATCTTTTGACCCTTTCGACACAAGTTCACCCAAACCTTTTTTACCAGGCTGGAATGTGTCGAATAGTTTTTCGGCTAACTGTTTCTTAAAACTAATCTCCTGGCTTTGGCTTCTGCGGCTATAAATATCTACAGTTTTTGCGGTAGCGTAAAGTAGTTTTAATAGCCCCGTTTTACCTGTATCATTCTTTCCAATGATTACATTAACAGGTGCAAAGTTTTCACTCTTAAAATTCTTGTACCCCATAAAATTATGGAGTGATATAGACTTAATCATACAAAGTCGCTATTTAGTGCTTGCAAGGGTAAAAAGTATGCAAAGATACTATTCCCTTTCTATTAATATTTCCTATGCTTAATCCGTTATTGTTCAGGAAATTTTCTTCTTAAAGAACTTCCTGATTTCCGGCATTTGTTCATCAATGTGATCTCTAATGTATCCCTTTTGCTGCATGTAATCCATCGCTACTCCCGATACCTCATCAAGTGACAAACCCTTATTAGCAGCAAACTGCCTTAGCCCCTTTGCCCTATCCTCATCTGTCTGATGTCCGGCAAAAATACCATCGTCAGAGCCAAAGCAGCCTGCGATTTTTTGTTTCACATAATCCAGTGCCTCAGCCTTCAGCTCACTACTATTTGCCATTTTCGTTTAATGTGATAAAATTAAAAACGCCAGCATTATGTTGGCGTAAAATTTAGGTATGTCAGAAATTATGAAAACTATTTACTTCTCTTCATCCTTTTCTTCTACATCTAATTCTCCAGCTTTAATACGGTATCTTTTTAACTCGTCTTTCAAATACTGAATATGTAAAAGATAGCCAGCAGCAACTTCATTTGTCTGAGTATTTGAACTTGTTCCGGGCTGGTTGTTTTGCGAATAGGTGAAAATTTGAGTAATCTCTAATTCCAAGACCTGTTGTAGTGTAACCTCATAGTGATTGCATAATCCGATAAGTTGATCTAAGGTAAACGATTCATAAGTTCCAGTTTCAATTCTGCTTATAACCGATGCTTTCACGTTTATAGCATCAGCGGGAACGTCCTGTTTTTCGCCCTTTAGGTGCCTAAATACACTAAGATTCTTACCAATAGTGATTCGCAGCGTTTGTGAATTTATAGTTTCTTTCATATTTAGTGAATTTCTATCCAAATGTACAAAAAATTCCTATTAGGAATAAAAAATAACGAAAAAGACAAATTTACCTACATTCTTTCTTGTAGATTTGATTTTTCAACGAAACAGATAATTTAATCAATATTAGATAACTCAATGTAGAAAACATAATTTTGCGACTTCAAAAATATTGAAGCATTCGCTTTGAATCTCGACTCAGTAAAAGGGCAAATTTCACAGAAAGTAGAGATGATAAGTAGAATAGCTCACGTCAAAGGCGTGGGCTGCTCTCTTATTGTTCTGTCTTTCGGCCTGCCCTGGCTTCTGAGTCGGATAATACGTAGGGCACCCACGTTCTTTTTTTGTTTTATCCAAACAGATTAGTTCTTATCTGCTTATTGTCTTCAAAGCACACCGACATATTAAGGGGTCGCATTCCACAAGAATGTATTTGTTAATCCTTTAATATAATGTCGGCATGAATGCGAAGCATTTACTCTTTCCAATTTTGTTCGGCGGCCTATGTTCCGCCACTAAACCCTCAAAGGCACAGGCGTTTTCTAAACACCCACAACAGTCCTTGTATTTTTTAGAAAATAAGGGACAAGTTACCGACCAGTATGGTACACCGCGTAATGACATCAACTTCCACGTAGGAGGAAGCGGGCTGAGTATGTTTGCTGGTAGTGGGCAGCTACATTACCAATGGGCTACCCCTACCGCAACACGGCCTGATGAGATCAACACCTATCGCATGGATGTTGACCTGGTCGGCGCAGATCCGCAGGCAAAAGTCGTCACCGAACAGTTACAATCTTATTTTGAGCGGTACTATCTGCCACAACTCGGTGAGCAGGGCGCAACAGTTCGTGCTTACCAAAAGATCACTTACAAGGAAGTGTACCCGAAAATTGATTGGGTACTTTACATAAAAGGTGACAATGTTGAGTATGATTTTGTTGTGCGTTCCGGTGGCAAGGTCAGCGATATAAAGCTGAAATATAGTGGTGCAGCTCACTTATCCATTGATAAAAACGGTAAACTGAACGCTATTACGCCGATGGGAACAGTTACCGAGAATGCCCCAGTCAGTTTTCAGGAAAATGGCACACCTATTGCCTCATCATTCGTTCTGCAGAACGATATTCTTAGCTTCACTACCGCCCCACATACGGGAACACTTATCATAGACCCCACATTAAGCTGGAGTACCTACTATGGTGGAAATATAAATGAAACCGTTCGTGCAGGCTGTATCACCGGGGATAGTTATAACAATAGGTATTTTGCTGCTCACACCACCAGCACAGCGAACATAGCTACTACAGGTAGCTATCAGGCAACATTAAGCGCATCTACAGATGCCTTCCTTGTTAAGTTTAACAACGCAGGTGTAAGACAGTGGGCAACCTATTATGGAGGGAGCGGAGCAGACCTTGCATTAGGAACTACCTGCGATCCCTCCGGCAATATTTATCTTACAGGCTATACCTCCAGTGCTGGCATGGCCACTACAGGTAGCCATCAGGCAGCAAGTGGTGGTGGGCAGGATGCCTACCTCGTAAAATTTGACACTTCCGGTTCCCGTTTGTGGGCAACCTATTACGGCGGTACGGGCAGCGATCAGGCTTATGGCGTATCCTGTGACGGGAATTGGAATGCGTTAGTTACAGGTATTACAACAAGCACTGCAAGCATAGCCACAACAGGTTCATTTAAGACAACCAATAGCGGTGGCACAGATGCTTTCCTTGTTAAATTCAGCAGTACAGGTGTAAGGCAATGGGCAACATACTACGGCGGTACAGATGTTGAGCAGGCACAAGGTCTTGCCTGTGATGATAGCAATAATGTGTACCTGACAGGCTATACCATGAGTACTTCCAATATAGCAACTACAGGTAGTTATCAGGCAGCTTTGGCCGGTGGTGAAGATGGCTTTCTTGTAAAATTTGACAGTACGGGTAGCCGCCAATGGGCTACCTATTACGGAGGTTCAGCATCAGATGAACCTAACGCAGTTAAGTGTGACGGTGCTGGTAACGTCTATATAGCTGGTACAGCAATAAGTACAACCAGCGTATCCACAACCGGCAGTTTTCAGCCTGTTTACGGCGGTGGTGTGGGCGATGCTTTTATTGCCCGATTTAGTAAAACAGGGGTGAGGCAATGGGGAACCTATTACGGTGGTAGTGGCAACGAAGCTGCGTATAGTCTTGCCGGTAATGCTCTTGGCAATATCTACCTAATTGGATCAACAACCAGCACCAGCGGCATTGCCAGTACAGGTGCCTATCAGGATACGCTTGGCGGCATTCAGGATGCCTTCATTGTCAAATTCGATACAAGCGGCACCCGTATCTGGGCAACTTATTTCGGTGGTGAATTGGCAGATGTGGGATACGGAATATACTGCAATAACTATTCAAGATTATTCATAGGCGGCTCCACAAAAAGCTACACTGGCATCGCCACCTCCGGCAGCCATCAGGCTGCTTATGGGGGCGGTACTTTTGATGGATTTATTACGGACTTTAATGATTGCATGGTAACGGCACCTGCATCCATAACTGGCAATGACACTATTTGCAGGAACGGCACTTATACATACAATGTTCCTGCCATCGTAGGGGCTACCTCTTATACATGGATAATGCCTACAGGTTGGTCAGGCAGCAGCACTACCAATAGTATAACAATTATCGCAGGCGGTAACAATGATACTATAAAAGTTGCTGCCAACTTTATGTGTGGCACCAGTACCATTATTCAAAAGCCAATCACCATTAGCCCATTGCCAACCCTTAGCCCATCAGGTACTATCAGTATCTGCAATGGGGACAGCACAACTTTGGCAGCAAGTGCCGGAACCACTTATGTTTGGCTACAAAATGGTCTGCCGATATCAGGCGCAACAGCAGCCACCTACATAGTCCATACCGCAAATCGGTATGCTGTAGTAGTCGGCAATAGCTTTGGGTGCGCGGACACATCTGTGACAGATACCGTAATTGTACACCCCAATCCCGTACCCGTCATTACTGTTAGCGGCACCCTTTTAAGTACAGGCAGCTATGCAACTTATCAATGGAAGCGCAATGGTGCCCCAATTACCGGCGCTATTTCAGGCACCTATAACGTAACAATTACTTCAGGTAACTATGTAGTGACCGTAACAGATAGCAATGGTTGTACCGGAACATCTGCACCGTTTGATGCAACTTCATTAGGGATATTTAATGCTAACGGCAAAAACGTTATGGTAAACCTATTTCCTAATCCTGTAACGGATTATCTGTACATATCTACCGATGAAAAGGTAAACGTATCTATCAGTAGTATGGAAGGGCGCAGGCTTGGCTATTATGAAGACGCGCGAAAAATAGATATGCGTAATTTTGCCACCGGAGTATATTTGCTGCGCATAACAGATAGGAACGGTGCGCTGCTCGGCACTGAAAAAATAATTACACAAACAAACAGGTAGGGGCTGACTACCATGCCGGAAGGGGATTCGATCCCCTCCGGCTTTTTTTATTCCATAAAATATACTGTTATGAAAAAAATACTGACGTTCATTGCTGCCTGTATGTTTGCCACGGCTTCGGCACTGGCACAAGGGGAACAAAACAAATGGACATTCGGGGATCAGGCCGGACTTGATTTCAGTGGTGCAACCCCCGTATATTATAGCAATAATCTTTATCCGGGTTATGCCGGAAGTGCTAATATTTGTAATGCGGCAGGGCAGATTCTTTTTTATACCAATGGCTTTTGGGTCTGGAACCGTGACCACGAGTTGATGCCTGAGCTTACTGGTGGTATTGGCGGCTACACCACTCCGATATCCCCGTCTGTAGGCTATCCTGCAATAATGCCCACAGGAACCGGTTATGCCACACAAGCATGTGTTATTGTCGCAGCACCCTCCCATCCCGGTATCTATTATATTTTCAGCCTCGGCATAACTGGCACTTTGTATTACTCCATGATCGACATGAGCTTGCACGGTGGTAAAGGTGGTATTATGAGTGGAAAGAAGGGTGTCTATATGGCTTCCGGACTGGCTGAAAAGCTGACTGTAGTAAAGGGCTGCAATAATATATGGGTGATGACAAGATCAAGATCAATCAACCAATACAAAGCCTTTGAAGTAAATGACACCGGCTTAGTAACAACGCCTGTTATTTCTAATGTTGGTAATTTACCGGTTACATGGTATAGGAGCGGGGTAATTAAATTTTCACCAGATGGTGCAAAAATGGCATCAGCCTGCAACCTTGAACTCAATAGAAAGGGGGGGCTTGAGCTATACGACTTTAACCGGCAAACCGGCATCCTGTCCAACCCGCTGGTACTGGATAGCAGCAGCACTGTAGGATACTACTATGGTGCCTGTTTTTCACCGGATAATAATAAGCTGTATGCTTCTACTTCGTCTTTTTCCGACGGTACAACATTCTATGCAGGCAAGGTTCGCCAGTTTGACCTGAGCCTTTCTACTCCGGCAGCAATCATTTTGTCAAATACAGTTGTGTTTACTGATTTTGTTTATGCGCTGAACCGTTTGGGCGATCTCAAAAGAGGCGATGATGGAAAGATATATTTCAGTAGTGGTGAGCCTGCTACCTCAACACTTCACCGGATTAACAACCCTAACACTGCGGGTATTGCTTGTAACGCAGTCGCCAATGTCATAACCATGCCGGTAGGCACCGCGACAAGGGGAATGCCAAATGATATAGCTTTTATCCTGCCACCGGATAGTATTCATCATTCTAAACAGGTCGCAGTATGTTTCCATGATTCAGCAACGATCACAGCAGATAGCGGCAAGAGGTATTTGTGGGATAACGGAAGTACCAGTCGCAACCGGATTGTCAACGACAACGCTACATACGTGGTCAGTTATATCAATACAGATTGTAAGTATGAAACAGATAGTATAAGGGTACGGTTTATACCCCTGCCCAAAATCAGTCCGGCTACATATAGCTGTCCGGGTAAGCATCAGGGTAAGGCATGGATAAAGCCATCAATAGGTGATACTACGACTTTCCTTTACCGGTGGAAAGATGCCAGCAATACAACTCTGCAAGAACATTCGAGCAACATCGGGGACACCCTGAAAGGTATGGATTCAGGAACTTACTTCTTACAGATTATTACACCTTCAGGCTGCGATACCACTTTACAGATAAACAGTATTGCTTTACCGGTACCGCAGGCATCTTTTAATGCAGACAGTATTGCCTGCAAGGGTGTGCCAGTTACATTTAGCAATACCAGCACGGAACCTATCTGGAAATGGTATTTCGGCGATGGCAATGTTTCCAGTCAGCAAAACCCTTCCTACAGTTATGGGCAAAGAGGCAGCTACACTGCTTCATTGGTAGTAACGAATATCGAGGGCTGTTCGGATTCGGCCACAAAAGAGATCGAAGTAAAAGGACTGGAACTGAACCTTACCACGGATAAAGACCTTGCAAATAAAGGGGAAATTGTCCGCCTGCAATCCTCCGGTAGTGAACCATATACCGTAACTGCATGGGAGCCGTCATTTTTGTTTCCTGATCAGACCGGCATCAATCAAACACTTGCAATAGATACCAGCCGCATTTTTATAGTTACAGGTGTTTCAGCATACGGCTGTAGAGCGAAGGCAACTGTAGGAGTTGCTGTAAATCCAATGGTATTTATGCCCAATGGATTTACCCCTAACGGCGATGGGTTGAATGACCGTTTTCGCCCGGTAAGTACGGGCTACATTTTTGTCCGGTATTTCGAGATATACAACCGCTATGGCCAAAAAGTATATACCGCCGTTGGAAAAGGCGCGTTGGAAGGATGGGACGGCACTTTTAACGGGCAGTTGCAGGATTTAGGCACCTACTACTATCATATAAATATTGAAACGAAGGAAGGTGGCACTATTTCTTTGAAGGGTGATGTAATCTTATTGCGTTAAGTAATTGTAAAATCAAAACCTTATCCATGCAAAATGCGTATATAATAATTATCTTTCTTCCATCACAAGCTAAATGAAACGAAAAATAACCCAAAGGGAGCTAAAGGCTATCCGCAATGCTATTGAAGCAATACCCGGAAGATATGATACCGGCCATACTTTGCAGGTAGCCATCGCCTTACCCCATGCCTGCGATGATGAAACCTTACAATATGCTCATCAGCTTATTTTTGCCTTACGAAAAGTAAGCTGCAATGCGAGTATCAGCTTTGTCCTTACTTATCCTCGTGACCTTACTCACGATAAGCCTTATGAGGTGTTACCTTATATACCGGTAGCAAGCCCTTGCATAAGAGTGTATGCACAACAAAATATCATAGGATCAAACCGCATTCAAAAGACAAGGGATAAAATTAAAAATTGGTGGTACACGCTTTGGCTCCGTACTGCCGTTACTGAAAATTCAGCCGCATAAACCTTATTCAAATAATACAAAAGCCCCGGAAATTTTCCGGGGCTTTTGCGCTTTTAAAATGTTTACAAATAATTATTTCACGATAACACGGGCATGAGCGGCTTTCCCTGCGGACAGATCAACATTGATAATGTACATACCACTGCTTAAACCATCAGTACTTACTGCGACACGCTGCTTACCCTTGGTTGCATTATGTGACAGGGTACGTACTACCTGACCAACGCTGTTTACAACAGTCACTGTTACCTGACCCGCTTGTTCTGTAGCAAATTCAGCATAGGTAATACCATGTACCGGGTTCGGGGACAATATCAGTCCGTTGTTATCGGCCATGTTCATTCCCTTAATGCCAGTAGTTCCACCTACACGGCGTTCTTCAGGGCAATAGCTAATGTCCTCAATACAATAATTTGCCCAACCGGCGCCCCAATCAGTAGCATTATCAAAGGCTCCCCTGTAGCTGGCTGCATCAAAAAACACATTGCTCAGATCAGCGGCAAGATTGTAATGTGGGATAGCCAGGTCATAACCTGAAGCACTCGTATTTAGCACGAAAGAAGGCGAAGTGGTGCAAAAATCACCACAGATCGTACTGCTCAACCCAAGTTCTGTTGGGCTAAATTGATTATTTCTCTGCCTGCAAGAAGAAGGGGAAGTGCCAAGCATCCAATCGTCAATATCAGTGGCGCAATTAGCTGGCCATACAGTGAGTGGATTATAATCCTGTAGATTATTATAGTAGGTATTTTCTGAAGCATTCACCGTATAGTTAATGTCAGCATTGTCCTTCGCAAAATCTTCCAGGCGTAATCCCTCGCGCCATCCAGTAATAATACTGTTATAAACACCGCCCCCGGCATTGTGATAAAAGAGGACGCCATACTTGAAATTACTGTTGTAAGAAGTAGAACCACAGTAGCCAGGCCCGAACAAACTAACATTTGATAACACAGTGTGTCCATCATCAGCTCCGGCAGAACTTGCATAGTTGCTACCTGCATCGTTATTATTGGCGAATACAATACCATTGGATAAGTCACCGGTACTTACATAGGCCAAAGGGTCAAGACGCAGGCCAAGAATATACTGCCCTTTGGAAAGGTTGCCATGAGTAGCAAGTATATCACTTCTCTTCGCATTAACGGATATAAAATACTTAAAGTTTACAGTACCTCCGTACAATTCAAGTGAATTTTCGGCTGCATTTAAAACCTCAACATGATGAAATTCCGTTCCGTTACCTATTGAGTTCATGGACAAACCATACCTCGGATATTCAATACGCATGTATTTAAATACACCTGAATTGTCACTGTTATTCGTGCCACCGCCCGTAACGGAGCAATCACGATTGGTCGAAAGGGTGATCGAATTGCTCTGATTATTTTTCGCATATCCTAAAACCGCTATACCGCCCCAATCATTAGGCGCTCTCCAGGCAGGTACCTGGTCGGATGTAAACACAACAGGATTCATAGCTGTGCCCTGCGATACCAGTTGCGCACCACGATCAATAATGAGGGTTCCTCCGGATGCTTTCTCTCCCATGATTGTTGTTCCTGCTGGAATGGTAAGGGTGTTGCCAGAAGTTACGTGAATACAACCTTCCAACCGATAAAGCGTACTTGCTGACAAGGTTGTGTTAGAAGTAATATTGGATGAAATGGAAGTGAAATCACATTCCACTTCATGTTGCGCCATTGCTGGTACGGTTCCTATGAGTGAGGCTATAATTAGCCCATATATTTTTTTCATTTTAGATGAATTAAATTTGTTTGTGAATTGGTGCGGATAGCACCCTGTCAAGTGGAGTTCATTAGCTTGCGAGCTAAGGAGGATGAATACTGTCCAGCACCATTTCCAAAGTCCCTGTTTGTCGCAAGCAACAGGGACTTCTTTTTTTTGCTTTGTAAAAGCAATATGAAATAGCGGGGTTTTCCATCTTTCAGCATTTTAGCCGATAAACTTTTTTGTACAATCATGCAAACACATAAACAACTTTTCAACAACAAAGGTGATGTACAAAATTTAGATTCTATGGAAGATATATCCCCCGATCTTGAGGGATAAATCCCTTTACTATAAAGGATTTCGTGAGATTTAAGACTTAAAAGAAATAATGCTATTTACCTGCCGGAATACTCATCGGTCAGCACAAGTGCAGGCATTCCCTGACCTGTGATCACCGCCTGGGAAATATAACCTTCCTTCTCTTCAGGAAGGCCACCAGGATAATACAGCGATGAAGCGATTTGCAAGCTGTCTATTGCAAAAGATTGCGTCTGACGTATTTTATTTGAGTAGCGCAGTAAGGACTTGCCGGATATGGGTGTCATAATTCCCTTGCAACGAAATGATTTTACGATCGTGACCTCAATCACCTTTCCTGCTTTGTCCCTTATCATTGCCATCCTGCAATCTATTCCTGTCAGTTCCGCTTTATTATAAGCCAGATCAAAAACACCAACGATCATCCAGTTATAACCTGGAATACCTGTCTGTTCAAATACCCGTTGAAAGATATTGTTTCCTGCATTGAATCCTGTGACCATAATCTGCTCCCCTTCCAGCTTGCTGTTTAGAAACAGATAGGCAACCGATGTTTCCAGGTGCTGTGCTATTGCCCACTGCGCCATAGCCCGGAAGCCGTTACTATTGTCCGTTAGGTTAAACGTCACACCGAAGTCGGTATCATTTTCAATGAAGACGGGGTTAAACTGAAGGTCGAAAAAGGTAGCCCTTTTTGTTTCAATAGTAATGCCGTCTAAGGGTGTTGATAAGTTTGATATAGTCAACCCGTCCGTACCCGGTTGTAAATGTGCATTGCCAACAGGATAATGTTTAAGCCCTTTAAAGGTTATAAAGTCCGTCATAGAAAAGCGGTTATTGATATAAATCAGGTTATTTAAGGGCTGCAAATGTTCGCTGAATATTTTAATATTCTTAGGGGATTAATCCCCCGATTTTGCAAACACGCGCCCAACCTTCATTTGGTCGCTTTTCCATAGATAAATGTCATTAAAAACGTCGTAAAAAGGGGTGATTCATAAAAGATAATTCGTTAATAAACAAGGGATTTATCCCTCGATTTTTTCCAAACAATCCCAATACATTTGCGGCTTAATCACTAACCTGTCACCCGTGATTGAGCGTATATGATGGACAAAACAAAAACCAGTGAACCGATCTATGTAGCCTTTGCAGAAGACCACATGACCGTAAGAGAAACCATACCCCTTTACCTTGAAATGCAGGGCGGGATCAAGGTGATTATCAAAGCGGCGAATGGAAAAGATTTATTGCAGAAAATAGAGCGTAGCGAGATCAAGCCCCAGGTGTGCCTGATGGATATCATGATGCCAAAAATGAATGGCTTTGAAACTGTTTCAAGGTTAAGGCATAAATGGCCGGACATTAAGATACTGGTACTATCAGGATTTCTGCGGGAAGAATACATCATTAAAATGATCCGCTCAGGTGCTAATGGCTATTTGTCTAAGGATTGCCATCCCAAAGAAATTAAGAAGGCTATTGTAGAGGTCATGCAAAATGGCATTTATAACAGTGAAAACTTTACGCCGAAGCTGATTGCGGCGGTAAGGGATAATGAGATAACGATTCCGAAACTAACGGAAAAAGAAATGCAATTACTTAAATGGTGCATTGAGGATATGACCTATGCGGAAATAGCACAACACATGCAAACCTCACAGAAAAGTATAGAAGGCTACCGCAATAAATTATTTCATAAGCTGGGCGTTAAAACAAAGGTCGGACTGGCCATGTATGCCGTCACCTACGGATACGTCACAATAGAACCAGGTATCAAGCCACAGTAAGATTTTTTTCACAGTTTAAATTTAAATAACATGAAAGTGATTACACTTTTAGGGGTGACTGCTATTGCCCTGTATCTAAGCTCATGCTCCACCAGAACGGTAGAGTTACCTGAAGGCTATATTGGCAAGGACACTGCCAATAAAATGATCGAAAGCTACCTGACCAGTATAGCCAGTGATACGGCTGACCTTCCGGCTCCTACCCTTAATTCGCTGATTATGGATGCAGATCTGCTTCGTAATTATCTCAGTAACCAGGAAATCAAAAAAGTCAAGGTCATGTTTGCCCATAGACTTGAATACATTAATTCAGGCCATGCAGGGCAGAATGCCGGTTTACGCAGTGATGCACTTACCATCATTCTTGCAGGATACAATAAGGAAGGCAATTACATCTTTGCACCTGGTAGAATGGTTCCTAATCACGCTACACCGTGTCCCCGCAACTGCCCTGATTTTGGTAGCGCATCCAATAATCTATTGCAGTAAATTTGCCGTTTTTTATATGACTACAGGGCTATCACTGATATACAGAATAACTATTTTTACGGTGGCCGTTTGTATTATTTTCAGGTACAAACGTGTAGATAAAGCGTCTAAAATAATTTGCTGGCTAATCTGGCTTGGGCTTCTTACGGAATCCATAGGTTATTATGCTGCCAAAGTGTATCGGAATAATTACCCCGTTTTCAATATTGCCTTTTTTGCGGAGTTTACTTTAATGAGCCTTTATTTCGGCTACAGTAATGAGGTGCTAAGAAAGAAAAAGATAGGTATTTATATTGCGCTGTCCGGCATTGTCCTCGGCCTTATAAATACCTTTTCTTTTCAGCCGCTTTTCACCACATTAAATTCTCATCTTCTTTTCTTAGAATGCCTTGTAGTAATGAGCCTTGCTGCATTATCATTCCACCATTTACTTATCGCAGACGATGTAAACATGAAGCTGCAAAGAATGCCACAGTTCTGGTTTCCCTGCATCCTGTTGTTTTACCAATGTGCGACGCTTTCCACATGGGGCATGTATGATAAGTTAGGAAGTAGTGATGCTGAAAAAGCTGCATCACTTGACATTTCAATTCTAACTATTAATATTATCACTTACCTGTCCTACGGTGCTGTCTTCTTTTTTTACCCCAAAATGAAAGTCCACTATGTTCAATCTTGACACCAACATGATTCCTTTTGCAATCACATTAACGATGATGGCCGTAATTTTTATTTTTGGCATCATCGCCTCCATGATTATTATTAAAAACAAACAGAACAGGAAGAGCAGGGAATACATGCAGGCACTGATTGATGAAAGGGAAAGAACGATGTACAGCATTTCTTTGGAGGTACATGATAACCTTACACAAATGCTTTCTGTTGCAAAAATGAGCCTGCATCTTGTTCCCGATGTTGTCTTACCTGGTGACATAAATATTGTAAAGCAGATTGGCAAAATGTTGGACACCCTTATCATTGACACCCGTTATATCAGTCACGCCCTAAACCCGGATTATCTAAAAAAGAAAGGCTTGTTGCCATCGCTGGAGGAAGTAGCCAAATGGGTAAACGATTCTAAGAAACTTAGTTGCAGGATAATGATTGAAGGAGAAGCTACCCGGCTGGACAGCCAGTTAGAGCTAATGGCATTTCGGATTGCGCAGGAAGCGATAAACAATACAATAAAGTTTGCAGAAGCAGATTGCCTTGTTATACGGTTGTCCTACACGGATAGCACCTTTCAAATGGCCGTAACAGACGATGGTATCGGGTTCGATACCAAAACAGATTCTTTTGAAGAAGGTGTCGGCATGTTGAGTATGCACCAACGTGCCAAGATTGTTGGCGGGCAGATTGATATCGTTTCCGCTCCTGACAATGGCACTTCGGTTATACTCAACATTTCCAACACCAATACTAACGCTTACGCAGCCTGATTTAAATAGATAGAGACTACCAATCGCCCTTTTCGGCTTTCTTCCTGATAGCAGCTTCCCATTTATCTTGTTGTTCCTCTATACTTTTTTTCGTTTCTTTAAATAACTCCCGTCTTTCGGATTCAAAAGGATCGAAAAATGTCTTCATGATATTAATATGACCCGATCTAAGTGCTTTGTCATTAAGATCAAGCGATAAGCCCCTGTAATTAAAGTGGCCTATAACTTGCTTTATTCCCGATTCATCAGGCTCCAGTGAATACTCAACGATCCCATTAGTCTTGAAGGTATTCCATTTAAATTCGCCGAATTGCATTTTGCCACCTACGGTTGCGATTTCGCTGTCTTTAATAATCTCCCTCAATAGATGAAAATGAGTGTAGCCAGGCTTTTTAAGGGCAATCAATTCTTCCGCTTTAATAATCGCATTTGAATCCCCCAAATAAATAGGTGTATTAGTTAGTACCATTTCATCCTTTTTAAAATACACCGGTTGACCAGGTGCATCCTGGAAAGCGTAAAATTTGTACAATTTGAATACTGCTGTTTCCAAACAATAGCCACCAAAGAATACAGAGGATAACCCACATTCATTATGGATGCTCATGAGTGGCCTGGACACCTGCTCATAAACACCAAAGGCAATATTGGATAGATTTTCGATTGAAATATCTGACTGGTCGGGAACAGCTTGAATGTTGGACAGCACCTCCCCAATTGTATCAGCCAGAATGCTGCCGTTTAAATAGCTCCCGGCAAAGCATAACCCATAATTAGTCCGATGTAATAATTGGGGCTCTTTATATGGGTCGTCATGCGGAGTAGGCGCATACACTTCAACCCCAATTTTAAAAATTTTCGTTGCTTCATCAGATGTTACTTTCTTTTCTGCATCTGTCAGCCTTGAATCCGAAGCCAAATAGGCTGCATTTCCATTTCTCCATGCTAAACATAGTGTCATAATACGTCTTGTTTTTTTATAAATAATTACGGTCATTAAACCCGATTGAAGTATTATATATTTATAAAGGAGAAAGTTTGCACTTGCCCTGAAATAAATATTCATAAACCGGTTTATCCGATGTTCTACCCGACCAATAATCATGTATCATATTTGCCGCTTGTAAAAATGTTGCATTGTTTGGGATCAAATCCCATAAGTTCATATCTCCCTTAAATGGCGTTCCGCCTTCGATAATTTCTACTGCTACAATTTGTGCTATAGATGTTGTCCCAGGAACACTATTCTGGTCGATGAAATACTGGCAGTCTTCAGGATTGCCAAACAAGAAAAAGGACTCTTCCCGGCTGGGCTTATCAATGTGTTTTGCAACCCTTACCATCTCGCAGATGTACTCCCACAAATAATTCCCCTCATCGAATACCTCGATTTCCATTTCAAAAAGAGATTCAACAAATGCAATCAAATATCTTTCCTCAATATAATACCCTCTATGGTTTTCATTTTGGGTGATCGCAAATAGCTCGAACTGTTTGTCAACTGAACGGGGCAGCGTTGGTAAATACGCATCGCCTTGTAAAGCCAGATTGTTATTTATACTAAAGAAGAAATCTAAAGGCAGATCAAGTTCATTTGAGTAGCGGGTGATAAGGTCAAGCAGTGGCTCGTGACTATCTTTATCACAAAGAGTTTGGCTGTAATTCACAATAGCCGTATCTATTGTTACTTCCGAAGATAATGGGTAAACAACTTTGTAAAATGTCATTAAAAATGGGGTTTGTTTTTGATAAATTATTTGGTGCTATCCGATTTTGGTTGATATATCAGGAGTAGAACATCATCCTCTTGCTTTACTCCTGTGATGTGTTCATGAATCTTGGGATAGTTTATAATGTAGCCCTTATATCCGATTACCCTAAGTATCAGAATATACAATAGGCGATGAAGCATAATTGAGATATAATGTAATTCCAGAAATGCCTTCTCATTCTTTCTATGGTCAACCGGCATTCTACCATGAAGAAATTCGTTTCGGTTTGAGATACATTTTTCCTCTTCTTCACTCAAATTATAATCCAGCCATTTAAATGGTGCTGTAAGCGTGTCGGTACTCGTTGGTTTGTTCCAATCGTTGAGTCTATTGTTTAAAATTTCAAATTGTTTTTCGTCAATAACCTTATCAAGTTTCAATTTCGTTAGCACTTCATCCATGACTGGTTTTACCGATGTATTGTACAACTTCTTTTCTACTACTGGTGGACGTTTTTGGGCAAATATTCCCTTTATAACATGGCAGATAGCTTCAAACGCCACACAATAGGCAGCAGCCTTAACTTCCGGCCTGCTGACATTCGCCTGTAAAATCACAACAGAAGCCCTTGAAAGCCCTTCATGCTGATAAAAAAGCTCACAGAGTTTGCAAAAATGCTCATTGCTAAACTTAGTGAGCATTTTTTTCAAGCCGTCTTTTCCCATTTCGTCTTTTGCAGATACACCTGAATTTTCAGCAAAAGCTATTAATGCACCAACCGGGTTATAAGTAATCATTCCATAACCTGTTAACAAAGATTCACTGAGCGCAGTATAATGAAGATTTAGACCACCTTGAAACTCTATATTGTCAGAGCAAATAGTAAACCCTTCATTCAAATGTAAATCGCCCTTTAAAAAACCGTATGCCTGCAAGATTGTATTTGCAGCGAGCAAAAATTTTCTATGTTCCATTTTCTGCAATGAATCAACTCCCCAAAACTTTTTCTTGTTGATCTTGATTGAAATTAAATGGAAGTACAGGTCTTTAAAATTGACATCCATAAATTCACAATTGCCGGCATTAATATCAGACTTAAAATTTCTATGCTCAAAATCAGCAAACGAAAAATGCACATCAGGTACAGGAATCAATAGCCTGTGAAACTTATTATCAAGATCGGCAGTGGGATCACTATAAAGTTGACTGATACTCCCTGTTACTTTAAAGTCGCTTTTTGTATTTATCGGACTGAATCCAAAAAAGGAATTACCTTCTTTAACCGTAAAAGTCTGCCCCTTCGGTGAGGTAATTTGATAGGGCTTTTTATTTTCGTTCGGTATAGATGCAACCTTTTGCGCATCGCCATTGGAAGCCAGTAGCACACAACTTAACCTTAACTCATTTGCAGTTCGGGAAATGAGTGCTTCCTTTTTATTTAAAACAGGAATGTCACTCGTGATCGTCCATTTATGCCGGATAAGAATAGGGTTAATCAGAGAAATGGTATCAGCGAAGTATTTACTAATAACAGATGTTTTTATCGGTTCCATAATAGGGTTAGGTAAAAAATAAAAAGGATACCTGTGTTGAACAAGTATCCAAATTTAGTTATTATAAATGAGGTGTTATCAGCCAACATTTAGGCCGCCTGAGCCGGGCTGTCCGGTAATATTGCAGCAATGCTGATTTCTCCGGGTGGTGCATACCTTCCCTGTGCATAAGCCATACCATCTTCTACACGGATAAGCACGTCCACATCATGCGCAAAAGTCTGGCCACCCCTGAAATTCCCGCCTTTGGTAGCATGGAAAATACCAAAAATGGATGTACGTGGTTTGTTGGATTTAATCAGGGATTTAAAGGCCACTTCATCCATTCCGGCATCGCTCACGCTGTCCACAAAAACGAATTGGTACATGCTCAGATTACCGGGCAGCTTATTGGCAAAATCCAATCCCGGTACATTGGCACGGTTGCGGATCACTTTATCCTGCAAGGTATAACCATGTCCTTCCTCAAAGGCACAATACAAAACCTTACCATAGCGTGTAAACTCTTTAGCCATATCTATGGCCACCGTAGATTTTCCCTGCTTGGGTTTACCATAAACCATAGCTGAAAATCCGGGTTCAGGATCACCGATCAGTTTCCGGTATTTCCCCTGCAAACCCATTGTCCTGAACTTCTGATTGACAAGTTCATTGGCAGACATAATCTTTAAATCCTCGCCTGGTGCGTCAAAAGGTATTATCTGTGCGGTGCCGGAAAGTCCTGAATGCTTTGCAGCTTTTGCGCCTGATGCCTTTACTCCTGCATCCCGCAGACGCATATCCATGATTTCGGTATTAATATCAAATCCATAATTGCGGCCTGAGCCGCTCAGTGCTGCGCTACCGGTCACTTTTGCCGGGTTCCGTAATAGCGACATGGTAAGCTGCCTGGCCTGAATTAGCTTTTGAGCAATTGTTTTACACAGGCTGGGTGCTACGGTATCGCTAAAGGCACGATCTAACTCGCAATCCTGTAAGTTCCTTACCTTTTCCTGAATAAGTTTATAGATCACCGCATTCTGGCTACGGGTGAATCCTGCCAGGTCTTTATCACACGGGCAGCCGAATACCGCTATTTCACCAATCCCGTTCAAGGCATAGTCATTCAGGTTCACTACATCATTTTCGCTGTTCAGGTAGGCTTCAATCGCTGTCTTCGCCTTCCTGATGTCCTTTGAATAACGATCATCGTCCAGCTTACCGGAACCAGCAGCGCGCTCGATCCGCTGAAGCAGTTTGCCAGCGCGTTCTTTCATACCAGTTCTGCCGGAGATATTGACAAACTCCAGCATGATGCCAACGCCTGCCGATTTCTCTACGCTGTCTGCGATTGCCTTATACGCCTTGAGTTTAGCAGCAGAAAGGGTCAGATGCAAAGCACCAACCGACCTGGCTTGTTCCAGTGCAGATTTAAGCCCGTTATTCATCGTGGCAATCTCACTCTTGTATGGAGAATCCTTTGTCACCTTACGTTCGACAATTGCCTTATTGAACGCCCTCCATATAGAAAGCACCTGGTCATAGGTCTTATCCTTATCGTGCAGGCTGATGTAACGTTTTACCAATGCTATATCAGAAGGGATGTGTTCTACAATGGCAGCATCTACTTTGGGTTCTTCCGGTGCGGCTTTGGCAGGCTTTTTTGCTTTGGTTCCCGGCTTTTGCACCACTGTCTTTGCTGCCTTCTTAGCCGGTGCTGCAGGCGATGTTTTTTTCTTCGGTTCTGGCGCTGGCTGCCCCAGGAATTTTTCCATTAGCAGGAAATAAGCATCAATTGTCGTTTTGGCAGTAGGTGTGCGATCATATTTGGCATTCCATTTTTGCGTAAATGCTTTGCCGGTATTTAGCCCGTCCGATGCTTTAGACCAGTCTATCTTTGCTTCTGCTTCTTTGTAATTGTGGATAGTGATTTTCATAAATCTTATTGTACGGTGAGAATAATTGTAATAATTAAGCAGCCTTTCCGTAGAGTTCCAGCTCCAGGGCTATAATGACAGTTGCGGCTTCGGCTTCCAATTCCAGTAATTCAAGTTCTTCCTCTTCTTCCTGGGTCAGCGGTGCAGGTTCGGGTTCCGGCATTTTGATAATCTTGCGGTCGGCATATATTTCGTCTTGCTTAACATATTGCAATTGCCCGTTGGCAATATCAACAGCGCAATTGTTGACTTTCTGTATCACCCTGATGAGTTCGTCCAGGTTCTCCAGGTTTACAAAGGCAACCATCTTATCCGCCCGCTTCTCAAAATTGTTCCCCTCTACCAGCTTTAGTATCTCTTCGTTAAGGAACACGTCACCACTGCTGGAACGGGAAGCCGAAACGATGAGTTTAAAAGATGAACTGCTGACACGGAATATCCCGATACCGGTATTGGTGTTGATGGAATTTCCATTGGTAAGGGAGCGGATCAGGGGGAGTGCCTTGATAATCGGTACCGAAACTTTATCCTTTAGCTGTTCATACGGATTCCAGTACTCGGACATAAGGATGCCCTTTTTCACCTGCCCATCCAAAGTCGTATAGCTGATGAGCTTACCAGGATGGTCAGCAAAAGCCTGTAGCAGATTACCGGTGATGATATACCTTATCTGCCGGTCAACATAGCTGTTATTGATCCATTGTTCCCAATTATCCAATAAGGCAAACCGGTCTATGGGATCGTCCTTGTCACTTGCGCCGATTATAGAAGTAATTGCTTCTGCGTTGGATGCCGGTATAACAATATACTTGTTGCTGTTAGAGATCGCAAAACGCAGCTTGATATTGGAAGGCGCAAAAGGGTTTTTCTTTTTCCAGTCAATCAGATAGCCCACAAATACAGATGGCACAAGATCAACTTCGCCGATATAGCGAACGGGATAATTCAGTACCTGGCCTATATAAAAGAAAGGCAATATCCTATTGAGGTACAGTTTACGATCAGATGCTTTTTTGGTCGCCTGTGCCAGTTTTTTCTTTCGGGTATCTTCCAGTTCTGCCTCGCGTTCACTGATTGCCTTACGCCAGGCTTCCATATCCTCAGACAGCTTTTTAATTTTCTTTTCCTGCTGTACATTCTTGAGCAGTTTATCTATCTGCTCATTAACCTCCTGCTGTTCTTCTTCGAGGATCACGCTACCATACTTCTGAAATTCATTTATCAACTCCTGCTGTATCTCCAAAGCCGTCCTGCCACCAAGCGAATCGGTGAGCAGGTTATTGAGTTCAGTTGCAGTAAAAGGCTTGCGAAGCACATTTACATTTACCTTTTCCAAAATACTGTCCTTGCCAAAAACGCTTTGCGCCCCTTTGCCCATTTTAATAATGCTTGTGGCTACCGTTTCGGCTTCGAGGTTCATTGCCTCTACTTCCAGGTCATATTCACCGGTCTGCTTCAGGTACTCGATATACTCATCATATTTCAGCGACATTTCATCATAGAACTCCTGTTGCATCTGCGTGGACAGCACTGCCACCCGTCCGCTTACTTTAACAGCAGCATCTACAAGCGAATCATTCTCATTCCTTTTGTCGGTACCTTTTATGGCAACCGGGTGATCCAGCAGATCGTTTATATCCGGGCGTTCGGCAAGGTATTCTGCAACCAGCTTATCCCCGTATTTATTGAGGAAGTCCGGCACACTCAGGATTTTGTTTGACTGCCGCTGGTTGGAAGTGGTATTGGCATCCAGGCTCTTGAGTTTACGTTGCAGGATCATCATCATACGCAGTTCGGCAGGCACCGCAGAGGTAACATAATCATAGATCGGCTTAGAAATCTGCCCGGTACGGTTGATCCTTCCCCGCTTCTGTACTTCCGTGTTGATGTCCAGTTCTGCCTGCAATACGATCATAACCCTTTGCTTCACCGCAGTCGCAGGGACTTTGGCAGTCGGTATCGCATGAGCGGACGCGCCTGTAGATCCTGCCTGATTAATGAGCAGTACATCGGCTTCGTTATTGTTGAACAGCCGGAAAGCATCATTGGTGTTTAGCCGCCTGCGGGTATGGACGATCCCTTTTGAGTTATCTTCATTTAAATGCAGTTCGTATTTACGTCCTGTAACTTCCGCAACTGTAAAACCGGCCTGCCTGATATGCTTGATGATTACATCAATAGGGCTAATGGTAATGCCGGTGGAAACCGTGTCGATCAGCGTTTCTATACGCTTGTATTCGATCTGAGCCAACAAGGATAGCTCCTTGACTTCAAACGAATGGTGACTTGGTGTACCGTCCGGCAATTTAACCGTATAGCGCAGTACGCCTTCCAGCCCTTTGCGCAGTACCTGCGAAAAATCGGTTTCGATTACCGTATCATCACCAGAGGTCATTTCGGATTGTGTGACAAGTTCCTCCACAAAACTGCCCATAGTAGATGAAAAAGCGATCACCGGCTTTTTGCCTTCCTTCAGTCGCATGATTGCCTGCTCGGCCACCGCTTCGGCTTTCAGCGAAAAAAGCATCTGGTTGATTACCTGGAATATCTTGCTGAAGTAAGGTTCATTATCAACGCCTGCCTCAGAAGTGCCTTCCCGGATTGCTACTTCTTCACCATCCTTTGCTGCCTCTTCGTCCAGCACACTCACTTCCGCATTAATATAGTCCTTCTGGAAGGCAATAATATCCCGCATCACCTGGGTGATATTGTCAGAGATAGCCCGATGTTCGGCTGCTTTATCATCCAGTGTGATATAGTTGACCTCTACACCTTCGTAACTTCTTTCACGCCGCAGCATCTGTCCTTCTTGTACTAACTGCGCGGAAAGAACTTCCTGTAAAGCAACACCGCCTTTAGTGATAGAATAAATGAGGCTTTCGCTGCTCAGGTTACTATCAGAAATAGCTGTACGTAACGCATAAATGGGCATGTTGTCCGGGCGTTTGGCAAAGGTGGCCGAAAGGAAAGTCACGCCCCTTGTCAGACGTACCACATCTTGCAAGAACATACCGGTTTGTGAGGAGCCGGAACTGTTATGCGCCTCATCCATGATAAAAATATTATCCTCGGCAATCGATTTTAGAAAATTGGGCTTGAGGGGTTTCTTTTCAGAGCTATTAAATTGTGTGTAAGTAGCGCACACAAAATCGAATTGTACCGGAATTTTCCCGCTGCTAAAAACCTCCGATTGCTCACCTGGCGGTAGTGCCTGGTATATTACATTGCCGTCCTCATCCTTAACATCGCTTTTGGGTTCCCTGCTGTTAACGATAAATGGCCGCAGGTTGGCACTTCCAATTGCTGCAAGGTCACGGTATATATCAGAAAACAGGTTGGCCTTTTCGGTGAGAAAAATAGGGGTTAGCCCTTGCTGGCAGCCATAACGGATAATAGATGCAGCAACCCGGCCTTTACCGATACCGGTCTGGTCGCCGATCACCATGCCCTGTCCCCTTGCCTCAATATTATAGATAGCCATTGCAACGGCATCAATCTGTTCAGCGGACAGAGCCTTGCACATCTCCAGCTTAGTGCGGTAGCCCAGGCGGTCGCGTACAAAGTTGTCAATATCGCCGCCCACTTCCCGTTCGATCAGTGCGACTGCTTCCTGCGTTTCAAAGGCCATACTGTCCGGCACCTGAGTATCAAGTACCACGCAGGCATCGGAAGCTGGCTGATAGGGTGCGCCCAGACCTTCGTCCTTCACCATTTTCATAAAGGCTGCGGCTTCCCGCTCCAATTCAGCAAGGTCACTATCTACTTCCTCTTTGGTTGTATTATTGTAGATAACGACACGAAACTTATCTTTCTCCAGTTGGGCTTTGATCGCCAGTACCCGTTCTCCGGGAATGCGAACAGCTTCTATTACTTTACGGGCATAGAGAAATTCATCTTCAGGCTTCAGGTCAAAATTCCGACACAGGTAAGGGACGCTTTGCCCGTACACTTCGTAAATATTACCTTCCTGATAAATAATAATCTCATCAAAACGGGGTTCTATCTCCAGCATCCGTTCCAGCTTCCGGTATTGTTTATATTTTTCAGCGCGGGTTTTCATTATCATTGATTTTTGTTGTGTTGGTGCTTCGGGCTTTTCCAGTTCGTCAATCATGGCGTAAGGCTTTCCTGATTTGCGTAAAACGTCATCAATCCATTGCCTGCCTTCTGCCGGTAGCCGCAGCAGTAATATTCCATCGCCCTTGTAATCAAAATGCGCGGAAACATTCGTTTGGGTTATCTGCGCCACATCAAATATTTCTGTTCCTTTATCACTACCGTAAACTTCATAGTGCATATCGTTACGCAGCAAAATGAGCCTGCCTTCGTACCGCTCTTTCAGCGGCAGGTACTTTTGTTCGTAGCGTTTCGCCAGTGTACTCATGTATGGCTCTTTAGTTTGTGGTGTTAGCTGCTCCATTGCTGTTGTAAAGCGATCATAGAGGTCATCAAAAGTGTTGGCGATCTTATCATGCTGCGGATTATACAAAGGGGCTACGCCACCGGCAACTGCTTTCCTGCCGTTAATGAGAATGATGCGGGTATTAAAAGAAGTCCCTTGCCGGGAAAATAAATTTCGCCCGTTGATATTGATGACATCAAGGACATAATAACGGTTATAGAGGTAATTAAAGAAGATACGGTTTCGGCCTCCTTGTATGCGCCCGTGTTTTCCCCAGCGGGTATGGCCACCCATAATGACCGCAGCACGGCCATCCCTGCTCATGGATTCCAACGCTTTCAATGCCATGAGGCCATCAAGGGTATCAATCTTATAGGTATCGAAAAAGACCGGCTTACGCAGGGTGCCAAATGGCGGGTTCGTAATTACTGCTGAAAATGTATTGCCGATGTCGCTATACGAAAATGCTTCGGAAGCGTCCCGATTCCATACGTTTGCAAATCCCTGAGTCTTCAGGTTGCGGTTGCGTACTTCATCCACTTCGTTTACATAAATACGCTCCGGCCTGCCAGCTATGGTGAGCAGGCCATTACCGGCAGAAGGTTCAAAGCCATAACCGCCGACCTGGTGCAGCTTATCCAGCCCTGCAAAAATACCCATCAAAAAACCGATGGGTGCGGGTGTGGAATATTGCTGGAGAAGCATACTCATACTTGTGCGGTGGCTTAAATTGACCTGGCTTTTATACAGGGTAACAATTTTATCATAACGATCCCGGAGCGTCCCTTTGCCTTGCGCCAATTCCCTTGCACAGCGGACAATAGCCAGCTCCGTGAGTTCCTTTACTTCGGTCTTATCCGTAATGGCCAGAGCCGCCGCCAGCCTTTCTACTGTAAGTTTGGTGTGGTGCTTCTGTGCGGTCAAATCCTGTTGCATAATGGCAACAAAATCTTCCCTCGTTACAGGCAATCTTCTTTCTACCGGAGTTGCAGTTTTGCTTTTCATGATACCGCTTAGTTCTTTATCGGGGTTTGATCTTAATTTCCGGGCTACAACCCTTACTACTGCTACGCTGACAGCGTTCCCCAATAGTTTATAGCGTTGTGTATCCGATATTTCTTTTGTTTGGCCTTCATACGAGCCGTACTGCGTCCAGTTGTCCGGGAAACCCTGCAAGCGTTCGCACTCCACTGGTGTCAGCCGCCTGATACCGACTTTGCTGCGGATATATGTTTCACCCCGACCATGTACTCCCTTGCTGTAGGTACTGGTTATCGTTGAGGCAATATCTTTGCCCCCTTGCCCCTTGCTTCCGATCTTTTCAGGTAATTGATCGCCCGTGGGGACAGGAAATATTTGCGGGCAGGACGATCCTCTAAGATGTCCGACAAGGTAGATGCGCTGGCGGTGTTGGGGAAGAAACCAGGCTGTATCAAGCAACTGCCATTGTATCTCATAAAGCCCAATGTCGGCAAGCGTTTCAAGGACGCTTTCAAAGTCTTTCCCGCCATTGGAACTGAACAGCCCTTTGACGTTCTCAAACAGAAATACACGGGGTCGGTATGCTTTGATGAGCCGGACGGCTTCAAAGAAAAGACCGCTTCTTTTACCTTTAAGCCCTTTGCGCCCGCCAGCGATGCTGATGTCCTGGCAGGGAGAACCGAAGCTGATAATATCCGGTGCTGTGATCGCAGTCTTGCCGATGTTCCTAATATCTCCAAGTTGACGGGCATGAGGAAAATTATATTGATAGTTGGCTACGGCATGTGCGTCAATCTCAGAAAAATAGTGTTCAGAGAACCTGAAACCTGCTTGCTTTAGTCCGAAAGCAAAGCCACCTGCACCGCTGAAGAGATCGAGATAAACGATCTGCTTTCCTTTGCCCAATCTATTTTTCACTATTTAAGTCCCCTCATCAGTTTCTTGAAATATTTGTCGCGGTCTAAGGGCTTATTGGGTTCATAATATTTGCCATTGACAAATATTGCCTGTACGAACATATTCTGGCAAATGCGGTTGACTTCTGTTTGCGTAAGGCTATCAGGATTCTTTACTGTAAAGCGGTGCTTTGTTCTTTCTGATTGATGCGTTATTGTTATGCTCGCCATGTGTTTTATGAATAATGTTTGTTAATCGGTACAGGAACAAGGCGCGTCATACATCTCCAGATCGTCAAATAATTTGAGTTGTTCCTTGTCGGCATTCAGTAAATCTTCCCACCGGTAATGCCTGCCCAATCCTTTAATTTCACGTAGCGTCTCTTTGGCATTACGTTCCAGTGAAACAGCCCTTTGTTGTAGTTCGGCAGGCAGTGACAGGATTTCGCCACGTTTCATATTAGGGCAGAAAAAGCAGCTCGATTTGGGTGGCAGACATAACCCGGCATTTATTATTTCCTGTTTACAGCGATTTCTATCCCAGCCCCATTCAATAAGGGGATAGCAGGGATTGTATTTCTTGTCACCGGGTCGCACGCGCCGGACTTCACCGGCATCAAAGCCTATATATTTGATTACTGCCCTTTGGTTCTTCCAGCTCTTCTTTGCCTTTGCAAAATGGTTAACCCACTTTTCCTGCGGTGCTATTTTGAACTTATGTGAACACTGTTTATGTCCATAAGCAATGGAGGGCAGTTGCCGGTAGTGCAGGCAGTGCTGTTCCAAAGTCTTTGCATCCCCATTTTTTGAAACACGTCTGATAATGGTAATCCTTGCTTGTCCATGCTTACGCAGCCATTTATTAAATCGCCTGATGAAAGCATAAGTTTCCGGTTTTTCTGCTCCGGTATCGGAAAACAGAATGGCATCCAGCTTCGTGCCATTCAGGGTAAGGGCAACGATCATAGCCGTGGAATTAATCCCGCCACCATACGCCGCTATTTTTACAGGTTTCATGTCAGTGCTGCTTTTCCTTTAAATCCCTGATGAGAAAAAAAAAGCCGCAATGGTCGCAATGCCTCCTATTGCTTTGGCTACTGTGTCGGTATTATCCTTTATGTCGGTAATCACGTCCTTAGCTTCCTGCTTCACGTCCTGGATAACCTGCTGCGCTTTGAAGACCAGACCACGAACACCGGACGGTGTGCTGTTCCAAACATACTGCTTGAACTCCGCCATTGTGATCTTGCCGTCTTTGACAATATTTACGGCAGGGTTCTGGCTGGCAATCAGGGAAGCGGACAGCCTGCTGGTGGAGAACACATAATTATCCGGCTTACCAACTGCCGCCGGAAAGAATGTGACCAGGTACACATCAAAATAGCTGTGCATTTTACCCCGGTAGGGCTTAAAATATTCTTTTACCCAATCGAGCTGCTGTAAATGGTTCCGCTGTAACATGCTTTGCGGTGCGCCAGGGGCGCCACTGGCCGATGTCCATTGCAGCAGACCCGCAGCTATCAGCCTACCTTTTTGTATGTTCTGCGCAGATGCTTTCAGCTTGCTTTCTGCGTACATAACCTGCATCAGCCAATTGGGGTCTATTTGAAGCCCGGCGGCAATATCAGTAACCTTTTGGGCAAAGGCTGCGCGGATACCCACCGGAATATTGGGATGATCTATATGAATAAGGCTCATGGCTCGTAATCTTAAATAAGTGAAAATTTGTTGTTGAACAGCAGGTCGAAAGCCCCGCCAACACCGCAGAATTTCAGGATATGGTTGCTGGTTTCCTGCTTTTTCCCGGAAGACAAACCGGAGTTGCGTATTACTTTCACAAGTCCTGTAGTATCGGATACCGGTGTTTTATAAAAGCTATAGTTCGGCCCTGTATTGTAGGCGCTCATCACCTTGTCCAATCGCAGTATGCTGCCGTCTATAAACTTCGGGTTCTGGCAGAGAAACTGTAAATAAATAGCACCCATCAGCACGTTAAATTCTGCTCCGGCGGTAGTATTGGATTTAGCCAGGGCAAAGGCTGCATCTTTACTTACGGCACCACCCTTGCCGAAAGAAGGAAATGATTTTTGTATAATAGGAATGGCTTTTGCAATGACCCCGGCAGGGGCAATCCATTTCTTCCCATCCGCATACATTGTTCCTTGCAGGTAGTTCAGGCAATCGGCTATGGTTGTCTTGCCGATCTGCATCAGACCAACATAAGTACTGTTAGTGGTCTGTTGTTTGCCCCCGCTTTCCACGGCTGATTTGGCTACCAGTAATTGTACAGGTAAACCAGTCACAGCCGCCGCCTGACGGAAATACGGCAACCATGTAGCTTTGATCCGGTTCAGAAAAGTGAGCATATCACTTTGCGAAAACGGATTGGCTGCATTTATAGAGGGAAAGGATTGGGTACGAAGTGCCATAAAAACAAATTATTTGCCGGGGGTAATGATGATCTCTGAATTTGCTGCGGTATCAGGGGCTGCGCTGCTGTCCAACGGCGGCAATACAGATAAACCCGGCTTTTCAGGCGGCCCCATATTGTAGCCTATCATACAAAGCAGTGCAATGCCACCCAATACATACCAACCTGTATTAGTTTGCTGCTGCATTTATTTTCGTTTAACGATTTTGTGTTTTTGGGGAATCGGCTTACTTACTTTGCGGATGATCTTTGGCACCGGCTTCTTTGACAGCACCGCTACCGGAGCCTTGCCGGTAATGATCTGTCTGTACAGGGCTTCGGAAATTTCAGAAACACGGAAGCGTTTCTGTATGGCCGCCCTGGTCATGGTTCCGAAATAGCCCGTTGCAGACACACCCAACTTCCGTTGCACTTCTTTTACATAGGCGCTGGTCGTACCAAACTTCAATGGGAAGATGGTTGACTGGCTAACCGCAGGGACTGCTGCCGGAGTAGTGGTGGACTGGCTTGTAATTGCTATTGGCTGCTGAATGGCAGTAGTGGCGCCGGGACGGTAAGACGCCGGAAGCTGCACACCCATACGTGGCTTGCCATTTCCAATAATCAACGGGTTGGGATTTTTCACGCCGGAACGCTGCGCAAACTTTTTAGCCTGGTCGGATTGGAAACGAAGGCTTTTATTGTTGCGGGCTTTCTGCATTGCCAGTAGTTTTGCCTGGTCAGACTGGAATCGGATTGACTTATTGCCGATCACCGGTTTGCCGTTCGCAAAGTAGGTTGTTGCCTGAGTGGAACTTGTAGCAGGTAAAGGCGTAGTCTGCCGGTTGGTATTAATTGAGGACGAGGGTCGGTAAGGTGTATAATTACCACCGCCGCCACTACGGCTACCTGAAGAAGATGAATAACTGTTGTCACCCTCATCTGCGCTTTCTGCTTCTGGATCTTCTTCCTCTTTATCCGCTTCGCCAGCTTCGGGGTCTTCGCCGCCTTCCTCATCAGTATCTTCCGAAGGTGCTGTTTTTGCTTGCGCCTGCACATACGAAGGTGCCGGTGCCGGGTCGATCTGCGGCATGGCAGCTTCTCCAGCATTAACCTGTGGTAGCAAAGAAGCAACATCATCGGGTATTGCAGCCGTCACGGGTGCTGCTTCCTTTTTTTTCATGCTGGTGAGCAGTATAAGCAGACCAGCACCAATACCTAATGGCAGTAGCATACTGCCTTTACCTTTTTCGCTCATCGCTGAATGTTTATGGTACGTGAATAGTGAATGTGTGCATTGGGATTTTTGAAATACACCCGTTGTTCCAGCACTTTAGGGCTGAATATCCATAGCCAGGGATTTTTACGTTTGCTGTAAACAACCTGGGTCATGGAATCCCGGCTAATGATATTAACAAGCTGCTGTCCCTCGTGGGCAATACCGGAAACGTCATAAAACTCGTCATGGTAGCTGAACACATTATAGCGCAAGGTGTCTTTCACAGGCTCTGAACCGGCAATACCTGTACCAGTTTGCGACACCCAGGAAACACTGTCCCTGAGTTGCGCTATGATCTCCTTTTGCTGCTCAAAGGATACGGTGGATACTGCACTTACATTGCCCATCTTTACTTTCATCATCCCGATCTCTTTGCGTAATTCAGGGAACAGTTCAGCCAGTTCTTTCTGCTTCAGCTCCAGTACCCCCGTTTGGCTGGCTATCTTCCCGTTGGATAGTAGTACCTGCTCCTGTTCCTGGTTGAAGAGGCTCTGATTGTGGCTCATTCGACCCATTTCCTTGTGCATGGCCTTTAGTTCCCGGAGTAGCAGGAACACGGTCACGCTTATCATGATGCGCCATATCAGAGGCGACTTGAGTGTTGTCAGTATTAATTTCATCTTCTTTGGTTTTATGAAAGGAATAAGCGGTTAAAACGACGTAGAGATAAACCCCGCATAAGCGTATTGCAGCTTCAATGCGTTCAGGCAAACCGAGTGCTTTTACCATATCGAAATGGTCATTGACAATAATGGCAAAACCATATACCAGGGTTATGATGAGCCACCGCCGGATACTGATACGCGGTGTGGCATTTGATAGCCTTTCGATAAATTTGGTATTGAAGCGCATAACGTGAATATGTGAGGTAAAAGAACCGGCAGACCAAAGCGTGCCGCCGGTTCTCAGGGTTATTAGAAGGATGCCGGACGGTAATCCACTATTACGGTTTCAGGGAATTTGTCTGTGAACGGCACATAGAATTGAATGCTGTTCGGTTCGCCCTGTTTGCCAAAATCATAGTCAATGCCATAAGCCTGGCGCAGACCATTTCGGTACACCTTAATACTTCCGTTTACAATCTGGCTGGTGTTGATCTGTAGGAACACACGGTCGCCAGCCCTCAGCTCAGGGAATGTTTCAGTAACCTCATAGTAGCTATCCAGGCTGCGGCTGGACTTAGGAATCCATTGCCTCATTTCATAATCCCATACCAGCACCACGGTGCCGCCTTTGCTTACTTCCTGAGCGATAATCAAATCAGGGACATAAACATCGTCCATCGCATCCAGGTTACGGGGGACTTTAGTCCAGAAATCGGCTGTAAGGTCAGCCCGTAGCGGATTTTGAGGAGTGCCATTACCTGTGAGGGTCACATCCTGCGTATTTTGTGCAACGACTGCAAGCAATGCAGAGAGATCGACAGGATAGGTCGAACCGTCTGTTTCGGTAATGATAAGCCTGTACACCCCTGAGCTTGAGTTTTCCAGCTTCGCATCTGCAACATTAATATCCGTTTGATTGATAGCGAGCTTTGTGGATACTACCTGCTGATTGCCATCTTCCGCAGTGTATTTAATTACAAGATCACCACCTGTGATCTCAACGGAGTTCAGTCTGGTGACGGTTTCACCTGTTTTAATCAATCCTCCAATATTGGCAAACTGTAGTTCACCGTTAGCATCGGATAAAGGCACCATGTTTACTGCGGGTGCTTTCTGAATTTGCTTGTCAAGCCTGATTCTTGTTTCTGCCATTTGTTGTAGCGTTTTAAATTGTTATGAAAATTTGACCGGTCTTTAGAATTGATAAATGAACTGGAGGCTGTCCTGCGCATTGAGCGAGAACGAGAATGAAACCGCCTTGCCTTCCAGGTTGTAGTCTTTATTGCGGATCTGTACAATGCCGTTGAGGATAACCAACAGCAACGGTGTTGCAGGAGAATATTGCAGATAGAAAGTCCGCTGCCCGGCTGTCTGAATAGGTGCTTCCACGCTCCAGTTTTCACGGTGTCCACCGCCATCACCACCGCCGCCGATCTCCCGGAAGCTGCTGAGGTTATAAACATCCTCGCCATTTTCCAGCCATATCTCGTCATTCACCTGGTCGCCCAATAATTTGAGCAATTCCAGTAGCGAGAACTCTTTATATTGCCCGGTACGTTGTGACCGGAGTGAAAAACTTGCCATTGTACTTTTTGTTTGTAAGTGTTTAGCAGGGGTTATACGGCATCCTTATCCACCCATCGGTGGAAGCCGTCCACAGTCTTGAATTGGGTATAGGCTTTTTGCTCTTGCGGATCTGTCAGCTCCATAAGGCGGGTACCGAGGATCGTATTTTCCGGTACACTTCGGTGAGGCAGCAGGTTACTGTCCAGTATTGTTGCGGGTCTTTTGGTAACAAGCACTTCACCGGCATACCCCATACCCGCCATCTGTTTCATCAGGGTGTTCATGTGGCCTACACTGATAAAGGTTTGACCGGTTTTCTTTTGCAGGGCTGTAAGGGTCTGCTTCCCAAATATGCTGTCAGCAATAAGTTCACCCTTCTTCGCTGCCTTCTTGTCTTTGAAACCGAGCCATTTTTGCAGACGGTAAACATCCTGTCCCTTGCTGCCGCTTTTCAGGATCGGAGAAGTATCTTTCCCCGTAGCCGGTTTAGGAAGAATGGTTTCCAGTAGATTGGTGAACGTGCTTGTAACCGACTGTGTAATGGAGCGGAAGAGCGTTTGGCTAACGGTAGCTACGCCAAACTTTTTGACCAAAGCGGCTTCTGTATTAGCACCGAAGGCACCATCTGGCGAAACACCTAATTTCTGCTGCAATGCCTTCACACTGGTTCCCTTCATTCCCTTGCGGAGCGGGAAACTTTCAGCTATCCAGGTTCCTGACCCTGTTGCAGCCGGTGTAGCGGCTTTTGATTTTTGCCCACCCACAATGGTTTGGTATTGCACCTGGCTAATGGTACTGACACCATACTGTTGCAGCAGTGCTGTTTCTGTATCGTTACCAAATGCGCCATCAGCGTTTATACCGAGCTTCTGCTGCATAGCTTTTATTTTCGCACCCTTCATGCCTTTTCGGAGCGGAAAACTTTCCGCTTTCCAGGTGACAGATGCCCCGGCGGGTACCGTAGCGGCTGGAAGCGGCTCAGGCACATAGGCGGTGTTGGTCGCCGGGTCGGGCGTTACCGGATTGGTAACAATCGTTGCCGCCGCTGCACGTTTTGGCTTCAGGAGAAATTGTACCCCGAAATATGCTGCTGCCGCATAGACGATATACAGTGCTGTATTGTCCTTCTTCTTGGGTTGGGTTGCTTCCATATTTTCGGTGTTCTTAGGCATACGAATGGCTGTACGGGACTATACCCGTAAGCGTGATCGGTTATATTCTTTGAATTGTTTTTCCTGACTGGCAGGCCGAACGCTTATATGAAGCGGATCGAAATGCCTTTTTGGGCGTAATTGGTATTTATAGATTTTTTCTGTGCTGCATTCAGGTTACTGGAGATCGCCATTGTCAGGTCTTTGGGATCACCGTCCGGCATAAGGCCAAACCAGGTTTCCTGCCGCTTACCATAATATTTATAGAGCAAGGCGAAGTCTGCATCATTAAAACAATAGGTCATACAGAAACGTGCATCCTCATGGTTGTCGCCTGCAGAGCTGTAACGGGTATCCCGGTAAATCCGCTCTGCCAATTGCGCCCAGAATCCATCAGGACGTGTGGGCTTCTGTTTTTGTTGTACTTCGGTCACATACTTCTCTATTGCAGCCTGCGATTGTTGTTCGCTCCTCACCTGCTCATCTGACTTCTTCAATTGCAAAGCCTGTGCAATACCATCTGCGGTCTGCCCGGCTCCTTTGAGGACTTTACTGACAAGGAAGATGGCACCGCCCGCTAACAGCAACATAGGCAGGGTGCTGATGAGCTGCTCTTGTAGCTTGTTGCTGTTCTCCGACATTATAAAAAGGTTTTTATCATTTTGCGGTTGGTAACGCTTTTGAGTTTATGGGCTGCGCTTTTCATTTCCGCTACCGTAAAATGGCTCACGAAACTTTGTATCGCATCCTGCATCTCTACGGCTTCCTTATCGTTGGCTGCCTGCACGCTGACCCTGATCTCAAATGCCTTGTTGGTTTCCTTTTGCTGGAATGCTGTTAGTGACGGTAGTTTCATTGCTGCTGTGTTGTAAGTTGATTTAATATGCGCTGGATAAGGGTCTTATCTTTCTGTATTTCCATAAACATGATATACAGCGTTGCTACTTCCTGCTGGCTGAGTTCATCCATCATGTAATCCCTAAGCATGAAGATCATTTCCTCCCGTTCGTCTTTCGGCTTGGGAGTAATGGCAACAGGTTCCGGTGTAATCGTGCTTGCTGCACCCAACGCCGGTGCGGTTTGTTCCGGTTCATCGGTTCCGGCCAACATACTGAGCAGACCGGCACCACCAAAGAACTTTGATAATCCGGGTAGTGCCATGCCGAGTATCTTCATGTAAGATTCTGTTGTTTCCTTCGCGGCTATATCATGGGACAGATCGGCATTGCGGGTTTCCAACTCTGCAATCTGTAATAGCATCTTCTGATTTTCGTCCCGCATACGTTCATATTCTTCACGCTGCCGCATTTCCGTAAGCCGCTTTTCAACCAGGTTATTGACTTCCACCTCGCCCAATCCCTGAAAGCCGGTTGCCGGTGCCGGCGTTTCCGTATGCTGCATCGGTTCTTCTTCCCTTTGAAGGCGACTGACAGCAAACGTATGCTCAAACAACTTTTCCCCGGTATCGTAGTTGTGCCAAGTCACAGTGATGCTATCAGGGTGGCAGACCTGATACCTTCCGGTCATCACCGTTGTAAAAGCAGTAAGCGATGTCTTATCCTTGCTTTCGGCAATCTTCTTGCCCAGCTTGGAATACACGGCTGTGAAAAAAATTTGCTTGTCGGTAAGCTGCTTTTCGCCTTTGAGCATCTTGACCACTTCCCTGTTCTTGTCAAAGAGGGTACGCAGTTCAGGAAAATCACTTTGTGCCATTGGTTGTTTTTCGTTTTATAATCTTGATGCTGGATAATTATGTCTGATATTATTTCGGCAATACCTGGTAAAAGAGTGCCTGGCATAAACTGCCTGTAAAGGAATTGGGAAGCTGTATTTTTATCTTACCCCAGAACTCCTCTATGATGTCGCTGGAATGCGCCTCCAATAGCATCACATTTGTATCGCTGGTAATCCGGGTACCAATAGGTAACTCAAAAGAATTAGCCAGGAACCAGAATTGATTGTAAGCATCAAATTCTATACTATTGGAAAGGACAGTACCGGTACTGTCTGCAATCCTGCGCACGACCACCGGTAGGGTACGTGCATAAGCGATCTCTATGCCCCTTCGCCTCATCTGCCTTTCTACGTAATCTTCCAGGTTAATCATTGCTCATCGTTTTTAGGTAGATCGTTACGATATAATTGCTCCACTTGTCGGTTACTGTGCCGTCTGCCTTCAGGTAGTCTATACCTGTGAATACTTTATTTTCATAGTTGCCGGTCAGCAGTGAGTTCCGTTGTATGTCTATACCGGCATCAAGAAATTCATCACTGGCTTCTGTCTGGTAATCGAATGGAACTTCGATATTGCCGAAATGATATTGCTTGCTGTTAAACTCCAGTGACAGATGCCCGATTACCGGCAGGTATTTGTCTGTGGTCATGTTCTGTACGCCAACGGAATGAACCACTTTAATGTCCGTGATCTTTACGATATGGCTGGGAAGTACCGTATTGATCGTTACAGGAATCAGCGGATGCAATACAATGAACTGAACGGGATAATAAGTGATACGTGTCTTGGTCATAGCCGGTTTATCTGGTTAGGAGTAAGGTTACTTTTACATCATAGGGGTAGTACACCACTGTAACCGGTGCCGGTGTTACTGAATACCCGCCGATACTGAAACCACTGCCTGAAAGCATCTGGAAACCATCTACCTGGAAATTGCTGTACTTGACCACTTCCTTGCCGGATACATAAGTCTTTTTGACGTTCACATCATTTTTGGAAATGATACCACCGCCCGGATTATAGCTTGCATTGCCTAACAGGTCTTGTAAGGAACTGTCTGTATAGATGCCTTCAATCTTTGATGAATTTATCGGGATTGGTATTTCAAAAAGCAGCATCTTCCGGTTAGGTGCAACGTCATTGCCGAATACCAGCAGGTGCGCTTCATGGCTTTCATCCAACACTTCCTTTTCATCTATACGAAAGCCGAATGTGGAACCATACAAAGCACCTTCATAGCCTACTGTCAAAGCAATTCCTTTGAGTTGTGTAAAGTCTTTATGGCTTTCTGTATTGAAATACACCCGCTGGCCGCTTTTTGATATGCGCAGGCTGACTTTTTGGAACCTGAATCCTCGTATCATGTTTACGCTGTATTAATCGTTAGTGAGCCAGATATTAATAATCACATCGTAGGGAAAGACAACGGTAAAAGGATTGGTTCCATAGCCGGATAGATTTTTAAAATCAACTTTGCCCGGATCAAACACACCGGTGTCTTCCCCGTTGTCCACCAGTAACGGATACTTACTGCCATCGGAGTAACGCCCTTCTATACTGCCATTGCTGGCATCAACCTTTTCCGGGAACAGGAAAAACTTATTGTTGGGCGCAACACTATTGGAGGCAGTCAGGTTTTTTACCTCATGGCCATCATCGAGTACTTCCACATTGTTCAGCCGGAAGCCAAGCGTGGAACCCAATATGGATTTATCCTGCGGTAAGGAAACAAAGATGCCTTTGAGGGTGCGGTAGCCTTTATCGCATACTGCATTGAAGCGGATGGTTTCACCGGCAGAAGATACCCGCAGGCGGATACGCTGAAATTTATTGTTCTTCATGCTATTGGAAGGTTATAAATGGATGGAAGCATTTTTTAAGAACCTGCACCGCAGAATAGGTGCAGGTTCTTCTATTATGCTTTTACGACTGTAGTACCGATCAGGATCACCTTCAGGAACGAGTTCTGCGGCGCATTGGTACCCCATTCCAGGTTGAACTCGATGGTTTGCTGATCCCTGATAAGTTTCGGATTGTCCAGTATGTAAGTCCCTTCCACCAAACGGGCATTGCCTTTGGTATTGAACACCTCCAGTGAGGTATTGGGAATAAGTACCGCTCCGTTGGCTTTGAACTCAAATTCGCCGTTACGGATAAAGTCCGGGGTTAGGGCAAAATTTACGTTCAGCGGGTTATTTACGCCCTGGTCAGATATGCCATAGGTAAGGCGTATGGCATGAAGCAGGAAGAAAGCGCCTTTCTCCAGCTTGGCACTGCTGATATTGGTATAACCAACCGACTTGTTATCATCGTCACGCAGCATTTTTACCACCTTACTGTTGGTAATATCCTTTACGGCATAATAACTGATGTCCACTGATTGCAGGGATTTGTTCGCTAACCCTTTCTGTACGTCACGGGGCAGCAGGTTAATGCGGCTTTCAAAGTCCTGGCGGCTACCCCGTGCATTCTTGCCTGCACCCTGCTTGGCAATCTCTTTGGTCTTACGGAAGAAACGGGCTTTTTCTTCCGGTGGTGCCTGTTCTACGGCTCCGAGGAACTCAGCTTCATTCATGCTGCCGAGCAGGTTGTATTCGCTATCACTGATTTGACCTAATGTAAACATGTTGCATTTTTTTGAGCAAGCCTGCCCCTTTCCCCTGTGGAAACAGGAGCAGGCTTGGATGAAGAAATAATTGTGTTGGATTGATACGTAACGGATCGAAGGGAAGGAAGGCTTAGAGGATTTCTATATCATCACTGCCGTAGATCTGCTCATCGCTGTTGCCGTTCAGGTCATCTTCGCCACCGCCGTAGAACTGCTCTTCTGGCGCACCCCTGAAATAACCGTTTTGCTGTGGGATCATTTCCTGTTCCGGCTCACCCATGTAAGCAGGTGCGTCAAGATAATATCCGGAATTACCTTCAGGCGGCTGTATAGCACCGAGGTCGGGAAAGCCCATACCGGAGATTGGTGTACGTTCGTGATACAGCCAGCGGTCGTTGCTGGCAACTGCGGCTACCGGTGTCAGTCCCAGCCCATCACCTGCAAGGAAAGTAGCGGTAGGCATCAGGGCTTTGGCCGTTTTATAAGCACCGGCAATAGCCGCTCCCTGAAGGATATTTTTCAACATGGGCTGCTGTACCTTTGTGGCACCGAACATAGCACCTGCGGAAACAGCGAGTGGTGGCAATATTCTTTTGATACCCTTTTCCGCTGTATTGGTCGGGTCAACCTTCAGGACTTTATTGGCCATGTTCACGGCAAGATTGCCTACCACAAACCCTGCTACATTTTCGATCATGGGCTGTATTTGTTTGAGCAAATCCTTTGCACCGATACTTTGTGTCCCGGTGGCCTTTGCTGCTATTGCTTTTGCCATTGTTTTGAATTTAGATTGTTATTAAAAATGGTTACTGGAGTTTGAATACAGGGAGTTCTCCGGGCGGATGCCTGCCTTGTCCGGGTGGCCCCGACAGCTCCGGCGGCGGCTTGGGGGGAAGGGGTGGTTCAGGTTCTTTGTCTTTATCAAGCATCTTATAAATTCCGAAGGCAACTGCTCCGCCAATGGCCAGACCGAGTAAGGGATTATTTTGTGCAAACTTGATGGCACCAGTGGCAATATTGCCCAGCCCTTCCATTGCTTCCTCGCCTCCTGTACTTTCGCCAGCATCGGTAACGGTCATTTCTGTACCGGTATCCGTACCCGGATCGCTGTCATCAAAAGTGACACCATCGTCAGCTACCGCATCGCCTTCAGTTGATGATATGTCTATGTTCTCATCCTTTTTTGCTAATCCTGAATCTTTGAGGATTTTGATAACAGCCGTAATAAGCGGGGTCGCTGCGGCTACTGCTGCGGCTACAGGTATGATGCCCAATTCACCGAGGCCGTTCAGCTTTCCTTTCTTGCCCGAAAGAATGGCTTTTTTCAAATTGTTCTTTTTGCCTCCGATCTTCTCAAACAACTTTTCAATCTTCTCCAGTGCCTTTTTTGCTTTGGCAACTGTGGTGGCACTTACCTTTTTGGCAGCGGCTTGTTCCGGTGTTGCATACGCCCATTTCAAACGAGTGGACATCTTGCCGATATTCATTTTCAAAGCCAGAAGAAACCCATTTCTTGCTGCAATCGTAGCGGGGTTAAAACGCATAAGCCCCTTACCCACCTTCTTGATAGCACCACCGATTTTTTTAAAGAAGCCTTTCTTCTTTTTCTTGGGTTTATCTTTTTTGGCTTTGCCCAATAGCCCGTCATCATCTCCGGTCAGAATATCATCATCACCATAGAGGTCATCATCCCCCAACAGACCTTCAAGGTTGCCGAACCCGTTCATCTGATCCAACAAGGCTTCATTGGCAATCAGTTGTCCGAGCGCCTGATCCCTTTTGTCGGTGAACCAATAGAGGATTGCATAATCCAGCATTTTGATAATTTCCTGCTGGTTGTATCCCGCCACAAAAGCTGTGACGGGATTTTCGGCAATTGCCTGCCTTGTAGCTACCAGGTAACGGTACAGCCCCTTTTCTATATCGGGGTCTTTTACCGCACCGAGCAAGTATTCTTCACCAGCCAAAATACCCAACCCCTGTAAGTCCACTCCGAATATTGCCGCATGTAGTGCAACATTGTTGGCAGCCGCAAGCTGCATAGAGTTCATTACTATTCTGCCGGTATCATTAACGGCTGGTGAAATATCTTCTACGCCGGATAAAACGGCGATCTTTATTCCATTTAAACTCATGGTAAAATCCATTTTTTGAGTGTAAGGCTTTTCATAATTGAACTGACCTAAAACAGCGTCAATCGTATAGTGTGCTGTGCTGTTCGCTTTGGGGACGATCACATAGATATGCTGCCAGTGATCCTGCGAATACCTTGTTACACGGAAGTGGTGGGGTATGCCCAGGTTACAAAGGATAGAGGAACAGAAGATGGAAAAACAATCGCAGTCAATACCTGTGATCCGGTCATGCCAGGCTCTTGATGGCTTGCGTAACTCTTCCAGTCCGGGCTTATCCAGTTTGTATTGAATATTGTAGTACAGGAACTCCCAGATTGCCCGTAAGGTTTCTTCAAGGGAATTTTGTTTTAGCAGTTCTGCGACTTTTTTGGTGTCTTTTATAGATTCCCAAACAACTGATTCAATAACCCTGAGCGTATCCTTCACCTCACCATTATCCATAACAATAGTGTCCTTCACTTCTGCCTTCGGAAACAGGAAGTCGTACTTTCCCCCATCGTTACGGATAATCCGTTGCCCGCTGCTGATCTCATAATCCGGTTGGTAATCCCTGTTGAAAATCTTCATCACTTGTTGATTACGGTTTTAGGTGTTTCAATGGTCATCCCTTCTACCTGCATAATCACGGTCATGGCGATAGGGCTGCTAAAAGATTTCAATAACCCTTTCGTGCCGTCTTTGCCGAACAGTGCAACAAGGCTGGCAATGTCTTTGATGCCGAGTAGCGGCAATATGGTTGTCCAGGATAAGGGCAGGCTGATTTCACCGACCTCGCTTTGTCTGTTAGCTGCTATAGGAAAACTCTGACCGGTGGCAGGACTTTCAGCGATCAAAGCACCTTTGTTGTTCCAAAGCCTGACCACCGGGTTAATGATAGTGACAGACACATTGGAAGGGTTATTGATCTTTGCTGTTGCTGCTATTTCAATGCCACTAAGGTTTACTTTATGAACACGTATTTTGGCAAGCGACACGGTAACGTTTGCTGCCAGCTTATTGAGCTGCAACATGCGATTCACAATAAAGAACGCACCTACGCCTATGCCGACTTTCACCACTGTGTTCATAATCTACTTCTTGAATTTTTTGAATAAATAATCAAGTCCTTTCTTGGTGCAATAGCCAACGACGGCACTCAGAAAAGCGTAAGACATTACCGCAACGCTGCCGTCAAAAGTCAATGCGTCCAATAGCAGGCGTGGCGATGCCTGCGCTTTATAAACGCCGCCCACTGTACTGAAGGCTACCGTCCATAGCGTTGTTCCTTTGGAAAAAGGGAAGTTATTCCCGGAATCATGTGGTTGAAAATCCATGCGTGTAACCTTTGCTTTTGTGTTTGTATTCCGGCTTTATACCGTTTGTGTGAGCAAAGGTTACGTTGCGCAAAAGGGCTGCTGTAAGTAGTTGTCAGCGGCTGTTATGCGTTGTAATTTGTTGTAAGTGGTTGTTAGTTTTTTTACAGTTTTTGCGCCGAGCAATTTGTAGCAACCATTCCAGCCCAATAAGGACAAGCGTTTCAATAGGTTTTTGCGGCTGTAAAACTTGTAGCAAATTGTAGCAACTTGTAGCAAGATTTTCGTTTTGGTTGCTACAAACGGTTACAGGGATTCAGGATTGTAGCAAGAGAAAAAACCGGCGAAAGCCAATGCAGTAAAGGGGTAATGTCAGTTTTGCAACATTTTGCTACAAATGCTACAAGGATTTGGGCGCTAAGAAAAAATGTAATTTTGCTGGAGTAATGGAAATGGCTATTTCCGATATGATTTACCTACTACCCCATATATGAACGAACAAGAACTATATTATTACTATCCGTACCGGATAGATAAAGAACGAACCTTCGCAGGTGGATAAGCGATAAAGAAGGTTACATTGGCCAGGTATTAGGGCAATTGCAATGGCACTATGAAAATGGCCAACACACCACCAGACGACAGGAAACCAATTTTTCAGAAGAAGAAAAGCGGGACAATTACCTGAAATTTACAGATTTTCTGCACTGGCATGATTGGTTCACCGCCGGGCAAAACATCTTTTCATTCACATCTGATTTACTGGAAATGTTGGATCGTACCGATGTGGATCAAATCAGCATTGATAGTATCAGGTTGCCTTATGGATATTTCTACATTTCGTTGCTACCGCTCCGGTTAGAGTTGGATAAGGGAACCCATGAAATAGTCGAAGGTGTATTTGTATCGAGTAACCCGCATTTTAAAAACGGGCATAGCAGGCTGGAGTTTCAGTTTGCGGGTTCTTTTACGGAAGCATACCGTCAATGCGTGAAGCCAGGCATACCTGGAGTTTATAAAGGTAATTTTTGGGATTTTTCTCTGGACTTCGATGAGAAAACACAAATCACCACGATAGGGAAATCATTGCAGGATGAAATTGAGTTCTGGAAGCTGGAGATATTTTCAGATGATGAGCCGGAAACGGTTAGCCAGGAGATCACAGATAACCGCCTTGATTTTTATAATAAGAAAGTGCAGTTCTCTGAACGGATCATCAAGCTGGTCATTAATTGCCTTTTATACTTGTCCCTGCCCAAAGACCAGCAGGATATTAAAACGGAATACCCGCATAGCCTTCCGTTTAACTTCAATAAAAAACTGAGTTTTGGCAAGACCAGGAAGGAAAGGGAACAGATTGGGGAGAAGATTAAATCGTCTGGCTATTCTAAAATAAACTTTGTCGGAACCACTTACAAAAGGCCGGTGCAACAACAAAGTGAATCAACGTATCCGACTGCCTCACACTGGCGACGCGGGCATTGGCGCAATCAACCCTTCGGACAGGGATTGAAGGAAAAGAAGCTGATCTGGATTCAGCCTACACTCGTAGGTAAAGATGCAACCGGTGGGATAAAGGGACACTTATATAACGTGGAAGGGAAGTAGGGAATCATTAAGGTTCACCTAAAATATCAACGATCTCTTTTACTTCGGATTTAGACAGTATTTTCTTGCGATGGATTTTTGTCAGTAATTCATCAGCACTTTTCTGTTCCAGCATCCAACGTCTGAAATTCATGTAAGCAGCAGCAGGAAGGCATTTTGGGAAGTATAGCATAGCCAGTTCTTTTCTGGTGTATGACCTTATTTCAAACATAGTCAACAGGAATTTTATCAAAAATATTTCTGTAATACATTTCATGTATCATTTCCGTGTAATGGATGACACAGTAAATTTGTCAGTACCCATTTGTCATACTTGAATGCACCGTAATGGTGCATTTTTTTTACGTCTTTACTACAGGTTTATTACGGGTTTATCCGGGAATTTCCGGCTTGCATTACAAAATATAATGACAACGGATAACAACCGCTGACAACAACTAACAACTTCTTACAAGCCACTACGCATTTGCTTCAATATTGCCTTTAACCGAAAGGAGTAATATAATCTTTCGGCATTATTCACATCTAATTCCGGCAATATCTATGAAGGCAACATTAATTCCTTTTCGCACTTATCATTTTAGTATCCCGCAACAATCAGTGATGAAAACATTGCAGCTTATCATCGACCATGAAATCAATTATTCATTGGACAGTGTTACCGATGATGAACAGTTTCTATCCCTAAGCCTGAGCATTAACCTGAACAAACGTTATCAGCGTAGTGCTGTAAAACAAATTGAGCAGCTACTACCCACCAGGGTAATACCAAACCCATAATTCTATTACGGCTTAGTGACCTGCTTTATAATTAACGCCGCCTTTCTGTAACATCATGGCACCTGCACAACACTCTGCCATTCTTTGTTTTATCATTTGTTTTGAGGGGTCTTAAAAATATCTTAATTCATTGACAATCAATACATTAACTTTGTATTTAAGAAACAAATAGGAACATAAATAGTTGTTCCTTATTACCTAATAATCTAAAACAAAAAAGATGAAAGAATCAAAAGAGTTCTATGTAAACCTGGAAAATATTATCCCTTTTTCCAAAATCCTACAGGAAGGTGATTTACAAAATGGCATTGGTCACGTTCTGGGTGATGCTGGCCTTTCTATTACCGTTTGGTACTATAAAGGTGACGATACAGATGAAGAATTAATCAAAAGGTTAGAAGCCTTTGACGAATGATTTCCGTCCGCACTAAAAAATAAATATCTCAATCAACTATGAAGTCACAAAACTTAATGCCCGTCAACACATTCCTGACATCATCAAAACGGAGAGAAGATGTTACGGTAGCTGAACTAAAGGATATGCCCTGCTTTGCAACACACAGCGACGAAGAGCTGGCCTCGATAATTGAGGCTGCCAAAATTTTCTCAAGGGCGGTGGTGACTATTCATGCCAAAGAAACGGCGAATAGAAAGAGCAAAACAAAATCAAAAACAATTAATCTCAATAAAAACCTACAAAAGAAAGCAGCATGATGATAGGAAACGAGGTACCTGATAAACTCCGGGCGTTTTCCATTTTCGCCAAAGGAGAAATAAAACAAAAAGTATCGAATGCCAAATGTGTGATTTATACCCGTGTTTCCAGTAAGGAACAAACAAAGGGTATGAGCCTCGAAACACAGAGAAAAGATTGCGAACTTTACGCTACCCGTAATAAGATACCTATCATGGGGTCTTTCGGTGGAACCTATGAAAGTGCTAAGACGGATGAAAGGAAAGAGTTCAACCGAATGCTGACCTTCGTAAAAAAGAGCAAGGAAAAAATATCCATCATCATTGTTTACAGTGTGGATAGGTTTAGCCGATCCGGTGCGAATGCTATTTATATAGCAGACCAACTAAAAAAGCAGGGGATTGTCGTGTTTGCAGTAACACAGCCTACGGATGCGAGTACACCGAGCGGGAGATTTCAGCAAAACATACAATTCATATTTTCTGAGTACGACAACCAGCTTCGCCGGGAAAAATGTATGGCCGGTGTAAAGGAAAAATTGCTTGCCGGTATCTGGTGTACCTCTGTTCCATTTGGATATGATATTGTACGCAGTGAAGGGCAGCCCAAAAGGATCGTACTGAATGCAAAAGGGAAGCTCATCAAATATGCCTTTGAATTAAAGGCTATGGGTATGTCCAATGAAGATGTAAGAAGCCAATTAGCGGGAAAGGGACTTAAATTGTCCAATCAACGGGTTTCAGATATGTTGCGTAATCCATTCTATTGCGGCCTTGTTGTTCACAAAGCACTTGAAGGAAGAATATTGGAAGGTATTCAGGAAAAGGCGGTATCAAAAGAAGTATTTCTGAAGGTCAATGGTATTCTTGCAAGAAAACATAAGTCCGGTTATACGATGGAGCCGGAAAATGAAGATATACCATTGAAACGCTTCCTTAAATGCGAACAATGCGGCCAATTCCTACGTGCATACAAGGCATACAAAAATCAGCAGTATTACTATAAATGCAATACTAAAGGATGTTGCTGCAACAAACGGGCGGACGAACTACACAAGACATTTGCGGAAATGCTTGACCAATATGTTCTGAATATAGAAAATGAGGGCATCCGGTATGTCATTAGTCAGCAGATTGTAGCAACTTATAATCAACTTACGGAAGAAGGAGAATTGCAACGATCGCACATCGACAATGAACTGGAAGAGGTTACGAAGAGGCTGGAACGATTGGAAGAAAGGTTTGTGATGGAAGAAATCACAAAGGCTATGTTTGACAAATATGCCGGTAAATTACAGGAGGAGCAACAGGAATTGGAGGTGTCATTGGGAAAAACAGGTTCAAGGGTGTCGAACCTTGAAAATTGCGTACAAAAGGCTATCAACCTATCCTCAAAACTCGCTACAGTGTGGCATTTGAGCGATTACAAAGGAAAACAGGAACTTCAATTTTTGCTATTTCCTGACGGTATCTACTATAATCGAAAAACAGAGGGGTGTCGAACCCCAAAAGTAAATGAGGTATTTTCTTATATTTCAAGCCTGCAAAGGACTTTAGGGCAAAAAGAAAGCGGGAACTCTAATATGAAATTAGATGTTCCCGCTTGGGTGGTGTGGGCCGGGATCGAACCGGCGACACAAGGATTTTCAGTCCTTTGCTCTACCGACTGAGCTACCGCACCATCCGTAAAGGAGTGCAAAAATAAAACTTCTGGCCGATTATCCAAAAATAAGTACAGGCTTAGTCCTTCAATATTTTTCCGGTACATATTTGCCTGTCATCTGCTATCAGCCTTATATAGTACAGGCCTCGTGATATGGTCGATATCGATATGTTACCTGTCCCCTGTTTAAGCTGCCCTTTGAGCAATACTTGTCCTAAGGGGTTGAGGAGCTCATAATACCCCGTATTTGTATTTGTGACTTTGATATGCACATACTCCTTTGCAGGGTTAGGGTACAGGCTGAGCTCTTTTACCGAACTGAGCGGCTTCACATGTGTTGCAGAATCATACAGTTCTATGATACGGTCCACAAAAGGCCCGCTGCCCGATGCATTGCTGTTGCTGGTCGAGAGGTACACCTTGCCATCGGGCGAAAAACAAATATCCCTGAGCCTGCCGTAATGCAGCAATATCCGGGTATCGCTCATTATAGAATCATGGCTGGCATTGAGCTGCAACTGGTGCAGGGTGGTATCCTTAAGCGTACACAGTAGCAAAGAGTTCTGCCATGCCGGGAACATGGGCAGGTTGTAATATTCAATGCCGCAGGGCGCTATGGTAGGGGTCCAGGCATATTTGGGCTCCACCACGTTCGAGTCGGTACAGAAGGCCATTTCCGATGGCTGGTCACAGTAGCCCTCTACCGTGGGCCAGCCGTAATTGCGCCCTTCCATGATAAAATTGATCTCGTCATCGGTATTATCCCCGTGCATGGAGCTGTATAATATGTTATTGGCGTAGGTAAGCCCCTGCGCATTGCGCTGGCCCCAGCACCATACAGGGCTGCCAGCTATGGGGTTATCGCCCGGTATGCTGCCGTCCAGGTTGATGCGGAGTATCTTCCCGTTCTTTGATTGCAGGTCTTGTGCATTGCTGCCCACGGTAGCATCGCCGGTGGTAATAAAGAGTTTATCGCCAACGATCAGTATCCGGCAGCCATTGTGATACATGGCACCTGTTATGCTGTCTATCAGTACCGTTTCCCCGGTCAGTGTGCTGCCGTCATAGCTGTAGCGCGATACCCGTTCGTAATAATGGTTTGGGTCGGGCTTGTATTCGTATGCGATGTACACATAAGGTATATTCGGGAAATCCGGGTCCAGGGCCATCCCTGTCATGCCGCCTTCACCCTGTATCACGGTGTTGGCCTGGTGATATAGCGTATCTGTGGCCCCGGTTACGGGGTCCACGGTGCATACATAACCGTTCTTCTGGTCCATCCATATCTTGCCGTCAGGGCCGTAGATGATCTCCCAGGGTATGAATACGGAATCCTTTACAACTCTTATGCTGAACTGGGCCCCGGCATGGGGAATGTATATTACCGTAAGCAGGAAAAGGTAAAGCAGCTTTTTCATAGGCCATGTTTTACGCTGAATAATTGTTATCCTTACACCAAAATTATACCATTAAAGGCATGCGGTCTGGGCAGCCTTATCTCGCATCATGGATATTAACGGTTTTTTCGGTGTGTTTATTTCGCAAGCCAAAGCTACACCGCTATTGGAGTGGATAGCCATTTTTTTTGCAGTGGCTGAGGTATTGCTGGCCCGCAACAATAAAGTTTTGCTTTATCCTGCCGGTATTATCAGCACCGTCATTTATACTTATTTATTCATTGGGGTGGGCCTGTATGCCGATGCGATACTCAATACCTATTATTTCGTCATGAGCATATATGGCTGGGTATTGTGGCTAAAGCGCAGGGACAACGGCAGGCATTTGCCTGTATCGCACAACAGCCGCCGCGACTGGCTGATCACTGCGGCCATAGTGCTGCTGGGCTGGGCATTGCTCTACATCATGCTTACAAAATTATTCCCTGCTCTTTTTGCCGGCTATCAAATATCCGATATGGCCCTATGGGATGCCTTCATCTCCGCCTCGGCATGGAGCGGTATGTGGCTGCTGGCCAAACGCAAAGTGGAGAACTGGCTATTGCTCAATCTCTCTAATATCGTCGCCATTCCTGTGCTGGTCTATAAAGATATGCCCTTTACTGCGGCGCTTACCTTATTCTTGTTTATTGTGGCTATTTTTGGCTACTTCGAATGGAGAAAACTATACCATACGCAACGGCAGGCAGGAACATTGTAGTATTAATACTGTTTTTATTTACAGCACGTTCAGCTGCGGGGCAGGACAGGGATATTGAATGGCTGCGCGATGTTTACCATCATCGTAATACCTCATTATCAGGGACCATGAAGTTCCTGTCCGATAGCTATATCCCGTTAAATGCAGCTGTGCCCATTGGCCAGTTGATATACGGCTACGCAAGCCATGATAAGCAAAGCGTTCAAAACGGCTGGCAAACCGCGGGTGGTATTGCTGTTACGGCTGTGCTCGCAGAAGCATCGAAATATATCGTTGACCGCAAGCGCCCCTACGAAACCTATAGCGATATAATACCGTACAATTATGAAAAGGATGCTTCTATGCCTTCGGGGCATACTGCTGTTTGTTTTTCCACAGCCACATCATTAAGCCTTGAGTATCCCAAATGGTATATCATAACGCCATCGTTCTTATATGCTACCACAATCGCTTACTCACGGTTGTACCTTGGTGAGCATTACCCCAGCGATGTATTGGTTGGGGCTTTGCTCGGTGCGGGTTCTTCGTATCTTAGTTACGAGGGAATGAAATGGTTGCAGCACCGCAAACACAAAAAGCAGCATGTCACAAATGAGCCTTAAGAAAATAGTGGTCATAGGGCCTGAATCCACAGGTAAGAGCACGCTCAGCAAAGCCCTGGCGAAAGCCCTGCATACGGTTTGGGTACCGGAATATGCCCGTGCTTATCTCGAATCATTAGGCAGGCCTTATGCGGAAGCAGACCTGCTGCTTATGGCAGCGGGACAAATAGAAAGTGAGGATCGCTTAATACAGCAAGCCAATAAATACCTCATCTGCGATACCGACCTCTATGTAATAAAAGTATGGAGCGAGGCAAAGTACGGTCGCTGTCATCGATGGATATTGGAACAAATAGCACAACGCAGTTATGACGGGTACCTGCTCACCGGTATCGATATGCCCTGGCAGGACGATCCGCTCCGGGAGCATCCCTCCACTGAAGAGCGCCGGTACTTTTACAACATTTACCGCGATATCGTTAGCAACAGCGGCAGGCCCTGGGCCACTATAAATGGCAATGAAGAACACAGGCTGTCCGCAGCACTGGATGCGGTAAGCCGGTTTTGATCAATGTTTTTTTGCCGGGAGATAATTAAGCTATCCGGCTTTGGGGTCATTGAGCAATTGTTCAAACTCGTCCTCGCTAAGTATACTTACCGTCCCGAGTTTTTTTGCCTTTTCCAGCTTCGATCCTGCTTCTGCGCCTACTACCAGGTAGTTGAGCTTACTGCTTACTCCGCTTAATATGCTGCCTCCTTTCTCTTCCACTTTTGTTTCGGCATCGCTGCGTTTGAATTTGCTGAGCGTGCCGGTGAACAGGAATGTTTTACCGGAGAATGCACCTGTGGCAGTATGCTGCCCCTTGTGGCTGTTCTTCATGTTCACACCTTCCTGTTCCAGCATGTGCAGCATATGCCTGTTCTCTTCCTGCGCAAAGAAGTGTGCTACCGATGTGGCTACTTTGGGGCCTATGTCTTCGAGCGATGTAAGCTGCTCGATATTCCAGTCATACAGTTCCTTTAATTCTCCTACGGCATTGGCCAGTGTTTTGGCTGTGGTCTCGCCCACATAGCGTATGCCCAGCCCATATATCAGCCTGTTGAGCGTTTGCTTTTTAGAATTTTCTATCGACTGCTGCAGGTTGCTGATCGATTTTTCACCAAAGCCTTCCAGCGACCTTATTTTATCCCAGTCGAGCCGGTATATGCCGGGTATGTCTTTCAGCAGGCCAAGGTCAAAGAATTTCTGCACATTGGCACCGCCCAGGTTACGTATGTCCATGGCGTCCTTGCTCACGTAGTGTATCATGCGTTCCACTACCTGGGTGGGGCAGTTCACATTGTCGCAGCGCCATGCGGCCTCACCTTCCGCCTTCACCAGCGGGCTGTGGCATACGGGGCAGTGCGTGGGGAATTTTATCTTTTCTTCGCTGCCGTCGCGTAGTTCGGCAAGGGGCTTCACGATATAAGGTATCACATCGCCGGCACGTTCCACCAGTACCGTATCGCCTATGTGCAGGTCTTTTTCACGCACCACATCTTCATTGAACAGCGATATCGATGTCACGGTCACGCCACCTATATGCACAGGGTCTATCTTGGCTACAGGTGTTACTGCGCCTGTGCGGCCCACCTGGAATTCCACGCGGCGCAGCTTGCTGGTAGCCTGCCTCGCTTTGAATTTATAAGCCACTGCCCAGCGTGGGTGATGGCTGGTCATGCCCATTTTGTCCTGTAGCGCAAAACTGTTCACTTTGATCACCAGCCCGTCCACCTCGAAGGGCAGATCATCGCGCCGTGCTTCAAACTGTTCGCAGAACTGTATCACTTCGCCTATTTTTTTGAAACGGCGCATTTCCTTTGCCGGGGTAGGGAAGCCAAGCTGGTACAGCCATTGTATGGTATCGTAGTGGCTATGCAGCGCTTCAGGTGTTTCATCGCTAAGGTTATAATAGCTTACCTGGTAGAGTATGGCCGTAAGGCCGCGCTTGCCCACTTCTCTCGGGTCCAGCATGCGCAATGTGCCCGATGCGGCATTACGGGGGTTGGCCAGTGGTGCCAGCCCCTCCGCTTCGCGCTGTGTATTAAAGGCAGCGAATACATCTTTATGTATCACGCATTCCCCGCGTATCTCTACGGTTTGCACGCCATATTTCATAAAGGCTGCCGACAGGGGTATCGATTTTATCTGCCTGATGTTAACCGTTATATCTTCGCCCATCACGCCATCGCCGCGTGTGGCGCCCCTTGCCAGTTTGCCATCTTCATATACCAGCGATATGCTGGCCCCGTCATACTTGGGTTCTATGCAATACTCGATTTCATCTATTCCTGCTGCTTCTTTGCATTTCCGGTCCCAGTCCTGCAGGTCTTCGGCATTATAGGTGTTGTCCAGGCTCAGCATGGGCACAAGGTGGCTCACCGGGGGGAATTTTTCACTCAGCCCCAGCGCCACACGCTGGGTGGGTGAGTCGCTGGTTACCAGCACGGGATATTGTGCTTCCAGTTCCTTCAGTTTTTTGAAGATGGTATCATATTCAAAGTCGCTGAACACGGGGTCGCTTTGTACATAATATTTCCAGTCGGCATATATGATCACATCGCGCAGTTGCTGTGCGGCTTTTTCAGGGTCGCCGGGTAATGTTTCTATCAGTCTTTTCGCCAGTTCATACAGGCTTTTTTCCTCTTCCTTGCTGTACATGGGGGTGTTTTCTTGCGGTAGTAAAGATAATAGTAAGACAGCAAACAGCTAGTCCCGGTAGTGCATGGGCGGTCCAGCATATCTAGTGCAGCACCATATCAGGCTTCGAAAGCTCCGGCCCCTGCCCGGACCAGTTCCGGCGTACCATCGGTACAGTCAATGACCGTGGATGGCAGGATACCGCCATGGCCCCCGTCTATTACCATATCCACCAGTTTGCCGAATTGTTCTTCCATCAGTTCAGGGTCGGTGTAGTATTCTACTTCCCCGTCCATAGGTAGCGATGTGCTCATGATGGGATGCCCCAGTTCTTCCACCAGCATACGGCAGATGTTGTTATCCGGCACACGTATACCCACAGTGTCGCGTTTGGCTTTCAGCATTTTGGGCACCTGCCTGCTGGCCTCCAGTATAAAGGTATAAGGTCCGGGCAGCGATGCCTTCAGCAGCCTGAAGATGGATTTGTCGATGCTCTTGGTGTATTCACCCAGGTGCTCCAGTCCGCTGCATACGAAGGAGAAATGAGATTTTTTCGGGTCTATGCCCTTTATGCGGCATATCCGAGTCACAGCTTCGGCATGAAAGATATCGCAGCCAAGCCCGTAAATGGTATCCGTAGGATATATGATCACTCCGCCGTTGCGCAGGCAGTCCGCCACCTGCTTTATCAGCCTCGGCTGCGGGTCATCGGGATGGATACGTATCAGCATATAATGTCTTGATAAAGTTAACTAATAAATTATGCCAACCTGCGATTAAAAAATGTGGATATCTATATTTGGATTCCCCTAATCGCAGAATGTATATTGCGTAATAGCTGAAATTTATTTTCCAGCATCAAGTTCTTTGACATCTATGAACCCTCCATATGGTCACTGCCCTGCTGTAGCTGCATAGGCGATGTATAGGTAATGTATAGGCAATATACGGGTAGTAAATACCAGTTCCCCAACTGTTTGATAGATAAAGATAAGAGTGCTGTCGTACGGTATAAAAAGCTAACTGTGTAAAGGCAGGAAATAACTCCCTGCTGTAATATGACTTGCCTGTTAAGCATTTCAGCCATTAGGCCTGCCTGGAACAGGAAATAATAGAGAGGACAGGAAACAGGAAATTACTCCTTTTTCTTCCGCAGCACCGATATGGAATTGAGATCATGTGCCGGGTATTTCTGCCCGCAATCCACCGCTATCACGCGGGCCATGGTATTAGTATCTGTTCTTTGTCTTATTGCTAATAAGCAATTACCGTCCTGGTACGTGTATTGCATTGCCGGGTAAGCATTCCCCTGCTCGTCTTCATCTGTTTCGGGGTCGGCCATATGGTTGCCCTTGGCAATGCCGCCGATCACCAGCCCTGTATCGCCCCGGTATCTTGATAGCGAATAGGTGAACCGTATGGTATCTGCGTTAACAGGCTCAATGTGTAAGGTTTGTTGAATACTGTCATTGATATATTCATAAGTAGAGGGCTCGCCTGTTATGTCTTTATCAGTATGTTTATTGCTGTGGCAGCTCAAAATACTTGTAAACAGGAAAAGATAAAGAAAGTATTTGCTCATAACGGGGGCTTTGCTGTGTGATCAATATAATGAATAATAACGGAAAATAAGTTGAGCCCTTAATTGGGAAAGGGTGTCAGGAGAAATTGCAGCTAAGCAATAAGCTTATTGCAGGAAGGGGTTGTATTGTATCTCTTGCCCTATGGTAGTGGCGGGGCCATGGCCTGAATGCACCACGGTCTCAGGCGGTAGGGTGAACAGCTGCGTACGGATGCTGTTGATGAGCGTATCGAAATTGCCGCCTGGCAGGTCGCTGCGGCCAATACTGCCATTGAACAGTACATCGCCGCCCAGGCACCAGCCGCCTTCAGGATACCAGAATACGATACTGCCCGGGGAGTGCCCGGGGGCCAAACGTACTTCAACGACCTCGTCGCCCAGTTTAAGTGCTTCATTTTCAGCGATGAAGAAGTCGGGCTCGGGTGCGGTCATAAGCTCAAAACCGAATATCATGGCCGATGTAGGGGCCCCTTTGAGCACTGGCAGGTCCTTTTGGTGTATGCCAAAAGGTATCTTGTAGCGGTCTTTAAGTGCCTGTACGCCAAATATATGGTCGAGGTGGCAATGGGTATTGATGATGGCCACGGGTTGCAGGCCCTGGGCCGCGATATACTGGTCAAGTGCTATTGTCTCGTTACTGTCATACATACCGGGGTCCACAATCCAGCACTGCTTTTTATCGTTAATGATAAGGTAAGTATTTTCCTGGAAGGCATTAAATGTGAAACCCTTTAAATGTAACATGTGATTAATGAAATTTTCTGTAAATTTAGAATGCAAACATAAGCCGATACAGGAAATGGTTGACATCTACACGTAGAAAACGTGACAAACACTGTATAAAACATGAGTAAAACACCAAAACTCCTACGTGCCATCACTGTAGTGGCTGTTGCTTTTTGCACCGTATTGGCTATCGGGGCAGAAGCACAGACCTACCTCGAAACCTTCGGGCAGAACAGGGTGCAATACCGCAAATTCAACTGGCGCTATTACGATACCAAACACTTCAGGGTATATCATTACGATGCTGCGGGGCGCAAGCTGGCGCGCTATGTGGCCGAACAGGCGGAGAACGACATAACTGTAGTAGAGCACAAACTGGGCGGCCAGTTTCCTAAGCGTTTCAATATCATCGTATACAATTCATACGACGAGTACCGGCAGACCAATATAGGCCTGAAGAACGATGACCACGAGCAGGACAATAATGCCGGTGGCACAGTGGACCTGGTAGGCGATAAGCTAGTGGTGTATTATACCGGTGTGCATACCGACCTCCGCAGGCAATTACGCTCAGGCATGGCCCATGTGGTCATGGAGCGCATGATATTTGGTGAGAACTTCAGGCAGATGGTGAAGAATGCCGTGTTGCTCAACCTGCCTGCATGGACCACAACGGGCTTCATAGCCTACCTGGTGGATGGCTGGGATCCGGAGGCCAACAGCCAGTGGAAGAACCTGCTGGAGGCCAAACCCAAAGCCAGTTTTCATGAACTGGGTGAGCAATACCCCGAGTTGGCAGGCAAGGCCTTCTGGAAATTTGTGTATGAGAACTATGGCGATAATAATGTGAAGAACCTGCTCTATACCATGCAGCTGAAAACGAGCCTGAACCAAAGCACCAAAATGATCATGGGGCTTAAGGTGAAAAAGGCATATGATAGTTGCATAGCGTTCTATAAAGGGGTATATGCTGTAGATGCGGCTAAAACAGAAGCGCCCGACAGCAATCACATACTGCTGGAAATACCGGTGCCGAAAGATAATACCCAGATACGCAACATCAGGGTATCGCCACGCGGCAAAGATGTGGCTTATGTATCATGGCGCGACGGGGAGTACAAAGTATATATTCAGAATACGCAGAAAGAGCAGAATAAATCGTTGCTGCTGGAAGGTGGGAAGCTGGATTATAATGAAAAGCCGGATCCCGATTACCCACTGCTGGCCTGGTCGAACAATGGCTATAAACTGGCCATCATGTACCGTAAAGGCCGGGAGACACGCCTGCGCATATATGATGCCCTGAAAGCTAAAATATACAACTATGTGATACCCAAGAGCCGCTTCGACAGGGTATTGGGGCTCACGTTCATGGAAGAAGATGATAAACTTGTTTTCTCGGCCATCAGGCGAAGCCAGACCGATCTGTACTCTTTTACGATAAGGGGCTCGCGGCTTACTTATATCACCAACGATGCATGGGATGATACCCAGCCCTTTTTTGTGAGTGGCGGTTCACGCAGGGGCATATTGTTCCTCTCCAACAGGCCAAAGCCCAACCTGAATGTACCCTTACAGGTAAACGAACTGCCCACGGGCCCTATGAACATCTTCTTCTACGATACAAAGACCAAAAGGTCTGAGTTGTTGCAGTGTTCGCATATCACTACAGGCAATATCACGCAGCCCATACAGTATGGCCCGGATAACTTTGCTTTCCTCTACGATAGCAGTGGCATAAGGAATAAATATGTCATCGTCTTTGGCCGCGATGTCAATAATATGGATTCGGCTATCGCGATACCGGTTACCAATTACCCGCAAAATATCATCAACCACCAATACACACCGGGCAGCAACGAGGTAGCCGATGTGTTGCAATCGGGCAAGACATACAAAGTATATTACAGGAAGCTGAACGTGCCCGGTGTAAATGATAATACAGTACTGCCGCACACCAGCCTCGACCAGCCGGCACCCGACCTGCCTTCCAGCAATACTTCATTCATGGATTCAACCATGGATTCGTTCAACAGCTATGGGCGCGGTTACCAGTATGAGCCGGTAATAAAAGGCGGTAATACGTTCCAGACCGAGTTTGCGGACGATAATACGAATACCCAACAGCCGGCTAATACGGCAGCAACTGAGCCGGAGCAGGATACCGTTGCGGATATGAGCGCAGAGGCGGCTGATGATACGGATAACGGCCCGGACAGCACCTATCTCAAAATGAGGTCAAGGCCTTATATGCTGAGTTTTAAGCCCGATTTCTTTTCGGTAAAGGTGGATAACAGCGTACTGTTTACCCAATACCAGTCATACCAGAGCGGGGGTGGCCAATATACCAATCCTTCTTTGGGTGGTATGATCACGGTAAGCCTCAACGACCTCATGGAAAACCATCGTTTTACCGGGGGCTTTAGGATACCCATCAATTTTTCGGGTCTTACTTATTTCATGCAATACCAGAATTTTTCAGGTCGTGTGGATTGGGGCTTGCTCTTCCTGCATTCGGAGACCTACCAGAATTACAATGTCACCTATACCGACAGCAGCAACAGGCCGATATTGCAAAAACAGCAACTGGGCAAAAACATCACAAATATGCTGCAGGGCTCTGCCAGTTATCCTTTCGATCGCATCAGGAGCGTGCGCATGACCCTGGGGCTAAGGCAGGATGTGCTCAACTTCAAATCGGAGGATACCCTGAGCCTTACCTACGATATACCGAACAAAAAGCAATACTGGGGATTAAGCAGGGTAGAATATGTGTTCGATAACAGCATTAGCCCTGAAATGAATATCAGGAAAGGCTTCCGGTATAAAGTATTCGGTGAATACCTCTACGGGCTCAATAATGGTGTAGGCGGCGGTTATAATGCCGGTCTCGATTTCCGCTATTATACACCCTTGTACAAACATGTAACATTCGGTACGCGCGTTGCATATGCTCACTCCGGTGGCAAGCAAAAGATACTCTACTATCTCGGTGGTGTGGATAACTGGATCAACCCGCAATACAATAATTATGTGCCTGCAAGCAGTGGCGATACTTATGCCTTCCAGGCCATAGCTACCAACCTGCGTGGCTATGAGCAGAATACCTTTAATGGCAACAACTACGGGGTGGTAAATATGGAAGTAAGGTTACCGGTACTGGGCACATTCCTGAAGCGCCCGGTACAATCTTCAATTTTGAAGAACCTGCAACTGATCGCTTTCGCGGATGCCGGCTCTGCCTGGACAGGTTTTGTGCCCAATGCTGAGAATACGGAAAGGAATTATGTCTTCCCATCACCGGGCAGCACTACCCCCGGGCAGTTCAATAATGTGAGCCTGGTGCTCACTGTGCCGGGCAGCAAGCAATTTGGCCTGGGTTATGGGGCCGGCCTTCGCACCACATTGCTCGGCTATTTCATGCGGCTGGATGCTGCCTGGAATATAGATGGCAGAACAAAACCGATCTGGTATTTCTCTTTAGGCACTGATTTTTAAGTGTATTCAAGGGTCAGGGCATGATATTTGATAAATGTAGTTATAGAAAAGCCGGGAATACATTGCCGGCCTTTTTATTACTTTTGCCACTAATAGGAACATTAGAAATCACGGATTTATGAAGATGTCCAAAGAAGTAAGGATAGGCATATTGGTTACATCGGCGATATTTATATTTTTTGCTGGGTTTTATTTTTTAAAGGGTGCTAATGTTTTTTCAGGCGAGCATAAATATATCTGCCAGTTTGACAATGTGCAGGGCCTGCAGGCCTCGGCTGCTGTGCAGGTAAAGGGCATGTCGGTAGGCCGCGTGTCCGATATTAAGCTGGTAAATAATAAGGTACGGGTAGAACTATCGGTAAGCAATAAGGTGAAAGTGGTGGAAGGGACGGTAGCTAAACTCATATCTGCCGACCTGCTGGGTACCAAAGCCATAAGCCTCGACCTGGGTACAGGGCAGAAAGAGATAGAAGATGAAGGCCAGCTACCTGCCGTAGTGGAAGGCGGCATATTGGATAATCTTTCGGTGGAACTTACCCCCCTGATAACCGATGTGCGGCTGGCAGTAGGCAAGCTGGATACAGCCCTGATCAGTATCAACACGATCCTGAACGACTCTACCAAACAAAGGCTCAACAGTACCATTGCCTCTCTGGACGCTACGATGAAGAACCTGAAAAGCTTCTCCGGCAGCCTGAACAGCAAAAGTGACGAACTGGCCTCGGTTATAGATAATGCCAACAGCATTACCGGCAACCTTGCTAACAATAATGAAAAGATAAGCCGCATTATAGATAATGCTAAGACCACTACCGATAACCTAGCCAAAGCGCCGGTAGAGCAGACTGTGAATGAACTGAGGTCGGCAGCCAATGAGCTGAAGGCAGTAATGGAAAAGATAAATAATGGCCAGGGCTCAGTGGGCATGGCTGTAAACGACAAGCAATTATACCAGAACCTTACCGAAACATTAAAGACGCTGAACGGGCTGGTGGCAGACCTACAGGCCCACCCGTCGCGATACATAAACCTTACTATCTTTGGCAGAAAGCGGAAAGATTAAACAGGATCGTATCATTCTACAAAACAATAATTCAAAGCCTTTGCGTATTGCCCGGCCATTTATTGCAATGAAGCTGCAGCATACATTGTTGTGCCTGCTGTTGATCTCTTTTTCAGCGGTAGTCAATGCCCAGCAGAAAAAGGACGATAAAATGGTAATAGAATTCGTGCATAACAACTACCTGGTGCATGAAGCTACAGATACCGGCTCCGTAGATAAATTTATAGGTGATGTCATTTTTAAGCAAGGCACGGATATGATGTATTGCGATAGCGCATATCTCCGTGGACAAAATTATATAGAGGCCTTTGGGAATGTGCGTATCGTGCAGCAGGATGGTACACAGGGAGAGAGCGATTACATGCGCTATACGGGCAGCAATAAAATGGCCTATATGAAGGGCAATGTGAAGCTTACGGACGGGAAGAACTCCCTGTGGACCGAAGACCTTACTTACGATGTCAGCTCAAAGGTTGGCGTGTATACGCAGGGGGGCACATTGCAAAACGATTCTACCACCGTATCGAGCGATGAAGGTAATTATAACGGCAAGACAAAATACGCTCGCTTCATTCGTAATGTGCTGGTAACACAGCCGCATACGGAGATCACCTCCGATGACCTGGGCTACTATACCGAGACAGAAGTGGTGGAATTTTATTCCTGCTCAGTGGTAACGAATGACAAGGCAGTGCTGCATACCTGCGACGGGTCTTATGACAGCAAGAATGAGGTGGCCCACTTCAAGGGGCGCTCCTCTGTATATAACGAGGGGCAGTATATTGAAGCCGATACCATCAATTATAGCAAAATAACCGGCCTGGGCGAGGCGGCAGGCAAAGCGATAATCATCGATTCGGAACAGCACAGCACTATGTACTGCGGTCATGCCTGGTATAATGAAAAGCAAAAGCGTATGCTGGCCATCATAAAACCCGTGCTGAAACAGGTGCGCGATAAAGACAGCCTCTTTATCCGTGCCGATACTTTTTTATCCTTACCTGTGCCTAAGCCGGAGGATAGCATAGTGCAGTACAAGATCATGAAAGTGAAGAAGGGTAAAAAAGAGGTGGAGGTCAAAGTGGTGGATTCTGTAAGCGCATTGGAACGCGATTCGACACGCAAACATTATTTTATCGGCTTTCATCATGTACTCATTTTCTCCGATTCTTTGCAGGGGCGCTGCGACAGTATCAGCTATTCGCAGGTCGATTCAGTAGTGCGCATGATGTACAGCCCCATTGCATGGTCGCGAAGGAGCCAGGTAACGGGCGATACGATACTGCTCTATACCGATAGCACGGAACTGAAGAAAATGTATGTGCCTAAAAAAGCCTTTATGGTCTCTCAGTCGGGACCGGATAAAGCAGAGCTATACGACCAGGTGCAGGGTGAAACCCTAACTGCCCATTTTGTGAATAGCGAAATGCACGATATGCTGGTGACACCTGATGCACAATGTATCTATTACTCTAAAGACGATGATGGCGCCTACCTGGGGGTAGTAGAGGCCAAAAGTGACAGCATGAAAGTTTTTTTCAAGGAAGGTGAAGTGGATAAGATATATTTGATAAAAGATCCCCACCAGACCATGACCCCAATGGATAAGGCCAATATCCCCGGTCTGCGCCTCGACCGCTTCCTGTGGAAGCCGGAGTTGCGCCCTAAGACTAAGGAAGAACTTTTTGACTGACCGTCAGAAAATATTTAGGGATATTTCTTGGCGACTGTTTACTTTTGCGCTTTTGAAAAATGCAGGTATATAAATTTGGAGGGGCGTCGATAGCTACGCCGGACCGCGCAAGGGCATTACTGCCCATATTTAAGGAGGCACAGCAGCCTGTGGTTGCCGTGATATCTGCATTGGGTAAGACCACCAATGCGCTCGAAGATATCGTAAATGCGGCTTGTAAAGGCGATAAACAAAAGGCTAAAGAACTCGCTCATAAGCTGGAGCAGCAGCACCTGGACTATGCCAAAGACCTGCTAAATGAAAAACAGTTTACTGTTGCTGCAAATGCGATGAATGTTTATTTCACCGAGTTGCAATGGGCTATTGATGATGCACAGCCCGAACGCTATGATTATTCCTACGACCAGGTGGTGTGCATCGGTGAATTGTTATCCACGCTCATTATTGCCTTTTACCTGCAGCAGGAAGGCTACGATTATGAATGGGTGGATGTGCGCGATGTACTGCGCACCGATGATGTGTTTCGCGATGCAAGGGTGGATGTGGAGTATTCCGAAAAGCGCGCCAAAGAAGTGATAGGTAAAATACTTGCCGCAGGAAAGAACGTGCTCACGCAGGGCTTCATAGGCGCTACTGCCGATAATGCATCTGTTACGCTGGGCAGGGAAGGCTCCGACTATACGGCAGCCCTTATGGCCGCTATGCTGCATGGCAATGCCGTAACGATATGGAAAGATGTGGAAGGCCTGCTTAACGCTGATCCCCGCCTGTTCAAAGAAACCATAAAAATAGATGCGGTAAGCTATTACGAAGTGATAGAAATGGCCTATTACGGGGCCCAGGTCATTCACCCAAAGACCATAAAACCACTCCAGAACAATAATATACCTCTGTATGTAAAATGTTTCCTCGACCGGTCGCTTAGCGGCACTGTGATACAGAACGAGGTGCGTGATGCAGCTTATCCGCCTATAATAGTGTGGAAGCAGGACCAGGTGCTTGTACAGGCGACCACAAAGGATTTCTCATTCATAACAGAGGATAACCTGAGCGACATTTACGACATATTCCACGAGCTTAATATCAAGATTAACCTGATGCAGAACGCTGCCATCAGCTTCGTGGCCTGTGTAGACAGGAGGGAAGATAAGCTGCAAAAACTGATAGAGCAGTTAGGTGTAAATTATAAAGTGCTGCGTAACGAGGACGTCAGCCTGCTGACCATACGCCATTATACTCCGGAGGTCTTTTTCGACCTGACCAAAAACAAAGTGGTATTGCTGGAGCAAAAGACCAGGCATACCGTGCAGGTAGTGGTGATGTAGCACAGGTCCGGCAGCCTGTAAGAAACAAGAAGCCCCGTCCCGCATGTGCAGGACGGGGCCTTCTTTATAATGTAATTTATTTTTTCAGCTTGAATGCTTTCTTAACCTTGTCCACGTAGTCGAGCTTTTCCCAGGTAAAGAGTTCCACCTTCATGCTCTTGGTTTTGCCATCGGCAGAGCGGAAGCTTTTGGTAACCGTTTTAGGCTCACGACCCATATGACCATAAGATGCACATTCGCTATACATAGGCTGGCGCAGCTTGAGGCGTGTTTCTATAAAATAAGGGCGCATATCAAATACATCCTCCACTATCTTAGATATCTGGCCATCGCTCATTTTTACTTTTGCAGTGCCATAAGTGTTCACGTATACACCCATTGGTTTGGCCACGCCTATCGCGTAAGATACCTGTACCAATACCTCGTCGCAGACACCTGCTGCTACCAGGTTCTTGGCTATATGGCGGGTAGCATAGGCTGCAGAGCGGTCCACTTTGGATGGGTCTTTGCCTGAGAAAGCGCCGCCACCATGTGCGCCTTTACCACCATAAGTATCTACGATGATCTTACGGCCGGTAAGACCTGTATCGCCATGAGGCCCGCCAATCACGAATTTGCCCGTTGGGTTTACATGGTATTTTATTTTGTTGTTGAAAAGATGCTTGTATTGGGGGTATGCTTTGATAACGCGGGGGATGAGGATGGTCTTTACATCTTTTGTGATACGCTCCTGCATCTTCTTTTCATCGGCAAAGTCATCGTGCTGGGTAGAGATCACGATGGCATCGATACGCACCGGCTTGTTGTTGTCATCATATTCCAGCGTTACCTGGCTTTTGGCATCCGGGCGCAGGTATTTCATTTGTTTGCCTTCGTTGCGTATCGCAGAAAGCTCACGCAGCAGCAGGTGGGCCATATCCAGTGCCAGTGGCATATAGTTAGCAGTCTCGTTAGTGGCATAGCCAAACATCATGCCCTGGTCGCCGGCGCCCTGTTCTTCTTTCTTTTTCCTTACTACGCCCTGGTTGATATCGGGCGATTGTTCATGTATGGCAGAGAGCACACCGCATGAGTGCGCTTCGAACATGTACTCGCTTTTGGTATAGCCTATTTTAGCTATTACTTCGCGGGCTATGGTCTGTACATCTATGTAAGTATTACATTTTACTTCGCCGGCAAGCACTACCTGGCCTGTGGTTACTAATGTTTCGCATGCTATTTTCGACTGCGGATCCCAGGCAAGGAAATTATCAACTAATGCATCGGATATCTGGTCGGCTACTTTATCAGGATGTCCTTCTGATACGGACTCTGATGTAAATAAATATGGCATGTTTGTTATTGAAAATTTTAAATTGAAAGTTTTGATTGGGCTGCAATTTAAACTAATGATGATAAAAATTCAATTTTCATTTTAATTGTTCCACAGTTTCGCATTCATACTGTGAATTTATTAGATTGCATGGTAAAATATTTAATAGTTATGGATAGCCCGGTAAACTACCTTGAGCTCAACAGGCAGGCATGGAACAACCAGACAGATGTGCATATGAGTTCCGACTTTTATGATATGCCTGGCTTCCTGGCGGGCAATACCTCTCTGAAGGAAATAGAGCTTCGCCTGTTGGGCGATGTAAAAGGCAAGAGCGTCCTGCACCTGCAATGCCATTTTGGACAGGATACTGTTTCGCTGGCCCGCATGGGGGCTTTGGTTATGGGGATAGACCTCTCAGACAAGGCAATAGAAAGGGCTAAAGAACTGGCCCTGCAAACGCAGACAGATGCTTCGTTCATAGCCTGCGATATCTATGACCTGCCGCAACATCTCGATAAGCAATTTGACATTGTATTCACCAGCTACGGCACTATAGGCTGGCTGCCCGATATGGACAAATGGGCCGGCATCGTTTCGAAATACCTGGCACCGGGGGGCAAATTCGTATTCGTGGAGTTTCATCCACTCGTGTGGATGCTTGATGAGGATTTTAAGTACATCAAGTATGACTATTTTAATACTGTGCCGATCATAGAAACGGAGAGCGGTACCTATGCCGATCGGGATGCGCCACTGAGTAAAACCACAGTATCCTGGAACCATGACCTTGGCGAGGTACTGGGCAGCTTGATCAAATGTGGTTTGGAGCTTAGGTCATTTGATGAACACGACTATTCACCGTATAACTGCTTCCGGGATATGGAAGCAGTTGAGCCGGGTAAATACCGTATCGGCCACCTCGATAAAAAGATACCAATGGTGTATGCATTGACAGCAACAAAAAGACAGTAAGTGTAAATGCTTATTCTACAGTAACCGATTTGGCCAGGTTGCGCGGCTGGTCCACATTGCAGCCACGCAGGATGGCTATATGGTAAGCCAGCAATTGTAAGGGCACAATGGTCACCAGCGGCGATAAGATCTCCTCTGTTTCGGGCACTTCTATCACATGGTCAGCCAGTTCGCGTATCTGTTTATCGCCCTTGTTTACCACAGCTATTATCTTACCCTTGCGTGCTTTCACTTCCTGCACGTTCGATACGATCTTTTCGTAAGCGCTTTGGTTGGTAGCCAGAAAAACTACGGGCATTTCTTCGTCTATCAGTGCTATGGGGCCATGCTTCATTTCGGCAGCAGGGTAGCCCTCTGCATGTATATAGGATATTTCTTTCAGCTTCAAAGCGCCTTCCAGCGCCACGGGGAAGTTGTAGCCACGACCCAGGTACAGGAAATTTTTGGCATCCTTGTATATGGCAGCCAGTTCCTTTATTTGTGCATCCAGCTTCAGTGCTTCCTCTATTTTACGGGGTATGCTTTCCAGTTCGTAGAGATAAGTGCGCAGGTGCGATGTGGCCATTGTGCCTTTTTGCATGGCTATCTGCAGTGCAATGAGCGTAAGTATGGATATCTGTGTAGAGAACGCTTTGGTAGAGGCCACACCTATTTCGGGGCCTGCGTGGGTGTAAGAGCCTGCATGTGCAGTGCGGGCTATCGAAGAGCCGATCACGTTGCATATGCCGTATATAAGCGCCTGCCTTTCTTTAGCAAGTTCTATAGCTGCATGCGTATCAGCCGTTTCGCCCGATTGCGAGATGGCGATCACAACATCGCCTTCATTGATGATGGGGTTGCGGTAACGGAATTCCGATGCATATTCCACCTCTACCGGCACACGTGCCAGGTCTTCTATAAGGTATTCGCCTATAAGGGCTGAGTGCCATGATGTGCCGCAGGCCGTTATCACGAAGCGCTTAGCCTTGTCTATCTTGTTTTCATATTCACTGAGGCCGCCCATTTTTATCCACCCCTGCAGGGCATTCATACGGCCACGCAGAGAGTCTTCTATAGCGCGGGGCTGTTCGTATATCTCTTTGAGCATGAAGTGCTCAAAACCACCCTTTTCTATTGCCTCCAGCGACATTTCCAGCTTCTGGATGGCCGGTGATTTTTCCACATTGCCCAGTGTGCGTATGGTAAACGTGCCATCCCGGTTCACAACCACATACTCCTGGTCGTCCATATACACCACGTTGTTGGTATATTCTATGATGGGCGATGCGTCCGAAGCAATATAGAATTCATCTTCACCTATACCGATCACCATCGGGCTGCCCTTCCGGGCCGCTATAAGCTGGTTGGGGTTGTTGCGGTCAATGATCACTATGGCATATGCGCCCACTACTTCATTAAGTGCTATACGTACTGCCTCATCGAGGCTGGTCGATTCTGTTTTTCTTACTTCTTCTATAAGGTTTACCAATACCTCAGTATCAGTGTCCGATTGAAAGGTATAGCCGCGTTTCTGCAACTCTTCTTTAATGGCGGCATAGTTCTCTATAATACCATTGTGTATTATGGCCAGGTTGCCCGATTGGGAGATGTGCGGGTGGGCATTCAGGTCGTTGGGTACGCCGTGCGTAGCCCAGCGCGTGTGGCCTATGCCGATGGTAGCCCCAAGGGGATGACCATCGGTGAACTTTTCCAGTTCGCTTACTTTCCCTGCCTTTTTGTAAACACTAAGATCGCCGTTGAGCAGTGCGATGCCTGCACTGTCGTATCCGCGATATTCAAGTCGTTTGAGGCCCTTTACCAGTATCGGGAAGGCGTCCTTATTCCCTATATAACCAACAATGCCGCACATGATGATGAAGTTTAATTTTGCTTAAGCTTGGTATAAACAACGTTGAAACGCATCCGGTTATTGCCACCGTTATTACCCTCCGCAACAAGCCTGAATGCACCGGGAAAATCGGTAGTGCCCGTTAAGTGTAAATGTACAGTATCTTTCCCTGCTTTCATAGCTGCCTGTATCTCCCGTGGCATGTTCAAAAGATAGTGGGTCTGGCTGATGTTTGCGTCAGATTCTTTTATTGTGCCATCTATGAATGCAAGTGGGGCTGTACTGGTGATGGGGTAGCCATCGGCTATGGTATAGGTAGCCCCGGTACTGTCTATGCCTATAGGGTATAGCCTGTATGGCGGGGCATAAATATCTTCGGAAGCAGTGCTTGTCCTGGTTACTACAAGCTGTGCTTTGTTGACCAGAGAGTAAGCGGGTATTTTTTGTATGCCGCTTATGATCACATCTATCTCGCAGCCCGGCAGGTTTTGCAGTAATACGGGATCGCTGATATTAGTTCCTATTTTGCCTTCGGCCATGCTGCCACGGTAGCTGCGTGTAATATGGTTGAAGTGTGCACAGTTGGTTGAGGTATATGGGAAGGAAACCGTATAGGTAGCTGTATCATCGGTAAGGTGATAATAGAATATTACCCCTGCACGGGTATAGTCGGTTGAGCCGTCAAGGTAAAAATAAGGTATGGCAGCACCATTGCTGCGCGGGTCAGCCTCAAGATAAAAGCCTTTGAAATAATCAATGAATTGGGTCGGGCCACTCAATTCGTCCGATCCTGATTTTGATTGTATCTGGTCGATAAAAGCTGTCTTGCTAAGCGGTATGCGCAGGTGGGGATATTTGCCCGATATGCTATCATTATATGTGCGGCCAACATATACACTGTCCGACAGGTTGTCAATAGTCACATTCACACTACCCAGGGGATTATTCTTGTCGTAGGCTTTGGTGCTAAAAGCATAATATGAGCTGTCTTTCGACATGTCTTCAGTGACCCTGTAAGCAGTGAATTTTTGTTTTATGTTCAGTGCAGTATCGCCCCAGGTATAACCAGAGTAAGGCAGGATAAGTACTGCTGAATCGATCCTGTCAATGTTTGTAGGAAAGCCAAAGTTGGTTGAAGGCGGCACCACCTGGAAGTAGATACCTGCATTCGTTTTACCGAAATAGGGGTCGGTCACGGTGCCCAGGCCATGTATGATGGATATGCCCGAGAAACTATTGCTGGTGACCAGCGAATCGAAGAAGATTGTATGGCAGCTTACTTCCAGGCTTGTGTCCACCGCGTTGATGTTATCAATGGCGGGGGCCACATTGGCATTCAGTATCGTATTTTCCTTACATCCCGTTTCTGCGAATAAGGTTATGGCCAATGCCAGTGTATATAAAGCTAAACTGCGCGCGTTTTGCATCAGGTTGTTTTAAAAATTTACAGCGAATGTGCGAAAAGAAATACTAAGACTCTGTTAAGCTTTTATACAGGTCCAGCAGGGGCGTTACATCCTCCTTCCAGCCCTCGTCATATTTCACTACTTTCTTATAGCGGCTTGGCTTTATCTCGTCTGTTATCTTCTTGTCCATATGGTCTGAGCCAAATACCACTACATCGGCACTTTTGCTGCCGCCCAACGTCAGCGCAAGGTTCGTGCCGTCTTTGAAAGCATCGAAATCTTTTTCTTTAATATCTGCGTTGATCAGCGCTTTTTTGGCAAAATTGGGGTTCAGCTTTTCTTTGAACTGGCTGTTCTGCGCGGTATAGATAACTTTTGAATAGCCGAATACCGGCTCTTTCTTATAAGCGGTTTTGAGATATAGCGGCAGCAGCGAGGTCATCCAGCCATGACAGTGAATGACATGCGGAGGCCAGCCGAATTTTTTCACGGTTTCCAGTGCACTGCGGCAGAAGAATATCATACGCTCGGCATTGTCATCGTAGAAGTTATCCTGGTCGTCACGGAAAACGGCTTTACGTTTAAAGTAATCATCGTTGTCCATGAAATATACTTGCAGCCTGGCGCTGGGCAGGGATGCTACTTTTATGATAAGCGGGTAATCGTCCTTGTCTATGATCACATTGATACCCGAAAGGCGCACCACTTCGTGCAGCCTGTGACGGCGCTCGTTGATAACGCCGAAACGTGGCATGATCACGCGAACTTCTATGCCCGCGTCAAATGTTTTGATAGCCAGTTTGTTGAGTATTTGCGCGAAATCGGTAAATTCCATGTAGGGAGATAATTCATTCGCAACAATTAAAACACGTTTTTTAGTGTCTGCAGACATGCTTATGTGTTAGATTAAAACAGGAAAAATGTAACAGGGTGACTTAAAATTGTCTGCAAAATTACGAAAATATTAAATTCCAACCCTTACTTTGCGCACAAAGCTTCAAATTTCATTCATGCTTATCTTTAAAAAGGTAGCAGATATACAGGCCTATCTGTCTCAGCAAAAGCCCGCCGGGCGCGGCATTGGCTTTGTTCCTACCATGGGTGCATTGCATGCCGGACATCTTTCATTAATAAAGCTGGCAAAGGCAGATAATAAGCTTGTTGTGACCAGTATTTTCGTAAATCCTACCCAATTCAACGATAAAGAAGACTTTGAAAAATACCCCATAACTACCGATACGGATGTAGCCATGCTTATCGAGGCTGGTTGTAATGTACTTTTTTTACCCTCAGTGGATGAAATGTATCCGCAGGGAACCGAAAATATGCCTGTATTTGATTTCGGCTACCTGGAAACGGTGCTGGAAGGCGCACACCGGCCGGGGCATTTCAGGGGCGTAGGGCAGGTGGTAGCCCGTTTACTTGACATAGTAAAGCCCGATAGCCTGTATATGGGGCAAAAAGATTACCAGCAGTGCCTGGTAGTTAAAAACTTACTGGGCCAGGTGGCGGGGGGCAATGATATAGAAATGATCATCTGTCCGATCATCCGTGAGGCTGATGGCCTGGCTATGAGCTCGCGCAATCGCAGGCTTACCGACCCACAAAGGGCCGTAGCAGGCACTATATACCAGTGTCTTATCTCCATATTAAGCAAGGCCCCCTCAGGTAACTTTACCGTAGTGCAAAAAGAATGTGCTGACCTGCTTGCCGATAAAGGTTTTGTGCCGGAATATATTGCCCTTGCCGATGCGGCCACACTACAACTGCTTGATAACTACAGCGCAACAACACAAATGGTAGCATTGATCGCAGCAAAGCTGGGTAATGTGCGCCTCATAGATAACATGCTGGTAGAGGCAGATTCCTGAGTTTTTTGCTGAAAAGTTAGCGAATTGATAAACTCTTTTGAGTGGGTGAATGGAATTATATAAATAGGTAAATTTGTATAAAGACATTCGCCATGAAAACGATCGACAGGGAATTGCAGGATTATGTGGCCATCCTCAGTGAAGAGCAAAAAGAAACAGTGCTCAATGTTGTAAAAGCCTTGGCCCCCAATGCAGGTAACGACAGCGATTGGGAAGATGAGGAGTTTGTAGCCGAAACCGACAGGTTGTGCGGCCAGTATCACAGCAAGACAGCCAGTGCTGCCACTTCGCGAAGCGAGGGTCGGAATATCGCTCCGGGTATCCGTAATTGAACTAAATGCTGAGCTAATGATAAGGATGGCTTATCTGCCAGCCTTATAGCTGTTTGTTGGTACAGATCTAAGCCACTTTGGTAATTTTCAGCGTATTAGTGGGCAGGTGCTCATGTATCGGTGTGCTACCGGTATTCACTACTATATCGCCGCTTTTTACCAGTCCCTTTTCTTTCAGGAAACTGATCTGGTCATCGATGATCTGGTCCAGGCTTTCCTCTTTATCGTAATAGAAGGCCTGCACACCCCAGCTAAGACTTAACTGGTTGACCAGCGTATGGGTCTTGGTGAATACGTACAGCGGCGAGCGGGGCCGGTAGCTGGCCAGCATAAAACCTGTGTAACCCGATTGGGTCATGCCAATCAGTGCATTGGCATGCACGTCTTTGGCTATCTCGCAGGCATTATAACAGAGTGCATCGCTGAGGAATGACGGAGAGTGCGGTTTTGGGTCCAGGTTCCTGTTGTAAACGATGGCCTCTTTTTCCACTTCATTTATAATACTCACCATCGTTTTTATCACCAGTTCGGGGTACATGCCGGTAGCGGTCTCAGCGCTCAGCATCACTGCATCAGCGCCTTCCAGCACGGCATTGGCCACATCGGTTATCTCGCTGCGGTTGGGGCGGGTGCGGTCCAGCATACTTTCCATCATCTGCGTGGCAATGATCACAGGTTTGGCCCTGTGTATGCATTTGCGGATGATGCTTTTTTGTATCATTGGTATCTGCTGCAGGGGTAGTTCCACGCCCAGGTCGCCACGGGCCACCATCACGGCATCCGATGCCAGTATGATCTCCCGTATCTGGTTCATTGCCTCGGGTTTTTCTATCTTGGCTATGATCTTGGCATTACTGTTCTTCTGCTGCAGTATTTCCTTCAGCTCCATTACATCGTCCGGTTTGCGCACAAAGGATAAGGCTACCCAGTCTATATCCTGCCCGATGATAAAATCAAGGTCGGTCATGTCTTTTTCGGTAAGGCAGGGCAGCGATATTTTGGTGTCGGGCAGGTTCACGCCTTTTCTCGATGATAGTACACCAGCGGTAAGCACCTGTACTTTCACCCTGTTATCGCTGGTTATCTCCGTCACCATCACTTCTATCTTTCCGTCATCTATCAGTATCTTTTCATCTATCCTTACGTCTTTATAAAAATCGGGATAAGAGATATATACCCCATCTTTTGTACCGGTCACTTTTTCGTTGGTGAAGTAGAATTCATCGCCCACATTCAGTTGCAGGGCATTGTCTTTTATTTCACCTACCCGCAGTTTGGGTCCCTGCAGGTCGGCCAGTATAGCAATATTAAAGGGGAAACTATCATTGATGCGGCGTATGTGCGTGATCACATCTTTGTGTTGCTCATGTGTGCCATGCGAAAAATTGAGGCGGAACACATTCACACCTTCCTGCACCAGTGCCAGTAATTTTTCATATGTGTTGCATGCCGGTCCTACTGTCGCTATTATCTTGGTTTTATGTAACATGTCTTTATTCCTTTCGCTGCGCAAAGTTCTATACTTATTGCCGTATATCAGCATACTTCCTGTTAAGCGAATGCTATTGTTTTTTGTTTAATAAGTATAAAGTTGCAGTTGAATGGATATTAACGGCTGTTATCCACATCTGTTAGCTCATTTTTTGACTGTTTACTTTTGTATTTTGGCTTTATGTCCGTACTTTTGCACCCGGTTTTATCATTGACCTTTTAATAATATGTCGGGACAGCTTAAAGAGGTTCGTAATCGTATCAAATCCATTACGTTAACGCAGCAGATCACCAAAGCCATGAAAATGGTGAGTGCGGCAAAACTGCGCCGCGCACAGGATGCCATTATACAAATGAGGCCCTACGCGCAAAAGTTGCAGGAAATGCTCAGCAATATAGCCAGCGGTTCATCATCGGATACGGGCTTGCCCCTGGCTGAAGAACGTAGTGCCGATCGTATATTGCTGATACCGATCACGAGTAATCGGGGCCTTTGCGGCGCTTATAATACCAATGTTATTAAAATGGCCCGTAACCTCATCAACGAGAAATATGCGGCCCAGCAAGCCAAAGGGAATGTATCTATACTGCCTATTGGCAAAAAAGGTTACGAATATTTCCTTCGTCATGGCTACAAAGTGATAGACAATTATTGGAACCTCTTTGCCGATCTTAATTTCGACAATGTGCGGGAGGCGGCGGTATATGCGCAGAAGGCATTTCTTAATAAAGAGTTTGACCGGGTATATATTGTGTACAGTAAGTTCAAAAATGCTGCTACGCAGGAGTTTGTAGTAGAGCCATACCTGCCTATCCCTAAATCGGAAAAAGTAAAAGGCAAAAGCATGGATTTTATCTTCGAACCATCGAAGGAAGTGCTTTTACTCGACCTGATGCCTAAAATATTGAACACGCAGGTATATAAAGCTGTACTTGACGCTAATGCTTCGGAAGAAGGTGCTCGTATGACAGCGATGGATAAGGCAACGGAAAATGCGAATGAACTGCTCAGGTCGCTGAAGATCAGCTACAACCGTGCGCGCCAGGCGGCTATCACCACCGAGCTTACTGAAATAGTAAGCGGCGCGGCAGCACTGCAGGGATAATATATTTTACTATTGTAAAAACCGCTGCACGTATACTGCAGCGGTTTTCTTATTTTTATACAAATAATTGGAATATGCGTAGGTCATTTATCTTGCTTGGGGCTTTATTGATGCTGGCTAAAGGTGCGGCAGCCCAACAAGCTCATGTACAGCGCTTTACTGCGCCACTGGCAGGCAAGGTTGTGCTCAAAGATGTGGAAGATAAGTACAATGCACAGGTGTATAACCTGGAGATGCCGGAACCCGATGCTGATGCAGAACAGGAAAATCTTAGGGAAGTAAAACAATACATCGCAGCGCATTACCCGCACAAAAACCGTCACCTTGCCGCCAAGGGTACTGCCATACAACCCCCATTTGTGGTTAGGAGTTTTGTGGCTGATACATTGCCCGGCATCCCACCAGATAATAATATGGCGATATCTGCCGGTCAAAGAGCAGTATCGGTTGTAAACAGCAATATTGCCGTGCTGGATGACTATGGGCAGATGCTATACCGGAAAAGCCTTTATAGCTTTTCGCTGGCAACAGGACTGATCAATACGGTCACCAACCAGAATAATTACCGTTTCGATCCCAAAGTTATTTATGATCCTGAGGCTGACAGGTACATATGTGTCATGCTCAATGGTATCAATGAGCACAACTGGATCGTTGTAGGTTTCTCTCAGACCAACAGGCCCGACAGTACCTGGAATTTCTACAAGTTCTATGGTAATTATGCCGGCGATACTACCTGGTTCGATTACCCGGCAATTGCTATAACCCATAATGAGTTATTCTTTACCGGCAATAAAATAGGTTATGACCAGTCATGGCAGGAAGGCTTCCACAGGTCGCTCATATACCAGGTGAACAAACAGCAGGGCTATAATGGTGATACGGCCATCACATACAGAATATGGGATAGTGTTACCTATAATGGTAAATTCATCCGCAACCTGTTTCCCGTTAAGGGCGGTGCTTCGATCCACGGGCCGGAGCAATATTTCCTCTCCAACAGGAATTTTGATGTGCAGAACGATACTATTTTCTTAATAAAGGTGCCCGACACGATAGGCGCTCCTGATAGCATCTTAACGGTTACCCGCCTGCAGTCAGACCTTGCATATGGTGTGCCGCCAAGTGGAAGGCAAAAACCGCCTTATGATTCACTTGCTACTAATGATGGCCGCATATTAGGCTCCTATATTGAAGGGGATGAGATACAGTTTGTGAGTGCTTCGCTTTATCCTGCAAATGGGGCATCGGCAGTGTATCATGGTAAGATTAGTAATGTCACCACCAGCCCAACCGTTCATGCTGAGATGTTCACGGTCGATACGCTCGATTTTGGCTATCCGAATATCTCTTATGCCAGTAACACAGGGGGGATGAATAACTCCATCATCTCTTTCGATTACAGTGGCCCATCCACCTTTGCGGGCATGGGGGCTATATATTATGATGGCAACCAGTATTCACCCATGCTTAATGTAAAGAGCGGCGACAGCGTGATAAGTGTGCTGGCCGGGCCGGAACGCTGGGGCGATTATACGGGCTCGCAGCCCGATTGGAATATGCCGGGTGTTGTTTGGGTAGAAGGTATTTATGGACGAAGCAATACACGTTACGGTAATTATATGGCTAAGCTCGCTGCTCCCTTTATAACATCGGTAACGCAGCCACAGCAAACCAAAGCGACAGCATTGGTATATCCCAATCCCGCATGGCAGTTCATAAGTGCTGAGTTCTCGGTACCGCATGAGCAGTCTGTGAATTTCTCAATATATGATATGCAGGGCCGTGTGGTGGATAACCTCTTAAGTACATGGTGTAAAGAGGGCCGCAATGTGGTACAGTTCAACATTGGTCCGCTTGCCCCGGGCGCTTATTTCGTAAAAGGTATAAGTGCTAAAGGCGAAGTATTGCTCACCAGCAGGTTCATCAGGCAATAAAATGCTTTTATGCATTAGTGTGTTACCTTTGATGTGGCTATGAAGCAACTGCTTTTCAATCTTACACTGGCTTTCCGCGCAATACGCAATAATCGTCTGCGCTCCTCGCTTACCATAGCTATCATCGGCCTTGGGCTCATGGCGCTCATTGCCATACTCACTTCGATAGAAGTATTGAAGGCTGCTGTTTATTCCAACTTTAGCAGCATGGGTTCCAACTCATTCCGTATTTCCAACAATGTGATCAAACAGAAGAGTGGGGGGGGCATGCGTCGCAGCACTTCCGATGGCAAGAACATAAGCTATGATGAAGCAAAGGCCTTTAAAGAGCGTTTCGATTTTCCATCCGTTATCAGTATTTCCGTTGCAGGTACACAGATCGCTACCGTAAAATACGGGTCGGAAAAGACCAACCCCAACATACGTGTGATGGGGATCGACAATGAATACCTGCAGATAGCCGATACTAAGATGGAAGCAGGCAGGATCTTCTCGAACAGCGAGCTGTACAATGGCAGTTATGTATGCGTGCTCGGCAATAGTATAGCGCACAAGCTGTTTGGCAAACCGGCTAAGGCCATAGACAAAATGGTATCGGTGGGTGATGTGAAATACAGGGTGATAGGTGTTGCTGAATCAAAAGGGGGCAGCATGATCATGAACAGCGATAACCTCGTCTATACACCTTTGTCCACTGTACGCGCTGTATATGGCGGCGAACATTCTTACCTCATCAATGTAATGGTTAAAGACATCTCGCTCAAGACAACGGCATCCGAAGAGGCCGAGGGTCTCTTTCGTGTCATCAGGAAGCTGCCGCTGGGCGTGGAGAATGATTTCGGGATCAATCAAAATGATAGCCTGGTCAATAATGTGCTCGATCTTATTGGCTATATACGTGCTGCCGCCCTCGTTATCGCTATTGTTACCTTGCTGGGTTCTGTTATTGGTTTAATGAATATCATGCTCGTTTCCGTAGCGGAGCGTACCCGGGAGATCGGTGTGAGTAAAGCACTTGGGGCACGATCATCTACCATTAAGCAGCAGTTTCTCAGTGAGTCGGTTATCATTAGTCTTTTAGGGGGCACCATAGGCATAGCACTAGGCGTGGCTGCTGGCAATTTGGTGGGTATAGCATTCAAGACAGGTTTTATCATGCCCTGGCTTTGGGTATGCATGGGCTTCACCCTCTGTGCTATAGTGGGCGTAGTGTCAGGCATTTACCCCGCAATAAAAGCTTCAAAACTCGATCCCATCGTCGCATTACGTTATGAATAGGACAATCATTTTATTTTCCGGAACAAACTTAAACACGCGCTCGTGCAAGGATTAGTTTACAGGTCCACAGGCAGTTGGTATTCTGTGCGCGATGAGCAGGGCCTTTACTGGAATGCACGGGTGAAAGGTAAGCTGAAGATCGATGAAGATATCTCATCTACCAATCCTATTGCTGTAGGCGATGTAGTGCAGTTCGATGTGGAAGATGACACCACAAAAACAGCAATGGTCACCAATGTGAACGACAGGCATAATTATATCGTGCGCGTATCGCCCCACAACAGGAACCAGAAACATATTGTAGCGGCCAACCTTGACCTGGCACTGGTTATGGCTACCATTGCCGAGCCGCGTACATCCAATGGTTTCATAGACCGCTTTTTACTTACCGCTGAGGTATATCATATACCGGCCGTAGTAGTGATAAATAAGATAGACCTGCTGAAACCAAAACATAAGGAACAGTTGGAGCATTGGCAGGAAATGTATGAAAGCATAGGATATGAAGTATATCCTATTATTGCATTGGAGCATGACAGTGTTCTTGCGCTGGAGCAAAGGCTTGCGGGGAAAACAACCCTGTTCAGTGGCCATTCTGGTGTAGGTAAAAGCACGCTCATCAATCAATTGATACCTGATCTTGACCTGCGTACCAAAGAAGTATCGGGCTGGAGCGGCAAAGGGCAGCATACCACCACCTTTGCTGAGATGTTTGATACACCTGCAGGTGGCAGGATAATCGATACACCCGGTGTAAAAGAGTTCGGTATCATTGATGTGGAAAAAGAAGAGTTATCGCATTACTTCCCTGAGATGAGAAAGCTACTGACCGAATGCAGGTTCAATAACTGCCTGCATATAAATGAGCCGGGCTGTGCAGTGAAGCGTGCCGTGATGGAGGGTACAATTGCCGAAGATCGTTATATTAGCTATGTAACCATACTCGATACAATAGGGAAGAAATGGTAACGATACCATGTTGTTTAAATCATTAACTGGTTTTTTATGATCATATACAATGTAACCATAAAGGTAGAAGCAGGTGCTGCCGGGGATTGGGTAAAGTGGATGAAGGAAGAGCATATGCCTGAACTGATGCGGACAGGCCTGTTTGTAGATTCGCGTCTTTGCCGCCTGCTCGAGCAGGATGAGACAGAAGGTGTTACCTATGTTGCACAATATTTTTGCGACACGATGGAGCATTATAATACCTACATTGCTGAGCATGCACAGCATATGCGCGACAAAGGTTTTGCCCGTTTCGGTGGCAAATTCACCGCTTTCAGGACGGTGATGGAGGAAGAATTTTAGCTAAGATGAAAATTAGCCGCAGGGTGATTTTTGGCTGAGATACATCTAAAGCAAAATTCCTGCCAATATCCTCAAAGGCTTAACAGTAAAGGTTTTAGCATTAACTGTAGCATGCAGCGCAATGTCGTGGAACATTGTGAAACTTGGGAAAGCGGCTACAGGCAAGGCTTTTGGGGCAAAAAATATATCCCGGATATTTGGAACTGCGCTAAAGCGCAGTATATTTGTTCTATTCGCTAAAAAATTTTTCTTCACAAAAACACACAAAGAGCTATGAACAAAGCCGAACTTATTGACAAAATGGCCAAAGATTCTGGCATCACAAAGACACAAGCTAATGAAGCATTGGATTCGTTTACTAATGCAGTAGTTGCATCTTTGAAAAAAGGCGACCGTGTTACACTGGTTGGCTTCGGTACTTTTTCGGTATCCGAGCGCTCAGCACGTAATGGCCGCAATCCGCAAACAGGTGAAGTGATAAAGATCAAAGCACGCAAAGTGCCCAAGTTCAAAGCAGGCAAAGAATTTTCCGGCAAGATCAGCGGTGGTAAAAAATAATTTTACTCATATCTTGTTGGAAAAGCGGGAAACAAGGTTTGTTTCCCGCTTTTGTTTATTTTTGCATCTTAAATAAAACAAATCAATCATGGGCAGAGGCGACAAACGTACAAAGCGCGGTAAAATAAATATTGGCAGTTTCGGGAAAGTACGCCCGGCACGTACCAGGAAGACCGCAAAGAAAACGGAAAAGAAAGCATAGTACTTTATTAGCGGAAGCCGTTCTTAATGAACGGTTTCCCCTTTATTACCCCTGTTTACGCTGCATTTTACACCTTTGGTAATTTATTATTTTAATGAATATCATTAACAGGGATCACACACCATGGCAACATTTCACACTAAAGACATCAGTAACAGCAATTTCCTGGTAACAGGAGGGGCGGGCTTTATCGGATCGCATATAGTGGAGTACCTGCTCAGCAATGGTGCTGGCAGCGTTACTGTACTTGATAACCTGGCCACGGGTTTTAAAAAGAACCTGGACCTTTTTGCAAAATATCCTCAACTCAGGTTCATAGAGGGTGATATACGGGATGCTGGGATATGCAAACGTGCCTGCGAAGGTATAGATTATGTAACCCACCAGGCCGCGCTTGGCTCAGTACCACGCTCAGTGAAGGACCCTATAACCAGTAACGATGTTAATGCAGGTGGCTTTGTGAACATGATAACCGCTGCAAAGGATGCTGGTGTAAAAACATTTGTGTACGCATCCTCATCATCAGTGTATGGCGATGAGCCTAACCTCCCCAAGTACGAAGACAGGGTAGGTAACCCCCTTTCGCCATATGCCGTCACCAAAAAGACCAATGAGCTGTATGCCGATGTATTTACACGGCTATATGGTATGAAGGTGATCGGCCTCAGGTATTTTAACGTATTTGGCCCGCGGCAGGATCCTGATGGGCCCTATGCAGCAGTGATACCCCTGTTCGTGAGCGGCATACTGAAACAAACACCGGTGTATATCAATGGCGATGGTGAACAGACACGCGACTTCACTTTCGTGGAAAATGCGGTACAGGCCAATGTGAAAGGTATGCTTACCGATAACCCGGATGCATTTGGTAAAGTGTATAATGTGGCTGTTGGCGAAAAATTTTCTGTTAACTTCTTATACGGATCCATACGTGAAATGCTGGGTATGGAGCATACACCTGTTTACCGTGAGCCACGTGAGGGCGATATTCGCAACTCGCTGGCCGATATATCGAGAGCTAAAGAATTGCTGGGCTACCAGCCTACGCAGCGCTTTCTTGATGGCCTTAAAAAAACGGTGGATTTCTTCAGGGAAATGTATTCCTGATTATACATGTTCCTCCATATGGCTGGGCAAGGGGGCCCAAACTTTGTGTTTGCTGATATTATTCTCAAGAAGTGAGTAATAATATGCCGACATATCATTGACCAAACGCTGGTACGAGAATTTATCTTCCACGAACTTTCGCCCCTGTGCACCAAAGTAATTCCTGAGATCAGCGCTTTCAATAAGGCGCAGCATAGCATCTGTAAAGTAATCCGCATGCCCGGCTTCTACGGTGAAACCGCATTGGTTATCCACCACTACGTCCGATACGCCCCCAACATTGGTTGATACCACCGGCTTTGCAGCGGCCTGTGCTTCTATTAAGGATACCGGCGTGCCTTCGTTATGCGAGGTCAGGGCCACGATATCAAGTCCGGCCAGTACCAGGTCCATATCGGTTTGCCATGAGGTGCATATAGCGGTTGCGGGCCTCTGGTCTTCCGGGTAGTAGGCATAGTCCACACCCGCATTCCTGAATTCGCCTTCCATCTGCGCGCGCATGTCGCCATCGCCGATTACCAGGAAGCGAAGTTTCTTTTGGGTCTGTGCCTGTAGCTTTGCGGCTATTTCCACAAAAAGGCTATGGTTCTTCACGGGCACTATCCTGCCTATGATGCCTATCGCCAGTTCATCGGGCTGTATGCCATATTTATCACGAAAGATGTCGCGTTTCCGTTCCTGCCATATCATGAACTTGTCAAGGTCAAGGCCCAGGGGAATGGTTTGTATCTTATCGGCAGGGCATATCTTATACTTGTTGGCCAGTTCTTCTTTCTGTGTTTTACTGATAGCTATGATGCCGCTGGAGCGTTTGGCCAGGTAGCGCTCTATCTGTATAAATGCACCGGTGGCCACTTTATTGAAATAGCTGTGGAATACATGGCCGTGAAAAGTGTGTACGATCACGGGTACTTTGCAGGCATCGGCCGCCAGTCGGCCTATAAGCCCCGATTTTGCTGCATGAGTATGCACAATATCAGGCTTGAATTTCTGTATCAGTGCTTTTACTTTCTGGTAGGCTATGCTGTCATTGATAGGCTGTATCGAGCGTTTCATTTCCGGTATCACCGTAGCATCTATGCCCAGGTAGTCGGTTATATGGTCAGCATCCTGTTCGTGATCGTCCTTACCGCCTATCACCAGCATGGTCTCAAATTCGGGTGCCATATAGCGCGTCAGGTAGGTAGCGTTGAGCGCCGGCCCCCCAATGATCAAACGGTTCAATATGCGCAATACGCGTGGCATTCAGTGTAAGTAAGGAATTATAAAATTAACACTATTTTGACACTTATGTAAGCTCCTGCTTTTCTGCTGCGATATTAGGAAGAATAGGTCGTTTTTGGAGTTATACGCTGGTTAAATACCATATTAACGTATTGTTGCATTGTTTTGTTTTTGTATAAGTATTGAATTTTATTTTTATTTATGCGGACCATATAATTATAGTGCATAAGCTTATTGATGACATAACACTTATGTAGGGTTTCATGACAGGTATAAAAAAGCTTTATTAGTCTATGCCTGTTGTGTGACTGGTACACCCGAAAGGAATACCCCGGCGATAAGTTCACGCTTGAGCGTAGTGCCGATGGACGTGATTTCGCTGCCATAGCGTTGGTATCTGCTAAGGGCCAGGCAGCCACCTACACTTACTTTGATGAGCAGCCTGTTGATGGGATCAATTACTATCGCGTAAAACTTACCGGGGCTTCAGGCCGGGCAAATTATACCAAAGTGGTATCTGCAACAGTGAGCGGGGGCGGTTTCTCCCTGGCCGCTTATCCCAACCCGGCTAGCGACGAAGTGAAGATACAGGTTAACGGTACCCCTGGGGGAGATGCTTATGTGACCCTTGCTGATATGACCGGTAAAACAATTTATCGTGTTAAGGTGTTGTATAACGAAGTGCGTATCGATATCAGGTCGCTGGCTGCAGGCGTATATATGTTGCGCTACAAGGATAATGCCCATACCCAAACCATACGTGTGAATAAATACTAGTACGTTTACCCCTGTTTCAAACCAAACATGCGGGCAGCATCCAGCTGCCCGCTTTTGTTATGGTGCCATCGCACGCTTGATTACCTTTGCATCCATGAGCAATAAGGTCAGCCAGGTAAAGGCCGCTTTTACCATATCTAAGTACAGCCTGCTGGCCACTTTGAAGAGCCCTACATCCGTGGTCTTTTCGCTTTTGTTCCCCATTATTTTTATCGTGGTCTTCGGCGCTATGGTGGGCGATAAGCTGCCCGCTATGAAGATAGCCATTGCCCCCGGCAGCGACACAAGCGGGGCTGTGTATAAAGCCATAAGTTCGGTGCCGCTCCTCACTTTGCAGCAGCCCGGCAGCCCGGCACAAATGAAGGAAGACCTGGAGCGTGGCCGTATCAGCGCCATCATGAACATTGAGGCCCTTAATGCAGGCACTGCCTTGCCGCATTACCTTGTGCATATCCAAACATCAGCGGCATCGGCTGCTAATGCCCGCTTGCTGAAGACACTGGTGAACGAGGCCCTTAACCAGCTCAACAGCAAAGCATTCCCCAATAACCCCGCTATCGCTACGCTGTCGGCTGAGGAGCTTCCCGGGCGTGCCTATCATTCCATCGATTTCATATTGCCCGGTCAGCTGGGCTTCTCGCTATTGATGGCAGGCGTCTATGGCTCATCCTACCTCTTGTTCAGCCTGCGGCAAAACCTCGTGTTGCGCAGGCTGCGTGTGGCCCCGCTGCGCAGGCGCAGCATCATAGCCGGCGAGATGCTGAGCCGTCTCTTCTTCCACATCATCAGTTTCATCATCATGGTGCTGCTGGGTTATTATGCATTCCGGTTCACCCTGGTCAATGGCCTCGATACCTTTATAGAGATGCTGCTCTTCTCGCTGCTGGGCCTGTTCATATTTATGGGCATTGGCTTCATCATCAGCGGCATGGTGCAGAACGAGAATGCCATATCGCCCATAGCCAATACCGTAGTGCTGCCCCAGATATTGCTGTGTGGTCTCTTCTTCCCGGTAGAGAATTATCCGCTCTGGCTGCAGCATTTCTGCAACCTGTTACCGCTCACCTTCTTTGTCGATGGCCTGCGCAAGATCGCCTTCGATGGCAGGCATATATGGGAGCTATCCCGGCAACTGGCAGGCCTGCTGGTATGGACCCTGCTCATACTTCCTTTGTCCATAAGATCGTTTAAGTGGGAGTAAGCAAGGCTGGGGGGTATCAGTTGCTTAGCAAGCCCTGCAATATATTGGCCAGCCTTACGGCGCTGTTCACGAGTTGCACCACGATTATCTTTTTGCTTCGCATGATGTATTCCGGGCTTATCTCGCCGCCGCCTGTATCATATACCTTAGGCAGCAGCGCACGCGATTCATTCATCCAGTCCACGTAATTGCCTTTCTGTATCAGCATGATCTCGAAGGGGCTTATCGTGTTGTAATATTCGCTGCAGTCGTTTATGTTCACCGGGGCCTCCCTTACCAGCCCTTCGTCCCACAGGCTGTGCAGGTTATAGGCGCGCCCGTCCACGGTCACCTGTACTGCTTCGCCGCCTTTGTCGCTGCCATAGCCGCAATGCAGCGGCTGCGAGAGGTCGCCCATAAGGTGTATCAGCACCAGCAGGTCGGTCTTTACCGCTTCCGGGTCCATCGTTTTCCGGTACTTTAGCTCGGTGGTCACCTGGCTCAGGGCATTGATGATGTCGGCCTCCTTCGTGGGCTTCCACGATGCCCACTTTTCCATATGTATGTAATGCCAGGTCTTCATGTAGTCGTAGCCGCGTTTGCCATTCACTTCGTCCATCCAGGTACCCGTTTGCGGCACCGTGGTAGGCCCCATATAGTCCATCAGCTTCTGCCGCGTTTCGCGGTCCAGCAGGCGGTAGGCCATGGTGGCAACGATCTCGTGCCCCTGCCAGCCCCAGGCACGGGCCTGCAGTGATAGCCCTGCAAAGAGCATGAGCAGCAAAGCGACTTTTTTCATTATCGCAAAGGTAAATATGTAGTGGAAATTTTTTAATTATTTCATCTGGCATGTACTGTGCCCCGGTCCAGGCCCTATACTTTTACCTCTTATCAAATTTAATAGACTTGGTTTCCAGGTCTGTTGTAATCTTGATCATATAATGGCCTGCCGGCAGGTCGCCGGCTAAAGCAATTTGCTTTTTTATCCTGCCGTTTTGAGCCTGGAAATTGTCTTTCAAAACTGTTTTACCGTTAAGGTCCAAAACCTCGATTTGAACATTGGGGTCTTTACTGCCTATATTGCCGGCCAGTGTAAATATGCCATTATTGGCATTGGGATATAATTCCAGCCCATCGTTTTGCCTGCTCAATGCTCCTGTACTCACTGCGGCCGGTGTGATGACCCTGATATTGGCATGGATCATGTCATCTACGTATAGCCGGTTATCTATACCCACTGCGAGATCAAGAGGCGTTAAGTAAGCATTAATAGCCAGTCCGCCATCACCGCCATAGTCATGAACCCCGGTGCCTGCATAGGTATAGATAATACCTGAGCCATCTACCATGCGTACCCTATTGCCCGATCCGTCTGCAATGAACATGTTGCCCGATGAATCAAGTGCCACGCTCATAGGATACTCCAGTGAGGCACTTGTGGCTGCGCTGCCATCGCCACTAAAGCTATGTATGCCATTGCCTGCTATTGTGGTAATAATACCACCGGCATCAATTTTACGTATCCGTTCGTTTAGCTGGTCGGCTATATAAATGTTGCCCGTATTATCAAAGGCAATATTAGCAGGATAATTTAACTCAGCCGATGTTGCCGCCGCATTATCGCCACTAAAGCCGTGTGTGCCTGTACCGGCAATAGTGTTAATATTTCCGCTCATATCGATCATACGAATACGGGCATTCCCACGGTCCACGATGTAGACGTTTCCTGCAATATCTGCATCTACTGCTACCGGTGTGTTTAATGCCGCAGAAACCGCCGGGCCACCGTCTCCTGAATAACCTATAGATCCGGTTCCCGCAATGGTGCTGATGATGCCCGACGTATTTACTTTGCGCACTACATGGCAGTAAACATCTGTGATATATACATTGCCTGTCGTGTCAACAGCAATGCCGGTTGGCCAACAGAATGTAGCTGATAAGGCCGCACCGCCATCACCGGAATAGCCTGGTGCCCCCGTTCCGGCAAAAGCGGTAATATCGCCTGACGCGCTTATTTTCCTTACCCTGTGATTGTTTTGGTCGCTAATGTAGGCATTCCCAAATTTATCGAAGCATATGGCCTGTGGAGCAGAAAGCCGGGCCGATACTGCAGGGCCTCCGTCACCTGTGTTGCCCGGATTTAGCGGTGTGCCGGCAAAAAGATCAATATTTTGTGCAGATGCACAATGAAAGCCAAGTATAGTGGCTGTAAGCAGTAGGGATAATATGCGCCTGGAGTTCATAGCTTTTGTATTTATTGGGTTAACGATAGTTTAACGGGTACATCTGCTGGGTTCTGTGAACAGGTCATAACAAATTTATAATAAATATCCTGTAGAGGTATGCCTCTACGCAGACCATCTGTCAATTTTACAATAGGATTACAGTTCATTTGTTGCCTGCCTTGGATGAAAAGAGCAAAGCCTGCCGGGCTTCTTTAAAAATGGGGCAACATGTATCACATAGAAATATACTCCCTTTTTCTTATTTTTCGCTTAGATCAAAACCGGAAAATATGAGAGCCCTTTTCCCAAGCCTGCTGTTCACAGCCCTTCTTATGGGTAGTACAACAACTGTATGTATAGCGCAAAAAAGCAAGGAGGCCCGGGAGGATGAGCGCGATGTAGCCACCATAAGTAAGGTGTATGCGAAATATGCCCTCGATGCACAGCCGTCCATTACGGCAGATACTGACCTTATAGGTATATGGAAGATGAAAGAGGATGAGGACTCACACAACTACTTTGTTCTTGAGCGGGAAAATCAGAATGGTTATGTATTTACCTATATGAACCACGAAGGCGCTAACCGCACCTTTGAAAACGACCCGGCTTTTTTTTCAAAGATCGGCAATACCGAGTTTATTAATGTAGGCTATTCCAATTGGTGGAACGAGGACCATGGCTTCTTTTTTTTAAAAGTGATAGAGAGAACCCCAAACGGCTTTGAGATGACCCTGGCGCTTGTGGCCGATACTACCCTCAAAGACCTGCCCGACCGTGCCGCCGTGCGTGCAAGAATAAAAGAGCACCTCAACGATCCCCATTATTTTAAAAAGCCTGTTCATTTCCGTAAGATACTGCCTTTGATGTATTGTAAATGATGACATTGTTGGGGTGTGAGCGCAACTTTAATGCATTTAAGGTTGGCAGTTATAAACTGCCATTATTTTTTACCACAAGTCACAAACTTGCGGTAGCGGGGGAATTCATCTAGAATCTCAATCTATAACCGTTTCTTTTAGCTTTTCGGTTAAATAATTTTGACCTATGATAATATCATCAAGTTGTTGAACCTGCTTTTTTATATATGAAAGCTGGAAAGTGTGATGTCTCTTGCTCTTCCACGTTCTTCCCATTTTACTTTCCTCGTAAAGAATTTTTGGTTCGGAACATGTGATAATTAAATCATTTTGATGTTTACTCGGACTACTCCAAATTCCATGAATGAATAAATTCCGATTAACACGAATGGCCGAAACTTGTTGTATTAAAATACTGACTTTATCTTCTTTAAACTGTCGATATTTATTTATCTTTTTAAGCAACTCGATATTCTGGCTTAAACTATTTCTTTCAAGTATGGTGTTAGTCAACACGAAATCATCAGCTATCAGCAATCCCAGGAATTCCAGCATTTTATATTCGACAATGGCGAATTTTGTAGACAGAAGACCTAAATAAAAATAGAACTCTTTCGTTTCTTCGGATGCCTTGGCGTATTTCTCGGTCATATAGCTACTGTTGCGTAATCCAGTCTAATGGGATCAATTTGATCTGATTTCTCCATTCTTCTCTAATAGCCTCCTTAAATTCAGGATTATTAAGTTTAGCATGATCTGTTACAATAACCTGAAAATGAGGTGCAAGGCTATTGGTAACTTCAAATATGAATTCATACATCTGACGTACTGCCGTCTCATCCGTACTTTCACTAACTAGTATGCCTTGAAGTTCAGCATCTTTAGAAGGAGGGTAATATGCCTGGGATGGCTGATCTAAAATTAAGAATCTTGGAACGGGGCGATTCGCCTTAACGAAATGCTTGTGTAGTGCAAAATGTACCAAAAGGTGAAACGCTACCCAATTTGCACCGCTTCCAGCTTGAGACAATGGTACCGTGCGGGTATGGCGGTCTATAAAGATTGTCAATTTTTTTGGATCAAAACGCAACGGTGCATCTGCATATTCCAAGTCAAGTTTACCCCCCCAAGATGTCATTTGAGTATTAATGGTATTCAAAATAGATTTCATTCTTTCTTCACGATCTTCAACCCCAATCTGTGCTTCAAGTTGATTGATCTGGCTTTCTAAATATTCAATTCGCGTAGAAAGGTCGTTATCTTCTTCAACAACCTCGAAGCTTTCTAAAAATAATGAAATTCGCCCTATAGCTTTTCCTCGTCTTAGGTTCACGTTTCTTAGTCTTGACGCCTCTTCTTGCTCTTTGTAGATAGCTTTAATGCTCGCTTGCTTTACGTCCATGAATTCTTTGATCTTATCGCGTTGTTCCTCTAGAGCCGTTGTATATTGATTGAGCCTTGGGCTTTCTATCGTTGTTGTCCTTAGATTTTCGGTCAGTTCGTTTAGAGAATTATTAATTGCGGATATTGCTGGAATACTAGTATCTAACGCGCTATTGCAAAGAGGGCAAGCATTGTGCGCAGCTTCTGTTTCTTCGTATAGACCTATGCTTTCAAGTCTAGCCTTTTGTTGATTCGCTTCTTCAGAATAATTGTCTGTTTCATTTATAAATGATTCTACTGCACGGATTTCATCTTTAACTTTAGCGAGATCTTTTGATAAAACATTTTTTTCTTCGATCAGTTTTTTCAGGTTCTCATTTTCTCCCTCTTGCACGTCTGCTTCAAAATCTAACTTAATCACCTCATTCAACACATCCAGCGCCTGATTGACATTTTCTACAACTCGATCCACGGAGATAAGATTCAACTCCTTGGCTTCGTCAACAAGGTTCATTATTTTGGAACTTCCCTCATCTTTTAGACGCACATTTTCCTTTAATGTCTTAATCAAGCGATTTTGCTCACGTTTTAATGTGCTTATTTCTCGCTCGACTCGTACTGCGTCTTCATGAATTGCCCCCAAGAAATAGGGCAATGTATCTTTCATAGATTGAGCTGTGTAGTTATCGGCTTGATTGTAGAAAAGAAAATCTCGCTGATCTATCAAATCTTGCGGCTGAAAACAATAAAACCGACTGTGTTTAAAATTAACAGCCAATGGATCGCGAGTTCCTGAATCTGGTTTATTTGTATGCTCTGATATTCCCATCTTTCTTGTCAGGAAATCCTTTAAGGTGTTAATATCAGAATTCGTTTGAAGTTGATCCAGCGATGGTATCTGAATGACATCAGCATTTGAAAAATACAAATTATTTGTAGATGATTGACCTAGCTTATTGGGGTTTTGTCTTGCGACAAATAGCTGTTCTGTTTCTAATTGATATAGAACACCAAACCATTCAACCGTATCACGGATAACGCCATCAGAAATCTTACATTCATCACTGCTTAGGCAGTAGTTGACAATATCAATAATGGCCGTTTTCCCGGTTTTTGATTCACCGGTTATGATGTTGACTTTGCCAATTTCAAATTCTAGTTCGCGTGTTCTACCATCATTGTTATACAGTATTATTTTTTTGATTTGCATAGTGAATCTCTTTATGGTTTTATACCTAGCATTGAGAAAATGGTGTATTGGTCTCCAGCATTAGCTAATATCCTTCCAAATAGCCCCGCCTTGGTTAAGCACTCGTTCGTTTCTTCGTTTGGCAAAGATGATTTAGCTTTTTTCCCTAGTGCTTCTATATGCCCGCTCTCATCAATTCTGATTGAGTTATAGACAATCCCAAACATTATAGACTCTTTGGAAAAAGCATTGAAACTCTTAATATGGTTTGATAAATCAATTTTGAGGCTTTCATTGTCGTTTAGCCAAGCATGCATAGAGGTTGCTTTTGATCTTGGCATTCTGCTTCTGAAATTTGCAGGCAAGATAAACGGCAAGACAAGCATGGCATAAGAAAATGGCAGGTTATTATTGCTTTCAGCTTTAAACGCTTTAGCGCATTCTTTTATGATCTCGCAACAAAATGCGGGATTGGTAAGATTGGCTGCCACAATGGGGCGCTCTGTCCATGTTTTTAATTTCATACTAAAGTTCCGTATTCAGGATGCCATCCTATCTTTTTGTCATTTGAAAGCATCTGGCAACTTCCAGTAACCATATAGGCTTCTTTAAAGCGATCTTTGATGTGTATTGTTGGATATTGCAGAACATAAAAATTTTGATAAAAACTTCTACCACGTTCTTCGGCTTTTGATGAGTCCTCTCCCGGTACAGGCGAACATACTGCTGCAAACTTCCTTGACCAGTCATCAATCAGCTTTTCTTGATAGACCATTTGGTCCGCAGCAGAAATTAGCCCATCCCTTATCCATCTTGAAGATTGACTAAATGCACGGTGATAATCACTAATCGCGTTGTTGATTACCGCAGGATTAACTTTGACCAATTCTAATTGCTTAACAAACATTCTATCTCTGTAAGGAAGAAGTTGATTTTCATCCCCAGCAATAGAAGAAAGAAAATCTGCTGGAAGGTTATCCGATTTTAAGCTGTCCGCAATGTCCCAGATAGTTTGCTGCATCTCTTTGTAGGTAATGCCTCCCCGCAAATTTTGTAGCTGAAGGATTACTTGACCCAGGAACCATCCCTCTAATCTATCAAATAGAGGATTGAAGTTTTGGCTTACTATGCGCAAGTGACGTATTATTCCATCTTTTGCTTTGTTAATATCCTCTGATGAATCAGCTAGAACAATTCTTTCAACAAGTTGTTTTTTTTGATCTACATCTAAAGCTACAAATGCGTCATAGCTAGCTTTATTTGTCGTGCTAGTAGAATTATTAATAACATTAATCATTGACGCTATAATACCATCAATATCGCGTCCCTTAATTTTATCGTATCGTAGATTTTCGAGAATGCTGCCGGGTGAAGCTGCGGCTGTGGTCATTATTGTAAAAACGCAATCTCCTGCGGATAGTTGGTTGGATTTGATTTTCTCGCTCCAGACCCTAATCGTCTTCCAAAAATCAGAACTCGCATTCGCTATATTAGGTGGATTATTTAAATGGAATTTTGTTTGATACAAATCCAGATTTGATCCACTCTGTATGCTGATGTCATCAATATTCTCTATTAATAATACAGCATTGTCGTTTTCTTGATCCAGCAAAAGCTTCATTCCATATCTTATTTGATACAGATATCCAAGAGTCGGCTCATTGGCACAAAAGTTTAGTGACATTACGGGCATTATTAAATCATGCAGTAATTACAAATATAATCTATATGGTAGATTAATTTGTATAATCAACAAAGGAATATCTGATGTTTAGCCTTATTGTTATATATGTTTTTTTATGAACTCTGCCCAGATTATCTAAAATGGCTTTTAAAGGCAGGAATGCCTTCGCACGGTACGATCGTATTTAATGGCGCATCCTGTAGGTAGCATACAAGCTTGTAAATAGATCTTATCAATTCGCACCATACAACATCAATATGGATTTTATACAAGTTCAAAAGAGCGCAAATTTAGTTGGGAGCGTTTAGATGATACATCAATTCAGCCTTTCAGCCTGAACTAAACTTATAAAGGCAACCGTATTATCAATTATTCTCTCGGTAATATCTTTTCGTGTCGCGCAAAAAGGACGATATAAACCCATGGTTAAAGTTTATTTTCTGATTGGCCATCCAGTCGACGTCAGATGACGTTAGAATAATATGCTTTCCTGAAAATGATAGCCCCAGTTGGCGCAAGAACGCCGCGTAGATTTGTGCGCATGTGTTCTTGTGCCACTTCTTGCCAGAATAGAAATTAACTATCTGCCATCCTAAAAATGTGGATATAAAAATTTGGATTCGCCTTGTTAAGGAGTGTACCTTTATCAGCCTCTGAAGCCCTTTTTTATAATGCAACGGAGGAGCTTAGTTCTTTGACATCTATGGATCCTACATAAACGTTTTTCAGGACGATATAAAAATCACCTATCCTGCAAATCCATTAATCCTTGAATCCTGCCTGTCCCGATTATTTCGAGAGTTCAGACAAACAGGTAACGACAGGAAATAATTATTTTTTCTCTGTGCAGCCACAGGCAAGCCTTTCAGCATGAATAGCCTGTCCGGGTAGGAAATAACTCACCGTACTTTTTAACAGGAAATAACTCATATTTTTTATATGATGCCCGAAACCGGATAAGAAGCAAACCGGAAGCGGTATGAAGTAAATCGGAAGTGCTGTCCACATCAGCTAATGAGCCTAAAACATTGATGGATAACGGCTAACGATAAAAAAATGTAAATAAACCACTTCCGGTTTTTTAAAAAGCTGTAATCGGAAGTACTATAACAACCTATAAACCCGGTAATCTTCTAAATCTTGTTAATCGTGCCTGTCCCGATTCTTTCGGGAGTTTAACAATAATACTTCTTCCACCAATATTGGAACACAATAAGCGCCCAGATGGTAGCGTGGGTATCCTCGGGGTTATTGCTGTGCAGCTTGCGCTTCAGGGCCTCGGTCACGTTCACATTGAAGATGCCCTGCTCCTGCACAAATTTTTTGCTGAGCAGGTCATCGTCTATCAGCGGCCAGAGCTCTTTGCGGAACCAGCCCAGCAGGGGTATCTCGAAGCCATGCTTGGGGCGGTTGTATATCTCAGGCGGCAGCATGTTGCGGAAGGCGTCCTGCACGATGCGCTTCTTCATCCTGCCGTCCACTTTATATTGCTCCGGCAGCGAGAAGGCGAAATCGACCACCTTATGGTCGAGGAAAGGGCTGCGCACTTCGAGGCTATTGGCCATGCTCATCAGGTCCACCTTCACCAGCATATCGCTCAGCAGCACCAGGTTCATATCGGTAAGCAGCACTTCGTTCATATCGCCATGGCCCAGTGCGGCCAGCAGGTTCTGCCTTTCGGCTTCAATAAGCTTGAGGTCGGTATAGGGCCGCAGATCCTTGCTGATGAGCGTAGAGGCCTCTGCGGGCTTTATAAAAGTGGCCCAGCGCCAGTAGCGGTCGCGCACGGACAGGTTGGCCCCTTCGGCAAAGCGGTGCAACTGGCGGAAGAGGTTGGAGAACTTGCCATTGCGGCTGCGGGGCAGGGCCTTCCAGAGCGGCAGGCCGGCCTTTACCAGCGCATTGGCCGTGGAGCGCTGCCGCATCTTCCACTCGGCGCCATGCTTGTTGTAGCCGGCAAATACCTCGTCGCCGCCATCGCCGCTGAGTGCCACGGTAACGTGCTTGCGCGTCTGCATACAGAGTATGTACTCGGGTATGGCCGATGAGTCGGCAAAAGGTTCGTCGATATAGTCGAGCACATCGTACACATGCTCCAGGAAATCGTTGTTGCTGAGGGAGAAGACGGTATGGTTGGTCTTGTATTGATCGGCCACCAGCCGGGCATACTTCGTTTCATCGAAGAAGGCATTGTCCTTATAGCCTATGGAGAAGGTATTGAGCTGCTGCGTATGCCTGCTGGCCAGCGCCACGATAACGGAGCTGTCGATACCCCCGCTGAGGAATGCGCCGAGTGGTACATCGGCTATAAGGCGCTCCTGCACGGCATGGTCCATGCGCTTCACCAGTTCCTGCTGCGCCTCTTCGTAGCTGTATTTATTGTAGCCTTCCCTGTTTATCTTCAGTTCGTAATAGGGGGCATGGTCCTGCATGCCATTTTGGTCGTAGATCATGTAGTGGGCAGGGCGCAGTTTGGCCACGCCTTTCAGCATGCTCTGGGGCTGGGGCACATAGTTGAGCTGCAGGTACTGGTGCAGTACCGAGTAGTCGAGCTCTTTGGGTATGCCCCATTCCAGCAGGGCCTTCATCTCGGAGGCAAAGGCCAGGAAGTCGCGGCCCATATAGTAGAGCAGGGGCTTTTTGCCATAGCGGTCGCGGCCCAGTATCATCCTGCCGCTCTCTTTATCGTAAAAGGCAAAGGCAAAGAAGCCATCGAGCCAGGGCAGGCAACCGGCGCCGTATTCGATGAGCAGGTAGAGCAGCACTTCGGTATCGCTGCTTGTTTTGGCGCCGCCAATGCGCTGCCATGTGGCGCTTAGGTATTTATCGGAGAGGCTTTGGAAATTAAAGATCTCCCCGTTGAAGATGATGATATATCTTCCCGAGGCATCGCTCATGGGCTGATCGGCCCCATGCGAGGTATCGATGATGGAGAGGCGGCGGTGGCCAAGGGCTACTTTGTGGTCGGTGAACACGTTTCCCACATCAGGCCCCCGCTTAAAAAGTTTTTGGGCCGATTGTGTTACATTTGTTAAGTTGGCAGCCGTGTTGTTATTCAAGGCATAGTAGCCGGTTATACCACACATGTACGGATAAAGGGAATGATGAAACAGAATTATTAGCGCACGTAAATGCAAAGTAAATGTATTATTTTATAACGATACTGGATTACCTGCTGTTACCCTTTTACTTAGTCATCATTTACGCTATCGCTATCTTCATCCGCAACGGCCGCTACCCGCCGGGGCATCCCTGGAGGCCCTATTTCATACCGGGCCTCACGGCAAGGATAGTGGGGGCCATAGGCATAGGGCTTATTTACCAGTACTACTACGGCGGCGGCGATACCTTCAACTACTTTTACCATGCCCAGGTAATGAACAATGCCATGGGCGACTCGATGGGCACCTGGTTCGATCTCTTCTTTCATATACCCAAGTGGTATGACGGCTCTTACCAGAAATACCTCGATTTTCTCTGGTGGTATGATGCGCCCTCCGAGTATGCGGTATGCCGTATTGCATCACTCTTTGGCCTGCTGACCTTTACTACTTACCTGCCCACGTCGGTATTGTTCGGTACGCTGGCCTATACGGGCATATGGTCTATGTTCAAGACCTTTGCCACGCTGTATCCCAAATACACCAAGTACATAGCCTGGTGCGTGCTGTTCATACCCAGTACCATCATGTGGGGCTCAGGCATCTTTAAAGACACCATCTGTATGTTTGGCCTGGGCTGGCTGGTTTACGGGGCCTTCAGGCTGCTGATGACGAAAGACCGGCGACCGGGACTGATCATCATGACCATAGTGAGCTTCTACCTGGTATCGGTCATCAAGGTGTATATATTACTGGCCTTTATACCCGCCCTTGCGTTGTGGGTGCTGTTCACCTATTCGCACCGCATACGCAGCTCGGCCGGGCGCACGATGCTGAAGATCATGGTGATCGGCGTATCGGTAGGGGGCTTTCTCTTTTTCTCTACGAAATTTGCGGCCTCGCTGGGTAAGTACTCGCTGGAGAATGTGGCGCAGACCTCGTATGTGACCAGTACTTATATTCGCTCGGTATCGGGCGATGCCGGCTCGGGTTACGACCTGGGCCCCATAAGCCCCTCGATAGGGGGCATGCTGAAGAAATTTCTGCCGGCGGTGAATGTGACCCTGTTCCGCCCTTATATATGGGAAACGCGGAAGATCATGCAACTGCTGAATGCGATAGAGGCCACCCTGTTCCTCTGGGTGACCATCAAGATATTGCTATCGGTAGGCCTCAAAAGGGTATGGCGCACCATCAGTGCCGACCCTACGATACAGTTCTGCCTCATCTTTACGCTGATCTTCGCGTTTGCGGTGGGTATATCATCGGGCAACTTCGGGGCGCTGTCGCGCTACCGCATACCTTGCCTGCCCTTCTATGGCATAGCCCTGGTGCTCATCTATTATAAGAACCAGCCTTTGCAGAAGAATATATTGTCGCTGAGGTTATAGCCGCGCAATGGCTCAATGGAATGTGATGGAATGCGGTAAACAATGAAGTGGGGGCAAAGACGTAGGTTGACGCTGAGCCTATGTTAGTAATGGTATCGACAGGAGATGATAATGACGGTTGCCTCTGTAACTTCATAGACCAGTCTGTGTTCCTGCGTAATACGTCGTGACCATTTGCCTTTCAACTGGTGTTTGAGCGGCTCAGGCTTTCAGGTACCTGCAAAGGGAGTAGCCGCTATCTCTGTGATCAAACTAATGATCTTGGAAAGTGTTTTTGGGTCAGCATTCTTCCAATCTTCCAGGTCTTTTATAGCGGCAAGACTAAAGGTTATTGTCTTCATTACTTACCGTATTTCTGCTGCATTTCTTCTACGGTAAGCACGACGGTATTATCGTTCTTTACCTCGTTCATTGACTGCGTGAGATGTGTTCTGTTAGCCTCGGACGAGAGGAGGTAGCCGGTCTCGTCTAATGCTTCCGTCACGGTTATCTCTATGTCTTTATCCTTGAATGCGGCTTTGATAGAGTTGATCAACTCTAAAGATAACTCGTTTACATTCAAATGATAAGTTGTGATCATAATGTAAAGTTAGTGTAAATATCAAAACAAAACATCCCGGTTGGCCGTCCGGGATGTTTCAATTGAATGGTTTATTTATCAAAGGCCTTTACCGTGGCAGTTCTTGTATTTCTTGCCGCTGCCGCAGGGGCAGGGGTCGTTGCGGCCTATCTTGGGGCCTGCCTGTACGGGTGTACGCTTCACTACGGTATCCTGTGGTTCGGTATAGTAATCGTTCTCGTCGGCGGCATAGTCCTGGCCTGCAGCGTCTATCTCTGCTTTGTTCACGCGCATTTTGCTCATATCGGTATGCTGCTCGGGCAGGCGCTGTGCCTGCTGGGGCGCTTCCTGTACGGGTATGCCCGCGCGCAGCAGGAAGGATACGATATTGCGGTTGGTCTCCAGCAGCATTTGCTTAAAGAGGTTGAAGGCTTCGAACTTGTAGATCAGCAGGGGATCTTTTTGTTCGTAAGAGGCCATTTGTACCGAGTTGCGCAGGTCGTCCATGGCACGCAGGTGGTTCTTCCACGATTCGTCGATCATGGCCAGGGTCATGTTCTTTTCCAGTTCCATCTGCACAGGCCTTGCTTCCTTAGCCACGGCATCTTTCAGGTTGGCATATACCTGCAGGCCGCGCACACCATCGGTAAATGGTATCACGATATTCTCAACGCGGTCGCCATTGTCTGTAAGTATCTGCGACAAGGTAGGTATCATCTGCGCCCGCATGCCGCTGAACTTACGGATATAGAAGTCTTTGGCCTGGTGATATAATTTGTCGGCTATTATATCAGCATTGTCGTTGGCAAATTCATCTTCGGTAACTTCTGGTTCGAGGGCCAGGTGCTTCATGGCCTCTACTTTGAAGGCCGCATAATCTTTTTGTTCAACAAATTGCTGAGCCAGGTCGACACAAACATCGAACATAGCATTATCGAGGTCGATGGTAAGACGCTCGCCAAAGAGGGCGTGCCTGCGGCGCTTGTATATTACATCGCGCTGTGCATTCATCACATCATCATATTCGAGCAGGCGCTTACGTATGCCAAAGTTGTTCTCTTCCACTTTCTTCTGCGCACGCTCTATGGATTTAGAGATCATGCTATGCTGCAATACTTCACCTTCTTTATGGCCCATCTTGTCCATAAGCGAGGCAATGCGCTCGGAACCGAAGAGACGCATCAGGTCGTCTTCCAGCGATACGAAGAACTGTGATGTGCCGGGATCGCCCTGGCGGCCTGCACGACCACGCAACTGGCGATCGACACGGCGGCTTTCGTGGCGCTCGGTACCTATAATGGCCAGGCCACCCGCTTCCTTAACACCGGGGCCCAGCTTGATATCCGTACCGCGGCCGGCCATGTTGGTGGCTATGGTAATGGCCCCGCTAAGGCCAGCCTCGGCCACTATCTGGGCCTCACGGGCATTTTGCTTGGCATTGAGCACATTGTGCGGCACTTTCTTCTGCTGCAGCATACGGCTCAGCAATTCGGAAACCTCTACCGATGTAGTACCCACCAGTACCGGGCGGCCTACACCGCGCAGGGCTTCTATCTCATCGATAACCGCTTTATATTTTTCACGTTTGGTCTTATATACAAGGTCTTGCTGGTCGTTACGGGCAATGGGCACGTTGGTGGGTATGGTCACCACGTCCAGTTTGTAGATTTCCCAGAATTCTCCTGCTTCCGTTTCGGCAGTACCGGTCATGCCAGCCAGCTTATGGTACATACGGAAGAAGTTTTGGAGCGTTACGGTGGCAAATGTTTGGGTGGCGGCCTCCACCTGCACGTTCTCTTTGGCTTCTATGGCCTGGTGCAGCCCGTCGCTATAGCGGCGGCCCTCCATGATACGGCCTGTCTGCTCATCCACTATTTTTACTTTGCCCTCCATTACCACATACTCCACGTCCTTATCGAATAAGGTATAAGCTTTGAGCAATTGCTGTACTGAATGGATGCGATCGGCCTTGATGGCATAGTCCTGCAGCATGGCGTCTTTGCGCTGCATTTTTTCTTCGTGCGTAGCGGCCGATTTTTCTATCTCTGCCAACTCAGTGCCTATATCGGGGAGGATAAAGAAGTTGGGGTCTTCGCCTGCGCCAGTAATGAGTGCGAGGCCTTTTTCGGTGAGGTCCACGCTGTTGTTCTTTTCGTCTATAGAGAAGAACAGTTCTTCATTCACCTTAGGCATATTGCGTTGCTGCTCGCCTATATAATAGTTCTCGGCTTTTTGCAGTATCTGCCTGTTGCCTTCTTCACTGAGGTATTTGATGAGGGCCGTATTTTTTGGCAGGCCGCGGAAGGCACGGTAAAGGTGCAGGCCTCCTGCATCTTTATCGCTTTTGCCTTCAGCAATAAGCTTTTTAGCTTCTATAAGGCTTTGGTTGGCAATACGTTTCTGGGCTTCGAGCAGGCGCTCGATGCGCGGTTTCAGGGCATGGAACTGCTGCTCATCGCCACGGGGCACAGGGCCGGATATGATGAGCGGGGTACGGGCATCGTCCACGAGTACGCTATCCACCTCATCCACCATCGCATAGTGGTGTTTGCGCTGCACCATTTCTTCGGGGTGGTGCACCATATTATCGCGCAGGTAGTCGAAACCAAATTCATTATTCGTGCCGTAGGTGATATCTGCCATATAAGCCTGGCGACGTTCTGGCGAGTTGGGCTGGTGCTTATCAATACAATCGGTAGTAATACCCAGCCATTCAAATATAGGGCCATTCCATTCCTGGTCACGACGGGCCAGGTAATCATTCACGGTCACGAGATGCACCCCTTCACCGGCCAGTGCATTAAGATAGGCAGGCAGTGTAGAAACGAGTGTTTTACCTTCACCTGTGGCCATTTCCGCTATTTTGCCTTCATGCAGGGTAATGCCACCTATAAGCTGTACATCATAGTGTACCATGTTCCAGGTTACAGGACTGCCCGCAGCGAGCCAGGTGTTTTTAAATATGGATTTTTCGCCATCTATTGTTATGTGTTCCCTGTTTACGGATAATTCTTTATCCAGTTCGGTAGCTGTGGCCACCATTTCGGGGTTCTCTTTAAAGCGGCGGGCTGTTTCTTTTACTACGGCAAAGGCTTCAGGTAATATCTCTTCGAGGATGGCTTCTATTTGTTCGTCGCGTTTCTTTATGAGTTTATCCACCTCTTCATAACCGGCCTCGCGTGCATGCAGGTCGGCATCAGGATGCTCATCGGTAGCGGCTTTCTTAGCAGCTATTTCGGCATCTACGTCCTTTAAATGCTCTTTTATACGGGCACGGAAGTCTTGTGTTTTATTCCGTAGCTCGTCGTTGGAGAGGGGCTTCAGCTCCTCATATACGCGGTTTATCTCGGCCAGCATGGGCTGTATGCGCTTCACATCTTTATCAGACTTGTTGCCACCGAACAATTTTGAAAGGAAACCAATCATTTTAAAGTTTTATATTGCTTATATTCTGTTTAAAAAGGGCCTAAAAGTGGTAAAAACCAACTATTTGGCTATTTTTAGGTATCAAAAGGCGTGCAAATTAAATAAACTGACAGCCTGACACGTAAAGGGGTTCAAAGCTACGCCAAATGGTGCATTTCAGCAAGGATAAAAGGCTTAGAATTAATGTAAGAAAAAAAATTTTATTCCAATCACTTGCAAGGCAAGAAAATTTTTATGTATTTTGGAACACAATTAAAGAAAAAAGCGCTCGATTATGAAAAAAACCTTCGTCCTCATTACAACTGTATTGGCTTCGGTATTACTTGCTAATAAGAGTTTTGCACAAGACGATGAACTGGTAAGAGTTTTTCGTTGGTATAATGCTGAGGATAATGAATACGTTATAGTTGCAGAGGGAGAATACCAGGATGGTCAAATGCTCAACTGGAAATGGAAAGACAAGACCCATGTGTTTGTAGCTTATCGTAATGCAGGCCCCGGCCGCGTAGCAGTGTATGCCTGGTATAACCCGGTAACAAAAGATCACGCAAGCATTTGTGAAGATGAGTACACTGATGACCAGATGATCAAACAAGGCTATACAGGTAAGCATCTGCAGTTTTATGGTCTTACACGTCGTGGCCCGAACAATGTTCCGGTTTACCGCTGGCGTGGTACCAAACATGCTGATTGGGTGTCTATAGCAGACGACTCTGATACAGACGTGTACCTGAAAAAAGGTTTCCGTCACAAAACATTCCAGTTCTACGGAATACTCCGCAGCCCGGATGTGAAGATCTACAACCAACTGTAAGAAATCTATCTTATATACATGATAAAGGCCGCTTGCAAGCGGCCTTTATCTTTTTGTTATTATATAGTATTGTATCAACTTGTCCTGCAGCTTAACGTTGCGGGATATTTTTTACATCACCTGCACGATCAGGAATTTGAGATACTGCGTGGTGGGCACATGCCAGAGTATAGGATGGTCGGAGGCTTGTGTCTGCCAGGTAACCTGTCGTAATTTGCGCCGGGCATCTTTAGCGGCCATATCGATGGTCTTGAGGAACAGATCGGGCGGTACGAGGTTGGTGCATGAGGCGGTAACGAGAAAGCCCCCGGGTTTAGTGAGTTTCATGCCCCTTAAATTGATCTCTTTATAGCCTGTGATCGCTTTCTGTATGTTTTCCCTGCTCTTTGTAAATGCAGGAGGATCCAGCATCACTACGTCATATCGTTTGCCTTCTTTCACCCATTGTTTCAGCACATCGAAGGCATTGACCGCTTCAAAACTGCAAATATCCTGGTAGCCGTTCAGTACCGCATTGCGGCGGGCGGTAGCTACTGCTGTTTCCGAAATGTCGAGTCCCAATACTTTTTTAGCGCCATAGTGTGCAGCATGCAGAGAAAAGGTGCCTGTATAGCAAAAACCTTCGAGCACATCGGCACCTTTAACGATATGCTGAATGGCCCGGCGATTGTCCTGCTGATCGAGGAAATAACCGGTTTTTTGCCCGTTCTCTATATCCACATGGAATTTGAGGCCATTTTCATTCAGTATGATATTGGTATCAAATGGTGTGGACAGGAAGCCTTTTTGTTGCTGCAGCCCTTCCAGTTCGCGTACCGGCACATCATTCCGTTCATAAATACCCTTAGGTGAAAATATTTTTTGCAGGGCAGCCACAATGGCATCTTTCCAGGTATCAATGCCTAAAGCAAGGGTCTGTATGACAAAATAGTCATTGAATTTATCTATAATAAGAGCAGGTAATTGATCGGCCTCGCCAAATACCAGGCGGCAATTTTCCACATAGCCTATCTGTTGCCTGTATTCCCATGCTTCTTTGATACGGTTATAAAAGAAGGTATCGTCTACGACCTCATTCTTGTCGCGGCTCAGCAACCTGATGCGTATCTGTGAGGCGGGGTTATAATAGCCCTTACCTATGAAAGAGCCATTATAAGAATATACTTCTACGATATCGCCGGCATTTGCTTCGCCTTCCGTATCGCCCAGTTCGTTACCAAATATCCATGGGTGCCCGTTCACTACACGATCCCCCACTTTTTTTCGCAGAAAGAATTTAGCCATGGGCGCAAAGGTAATTTAATCCACATAATCCCGTGGTTTGTGCTAAGTTGTTATCTGTTAGCTATTTTTGTCGTGCATGTTGCAGAAACTGTCCATAAAGAACTATGCGATAATAGACCATCTCGTAATAGAGCCTGATGGTCATTTGAATACTGTTACCGGGGAAACCGGTGCGGGCAAGAGCATTATACTCGGCGCTTTGTCCCTCATTCTTGGCGAACGTGCCGATAGCTCAGTGCTGATCAATAAAGAGGAAAAGTGTGTGGTTGAGGGCTATTTTGACGTAAAACATAATGAAGCTTTCAACAGGGCGCTTAAAGAAGAAGAACTGGATGAAGAGGCGCAATGTATCATCCGCAGGGAGATCAGTACCAGCGGTAAATCAAGGGCTTTTGTGAATGATACACCTGTTACGCTCAGTGTGCTGAACAGGCTGAGCTCTTTACTGATAGACCTGCACCAGCAGTTCGGCCACCTGGCCCTGGAGGACGATCATTTCCAGATGAATGTGCTGGATGCGGTGGCAGGCAATGCTGATATGCTGAAGGAATATACAGCAGGGTACACAGCGTATAAAAAGATAAGCCAGCAGATAATCGAATATAAAGCGCAACAAACCCAATGGCAGAAAGAGGCAGACTATAAGCAATACCTGCTGGATGAATTGTTGCAACTGAATTTTAAAACGGGTGAAATTGAGGAAGCAGAACAGCAACTGAAACAGATGACTCATGCAGAGCGCATCATGAGCGTACTGCAAATGAGCAGGCAAGTGCTGGATGAAGGCGAGCAACCACTGGCTAATGAACTGAAACGTATTGCGCAGCAGCTGCAGGGCATCACTGATGTGATGCAGGATGCGGAGCCCCTGCAGGAACGCATTTTATCGGCCTATGCCGAGTTGAAGGATATAGCGGGCGAACTGGAAATACTGGAAGGGAAAATAAACCTTGATGCAGGACTGATGCAGCAGTTGCAGGAACGTATGGATGCCGGTTATAAACTCCTGAAAAAACATGCGCTGCAAAACACCGATGAACTGCTTGTACTGCAACAGCAACTGGAAGAAGAACTGAAGGCCAGCCGGGACCTGAATGACCATATCAATAAACTGGAGCAGGAACAAGCCTCAGTATATGCTGAAGTATTATCGATAGCGAAGCATATCGCTAAAGCAAGAAGGAAAACTGCGCCCGAGATAGCTGCCAGGGTGACCGAACTACTGGCCCTTGTGGGTATGCCCAATGCAAGATTTGATATTGCATTAAAAGATGTGGCTGAACCTAATGCTAAAGGCCTGGATGAAGTATCGTTCCTGCTGGATGCGAATAAGAGTGGCGTGTTCCAGCCAGTATATAAAGCGGCATCGGGCGGTGAGATGAGCCGTATCATGCTTTGCATCAAATCATTGACCGCAAAGGCCATGCATATGCCTACCCTTATTTTCGACGAGGTGGATACCGGCATATCGGGCGAGGCCGCCCGGCAGGTGGCTATATTGTTGCGCGATCTTTCAGAATACCACCAGGTGATCTGCATCACCCACCAGCCGCAAGTAGCGGCAAAAGGCTCCCGGCACTTTTATGTATATAAAGACGAGGACAGCAAAGCGCGCATCACTACAAAAGTACGTGTGCTAAAACAAGATGAACGCGTGCTGGCCATAGCCCGCATGATAGGCGGTGAGCAGCCCAGTGATGCTGCGCTACAGAATGCAAAGGAACTTGTGGAGGCCTAAATTAGTATATCACTACATTAGCCCTTGCCAGCACGTCTTTACCCGATACTTCAAATATATACCTGCCTTTAGCAAGGTTGCCCACCTGCACATTGATGTGTCCATTTGCATCAAACTGCACATCGTCGTGCCACACGGTCCTGCCGTTAGCGTCAAGCAGCCTTGCAGCAGCTTTTTTGTTCCTGAATGTGCTCTTACCCGTACTTACTGTGAAGCTGCCTTTATTGGGGTTGGGGCTCACTGTCAGCACATCGGCCTGTAAAGGCACTATGGAGATGCCGGTAGGGTGCTCATTCTTCGGCGAATGCCACATGCCCCTGCCATAAGTGGCGGCCCATATCTCATATGTGCTGTAATTAATACCCAGGTCGGAAACGTGTACAAAGGGAAGATTGGTATTATAAGGCCCCCATTGGTTCATGTTCACATCACGGTAGAAGACGCCGAGGTCGGTACCGATATATTTTGTCTGGCTCGAGGTGTCGATGATGATACATGATGCAGGTACGTTAGGCAGCAGTTCGCTATGATTGGCCCAGCCACCATGCGAAGGCCAGTAGTCGGCCACCTTTACCGTATCATAACCGCTGAAGGTTACCCATAAGTGTGCAGCATCGAGCGGATCCACAAGTATATCGGATATCCAGCCCGGGTAGGGTACGGGTATCGAATCCCATGAAGTGGCGAGGTTATTGGTATAGTACAGTTTGTTGTTCACCAGTGCGTAAATATAGTTAGCATCGGTATTGGCCAGTGCGAGCCTGTCAATAGTGTGGCCAGGTTGGAATTCGTTCGAGATGGTCAGCCAGCTCCCGCCCATATCATTGGAGTAATAGACCATATCATAACCAGCTATGATCACATTATGATCCTGCGGACTGATACAAAAAGGGGTGATCCAACTGCCCCCGGGCTGGCCGGGTATATTGTCGGAAATGCTCAAAAATACCTGCCCGCCATCGTTGGTGCGCACAACGCTGCCCAACTGGTATGATGTATAAAATGTAAGGGAGTCGGTATAGTCGATCTCGCAGTTCATCCCATCGCCACCTGTGAGTTCCTGGGTAGTGCCATCGGGACGCACCCTCTTGGTGCCATTGTCCTGCGAGCCGCCAAGCACGTAAGCGCTGTTATCGGCTACGGCATTGCGGTAAAACTCTGTGATGCCAAGGCCATTGGTGAGGTCGTTCCAGAACAGGCTTATGGGATTGCTGGTAGAATAAATGCCGCCGTCGCAGCACTCGAATAATTTGCCGGGTACCAGCGGATGATATTTCAAATAATGTTTGTCAGCATGGACGGTTCTTACGAAGGGTGGGGTGAAATCATCATACCACTCCGTGGATAATTGCCAGTGCGCCCCGCCATCAGCAGAATACCATGTATTGATGCCGCCGATCACTACTTTGTTCGCATCAGCGGGGTCGATAGCGATACAGAGATCATACCATCCTTGGCCGCCACAGGTGCTTGCATCGGGTATCTTGGCACCGCTGAGCAGGTTGTCGGAACAGTTGGAAACATGGAATACTTCGGTGAAATTGTGACCGGTATCGCTTGAACTGTAGATGCCTCTCAGTCCACTGTTATCGTCCCTTGAAAATATGGCTTTCACTATCGAAGGATCCACTGCGGTCACAGCTATGCTCACCCTGTTCACTCCCGATACGTTGGTCACCTGCTGCCATGTCTGCCCGCCATCGGCCGTACGGAATACCTGTGATCCTGCGGCATATGCCACGCTGGGGTTGGAGGGACAGTAAACGATCTCTTTAAAATCACCGTTTTTGACATTGGTCCAGTTGCCGCCTGCATCGGTTGAGCGATATATACCATAGTCGGAGGCGAGCAGCAAAGTATTGGTATCAGCGGGATTGATGATGAGGGTATTGGCGAGGAAATAATCATAGAGGTTAAAGGACAAGCCTGTACTTTGCCAGGATGCCCCACCATCGGTCGATTTCATCACACCGATACTGTAGGTGTCGCCCGCATCGCGATCGCCGGTACAGAGATAAATGGTATTGGGGTTAAGGGGATTGTAATCTATATCTGCAACACCAAGGGCCATGAGGTCGTGATACATCGGGGTCCATGATTGCCCGTCGTCGGTAGTTTTCCATGCGCCACCGCCGGCACTTCCTATCCAGTAGGTATTAGGGTCGCTCGGGTGAAAGGCAACAACATTGATGCGGCCTATGCCATAATAGCCACCGCCATTGGATGTTTCGGGCCCGGTAAATTCCCACTGCGACTGGTTGGCGGTTGCTTTTGCAGCAGTGCCTTTACGCGCTTCCATGTATTTCTGACATTCCTGCCATGTCCGGGCCGTAGGTACTATATAGCCATCCCTGTCGAGGTGCTGCCTTTGATACCATGCCCATTTTTGAAAGAGATGGTCTTTTGCTTCTTTAACGGCTTTACCATCTTTGTCATTTTCCTCTTCCGCATCACCCTGTTCCAATGCTATTTGTGCTTTGTGGGCTGCAATGATATCATCGAGTTTTTGAGGGCCTTTATTGACAGGCATCCATGGCTGTGCTGCAATGCTGTGAGCCAGCAATAAGGAGCAAAGCAGTATTGATATTCTTTTCATAAGAATTACGGTGCTATAATATCTTTCTTTTTGGTAATGCTGGTAACGGGAAGATAGCGCCAGCCGCTTGTTGCGGTCTTGAAAAATATGGCCTGGCCTTTGGTGTTCTGTATCTCTTCTGGTATCGGGAATTTACCTCCCGGTATCCCTGTCAATTGTAAGCAGGTATTGCGTTTTACTTTGTCAAGTCCTATCTCTTCGCCAGGCTCTTTTTTGCCCGGCTTGTATGCTTTTACCAGGCAGTTCATCCAGACATTATCGCCACGCCAGAAGAATGTTTCCGGTACCTGTTTGCTTTTCCACTTCAATATAAAGTCATACCGGACACTTGGCTGTGCGCCCTTCATGCCGGGTATTGTACGCTGCATTGTTGCCGATACCAGGGTTGCGTAAGATTTGCCTGATTTTGCTGTTTTTTGCTTTTCCTGCGCAGTTGCACTGCTTAAAATAAATACTGATGCTATTATTAGTGCGAAATACCTCATATTCATAGAATTAAAAGTAATGAAAAAACGCGCTCGGCGCGCGTTTTTCAAAAAAACATAAAGGATATATACTTTAGTTCTTTACCAGTTTCATTTCATTGAGCAACCAGCCGGCCCCGCCAAACTTTTGCAGGATGAACAGCGTATAGCGTATATCGATGCTGATATTGCGGCATACCGAGGGATCGAAATAATAATCGCTCATTGTGCCTTCCCATACCCGGTCGAAATTGGTACCGATAAGCTGCCCTTTTGCATTGAGCACAGGGCTGCCCGAATTGCCTCCCGAGGTGTGATTGTCGGCAATAAAAGCGAGGGGTACTGTCCCGTTCACGCCCCAGCGACCGTAGTCTTTCTTCTTGTACAGTTCTTTAAGTTTCTCCGGTACTTTGAATTCTTCTATGTCCGGGTTGTCTTTGGCTATGGCACCGTCCAGTGTGGTTTGGTACGAATAACCAGCAGGGCCATCGGGGTCTATGCCTTTTACATGCCCGTAAGTAAGGCGCAACGTCAGGTTGGCATCGGGGTAGAAATCGTGGCGGGGGCTTTCTTCCATCTGGCCTTTCATGTATAGCCTGTTCAGGGTATTCATCTTGTTATAGTAGCGCTGCATCAGCGGTACTATCTTTTTAGTGCGGTATTCGGTGACCGCAGTGTACAATTTCCAGGCAGGATCGGCCAGTATTTTTGTGCTGTCACCGGCCTGTGCCCCTTCGGCAAGGGCCTCCATTTTATCTATACCCGTTGCGGCCGAGCGGCGGTAAACATCATTGGCCCAGTGCGCAAAGTTCTTGTTATATCCCCTGTAGGTCCTGCTGTAGTAAGCCGGCATACCTGTGCTGTTGCTGAAGTATAATGGCATTAAGGCCCTGAACACCTGTTTGTCGGTAGCCAGATCGTAATTCTTATAAAAGCCTTTATTGCACAGCTTTTTGAGTGTGTCCTGTAGCTGCGCAACCGGCATTTTACTCCTGAAGCATTGCAGCATTTTATCCAGGGTGGCACCCTGCTGTACCAGTTCAATGCCTAAAACAGTTTCTTTGATATACTCGTCATTTCGCATGGCATCATTGACAGCCTGAGTGGCCAGGTCCATTGCAGGTAAAATGCCGGCATAGGGCTTTGCGGGCTGGTCGTTGGCCCACTGCTGGAATTTGTTCTCGTAGGCCCTTTTCTTATCTATTACATTGTTGGTGGTAAGGCCCCACATTTCGCCCTGCCACTTTTTCCAGCCATTTGCTATGTGGGCAAATTTGGAGGCGTATTTGATGAAGAGGTCCCGTGAATTATCCATGTTGTTCTTCCAGATGTCGAGTTTTATGCTGCGTGCCTGTATGCGTATGGGGTCGGTAATGTCATATACCTGTTTCAACTGGTAGGAAGAAATGTATTCCTGCGTGTAACCCGGAAAACCATATACCATAGTGAAATCACCTTCTTTATAGCCCGAGGTGTTGATGGCAAAGTATGCTTTGGCGCGGTATGGCCTGTTGTCTTTTGAATAGGCAGCAGGTTTATTGTCTTTGCCTGCATATATGCGGAACATACTGAAGTCGCCGGTGTGGCGGGGCCACATCCAGTTGTCGGTATCGCCGCCAAATTTGCCTATCCCGTTGGGCGGGAAGCCCACCAGGCGTATATCTTTATAGGTTTCGGTTACGATCACCCAATACTGGTTGCCGTTATAATAGGGCTTTATGGTCGCATCCAGCCCGGTGCTTTTTTCATAGTCCTTTTCTACGGCAGCAACTCTCAAGGCTATTATGCTGTCGCGTATCTTATTCTTCATGGTATCGGGCAGGTAGTAAAGCACTTTATCTGTTACATTCTCAATTTTACGGATAAAGGTGACCGTGAGCCCCGGGCAGGGTATTTCCTGGGCATTGTTTTTGGCAAAGAAGCCATTGGCAAAATAGTCATTCTTTACGCTGCTGAGGCCCTGAACGGTACCATAGCCGCAATGGTGATTGGTAAGCAGCAGGCCTTTTGAGGATATCACCTCTGCCGTGCAGCCACTGCCAAAGAGCACTATGGCATTATTGAGGCCAGTGCCATCCGGATTATATAATTTTTCTATGGGTAGCCGTAAACCACTAACTTCAAGGTCATTTTGCCTGTCTATTAAGTTAGGTGGCAGCCATAAGCCCTCTTTTGCCCGAGGGCTGCTAAAAATGAGTAAGGAAATGGCGGAAAGAATGGCTTTTTTCAGGAAATTAGGCCTAATTTCGAGTTTAATTAACATTATTTGATTTGATTTTAAAGAAATAAATATACCCTTTTACTATAAAAGTTGTAGCCAAAATATTATATTAGCCCAAATAAAGTGAAACTCTGTTCAGAATTATGAGAAAATGCCTACTCTTAGCGTTGCTATTTATGGTATCGCTGTTGGATGTTCTTAAGGCCCAGACTGAAGATACCTCAGGGTTGTTTGTTGCGCCGGACACGGTATGCGCCAAGCAGGTTATACACCTGAGAAGTAAAGTATTAACGGCAAGCTCTCATTATTGGGGCTTCTGTTCGGGGTACCTGCAGAACTACCCGATCGGCTACCATTATGACAGCATGCAGTTCCAGATGACTGTGCCCAGCGATATCGACATTGCAAAGGATGGAGACAACTACTATGCTTTTGTTCTGAACAACAGCACTAATGAATTTTTGAGGTTCAACTTCGGTAACAGCCTGTACAATGTACCTTCAGTGACCAACTTCGGTGACCTGACCAATGTGCTGCCCACAAGCCCTACCTCGCTTTATGTAGTTAAAGATACTTTTAACGATAACTGGCACGTATTTGTAGCAGGCGGTAGTGATGCGACCAATTCTACACTGGCCCGCCTCGATTTCCGTAATTCACTGGCCAATGTGCCTAATATTGCCAACTTCGGTAATTTCAACAGTGTACTGAATTCTCCGCGTGGTCTGTTCATAGCACAGGATGCCGATAGCAACTGGTATGGTTATGCCGTTAACTCCAACCAATTGAGTAACACACTGGTGTTCTTTGATTTCAGGGGTAAGAATATTTCCATAACGCCTAAGATGACCGACCTGGGTACTTTAGGTAATACCATGGCACAGCCCAGCGACCTGGCTGCTGTGAAGGATAACGGGGAATGGTATTTCTTCGTTACCAACTTCTTCAATAATACTATTACACGTATCGATCTTGGTCCCACCCTGGTAAACCCAACGCCGGTTGCTACCAATTTGGGTACCATGAACAATACATTGTTCTCACCATCGAGCATTACGATCACCAAAGAATGCGGCGGCATCTTTGCCTTCGTTACCGATCTTGCTACGAGCGAACTGGTGCGTGTACGTATGCCTTCGGCCCTTGGCCCTTATACGGCATTCAATATGGGTAATGTGCCGATCGTTGATTCAGCACACCTGAACAATCCTTCGGCAATTTCGCATGTGCTTCGTTATCACGATAATCTCTTGGCTTTTGCTACTAACCTGGATACAACTATCTCAAGGTTCGCCTTTGAGCAATGTACCAGTTCAACCGTACAATCTTCATCGTTCCATACACCGCCTGCCTATTCATACGATACGGCCGGCTTGTATAATGTATATTATATAGTAGACGAAGGGCTGCCTACAATGCAAATAGATTGTAAGCAAATAAGAGTATTGCCTATCCCGGCAATGACCATTACACCGGATACGCTGATATGCCAGCGCGATACGGTAACACTTGTTGACGTATCTGTGGCTGCCGATACCATAAAATGGTCGCCTAATTACCACATAGACGACAGCACGCAGCAAATAGTGCGTGTATGGCCCGACTATACGGTTAAATATCATATAGAGCTCGACTATCCTAATGGCTGTATCGTAGATACCAATATAACAGTGACGGTAAGCAAAGTGACTGCAGATGCCGGCCCGGACCGATATCTTGCTGATGGCGCTACCACACTGCTTGGCGGACCTAATACTTCGATAGGGTCAAACTATATTTACTCATGGTCACCGATATCTTACCTGAGCAGTACCGATATCATGTTCCCAGAGGCTAACCCGCCTGTAGATTTTACCTACTACCTCACGGTTACTGAATTGAATGATTCATTGAAGTGCCGCGATATCGATACCGTTGTAATACGTAACAGGTGTCTTGATATCAATCTGCCTAATGCGTTCATACCCGGTAGTGGTAATCCTTCTACCAATCGCTTTGGCCTGTTGAACAGGCAGCTTGTTAAACTGAATTATTTCCGTATCTACGATCGTTGGGGTAAACTGGTATTTGAAACTACCGACCCGACAAAAGTATGGGATGGTACGATAGCCGGTAAGGCAGCAGCACAGGGTGTGTATGTATGGGAAGCTGACGGATTCTGTGACAGCGGACGCAAGGTAACAGGGTCCGGGAATGTGACCCTCATCAGGTGATAATACTGTAAAAAAATGATCTCTATAATATGTCCCGCCTATTGGCGGGACATATATTTTTATACATGGCTATAAGTATTTCATGTTCCCGGGATATACACTGAAATTGATAAGGTTTATTTTTTTATAGGCAAACCCAATAGCCTATTCTTTGTTTGCTTGTGTAATAAACGCGACCTTTGCGGCGACCAAATTGAAAAAAAACAAAACAGAAAAAATGATGAGCAATTTCGTAACAGTGGGAAGCAAATTTCCTGAATTTAGTAAGAAAGCCGTTGTGGCCATTGAAAAGGGGAAAGAGTTTAAAACGATCAGCAACGAGGATATCAAGGGTAAGTGGGCAGTGCTGTTCTGGTGGCCTAAGGATTTTACTTTTATCTGTCCTACCGAGATAGCTGAGTTCAATAAGAACTTTTCAAACTTCGAAGACCGTGATACGGTATTGCTGGGTGCATCTACCGACAGTGAGTATGTACACCATGCATGGCGCATGCACCATGACGACCTGCGCGACCTGAAATTCCCCATGATAGCAGATACTTCAAAGAGCCTGGCCGAAGAACTGGGGATACTTTCTGAAGATGAGAAAGTAGCATACCGTGCTACTTATATCATAGACACGGAAGGCATCGTGCGTTGGGTGTCTGTTAATGACCTGGGTGTGGGCCGTAATGTGGACGAAGTACTGCGTGTGCTGGATGCCCTGCAAACAGATGAGCTGTGCCCCTGCAACTGGACCAAAGGCGAAGCTACGCTGGTGGCTGAAGTGGGATAAATATAATTCACAAAAGATCGTATCCACTCCGTAATAAAATGCGGAGTGGATTTTTTAAGCGATTTAATATAAAGAGATATGGAAGCTATTACCAATGAAGCGGCGCTTAGCCTGTATAATGAGCTAGGTATACCCAATACTCATGTAAGCAACAGTATCAACAGTATGGGTGATGCCGGCAGCCGGTATATCAAAGACCTGAAACTGAATATGAATGCAGTGCTGGGCAGCAAGCATATGAACCGCAAGGAAACCTCGCTGCTGGCACTCTCTGTTGCGGTAAATGAAAAGAATGCCGTGCTTAGTGCTGCTTTTGAGCGTATGGCGAAGCAGGAAGGGGCCACGGATGCCGAGATTGCCGAGACGCACGCCTGTGTGGCTGTAATGAGCACGAATAATGTGTTCTACCGTTTTCGTCACTATATGCACGAGGTAAGTTATTACAGCAGCCAGCCTGCAGGGCTTCGCATGAGCGTTATGATGAATCCTTCTATGGGCAAAGAATTGTTTGAGCTGATGAGCCTGGTATTATCGGCAGTGAATGGCTGCGAACGTTGTGTTACTTCGCATGAACACTCGGTGAAAGAGCAAGGCGCAACAGAGCCACGTATATATGATGCCATACGCCTTGGCGCAGTTATTAAAAGCCTCTGCGTGATGATTTAGCGGCTAGGCGCTTTGCAGCGGTATAGAGAATGTGAAAGTACTTCCTTTGCCGGGAGTACTTTCTACTTTTATCTTGCCGCCATGGGCTTCCACTATGGCTTTAACATAGCTCAGGCCCAGGCCGAAGCCTTTAACATTATGCAGGTTGCCGGTATGTGCGCGATAGAATTTTTCAAAGATGCGCGACTGGGTCTCTTTGTTCATCCCTATGCCATTGTCTTTGATCTTTATGGCCAGCATGCCACCGCTATTAAGTGTCTCTACATCGATATGCAGGTTGTCTTTTGAGTATTTTATCGCATTATCAAGGAGGTTGAATATCACGTTGGAGAAGTGCACCTCATCGGCCTGCACTATATGTTTTGCGGCCCCCAACTTCAGATTTAGGCTGCCGTTCTTGTCCTGTATCTGCAGTGACAGGTTGTCGGTCACTTTCGCAATCAGCTCATGTGCATCAAGCACCTGCAGGTTGAGCTTTATTTCCTGCCGCTCGATACGTGCCGCCTGCAATATCTTTTCCACCTGTTTGTTCATGCGCTTGTTCTCTTCCTTGATCATGCCGCTGTAATACCTGATCTTGTCGGTATCGTGTATCACTTTGTCATTGGTAAGGGCATCGATGGCAAGCGATATGGTAGCCAGCGGCGTCTTAAGTTCATGTGTCATGTTATTGATAAAGTCGGACTTTATCTCCGATAGGTTCTTTTGACGGAACATGGTGCGTATGGTGAGCACAAAGGCTGAAATAATGATGCAGGTAAAGAGTATGGAGGCCGTGATCATCCAAGCCATACGGCTGATGATGTAATTCTTATCCTCTTTTACATAGAGGTATAAAACTTCCTGTGCCCGCAACGAGTTGTCGGGTGTGACGAGAATATTAAAAGTATTGTCCCTTTCCTGCTGCGGAAAGCCATCGGAGGATAAAATGGGAACATTGAAAATGTTGTAGATCGCAAATTCGAAAGGCTGTTTAATATTGTTTTTTCGCAGCGTGGTCTCTAATATTTGCTGTATCTCGTCCTTTGAAAAGAACTGCACGGTAAAGGCTTCCTTAAGATGATTTTGCCTTGAGTTTTCCCCGATAAATATCTGCGTGGTTTTGGATGTAAGGAAGCGGTCGTATATGGTCTCGCGGGCATCGATCATTGATTTTTCCACCTCTCTTTTGAATTGCTCCCTTTTCAGGGTGATGGCATTCTTTATCCAGGACATCTGGATAACCATGATGCCAAGTACAGACAGGGTGATCAGGACAATGATAAGCGGGAAGATCTTCTTCATGCAAGAACAAATTTACATGCGTATATACCTTTAATAATAAGCATAAATTTAGTTTAACGCTACTTTAACCTATAGTTTTTTTAAGAAGTTTAATAGGTATTGCCTGCTGCTTTTTCTTTTTCTCGTTCCACTGCTGTATAAAGATCGTAATAAGCACCCTTTGCTGCAAGGAGGAAACGGTGGTCGCCCTGCTCGGTGATGCAGCCTTTATCCATTACGATGATCTTATCGGCCTTGCGAATAGTGGAGAGCCGGTGTGCTATAACGATGGAGGTGCGGCCATTTGTTAGGGTATCAATAGCGTGTTGTATCAGTTGTTCGCTTTCACTATCTACAGAGGAGGTGGCCTCATCAAGCACCAATATAGATGGGTTGTACAGTAGTGCACGGGCAAAGGACAGTAATTGCCTCTGGCCCTGCGAAAGGGTATTGCCACGCTCCATTACATTGAAATCGTATCCACCGGGAAGCCTCATGATAAAATCGTGCATGTTGAGCATTTTGGTAACCTCTTCCACTTTGGCTAAAGGGATGCTGTCATTCCGCAGTGTGATATTATCGTACACGGTGCCTGAAAAGAGAAATACATCCTGCAATACAATACCAATATGATTACGCAGGCTGTATATGTCGTATTCTTCGAGGGGGTGACCGTCTATGAGTATCCTGCCCTCCTGTATTTCGTAGAGCCTGTTGAGGATACTGATGATGGACGTTTTACCCGCCCCGGTATGCCCCACTATCGCCATTGTTTTGCCTGCTTCGAGCCGGAAAGATACCCCCTTCAATACGGGTGCCCCGGCTTTGTAACTGAAGTGCACCTTGTCAAATACCACCTCGCCCCTGATGTTTTCGGGGGCATAGCTGCCATTCTGATGCAGGAAGTTATCATCATTGAGCACCCTGAGCACCCGCTCGCCAGCTATCATACCCATTTGCAGCACATTAAATTTATCGGCGAGCATGCGGAGCGGGCGGAATAGCAGGTTGAGATACATTGCAAAAGCGATGACCATGCCGGGTGTGCCTTTGTAATGCAGTATCTGCACTGCGCCGCGCCATACCAGCAGGCCAATGGAAAGGGCAAGGATTATCTCCACTATTGGAAAAAAGACCGAATAGGCGAATATGCCTTTTATATTGGCATTACGGTGCTCTTTGTTGATACGTGTGAACTTATTCATTTCACGCTCCTCGGCTGCGAATGCCTGTACCAGGTACATGCCTGTGATATGCTCCTGCGCAAAGGCATTGAGCGCAGCAACGGCATTGCGTACGCGCTGGAAGGATCTATTTACGGTTTCCTTGAACCAGTAGGTAGCGACTATGAGTATCGGGAAAGTAGACAAACAAATAAGCGTGAGCTTCCAATCGACCGCGAACATGACCACCATGATGGAAATGATAGTGAGCACATCGGCCACGATAGAAAGGAGCCCCTGGGAAAATATTTCGTTGACAGACTCAATGTCATTGACCGTGCGCGTGGTGAGTGTGCCAATGGGCGTATTGTCGTAATAGGACAGGTTTTGGTAAAGTATCTTTTTGAATACGGCCTTGCGCATATCGTTCACTACCGTTTGCCCAAGCCAGTTGCTGCGATATAAGAAGATGAAGCGCAAAAGGCTCTCGAGGATGAGGAGGCCGAGTTGTACAATGGATATCTGCACCAAACCCTTTACGAGGTTATTGTTGATATACTTATCGACCGAGTATTGTATAAGCCACGGCCTGAGAGGAGCGAGTATGGCCAGTACAACAGAAAGTGCCATGGCGAAATAGAGGGTCTTCCTGTATGGCTTTGCAAATGAGAATATCTGCCGCAGCAGTTGCAGGTCAAATATCTTCTTTATGGAATTATCAGTCGCCAATCTTTAATCTTCTTTTGCCATCATCAGGTAGGCCTTTATAAAGTCATCCAGTTCACCATCCATCACGGGCTGTACATTGCCTACTTCGTGATCTGTACGGTGATCTTTTATCATCTTATACGGGTGGAATACATACGAGCGTATCTGCGAGCCCCATTCTATTTTTTTCTTGGTGGAATTGGTAGCGTTTTTCAGTTCCTCACGCTTGCGCAGCTCTTCTTCATAGAGCTGGCTTTTCAGCATGGTGAGGGCTTTTTCCCTGTTCTCGCCCTGTGTACGGGCCTGCTGGCACTCCACTATAATGCCGCTGGGTATATGCTTGAGGCGCACTGCGGTCTCCACCTTATTCACGTTCTGGCCGCCTTTACCGCCTGAGCGGTAAAACTCCCACTCAAGGTCGGCAGGGTTGATGCTGATCTCGATACTGTCATCGATAAGGGGGTAAACGAATACAGATGCGAACGAGGTGTGCCTGCGGGCATTGGAATCGAAGGGCGAGATACGTACCAGCCGGTGCACACCACTCTCGGCCTTGAGCAGGCCATAGGCAAATGCACCATCAAACTCGAGTGTTGCCTGTTTGATACCGGCACCATCGCCATACTGTACATCCAGCTCAGATACTTTCCAGTCCTGTTTTTCGCCATACATACGGTACATGCGCAGGAGCATCTCGGCCCAGTCCTGGCTTTCGGTGCCGCCTGCACCAGAGTTGATGACCATAACTGCGGGCATCTCGTCCTCAGGCTCATTGAGCGTAGATTTGAACTCCAGTTCGTCAATATCCTTTAAAGCTATGTCGTACTGGACCTTCGCCTCTTCCTCCGCAGCTTCCCCGGCTTTCCAGAATTCGAATATTACGGCAAAGTCCTCTACTGCACTGTTCACTTTATTATACAGGTCTACCCAAAACTGGTTGACCTTGATCTCTTTGAGTATACCGGTGGCACGTACATTATCATCCCAGAAGCCCGGTGAGAGGGTAAGTTGTTTATCGTTCTCTATTTTGGCTAAACGGTCTTGTATATGCAAGAAGCGCTGCAGGTGCTGTATCCTTTCGCGCATCTCTTTGAGGTTCTCAAGCGTCATAAAGTTGCAAAGTTAGGTTGATTAGTTGATAGGTGGATATGCAGATAGCTTATATGGCTATTTAACCCATTGGGTGAATAATATGTAAGTCAGGGGATGTTTTCAGGAACTGCTTCCGGCCCGGCTTCTTTTACCTTGAAGGTGAATTTGCGCTGCGAAAAATAGCTGAAGACAGCAACAACGGCAGTAGTGAGCAGCTTGGAAGGAGTGGGGTAGATATGGCACCACTCCACAAATATCTTCAGGAATATGTAATTGAGTAATATACATGTGGCCACCAGTACTGCATAGCGGAACAACTGGATGCGCCCATGCAGGTTGGACTCCGGGAATACGATGTACTTGGATAATACAAAGCCGGAAGGGAAGCTGACACTGAAAGACATGATGAAGGCCATAATATATGGCTGTATGGTCAAAGGCCCGATATGAACCGGTAATTCCTTCAGTATATAGTGGAAACTGATGAAATAGATCACGGTATCGAGAATGGTATTGGAACCGCCGCAGGCAAGGTAGCGGAAGGTTTGCTTCTTGATGAAGCGCTGGAAGGGCTTATGAAAAAAATCTATGATCCCTACTATTATATGTCTTGCGGCGGATAACACAAAAAGTGGTGCAAAAATAAACTAAATTCTTTTAACGGCCATTCGCAGGTATTATTGCCATTTCAGCTTATCCATACGTGTGAAAATATCCTTTTCTTTTTCGCCGCATATACGTAGCAAGTCGCTTAGCTCATCATAAGATACTATATCGCTCTTACGGTCTTTTACCAGTCTTGCAGCATGATATGCAAAATTTCGCCAATCGTCACCCACCTGTGTAAGCTCCTGTGAATAGGCTAACAGATCATCTCTGTGCAAAATTTGTGCCGCCTCCTGCAGGAAGGCTGCATAAAGGTAGCGGAAGCCCGCACCACCTGTACCTATCTCCTCCTGCATGCGTATGATGTTGCCCAGGTAGAGAGAGGCCTTGCGGGGTGTCAGCTTTTGGGGATATTGCCTGATCTTTTTTGCCAGCAGGAACACTGCTTTGTTACCAAACCATGGTACGGGCGGCGATATCATAAAGAAGCAGGTTTGCCGGATGCCTTTTTTGATGGCCTCTTCGAAGTTTATTGCCTTAGGTACATCGGTAATATAGTACATAAAGCCCCTGGGCTCAGGGGCTCCTTTGGCAAAACGGGCTTTAACAAGGTCTTCGGGGGCTATGGTGGTTACCTCTTCCATTACAGGGTCGCTTACCTTATATATGCCATTCTCTTTGCCATAGACCACAAGGTTGTGTGCATTGAAATGGAACCTGAATGCCTCGGGCAGGTACGGCAGGTAAAAAACACTACTGAGCATGCCTACCGGTCTGTTATGTTCCAGGGCTTTATCGAGTGCCAGCATAGCCTTTTGCGGACTGCGAAAACGCTCTGTGTGCACCTTGATGCCCAAGCGCTGACCAACACGCTTGAAAATAGCGCCTGGCCATGTGCGGAAAGTAGAGCCAGGGGTACCATTGATCTTAAGAAAAGGGATGTGCCCGAAAAACAGCCCTGCCCCTATGCCAAAGGCCAAAGGTTCTGAAATTTCAATACCCTCATTCCTTAATAAATTGGTCGTAACCCCGCTTTCGCAATGTGCGTGCTGGTAATGGGTAAAATTGATATTGCTCATTAAGATGTTTAACGCTTTTTATTGCCCGGATGTTCGCTTTAGCTCATCAACTGTAATGTTGAATACAGTTGCATATTTTTCAAGCATGGCTGGGGTTAATTTTTTGAATACTTCGGGTTTGAAATGCCTGCGCACCTGCCATTGCCATTTGCCCATATATTTGGCCAGCAGGGCTGTGTCCATGAGGTTCTTTTTCATATACCAGGCTATAGGGCTAAGTTTACCGGCTTTTACCAATTGCTCCGTTTCCTGCAGTTCTTCTTCCACAAGGTCCCAGGCTTGTTTGGTAGCGGCATTTTCGGCCTCCCAGCCGGCACTGTTCACACCCGTATATTTCCCGTCTTTATCTACGGCATATACGAGCTTTTTTATCTTATCACCCTCTTTAAAATCTTTGGGGTCCTGCGGTACTTCATTGACCTTCATATCGGCTGGTTAGCGGTAAATTTAAAAATAAAGAAAATTGTGCGCCAGGCTGGTATTGCACCAAAAATAATCACATTTTGATTATACCAATGATGAAATAAATACGTCTTCAATTAAAGAGGTCCGGCTGCAATAAGCATAATAGAAAAATAAATTTTTCATAACAGGTTTTCATACCAAACATTAGTATATTTATGAACTGATAATTGAATGATTATGAGATACCTTTTTGCCCTTTTGTTTTTATATACGCTTTCCGCCCAGGCGCAGCCATTGACTGTATCCATAACCCATGTTGATCTTAATTGTTATGAAAGCGCCGATGGCTCAGCCAGTGCTATGGCAGCCAACGGTACGCCTCCCTATACTTATTTGTGGCTGCCTTCATTACAATCCACTGCCAGTATCAGCGGCCTTGCTGCAGGTACCTATACCTGTATCGTGTCGGATGCCGCCTCTGATACCGCTATCGGCACAGTGATCATCAGTCAGCCGGCAGCATTGGTCACGGCGCAGTCGCAAAGCAATCTCTTTTGTAATGGTGCTCATAATGGCATAGCATCAGTACTGGTTGGGGGTGGGTCGGGCCCATATAATTATTCATGGGCGCCATCAGGAGGTAATGGACCTAACGCTACGGGCCTGTCGGGGGGCAGCTATACCTGCACGGTAAGCGACGGACATGGCTGTACGACTGCGGTAACATTTCTGATCACCGAGCCACCGCCGATAGATGTATTTGATGCAGTAGTGCCTACAAAATGCTATGGTGACAGTACGGGTACCATAGACCTTTTTGTGACGGGAGGGACAGCTCCTTATGACTATGTGTGGGCGCCAAATACGGACGACACCACCGCTTCGGTTTCCGGTTTGCCGGCAGGAACCTATACATGCACCATTACTGATGCAAATTTCTGTCACCATACAGAGGTCGTTAGCATAGCATCCATCACACAACTGGCCTTTACAGATTCGCAGGCCAATTTACTATGTTACCAGGATGCCACGGGTTTTGCATCAGTAACGGTATCAGGGGGCACCCCGCCATATGCTTATGGCTGGTCGCCGGCAGTATCGGCATGGTCATCGGCACCCGACCTGCAGGCGGGTACTTATATATGCACTATTACCGACCAACATAACTGCATGACCAGGGACACCTTTGTGATCACAGAGCCGGAAAAACTTAAAATATTGCGTGCTTCAAAAAGGAATATCATTTGTGCAGGGAAGATAGATGCCTATGTAAATGCCGTAGCGACAGGGGGCACGCCACCATATGATTATATGTGGAACCCCGGTGCATGGGGCGATACTACCTTTCCTAACCTGAACCCCGGAACCTATACCTGTACGGTGACAGACACGAATGGCTGCAGTTGCGATACGGCGCTTACGATAGTGGATACTTCGGGCCTGTTCAGCTATACTGCGAGTAGTTTCAGTGTAGGTTGCCGTAGCGCACGGCTGACCGCTACGCCTGATAAAGGCTCTCTTTTTGGTATGCAATATACATGGTACTTTAGTGACCTGGTGGAGACAACAGGCAACCCGGTAGTACATACCTTCCCGCAGGATAGCCCCAATACTGCTATGGTGGTAATAGTGGACTCTGTAGGTTGTACCGACACCGTTTCACTCAATGTAAGTATTCATTATGACCTGTATGCCGCTTTCACCCGCGATCCTGACGGTCCCAATCCGAATAAACCTACCACATTTTACAATGCTTCCTTTGATTATGCGAGCCGGTTTTATTGGGATTTCGGTGATGGTACATCCAGTACGGAGGAAAACCCGCAGAAGATATTTTATGATTCGGGCCTGTATTATGTGTGCCTGGTAGCCAGCGATACCAATGGCTGTGCAGATACCTCCTGCCGGGATGTATTGGTAGATGCGGATAAGATAATAGCAGTGCCGTCGGCATTCAGCCCTAATGGCGATGGTATGAATGATGTGCTGTATGTAAGAGGCTTCCGAATCGCATCTTTTCATATGAAGATATTTAACCGTTTTGGGGAGCTGTTGTTTGAAACAACGACAAAAGAGAAGGGCTGGGATGGCACATGGAAAGGCGTTGAAATGCCTGCAGACGCGTATGGGTACATGATAGATGTGGCATATAGCGACGGGACCAAAGAGCAGAAGGGGGGCAGTGTATCCTTGTTGAGATAAGACCGGTTAGCCATTGAAATGCGTAATTAACGAGCTATCCACAGGCTTAATATTTATATGCTGTAAGTGGTACGTATCAAGTACTTTTACAGCCGATGATTCTATCATTTGCATATTGTAATGTGGCGGTTGTACCACTGCATAGCGAGCCGGCACACCGTTCTGAGCAGGTAAGCCAGCTTTTATTTGGCGAAAGGGTGCAGGTGCTGACCATAGATGAGAAAGAATGGGCCCAGGTGCGCTGTGAATGGGATGATTATGAAGGCTGGTGCAGGGCATCGCAGTTATGCATGATCAGCAGGAAGGAATACCGCAAAGAGCCCCGTTATATTTCCACTGGCCTAGCCGATAAAATACAGTTTACCGATAGTGAAATGTGGTTGCCTATGGGCTGTGATCTTAAGGGTGGCAAGCTTGCAGTGGGAACTGAACAGGGTGTTTTTAAAGGCAAGAAACAGGCTTATAAAGAGCTGCTGGCCGATTGCGACCATATTAAAATTACCGCACTCAAATATCTCCACGCTCCTTACCTGTGGGGTGGGCGTAGTGTTGCAGGCATAGACTGTTCGGGACTGTCGCAAATGGTCTTTAAGTTGTGTAATAAACCTTTGCCACGTGATGCCTCTTTGCAGGCGCAAGAGGGTGAGACCGTTGATTTTTTACAGCATGGCCGCTGCGGCGACCTCGCATTCTTTGATAATGATGAAGGCAAAATAGTGCATGTAGGTATATTGCTGGACCATGATACCATTATACATGCAACTGAGATGTCGGGGAGGGTCACCATCGACCGGATCGACCAGGGCGGTATCATCAGCACATCGCTAAGAAAACGTACCCATAAGCTGCGCCTCGTGAAAAGGTATTTTTAGTAGTCCCTGCCTTTATAAAATACGCGGAAGATGTTTTGCCCTATCTGGTACTTCAGCACGTCATAATGCATCTCCCAGTTGCTCAGGGTAGCGTTGGTTACATCGTAAGCCTCGCCCTCGGTGAACATACGTAGTGTACCCGCTTTATTGATATAGGCTATCGAGTTATATTGTATCACATAATTGTCGGGGTAATAATTCTCGAGGTCGGTGATGTCACCTTTATAAAAGGCTTTGAAGTAGCCACTGGGGTCGCGATAGCCCACTACATTATCGCCCACCTGGTATATGGGTTGAAAAAAGCCCAGGTTGCGGATACTATCCTGGTAAAATATTTTAAAGTACCCGTCACTTGAGACATATGCTACCAGGTTATCGCCTACGGTATAGCTTTGAGGGGGATAGTCCTCGACCACAAAGTTCTGCCCGTTGTGGAATATTTTGAATTGCCGGTTTGCATCCACATATGCCACGGTATTGCGCCCAGCATCGAAGCTGCTTACCGGGTAATCTTCCTGCGGAATTACAGCACCATGATAAAATATCCTGAAGAGCCCGGCAAAGTTGTCGAAGGCGACGATATTGTCGCTCACTTTTATAGAAGGTAGCGTACTGTCGGGTATAAAGCCTTCTATCTGGTAAGTTTGCCCCTCATAGTAGACGCGGTATTCCCTGCGTTGCCCGTCGAGGTAGAGCAATACACTATCGGCGAGATAATATTCATCGCAGATATTGGTCAGGCGTTTGGCAGTGCCGCGGTCAAATACATTGAGGGCTTTTGCATTGAGGTAGGCTACCAGGTTATCGCTCACAAAAAAAGCATTCGTAAAACCAATATTTATTTCTTTAGTGCCTCCGCCATAGTATATTTTAAAGGCGCGTGAATTGTCGAGGTAGGGGATGGCGCTTCTGCCTACTTTCATCAACACAGGGGGCAGGTAGTCTATCTTCCTGATCATGCCTTTATCCCATACCATTACCTGGTTCTGGATATCTACATATGCTGCCAGGGGTTGGGCTATCGCACAAAAAGAAGAAACTAAACAAAGAAGTATGCATACAGGGCCACGCAGCATTCGAAAAATTTTGTGTGTAAAATAATGATAAAATAGGAGATAGCCACATTGGCAAAATACACAGGATGCAATACATTTTTAATATGCTTTATTGGTCTTGTGTAAACAAATGTGGCCGGGAATAAAATAAAAAAGCCAGCCTGAGAACAGGCCAGCCCCTATAAACCCTATCACTATGAAAACTGATGCAAAATTAAGTGTTGATTCGTTTTTTTCAAAATAGTTTTTTGTAAAACTGTATATAATTTTTTCTTATGAGGGATGGTTTAAAAAGAAAAAGCCAGCCTGAGAACAGGCCAGCCCCTATAAACCCTATCACCATGAAAACTTCTTTATGCTAAGGCAATTTGCTATATGTTGCAAAAACAAAGCTGTAAAAAATTGATAATTACAGCATTGTCTTTGAATTGCCCCCTTTTTTAGAGGGAACATGCAAATGTATAAAAATCCTGAGTTTGTTAATGAAAATCGATGTCATTAACAAATAGACAACAAATGAAGATAATTGTTATTTTTTCTTTTTGGGCGTGAAGATGGCCAGCATACGTTTCCCTTCCATTTTTGGCATTGATTCGAGGGAGCCATATTCAGCTAATCTTTCTGCGAATTTGAGGAGTAAAAGCTCACCACGTTCCTGGAACATAATGGCGCGACCCTTGAACTGTACATAGCATTTTACCTTATCTCCTTCCTTCAGGAATTTTTCGGCATGCTTGGCTTTGAAGTCAAAATCATGCTCATCGGTATTAGGCGTAAAGCGAATCTCTTTTACTTCAGATTGCTTTGCTTTTGCTTTTTGTTCTTTATCCTTCTTCTTCTTCTCGTAGAGGAATTTCTTATAATCGATAATGCGGCAAACGGGGGGTACTGCCTTAGGGGATATCTCAACCAGGTCTACCTCCTGTTCCTCTGCCATTCGCAATGCCTGTGCCAAAGGATATACTCCCGGTTCTATTCCTTCACCTATCACGCGCACTTCAGGCGCTGTAATTTCCCTGTTGAGACGATGTTCGTTCTGTGGTAATCTTGGTCTAAAAGGCGGCCTGCCTTTACTTCTTTTCTGCATTAATGGTTTTTAAAATGATTGCAAAAATAGCGTATTTGTTATAATAAATACATACTACTGCTATATAAACTTTATGCCACTGCTGTGGCTTGCTTACCTTTCATTTGCTCAGTTACTGCCAAAGTTACATCATTAACAAAATCGGTCAATGGTATTGCACCTTTGTCGCCTTCGCCATGTTTGCGCACGGCTACCTTGCCTTCTTCCATTTCTTTTTCACCAACTATGAGCATGTAGGGTACTTTCATGAGTTCGGTATCGCGTATTTTCCGGCCTATCTTTTCACTGCGGTCATCTACTTCATTACGTATACCAGCCGCTTTGAGTGCGCCGGATACTTTATGTGCATACTCGCTGAATTTATCGCTTATGGGCAATACTTTAACCTGTAGCGGGGCCAGCCACAGGGGCAGGTTGCCGGCACAATGTTCCAGCAATACGGCGATGAAACGTTCCATAGAGCCGAAAGGAGCACGGTGTATCATTACCGGGCGTTTACGGGTATTGTCTGCATCTACATACTCCAGTTCAAAACGTTCGGGGAGGTTATAGTCCACCTGTATGGTGCCCAACTGCCAGCTGCGGCCCAGTGCATCGCGCACCATAAAGTCGAGCTTGGGGCCATAGAAGGCAGCTTCGCCATATTCCACTACGGTATTCAGCCCTTTCTCTGCTGCAGCTTCCATAATGGAACGCTCTGCTATTTCCCAGTTCTCTTCGCTGCCAATGTATTTGCTGCGGTCATCCTTATCGCGCAGGGATACCTGTGCTGTGAATTCATGAAAATCCAGCGAATTGAACACGTACATTACCAGGTCTATCACCTTTTTGAACTCTTCTTTTACCTGGTCGGGGCGGCAGAAGAGGTGTGCATCGTCCTGGGTAAAGCCGCGTACACGGGTCAGGCCGTGCAATTCGCCTGACTGCTCGTAGCGGTATACTGTGCCAAACTCCGCAAGGCGCAGGGGCAGTTCTTTATAAGAGCGTGGTTGTGATTTATATATCTCGCAATGGTGCGGGCAGTTCATGGGTTTCAGCAAAAACTCCTCACCTTCCTGCGGCGTGGTTATGGGGCGGAAACTGTCCTTGCCGTATTTTTCCCAGTGGCCGGAAGTGATGTATAGTTGCTTGCTGCCAATATGGGGGGTAATAACAGGCAGGTAACCACTTTCCAGCTGTGCTTTTTGCAGGAACTGTTGCAGGCGTTCGCGCAGCATAGCCCCATTGGGTAGCCATAAGGGCAAGCCGCTGCCTACCTTTTCGGAGAAGGCGAACAATTCCAGTTCTTTACCCAACTTACGGTGGTCCCGCTTTTTTGCTTCTTCCAGCAGGGCCAGGTACTCATCGAGCTCTTTTTGATTGGGGAAGGTAATACCATAAATGCGGGTAAGCATTTTGTTCTTCTCATTACCCCTCCAGTATGCGCCGGCTATATTAGTAAGCTTAATGGCTTTTATGAAGCCCGTATTGGGTATGTGCGGGCCACGGCAGAGATCGGTAAAATTACCTTGTGTATAGAAGGTGATCTGGCCGTCCTGCAGGTCCTGCAACAGTTCTACTTTATATGGGTCGCCTTTGGCGGTAAAGTAACCTATGGCTTCTTCTTTAGGCACTTCACGGCGCTGGTAAACACTGTTGTGTTTGGCCAGTTCCTTCATCTTGGCCTCCAGGTTCTTAAGGTCATCTTCACCTATCGTGCGGTCGCCTAAGTCCACATCGTAATAAAAGCCATTCTCTATCGGCGGGCCGATACCGAGCCTTACGCCCGGGTACAGGGCCTCCAGCGCCTCAGCCATCAGGTGGGCAGAGGAGTGCCAGAAGGTAGATTTGGCCGCTTTATCATCCCATAAAAGCAGCCTGAGGCTGGCATCATTATTAATAGGGCGCGTAGCATCCCAAACTTCACCGTTTATTTCGGCAGCCAATACTTTACGGGCCAGGCCCTCGCTGATCGATTTGGCAATATCCAGTGCGCTAACACCTTCCTGGTATTCACGCACTGCTCCATCGGGTAAAGTAATATGTATCATAAATGTGTTTTCCTGTGTTTAAAAGCGTGTGCAAAGGTACGACAGAACTTGCGATGTATGTATATAAATGAAAGAACCATCCCGCACAGCGGGATGGTTCTTATGCATAAATTCCCGTCTATGATTTTATAAAATAGAATTTCGTGAGTTTTAAAGTATCGGTTGCCGGTACAGGTGCGCCCAGGTCCATGGTGGTCTTTAAGGTAAACTTGTTACCGTCAAAGTCCGAAATGTCGCCTGTTACTGCGCCGCTGCCCAAGAAAAAGTCGTCCAGGTTATACATGCCGAGGTTATTGCCATTGTTGGTAAGCTCCCATGTAAAGGCGTACTGGTCGGTTTCGTTATAATAGCACCTGGCATCGCCTGTATGATGAATGCCCTTGAAATTAGCTTTAAATTCAAGCTTGTCATCCTTTTTACAGTCGAGCAGGGCCCATGCGTAGGTTGTATCAATACCAAAAGTATCCCTCGCGGTCACTTCTATGCCGATAAGTTGCCATTGGGCTTTGATGAGCATATCCTGCCTGGATTCCGGTACATCTACCGTTTGCTCTGTGCAGGATGCAAATACCACAATAACCGATAAAAACAGTATAATATACTTCATAGAGTTTTTACAATTAGCACATAAAACTAAACAATATCTTCTTGTTGCAAAACAATTCATGGCCATTATTGCTTTTTTTCTTTAAAAAAGTCGTCAGTAAGGCCAGTATTTATCTTATAGCTTAAATAATCTATTTGTACCCTGCCTTTTTTTGTTTTGCCCTTTTTGGCCTTTTGCATCATGTCCTCATCCGTCCCGGTATAATCCATAGTTACCCCTTTAGGTAGCTTGTAATCTTTAAGATTGATATAGAATATTACCCTGTCAGGCAGGGCGTTGCCGGTATAGCGACCATATTGCAGGTCCATATTAATGGTGCCGTTATCGCGGGTGGTCGTTTCCGTATGCAAGGCCAGCATATTACTTTCATCGATACATATTTTGGTGAGCACGATATCCCCGGTATCATTACCGGGCACCACTTTCACCACATGCACCCTTCTGTGGGCTACGGTATCATAGCCTCCGTCTATCACCGTTACATTACCGGGTGGCAGCAGGTTGTTCAGCGTAAGGTTATAACTGTTTTTAGGCAGTATAGATATACCCCCTTTCCGTTCCAGCTTCATTTTATCCGGGCTTTTGAAATAGAGTTTGCCGTTCAAAGGAGGTACTTTCATGAACGACACGTCTATTTTTATTTTCACATCGGCTATGTAATCATTGACCGACTGTATTTTATCGCGGAGCTTATAGAAAAGTGCTGAAGCGTCCTGTGCATTGCCACAGTAAGAAATGAAAACCAAAACGCACGATAGCATATATCTTCTCATCAGGACAAAATATCTTTTTTATTAAATACAAATATGGTCGCTGCCACAAATACAAAGGTATAAATGAGCAGTATAAGGGCAGAGCGGCCTATAGCATCGTAAGGCACGGGGGCATCGAAAAAGCCTTTCCAGCCTATCATATGCGTGGTAAAGAGGTATGGGCTTATGGCATCGAATATGGGTAATTGGAGGGTGGAAAATATCGTCAATACGATAATGATGCCCATAGTGCCTATTATGGGACCTATAGAATTATCCGCAAAGACGGATAGCAATAATGCGAGTGCTGCAACGCACATCATAGCCAGCCCCGCAAATGCAAAGGCTGCAAGATAGCGCCAGAGAATATCATCTTTGAGGAGCATTACGAAAGCATCGCTCTTAAGGTTGATCATGTCGCCGGTGCCAAACAATAAGGTGGAAAGCCCAAGCGCTACAATAGCCAGCCATAGCAGCAACAGCATAGCATAGATCACGCTGGCGGTGAATTTTACAAGTACAAGGCCTTGCCTGCTGATGGGTTTGGTGAGCAGCAGCCGCAGTGTGCCTATATTTGCCTCGCCTGCGAGGGCATCACCGGCTACGAGCGCTACAAGTAAAGGGATGTGAATCAGCAGGGTCTGTAATATCAGGTAAGTGATGAGGTAGCCGTTGAGCACATTGCCTTTTATATCAAATTGCTCACTTACCGCCTGCAAAGCAAAGCCGACAAAACTTTTGCCATCGGCAAGCATAGCCAGTTGTATCACCAGCGCGATAGCCGTGATGATGCCAAAGCTGATGTAAGTGCGTGGCCTGTGGAATATCTTATATAGCTCTATCCGGAGTAGCGGTATCATGAGTAAGAGATAAAAAATATGCTTCCAAAGAATGTTTTGAGCGAAGCTCCAGTACCTGTACGCCGTTTTCTACCAACCATTTATTTAATGCAGGTACCTGGCCAGGGTGCATTTTAAATGTTATACCGGCCGGGTCAATGTTTTGGACAAACTGCTGCCATTGCGTAGGGGCTATTTTAGCTGCAATATCTTCGCAGGGTAATGTTTCAGCTTCTATAAGTGTTTCACCGGGATTTAATAATTGTGCGGCCTTGCCTTCTACCATTTTTCTCCCTTTATGGATCACCAGTATCTTGCTGGCAACCTGCTCTATCTCGTGCAGCAGGTGCGATGAGATGAGTATAGTCTTGCCGTGCTCTTTGCTCAGTTGCATGATCAGCTTTCTCATTTCGGCTATGCCCTGCGGGTCCAGCCCGTTGGTGGGCTCATCAAGTATCAGCAGGTCGGGGTTGTGCACCATGGCTATGGCTATCCCCAGCCTTTGCTTCATACCCTGGGAGTAGGCCCTTACTTTGTCTGTTTCACGTCCCTTCAAACCAACTATTTCCAATACCTCGTGCAGGCGGGCGTTGGGGATGTGTTTATCACTCATGGAGGCAAACATGCGCAGGTTGTCCCAGCCGGAGAGGTAACCATACATATCAGGCCGCTCTATGATAGCGCCTATGTGTTGCAATAAATGCCTTTTACGGTTATTGAATGCAGTTCCTTTTATATATACTGTGCCCTCGCTGGGGTATATTAGCCCCAGCAGCATACGTATGGTGGTGCTTTTACCGGCACCGTTCTCGCCAAGGAAGCCATAAATGTCGCCTTCCTCAATAGAAAAGGAGAGCTTATCTACGGCTAGCGTATCGCCAAATCTTTTGGTTAATTCTTTTGTTTCTGCTATCACTGGCATGGCACTGCAATATAACAGAATATGGACGGATATGTTTTGCAGGCAGGCATATTTTAGTGTTTATTCAATAAAAAAAGGTGGCCGCATTGCGGCCACCTTTTTAGTTAATTAATCGGGATCATTGTTTTACAAAACGTATCGATCTTGTAGTGAGTGAATTGCTGTTTACCAGTTGCAATACATAAACACCTTCGGGCAGGGCGCTCATATCAATGCTTAATATGCCATTCGTGCTATTGCCGCTGGCGGTCATATTATGGCTACGGCCAAGCACATCGGTCACATTGATGGTGTAATGCTCATTTGAGTTATGTGTGTTTACATTCAGTACCGTATGTACAGGGTTGGGGTAAATACTGATCTCGTCGCTTTGTTTGGAATAAATGTCGATAACATTTGAGTATTTATACAGCCCGTTCATATCTGTTATCTTCAGCCGGTAAAAGGTATGTGCCGCAGTAGCGGCTTTATCATTATACTGGTATGTAGCATCTCCCGTGGTATTGCCTTTGGCTTTGATGGCAGCCAGTGTTTCAAATGACTTGCCATCGTAGGCACGCTCCAGCGTGAAATCTTTGATGCCCTGTTCATTGGCGGTAACCCATGTAAGCATATTGCCATCGCCAGAGTTGTGGCCGGCAAAGCCTGTAAATGATACCAGTTGCAGTGGCAGGGAAATATCCCAGCTGCCCCTCAGGAAGATATCGGCACCTTCGTATAATAATGGATCGGTATTGCCATCGAATACATACCATGCTGCGGTTTCAGTATCGTTGGCAGACTGTACCGGTACGAGCCTGAAGTAAATAGTGCTGCCGCTGGTAACGTTCTGTAGCGCAGGGATACCGCTCAGGTCGATAGTGGGGAACGAGTAATACGGGCCGTATGGAACTGTTGCATGTGTTGCAGTGCCAAGGTCCACGAAGGTGGTGCTATCAATACTGTATTGCAAAGTCACAGTTTCCGGCGCATCTGCGCTGTACCGGCCAAAGAACATATCGAAACTATTGAGCGAAACGGTATATCCCGGTTGAGATTTGACCGTGAAGTAGAGGAACGCATTGTTATCAATAAGGTCCTGCTGAGTATTAGGCAGGAAGGGGCCGGGTGTGCCGTAGAAATTCATACCCCCCCAGGCATTGTCGGTAGCCTGTGCAGGCAGTGCTGGTACGGATATGTTATCGCCCCTGCGCAGGCCGCCGGAAGCAACCTGCAGCGCGGGAATGGTAGTGGGCGCAAGCGGTGAAGGGCCGTAATCGCTGAGGCCATTGACATCCCAGCCAACAAGTATGGACGCCGGGGCATTCATGGTAGTGAAAGGTATGCTTACCCAGGCAGACAGGTTATTACCTCCGCAATCCCTGCGCACATGCAGGTAATAAACAGTGGCGGGGCTGAGCCCTGTAGCATAGTAAGTGCTATTTACGGTAGGTGTACCGGGTACTGCCGGGGCCGTTGGTAATTGATCTATGGTGTATTCAAAATCTGCGCCTGTCAGGGAATCCCAGCTAAGTGTTGCGGAAACATCGGTTACGAGACTTGCAGCAAGCCCTGTCGGGTCCGGGCAGGGGTCTATCGTTGTAAAAGAAATCGTTACCCATGCCGAGTAATTGGGCGTACCGCAATTGCTGCGTACATGCAGGTAATAAGTGGTGGAAGGTGTAAGCCCTGTGGCGTTATACGTTAGGTTAGTGGTCACTGTTCCCGGCACAGCAGGTGTGCTTGGGTCCTGGTCCACGATATATTCATAGTTGAGCGCCGTAGGGATATTGTTCCAGCTAAGGTCGGCAGTGGTAGTGGTGATGTTGTTGGCTGCGAGCCCGGTTGGGTCGGGGCAGGGTGTAAGGGTAGTAAACGATACGGTTATCCATGCCGAATAATTAGGATTGGCACAATTGGCCCGCACATGCAGGTAGTATGTTGTTGTGGGTGCAAGACCTGTGGCATTATAAAAAGTATTAGTAGTCACAGTTCCGGGCACAGCAGGTGTGGCCGGGTCCTGGTCCACTATATATTCAAAATTGAGCGCTGTAGGAATATTATCCCAGCTGAGGTCTGCACTCGTAGTGGTGATATTATTAGCGGCGAGCCCGGTTGGGTCAGGACAAGGGGCAAGCGTAGTGAAGGATATAGTTATCCATGCTGAATAGTTGGGGTTGGCGCAATTGGCTCTTATATGTAAGTAATAGGTACTGGCTGGCGTAAGCCCAGTGGCATTATAAGTTAGGTTAGTGGTCACTGTTCCCGGTACAGCGGGTGTAGCCGGGTTCTGGTCTACTATATATTCATAATTGAGCGCTGTAGGAATGTTGTCCCAGCTAAGGTCTGCACTCGTGGTGGTGATATTGTTAGCGGCGAGCCCGGTAGGGTCAGGACATTGCGGAAGCGTAGTGAAGGATATAGTTACCCATGCCGAATAATTGGGGTTAGCACAATTGCTGCGTACGTGCAGGTAATAAGTTGTAGCGGGTGTAAGCCCCGTTGCGTTATACGTTAGGTTAGTGGTCACTGTTCCCGGTACAGCGGGTGTAGCCGGGTTTTGATCCACTATGTATTCATAATTGAGCGCCGTGGGAATGTTATTCCAGCTAAGGTCGGCCGTGCTGGCGGTGATATTATTGGCGGTAAGCCCGGTAGGGTCAGGACATTGCGGAAGCGTAGTGAAGGATATCGTTATCCATGCCGAGTAGTTAGGATTGGCACAATTGGCCCTTATGTGCAGGTAATAAGTGGTAGCAGGTGCAAGGCCTGTGGCATTGTAAAAAGTATTGGTGGTCACCGTCCCAGGTACTGCTGGTGTGGCGGGGTTTTGGTCTACAATGTATTCATAGTTCAGCGCCGTGGGAATGTTATTCCAGCTCAGGTCGGCTGTGGCAGCGGTGATGTTATTGGCTGCCACCCCTGTGGGATCAGGGCATTGCGGAAGTGTAGTGAAGGAATATGCTGTTGCCCAGGCTGAATAGGCGGCACCGCAATTAGCCCGTACGTGCAGGTAGTATGTTGTTGCCGGTGCAAGCCCTGTGGCATTGTAGAAGGTATTTGTGGTCACTGTTCCGGGTACTGCTGGTGTAGCGGCACTTTGATCTACTATATATTCATAATTGACCGCTCCTGCTACCAAATTCCAGCTAAGGTTGGCTGTGCCGGCAGTAATATTGGCAGCAGCTAAACCAGTCGGGGTATTACAGGTAGGTACTGCGGTTACCGTGCCACTCACCTGTAAGCCGCTTGACTGGAATATATACCAGGTACCAGATGTGCTGGTGGCGCCATAGGGTGCTATGCGGAAGGTGATCACACTGCTGGAAGGTACATTTTGCAGGGCTGCTATAGTACTTAGATTGACGGAACCGAGGCAGGCACCCGAAGAACTTGTGCTTGTAAATGCGAGGGTGGCGATATCAGTATAAGGGCCTGCATTGATGCTGTATTGCAATAAGCCATTTGCCGGACCTGTACCTGAACGGCGATAACATTCGTCCCAACTGCTGAGTGATATAGTATAACCTACATCGGCATGCATAGTAAAATAAACATATTGATTGTTGTTGATGGCATCTGCCGCAGTGGTCTGGCTCCAGCCATTGCCACCCCAGGCACTCCCGGCAGCGGTTCCGGATGTTGTAACTCCTGCGCCGCGGGTCATACCATTAACAATAGCCCCTGCCGGTGGTGGAGAGGTTGGCGACCATGGGGACGGGCCATAATTACTGAGGCCGGTTGGGTTAAAGATGGCTATCTGAGCGATAGCGCTGGTATTTGAGCATAATGACAGGACTGATATTGCAATAAAAAGCATGCAATATTTGCTGTATAATTTGATCATGGTACTGAGATTTTAAATAAAAAAATGCTTTGTTCTATACAAAAACGATACGGCAACAAAATTACCGATGGTGTATAGAAGGGTGTTTTACTATATCATTATATATACTGCCCCGGGAAAGGCATTCTTAAGCGGAGGTTATTGATATATTATTTACTGTGCCCTGCTGTTTGATAATACGGGTAACGGTTATTTTATTTTTATCGCATTGTTATTTTTATGGTTTCCGTATTCATTACATTGAATGTTTTCAGAATTCGTTAAGCGCGGGAACTTATACTATACTATTATTTGTATTATTTCGATCTTTTACCTTACCTTTGCAGTCCCAAAATAGTTCCGGCTATCTTGTTTATGGTTCAGGCCATGTATAAGATATCCAGCGTTGCGGCCGGGCTTATGGGATATTGTTTAACTTTTTTAATTTTTTTATGGCAACAGAAAATCTTCAAAGCTATGAGCTGATGGTCATCTTTACGCCTGTACTGGCAGAAGAAGACTATAAAGCGGCTCAAAAGAAGTTTGCAGACTTCATTACAGAACACGGTGGCACAATAGTGCACCAGGAAGCATGGGGCCTTCGCTCACTGGCTTATCCCATCCACAAAAAAACAACCGGTCTTTACTGGCTCCTCGAGTACAAAGCAGCTACTGATGTAAACGCGAAACTTGAGATACAGATGAACCGTGATGAAAACGTGATGCGTCACATGGTTACCCGCCTTGATAAGTATGCTGCAGAATACAGCGTACGCAGGCGCAATAAAACCGCTGAAGTTGAAACCGCTTCCTAACCTGTTTAAAAAAAATCTGAAACAATGGCTAAGCAAAACGAAATAAAATTTTTGACCTCGACCCGTGTAGAAAAACGCCAGAAGAAATACTGCCGTTTTAAGAAAATGGGGATCAAATACATCGATTATAAAGACGCGGAGTTCCTCAAGAAGTTTTTGAATGACCAGGGCAAAATGTTGCCCCGCCGTATCAGCGGCAACTCACTCAAATACCAGCGCAAAGTGGCGCAGGCTATCAAAAAGGCCCGCCAGATGGCATTATTACCTTATGTTACTGACCTTTTAAAGTAAAAAATCATGCAAATAATTCTTATAAAAGATGTAGATAACCTGGGCGCAGCCCATGAGCTGGTAGAAGTGAAGCCGGGATATGCCCGCAACTACCTGATACCGCAGAAATATGCTATCGAGGCCAGCGGTTCTAACATGAAGATACTGGAAGAGCGCCGCAAGCAGAAAGCTAAGAAAGAAGAAAAGCTGATGGCAGAAATAGCCAAGGTTACTGATGTACTGAAAGCATCGCCTGTTAAGGTTGGCGCTAAGGTAGGCACCAGCGGTAAGATATTTGGTTCGGTTACTGCGATACAACTGGCCCGTGCCATACGTGAGCAAAAAGGCTATGAGATCGACCGCCGCCGTATCAGTATAGTAGATGAAGTGAAAGAAGCAGGTACATACAAAGCCCAGGTGGACTTTGGTAAAGACAATGTGCTTGAGCTGGAATTTGAAGTGGTAGGTGAATAGAATAGACATTTTGGTTTATACTGATAGGGAACGATCATATCGTTCCCTATCTTTTTATGTATACATGCCCAACGGTGTAATATCTTTATAGGTATCCAGCATAAAACTATCAACTCATTCCATATCAGTATATTAACTAAAACAGTACCTTTGCGGCGCTATGCAGATACAAGTACTTAAGTCCAAGCTACACCGTGTAAAGGTTACCGAAGCTAACCTACACTACATTGGCAGTATTACGATAGACGAAGCGTTGATGGAAGCGGCTAACCTGATAGAGAATGAAAAGGTCCAGGTGCTGGATATTGACAATGGCGAGCGGCTCGAAACCTATGTGATAAAAGGCACAAGAGGCTCAGGTATGATATGTATGAACGGGCCGGCATCACGAAAGGTATCTGTAGGTGATACGGTTATTGTCATATCCTATGCTTTAATGGATTTTGAAGCTGCGAAACATCACAAACCGGTTATCGTGTTCCCGAAAGAAGATAATAGTTTGTAATTGTTAACTTTACAGGGCAATGAGAAAAGCCTTGGGTACCATATTACAGTATGTGATTTTCCTGGGGCTTGGTATATGGATCATATTTCACATGATCACTACCTTAAAGCCTGAGCAAAGGGATGAACTGGTAAACGCCATACAAAGCGTTAATGCCTGGTTGCTCATTCCCATTTTCATAGCCGGTTTTTTGTCGCATATTTTTCGGGCCTTGCGCTGGCGCCTGCTGCTTGAGCCGCTTAAGATATACCCCGGCCTGGTCAATACCACTTTTGCTGTGTTAATAGGCTATGTGATGAACCTGGTGCTGCCCCGTGCCGGCGAGGTGGCTAAGTGTACTATACTTGCCCGGTATGAAAAAGTGCCCGCGCACAAAATGGTGGGTACTATAGTATCCGAAAGGGCCTTTGACCTGTTGTGCCTTTTTGTGATCGCTGCTGCGGCCTTTACTATAGAGGCCCATGTGATCAGCGACTATGTAGCCGATCTTACCCGGGGTATTTACGATAAGATATTAAGTCACCGGGTGGTGCTCATGAGTATTTTAGCCGGCCTTGCGGTTATTGCCATAGCATTGATATTGGTGTACAGGCGGCACAAGGAAACGAAGGTGGGGCACTTTATGCGTGAGATGAGTCATGGGATTATGTCGATCCTTCACATGAAGAAAAGAGGGGCATTCCTTGGCTATACATTTCTTATTTGGTTCATGTACACGGCACAGATATATCTGGGCTTTCTCAGCTTGCAGGGCACAGAGCATCTTGCTGCTTCGGTGGCGCTGGTGGTCCTGGTGTATGGTGCAGTAGGAATGATCATTACGCCGGGTGGGATAGGGGCCTATACACTGCTTGTAGCTGAGATACTAACTGCATATAACATCAGTGAGGTATCAGCACAAGCATTTGGCTGGATAGCATGGGCTGCACAGACTGGTATTTTAATTATTCTCGGGGTATGCTCCTTGTTGTTGATAAACGTATATAACAGGAAACGACATGTCGAAATTGCAGTGGATAGAAAATAAGATAATTAGCCGCGATGCATTATTGCATCATTGTAACCAATTGAGGACAATTGGTAAAAAGATCGTATTCACCAATGGTTGTTTTGATATATTACACCGCGGGCATCTTGACTATCTTGCAAGAGCGGCGGACTTCGGTAATATACTTGTAGCCGGTGTGAATACCGATGCTTCGGTAAAGCGCCTTAAAGGTGAAGGGCGCCCCATGAACAATGAACAGGACAGGGCCTTTCAGCTTGCGGCGCTTCTCTGTATAGATACGGTATGCCTGTTTGATGAGGATACACCGGAGGAACTGATCAGAACCGTAAGGCCTGATGTATTGGTAAAAGGAGGGGATTATACCATAGATAAGATCGTGGGTGCGGATTTTGTACAACAATATGGAGGTAGTGTTGAGATAATACCTTTTGTACCAGGCTATTCCACAAGTGCTTTGATCGCGAATATTAAGAAATTGTAAAATTACTGTTTCCTGCCCCGCGAATACCTGATACTATAAACCACAGGTATATTTTTGTAGATACTCATTAACACAGCCTGGTGAAGCAAACAAAACAAACCATAATAAGGGATATCAGTTGGCTGGCATTCAATGCCCGCGTGCTGCAAGAGGCTAAAGACCCTTCCAATCATATATACGACCGCCTTCGTTTTCTCGGTATATTTTCCAATAACCAGGACGAATTCTTTCGTGTACGTGTTGCCGCCCTCAACAAAATGGTGAAACTCGGTAAAGCCGCCAAGATGCACCTGGAGGCGAACCCGGATAAGATATTAAGGAAGATACAACAGACGGTAATAACTCAGCAAACGTCATTCGATAACACCTACTCCGGTATTATCAAAGAACTGGCAAAAGATGGTATCCGGATGCGCAATGAAAAACAACTCACTGTTGCACAGAAACGATTTGTAAAGACCTATTTTGAAGAGAAGGTGCGTACGGAAGTGGTACCGCTGATGATAGAGAGTATACCGCATATACCTCTTTTGCGCGATAAATCCATATACCTGGCTTGTGTGCTGGGTGATACCAACAATCCTATGTCGCACAGGTATGCACTTATCGAGATACCCGACAGGGTATTGCCGCGTTTCGTTATACTGCCTTCGGACCCGGGCAAGGCCGATATCATCCTGCTCGAGGATATCATCAGGTATAACCTGCCTAATCTATTTGCCCCCTTTGGCTTCAACCGTTTCCTGGGCTACATTATTAAGGTGACCCGCGATGCTGAGCTGGACCTGGATAACGATGTGAATACCAATATAATCACCGAGATAGAAAAAGGGTTAAAGAACAGGAAACGCGGCCGTGCTACACGTTTCCTATACGACAGGTCGATAGACCCACGCCTGCGCGATTACCTGATAAAAAGACTTAACCTCAATAAAAAAGATAACATCATCGCTGGTGGACGGATTCATAATTTCAAGGACTTTATGAATTTCCCGGCCAGTGTATTCAAAGATCTTAAGCCCCGTCCGCGCCCCTTCATACATCCTTTGTTAAAGCAGCCATGCCGCATTATGGATGTACTTGAAAAGCGTGATGTAATGTTACATTTCCCGTATCATTCGTTCGACTCAATTATAGACCTGTTGCGCGAGGCAGCCATAGACCCTTATGTGCAGAGCATCAGCCTTACTGCTTACCGGCTGGCAAAAGACTCTAAAATAATCAATGCGCTTATCAATGCGGTACGTAATGGTAAGGAAGTGTTTGTCGTGCTTGAACTACGTGCGCGCTTTGATGAAGAGGCCAACCTGATGTGGAAGACAAGACTGGAGGAGGAAGGCGTAAAAGTAATATTTGGTCTGCCCGATATGAAGGTGCATGCGAAAGTTGGGGTCATTAAAAAACGGGTGTTCAACCGTACGCGGCAGTATGGTATTGTGTCTACAGGTAATTTTAATGAAAACACGGCAAAGTACTATGGCGACCACTGCCTGCTCACCACCGATAAAAATATCATAGCCGATATAAACCGGATCTTTGATTTTATGCAAAACGGCAGTCTGCGCACCGACAACCTGAAAGTGTGTAAGACCCTGCCTGTGGCACCTACAAACATGCGTAAATATTTCCTGAACCTGATCAACGAGGAAATAAAGATGGCTGCTAAGAAGAAAGATGCAGCCATTACGCTTAAAATGAATAGCCTGGTGGACGAAGTGCTGATAGCCAAACTATACGAAGCTGCAAGGGCAGGGGTCAAGATCGATATGGTGATCAGGGGTATCTGTTGTGTGTATAAAGGTCAAAAATCATTAAAGGATAATATAAATGCGCTCAGTATCATAGATGAGTACCTGGAGCACGCCAGGGTATTTGTATTCCATAACGGTGATAAGAATAAAGTATATATATCATCAGCCGACTGGATGGTGCGCAATCTCGACCATCGTATAGAGGCGGCTTGCCCTATTTACAGTGAGGAGATCAAGGAGGAATTAATAGATATTCTCAACATACAGCTTGCGGAGAACGTGAAAGGACGTATATTAGATAACCAGCAGAGCAACACTTATGTGCCTCGTGAAGAGGGTGAAACGGAAGTGCGGTCTCAGTTGGCTATTTATAATTACTTACGTCATAAACACTACTGAGATTGATACTCGCCGCTATTGATATAGGATCAAATGCTGCTAGACTGCTCATTTCGGAAGCATCAACATACAAAGACGGAACGGTGGATTATACAAAATTAACACTGCTCCGTATACCCTTGCGCCTCGGTTTCGATGTATTTGATAAAGGTTTTATCAGTGATGAAAAAAAGGCCTTGCTGATAGAGACCCTGAAAGCCTACCGGATATTGATGGATATATATAAGGTAGAGCATTTAAGGGCCTGTGCCACATCGGCCATGCGCGATGCCACAAACAGTAAAGAGATACTGGCTGAAGCCGAAGCGGTTACCGGTATCAAAGTAGAGATCATTAGCGGGCAGGAAGAGGCCAACATCCTTTATGAGACACATATTGCCGAATACCTGAGCCTCAATAAATCTTACCTGTATGTGGATGTGGGTGGTGGCAGTACAGAGATAACCCTGTATTCGCAAAACCAGCTTATCTTCAAAGAGTCCTTTAACATAGGCACCATACGTATGCTGCACGATAAGGTGACCGATGAGCAGTGGGAGCACATGAAGTGGTTCATCAAGACCCATGTGAAGGACTACCAGCCCATAGAAGCTATTGGTACCGGTGGTAATATCAACAAGATATTCTCCATCTCGAAACGCAAGGAGGGCAAACCCCTGCCCGTGGAACTACTTAAGGACTATTATAAGGAACTGAGCTATACCACCGTGGAAGAGCGCAAGCATCTGTACCATTTTCGCGACGACCGTGCCGATGTTATTGTACCGGCCTTGCAGATATACATATCCATTATGCGCTGGGCCGATGCCGATGAGATCTATGTGCCTAAGATAGGCCTTGCTGACGGCCTGATAAAGATCATGTACAAAGACCTGGCAAAAGCATAAAAACGCCCCCGCTTCAGGGGGCGTTTTATAATGACTGTATTCTTTACTTAATAATGGTGAATTTATCCTGCTGCACTATAGCACCGCGGCTATTCAGTATGTTATAGAAATAGGTACCTGCAGGCAGGTAAGAGAGGTCCTCCCGGTTGTGGGCTGCGAGTGTTTTGTGCACTACCACTTGCCCGCTTGTGTTGTACACCTGCCAGCTTAGCTTATCGCTGCTGTTGCTATGCAGGTACACTATGCCCGTACTGGGGTTGGGATAACATTCTACGTTGTTTTGCAAATGGCTGTTTGGCGCAATGCCGGTAGGCGGTAGTGGTGTATAGCTTATCTGGTCCACATACATTATGGTGCTGTCCTTCGCTGCGTTAACGCCCAATGGAGAGCTGGTGATGATGACCTGGAGCGTGGCGCTGGTATCGGTTGATGAGTAGGTGATGTGTGGTTCAATAAAGCTGAATAAATTTACGACCCCTGTCAGCATCGAGTCGGCAGTACCTATTACGGCTCCGCTTGAGTTCAGCACATTCACCATAATATGTGCTGTGTCGCTGCCGTTGGGATAGTATTTCACCCATACGCCTACGCTGCCCGGGCGTTGTGCCGCAGTTATAGGTGTGCCACCCACAAAATAAAGCGCATCAAGAGGGTCTGCGCCAGCCAATACAGCTGCAAAATCAATAGAGTCACGGCAATTTGACATACATGCAGTTATTATACCGAAAGTAGTATCCGGAGCTCCCTGGTGTTTACTCCAGAGTTTTGCCCCGATTGCCCCATCATGTGCATAATTGGTTTGGTAAACCTGTTCGTTAAAAGTATCGGATGCATTAAGGAACAGGCCAATTGCCGCCACCTGGGAGTCAAGTGTATACCAGTTGGAATCAGGAACATAAGTAAAAATAGGACTGTTAAGCTGGTGCCAGTGCTCCAGTGAGCCATTGGGGATGTACTGCGCTTTTGAGGGGAAAGCGAAGAGCATTAAAATCAGAGGTACAGTGAGTTTTTTCATATAAAGAAATTTTAACCGAAAGTTAATGCTTCTTTATGAAATTTCAAAAAAACATAATGTAATAAGTGCAATAAAGAAGCCCCTGCTATACAGGGGCTTCTTTATGAGTATTATAAATACTTCTTAGCCTATTTAACTATGTTGAACTTGTCTTGCTGCACCAGTTCGCCTTTGCTGTTCAGGATGTTGTAGAAGTAAGTGCCGGCAGGCAGGTAAGAAAGATCTTCCCTGTTATTGCTTGCCAGTTCTTTATTCACAATTACCTGGCCCGATATATTGAATACCTGCCAGCTCAGCTTGTCGTTTATATTGCTGTAGAGATATACGATACCTGTGCTTGGGTTAGGGGCGAAGCGAACAGCCGATGTGTTGGCATTTGTTTCTTTTATCCCGGTCGCCAGGTTCATGTCAACATCATCAACATAAAGTATGCTGCTATCCTGGCCCCTGCCATCAGCCATTGGTGAACTGGAGAATATAACCTGTAACCTTTTATAGCCTGTAGTAGTAGTATAAGCTATTTGAGGAGCAATATAAATATAGTTTGATATAGTGCCGGTTATCGCTGTGTCAACAGTGCCTATTACAACGTCACTGGTATTGAGCACATTTATTTTCATGTGGGCAGTATCGCCGCTCACGGGAAAATATTTGATCCAGGCACCTACACTTGCAGGGCGATGAGCTGCAGCACTAATATCTGTACCTCCACTAAAAGTTACCGCATCCAGTGGAGCTGCGCCACCAATTATTGCCGGTATATCAAAACCTATAGTACAGTTGGCCAGGCAGGCAAATGCTAATTTGTCTGTATCCTGGTAGCGGGTAACCAATTGTGCTGTAGTGCCGGTATGGCCACCACCTTTAGGGAAAACCTGCTGAAAATACTTGTGCGTAGTATCATTATTAATATCAGGAACAGTACTGGTGTCCAGGTACGTTTGTGTGTAGTAAATAAACAAAGAATCTGAGGTCGTCCATCCATTATCAGGAACCTGCAGGTGAATAAAACCAGCAGCGTTCGCTGTATGCCAAACCTCAAATCCAGCATTTGGGATAGTCTGGGCATTTAACAATGTACTTGCCATTAAGGCAATCGTGAGTGTAAAGAGTTTTTTCATAAGAATTTTGTGTTAAGCCAACAAAGTTAAAGGCTAAATCTCATTAATGCAAAGAATTTAATGTGTCTTCTATAGCCTTGAAATCGGGCAATTCTCCTGCGTTTTCCAATACTTCGGCATAGCGTACTATTCCCTCTTTATCGATCACGAATGAGGCCCTTTTCGATACGCCCTGCATATCATTCGAGAAGGTCTCGTACAGGCAATCATATGCTGTTGAGGCTGTTTTATTAAAATCGCTGAGTAAGGGAAAGTTGAGGTTCTGCTCTTCTTTGAACTTATTGAGTGCATACAGTGAGTCTACTGATATGCCATAGACCTGCGCATTAAGACTATTATACATATTTATGTTATCTCTCATGTAGCAGAGTTCTTTGGTGCAGGTGCTGGTAAATGCCAGGGGAAAAAAGAGAAGCACGACATTCTTCCCTTGCTGTTCGCTGAGGGTCACCTTATTTTTTTCATTATCCCGGAGGGTAAAATCGGGAGCCAGTTGTCCTGTTTGTATTGCCATAGTTCGTTTTTGTCAAATGTAAGGCCTCCTTGTTTCCTGTCAAAATGAGTGTTACTTGGGCGCCCTGCTGAAAAAATGGCCATCTTAAATTGAATATTTTTTTAAAATGATATGGGTATTTCTGAAAAATTGACTGACATTTGCAGCCCCGGCCCTGCTGGCATAGAAACTGATGAGGGTATCATACAAAAATTAAGGTCTTAAAATTTTTAAAATAGAAACAATTATGGCTAACAAAGTAAACATTACTCCGCTTCATGACAGGGTAATCGTTAAACCTGCCGCCGCTGAAGAGAAAACTGCAGGTGGCATCATTATCCCTGACACTGCTAAAGAAAAACCGCAGCGCGGCACGATCATAGCTGCCGGCCCCGGTAAAAAAGACGAACCGATGAGCGTAAAATCGGGCGATACGGTATTATATGGCAAATATGCAGGTACCGAGATCTCGCTTGAAGGCGAAGATTACCTCATTATGCGTGAGAGCGATATACTGGCTATAGTTTAAGTTAATGTGCAAATGCGCACATGGCATTAATGCATGTAACAAATGCAAAAATTAATCATTAAAATTTCAAACGTAAAATATCATGGCAAAACAACTCTTCTTTGACACAGATGCCCGCAATAAAATGAAGCGTGGCGTTGATGTTTTAGCTGATGCAGTAAAGGTGACCCTGGGCCCTAAAGGTCGTAATGTGGTCATAGAAAAGAAGTTCGGTGCTCCGGGTGTTACCAAAGATGGTGTTACCGTAGCTAAAGAAATAGAACTGGAAGATGCGATCGAGAACCTCGGTGCGCAAATGGTAAAAGAAGTGGCCTCTAAAACTGCTGATGTAGCAGGTGACGGTACCACTACTGCTACCGTACTGGCGCAGTCTATCATTACAGAAGGCCTGAAAAACGTAGCAGCAGGCGCCAACCCGATGGACCTGAAACGCGGTATAGACAAAGCTGTGGCCAAAATAGTAGAGAACCTGAAAAAACAATCGGAAAAAGTAGGTAACGATAACAAAAAGATAGAGCAGGTAGCTTCTATCTCGGCCAATAACGATGGTGAAATAGGCAAGCTGATCGCTGAAGCTATGGCCAAAGTAGGCAATGAAGGCGTTATCACTGTAGAAGAAGCAAAAGGCACGGAAACTACTGTGGAAGTAGTGGAAGGTATGCAGTTCGATCGCGGTTACCTGAGCGCTTACTTTGTGACCAATACCGAAAAAATGCAGGTAGAACTGCAGAACCCTTACATCCTGATCTATGAAAAGAAAATAAGCACGCTTAAGGATGTGCTGCCTATACTGGAAAGTGTAGTACAGACAGGCCGCCCACTGCTGATCATTGCAGAAGACGTAGATGGCGAAGCACTGGCAACACTGGTGGTGAACAAGCTGCGTGGCTCATTGAAGATAGCTGCGGTAAAAGCACCGGGCTTTGGCGACCGCCGCAAAGAAATGCTGCAGGATATAGCAGTGCTTACCGGCGGTACCGTTATCAGCGAAGACCAGGGTTATAAGCTGGAAAATGCTTCAATGTCTTACCTCGGCCAGGCTGAAAGCATCACTATCGACAAAGACAACACGACCGTAGTGGGTGGTAAAGGTGAAAAAGAGAATATCACCGGTCGCGTTAACCAGATAAAATCACAAATAGAAACAACAACCAGCGATTACGACCGCGAAAAACTGCAGGAGCGTCTTGCAAAGCTGAGCGGTGGCGTAGCCGTATTGTATGTAGGTGCAGCTTCTGAAGTAGAAATGAAAGAGAAGAAAGACCGCGTGGATGATGCACTGCATGCTACACGCGCTGCTGTGGAAGAAGGCATAGTGCCCGGTGGTGGTGTTGCTTATATACGTGCTATCGAGTCGCTCGACAAAATGAAAGGCGATAACCACGACGAGACCACAGGTATCAGCATCGTGCGTCGCGCCCTCGAAGAGCCTATCCGCCAGATAGTGGCCAATGCAGGTATCGAAGGATCTATCGTAGTGCAGAAAATAAAAGAAGGCAAAGCTGACTTCGGTTTCAATGCCCGTACGGAAGTGTATGAGAATATGCTTGCTGCAGGTGTTATCGACCCTACTAAAGTTAGCCGCGTAGCGCTCGAAAATGCAGCTTCTATAGCCAGCATGCTCCTCACTACCGAATGCGTGATAGCCGACAAGCCGCAGCCTAAAGAAGCGGCAGGTCACTCACACGGCATGCCGGGTGGTGGTATGGATATGGGTTATTAATAGTATCCTCCGTTTTTATAGAAAAAGTCCCGCACAGATATGCGGGACTTTTTTAGTTTTAAGCGTTTTAGTTAAGTGTTAAAAGATATCATAACCCCTTCGGATGAAATTCAGCCTTATACCAAAGTATCCGTAAGTAGTGGTAACCGTGGGCAGCATGCCGTCGGGGTAAAAGTACCTGCGGTAAGTGGCCCCAGCATCAAAGAAAAGATTAGGCCTTAGTTCGTAAGAAAGATTAAGGTTTGCCAATGCGCAGTTCCCTTTTGATCCATTTATGAAGCCCGTTCCATAATCAAGGCTGCGCGTATCGGTGCTTTTGAAAATATCGCTCCCGTAATTTATGCTACCCGTATCTGCACCTTGCATATAATACATACCTTTTAGTGTAGCATATAGATGACTTAAAGGCTGGTAGCGGATAATGCCAATGATTTCGGCAAAATTAGCGCCCAGGGGGTGGGCAAGTGGCTGGTTATATTGTGTGTAGCTGGCCGAGCTGTCTTTGGCTGCATAGGTATAAGGGGCCACATAATTGATCTCACCCTGTATATCAAGGTTCTTTATGCCGGCTACGTCAAAATATTTGCCACCTGCCTGTAGGCCGTACCTGCTGCCCGTACCTTCATTCAGCAAAAACTGCCCGTAGAACTGCAGGTGCTTTAGCGCAATGGCTTTGAAGTTCAGTCCTGCACTCACGTTGGTATTGCTGCCCGATGCAAGCTCTATACTGCGGTAAAAAATAATGGGGTTAAGATAGCCCGGGTCGAAATCGCGCGTACTGAACATTGTACTTTCAAATATTCCCAGGTTCAGCCATTTGGCTGCATTCACACTAAGGTGGTGTATGGCGGCGTATTTTCGGGGTAACACCCGGTCGGTACCCCTGCTATAGGGGGAGGTAAGTTCAAGGAACAGGTTTTGATACCTGAACCTGCCCAGCCGTGAACTGATCTTTAAAAAGGGAGCACTTGTGGCAAAATCGCTTACTATCAATGAGCGGACACCATCGCCGATGAAGTGCCTGTCGTAGCCAAAGGTGATATTGATGTGATCTTTGATAAGGGCGAAATCGATATAGCCACCTGCCAGCAGGTAGTCATATTTGTTGGTTCCCGGTGCCTGGTAATAGTCGGCTCCGGGCACGGCTTGTCTTGCATTGGCCCAGTTGGCAATATAGGATACAGGCTTTTCCTGGTTGTCGGTAAACCATGTGTAAAATCCCAGTTTATCTGTTATCCTGCCCCTTATTTCCAGGCCCCTGCTGTTGATGTATAATGGATTTGTACTGCTGTTTTTTTCATATAGCCCCGTCAGCCCGATGATGGGGTTCAGCACAAGAAAAAAATCATCGGTATGCACATGCACAAAGTCAGGTTGCTTTACATAGAATGTATGGAACCAGGGTAGTTTTGAATCGATGGCCCCATAACCATCGGGCATCCATTCGCCGCTTATAGACTCCATCCGGCGGATATTGCTACGGTCCCCTTTGCTCAACTCATTGAAGCGGGCGTTCTTTCTTTGCTCTATTAAAAAATTGACTGCATCTTTTCGCGATACCGGCTTATCGCTGAGGAATAAATTACTGTCAAGCGCTCCCGACCTGGTTTCCAGCTTGTCCAGTACTTCATAGTCAAGAGCATTGATAGGCAGGTAGGTGCTTTGTGCTTTCGCCACACAACTTGCAGCTATATAAAACAAGGTTAAATAAATGGCCTTTTTATGCATCTGCCGTGTTTTCTCCATGCGTATGCCTTAACTTTCCGCTAAATTAGCTTTATAAATCTGTTATATTAACAATAATGTCTTCAATACTAATAAAAAATGCGACAATGGTCAATGAGGGTGCTACCCTTGTTACCGACCTGTGGATAAAGAATGGCCATATAGAAAAGATAGCTAATGATATACAGCCAAAAGAAAATTGCCGCGAAATAAATGCCGGGGGACTGTGCCTGCTGCCGGGCATTATAGACGACCAGGTGCATTTTCGCGAGCCCGGCCTTACGCACAAGGCCACTATAGCTACCGAAGCGCGTGCTGCGGTGGCAGGAGGGGTCACCTCATTTATGGAGATGCCCAATACAAAGCCACCCGCATTGACACAGGACTTGCTGGAACAAAAGTTTGATATAGCTGCAGCCACATCAGTGGCTAATTATTCCTTTATGATGGGGGTCTCCAACGATAATGCTGATGAGGTATTACGCACCAACGATAAGAAAAAGGATGTGGCAGCCATCAAGATATTCATGGGTTCCAGCACGGGTAATATGCTGGTGGATAATTACATAACGCTCACTAAAATATTCTCAGAAAGCGAGCTGCTGATCGCCACACATTGCGAAGATGAGCGTATCATTAAAGCCAATAAAGAAAAATATCCCGACCCCACCGATGCTTCTTTCCATCCCCTCATCAGGGATGTGGAGGCCTGTTTCGAAAGCTCTTTTGCTGCGGTGCAGCTGGCTAAGAAACATGACACACGCCTGCACGTATTTCATATATCCACAGCTAAGGAGCTGCAGTTGTTCAGTAATATGCTCCCGCTGTCGGAGAAGCGTATCACTGCCGAAGTATGTGTGCATCACCTGCATTTTACTGCTGATGATTATGCGCGCCTAGGTAACCTGATAAAATGCAACCCGGCGATAAAGGCCCCTGAAAATAAGGCAGCACTTTGGGAAGGGCTCCTCGATGATCGTCTTGATATCATTGCTACCGACCACGCTCCTCATACCTGGGAAGAAAAACAACAGCCATATATTGAGGCCCCGGCAGGCCTCCCGCTGGTGCAGCATTCATTATTATTGATGCTCAAATATGTAAAAGAGGGAAAATTGAGTCTTGAAAAGGTAGTGGAGAAAATGTGCCATGCACCGGCCACTTGTTTTCAGTTAAAAGACAGGGGCTATATACGGGAGGGCTATCATGCTGATCTCGTATTGGTGGAGATGGACACCTTAACTACGGTAACGAAAGAGAATATTTTGTATAAATGCGGATGGTCGCCACTCGAAAATGAAGTTTTTCCCGCCACAGTGCGCTACACACTGGTGAACGGAGAAGTAGTGTACGAGGACGGCAAAATAAACGATAGCGTTCGTGGCCAGAGATTGAGATTTGACAGGTAATGCAAAACGATAAGATAAGCCTCAAAGACCTTTCCATATTCACTACCGATGCCGGTATGGGGGTCTTTGCTTTGCTCGACCATACTACCACGCAGGCAGGCCGCGATCATTTGCAACAGCTTATTCAGCACCCACCCGATACTTTTGAACAACTGCAGCAACTGCAGGACACCATAAAATTCTGGTCAAAGCATCCGGAATTATGGCCCACAGTTGTATCCAATGGCACTATTGTAATGCTGGAGAAGTTTTTCGAGTCGGCGGACAGTATTAGTGCCCCGCCGACAGGCCTGGTTAAAGCACTTGGGGCCGTGTTCCAAAAACTGCTGAACCGTAATGAATATTTCTTTACACAATTCTCCATATCGCATCTTTCAGACTTTTTATCAGGCTGTACGCAACTGGCAGAACTATTGGAACGGGATGATCTTCCCCTGTTGTTGAGGAATGAACTGGAAGCTATTGCAGATGATTTGCAACACAGGCTGACACCTGCTTTGCTTGAGGTCACTAAGAAGACACCTTATTCGGCATTGATGGAGCTGAGCTATAAAGCCCGGCGCGAGATGAAAAATATGATTTACCGCCTGGTAGATCATTATGCCCGCCTCGATGCATGGCAGAGCATGGCCATGGCCACGGTAAGTAATAAATGGGTATTCCCGGTACTGCAACCCGCATTGCCGGTCATTTTTCAAGCCAGTGCTTTGTATCACCCTTTGCTGGAGCAGCCCATTGCATATGATATCAATTTCAGCGATAACCGGAACTTCCTGTTGCTCACCGGCGCCAACATGTCGGGCAAGACCACGTTTATGCGTGCTATAGGTGTTGGGGCACTTCTTGCTCATTTGGGAATGGGCGTACCTGCTGTAGCTATGCGCATTAGTTTTCTCTCGGGCATTATAACCAGTATGCAGGTCGAGGATAATATAATGAGCGGGGAGAGCTATTTCTTTGCCGAGGTACAGCGCATGAAACACACGGCGCAGAAGCTTGTGCAACCGGCACCCCACCTGGTGCTGATGGATGAGCTCTTCAAAGGCACCAATGTACACGATGCATATGAGTGTACACGCGCTGTTGTGGAAGGGCTTTTGCAGCGCCCGCACCATCTTATGGTGCTTTCCACGCATTTGTATGAGGTAGCCCAGCATTTCAGCGACCGAAAAGAAATACTTTTTGCCTATTTCGTAACTAATATGGCAGAAAATGGTGATTTTAAATTCACTTACGAATTAAAACCCGGTATATCGAACGACAGGATCGGTTACCGGATATTGCAAAAAGAAGGTGTTATACAGCTATTGCACCGGCATACAGCATAGGCTGCACAGCATCATTTTTATTTTTCGTTATTTTGAACCGTGATTGAAGCACTGCCAGATATCCGGCAATGCAATTGAGTACTATAGAATTAATTATATGACTGATTTCAGGCCGGGCCGTTTTCGTGTATTGCCTACGGTTGTTAAAAACCTCATTATCATCAATACCATTATTGTATTCGCGCAATACGTAGTGGGCAAGATGGGTATAGATATGGCCGATTGGTTTGGCCTGCATTACTGGGGGTCGCATTATTTCCATTGGTGGCAACTGGTAACGCATATGTTCATGCACGGCAGCTACAATGATGTGAACATGACTATCCTGCACCTGTTCTCCAATATGTTCGCACTTTGGATGTTTGGTAGTGTGCTGGAGAATGTTTGGGGACCTAAACGATTTTTTACCTTTTATATGATATGCGGCCTTGGCGCTGCCTTGTGCCATCTTGCTGTGATCGGTTTCCAGTTCGAGACCGTCAATAAGGCATTTATGGCGTATCAATCCAATCCTACAGCAGAACACTTTAGCCAGTTCATTCAACAGCATATAAATAATCCTTCTACCAATCTTTTGGGCCTGCGCAGTTATTGGCTCAGTCATGCTGATTGCAGCAACTGTATGGAAATGTCAAAAACAGCATTGAACAGTTATTTGCATGGAGGGTGGGATAATGCACATCATTATGTTGGGGGTATGTTTGATGAGGCTACGGTTGGTGCTTCCGGTGCGGTGTTCGGGGTTTTGTTTGCTTTCGGTTATTTATTCCCCAATACACTGTTATATTTTTATTTCCTGGTGCCCATAAAGGCAAAATGGGTGGTAGCGGGTTATGCCCTCTTCGAGTTATACTCAGGTATTCAAAACTCTGCAGGCGATAATATAGCGCACTATGCACACCTCGGCGGTATGTTGTTTGCATTCATATTATTAAAGATCTGGAACATGCGGAACAGGAACAATTTTTATTGATAACTTTAAGAACAATGAGCAAGGTATATAAACGGTCACCCTCGGTCTTTCTTCCCGCTTATCGCAACAATGCGGTATTGCAGCTTGTTATTGCCTGCGGTGTTGCATTTGTGCTCTATCATTTTGTAGAGGCCATACTCTGGATAGCAGGTGTACCCAAAGGACAGGTGGCTTTGTACATGGTAGGAAATGTGGCTTTACCCCCCCTGGCTCTTTTCAAGACCAAATGGTGGACATTATTTACCTATGGTTGGGTGCATGGCGGCTTTTGGGAGATGTTCAGCAATATGATATGGCTGTATTGTTTTGGCAGCGTGGTGCAAACCCTGGTAGGCTACAGGCAGGTGATCCCCATTTTTATTTACAGCCTGCTTATTGGCGGCGTTTTTTGTCTGCTGGCCCAGCTTATCCCCGGCAGTTTATTTGTAGTAGGCCACAGCATACTGGGAGCTCAGGTAGGTTTGGTGGCGCTGGCTGCTGCAGCTATTACCATTGCGCCCAAATACAGGTTGTTCTTCGGCTATTCTTTCAGTATACCGCTTATGGTCATTGCTGCTATATTTTTGGTACTCCTGCTTATGAGTACCGGTATGCAGCCGGTATTGCTGCTTATGCTGCTGGGTGGAGGGCTTACAGGCTTTACTTATATAAGATTGCTCCGCAATGGCTATCGTCCCGGGGCATGGATGTATGATATTTTTGAACGGATGGAACGTTCGGTCACCCCGAACGAAATGGTTGCCCGCAGTTCAAAGAAACGCAAACAGGTGCTGGACCATGTTCATGCTCATAATGAAGTTTCGCAGAAACGCATCGATGATATCCTCGATAAAATAAGCCGCCACGGCTATAGCTCACTCACTAATGAAGAGAAAGAAATATTAATGAAAGCCAGCAAAGAAAACTGACCAAAACGTGGAGAAGACAACTGGCATACTCAACCGGCTCATAAGCCATGCCTTGATCATTTTAAATATCTGCGCAGTTTTTTGGCTGGCTTGCTGTTACCTGTCTTCATATATAAGTCCCGCACAGTATCGGTATATAGCTATATGCTCTCTTACCATACCATTTGCCATAATTGTCAATATCGCTTTTGCATTCATTTGGCTCCTGTCGCGCAAAAAGCCCCGAGCCCTTATATCCTTGGTATCACTGGTCATTTGTTACAGGCTCGTGGCAACGGTGTTTGCTTTCAACTATTTTACAACCAATGATATGGAGACGCGGGCTGGCAGTGTCAGGATCATGCATTGGAACATACATGGTATGGGCCTGTATAACAAACAATATGGTGCGCAAAAGAAAGACCGTGAACAGGTAATGAATACCATAAAAAAAGAAAACCCGGACATCTTGGTATTGCCGGAGTATTACATGTATCGCGACAGCAGCACTAAGAACAATGAACAAAGCATATTGGAGCGTTGTGGGTTTAAGGAATATCGTTTTGGGGTCGATAATACGCTGGGTACTGATGTAGTGCTGGGTACAATGATCTTTTCCAAATATCCCTTGCTTGATTATAAAGTATACCATTTAGGCGATTGGATCATTATGCAGCAGGCCGATGTGGTACTGAGTGGCAAAAAGATGCGCATGTTCTTCCTGCACCTCTTCTCCTTCAATATCAATGACTATGACAGGGCCTACCTGCACGAAGTAAAAGAGCACACCCCGGGCATACAGGAGATAAAGCGCTCCCGTTCTTTCATATGGAAGTTCAACCGTTCCTTTGCCATTCGTGCACAGGAGGCCGATACTATTGCAGCTATAATAAAAACAAGCCCATACCCTGTATTCATCAGTGGCGATTTTAACGACCTGCCCGCCTCTTATACATATCATACTATACGTGGCGGGCTGCACGATGCTTTCCTTGATAAAGGCCGGGGCTTTGGCCGCACCTATAACCAGATACTCTTCACCCTCCGTATCGACGATATGTTTTACGATCCTGCGGCATTGGAAATTATAGGCTATAAATGCCCTGCTATCTATGCGTCCGATCATAATCCGGTCATAGCTAATTTTAGGGTTATTAACTGAATGGAAGCGCCCTAAATATTATTTTTTTGGATGCTTTGCCTTTATGGCGTATCTTGCAATAACATGGCAAATAAAAAAATTATATTCACTTCCTGTTGTTGTCTGTGTTGATCGGGCCGGTTGAACCCACGATCATTTATTTTGCCTTGCCAATCATTTAAACCATATTTTTGCAATTATTTTTTTAGGAATGTCAGATCTGCATTTACATAATTCTTATACACGCCAGAAAGAGAAATTTGAAGCCCTTGTTCCCGGACACGTAGGCCTGTACGTTTGCGGCCCTACGGTGTCCGGAGAGTCGCACCTGGGTCATGCACGGCCTTATATCACTTTCGATATTGTGTATCGTTACCTGCGCCACCTTGGTTACAGGGTGCGTTATGTGCGTAATATTACCGATGCTGGCCACTTTGAAGAAGAAGGTCGCGAAGCCGAAGATAAAGTGAGCAAGAAGGCCCAGCTTGAACGTATGGAACCTATGGAGCTGGTGCATAAATACACCAACCTGTATCATTGGGGTATGCACCGTTTCAATTGCGAAGAGCCCAGCATAGAGCCTACAGCTACAGGGCACATTATTGAGCAGATAAACATGATACAGGATATCATAGCAAAAGGATATGCTTACGAGGTGAACGGTTCTGTGTACTTTGATGTAAAAAAGTATGCGGAAACCTATCCTTATGGCAAGCTTTCTGGCCGTGTGCTTGATGACCTGCTCGAAACTACGCGCGACCTTGAAGGACAGGACGAAAAACGTAATAAAGTTGACTTTGCACTGTGGAAAAATGCCCCGCCGGAGCATATCATGCGCTGGACAAGCCCATGGGGCGAGGGTTTCCCCGGCTGGCATATAGAATGCTCTGCAATGAGCAGTAAATACCTTGGTGAAACATTTGATATACATGGTGGAGGTATGGACCTTTTGTTCCCGCATCATGAAAGTGAGATAGCCCAGTCTACCATTGCCCACGGTCATGCACCTGTGCGTTACTGGATGCACAATAACATGATCACGATCAACGGGAAAAAGATGGGTAAGAGTTATAACAACGTGATCAAACTGACAGAGCTTTTCACGGGTGAACACCCGATGCTCGAGCAGGCATACCACCCTATGGTAGTGCGTTTCTATATACTGCAGACCCACTATCGCAGTACGCTCGATTTTTCCAATGAGGCTTTGCAGGCTTCAGAGCGTGCATTTCGTCGCTTATGGGAAGCTTATGAGGTATTACAGGAGCTGCAGCACCCCGGCAATACAGTGCCGGCAGACGGCGAACTGGATGGGCAGGTAAGAACCTGGTGCCATGAATGCAAAGAATTTATGGACGACGATTTCAACACCGCAAAAGTCATAGCCAATCTTTTTGAAATGGCCCCGGTCATCAATGGCATAAAGGGCGGCCAGGTGGCTGCCGGTGCTTTGAGTGCAGATACTTTTGCATTACTGCAGGATACCTTCAAAACATACCTGGTTGATATACTCGGCATGCAGGCTATGCAGGAGCAGCAAACAGATAAGCTCGATAAAGTGCTGGCCTTGCTCATAGAGATGCGCAAAGATGCCAGGACACGTAAAGACTTCGCTACCAGCGACCAGATACGCAATAAACTGGCAGAAGCGGGCGTTTTGCTCAAAGACGAGAAAGACGGGACAGTATCATATACGATCGAATAGGCGCAGATGAAAAGACTAATTAAATATACTGCTTACCTGGCCGAATACCGAAGCCAGGTATTGCTGTATTTTATGTTCAGCTTGCTGGGTATCCTGTTCGCATTGTTCTCATTCGGCATGCTGGTCCCCGTGCTGCAGTTACTTTTTACCGATTCAAAGCCTAATCCTGGTGCTGCAGGTTTGCTGGCAAAGGTCACCAATTATATTTATGACTTCAGCGTGGCTCATGGCAAAATGACGGCCTTGTCCTATACGGCTATTGTTGTGGTCATTGCCACTACGCTTAAGAACCTCTTTGTTTACCTTTCGGCATATATACTCAACCCTTTACGTAATGCCATCCTTCGCCGCCTGCGCAATGATCTGTTTACAAAAACGCTCTCCCTGCCGATAGGCTTCTTTACTGAAGAGCGCAAAGGCGACCTGATGTCACGCATGACCAATGATATCAATGAGTTGGAAACCTCTATACTCAGTGTGCTCGAGATATTTATCCGCGACCCCCTCGCCATTATCATTACACTGGCCACTATGATTTACATAAGCCCGCAGCTTACTTTATTTCTCTTATTGTTTCTTCCCTTTGCAGGTTTGGTAATAGGTAAGATCGGCAAATCGCTGAAGCGCCCTTCCAACCTGGCACAGCAATACCTGGGTACTATACTTGGTATCATAGATGAAACACTGGTAGGCATGCGCGTGATAAAGGCCTTCAATGCCGAAAAGCACCAGTACCTGCGTTTCATGGAAGTGAATAATACCCTGTTTCGTGTACGTAACAAGATCGCAGCGCGTAAAGAACTGGGTTCGCCATTATCGGAAACGATGGGCATCATTGTGGTCTGTATCATATTGCTTTATGGTGGTAACCTTATTTTTTCAGGGCATACTGCAATGACCGGCCCTGTATTTATTTGGTACATTTCTCTCTTTTACCAGATCATCACACCGTTTAAAAATATATCCTCGGCATATAACAACGCTCAGAAAGGTGCTGCGGCACTCGATCGCATCGAGCATTTGCTCACTGTTGAAAATTCTTTGAAAGAACTGCCAGATGCCAAACCTGTAACTGAATTTAATACAGCCATCGAGCTCAGGAATGTACAATTCGCTTATGGCGATAAAAAGATACTCGGCGGTATCGATATACTTGTTCCCAAGGGTAAGACGGTGGCATTAGTTGGCGCATCAGGAGCAGGCAAATCAACATTGGTTGATCTTATCCCGCGCTTTCATGATGTTACCGGCGGGGAGATATTGCTTGACGGTATCAATATAAAGGAATACAAATTGAGCGACCTGCGCAGGCTTATGGGTGTAGTAGGCCAGGACCCGGTACTCTTCAACGATACGATATACAACAATATAACGCTGGGCACTGGCGGTGCTACGCAAGAGCAGGTAGAGGATGCTGCAAGAATAGCCAATGCACATAATTTCATTACACAAAAAAGTGAAGGCTATCAAACCGTTGCCGGCGACAGGGGCAGCAGGCTAAGTGGCGGCGAACGCCAGAGGGTTACCATAGCGCGTGCGGTGCTTAAGAATCCCCCTATCCTCATACTTGATGAGGCTACATCATCGCTCGATACCGAGAGCGAACGTATGGTGCAGGATGCCATCAATAACCTGATGAAGAACCGCACCTGTATCGTCATTGCACACCGCCTCTCTACAGTGCAGCATGCCGATGAGATAATTGTGCTAGATAAAGGCCAGGTCGCAGAAAGGGGCACACACTTTGAGTTAATAAAGCTTGACGGACTTTATAAAAAACTGGTGGAATTGCAGCAGGTGAAATAGATACGGTATATTTGCAGCAAATAGTATTGGATGAAGAAGATCCTGGTTACAGGCGGTTGCGGTTATATAGGTGCGCACACGATAATCGACCTTATAGAGCATGGTTTTGAAGTGATATCAGTTGATGACCTGTCGCGCGGCTCTTTGCGCATGATACAGGGTGTTGAGCTGATAACTGGTCGTAGTGTTAAGAACTATAAGGTCAATCTTTGCAATATAGAAGATACCGAGGCCCTCTTCATCGAAAATCCAGGTATTTGTGGCATTATCCATTTCGCAGCATTCAAATCAGTGCCCGAATCGGTACAGGAGCCGTTAAAATACTTCAGGAATAACATCAATTCGCTGGTCAACGTATTGCAATGTGCACAGGAACATCATATCAACCAGTTCGTATTTTCTTCATCCTGTTCGGTATATGGTAATCCCAAAGAATTGCCTGTTATGGAGACTGCACCGATCGGAGAACCGGAATCGCCTTATGCGCGTACCAAGCAAATGGGCGAGGCCATATGCCGCGATTTTGCCCGCCAAAACAGGAAATTCAATGTAACACTATTAAGATATTTTAATCCTGTAGGGGCTCACCCTTCAGCACTTATAGGCGAATTGCAGGAAAAGCCGGAGAATCTTGTGCCCATGATCACGCAAACTGCTATCGGCAAGCGTATGGAGATGCAGGTATTTGGTAATGACTATCCTACGCGCGATGGCTCATGCGTGCGCGACTATGTACATGTAATGGATATAGCCAATGCGCATACAAAAGCGCTGCAATACACTATTGAGGGCAGGAATACCGATAAATGTGAGGTCTTTAACCTGGGTACCGGCAATGGCGTTACCGTGTTAGAGCTTATCGATGCCTTCGAAAAAGCATCAGGACAGAAACTGAACTATAAGATAGGCCCACGCCGCCCAGGCGATGTGGTAGCTGTATATGCCAATAATAATAAGGCCCACGACCTGCTGGGCTGGACTCCTAAATATGACCTCGACCAGATGATGGATACTGCATGGCGCTGGGAATTGACCATGAAAAAAGAGGCCGAAAAGATACAGCTCAACTAAAATAAAAGAGCGTACAGGCAATATTACCTGTACGCTCTTTTCATAAAGGCTATCTATTTGCTTAATTCTTTCACTTTTGCAAAAACTTCTTCTTCGCCACCTTCTTCATAGCCAGAATGCATATAGGCTACCTTACCGTTCTTATCGATAATAATGGTGAAGGGAACAGACTGGAAATTCAGAGAACGTTTCAGATCTGAGTTCGGATCTATATAAAAAGGGAACTCCCAGCCTTGCATTTTGGCATAGCTGCGCACCAGCCCTTCATTCCTCGATTCATCGATAGAAACGGTCTCATAATTGAAATCCACCTCTTTTTTCCAATCCGGCAGCTTCTTTTGGATATTTTTTATTTCTTTTTTGCAGGGTACGCACCAGGTGGCCCAAAAGCTTACCAGGGTTACTTTTCCTTGTTCAAAAGTCTCATTAAAAGCCACTTTTTTACTGGTATTTACATCTTTTACCTGCGTACTGGGTAATTCGCTTTGTGCCTGTACCGCAGTAGCAATAAAAAGGCCTGCCAAAGCAGCTACGATTTTTTTCATATCTATTTGTTTGTATAATATAATCGAAAACCTTGCCAGTTTTTCGTAAAGGTTCTAATTTCGGAAAAATTTTAAAACTTTAACACTGTTAATGCGAAAAATAGCTCTTTTATTTTTGCTGGCTTTTATTTCGGTGAAAATATACGCACAAGGTACACTTTCCGGCGATCTGATGCTGAATGCAAATTTTTTCCAGTCGGATACAAGCATTGGTGCAGGAAATAATCCTTTATATGACAATTATCTAAGCGGTGGTGAAGCATGGCTGGGTGTACGCTATAATTATAAGGGCTTTACTGCTTATGTGCGTGCCGATGCATTTCACAATTCTAACCTCTACAATCCGGTACAGGCAATGAATGGTTTTGGCCTCGGTGCATGGAGCCTGAGCAAAGAATATAAAGGACTCACCGTTACCGCCGGTTATATATACGACCAGATAGGCAGCGGCATCCTGTTCCGTGCATACGAGGACAGGGGACTGCTTATAGATAATGCATTGGTGGGTTTGGAGCTCAAATACAAATTGACCGATAACATAAACCTTAAAGGCTTTACCGGGCAGCAGAAAAATGTAGCCACCTTTGGCCGGTACAACCCGATCATAAAAGGCTTTAATGCAGAGGGCGATTTTAGCTTGGGTAGCAATGCGCACCTTTTACCAGGTATCGGCGTATTGAACCGCACACTTGACCAGAACTCGATGGACGGTGTAGTATCGTCGATCAACAGCCAGGACGTAAGCACCCGTTTTGTGCCTATGTATAATACCTATGCATTTACAGGCTACAATACGCTTACAGTAGGTGATTTCTCATGGTACATTGAAGGCGCCTATAAAACGCATGAAGCAATAGTAAGTAGCTCTGGCCTGCTTGTAGATAAGCCGGGTAATGTGGTGTACAGTACCTTGGGCTGGGCCCACAAAGGCATTGCGGTCAACCTCACCGGTAAGCGTACCGAGAATTTTGTTATGCGCACTTCGCCCAACGAAGTATTGATACGCGGGGTGCTCAACTGGCAGCCAATTGTTGCCCGCCTGCGTCCTCAGCGCCTTATGTCGCGTTACACACCTGCTTCGCAGGACCTTTCGGAACAGGCTTTTGGTGCCGATGTGTTGGTAGCGCCCAATGACAATACGACAATAACGCTTACAGGCACCTATATTAATACATTGACCAATGTAAAACTGTATCGCGAAGGCTATGCAGAATGTGATTTTCGCGGTCTTGATAAATGGATCATAGATGGTGGCCTGCAATATATGCAGTACAACCAGGAGCTTTACCAGGTAAAACCGGGTGTGCCCATCATCACTGCGATAACACCTTTTGCAGAAGTGACCTATCGTATTACAAGCAAGCACTCAATACGCCTTGAAGGCGAATACATGAGCACCAAACAGGATTATGGCTCATGGCTTTTTGGCTTGCTTGAGTTTAATATCGCGCCTAAATTTTCGTTTGCGGTATCCGATATGTACAATATAGAGCCGACACCCGGACATGAGGCTAACCATTACTACAATATTTTCACTGCTTATACCAAAGGGCCGCACCGCTTTACTTTAGCTTACGTAAAACAGGTGGACGGTATCAACTGTACAGGTGGCGTATGCCGGTATGAACCTGCATTCAGTGGGGTGAAACTCGGTATCACTTCAACCTTCTGATCATGTTGAAGACAGACTTTTTAGTTATCGGCTCAGGTATTGCCGGCCTGACCTTTGCTGTTAAAACGGCAAAGCGTTTCCCCGATAAAACCATTACGATACTTACGAAGGTCAATACTGATGAGACCAATACCAAGTACGCACAGGGTGGTATTGCGGTAGTGAATGACCTTACACGTGACAGTTACGAAAAGCATATTGAGGATACCCTGGTATCCGGCGATGGTCTCTGCGACAGGGATATAGTGGAAATGGTGGTGAAGGAAGGACCGCAACGGGTCAATGAGATAATAGAGTGGGGCGCACAGTTCGATAAAGGCCCGGGTGGTGAATATATGCGTGGTAAAGAAGGCGGCCACTCCGAGAACAGGATATTGCACCATAAAGATATTACGGGCATGGAAATAGAACGTGCCCTTGTTGAAGAGGCAAAACGTTTTCCTAATATTGAGATACATAATCATTGGTATGTTGTTGATATAATCACACAGCATCACCTGGGTTATTTGGTTACTAAGTCCACTCCCGATATTGAATGTTACGGTGTATATGCACTCAACCTGCATAGCAACCGGATGGAGAAGATACTGGCGAAGATCACCCTGATGGCTTCGGGTGGAGTAGGGCAAGCGTACCGCAGCACCACCAACCCGCGTATAGCCACCGGCGATGGAGTAGCGATGGCTTACCGGGCCAAGGCTCGCATAGAGAATATGGAGTTCATCCAGTTTCACCCTACTGCGCTATATGAGCCGGGGGTTAGCCCTTCATTTTTGGTCACAGAAGCTGTGCGCGGTGATGGGGGCATATTGCGTAACAAGGATGGTGAAGCATTTATGCCGCGCTACGATGCACGTGCCGATCTTGCACCCCGCGATGTAGTGGCCCGTGCTATTGACAGCGAGATGAAACGTACCGGTACCGAATTTGTATATCTCGACTGCCGGCAAATGGATAAGGAGAAGTTTATAGCGCATTTCCCCAATATTTATAAACGCTGTCTCGACATAGGTATCGATGTGTTCAGTAAAATGATACCCGTTGCCCCAGCAGCCCACTATTGCTGTGGCGGTATAAAGACCGATGAGCATGGCCGCACTTCACTCCAGTATTTATATGCCTGTGGCGAATGTGCCAGTACTGGCCTGCATGGTGCCAACAGGCTGGCCTCCAATTCGTTGCTCGAAGCATTGGTCTTTGCACACCGTTGCTGCGAGGACGCCGCACAAAAGATTGACGGCATTCCTTTTCGCGATGCGGTGCCTGACTGGAATGCAAGTGGCACAAGCGAGCCCAAAGAAATGATCCTGATCACGCAGAGCCTGAAGGAACTTCAGCAGGTAATGAGTGATTACGTAGGCATTGTACGTAACGATGTGCGCCTGGGCCGTGCTATGAGCCGCCTGGATCTCTTGCATGACGAAACGGAGGAACTGTACAAGACCACTACGGTTTCGCCACAGCTTTCCGAATTGCGCAACCTAATTACTACCGGTTATTTGGTGGTAAAAAGTGCCCACTTCCGTAAAGAAAGCCGGGGCCTGCACTTTAATACTGATTACCCGAAGAAGAGCGAGTTGCTGCAGGATATTGTATTATGATAATACACCTTTCCCATTTGTAGCCAGTCTCCGGGTATCCTTACGTTCACCGATCTGCTGGCGCCACATAGCATAATACAATCCCTTTTCATCCAGTAAAGATTGATGTGTCCCTGTTTCCACAATATGGCCTTTCTCCAGTACATATATCCTGTCGGCATGCATGATGGTCGAAAGGCGGTGCGCGATCATAATGGTAATATGCTGGCGTAGGTCGGTGATATCACGTATGGTCGATGATATCTCTTCTTCAGTAAGCGAATCAAGCGCCGAAGTTGCCTCGTCAAAGATCATAAGATGCGGCTGTCGCAGCAGCGCTCTCGCTATCGACAGGCGCTGGCGTTCACCCCCCGATAGTTTCAGGCCGCCTTCCCCGATCATCGTATCAATGCCATGCTCGGCCCTGGCAAGCAGGTTTTGGCAAGCGGCTTTGTTCAGCGCGTCCTGTATATCTGCATCGGTAGCTGCCGGGTTCACAAAGAGCAGGTTTTCCTTTATGGTGCCTGAGAAGAGCTGCGTGTCTTGGGTCACTAATCCTATCTGCCTGCGCAGCTCTTCAAAGTCTATATTTTTTTCGTCATGTTCGTTGTAGTACACATGCCCTTTATTAGGATGATACAAGCCAACCAGCAACTTTACCATAGTGGTTTTGCCTGAGCCGGATGGGCCTACAAAAGCTACGGTTTCTCCAACTTTTACATTGAACGAAATATCTTCCAATGCAGGTCTGTTCGCTGAATTATGCTGAAAGGTTACTTCTTTAAAGCGCAGGTCTGATATCGTATTGAGCGCCGCAGGGTTGGGCGATTGATATTCCACCGGTTTTTTCATTAGGTCCTGCAGGTTGTTCAGTGAGGCCTCAGCTTCGCGGTAAGCCATCAGCACGGAGCCGATTTCCTGCATTGGGCCAAAGATGAAGAACGAATAGAACATCAGGGTCAGGTACTGCCCCGGCGTTATCGAGCCGCCGAATATGAAATAGAGCAGGCAAAGCACAATGCACTGCCTCAGGAAGTTAACGCAGGTACCCTGTATGAAGGATATGGCCCTCAGGCTGCGTACCTTTTTGAGTTCCAGCTTCAGTATCTTGATCGTGGTCGTATTCAGGCGGCGTATTTCCTGCCCGGTTAATCCCAGGCTTTTTACCAGTTCTATATTTCTTAATGATTCCGTCGTTGATCCTGCCAGGGCATTGGTTTCTGCTGTTATCGTTTTTTGTATGCCCTTTATGCGTTTGCTCAGCAGGTTCGTTAATAACGCCAGTGAAACAGCCCCCACAAGATACATCAGCACAAGCCAGGAGTTAAGGGTGAACGCATAGACCATCACGAATACAAGTCCTACCAGGATGGTAAAAAGCACGTTTACGAAAAGGCTCATGAAACGTTCACAATCTGTACGCACTTTCTGCAGTATCGATAGGGTCTCACCGCTGCGTTGATCTTCAAAATCCTGGTAAGGCAGTTGTAGTGCGTGGCGCAGGCTGTCTGTATACAGCCTGGCACCGAATTTCTGTATGATCACGTTCACTACATAGTCCTGGAAGGCCTTCGCTATACGCGATACCATGGCCACACCGATCAGCAGGCCAATGAGTCCGGTCGCTCCCCACAGGTATTCGCTTAGGTTCCTTGCTATGCCATCGGTGCCTTTGCGGGGGTGGTTCACATAGCCGTCCAGCAGTTTGCCGCCAATCATGGGGTCGAATAGCGAAAACACCTGGTTGATGGCAGCAAGTACCAGCGCAAGTACGATCAGGCCTTTGTACTTGCTCAAATATTGTAAGAGTAATTTCATAACTTTTGTAAAGTTAATGTCTTATCCGCTCTGCTTAGTAATAGCCCCTTAAGCTTTTTCTATAGCTTATTTGCAGCATACCGTTTTGCCAGCATAGACCCTGCGATCTTATCAATAGGCAGGGTAAAAGTATCGGCCGATACTGCAGCTAAGGCTACCCGGTAGGTCTTTTCATTGGGCATTTGGTTTACGATCACCGCATTTTCATCGGCGCTGACAAAATAATATATACTTATTACCTGCGAATCGTCATAGGCTGACGGCTGGTAAAAGTCGGTTGTATAAAAGTGTTCCAGTACAGTTATCTCCAGGCCCAACTCCTCCATCCATTCCCGCTTCAGGCAATCCATTGTACCCTCACCCACTTGCAGGCCACCACCCGGAAATTTGATCACCTTATTGCCCTTTATGATCTCTTCGTTCACCAGTAAGTGTCCATCCTGTATCCATATTCCATATACCCTGATATTGAATCCATTTCCCATTTGCTAACTAAATATAAGGTCAATTTAATACAAATAATATATAGCATTAAGCACTTATCGCACAGCTACTTACATACTCTTGAAACATATTGCTTAAATTTGCAGTAATATTCAATAAATAAAATATTCATGGTATCCCCACGTAAATTAATAACCCTGGATGAATTTACCATTCAGGAAACAAGGAAGTTTCCCCAGGCCACAGGTGAGTTATCCGCATTACTGCGCGATATAGGCCTTGCATGTAAGATCATTAATAAGCAGGTACTGAAGGCAGGCCTCGTGGATATCCTTGGCAAGCATGGTGCTACCAATGTACAGGGTGAGGAACAAATGAAACTGGATGTATATGCCAACGACACCCTGATCAATGTCTTGAAGAACAGTGCAGACTGTGCGGGTGTGGCATCGGAGGAGAATGACGATCATGTATGCTATGATGATGATTTTTCTGCCAATTCAAAGTATGTCGTACTCTTTGATCCCCTCGACGGCTCATCCAATATAGACGTGAATGCGCCGATAGGTACTATATTCTCCATTTACCGTAGAGTAAGCCCGATAGGGCAGCCTTGTACGCTTGAGGATTTCCTGCAGCCTGGCCGCAACCTGATGGCTGCCGGTTATGTGATATACGGTTCAAGCACCATGATGGTGTATGCTACCAGGTTAAGCGTGAATGGTTTCACTCTTGAACCTTCTATCGGTGAGTTTTGTCTCTCTCATCCCGATATCAAATGCCCGGAGAACGGAAAGATATATTCTGTTAACCAGGGCAATACTGCAAAATATAATGAGGGCATGAGGTCTTTCCTTGATTACTGCATGGAAAATAAAAAAGATGAAGGCCGTCCTTATTCACACCGTTATATAGGTTCCATGGTTGCCGATATGCACCGTACGCTCATCAAGGGGGGGATATTTATGTATCCTGCGGATAAAAGTTCGCCCAAAGGCAAGCTGCGCCTGCAATATGAGTGCAACCCTATGGCCTTTCTCGTAGAGGCAGCCGGTGGCGTGGCCCATACAGGCAATAGCGCTGTACTTGATGTTATACCTGCCGAATTACACCAGCGTGTACCGATATATATAGGTTCTAAGAACATGGTGAATAAAGCGCTTGAATTCGTAACCACTAAGGAAAGTGTAGCTTAGAAAGCTGATCATATTGTAGAGCCCGGCAAAAAAAAATTGCCGGGCTCTTGTTTATTTCAAATAGTATTTAGACATTTGTCTAAATATTTAATTGTAGATGAACATACTGTTCAAAGCGCTGAATGATGCTACGAGAAGGGAGATACTGGAATTACTTAAGGAAAAGGACCTCGCTGCAGGGGAAATAGCGGATCATTTCAATATCAGCAAACCCAGCATCTCGCACCACCTCGATCTGTTAAAGCAGGCAGGCCTGGTAGAATCGGTGAAGCAGGGGCAGTTCATTGTATACTCGCTCAATACTTCGGTTGTTGATGAGATCGTAAAATGGTTCATGCAGTTTAAATCAAAATAGGCTAAAACACATTTATATATGAACAAGTCATTTAAACATTTGCTCTTTGTTTGTATCGGCTTATTGCCGCTACTGTACCTGGCTTTCATTTGGGGAACAATTCCCGAACAGGTCCCTACGCACTTTAATGTCAAAATGCAGCCGGACAGTTATAGCTCAAAGACAGGCTTCTTTTTTATCCAGTGTTTCCTGGCTGTGGTTTCCGTCGCTGTGTATTTCCTGTTACAGAACATACATAAGCTCGATCCTAAGCGTGCGCATAAAGGTATGTCGCCGGTCTTTGATAAGATCGCAATGGGAATGGTGGTATTTATGGCCGCGTTGGGTTTTGTAACCATACACATGAGCCTGGGCAGCACCATAGCCGTGGGTAAGTTGATGCCATCGCTTATAGGTCTCTTGTTTGCATTCCTCGGTAACCTAATGCACAATGTGAAACCAAATTATTTTGTAGGTGTAAGGTTGCCCTGGACATTGAATAGCGACCAGAACTGGCGTAAAACACACCAGCTCACGGGCAAGCTGTGGTTTGCAGGTGGTGTGCTGCTTGCGGTGTTAAGCCTTTTCCTGCCTGTTGAGGCAGGCGCATATGTTATGATGATCATTCTTGCGGTACTGGTGCTTATCCCGATATTTTACTCTTATTCATTGTACCGCAAAGAGCAAGGCAATATTACCATTGATCAATAGAAACCTGAAAACAATAAATAAATATTAGTTTAGCTACGCAATATGAAAAAGTATCTCGTATCAGTATTGGCATTAACGCTTTGTTTTGTACAAGGCAGGGCGCAAAGCAGCTTTGTTGGCAATTGGTTGGGTAAGCTCGACGTGGGTCGTGAACTCAGGATCGTATTCCAGGTAAAAGAAGATGCAGGGAAATTGTCCGCCACCATGGATAGCCCTGATCAGAGTGCCAAAGGCATACCCTGCTCTGCTGTTACAGCAACTGGTGACAGTATTACCATTGAAATGAACAATATAAAAGGGGCATTTTCCGGTAAGCTTACCAATGCGGCTACAATTGCCGGTGCATGGTCGCAATCGGGTCACTCATTTCCCATGGAATTGAAAAAGGTAGATGAAGTACCGCAGGTATTACCCGTGCCGAGGTCCGACAGGCCGCAAACGCCTAAGCCACCTTTCAATTACAAAAGTGAAGACGTAGTTTATTACAACGCCGACAAAAGCATACAGTATGGTGCTACCATTACCATACCTAACGGTAAGGGGCCTTTTCCTGCGGTGCTGTTGCTTACCGGTTCGGGCCAGCAAAACAGGGATGAGGAGATACTGGGCCATAAGCCTTTTGCGGTCATTGCCGACTATCTTACCAGCAATGGCTATGTAGTATTGCGTGTAGACGACCGTGGAGTGGGTAAGACCACAGGACAGGTAGACAGCGCCACCACGCTCGACTTTGCCAAAGATGCAACAGTTAGTTTCGAATATTTAAAAGCCAGGCCCGAGACAGATCGTAAACGTATGGGGCTGTTAGGTCATAGTGAGGGTGGCATGATAGCGCAGATAGTGGCTGCCGACAGGAAGGATGTTGACTTTGTAGTATTCCTTGCCGCACCGGGTGTGCGTACCAGTATGCTTATGGAAGAACAAAACGCTGCATACATGTCCAGCCTGGGCATTAGCCCGGAGGCAATAGATAAATACAAGCCTTTGTATGCCAATATTGCCCGTGATATCATTTATGGCAAGGACAGTGCACAGGTGTATACCAGCCTGAAGCAGCATATAGATCAATGGGTGAAACAAACAGACAGCGCAACGGTCGAGATCACTACAGAGATACATGACGAGAACAGTAAAGAAGAGTTCTTGGATGCGGCAATGGAATCTTATAACAATCGGTGGTACCGTTTCTTCCTCTCTTATGATCCAAAGCCATACCTGGAAAAGATGCATTGCAAAGTGCTGGCCCTGAATGGAGACAAAGACATACAGGTAGTGTCGCGCGCTAACCTTGCCGGTTTGCGTATAGGCCTGTCCAAAGGCAAAAGTAAAGTAGTGCTCACGAAAGAGCTGAAGGGCCTGAACCACTTGTTCCAGTCCTGTACCAAATGTACGGTAAAGGAATATGGTGAACTCGAAGAGACCTTTTCGCCTACAGCCCTGGCGTTGATGGTCGATTGGCTGGATAAGAATGTAAAGTGATCATAGTCCAAGGTTACGGACTCTTGCTTTGAAGCCGGCACTGGCATTCTGCTCCAGCACATCATTGATGATGGCTTTCAATTCCTGCTTTATATCGGGATATATCTTGCTGAGATTGGCTAAGACCGTCATCGAAAAAACACGTACTGCAATAGTTTCTTTTGGGTCTGCAAGCAATTCAAAACAGCTATTCATTACCGTGCCATGCAGCTTCTCCGGTATCGGCACATGTTGCAGCAGGCGCACTACATTCCGTTTCACGGCTACGGGTGCATCCGGTTCATTCATTTTACCTACTATCACTTCCAGGTGCGGCTGGATGAGCTGGGGTTCATTATCGGCCACAAGTGTCAGCACCCACGCCGCTCTTTGTACTACCCGGTATTCATCATTCATAAAAAGTTGCAGCAGTTCGTCAAAACGTTGCTTATCATGCCCCACCCATGCCACTATTTTTAGCGATTGTGCTTTAGAATGTTCTTTTAATATTTCATTGCGGAGCGCCATAAATAAGTATCCAGAAATTGAAAGATAAAAAATATCACAAAACAGGATTGCATTATTAGATGATGTTTTACATTCGCAGCTCTTTAGTCCACACATATATGCAGGAGTTTAACACGGCAGTAGCCCATAAGCTGAATTTAAGGGAAAAGGATGTAGCGGCAGTTTTGCAACTGCTGGATGAAGGGGCTACGATACCCTTTATAGCCCGTTACCGTAAAGACAAGACGGGCGCACTGGATGAAGTGCAGATACAGAATATACAGGACGAAGCCAAATTTCAAAAAGAATTTACAGAGCGCAAGGCTTTTATAGAAAAGACGATTACCGAGCAGGGGAAAATGACCGAAGCACTGCAGCTAAAGATAGATGGGGCCACTACAATAGCCGCATTGGAGGATATTTACCTGCCCTACAAGCCTAAACGTAAGACAAAAGCCCAAACGGCAAGGGAGCATGGCCTGGAGCCGCTGGCTTTGATGATATTGGAGCAGGGGGCTGTTTCGCCGGCTGCAGAGGCCGAAGCATTTATCACCGGGAACGTAAAAACGGCAGATGATGCCTTGCAGGGTGCACGCGATATAATAGCAGAGATGGTGAATGAAGATGCTGAAGTGCGCGCAAAGATGCGTAAGCTATTTGAGCATAGTGGTGCTGTACAAAGCAAGGTGCTTGCCGATAAAGAGACAGAAGGGGTCAAATACAAAGATTACTACGAATATTCGGAACCTGTAGCAAAGATACCCTCGCACCGGATGCTGGCAGTAATGCGTGGCTTTATGGAGGGCATATTGCGCATGACCATAGCCCCTGTAGAAGAAGATGCATTGGGCATTATTGAGAAACAATACATCAGGGCAAATAATGAAGCTGCTGAGCAGGTGAAGAAAGCGGTGAAAGATGCCTATCGCCGGCTGCTACAGCCCAGCCTCGAATCCGAATTCCGGATGATGCTGAAGACAAAGGCCGATGAAGAAGCCATCAATGTATTTGCAGAGAACCTCAGGCAATTACTGCTAAGTTCCCCGCTGGGTAGTAAACGACTTTTAGCGATCGACCCCGGCTATCGCACAGGCTGCAAGGTGGTATGTCTCGATGAAAAGGGTGAATTGCAAAAGACCGATCTTATTTACATACACGAAAAGGGTAGGCTTATTGATGCTGAGCATAAGATACGCAGCCTGGTACAGCAATATAAAACGGAATGTTTTGCTATAGGCGATGGTACCGCAGGCCGCGAAACGGAGCAATTCATAAAAAAACTTGGCTTGGACCTGCCTGTCTTTCTTGTCAATGAGGATGGTGCTTCAGTGTATTCCGCTTCCGAAACAGCCAGGGAAGAATTTCCTGATCAGGACGTTACAGTACGTGGTGCGGTAAGTATAGGCCGCCGTTTAATGGACCCGCTCGCTGAGTTGGTGAAGATAGATCCGAAAAGCATAGGAGTAGGGCAGTACCAGCATGATGTCAACCAGGTGCGCCTCAAAGAACGCCTTGACCAGACCGTAGTAAGTTGTGTGAACAATGTAGGGGTGAACCTGAACACGGCCAGTAAACATTTGTTGAGCTACGTCAGTGGTATAGGCCCTTCGATAGCCGATAATATTGTGAAATATCGTAGCGAGATAGGCCGTTTTGAGAACCGTAAACAACTGGCTAAAGTAGCACGCCTGGGCAATAAGGCTTTCGAACAGTGTGCTGGATTTTTGCGCATAAAGGATGGCGAAGACCCCCTTGATGCCAGTGCCGTACACCCGGAGGCCTATGATGTGGTAAAGCAAATGGCAAAAGACCTTGCGGTTGATGTGAAGGCTTTGATCGGTAATGAAACATTGCTGAAACAGGTAGAGGCGAAAAAATACATCAGTGAGACCGTTGGCGAACACACTATTAAAGATATCATCAACGAGTTGAAAAAGCCCGGTCTTGATCCCCGTAGCGAAGCACAGCAGTTTGAATTCGCCAATATATACAGTATCGACGATGTGGCAGTGGGTATGATTGTGCCCGGTGTGGTGACCAATATTACGCGTTTTGGTGCTTTCGTGGATATAGGTGTAAAACAGGACGGCCTGGTACACGTGTCTGAGATATCGCATACTTATATAACCGACCCCAACGAAGCCCTGAAACTGAACCAGAAGGTGACCGTTAAGGTGCTCGAAGTGGATAGCCATCGTAAGCGTATCGCGCTTTCTATCAAGCAAACACAGGAAGCTCCCGCACGACGTGAAAAACCACAACAGCACAAACGGGAGCAGTATAATAAGCCCCAGGCCGAAGTGAGCATGAACGATGCGCTGAGTCTGCTGAAGAAAAAGTTTGGCAAATAAGGAACCACCGCCTAACCAAAAATAAAAAGCCCCGGCCATATAGCCGGGGCTTACTTTTTTATGTGAGGCGACCTGAGAACCTGGATCTATAATATTTCTTTCAATGATTCAGCAGCCATTTCAACGGTCCGTTCAATATCTGCCTTGCTCAGTGCATTGCAAATAAACCATGTTTCAAAAGCTGAGGGGGCCAAATAGATACCCCTGTTCAGCATGGCATGAAAGAATTTATTGAACAAGGCATTATTCGCGGCCCCTGCTGATGCAAAATCGGTAACAGGCTTATCGCTGAAATGCACACTGATCATAGACCCCAACTGGTTAATGACATACGGTGTACCACTGGCTTCCAGTACTTCGTTCAACCCATTTTTTAATATTGCCGTTTTTTCATCCAGCTCTTTATAGATACCCGGATTGTCTTTTAGTTCCTTAAGCATGGTGTAGCCTGCGATCATGGCTATGGGGTTACCACTCAGGGTACCCGCTTGATACACATTGCCCAGCGGGGCTATGTGCTGCATGATCTCTTGCCTGCCGCCAAAAGCGCCTACGGGCATACCCCCGCCGATCACTTTACCATAGGTTACCAGGTCTGCATTGATGCCCAGTCGTGCCTGTGCACCGCCCGCTGCCAGCCGGAAGCCTGTCATCACTTCATCAAATATCAGTACGATACCTTCACGGTCACAGAGGGCCCTCAGCCCTTCAAGAAAACCTTCTTTAGGTAATATGCAGCCCATATTTCCGGCCACGGGTTCTGTAATGATGGCCGCAATCTCATTTTTATGTTCCTGCACCAGCTTTTCCACGGCTTCAAGGTCATTGAAGGGTGCCGTAAGCGTGTCTCCCGATACGCCTGCTGGTACGCCGGGTACGGTTTGGATATTGAATGTTGCCACGCCGCTTCCCGCTTTTACTAAAAAAGCATCGGCATGCCCATGATAACAGCCTTCGAATTTGATGAATTTATTTCTTCCGGTGTAACCCCTTGCTAAGCGTATCGCGCTCATGCAGGCTTCCGTGCCGCTGTTCACCATACGTACCAGGTCCACATTCGGGGCCATGCTTTTAATCAGCTCGGCCATGGCTATCTCCAGTTCTGTAGGTGCGCCAAAAGAGGTAGAGTTCGCCACTTTGTCCTGTATGGCCTTTACCACCGGCTCATGGGCATGTCCCAGTATCATAGGTCCCCACGAGTTGATATAATCTATGTATTGCTTGCCATCTGCATCATACAGGTAAGCGCCTTTCGCACGCTCTATGAATATTGGTGTACCGCCCACACCCTTAAATGCACGTACCGGTGAGTTCACCCCACCGGGTATCGATTGCTGTGCTCTTTCAAATAATTCCTTGCTCCTGGTATATGTTCCGGTCATATTGATCTGTTTTTAGCTGATAAGTTTTGCAGCGTCTTTTGCAAAGTATGTTGCGATAAGGTCTGCCCCTGCACGCTTGATGGATGTCAGCGATTCCAGGATCGCTTTTTCTTCATTCAACCAGCCCATTTTAGCAGCTGCTTTTATCATAGCATATTCGCCGCTTACGTGGTATGCGCTCACCGGTACATCTACCGCATCCTTCACTTCACGTATGATGTCCAGGTAGGCCATTGCAGGTTTTACCATCACGATATCCGCACCCTCTTCCACATCCATTAGTGTCTCTTTCAGGGCTTCACGGCGATTGGCAAAATCCATTTGGTAGGTTTTTTTATCTCCAAAACCCGGGGCGCTATCCAGCGCATCACGGAATGGTCCATAAAAGCAGGATGCATATTTGGCGCTATAGCTCATAATGCCAGTTTTTGTATATCCATTCTGCTCCAGTGCTTCACGGATGGCCAGTATGCGCCCGTCCATCATATCGCTCGGTGCCACTATGTCGGCCCCTGCCGTTGCATGGCTCACGCTCATTTGTGCCAATACTTCTACGGTAGCATCGTTCACTATTTCACCATGCTCCACAATGCCATCGTGCCCGTACGATGAAAATGGGTCGAGTGCCACATCTGTCATCACCACCATGTCGGGGCAGGCATCCTTAATGGCTTTTATACTGCGTTGCATCAGCCCATTGGGGTTTAATGCTTCTGTACCTTTATTGTCTTTTAGTTCATCGCTGCATTTTATGAACAGCAATACGCACTTTATACCCATGCTCCACAATTCCTTTACTTCCTTCACCGTATGGTCTATACTCATGCGGTAATAGTTGAGCATAGAGGGTATCTCTTCCTTTATACCGCTGCCCTCGGTAATGAAGAGGGGGGCAATAAGATCATTGGGTGTCAATGTGGTTTCAGCCACCATAGCACGTATGGCTGCCGATTGTCTTAATATCCTGTTGCGCCTTATCATCATAAGATTCAATTTTCAGTTTTTAATTTCCTGTCCAGTCCCGTGGTTTCAGGTACTCCAGCAGCTCTGCTTCCTTGCTTCCCGCTTCAGGCTGGTAATTATATGCCCACCTCGCTCTTGGCGGCAGGCTCATGAGTATGCTTTCTGTTCGGCCATTCGTTTTCAGCCCGAAGAGGGTACCACGGTCATGCACCAGGTTGAACTCCACGTAGCGGCCTCTTCTTATTTCCTGCCATTCCTTTTCTCTTTCACCATAAGGAACGTCCTTTCTTTTTTCCGCTATCGGCAGGTAGGCCGGCAGGAAGGCATTGCCATTGCCCTGCTGGAACCGGAACAGCCTTTCGGCATCTTCTTCGTTAACCGGGCGTAGGTAATCATAAAAAACACCGCCTATGCCGCGTGCCTCATTATCCCTGTGCTTGTTCACAAAATATTCATCGCAGTGTTGTTTATATTTCGGGTACAGATCTTTGCCAAAGGCATCCATGGCATTTTTTAGTGTGCTGTGAAAATGTTTGCCGTCTTCCTCAAAAATATAATAAGGCGTCAGGTCACTGCCTCCGCCGAACCAGCTATCTATTTTATGGCCATCCTGGTCATACAACTCAAAATAACGCCAGTTGGCATGTACAGTAGGTACATAAGGATTCTTCGGGTGTATGACCAGTGAAAGACCGCAGGCATAAAAATTACTTTCACCAACCTGGAATGCCTGCTGCATAGCGGCGGGTAAAGGCCCATGCACCACCGAGGTGTTCACACCTCCTTTCTCGAATACTGCACCGTCTTTTATTACCCTTGTTATGCCCCCGCCGCCTTCGGCACGCACCCACTTGTCTTCCTCGAAGCGAGCCACGCCATCAAGGTCCTCCAGCGCAGCACATATTTTGTCCTGCAGGTTATGTATGTATGAGGTGAATTGTTCTTTCATGCTTATGATACTACGCTATTGCTAACCGCGCTATATTCTTTTACTGTTTCCACAAATGCTTTGGCATGGTCTACAGGCACGTTGGGTAATATACCGTGGCCCAGGTTAGCTATATATCGTTGTGTGCCGAACCCGTCTATCATCTTCCGCACTGCTTTCTTTATCTCCGGTATGGGTGCCAGCAGTTTAGATGGATCAAAGTTACCTTGCAGCGTTATATTGTTATGGGTCATTTCTCTTGCCATCTGCGGCGTCAGCGACCAGTCTATGCCCAGGCCGGCAGCGCTGCTGTTACTTAGCTCTGGTAATGCATACCAGCTTCCCTTGGGGAATAATATAACAGGAGCATCGGCACTTACAGCATCTGCTATCTGTATAAGGTATGGCTGTGCAAATGTTTTGAAATCTTCGGGGCTCAGCATGCCGCTCCAGCTATCAAACACCTGTACCGTATCTACTCCGGCCTTAACCTGTGCTTTCAGGTATTGTATGGTCACATCTGTGATCTTCTGTAACAGTTGATGCGCCAGTTCAGGCTGTGTAAAACAAAATTGTTTCGCCTTATCAAACGATTTACTGCCTTTGCCTTCCACCATATAGCACAGCAGGGTCCACGGTGCTCCGGCAAAACCGATAAGCGGCACCCTGTTGTTCAACTCTTTTTTGGTCAGTGTCAGTGCCTGCATCACATACGATAGCCGCTCTTCCGCGTCTTTGGTATGCAGCTTTTCTATGTCTTCCTTGTTCTTTACCGTTTCCGGCAGCAGGGGGCCTTTGCCTTCTTCCATCAGCACGGTCATGCCCATTGCCTGCGGTATCACCAGTATATCTGAGAAGATGATAGCCGCATCCACGCCCACCTGGTCTACGGGTTGTAGCGTTATTTCACAGGCCAGCTCAGGGGTTTGTACCCGGGTAAAGAAATCATACTTTTTACGCAGCTTGATATAGTCGGGCAGGTAACGTCCTGCCTGCCGCATCATCCATACCGGCGGGCGTTCCACATGTTCTCCTCTTAGTGCTTTTAGCAGCAGGTCATTCTTCAGGCTCATGAAATGGTTTTATTTATTGTACTGTAGTATCGTATCATATCGTCTATAAGCAGTTCCTTTCCGGGCTGCTCACAGACCATTATGGTATTGTCGGTTTTATTGCTTATTGCATTAGCCGTAGTATTACCTATGGCAAATAGTATAGTTGTGCTGTTTACTTTATTTACCAGGAAAAAGCTTTCTACAGCGCTGGGACTGAAAAACAATATCGCATCATATTCCCGCTCCGCCTTGTGCGGCGTCACAATTGTTGTGTAAACCACTATTTCAGTCAGGGCAATTTTGTGCTTTTTTAATAGCTCGGGTAGCTCATCTCGTCTTATGTCCCCGCAAAAAAAAGTAACACTTTTTATGTTCTTCTCTTGCAGCATTATTTCTGCCAGGCCTGTGGCATCATTAGCTACAGCCTGTATTTGGTCTCCGAAATATTTATGGGCCAATTCCGCGGTCTGCTTGCCTACGCAGTAAATATTACCGTGCAGCATGTTCTTTGTCATTTCAGCTACCGCTTCCACAGCGTTTTTGCTGCTGAACACGATTGTTTTGTCTGTAATACCGGCTACTTGCTTTCTTTTTTTCTCGTCGTTTACCCATGTGGTCTTAATAAAAGGCAGCACCTCCACAGCTATCCCCGCAGCCTTCATTTTATCTATAAGAGGCTGGGGCAGTGTTGCGGTGCTTAATATGTGTGCTTTATTGTCCACTTTGTAGTTGTTCCAGTATTTCTTGCCCCCCGTTTTTAAGTATAGCTTCAGCGGCTTCTATACCCAGGCTCCCGGCATTGGCCCGTTCGGCCAGCAAGCTTATCTCTTTTTTCTTCCACCCGTCCTGGGTCAGCAGGTTCCCTTTTATTTGTACATGCCCGTCATTTATTTCAGCCAGCGCACTTATTGGTGTCGAACAGCCCCCCATTAAGGTCCGTAAAAAGTCTCTTTCAATTTTGGTGCAGAGTGCTGTGTTCTCATCATGAAATTTACTGCAGGCCTCCAGTATATCTTCTTCATATTCCCTGCATACTACCATTATTGCTCCCTGTGCAGGGGCAGGCAGCATCCAGTCCAGGTCTATAGCATTTTCAGGGCGCAGGCCTATGCGTTCCAGTCCTGCTGCTGCAAATATGGCGCCTTGCCAGTTGTTTTCCCGCACTTTCCTTAGTCTTGTATTTACATTCCCGCGCAGGTTCTCCATTATGTGGTGCGGGTAGCGGTTCATCCATTGGGCTCTGCGCCTGATGCTGCTGGTCGCAATGACAGCTACCATATCATGCTCATGCAAAAAATCTCCATTGGTCTTGGGTACAAGTATGTCTTTATACGATGCCCTGGGCAGCACGGCAGCAGGCACTATGCCCTTTGCAGGTATGGTGGGTACATCCTTCATAGAGTGTACGGCTATATCCACCTGCCCGCTTAATAACGAGGCATCCAGTGTGCGTGTAAAGATGCCCTGCACACCTATTTCATACAGCGGGGTTACCAGGTCCGTATCTCCCTCGCTTTTCACATATACCAGTTCGCTTTCGTAACCATGCTCCTTTAGCAGGCCCTGCACTTGCGTAGCCTGCCATACAGCCAGCTGGCTGTCGCGTGTTCCTATTCGTATTTTTTTATTCATGACCCTTAGGCAATAAACTCATTGATCGCCTGTATGTATTGGCAGCCCGGTGTAACCTCGTTGCGTATCTTTATTGCAAGGCTGTTGATCACTTTCTGTATCTTATCTTTTGAATCGCCGTTCGTTTCTGCAGGGTATATAGTGTTGTCAAGTTCCTGCAATTTGGTCTTCACCTCGCGCAGCATCGGCACATAACGGCGCATATCGTACCAGGCTGCGAACTCGTTCAGATGTTCACTGATGATATTCAGCGCTTTCGGCACTTCATCCTGGCGCATCTGCAGGGTCTCGTCTTTTATTCTCGAGAGCTCATCCACACCTACCAAAGTAATGTTTTCCAGGGCTCCGGCTTTAGCTTCCACATTGCAGGGTATCGATAGGTCTATCACCAGTTTCTGCCCTTTGTTTTGCAACTGGCTGCTCAGCACCACAGGTTCTTCCGCATTGGTCGATACCAGTATGATGTCCGCCTCGGCCACTGCCTGGTCCAACTGCTCTATGGGCAATGTGGCAAGCCCTAGGTTGCGGGCAAGTTCTTCTGCCTTATCTTCCGTTCTGTTGATAAGGGTAATGTTTTTGGTGTCTAGGTAGTCCACAAGGTTCTTGCAGGTGTTCCGGCCTATTTTGCCCGTGCCTACCAGCAATATTTTTTTATCCGGTATGTTAAGGATGTGTTCTTTGATGTATTGTACTGCTGCGAAGGAAACGGATACAGTGCCACCGCTCAGTTGTGTGTCTGTCTTTATCGCTTTCGATGATTGTAGTATCGAGTTGATGAGCCTTTCGGTAAATGTGCCGATAAAGCCACGTTCCTTGGCAAACTTTGCTGCTTTTTTTATTTGCCCCAGTATTTCGTAATCGCCCAATATCTGCGAATCAAGCCCGGCACTTACATGAAATAAATGCTGAACGGCATCAACCCCGTTCTTCATATAGGCCAGTTCGTGAAAGGTAGCAACTGAGCCATCTGTTTGATCGCAAAGTAAAGAGGCCAGTTGTTCGCCTTCAGGGGCTACTGCATATATTTCAGTTCTGTTGCAGGTCGATAGAATGAATAATTCGTTGATACCGGCTTCACTGGCGGCTTTTAGTATCTTTTCATACTGCTCCTCGTTTATGGCAAACTGTCCGCGTATCGTAGCCTCGGTTTTTTTGTAATTGATCCCCGCTACCTTAAATTGTGTTATCTCGCTATGTTTCCTGTTACTGTGCATTATGGGCCCGGAAGTACAGTACAAAGGTATTTCAACACCTCCGCAACGGCTAATGTTTCTGTCATACCTAAGTCATTTTAGTGTATGATTTTTGTCATCACATCGTAATCTTACTTTTCTTTGTGCCCTGATATATACTTTACAAGATTTTTTAAATCAATATGCCTGGAAAAACCGAACGCGCTGTAATACTCATGAATCTGGGCTCTCCCGATTCCACTGCCGTACCCGATGTAAGAAAATACCTTCGGGAGTTCCTTATGGATGAACGGGTACTTGATATATCGTACTTATCCAGATTTTTTTTGGTAAATGCGATTATAGCGCCTACACGTGCACCAAAATCGGCAGCGGCTTATCGCATTATATGGACCAAAGAAGGTTCTCCCCTGGTGGCCATTACCCGGCATTTACAGCAGGCACTCAAAGATAAAATTGACGCACCCATCGAGATAGCGATGCGTTATGGCAACCCGTCAATAAGACAGGCCTTTGATAATATCGCCCAAAACTACCCTTCCGTTAACGAGGTAATATTGCTTCCCTTATATCCGCATTACGCCATGGCCAGTTACGAAACGGCTGTTGTCTGTGCAGAGGAGGCACTTGGCAAAGGCAATTATCCTTTCAAAATGCTTACCATAAAACCCTTTTATGACAACGATGCTTATATACATGCCCTCGCTGATAGTATGAGGCCCTATATTGAGCAGGATTACGATCACCTGTTGTTTAGTTACCATGGCATCCCCGAGCGGCAGATATTGAAAGAAGATGTTACCAACGCACACTGCTTACAGTCAGCTTATTGTTGCAGCGAGCCGAGCGAAGCGCATAAGAAATGTTACCGCCACCAGTGTTTTGAAACTACCAAAAGGGTAGTGGAGTTGCTTGGGATACCCGAAGATAAACACAGTATTTCCTTCCAGTCACGCCTTGGCCGCACGCCTTGGCTAAGGCCCTTTACCGATTTTCGCCTTGCTGAGCTGCCTGCCGAAGGAAAGAAAAAACTACTGATCATCAGTCCTGCATTTGTCAGCGATTGCCTTGAGACACTTGAAGAGCTTGCTGAGCGGGGCAAAGAGACCTTTATGCATGCAGGCGGGCAGGAATATACCTATATACCTTGCATGAATGTGCAGCCTGCATGGGTTAGCGCAATTGTAGGCTGGTACAATTCCATTACGGCAGGCGAAAAAGAAATGTTATTACAATAGCTTTGTGTCATGTATCCTTATATCAAAGCGCTGCATATCATTTTCATAGTTACTTGGTTCAGTGGCATGTTCTATATCGTGCGCCTCTTTATTTATAATACCGAGGCCAACGATAAGCCTGCTCCCGAAAAGGATATATTGCAAAAGCAGTTCGCTATTATGATAAAGCGCCTTTGGTTGGGTATCACCTGGCCATCCGCTATACTTACGCTTGTTTTCGGTCCCTGGGTTTGGTACCGCTTATATAGTTTTAGTGTCCTCCCGCAATGGTTGCTCATCAAATTACTCTTTGTTATTGGCCTCTATGCATATTTTTTTACCCTGCATGCCATTTACAAGCAGCAGGCTAAAGGCTTATTCAGGTATACTTCCCAGCAACTCCGCATTTGGAACGAAGTGGCTACAATTTTTCTTATAGCTATTGTAATGCTGGCTGTGGTCAAAGAGAGTATGAGCTGGCTTTGGGGCATCATTGGCCTCCTCCTTTTTGTGATCCTGCTTATGAGTGCCATCAGGATATATAAGCTATTGCGTAAATAAGGCCCGGGACTATTGCGATAACCGGTTCACTCCCGCTTTTGCTTGCTGGTCTATCGACGATTGAAAATCATGGCCGTGCATGCTCAGGGCCAGTTGATAGCTGGCTATCGCTTTCGCATTCTGTGTTTTCCGTTCATAGATAAATCCCATTTGCAGGGCCGATCGGGCTGCAAACTGTTCCGGCCTTTCCTTGCCTAATTTTATAGCTTGTGTGTAGTGGTCAAGGGCCCGCTGATCATCCCCGAGTTCATCGTATATGCGGCCCAGCCTGAACAGGTATTCCAGCCGGTCGCCCATATTACTATAGTCAGTTTCGGTCTTGCCGCTCATTTTTCCTAATGCATCTTTGTAAAATCCCCCGTCGGTAAGCAGCCTTGCCTGTAGCAGGCTCATATCCGGCCATGTTTCGTTTCGGCAGGCACGTAAAGCTTGTTTGTCGGCATCCACTTGAGTAGTTCCCTGTTTTATAGCTTCACCCCGGCAATACGATGCCTGCTTTTTATCTTGTTGCAGGTAATAGATAAGCGATAGCTTTTGCCAGGCGTCCTTTACGAATATCCGCCCCTTATATTGGTTCAAAAATCGCTGGTAATAGCCAATACATGCAGGGTCCAGTTTATAGAACAGGGCATTTCCCGCTTCAAAATCAAATATTGCATACTTTTTATATTCCGCATTCTTTTGTCCCTCCTTTAATATTTGCATTGCTGCATCGGCTTTCCGGTAGTTAAGCGCCAGGTTGGCCTGTATAAAAGTATTCAGCAGGTTATTTTGGGTATCAAAGGCCCCTTTGTTGATAAAGTTCCACACTTCCTCACGTTGCGATAAAAGATAAAATCTCAGGTAGCAATAATAGGCCATCGCTTCATTTGACAGCAGATCGCCGGTTGAATGATGCTGTACAAATGCCGATAACATGCCCACACCCTTTTTTACATCCCCCTTCATACCAAACATAGAAGCTATCCATTTATACTCATCAGGTATCGCTCCCAGTGCAGCTTTTTCAAGGCCCAGGTACACATTGTTATACTCAAATGAGGGGAAAAGTTCATGGTTTTCCTTCAATAACAGGTACGATTTGCGGAAGAGCGTAGCGGCCTTAAGGTTTTCACCCATCCTCATGTTAACAAGGGCCCATTGCAGGTTTATTCCGGCCTTGCAAAGCCGGTACCATGGCGCTTTTTCATCTCCTTGCGAGAGTAGCCGCAGGCGTTCTTCAAGGTGCTGGCTACGTTGTTGGTAGTCGTTTTTATCGCCATTGAACAGCAGTACCAGGCAATCTTCATAATTGCCCAGGTAGGTCGCCATCAGGTTATAAGGATTGGTTTTGATCTCTTGTAGTAATAGCCTGTTACCTTCTGCAAAGCGCATGGCCATGAAATGCTCATAGACCTTACTGCAGTTCTGGTTATAATCATATACATAGCCCTTGGCAAAAAGGATATGGCTGTTAAGCATTATTATCAGGATCAGGCAGGCACGGTACCGCATTACTGCAAAATAAGGGCATTGCTTTGTATCGTGTAAATAATGTCGCGTATGAAATAAAAATATATAAAAAGGGCGCTAAAATGTTTTAAATGACCTTTGAGAGGTAAATCACCGCTGTATTACCCTTATATCAACAGGCTATAGCTTGTTGATTTTTAATATTTATTCAAAAAATTGTACATTAATTTGCAAAGAGTGCCCCTTGATAGTATCTTTGGCACAGGATTTGAAATCGTTTAACAAAAATTAGCTATCTATGAAATTAATTCGTCACATTGCGTTAACTACAATGTTAACTATCGGCGCTTTCAGCGCGATCACGTACACATCTTGTAACAAAGACAATTGTAAAGATGTAGTTTGTCAAAACGGCGGTACTTGTAACAGTACCGACGGTAGCTGTTCTTGTGCAACAGGCTACGAGGGCACCACTTGCGGCACACTTAGCCGTGATAAGTTTGTAGGTGTCTACACCGGTACTGAAACTTGTACTGTTGGTTCGGACAATTACACCTTAACCTTGACAGCAAATTCTGATGCTATCAAATTAACGTTAACCAACTTGTACAATGAAGGCTTTACAGCTACTTGTACTATGACAGGTACGAACACGTTCAGCTTTACCGGCTCTAACACTACTACTACTACTGTAGATTACAGTGGTACCGGTACGCTGACAGATAATACGATTACAATAGCCTATACTATAAGCGGCGCAACTACTAACACTTGTACTTTTACAGGTACAAAATAAGGTTAGTTTTTAAACATTAATTTTTATAACGGGCGGCATATGTCGCCCGTTATAAATTTGCAGAAGGTCACATTGTATATAAAGTGCATATAAAGATAGAACCCCGGCATTGCCGGGGTTCTATCTTTATACTTAATAGGCTCTTATTTCATTTTAGGTTTGCCATTACCTATTGTGTTGTTGTCTTTAGCATTGTTAGGCGTTGCATTCCCTTTCATAGAAGGTTTACCATTGCCTATTGTGGCTGGCTGCGGCGCCGGAGCTGGTGCGGGTGCAGGAGCAGGAGCAGCATTATGATGTGTGCTGGTGTGGCTGCTGGTGGTAGCGCCTTTCATAGCGGCTATCATAGAGTCAGCTTTAGCCTGTGCTACAGCATTGATCATGGAGTCGTTCGATGCCTGCATCTGTACCATCATTTCCTGTACTTTCACATTTACTGCTGAGTCTATTTGGGCCTGGCTCATACCGGCATTTTCTGCGTTGTTGTTGCACGATGCCAGCGCAAGCAAGCCTCCTGCCAAAAATAAAATGGATTGTTTTTTCATCTGTTACGGTTTTTTAATTGTTGCAAAAATATTTACTTATACCTTACTATCAAATACATTGCCATAATAAATAATTACGCCTGTTTTCTGCCCTGAAAACTTAAAAACGGTTAAAAACTACGAATTATTTAGCTACTACCCCTCTTTTTTACCTGTTTAGCCTAACCTTTAGGCCAAATTTACCGTCCTTAATATTAAGGTTAGATGTATTTTTTAACCTTGGTAACGCATAAAAGCTTGAAAAATATATTATTAGTTATTTAAATAATGTCTTTTGGTAAATTTTTTCTGCCTTGCGATATCATTTTAATTAGTTATTTTAGTACCAAATTGTTATTTCGTTAAATAAATTTCTATGAAGAAGAGGTACCTTTCACTCTTAATTGTTTTATTCGTGTTGGTGTCTAATGGGCTTCAGGCGCAGATGTATTATACATTCCAGGCGCTTACCGGGCCATATGTCACGCTCGATACCCAGGCAAGCTTGGTAACACCGGCTATTACAGGTACTGCTGATGAGGGCTGGACAGCGCCAATATCGCTTCCCCCAGGTTTCCAGTTTTATTATAACGGAGATCCCACTCCATTTACTTCACTCTCTGCCAGTACCAATGGATTTGCAGCCCTGGGTTCAGCGCTTACAGGTGCAATACCCGGTAATGATTTGACTAATGGTGGTGGTACCAACAGGCCCATCTTAGCACCGCTATGGGACGACCTGAAACTGCTCAATACAACGAATATTAAATACGCTACCACGGGCAGCATCCCCAACAGGGTATTTACAATGGAGTGGCAAAATGTGATCTTCCCTACCAATGCATCTCCTACTGTTGCCTCACTTTCTTTCGAGTTGAAATTATATGAGGGTTTCAACGTCATCGACTTTGCCTACACAGTACCTGCAGGTGGCAGTGCTTATCCTGGTCCTTCCGCTTCTATCGGCATCACTGCTGTGAATACCGGCAGCGATCAGTTCATGTCCGTACAGGACGCTTCAATACCTACTACGGTAAGCACTATTAGCGAAAGAAACACTATAGATATGGATCCGCCAACCAATGGCATTTACAGGTTCTTACCCACTTGTCCCATACCTACAGATGTTTCAGCTGTTTGCATAAGCTATTCCAGTGCCGACCTTGCCTGGACGGCCCCTTCTTTTCCACCTAATGGCCCGGTTGGTTACGAGTACATTGTTGACCAACTAAATATTACACCTGCTATACCAGGTACACCGGTTGCTACACCATACGTTACCGTTACCGGTCTGTCACCGTTAACACAGTATTACATCCACGTTCGCACCAGTTGTGGCATGGGTAATTTCTCAGCATGGACCACGGCTAAATTCACTACACCGCCATTTTGTAATCCTCCTTTGATGTATGTAGCAGGTGTATATACCGATGTAAATACAGCCGGTGCCACGGTTAACTGGTCTGCAACAGGTATCTCTGATTATGAGTGGGTACTTGATTTGACGCCCGCTGCACCTGCAGGTAGCGGATATCCTACACAGGCGCTTACAAAAACATTCACAGGCTTGCTCGCCAACACCACTTACTATTTCCACCTCAGGAGTACCTGTACCCCATGCAATCATTCTCCATGGGTTACAGTAACATTTACTACACCGCCAAGGTGTACACAACCACAGAATTTAACCGTAGATAATATTACGAATAACTCGGCTAACATGAATTGGGATCCGGTCAATTTTGCCATAGGTTACCAATATGCGGTTGACCAATCATATAACCCACCTGTTGCCGGCACGTTTACTACTGGTACCACGGCTATAGCCGGCGGATTGTTGCCAGCCTCAGTATACTATTTCCACGTCCGTACCGATTGTGATAGTAACAACTATTCACCATGGAGCACCGAAACATTTACTACAGTTGATCCTGTTTGCTCGAAGCCGCACAATGTGCACCAGGTTGGTGCTGGGGGCAATACGGCAAGTTTTGCATGGAATGTAGTTAATGGTAATAATGGTTACGAAGTTGTTGTAGATCAAAACTCTGTAGTTCAGTTTGGCGAGCAGATCAATGCAACGGGCTTCCCGGGCTATACGGCTACTGGTCTTACACCTAATACGAACTATTATTTCCACGTCCGTACCAAGTGCGATGTTAATCATCACTCATTCTGGATCGATACACCGTTCTACTCTGGCTTCCCTGTTGATGTACCGGGCACTGCATTTGCTACACCCGGCAAACTCAATATTACCGCATACCCCAATCCTACGGGCGACAGGGTTAACATCAGCATTGATGGGCCTCAATCTCCTGATGCGCAACTCATGCTTACAGATATCAATGGTAAATTGATCACTTATGTGGCAATAATAGACAGTAAAGCAATTATTGACCTTACGCAGCTTCCACAGGCATTGTACTTTGTTAAGTACACCGATAAAGACAACACAGAGGTCATTAAGGTGTATAAGCGATAATATTTCCAATACTAATGTAATAGCCCGGAACCATTGTTCCGGGCTATTTTTTTGAGATATTTTTTAATGTGCTGCTGCATATGGTATTGCAATAAGAATTATGGATAAAACATTTGCACAATTCAGAAAATTGCGCTTATATTTGCAGCCCAATCTGGTAAACGGATCGGTAGTTCAGTTGGTTAGAATGCCGCCCTGTCACGGCGGAGGTCGCGGGTTCGAGTCCCGTCCGGTCCGCAAAAAGCCTTACATTGTAAGGCTTTTTTGCTTTTGTAACATGCCGTATTATGTGTACATAATTCAAAGCGAAACGGATGCCTCTTATTATAAAGGCTTTTCAGAACATCCGCTTACCCGCTTACAGCAGCACAATAATGGTGATAGTAGATATACTACTGCAAAAAGGCCGTGGCAATTAGTTTATGTTGAGGAACTGCCTACAAAAAGAGAGGCACTTATCAGGGAAAGTGCTTTGAAAAAATACAGTAGGACGCAGATCCAAAACCTGGTATTGTCATCAAAAAACATAAAGAATAAACTATAATTGGTTAGAATGCCGCACTGCCACGGTCCCAACCTTTGGTCGGGACGGGTTCGAGTCCCGTCCGGTCCGCAAAAAGCCTTACATTGTAAGGCTTTTTTGCTTTTGTAACATGCCGTATTATGTGTACATAATTCAAAGCGAAACGGATGCCTCTTATTATAAAGGCTTTTCAGAACATCCGCTTACCCGCTTACAGCAGCACAATAATGGTGATAGTAGATATACTACTGCAAAAAGGCCGTGGCAATTAGTTTATGTTGAGGAACTGCCTACAAAAAGAGAGGCACTTATCAGGGAAAGTGCTTTGAAAAAATACAGTAGGACGCAGATCCAAAACCTGGTATTGTCATCAAAAAACATAAAGAATAAACTATAATTGGTTAGAATGCCGCACTGCCACGGTCCCAACCTTTGGTCGGGACGGGTTCGAGTCCCGTCCGGTCCGCAAAAAGCCTTACAACGTAAGGCTTTTTTGCTTTTACAGCATGCATAGCCTGCCAGCCGGGGCTAACTTTGTACCCATGAGCTATATTTTTTGTCCAAATGGTTTACTTGCTCTGTATAAACTATTACATTTGTAGCCCTAAACGTTATGTATGCAGTTCCTGGACTTTGAGAAACCGATTGAGGATATATACGGGCAGATTAATAAGTTAAAGGAGATGTCCGCCAAGAACCAGGTTGATATTTCCGGCTCTCTTAAGGAATTGGAAGATCTGCTGGAAATTACCCGCACCAACGTTTATGCCAACCTGACCCCATGGCAAAGGGTCCAGTTAAGCCGTCATCCCGAACGTCCATACACACTATATTATATCGAAAAAGTATTTACTAATTTTACCGAGCTATATGGCGACAGGCATGTGCGGGATGATAAGGCAATGATTGGTGGAATGGCTGAGTTGGACGGAATGCCGGTGATGATCGTAGGTCAGCAAAAAGGGGTTAACACCAAAATGAGGCAAATGCGCAATTTTGGTATGGCCAACCCCGAAGGTTACCGCAAGGCCCTTCGCTTAATGAAAATGGCTGAGAAGTTTAACCGTCCGGTCATTACCCTTATTGATACCCCCGGCGCCTATCCCGGTCTTGAAGCCGAAGAGCGCGGGCAGGGCGAGGCCATAGCCCGAAACCTTTTCGAAATGGTAAAGCTTACCGTCCCTGTTATTTGTGTGGTCATAGGCGAGGGCGCATCCGGCGGGGCATTAGGCATTGGCATTGGCGATAAGGTTTTCATGCTCGAAAATACCTGGTATACCGTTATCTCTCCAGAATCCTGTTCATCAATATTATGGCGCAGCTGGAACTTTAAAGAAAAAGCTGCCGAACAACTTAAACTCACCTCCGAAGACATGAGCCGGTTTGGACTTGTCGATGGTGTGATCCCCGAACCACTGGGTGGTGCCCATGCCAATCCCGAAGCCATGGCAAATACCCTTAAACAGTACCTCCTTAATTCACTCACCGAACTCTCCCGTATCGATCCCGAAACCCGAATCGAACAACGTATTGGGAAATTTTCCCAAATGGGTTTTTATAATGATTGATTTAAATACAGTTTAAAAAAACATAAAGAAGATGCAAAGCCAATTCCGTGGTACGGGGGTAGCATTAGTTACTCCTTTTCAAAAGAATGAGCAGGTCGATTATAAAGCGCTGGAGAGGCTTATCGATCATGTTATCACTAATCATGTTGATTTCCTGGTCGCTTTAGGCACCACTGCAGAAACACCGACATTAAGTAATGAAGAGAAACGGGATATACTCGCTTTTGTTGTCGAAAAATGTGCCGGTAGGATGCCCGTGGTTTGCGGTATCGGCGGCAATAATACAACTGAATTACTGAAACAAATGAAGTCATTCGACCTCCAAAACGTCGATGGCATTCTGAGCGTTACGCCTTATTACAATAAGCCTTCACAGGATGGTCTGTATAAACACTTTAAGGCAGTGGCCGATAATACTGATAAGCCGGTGATACTATACAATGTGCCCGGCCGTACAGGTTGCAACATGCTGCCTGCTACAGTGTTAAAGCTGGCTAACGACTTTGAGAATATAATAGGTATCAAAGAAGCAAGCGGCAATATGGTGCAGTGCATGGAGATATTACAGCACAAACCAGATGATTTTATAGTCCTGTCAGGCGATGACAACCTTGCAATGGCACATGTGGCCATTGGCATGGATGGCGTTATCTCCGTAGCTGCTAATTGTTTCACCCGTGAGTTCACCGAATTGATCAATCTCTCTATAGTGGGCAAACTTGATAAAGCCCGCAAGGTACATTATAAGCTCCTTACCGGCATCGACTTGCTTTTTGCGGAAGGTAATCCTGCCGGTGTTAAATGTGTACTGGCCGAGATGGGTATATGCGAGAATGTATTGCGTATGCCTATGGTGCCTGCAAGCAGTGCCTTAAAGCAGAAGATCAAAGCATTTCTCAATAGTTAATAAAATATTGTGATCACGAATTAATACAAAAGGCTTCCTAAAGAGGCCTTTTGTATTTTCTTTATGCTAGCTCGTATCATACCGGCTTTTATATTCCTGCCGGTTGTCTTTTAAAATAATATTTTGATAACACCTTTTTCAACTGTCGGTTATATAGGTAAAATGGGTTTAAGGTTCAGGTAATATAGCATATATAGTTTCGCGTTCTAAAAGCATACGCGTATTATAATGCATATTATGACGAACTCTTTTCACAGAACAACAGGCAAAAAATATCTGCAAAAATGGGCATTTGCCATACGGTTCAGCCTGCTTGCCTTTGCTCTTTTCTTACCTGCCGCCCTCTATGCGCAGCTTAGGATCAACGAGGTATCACAAGGCGCGAGCGGCAGTAAAGAATATGTGGAATTGGTAGTAGTTGGTACGCGTACATGCAGTGATAGCTGTGCCGACCTCAGGGGCTGGATAATAGATGATAATAATGGCTGGCTGGGTGCAGGCTCGGGGCAGGGGATAGCCACAGGTTGTTCCCGTTTTGCATCTGATGCCAATTGGTCTTGTGTGCCATATGGCTCCATAATACTGATATACAATGACGGCGATCCCAATCCCGCCATTACGCAGCCCGATGATCCCACAGATAGCGATCACGACCATGTTTATATTTTGCCCGCTTCCTCTGCATATTTCGAACGTCATACCTCATCACCTGTGTCTCCTTCAATGGTTAACTATGTTTACCCCGCAACAGGCTTTATTAATGGGGGCGATTGGAGTACGCTAAGTCTCAACAACAATGGCGATGCCTTTATCGTCACAAGCCCTTCCGATCTATCACAGGCATACCATTCATTCGGTTATGGCAATCTTACCAACTTCGCCGCCGCCGATATATTCCTGGCTACATCCGGCTCTGCTAAAGTATACTACCTTGCCGATGATCAGTATAATAATGTGGCAAGCTGGGTCGCGGGCAGCGCACCTGCCGAAGAAACCCCCGGGTTGCCGAACACACCTGCCAATGCTACCTGGATAAACGCTATGCTTGCACCGGTCAACGGTACGGTCAATACAGATATTTATGACTGTGTTACTAATGGCCACAGCTATTTTTTCAACGATCAAAACCTCACTGTTGCTGGGCTCTATAAAGACACGCTTGCTACGGTAGCAGGCTGCGACAGCATTATCACACTGCACCTTAATGTAACTTTCCCGGCCAGTCACGATAGTACTATAACCTCTTGCAGTACGGTTATTTATATGGGCAATCCATACAGCTCCACTACCGACATCCACGATACCCTGCATAGTTATCAGGGCTGCGATAGTATCTATAACACGGTACATATTGTCATAGGCGGAGCAAATCCTGTTATGGTGAGCGATACCCTCACTGGCTGTGGTCATGTTACCTATAACAGTGTCGATTATACCACAACTACCTTTATAGGTGATACCTTACAGACCGTCGCTGGCTGCGATAGTGTCTTCCAAAGTATATATATAATAGTTTACCCGGTTCAGGCTGCAAACATCAGCGATACGGTCACTGGTTGTCGGGGCCTTGTCATCAACGATCATGTTTATGACACCACCACAATTACGAGCGATACCCTATTCAGCGTGCATGGCTGCGATAGTGTGTACAGGAATCTGGCCGTAATTATTTTACCGGCAGATACGGTAACGATCACACCGGCAGATACAGCTATTTGCCCGCGTAACAGTGTGAAATTAAAAGCTTCAGGGGCGCCGCAACTTACCTGGTTGGGCTTCACAGCACCCGATTCCCTTACGGTCACTCCCGGTTCTACTACCACGTATTATATTGTTGGCACAAGCCTTAATGGCTGCACCGATACTGCTGCGGCAACGGTTACAGTTGAAGACTTTGTATTGACACTTAGTGCATCACCCGATACCCTTGTACTGACAGATGATGTATTTACATTGATAACATCCGGCAACTTCCCTTATGATGTCCTGCTTTGGTATCCCCAATACATTTTTCCCCGGCAGCATGTATATGCACAGCAGTTGGTAGCCGATGAAACGCGTAAATATACCGTCATAGCGCAGTCGCAGGCTGCAGGCTGTAAGGATACCGCCGCTATTACGGTTCGTGTCAGTGAAGATCCGTATTCTTTAATGCCCAATGCATTTACGCCCAATGGCGATGGTCTTAATGATTACATATTTCCTGTGTCTACTAAGCCCTTTACTGTTGAGAAGTTTATCATCTTCAACCGCTGGGGCAACCAGGTCTATGATTATGCTACCGGCGATAAGAAGGGCTGGGATGGTAACTACAAAGGTGTCCCGGCAGCACAAGCTGTGTATGCCTATTATCTTATTGTGAACTTTGCGAACGGGAAGTCTGTATCCCGGAAAGGGAACATCACCCTGCTCCGTTCCTGGCAATAGGCAGTTGGTTATTCATACGGTCATTTTTATTTGCTTATAGTGTTTAAATAATGACATTCCTCTTTCAATTTGCCTTTTCATTTTTAACCTAAAGATTACATTGTCTTACCTGCCTGGCTTTGGTTCTTTTCTGTTTACAATTTGATAAGGGATTCGTGCTCGTTTTTATAGTGACAATAACCTCTGCGTAACATCACGGGGCTAATTTCGCCTGTTTGAATTTCACTATGCGTATGTTTTTCATAATTAAACGAAAGATTCAGGTATCCCTTGCGGAGGCTTTTGTGTTTGCAAAGCCTTATCATACTTATGTTTCTGTACTGTTTACACTGCTGTTTGCAATGTTTTCTGCCCATGTTTCCTATGCGCAAATAAATGTAGTGTCGGCACAAACGGCAACGGTACTGGCCCAAAAATTAGCAGGGCAGGGCATTACGGTTTCTAATGCTTCGCTTACATGCCCTGCCATCGCTAATGGCATATTTACGGTGACAAGCAGTAACCTGGGGCTCGATAGTGGCATCATACTGACTACCGGAAGGGCGGGTACTATTGGCAATAACTACGGGTGCAACGGTCCCCAGGTCACGGCAGGCAATAATGCCAATGCCAGCGTTAATAATGGTGCGGCAGGGGATGTGTTGCTTAATGGCCTTGCCAATGCTACAACACATGATGCCTGCCACCTCGAATTCGATATAGTGCCTAAGGGCGATTCGATAAGTTTCAATTACGTTTTCGGTTCGGAGGAATATTGGAAGTCTGCCTGCGGTATCTATAACGATGCTTTTGGTTTCTTCATATCAGGCCCCAACATTGTCGGTACACAAAATATGGCCCTTGTGCCGGGGACGAATATTCCGGTGGCGGTGAATAGTGTCAATAGCGGTGTTGCGGGCATACAGGGCAACATTGCCAACTGCTATGCTATGGGGCCGGGTTCACCGTTCCCTGCATATTATATTGATAACGCTGCAGGTACTACCGTTACCTATTACGGCTTTACCAAGGTGCTTTCTGCGGCACATGCGGTTACTCCATGCAGCACATATCATCTTATCATGACCATAGCCGATGCTGGTAATTATTTATACGATTCCGGAGTGTTTATAGAGGCAGGGAGCCTGAAAACAGGTGATTTCCACATCACAGCCACGGGAGCAAATGTTCCCGATACATTTATCGTGAAAGGCTGCGATCCGGGGCACTTTACGTTTACAAGGTCACAGAAAAGGAATACCCCGCAAACACTTAAGTTTCTTATTGATGGCTCTGCAGTGAATGGTACCGATTATGCAAATATTGCAGACAGCGTTGTCATTCCGGCCAATGATTCTGTGGTTGAGCTTGCCATAAACGGTTTGCCAACCATACCTGCCGGTACTACCATACTTAAACTCTTGCTTATATCACCATATAGCTGTAATGGTATCGATATCATCGACAGCGCTTATCTTAAAATATTAGATGCCCCGGCATTGCATATCCTTACTCCTGATACGGCTATTTGCGTTGGTGGTAGCATACACTTACAGGCTCAGGCAAGTGATTCGCTTTCTTATAGCTGGTTGCCTGCTACCGGTCTCGATAATGCTTCGGTAAAAGACCCTGTTGCCACACCGCTTGGCAATACTACATATACGCTTACCGGCACTTGGGCTGGTGTGGGTTGCCCCCCGGTAACCGATTCCGTAACCATCAGTATCAATCCTTTGCCCACTGTAACTGCTGGCCCCGATACTACATTATGCGAAGGAGCTTCTGTGCAATTGCATACGAACGTCACGCCACCGTCTGCATCATATGTTTACAACTGGCATGGCCCGGCTTCTTATGCTGCGAATATTGCTGATCCCTTGATACAGAACTTTATAGCTGCGGATACAGGTATCTATACGGTCAGCGTAAATATACCCGGCTGCCCGCAGGTAAGCGATAGCCTTACACTTCATATGATCCCGCCGATAAACGTTGATGCAGGCCCTGATCAATTTATATGTACCGGGGTTACAGTGAACCTGGATGCTACTGCTACACCCGTTGATACCGGCTATATGTATCAATGGTCGGGCCCCAATGGTTTTAGTTCTGATAGTGCCCATGTTACGATACAAAACATAACCATAGCCGACACAGGTTGGTACACGGTCATGGTATCAGGTAATAATTGTGCTCCCGTCTCCGACCAGCTATATATCGGCATGATGTCGCCGGTAATACTGGATGCCGGGCCCGATACCGCTATATGTACAGGTGAGTCGTTCTCATTTCATCCTTCAGTTGCGCCTGGCTCGCAGAATTATATTTACCAGTGGACAGGACCATCTGCGTTCGCATCCGCTATCCCTGGTCCGCTGATAAGTAATGCGACTGCTGAGAATGAGGGTTTGTATATTCTTTCCGTTACTTATCCCGGCTGCATACCGGTGCTCGACTCGGTAATTGTTGCCGTTAAGCCCATCCCGGCTGCGCCGGATGTTACAGACCTTTCGCCCCAAACATATTGCCGCACAGAGCAGGCAGAGGAATTATTTGTTGCGGAGCAATTACCCCTGTGGTATCCCGATACCACGGCTAAAGGCACCATAGTGCCCCCCGTTCCTAATACTGATGCGGAAGGTGTATTCCTCTATTACGTTTCGCAACTGGTTGATAAATGCGAAAGTCCTAAAAGTGCGATAAAAGTGGTCGTGCAGAAATGTTGCGACGATAATCTTTTTGTACCGACTGCATTTACACCTAACGGCGATGGGCATAATGATAAATTCCACGTTCTCGACGGGCCGAACCACAGGTTGCAGTACATGTACATCTACAATCGTTTTGGCCAGTTGGTCTTCAGCAGCGATTATTATAACCAAAGCTGGGATGGTAAATACAAAGGGCAGGATTCGGATGTAGGGGTATATTATTATTATTTATCAGTTGAGTGCAGGGATGGGGCCATCATAAAACGAAATGGCGATGTAACACTTGTTAGATAGATACCTGGAATACTTATAAAACAAAATGTTGATCATGAAAAAAATTGTACACCTTTTTCTTATTGCTGTATGTTGCGGTTATGGCTTTCAGGCCACGGCACAGGCAATATACCAGTACACCTCTGCTACCAATGGGGCTCCTGCTTATGTAGCTACCGGCCTGTCTGCTACCAACCTGGCTAAGATAGGTGGCGGCACCAATACGCCATGTGCCTCAGGCTTTAGTGGTTTTACAGTGCCCACCACATACACTTCCTACAGCACTTCCGATCCCGCTATCAATGTTGACCTTACGCCTGCAAATGGTTATACCATGACCGTTACCAGTGTTAGCGTGGGTATTCGCCGCAGTGGTACTGGCCCGGCAAGTTGTCGTTTGGCTTATAGTATCGATGGGGGTACTACCTGGATTGACAAGGGCACCGACGATCACCCTAATAATGCAGGTTGTGGCAGCATGAGTACGGCTACATGGACCTTCCCTTGCCTGGGTGGTGTTACTGTGGGTAACCCCGATTATTTAAAGTTCAGGCTGTTCTATTTTAATTCCAGCAATAATAGCGGTACTACGCAGATAATGAACCTGTATATAAATGGTTCGGTTACCAATGGCTGTACACCGCCTGTGGCCACTATTAGTGGCAGTACCAGTTTTTGTAATAGTGGCAGCACCACGATCACATTTAACGGTACACCTAACGCCACAGTTACCTATACCGTCAATAATGGCCCTAACCAGAACATTACTTTGAATTGTTCGGGCACCGCTACTTTGAATACCGGCCTCTTGGTGGCCACTACCACTTATACTCTGGTTAGTGCATCATTCGGTAATGCCTGTTCGCAAAATATTGTGGGTAGCGCTACGGTTACCATTACACCCACGCCCACCGTCACGGTTACACAGGTTAATCCTACTACCTGCAACGGTACCGATGGCACTTTGACGATAAACGGATTGGTGACAGGTAATACCTACACGGTATATTATACGCAGAATGCAGTACCGCAATCTTTTAACGCAGTTGCCGTGGCCAATGCCATTACGATTTCCGGCCTTGCGGCGGGTACCTATACCAATATCTATGTAGTTATCAATAGCTGTAACTCAAATACGATAGCCGGCCCCATCACACTTGTTGATCCGCCGGCTCCCTTTATCAGCAATATCACTTATACCGATCCCACTACCTGTAACGGTACCGATGGCACGATAACACTCTATGGTCTGCTGCCCAATACGGCTTATACGGTCAATTACAGTATTAATAACATACCGCAGGCTCCATTATCGCTTACCGCTAATGCATCCGGTAATATTATCATGACCAATCTTTTTGCAGGTACTTATAGTAATATTACTGTAACGCGGCTTGCTTGCTCATCTAATGTTGTTGGACCGGTAACCCTCGTTAGCCCCATCCCGCCCTTTATCAGCAATATTACTTATACCGACCCCACTACCTGCAATGCTAACAATGGTACGATAACATTACATGGCCTCCTGGCCAGCACTGTTTATAATGTGTACTATACTACAGGTGCAGGCCCTGCAGGGCCCGTTACCCTTACTTCCAATGCTGCAGGTGAGCTAACACTTACTAATCTGCCTGCGGAGACCTATAGCAATATTTATGTAACATGGCTCACCTGTACTTCAAATGTAGTTGGTCCGGTAACACTCACTGCCCCTGTACCTCCTGTTATCACAAATGTTACGCACGCTGATCCCGCAACTTGTAGTGGCACGGGTTCACTCACTTTATACGGTTTGCTGCCAAATACTGCTTACACTGTCAATTATTATTTTAATGCAGCATTGCAAACGCTTGCTGCCGTTTCCGATGCTTCCGGCAATATTGTCATCAATGCTTTGCTGGCAGGATCTTATACAGATATAAGTGTTTTGCAGGTGAATTGTCCTTCGAATGTTATGGCAGGACCTTATGTATTAACAGACCCTGCACCTCCTGTTATATCGGGACTTACATTTGTCAACCCCACTACCTGTGGTGGTGCCGATGGCAGCATTACGCTTTCCGGCCTTACACCGGCAACTGCTTATTTACTCAACTATGATAAGAATGCAGCACCACAGGGCCCGCTGAGTATCACGGCAAATGCTTCGGGCAATATTGTCATTGCCAATCTTGCTGCGGCACAATACAGTAACATTACAGTTACACTTGCTAACTGTATTTCTAATGTTGTTGGCCCTGTTGATCTTGTTGACCCGGTAGCACCGCTTATCAGCAGCATTACTTATACCGATCCCGCAACTTGCGGTGGGCTGGGCACCATTACATTATCGGGTCTTTTAGCCAACCAAAGCTATACATTGTATTATGATTATAATGCAGCACCGCAGGGCCCATATACCATGACTGCCAATGCATCAGGCCAGGTCATTATCATAGGTCTTGTTCCCGGGGTATATACCAATATATATGTGCTGAAACAGGCCTGCACTTCAAATGTTGTTGGCCCGCTAACATTGGCTGAACCTCCTGCACCACCGCCCCCCTTAACCACGGACATCACTTATTGCCAGGGCGAGCTTGCTGCACCGCTTACAGCAGTAGGGCAAAACCTCCTTTGGTACACGGCCCCGACAGGAGGCACCGGGGTTCCATCTTTAATACCGCCAATTAATACGCCCGGCACGGTGACCTATTATGTGAGCCAGCAAATAAATAATTGCGAGAGCAATCGGGCAGCATTGATGGTAACGGTAAAGCCCAAACCTGCGGCCCCGGTCACCGCTACACCTGCCTATACGTATTGCCAGTTTGAAGCCGGGGCTACAGCACTTACGGCTGCGGGCACTGACATATTATGGTACAGCCAGGCGACCGGGGGAACAGGTACGGCAACAGCGCCTGTACCGAATACAAATAATGCAGGCACCTTCACATGGTACGCCACACAAACGCTCAACGGCTGCGAAAGCGAAAGGCTGCCAATAGTGGTTACGATATATCCCAAACCTCAGCCGCCGGTAGTGGCCGATATGAAATATTGTGAAGGCGATAATGCCGGGCCGCTGACAGCAGGTGGCCAAAACCTGCAATGGTACACTGCACCGCTTGGTGGTACACCCCAGCTTACGGCACCCCAGCCGGCAACAAATGTTTTAGGTACGGTCACATGGTATGTTAGTCAGTCGCTGAACGGTTGTGAGAGTGATAGGGCTGCAATAAGCTATACGGTATACTTTACCCCCGATGCGGCAATTATAGCGTCTTCCGATACCGCTTGTCAATATGATACACTTACATTCACCTACCAGGGCAATGGTACTGCCGATTGCGATTACAACTGGACCGTTCCCGCCGGTGCGCAGGTTGTATATGGCATCGGAACACAGTCAATAAAAGTATTGTTCAATGGTTTTGGCGAATCAGTGATATCCCTTATGGTTGATAACCATGGTTGCCAGAGCCCCCTGGTAATGGATACCGTCAATGTGAAACTGGCGCCGGAAGTACACATTAGTTCGCCTGCAGCCGCATGCCCCGGCGATACGGTTAATATCAGTGCCAACTATGTGATCGGCCCGGTTGAAGAATATGTTTGGGATTTTGATGGCGGGCATGTATTGCCGGTAAAGCATCAGAAGGTTGAAGGGCCTTACTTTGTAAAGTGGAGCACGCCCGGTATACATACCGTGACCCTTATCGCTAACTATAACGGTTGCGATTCCAAACCCGCTACCGATAGTGTTATCGTGCATCCTGATCCCGGGGCGAAGATAATGGCAGTGAGCAGGGATAATATCTGCCCTGGTGATACAGTTACTTTATCGGCCTCCACCAACGATCCTTTAAATAAATACTGGTGGTATCCGGAGCAGTATTTCGATTATGGCAATGGCACGGCAGTATTGCAGGGCGCTATTGATATGACAGGTTATGTTAAGTTGCAGGTCACTTCACCTTATGGTTGTATCGCAACGGATAGTGTACTGATAAATGCACGGTCCTGCTGTAGTATGGTCTTTCCGTCTGCCTTTACGCCCAATGGTGATGGTAAGAATGATAAATTCCGACCAATCACGGCAGGGCACAATCAGCTTTCTTATTTCAGGATATACGACCGTTGGGGTAAGATCGTTTATGAATCCCTCAATTCCTTAAGCGGCTGGGATGGTTCGCTCGGGGGGGTGGCACAGGATATAGGTACTTATTACTACCAGGTAAAATATACTTGTGAAGGCGAGGTCATGGAAAAAGGTGGCAATTTTATTTTAATGAGATAGCATAGGTTAAGCAGAAATATAAAAGGCCGTACAACTATTTGTATGGCTTTTTTGTTATTATCCTGTAAGTATCATTATATCTCTTATTCTTATTATATCCGTGAGATTCAGTATCTTTGCACTTCTCAATGAAATTCTAAATATAAAAGCGACAATATGAGCACAATGACTCGTTCCAACATTGACTTTAAGTTACCCTACAAGGTGAAGGACATTAGCTTGGCAGAATGGGGCCGTAAAGAGATAAAACTGGCTGAAGCTGAGATGCCGGGCCTGATGGCCATACGTGCAGAATATGGCCCTAAAAAACCCCTTAAGGGCGCCCGCGTAGCCGGTTGCCTGCACATGACCATACAGACAGCTGTACTGATAGAAACCCTGGTAGAGCTTGGCGCAGAAGTTCGTTGGAGCTCATGTAATATCTTCTCTACACAAGACCACGCTGCTGCGGCCATTGCTGCAGCAGGTATAGGCGTTTTTGCATGGAAAGGCCAGACACAGCAGGAAGCAGACTGGTGCATAGAGCAGACCTTGTTCTTTGGTGCTGAAGACCGCCCCCTGAACATGATACTCGACGATGGTGGTGACCTTACCAATATGGTATTTGATAACTATACAGAACTGGTACAGCATATCAAAGGCCTGAGTGAGGAAACTACTACAGGTGTACACCGTTTATATGAAAGGATGCAGAAAGGCACATTGCCTATACCGGCTATCAATGTGAACGACTCGGTTACCAAATCTAAGTTCGACAATAAATATGGCTGTCGCGAATCGCTGGTAGATGCTATACGCCGTGCTACTGACGTGATGCTGGCTGGTAAAGTTGCAGTAGTAGGTGGTTATGGCGATGTGGGTAAAGGTTCTGCCGAGTCACTGCGTGGTGCAGGCGCCCGTGTTATCGTTACCGAGATTGACCCGATATGTGCACTGCAGGCTGCAATGGATGGTTTTGAAGTGAAGAAAATGATCGATGCGGTTAAGGAAGCAGATATCATTGTTACAGCTTCAGGCTGCCGCGACCTCATCACCGAGAAGCACTTCAAATCGATGAAGGACAAAGCTATTGTTTGTAACATTGGCCACTTCGATATCGAGATAGATATGGCATGGCTCTACAGTGCTTATGGTAACACCAAAGACACCATCAAGCCACAGGTTGACCTCTATAATATAGATGGTAAAGAAGTGATCGTGCTGGCAGAAGGCCGCCTGGTGAACCTGGGTTGCGCTACCGGCCATCCCAGCTTCGTGATGAGTAACTCATTCAGCAACCAGACACTGGCACAGATAGAGCTTTGGGGCAACCACAGCAACTACGAGAACAAAGTATATGTATTACCAAAGCACCTTGATGAGAAAGTAGCCCGCCTGCATCTTGCCAAAATAGGTGTGGAGCTGGAAGAACTGAGCGATGCACAGGCCAGCTACCTGGGTATTGCCAAGAATGGTCCTTTCAAACCGGAGCATTACAGGTATTAATATCCGCTTTATAATATAGAAAGGGTACGCATTGCGTACCCTTTTTTATTATCCTGCCGGGCCGATGTCTGGTGATACTGCTCTTTTATCAAGTAGCAGGGGCAGCTCGCGTAATATGTTAGCATTACAACGCACATGATATTATTTTCAAGAAGTTTTTATGTTATATGAGTAAATTGTTCATGCTTTAAATCTACAGCCAGATGAAAAACCTATTACGTAAGTTAAATGTACTTCTTCTATGCACCATATGCAGTATCCCCTTACATGCACAGACATTGGAAGAGGTGAATATGAGTCTTTACAATTATCTCTTCAGCACATACCTGACAGATATCAATAACCAGGGGATGGTTTCGGGCTATTATGTCAACGCATTAGGTAATAACAACGCATTTGTAATTACTGCTCATGGTAAAGAGATAATAATAACCATACCGGGCTTTACCGACACAAAAGCACAGGCAATTAATAATAATGGTGTTGCCCTCATCAGTGCAAGTAATGGCGCCGGCAATATAACGCCTTATCGCGTTTATATCGACACGGTTGGTGATGTGATTACCAGCACGGTGGCTGTAACAACCATGCAGCAGACAAGTGGCGTACCCTACAAAATGAATGATAATAACGACATAGTTGGCTGGTACCAGGGGCAGTCGGAACGCTGGCTGTGGATCGACCGTGACAGCCTCGGTGGCTGGGATGCGAAACGTTATTATACAGGTAACTTTCCCAGTTATACTTATTATAATACCTATGGGCAGGGCATTAATAATAGCCGCATGGTAGGTGGGTATTACATTACTGGTGGTAGTTTTGTCCCGTTTTTATATGATGGAGTTGCTCAATCTTTTAACGTGCTGACCAATGCACCCAGTAAGACCAAGATATGGGCTGTGAACAATAATGGTGTTGTGGCTGGTGAATACCAGCAAGCCAATGGTACTTTCATGGGATTTTGGGGTACGGTGTCGGGTAACCAGCTTACATTGAACTCGCTAAACACAATATTCCAAAGCAACACGATACAGTCCGTTGTGAATGGCATAAACGATAATGGCGAAATGGTCGGCACTTACCTGCACCCTGTTACCGGCAAATGGGTGGGTTTCATATATCGTCCCAATAATACTGAGTACAGGATACCCGGTTTTAACTTTACCCATGATACATGGTCGCTTATGAATGACCAGAACCCGGCAAATGGTGTTTTTACGCCTAACTATTATGGTAATTATAATTATAACACTATGGACCCTTATGCGAACAATGGTACCCCGCTTTTAGACCAGAATATCAGGACACAGTTTGGCCTCCATGCACAGGTACCTAACGGCATTAGTCCCGATTGGGTCTCTTATGCACAGGAGGTGGATCGTTACCACACCGTCTTACTCCCTGTTGCTTATGCTATAGCCAAGCCTTTGTTTATGAGTAAATACATACCATTGCAGGCACATGGCTTTAATGGATATTGTTATGGGTTCTCTTACACTTCATTGCTGCACCACCTGGATGATGCGCTTTTTTCAGATTGGTTTGATATACCAGTCAACACAGATCTTGATCAGCTAACCAATTCAGATAGCAATGCAATAAGAGCTATATCCAGGATGTATATCAAGCAGACCGATATAGAAACGATACAGAAATATAATACTACGCTCTATGAAGATGTGGAGATGTGGGAAGGGCTTTATAACCTGAAGACCACTTTTATGAAACCCATGGACAAATGTAACCCGCGCTCTGTGGCGGTAAATTACGATAATGATTATAAGCACAACCTGATGCCTTATAAGATACATACCCCGCAAATGCTGCCGTTTGAGTATCCGCAGGGAACGATACAGTATGATACCCTTTTTGTTTACGATTCTAATTTTCCCCAGGACTCGACAAGGTATTTCACCGTCAACTCAACACGATACAGTTATAGTCATGATTCTGTGCATTATAAAGATCAGACCTATGACCCGATACACTATATTTCTTTCAACAAGGCAAGTTTGGATGAGACAAAGAACGTGCCGCATGCCTATTTGAAAGCTACTAATGCGAATACATATTATGCCAACCTGACTTTTAGCATTGGTGCAGATGCCTATTATAACATAAAGGACCCTGCAAATGATGTGACCCAATATAACGGCTCAGGCTACAGCAATAGTTCGCTTGTATTGAGCTCTGTTGAGGAAGACGCGAATAATGCTTTGGTGCCGAGGACATTCATTATGGATACCAGCCTTTCCATTTCGTTCAACTCCAGTAATTACGCCGACTCAGTTATGCGCTGGAACCAGGTCAATAACTTAAGGTCGATGGGAATAACGAGACTCAGCCTGCCGTCAGAAAATGACAATGGCACACTGATGAGCCGGTTCATATCCTACGGCAACCCCGATAATGTGACCAAGCATTTCGCCGGTTACCTTAGCCAGCTAGCCAGCGATATGTCGCAAGGCACCAATATACTGGCAAGTAACATTACAGCCCAGCCGGGCGATTCATTCCTCACGGAAAACCCATCGGAATATGTGTATAAAATAACACGCATCGCCGGTGTGGGGAATGATACTTATGACCTGACCGTAGATGTAATCAACAATGGTGTACTGAATGAATTCTCTACAACAGGCATATCATTGAGCGGCAATAGCGCCCATACTATCGACCCCTATTACAATGGCCCTAATGGCCCGCAGGTGGTTGTTTATATCGACAACGGGCTTAATGGCAATTTTGACGATACTTTATTTGTACCACAAGTGTCATTGAGTATCAATAGCCCGGTACATACTGGTAACAGCATCAAGTTATATCCCAACCCGGCTACGAAATATGTATATATTACATTTGGGCAGGACCATGCCGGAGCTTACAATGTGATCCTCTCGGATATAAATGGCCGTGTGCTCTACAATAAAACAACTGCTGAAAATACCAGTGAAATGCAGTTGCCTTTGAACAGCTACAGTTCGGGTGTTTACATGCTTACGGTAACTGACAGCAAAGGGCAAATACTTTACAGGGATAAGCTCATCAAGAACTAATATACTGTAGATATACAAAGTATATAGAAGGTCCCTTCGGGGGCCTTCTTTTTTACTTCAGGTACAGGTAGGCAGCCAGCATTACCAGGACACCCAGTATATAACCCAGCCATATCTCCCACATACGGTGCATGCCCAGCAATAAACGTGCAGTGCCTACAATGCCCGATGTGGCCAGTGCAATAAAAAGAGGAATGACCATATTCACCGGGCTAACGATCATGAGTACGATGAGGATGCCGATCATGCCGCCGGCGGCTGTGGTGTGCATGCTTATCTTAAAGAAGATATTGATGAGGAAGATGAGGATGACTGACCAGTAGCTGCCCATTAATAGCACACGGAGCACAAGCGGGATATTGGGGAGGGTGTTGTAAACATGCGCTGCCCAGAAATAAAATATCATAGTGGCCATAAGGGGTATGATACGTTCCTTGCTGGTGCGCAGGTGTATGCTTTGGATAAAGCCGAGCCCTTTTAGCAACAGGATAGTGAGCAGCGGAAAAAATAATGTGGTAATGCCGATACTGAGCAACCATTTATTAAAGGTCTGGACATTGACACCTGCAAAACCGCGGGGCGCCAGTTTGTATAAGACCAGTGTCATTACCGTGGGTACGAAAACAGGATGGAACACATAGGATGCTATGTATGCCATTACCCTGAGGAATTTTGACTGGACAGGTTGGGGCTCCTTAACTGTAATTGTGTTGTCGGTGGTTGTTTGTGTATCGCTCATGTTATGCATCTAATATGGGTGAAAGCCATTTTCTTATTTCGTTCTCAGGCAAGCCCTTTCTTTCTATATAGTCCTGTAACTGGTCTTCAAGTATGTGACCTATGCCGAAGTAAGTGCTGTCGGGGTGGCTGAAGTACCATCCGCAAACCGATGCTGCCGGGTACATGGCCAATGACTCAGTAAGCTGTATGCCTGCATGCGCAGTGGCCTGCAACAGGTTAAAGAGCTTATACTTCTCGGTATGATCGGGACATGCCGGGTAGCCTGGTGCCGGACGTATACCGCGATAGGTTTCCTTTACCAGTTCTTCGGTGCTGAGGGATTCATCTTTGGCGTAACCCCAGTATTCTTTACGCGTTTTAAGGTGCAGTAATTCTGCAAATGCCTCGGCCAGCCTGTCGGCGAGGGCCTGCAGCATGATCTTATTATAATCATCGTGAGCGGCAATGAAGCGCTGCAAGTGCGGCTCGATACCATGAATGCTCACGGCGAATGCACCGATATAGTCGCTTTGCACCGGGCTGATGAAATCGGCAAGAGAGAACTCGGGCTGGCCTTCGGCTTTCTTTATTTGCTGGCGCAGGTATTCAAGTCTTTCGATCTCGTTGCCATTATCATCGCGCACAATGATGGTATCGGGTGCCGGCCTGCTTGTTTGCCAAAAGCCAAGCACACCTTTTGCGCTTAGCCATTGTTCCGCAATTATTTTATCAAGCATGGCATTGGCATCATTGAAGAGCTTTGTAGCCTCTGCTCCTGCATGGGGATCGCTAAGGATTGCCGGGTATTTGCCCTTCATCTCCCATGTTATGAAGAAGGGCCCCCAATCGATGTATTGCCTTATCTCGTTAAGGTCGTGACCTGTAAATAGTTTTGTGCCGGTAAATTGCGGTGCGGGTGGGGTATAGGTATCCCAGTCTATTTGTACCCCTTTCTCTTGTGCCTCGGTATAGGGTATATACTCTTTGGCGCTCTTTTTATTGGCAAAGTCGCTCCGGAGTTTATCGTATTCGGTAGTAATGTTGTTTAAGAATGCGGGTTTATTATCACTGCTGAGCAGGTTGCCCGCTACGGTAACGCTGCGGCTGGCATCGAGCACATGCACCACGCCATTGGTATATTCGGGTGCAATCTTTACGGCTGTGTGCATGCGTGATGTCGTGGCCCCGCCGATCAGCAAGGGCTGTTGCATGTTGCGTCGCTTCATTTCGCGGGCCACATGTACCATCTCATCGAGCGAAGGGGTGATCAGGCCGCTCAGGCCGATGATATCGACCTGTTCCTGCTCGGCCCTTTCCAGTATTTTATCGGCTGGCACCATCACACCCATGTCTATCACATCGTAACCGTTGCAGCCCAGCACCACACCTACAATATTCTTTCCTATATCGTGCACATCGCCTTTAACGGTGGCCATTAATATTTTTGCGGCACCGGCCTGCTCCTCATTCACTGTTCCTGCGGCCTCGTGTGCTTTGCGGCGGTCTTCTTTTTCTGCTTCTATAAAAGGCGTGAGCCAGGCCACGCTCTTCTTCATTACGCGGGCGCTCTTCACTACCTGGGGCAGGAACATCCTGCCGCTGCCAAAGAGGTCGCCGACCACGTTCATGCCATCCATGAGCGGCCCTTCGATAACCTCGAGCGGGCGCGGGTATTTTTGCCTTGCCTCCTCGGTATCGGCATCTATGTAATCAGTGATGCCGTTGACGAGTGCGTGCTTGAGGCGCTCTTCCACAGGGGTGCTGCGCCAGGCGTCATCTTTCTTTATTTCTTTGCCCTTTGCCTTCACGGTGTCTGCAAATGTGACCAGTCTTTCGGTGGCATCGGGGCGCTTGTTGTGTATCACATCTTCGCAAAGTTCGCGCAGGGCCGGCTCGATCTCATCGTAGACCTGTAACTGCCCTGCATTGACTATGCCCATGTCCATGCCTGCTTTGATGGCGTGGTAGAGGAATACACTGTGCATGGCCTCGCGTACAGTATCGTTGCCGCGGAAGGAGAAGGATATATTGCTGACCCCTCCGCTTACTTTGGTGAGGGGCATTTTTTGCTTGATGATGCGGGTGGCCTCTATAAAATCGATCGCATAATTATTATGCTCTTCAATACCCGTAGCTATGGCAAATATGTTGGGGTCGAAGATGATATCTTCGGGAAGGAAACCCACCACCTCCGTGAGTATCTTATAAGCACGCTCGCATATATTGATACGGCGTTGCAGGCTATCGGCCTGGCCCTGCTCATCAAATGCCATGACGATAACGGCAGCACCATAATCGCGGCAGGTGATGGCCTGCTCTATGAATTTTTCTTCACCCTCTTTCAGGGAGATGGAGTTGACAATGCACTTGCCCTGCACACATTTAAGCCCGGCCTCGATTATGGCGAACTTAGATGAATCGATCATCACCGGTATCTTAGCGATATCAGGCTCGCTCTGGAGCAGGTTGAGGAAAGTCGTCATGGCCTGCACACCATCGAGCAGGGCATCGTCCATATTGACATCGAGTATTTGGGCACCATTTTCCACCTGCTGTTTGGCTACTGAGAGGGCTTCCTCATACTTATTCTCGCGGATGAGGCGTGCAAATTTTTTGGAGCCCGTAACATTGGTACGTTCCCCTACGTTCACAAAATTGGTCTCTGGCCTCAAGGTTAGCGGTTCCAAACCGCTTAACCTGAGGAAAGGTCGTATATCAGCCATTTATAATGCCTATGTTGAAAAAGTGATGCAAAGGTAACTAATAGCGGCCTATTGTTTGTGTATTAAAACCTGTAAGCAAGGCCCGACCCGGGTAGCCCTCTTACCAAATCATAGCCAGTTGTAGCGGCCTGCGCCTCTTATATCCCTTTTGTCGACAGGGTCTTGTTTGGGTACCTCGCGAAAACCATCGGGTGGAAGGCCATATTTGGGACTGCCAAATTTGCGGCGGGTTATCTTATTATAATAGAAGGTATAGGGGTCATCGGGGTCGCGGGTGCATTTGGGCGGGTATTGTGTTTGCCTCATCCCGTCCTTCTCCAAAGGAGCAGGTGACATGTTTTCGTGCCCGTTCAATTCCTGTTCATTGCCTATGTATTGCCTATGCTCTGCCTGTGGATCTTCTGTGAGGCTTTGCTCGGCGGGAGCTTCGGCATCCCCCTGGTCTGCATCAATATCCATCGCTACAGACCGTTCCTCCTTAAGGGTGGAATTTGAATCTTCGCCGGTATCGTAGGCGATCTCATAAGATCTTATACCGTTATAGTCGCGGCTTTTGAGGTATTCATCGCCGTGGGGTATCAACTTCAATGCCAGTTCATGATCGCGCCGATCGATACGGGATATAAAGTTTTGCATGATATCGATACTAGCGCCGAGGCTGGTTTGTTTCTGTACATTATTAATACATACCAGGAGCTTGCGCATGGTCTCAGCTTCTTTCAGGGATGCAAAGCGTTCGCCCTCCGGGCGTGCTTCGATGGCATTGTTGAGCTCGGCCAACTGGTTGAAATACTGCTCGACCAGCGTGGCGGGTGTGCGGCGCGCCACCTGTTTTATTTCCTTCCATTTACCATGTTTTACCCATAGGTTTACCGTTTTGGGGTCGACACCGACCTGTCGGGCAATCTCGGCCTGGGAATGGTCGGTCTGGAAAAAGAGATCGCGGGCTGCTTGCTGTTCGTTTGATTTTTTCATGTAATAAGATTTAAGCGGAAAATTTAGATATGCGGCCGTGATGAGGCAAGAGATGTTCCACGACTTGAAGACGTGGCACACGGCCCTGATGGGGTTATAAGTCTTGATTGGGCAACATGTGTTCCACGACATGCAGACGTGGCACAGCGCCTTGATTGGATTATAAGCCTTCATTGAGCAACATGTGTTCCACGACATGCAGACGTGGCACAGCGCCTTGATTGGATTATAAGCCTTCATTGAGCAACAGGTGTTCCACGGCTTGAAGACGTGACACAGCGCCCTGATTGGATTATAAGCCTTCATTGAGCAACAGGTGTTCCACGACATGCAGACGTGGCAGACCGCCCTGATTGGATTATAAGCCTTGATTGGGCAACAGGTGTTCCACGACATGAAGACGTGGCACACCGCCTTGATTGGATTATAAGCCTTCATTGGGCAAGGGTGCTCCACGACTTGAAGACGTGGCACAGCGCCCTGATCGTGGCTTATTGTGCCTTGTTGCTATGTCGGCGTATCGTATAGTTTGATAAGGTTCATAAAATGTCAATTATTGTGCAAAGGTCGGGCGGGGTTTTGTTAATGGCAAATGATGATATCCACATTTTACCTTATAGAGGAGGATACAAAATGATAAACAGAAGACCCGGCTATATACTTGCACCGATATAGGGCACAAGGTGTATTATTATATAAGGGTAATATGACGCTGGTGCGTTAAGCACTATGCGGATAATTATAAGCGCGATATGAGCATATTGTTTTTTTTATTTGGTCTTATTAATATATATTTATATTATGAAGACATCTACCACCATCCTCTTATTATTCCTCCTCTGCAGTACCCTAGTTTCTTACGGACAAGGCGAAAATAATATCTGGTGTTTCGGCACCAATACGGGCCTTGATTTTAATGCAGGCCCTCCTGTGCTCTATCCTTCGGCAATGGACGCCTTTGAAGGCTGTACCTCGATATGCGATGCGAGCGGCAGCCTGATCTTTTACACCAGTACCTCTACCGTATTTGACCGTAATAATAATGTGATGCCCAACGGCAGTGGCCTTATCGGTAACTCAAGCAGTACTATGGGGGCGGCTATTGTGCAATCGAACAGCAACCCTAACCAGTATTACCTGTTCACGATGACGGATATTGCGCAACATACCAACTCGCTGCATTATTCGATCATAGACATGACCCTGAACGGGGGGCTGGGTGATGTGGTGGTGGGCCAGAAGAATATACTGCTGGATGATGATGTGGAAGAAAAAATGGTGGTGGCCCGCGGGGCAGGATGTTATACCTGGCTGATCGTGCATCATTATACCAACCCTGAGTTCCACGCATTTAAAATAGACGCCAGCGGGCTGGATGTTACCCCCATCGTTTCAACATCGGGTTTTTGCAATATAACTAACGGCTACACGAGGGGCGAAATGAAGATATCGCCCAATGACAGTAATATAGCGCTTGTGAATTATGAGAACCCCTGGGTGGTGGAACTGCACTCGTTCAACAATACCACCGGTGTGGTGAGCAATGCTATAGACCTGGATACTATCAGGGCATACGGGGTTAGCTACTCGCCTGATGGGAGCAAGTTGTATGTTCCTACCTATTCGGGTAACCCTGCCGCCCTGTATCAATATGACCTGTCGCTGCTGCCCTGTATCAATATGACCTGTCGCTGCTGCCGGATGTGCAGGCGGTAAAAAACTCGAAGACCGTAATAGCCAGCCAACACTTTAACGGGCTGCGCATAGGGCCGGATAACAAGATATACATTGCCTACTTCGGCAACATATCGGTGATCAATAATCCTAACCTTGCCGGGCCGGCCTGTAATTTACAGACCAATGTATTCAGCACCGGTGTGCAATATTTTTTGGGGAATGCCGTGATACCCAATTCGATGGAAACTACTACCTACCACTCGAGGGACACTGCGGGCTGCCTGTATTTTAAACCGATGACGCTTACTGCGCCCAATGGCTATACCGACTATGTATGGAGCGATGGTAATACAGGACAAACGGATACAGCGGGAACTGCCGGTACCAAATGGGTTACTTCGGCACAGTTCTGCACGGTACGTATAGATACCTTTCATGTGACCGAAACGCCGGCTGCAATAAACAGTATCGTGACGGATACCTCCGCATGTTTTGTACTAACGGCACCGATACTAACGGCACCGGCGGGAGATTCGTATATATGGAGTGACGGCTTTACCGTGCAGCAGGATACCATAGGCAGCCCCGGCAGCAAGTGGGTGCTGGTAAACGATACCAGTGCATGCAGTGTGCTAACGGATACCTTTAAAGTGCATGCCAAACTGGACACTACGACAGCCAGCATGGATACCATACACTGCGTAGCGTATAGCGCTATACCGATAACGGCGCCCGGCGGCTATACCAGCTACTTATGGAGCGATGGCATAACGCTGCAAACGGATACCTTCTTCAGCAGCACTACCAAATGGGTGCAGGCTCAGAACGGGTGCGGCCTGCTGATAGATACTATACATTTTACAGCGACGAATATCCCGCAGGATTCAACTGCAATGTTCGGTAAAGACACGACGGTATGCTTTGATCATGTGACCACGGTGAATGTGACGGGCCCGCCGGGCTATACCTACTACTTGTGGAACGACGGGACAACACAACAAAGCAATGCCTTTAACGGTCCAGGTATAAAATGGGTATATGCACAGAAACTGTGCGACCTGATCATAGATACCTTTACCGTAACAGCGCAGGTGCGCGATACCAATATACTGAGTAATGACACTACGGTGTGCTTCAGCAGCCAGGTAAGCATATATGCCCCCGGCGGATATGTGAGTTACTTATGGAGTGACGGCGGTACGAATCAATCGACCTTATTCAGCACTACGGGATCGAAATATGTGTACATGCAAAATGAGTGCGCTACAGGGATAGACACTTTCCATGTGAATTTTATCAACGATCTTGGCGTAGACCTGGGGAACGATACCAGTATTTGCGAGGGCAAGACCATGTTGCTGGATGCGACCTCCATTTATCCTGATGCTACCTACCAGTGGCAGGATAGCTCGAGCAATGCGACATATACCGTGACCAAAGGCGGTGACTATAGCGTGCGGGTACATGTGGGGCCATGCAGCATTGCCGATGATATAAGGATAAGGCAAAGCGTGGTGGTGCTGGATGCAAAAGATGGCCTGATAGCCTGCCACGGCGAAAGCACGATACTGGATGCAGGTAGCGGGAATGCATACTTATGGCAGGACGGCAGTACCGACAGGACCTTTGTAGCCACGAAGAACGGCTCGTACTATGTAGTGGTGACCCAGGGCGTATGCAGCGATACGGCAACAATACATGTGAAGACCGCTGAATGCCCCTGTGCCGTGATACTGCCAGATGCCTTTAGCCCCAATAATGACGGAAAGAATGACTATTTCGGGATGGGGATAAACTGCGGTGTAAGGGAGTATGAGCTGATGGTGTATGACCGCTGGGGCAACCGGGTTTTCAGCACGGAAAGCCTGAACAATAAGTGGGACGGTACTTATAATGGCGTGCAACTGGATGCCGGTGTTTATTACTATTATGCACACGTCACCACAGACCAGCTGACAAGCTACCAGTACAAGGGTTCGATCATATTGATACGATAAGGGCGCATCAGCTTAGGGCCGGTGAGCTTGCCCTGCACTTAATCGCTGAAGGAAGCATTGCCGTCTTCGTCGAGATGAAAATGCCTGCAAATACCGGCAATATGCCATTTAGTGGTATTGGCATTTTTGTCGAATGATTCATCGGAAAAAGTATTGACCCGGCAATTGAGTGTTGCTGCAAGGTATTCTTCATCGTTAATGATAATGCGCCAATACAGGTTGGTATCGGCGTGCATGGTATTAAAGCGTATCTTGAAAAAGATATTTCCGTCGAGTTTTATCGGATCCATTTACCGGGTTGCTTTTTGAATGACTTAACAACCCTTATCGTTGTGGTTGTATGGCACAAATATATTTAATCACGGGTTATGTTTAGCGGGGCTTTGCGTTAATTAGCAGCCGGACGTGCCAGTTATTTTTTCTCTCTATCAATTCGTAGATTTACTATAGCCAACATTAATTGAAAATATTATGTCATATCCGTACCAGGTAAAATCAGCAGAAGCATATAAGCAGGCATGGGAGCAGAGTGTAGCAGACCCGGAAGCATTTTGGGCCGAGGTAGCCGCTCACTTTATATGGCAGCAGAAATGGGATAAGGTGCTGGAGTGGAATTTTGAAGCGCCGGATGTAAAATGGTTCGTTGGCGGGAAGCTGAACATAAGCGAGAACTGCCTGGACCGACACCTGGAAGCAGGCGGGGATAAGGCTGCCATAATATGGGAACCCAATGATCCCAAAGGTAAAAGCAGGACCATTACTTATAAAGAACTGTATGAGCAGGTATGCCGCTTTGCCAATGTGCTTAAAAACAATGGTGTTCGCAAAGGAGACCGTGTATGTATCTATATGGGCATGGTGCCGGAGCTGGCCATCGCTTTGCTGGCCTGTGCCCGGGTAGGTGCGATACATTCCGTGATCTTCGGGGGCTTTAGCGCCAAAAGCATAGCCGACCGCCTGCAGGATGCGCAGGCGCAATTTATCATAACAGCGGACGGGGCTTACAGGGGAGCTAAAGAGATACCTTTGAAAGGCGTAATAGATGATGCGCTGGAGCAATGCCCGTTTGTGAAAAAGGTGATCGTACTGCTGCATACCAAAACACCGGTGAGCATGATAAAAGGCAGGGACGTATGGTGGCAGGATGAACTGGAAAAAGCCGGTGTGGACTGCGTTGCCGAGCTTATGGATGCCGAGGACCCGCTCTTCATACTATATACATCGGGCTCAACAGGAAAACCCAAGGGCGTAGTGCATAGCTGTGGCGGGTATATGGTGTATGCGACCTATTCTTTTGTGAATGTATTTCAATATCAACCTGGGGATCTGTTTTTCTGCACGGCGGATGTGGGCTGGATCACCGGGCACAGTTATATTGTGTACGGGCCATTGTGTGCCGGGGCAACGGTGCTGATGTTTGAAGGGATACCGACATGGCCGGATGCGGGCCGCTTTTGGGATATCGTGGATAAGTATAAGGTGAACATACTATACACGGCCCCTACAGCGATACGCAGCCTGATGGCCTACGGTACGGAGCCCATAGCAGGGCACGACCTGGGCAGCCTGAAGGTGCTGGGCTCGGTGGGTGAACCGATAAACGAAGAGGCATGGCACTGGTTTGACAAGAACATAGGAAAAGGGAAATGCCCGATAGTGGATACCTGGTGGCAAACAGAGACGGGCGGCATCATGATATCGAACCTGGCAGGAGTGACACCGGCAAAACCATCGTATGCCACGCTGCCATTACCGGGTATACAGCCGATGCTGGTGGATGAAAAGGGTGAAGAAATAGAAGGTAATGATGTGAGCGGTAACCTATGCATCAAATTTCCCTGGCCATCGATCATACGCACCACGTATGGCGACCATGAACGGTGCAGGACTACCTATTTCACTGCCTACCCGGGGACCTATTTTACCGGTGACGGCTGCTACAGGGATGCGGAGGGGAACTATCGGATAACGGGCCGCGTGGACGATGTGCTGAATGTGAGTGGTCACAGGATAGGCACCGCCGAGGTGGAAAATGCTATAAATATGCATGAAGGGGTGGTGGAGAGCGCAGTAGTGGGCTACCCGCATGACCTGAAAGGGCAGGGGATATATGCCTACGTAGTATATGGCAATACCCACGGAGATGATGAGCTAACGCGGCAGGATATATTACAGACCGTGAGCCGTATAATAGGTCCTATAGCCAAACCCGATAAGATACAATTTGTAAAAGGGCTGCCCAAGACACGCAGTGGCAAGATCATGCGGCGCATACTGCGCAAAATAGCGGAAGGCGATATGCAGAACCTTGGCGATACGACTACGCTGCTGGACCCACAGGTGGTAGAAGATATAAAAGAAGGGAAAGTATAAAACATATATATGCCTCAATCATTGCCACTTTCGAAACGGCCGGTTGATATTGCCATTGTTATATTTTTTATCATCAACCTGGGCTTTATCACTTATATAGTGGATATAGAGCAGTTGGTGATCGCGAACCCGGATAACTTTCAATACCCGGTATGGCCACCTGAAAGTATGGTGGACCTTGTGCACTGGTACGGTCGGAATTTTGACCCTGTGCTGATGGCGAGGCCTGCATGGTGGCGTGCAACAATATGGATAGATGCCCTCTTTTTCGGGCCCTTTTACCTTGTAGCGATATATGCCTATATAAAAGGTAAGAACTGGATACGCTTTGGCAGCATTATATGGGCCGCGGTAATGATAACCAATGTGACCATAATTCTCTTTGAAGAGGTGTGCGGCGAACATGCTACACCGCACCTGCAACGCGTGCTGCTGGCCAATGCAGCATGGCTGATATTCCCCATAATGGTATTGTACCGGATGTGGCGGTCTGTGACACCTTTTGCTGCCCGGACAAGGCAATAAAGGTAAAAGGTGACGAAGATCACCTTTTTACTTATTGGTGGTCATTAATCTTCCTTTCCCCTGAGGGTACATTTGCAAAAACGATGTTTATGATCCACACGCTTTTTGCACAATACCGTAATTACAAACTGCAGGAACTTGCCGATCATTTCTATAAAGAATACTACACTACTATGGAGGGCTTATGCAAAAGTGCCGGGGTGGCAGCCAACAAGCTAAGGGGAAAGGGTGCGGCAATAATGGAGCATTTGCTGCCATATACCAAAGTGGTGGCTGAAATAAAGGAATACCTGCTATATCGTAAAGATATCCTGTTCCCCTACCTGGGAGAATTGTCACGAAAGAATAAAGAAGGACATGATTGCAGTGCCTGCAAAGGTGGCTGCAAGACAGCACATATGGGTATCGTGATGGATGTGGCGGTATCGCACGCACACATACATAATACGCTGGAAGAGATAAAGGCGGTGAGCCTGCAGGAAAAGGATGTGCCGGATGAATATGAGCGTAAAATGCTGCAAAATGAATTATCGCTGCTGGAGAGCATGCTCACTGAGCTTTACTACCTGGAGCAAGAGGTATTGCTGCCCAAAATAAAGAATGCCCAAAAGAACATCCATGCAAACAGCTAAGGGTAAGAATACCATCATTGTATCGAAACCTGTTCAGGAGGAGACATTATGTTACCATTGCGGGGTGTCCTGTGCCAATGATCATATACATATAGGGGACAAGACGTTTTGCTGCGAGGGCTGTAAGCTGGTGTACGAAATACTGAATGAGAACGGGCTCTGCGATTACTACAAGATACAATCGCACCCCGGGCTATCGCAGATAAAGCCTGTGCGTAATGATAAGTTTGCCTACCTGGACAATGAGGATATTGCTCAAAAGCTCTACAAGTTCACAGATGGCCGGAATGTGATCATCACATTTTACATTCCCGGTGTACACTGCAGCTCCTGCATGTGGCTGCTGGAACATATGCATAAACTGAATAAGGGTATAACAGAAAGCAGGCTCAACTTCACCACCAAAGAACTTAGGGTACACTATAACAGGGAGCTGATAAGCCTGCGCCAGGTGGTGGAACTACTTGCTACCGTAGGTTATGAGCCATACATAAGCCTGGAAGATGCAGGCAAAACCAGGCCCAAATACACGAACAAAGCGAGGATATATAAGCTGGGTGTGGCAGGATTCTGTTTCGGTAATATCATGATGATGAGCTTCCCGGAATACCTGGCACCGGGAACGGGGATAGAAGAGCAATATGCTACGCTATTCCGCGTGCTGAACCTCGTTTTGTCGGTGCCAGTGTTCTTTTACAGCGCGTCGGAATTCTTTGTATCGGCATGGAAAGGGCTGAAGCAAAAGACGCTGAATATAGATGCGCCCATAGCGCTGGCGCTCATTATTACCTACGCACGGAGCATATACGAGATAGGCACCGGTACAGGACCAGGTTACCTGGACAGTATGAGCGGCATCGTATTCTTTATGCTGGTGGGGCGCATTGTACAGGACCGCACTTATAGTTCCATATCGTTCCACAGGGATTATAAAGCTTACTTCCCGATAGCGGTGAATGTGGTTACCCTAAAGGGCCTGGAAAGCAGGAGCCTGCAGGAGCTGAAGGAGAAAGATGTGGTGCAGTTATATAATGACGAGATCATACCGGCTGACTCAGTGCTGCTGGATAATACCGCGCTGGTGGATTATAGCTTTGTGACGGGGGAGAGCGAACCTGTACGCATATTGCCGGGCAATACGGTATATGCAGGTGGCAAACTGCGCGGTGAACAGGTAAGGATGCAGGTAATAAAACCTGTAGCCGGTAGTTACCTTACCTCGCTCTGGAATCACCATGCATTTGGGAGGAACAAAGAAGTGCAAAACAGCGAGCACAGCATCATACACCTGCTGAGCCGGTATTTTACTTATATACTTTTGGTACTGGCTGGGATAACTGCCCTATACTGGGCTATGCATGACCCTGCAAAGGTATTACCCAGCGTATCGGCCATGCTGATCGTTGCCTGCCCATGTGCCTTGCTGCTATCGGCCAATTATACCAATGGTAACCTGCTGCGCATACTGAGCAATAACGGCCTGTACCTGCGCGATGCTACGGTGATAGAGCAGATAGGAAAGATAGACCATATCGTCTTCGACAAGACCGGCACCCTGACACAGGGCAGCGAAGAGTTTGCGACAACAGGCCACCAGCTCAGTGAAGACGAAAAAGACTGGGTGTATAATATGGTGGTATCGAGCAGGCACCCCTATAGCCAGGCGATAAGTGCATGGCTGGGCATACGTGGGCTATGTGAACTGGAGCAATGGACCGAAATAAAAGGTAAAGGCATAGAAGCCTATGCCGGGGGTAACAGGATACGTGTGGGCTCGGCAGGCTTTACGGGCGTGGTGACCAAAGGAGAAAAGGCCAATGTGTACATCAGGATAAATGACGAGGTGACCGCCTTTGAGATATTACCGGCATTCCGGGAGGCCATACCCGGGATAATGCCCGAATTGAAGAAGAGGTACTCGCTGTCATTGCTTTCGGGTGATAACAGCAGGCAAAAGAACAGGCTGCATGAACTATTGGGGGCGGGGAGCGAGCTCTTGTTTGAACAAAAGCCGGAAGACAAGCTGAACTATATAGGTAAACTACAGGAAAGAGGCCACCGCGTGCTGATGATGGGTGATGGACTGAATGATGCCGGGGCGCTGCAACAAAGCAATGTAGGAATAAGCCTGGCGGATGATATCAATAATTTTACCCCTTCCTGCGATGCGATACTCGATGCCCGTAAATTCGGCAAGTTGCCCAGGCTGTTGAAGCTGGCAGCAAACGGCAAGCATATTATTACATTCAGTTTTGGCATATCCATATTATACAATATCGTGGGTCTTGCGATCTCTATGCAGGGGCATATGGCCCCGATGATCGCGGCTATACTGATGCCCATAAGTACCGTGAGCATCGTGCTGATCACTACAGGTGCCAGCACCGTGATGGCCCGCAGGCTGGGGCTGTCATTGAAAAGCGGTAATTGAGGTATATCTCATAATGTAAATACAGGCCGCTCCTACGGAGCTCATATGTGACGGCAGCTGCGGAGGCTATAAACAGGTGGCCCCTAAGGGGCTACCAGATCGTGGCATAGAGGTTAGGACGAGGTGATGTGTGAAAGCCCCTTCTACGGAGCTCATATGTGACGGCAGCTGCGGAGGCTATAAACAGGCGGCCCCTAAGGGGCTACCAGATCGTGGCATAGAGGTTAGGACGAGGTGATGTGTGAAAGCCCCTTCTGCGGAACTTATATGTGACGGTAGCTACGGGACTATGAATAGGTGGCTCCTAAGGAGCTACCAGATCGTGGCAGAGGTGAGGGCGAGGTGATGTGTGAAGTTCCTTCTGCGGAGCTTATATGTGATGGTAATAGCGGAGGCTATAAACAGGTGGCTCCTAAGGGGCTACCAGATCGTGGCAGAGAGGTTAGGACGAGGTGATGTGTGAAAGCCCCTTCTGCGGAGCTTATGTGTGATGGTAGCTGGGGGGCTATGAACAGGTGGCCCCCTAAGGGGCTGGTCAAATTGTGGCAGAGAGGTGAGGCGAGGTGATGTGCGAAGTTCCTTCTGCGGAGCTTATATGTGATGGCAGTTGCAGGGGCTATAAACAGGTGGCCCATAAGGGGCTGGTCAAGTAAACGGGGGCCGCGCATACGTTTATTTCCGGGAAATGGGCCTGGCCGGTAATTCGTTTTCCCCATGAAAATAAAAACGATGACTTAGATCATCATTTGCCCTGAGCATAGTCATAATATGCCGCTGATCGCCACGATAGTTTTACAGAAATTTTAAAGCATGAGTGCACTCTTCGTTTTGGTAATAGCAAGTATAGTGGTGGCAGCATCATTCCTGCTTGCATTTATCTGGAGTGTAAAGAACAACCAGTACGAGGACAGGGAAGGTGCTGCCATGCGCATGCTATATGACGATAATAACAATGAATTAAACCAACAATCTTAAAGATTCAATACATGAGTACTATCTCACATTCCGAGCAATTTGAACAGGATGCCTCAATGCCGGCAGTGCAAATGGAAAAATTCTATTACGATAACAAGATCGTAAAGATGTTTGCCTATGCCACGGTGTTTTGGGGGATCGTGGGTATGCTGGCCGGCTTGTTCGCCGCATTCGAACTGGTCTTCCCCAACCTGAACATGGGTATGGCCGCTACTACCTTCGGCCGTGTAAGGCCGGTGCATACCAATGCCGTGATCTTTGCCTTTGTGGGTAATGGCATCTTTATGGGTGTCTATTACTCGCTGCAACGCCTTACCAAGGCCCGTATGTTCAGCAACCTGCTGAGCAAACTGCATTTCTGGGGCTGGCAACTGATCATTGTAAGTGCAGCGGTGACCCTGCTGGCAGGCTATACCACCGGTAAAGAATATGCCGAGCTGGAATGGCCGATAGATATCCTCATTACACTGGTATGGGTAATATTCGGTATCAATATGTTCGGTACCATCATCAAAAGGCGCGAAAGGCATCTCTACGTGGCCATATGGTTCTATATAGCCACATGGGTGACGGTGGCCATGCTGCATATCGTGAACTCGATGGAACTGCCTTACTCCTGGATGAAATCATACTCATGGTATGCCGGTGTGCAGGACGCACTGGTGCAGTGGTGGTACGGGCACAATGCGGTAGCCTTCTTCCTGACCACACCTTACCTGGGCCTGATGTATTACTTCCTGCCGAAGGCAGCCAACAGGCCGGTATATTCTTACAAGCTTTCGATCATACACTTCTGGGCGCTGATATTCCTGTATATATGGGCGGGCCCGCACCACTTGCTATATACTGCGCTGCCCGACTGGGCCCAGTCGCTGGGCACGGTGTTCTCGATCATGCTGATAGCGCCATCGTGGGGTGGTATGCTGAACGGCCTGCTGACCCTGCGCGGTGCATGGGATAAGGTACGCGAGGATGTGGTGCTCAAATTTATGGTAGTGGCGGTAACGGCGTATGGTATGGCCACTTTTGAAGGGCCAATGCTGAGCCTGAAGAGTGTGAACGCCATCAGCCACTTTACCGACTGGACCATTGCGCACGTGCATGTGGGCGCGCTGGGCTGGAACGGCTTCCTGACATTTGGCGTGCTGTACTGGCTGATACCGCGGATATTCCGCACTGACCTGTACTCGCAAAAGCTGGCCAACTGGCACTTCTGGATCGGTACGCTGGGTATCATCTTCTATGTGGTGCCGATGTACTGGGCAGGTTTCATGCAGAGCCTTGCCTGGAAAGAATTTACTCCCGAAGGACAACTGAAATACCAGTTCATAGAGACAGTGCAGCAAATGCGCCCCTTCTATGCCATGCGCGGCATAGGTGGCACACTGTACCTGATAGGTGCCCTGATGATGGGCTATAACTTGTGGAAGACCATACGAAGCGGCAAGGCCGTGGATGAAGAGGCTGCCGAAGCAGCACCGCTTGCAAAAGTATATGTGCCACATGGCAAAGCACACTGGCACAGGTGGATAGAACGCCGCCCGGTACAGATGCTGGTGCTGAGCCTTATCGTAGTGGGCATAGGTGGCCTGGTAGAAATGATACCCACCTTCATGGTGAAATCGAACATACCGACCATAAGCAGCGTGAAGCCATATACACCACTGGAACTGCAGGGGCGTGACATATATGTGCGCGAAGGCTGCTATAACTGCCATAGCCAGATGATAAGGCCCTTCCGCAGCGAGGTGGCACGCTATGGCGAATACTCCAAAGCCGGTGAATTCGTGTATGATCATCCCTTCCAGTGGGGCAGTAAGCGCACAGGCCCCGACCTGGCACGCGAAGGCGGTAAATATCCCGATAGCTGGCACTTTAACCATATGTATGAGCCTACCAGTATGTCGCCGGGATCTATCATGCCCAATTACCAGTGGCTGTTTGACAATAAGATAGACACAGCGATAACGCCGGCCAAGATCAGGGCGATGCAGACGCTGGGCGTGCCTTATCCTGAAGGTTATGACCGGCAGGCGAACAGTGACCTGCTGAAGCAGGCAGATGCTATAGCAGCAAATCTTGCGAAAGACAATATCAAAACGAAGAGCGACCGTGAAATCATAGCTGTGATCGCCTACCTGCAAAGGCTGGGAACAGATATTAAACTGGAACAGAAAACGGCAAACAATAATTAAAATTCTTAAAAAACGAGGGATATGAAATTCATCCATTATCTAGAAACAATAACAGGTGTAGGTATATACCCGCTTACATCGCTGCTGATATTCTTCCTTTTTTTCTCGGCACTCAGTATATGGGCCTTCAGGGCCGACAAGACTTATATAGATGCCATGAAACAGATCCCATTTAACGGTAACGAAAACGAAAACAACGGTCATAATAAAACAGCATAACTATGCGTAAAAATCTCAATAAAATTTCCCTGCCTGTTATGATACTGCTGTTATTGCCCGGGATGGCCGGGGCGGCGGAAGCTGCGGCAGGCGACAAGGCCGGTAATACATTCAACGCCGGGCTGATAAGCCTGGTGAGCCTGATGTTCATACTGGTTTTTGCAATAGGTGTGCTGGCCAATGTGCTGAGCCAGCTCACGCTTGTGTACCGCGATAAGATGCGTGCCGAAAAGGCAAAGAAGGAAAATAATAATGCAGCCAAGGTCATTTTGCTGCTGATAGCGCTGAGCCTGCCATCGTTCCACGCATTTGCTGCTGATGCAGACAGTACAGTGAGTACGTATACGGCACCTTATATAAGCGGTGTGGCCAATACCGATTTTTACTGGCTGGTAAGTGTGATAGCGCTTGAGCTGCTCATTGTGATAGGTCTTGCCTTCTATATCAGGAGCATGGCCCGGCTCATCAGCAACAGGCCGGTACCGACCAAAGCAGCTAAAATAAAAGCACGCGCTGCATTCTGGGACCGTTTCAATAACGTGGTGCCTATAGAGAAAGAGCAGGATATCATGCTGGACCACAATTACGATGGCATACGCGAGCTGGACAACAGCCTGCCGCCGTGGTGGAAGTATGGTTTCTATGTTACCATAGTATTTGCATGCATTTACCTATACCGTTTTCATATATCCGGTACCGGGCCCAGCTCGCATGATGAGTATGTGGCAGAAATGCAAAAAGCAGAGGAGGAAAAGGCCGCCTACCTGGCCAAATCGGCTAATAATGTGGATGAGAATACGGTCACGGTACTTACAACAGCTTCAGACCTGTCGGCAGGTGAGCAGATATTCCAGACCGTTTGTTTTGCCTGCCATGCCAAAGACGGTGGCGGAGGTGTAGGGCCTAATCTTACCGATGATTACTGGCTGCATGGTGGTGGTATCAAAGACATCTTTAAATCGATAAAATACGGCTGGCAGGATAAGGGCATGAAGAGCTGGAAAGACGATTACTCGCCAAAGCAGATAGCCCAACTGGCAAGTTATGTTAAATCGCTGCACGGTACCAAACCCGCTGCACCGAAGGATAAACAAGGGGAACTATATATAGAACAGGATAGTGCCGCACCGGCAAATGGGGAAGCTGACAGCAGCAAAGCCAAAAGTGTGGCAGTAAATTAGGAAAGATATGAATAGCCAGGCCTCAGAGAAACAGGATGTAAATACATTCCGGGATAATGTAGCTACTGTAGACAAACAGGGTAAGCGCGTATGGATGTTCCCGCAGAAACCGCATGGAAAACTGTATAATGCCCGCACATGGGTAAGCATACTTTACCTGGCCGTGTTCTTTGCCCTGCCCTTTATCAAGTACGAAGGGCACCCATTGTTCCTGTTGAATATACTGGAACGTAAGTTCATCCTTTTCGGGCAAATATTCTGGCCGCAGGACTTCTTCATCTTCGGGCTGGGTATGATCATCTTCATCGTATTCGTAGCCCTGTTCACGGTAGTATTTGGTCGTATATTCTGTGGGTGGGCCTGCCCGCAGACCATATTTATGGAGATGGTGTTCCGTAAAGTGGAATACCTTATAGAGGGAGATGCGGCTAAACAAAAGATGCTGAAGCATGGGCCATGGAACACCGAAAAAGTAACTAAAAAGCTGGCCAAGTGGACCGCCTTCTGGCTCATCAGTTTTATCATCGCCAATACTTTCCTGGCCTATATCATAGGTATAGATGAACTGGAGAAGATGATCAGTGAACCGCTGGGCCAGCACCTGGGTACATTCACTTCGCTATGCACATTTACCACGGTATTCTTTTTCGTTTATTCCTGGCTCAGAGAACAGGTATGTACTGTAATATGCCCATATGGCCGTATGCAGGGCGTACTGCTCGACCGCAACTCGATCGTGGTCGCCTATGATTATAAACGCGGTGAGCAAAGAGGAAAATTCAAAAAGAACGAAGAGCGTACAATAGGCGACTGCATAGACTGTGCACAATGTGTAAAAGTATGCCCCACAGGCATAGATATACGTAATGGCACCCAACTGGAATGTGTGAACTGCACGGCCTGCATAGATGCCTGCGATAAGATGATGAATGCCGTAGGCCTGCCCACGGGGCTGATCCGGTATGCATCGGAAGAGAACATAGCCAATAATAAGAAAATGCGCTTTACCGGGCGTATGAAGGCATATACAGCGGTGATGTGCGTGCTGCTGGGTGTTGAGGTGTTCCTGCTGGCAAGCCGTACCGATGTAGGCGTGAACATATTGCGCACACCGGGACAACTGTACCAGGAGCAGGCCAATAATAAGATCAGTAACCTGTACAGTTACAAGCTGCTGAATAAAACCTTCAAGAATAAGGAGCTGAGCTTTAAACCCGAAAATTTTGATGGCACCATTAGTCTTGTAGGTGAAACAAGATTGTTGGTGCCCCGGGACAGTTATACCACCGGTACCATGTTCATATACCTGGATAACAAATTTGTGACCAAAAGAAAGACACAACTGAAAATAGCCGTGTATGATGGCAAGGAAAAAATAAGAACGGTCAATACCACCTTCCTTGGGCCATTCACAGGCAATTAAATTCCTTAACCAATAAAATTTACGATCATGAAGATCAGTTGGGGTGTGAAAATAACGATGTTGTATGTGGGCTTTGTGCTGTTGATCGGCACTATGGTTGTAGCCAGTACCCACCAGCATTTCGACCTGGTATCGGATACCTATTATTCGGACGAGATAAAATACCAGGACGTAATCAATGCCGGTAAGAACCAGTCAACACTATCGCAGCCAATAGGCGTACACGCCAATGCACAGGCGGTAAGTATAGAACTGCCTGCAGAGCTACAGGGTAAGCAACTGGCCGGCACTATCCATTTTTACTCGCCGGTACATGCAGCATGGGACAAAGAAATGCCCCTTAATACCGTAAACGGTGATGTGGAAGTATCCCGTGCTGTTTTGCAAAAGACGCATTATACAGTTAAGATAGAACTGGAAGCAGATGGGAAGAAATATTACCAGGAATCGGGCTTAGATCTTAGTAAATGAGCACCTTCAGTTTCAGTATAGCGTTGTTGATGGGCTTTACAGGCAGCCTGCACTGTGCAGGCATGTGCGGCCCCATAGTGTGGGTGATGCCATTCCGGTTCCTGCAGGGCTTTAAAAAAATTGCGGGGATCGCATTGTATCATTTTGGGCGCATTACGACCTATGCATTGCTGGCAATGGTGCTGCATTCATTCAGCAATATGTTTACTCCACACCTGCAACAGTATATCTCCATAGGACTGGGAGCGCTGTTGCTGGTTGCCGGGGTGCTGTCGTTCCTCCCCGGCAATTCGGTAAAAGTGGTATTGCCCTGGACAGGGTATGTGCGTAAATATTTGGGGCATTTCATAGCTAAGCCAGGCTTAGGGTCGCTTTTCATGGCAGGCTTCCTGAATGGACTGCTGCCCTGCGGACTGGTGTATATGGCACTATCTGCGGCTATTACAACAGGGGGCACTATACAGGCTATGGAACTGATGTACGTGTTCGGACTCGGTACGGTGCCCATGATGGTGGGTATAACCGTATTAAGGAACAAGATGAGTTTTGTACGGGTAAATCATTTCAGGCGACTGGTGCCGGTTTTCCTGTTCGTATTCGGCAGCCTGTTCGTATTAAGGGGCATGAACCTTGGTATCCCTTACCTGAGCCCTGCAATCGAAGTGAACCAGCATAGTGTGAAAGCATCATGTTGCCATAAACATTGACCGATCTCAAAAGAGCTTTTTTTATGCTTCAGCAAGAATTATTGAATAAATATAATGTGCCCGTGCCCCGCTACACCAGTTACCCCACGGTACCATACTGGGACGGGGCCATTGATGCAGATCGCTGGGAACTGAACTTCCAGGAGCAGTTCAGGAAAGGCAACGGGCAAGGTATTTCCTTGTACTTACACCTGCCATTTTGCGAATCGTTGTGCACTTATTGCGGCTGCAACAAAAAGATAACCACCAACCACAATGTAGAGCAGCCATATATAGCAGCCATACTGAAAGAATGGGAGCTGTACCGCGAAATGATGCATGAAAAACCTTTGCTGCGTGAACTGCATATTGGCGGCGGCACACCGACCTTTTTTTCGCCGCAGCACCTGGAGCAACTGGTGTTGGGGATCATTGACAATTGTGTGCTGCACCCTGAATATGAATTTGGGATAGAAGGACACCCTAATAATACAACTGCTGAACAACTCGAAGCCCTGTATAAGCTGGGCTTCAGGCGGATAAGTTATGGTGTACAGGATAATGACCCTATAGTGCAGCAGGCCATAAACAGGATACAAGCCTTTGAGCAGGTGCAGGCAGCTATGGAAAATGCGCGGGATGCAGGTTTTACTTCCGTAAACTTTGACCTGATATATGGCCTGCCCTTCCAGGCAAAAGACAGTATTGAAAGGACCATAATGCAGAGCATCTCGCTGAGGCCCGACCGGGTGGCATTTTACAGCTATGCTCATGTGCCCTGGACCAGCAGGGGCCAGCGGCTTTTTGATGAGCGCAACCTGCCCGATGCGCAATTGAAGATGGAACTGTACCGTACCGGCAAAGAACTGTTTGAGCAGCATGGTTATCGTGATATAGGGATGGACCACTTTGCCCTGCCGGGTGATGAATTGTATAAGGCCCAGCAGGAGCAGCGGCTGCACCGGAACTTTATGGGATATACTACGCAACGAAGTGCTATACTATTGGGCCTGGGGGTATCGGCGATAAGCGATACCGGCAATGCTTTTGCCCAGAATGAGAAAACATTGCATGAATATTACAGGCAGGTAGAACGCGGCCTCCCTGCTGTGCACAGGGGCTATTTCCTTGATGAGGAAGATAAACACTTCCGCAGGTATATACTGGATGTAATGTGTATGGGAAAAACAGGATTTGCTGCCCAGGACATGCATATCCTTGAGGAATACAGTTTTCCGCAGCTGGAGGAAATGGAGGCGGACGGCTTATTGCATTTTGATCATGAAGGGCTTCGCGTTACGGACATCGGGCATAGTTTTTTGCGGAATATATGCAGTGCATTCGACCTGCACCTGCAGCGGAAACAGTGCATGAAAGAACAGGCCTTCAGTAAGGCCGTATAGTGATATACGTCAGTTTTTAGATTGACCTTCGTTATTAATAAGGATGTTATGCAAGGATAATTTTACGGGGAGCGTTAAAAAAGTGGTAAGGTGTATATGTACATGGGCGATAACAGCAAAATAAAGCAATACAGGCATGAGAACGGCACATGGATCCGCACGCTGGATTACATGCAGCAGGAGAACGTGTACCTGAAAAATCGCCTCGCTGAGATAGTACGGGATAAGCTGGAACAGACCCTGCTGGAGCAGGTGGAATATTTCCAAAATAATTTTTTAAATAAAGATGCTGTGATCGCTTTGCTGCGTCATGATATAGCTACGGAAAGCCAGGGTATCAACACCCAGTGGACCAATGATAATATTGATCTTGACTGGCTGGCAAAGCATGAACGATTACGCGTGGATATGAGCAAAATGGAAAAGGAGTTCAGCCGGCTGAAGTTTGAATTCAACAAATATCTTTCCGAGATATTGTAAGCAGATATTGCGCTTAATAGTTACAGGTCGCTCCTATGGAGCTATAATATCCAATACTTCCCAAGGCTATAAACAGGTTGCCCCGAAGGGGCTAAGCTGGTTTAGTGAATGTTTTTTAGTTAGATGTCGCTCTTGTGGAGCTATATACCCAATACTTCTCAAGGCTATAAACAGGGTGCCCCGAAGTGGTAAGCTGGTTTAATAAATGTTTTTTAAAGCAAATGTGAGATATGCTGAAGAGTAGCCTGTTATCAATCAGTTGACCATATTCTCCAGTTTCTTTTGGTTGAGCAGCACTATGTCACCCTGTTGTATATCAATCAGCTTTTCGTCTTTAAAATCGCTTAAGGTGCGTATCAGGGATTCTTTAGCGGTGCCAGCAATGTGGGCAAGATTTTCGCGACTGATATCAATAGTAAAATGCTCTTTATTGGCCTGGTTGTATTTTTTGCTGAGCATGATGAGCGTGTCGGCTACTTTTTTGCGCAGCGAGCTGTAGGCCAGTTTCAGTAGTTGTTGTTCTTTTTCCTGCACATTGTTCACCAATAGCTGAACGAATTTTTGCAGCACTTCTTTGTTGCTGTTCACCAGTTCGTCAAATTCTGAGCGGGGTATAGCGGCTATCTCGCATTCTTCCAGTGCCTCAGCGGTTTCTTTATACACGCTGCCTTCCAGCAGGGTGCTATAACCGAGGAATTCGCCTTCGCCATACAGGTCGGTGATAAGCTCTTTGCCATCATCATTCATCCTGTACACTTTTACTTTCCCTTTTTCTATATAATAAAGGCGGGTAGCGTGATTGCCTTCTGTATAGATAGCCTGTTTTTTCTTGTATTTCGTGGTTGACCTGTCTTTGATGAACTGCTCTATGGCTGCAGTGCCGCTGATGGTGCTTAAAAGCGAATTGATGCCTTCAAGCCCTTTAGGTATGTCTTTGCGTAAAACCTCAGCCTTGCGCAGCCTGCTTTCTATGGCATTGAGCAGTTCGGTGCCGTCAAAAGGCTTGGTAATATAATCATCGGCACCCAGTTCCATACCCTTGCGTATCTCGGCACGTTCGGCTTTTGCCGTCAGGAAGATGAAAGGCGTATGCTGTAGATCGGGATTTTTCTGCAGCATGTGTATCACGCCATAACCGTCGAGTACAGGCATCATGATGTCGCAGACGATCAGGTCGGGTTTCTCTTCCTGTGCCACTTCAACACCTACCTTGCCATTCTCGGCAGTGAATACCTTATAGCCGGCCAGTTCCAGTATCTCCGCCATGTTCTCGCGGATATCGTTATTGTCTTCTATGAGCAGTACCGTTTTCATTGCTCCTGGTTTAGATTAAAAGTAATAATAAATTCTGTCCCTTTGTTTATCTCGCTGTTGCAGGTCACTACACCATTGAGCAGTTCGGCATACTTGCCCACTATATGCAGGCCAAGGCCCGTACCCTGTATATTGGTGACATTATGGCCCCTGAAAAAGCGCTCGAAAAGGTGTTCCTGGTCTTCCTTTGATATGCCCATGCCTTTATCAGCCACTGAGAGTTTTAATTGTTTGTTGTTATGTGTTGTAATAAGATCGATCTCGCTATGCTCCGGTGAAAATTTTATGGCATTGGAGAGGAGGTTCATAATGATGTGCTTGAACAAAGATGGATCGAGCATGATGTGCTCGTTGCCGGTATGCGTATATACGATCTTTTGGCCCTTCTTTTGTATGGGCTGCAACTCGTTTATAAGACCCTTTACCAGGTCCTGTATATTAAATTCGCTGATGCGCACCTGTATCCTGCCTTCTTCGATCTTGCCGACGGAGAGGAAATCATTCAGTATGTCGGTAAGCATGTTGACGCTGGATACGATGCGCTGCAGGTGTTTTTCGCGTTTGGGATGGTCCTCTGCTGTCTCATATTTCGAGACGAGGTATGCTGATGATAATACCGTACTAAGTGGAGTACGGAATTCGTGTGAAGCAAGAGAGACGAATTTGGATTTCAATTCGTTCAGTTCCTTTTCTTTTTCAAGGGCGGCCCTTAACTGGTTGTCCTTCTCCTCGGCTTCTTTAATTCTTTGGTTGAGTTGCTTTACCGTTTCGCTGAGCGATCGGGTGCGCTCTTTCACTTTTTCTTCCAGTTCGGCATTGAGGTTAATGAGTGCTTCTTCGGAGCGTTTCCGTATGGTGATATCGCTTATGAAGGCTATAGCATACTTTTTGTCTTTGGCATTGTATGAACTCAGGCTTACCTCCACGGGGAACTCTTCGCCACTCTTTTTTATGGCATAAAGGTCCATGCCCGTGCCCATAGGCCTGCTGTGTGCACCTGCACCGTGATAATTGGTCCTGTGCTGTTCGTGCCTGCCGGTATATCGCTGTGGTATGAGCACTTCGATCTTCTGGTGCAGTAATTCTCCGTCGTTGTAACCAAACTGTTTCAGCGCAAAATTATTGGCCAGTACTATTTCGCCTGCTTCATCAACAATGATAATACCTATAGCAGCATTGTTGAACAGTGCTTCGAACTCCTGGTTATGTATTTGATTTTCCACCCCGGATATACTGGTTTGTTATCCCATGCCTATAATATGGCCTCTGTGTGTATGCTGGAATTTTGTTTAAGTATCCCCGCATTATACGGACTAAAAATAAACAAAATTATAAGTTAGCCTATGGATACCGTATTCTTAATTTGTTGCAAGTTCATGCACCCGCAGCATTAGCTGTGGTGTAACATCAGTCCCTGTTTGCTCACAAAAGCTTCCCAGTCCTGTAATTGCTGGCCTTTGAGTACACGGGGAAATTTATTCATAGCACCTTCCTTGCCTTTATTGCGCAGGTAATCGTAAAATACCTTGTTGGGTATGATCTCTACAAATACTTCTTTGAGGGCCGATGTGCGCTCCACGGCATAGTCATCGTTGATCTTGCAAAGCGTATCGTCGAGGAGCTGGCGTACTTCCCCCGCATCTACATTGGGATCGTCGCAGCCTATATACCAGCGGTGGGCAAAAAGGTTATCATATTTAAAGCCTGCCACAGTGAACTCGCGGATCGTGATGTTCAGTTTTTTAGCTACGGTGTCTATCGCCTTGTTCATATTGTCCACAGACATATGCTCACCGCAGAGGCTGAGGAATTGTTTGGTACGGCCTACTATGATGATCTCGTATTCTTTTGCATTGGCAAAACGCACTACATCGCCGATCACGTAGCGCCATGCACCCGAACAGGTGCTTATCATCACTGCATAATTGGTATTCTCTTTTACCTCATCAATGGTATAGGTGAGGGGATTGGCCTTGGGGTTGCCATCTTCATCAAAGTTCTCTGGTGTAAAGGGCACGAACTCATAAAAAATGCCTGCATTGAGCACGAGCTTGATACCGGGAGCGCCCGGGCGTGCCTGGAAACCGAAGGAGCCCTCAGAGGCCATATAAGTTTCTATGAACCTGATGGGCTTGCCCAGCAGTTTCTTAAAGCTTTCGCGGTAAGGCTCAAAAGACACTCCGCCATGTATATAAATGGTAAGGTTGGGCCATACCTCGTGTATGTTCTTTACATTATGGTATTTGATGACCTCTTCGAGCACGATCTGCACCCATGCAGGCACACCGCATATAGTGCCTACGTCCCACTTGCGGGCATTGCGTACTATATGCTTGATGCGGTCTTCCCATTTGGGACGGCGCGATATGCGCTGACCCGGCTTATACAGCAGGGACGACATCCAGCGAGGCATGTTCTTGGCGCTTATGCCACTCATGTCGCCCTCATAATATTCGCCCCGCTCAAAGAGGGAAGTAGTGCCCCCAAGCATCAGGATACCCTTGCCAAAAGCCGAAGCGGGAACCTTGAAATCGGTCATGCTGTAGAGCTGTTTGAAGCCTACCTTCTTGATGGAGCGTATCATATCCTGCGTAACAGGTATGTGCTTGCTGGCGGCTTCGGATGTGCCGGAGCTGAGGGCAAAATATTTTACCTTACCCGGCCAGGTAACATTTTCTTCTCCTTCCTGGCAGCGATACCACCATTGTTTATACATCTCGTTGTAGGTATAAACAGGTACGCGCTCGCGGAAGGCTTTTACAAAATCTATTTCCTGCCCAAGTATATTTTCAAAACCGTAATGTTTTCCGAATGTGGTGTATTGCCCTCTTTCGAGCAACTGGCGGAGTGTGTGCCGCTGGTAAGTAATAGGTGATGCCACGGGGAGGCGGAATTTCTTCCTCACTTCCAATGAACGTGCAATAAGATTTCCTAACAATGCCATTTCCCTTTCGCCTTAATATTTTTTTATATCTTAACAGTGTACAAAATTAACTATTCCTGCCTGCTTTTCCTCAGTATTTGGATGGGTATTAATAATAATGTAATCAAGCTTTAACAATAAGTATAAAAACATTGCCACTGGCTATGTATACTTTTATAGCTGCCATTGCAGGAAAAGGGGTAGTATTTTTTATAGATTGCTGCTTACCTTTGCGCACATATTTATGGGTGTAGATATATCTATTGTTAACAAATCGCCGCATCAACTGCCTGAATACCAGACAAAAGGATCGGCAGGTATGGACCTGAGGGCATGGCTGCAGGAGCCTGTAAGTTTACAACCCATGGAGCGAAAGCTGATACCTACCGGTTTGTTTATAGCGCTGCCCGAAGGGTATGAAGCGCAAATAAGGCCCCGCAGCGGGCTGGCCATTAAGCGTGGTATCAGCCTCGTGAATACACCCGGCACTATCGACAGCGATTACCGGGGTGAAATAATGGTTCCGGTCATCAACCTCAGTACGGAGGTACAGGAACTTAGCGATGGCGAGCGTATAGCGCAAATGGTGATCGCCAGGCATGAGCGGGCGGAATGGATATTAAAAGAAGAACTGGAAACGACAGAACGGGGTGCCGGAGGTTTCGGGCACTCGGGCACGCATTAGTGAAAGCATGGCCTTATCAGTATAATATAATTACAAATAAGAAAGATTCATGAACATAATTATTCCGATGGCGGGTATGGGCAAAAGAATGCGCCCGCATACATTGACCACTCCCAAACCATTGATACCCATTGCAGGCAAACCCATAGTGCAGCGCCTTGTGGAAGATATAGTGGCCACCTGCAATGAAAAGGTGGATGAGATAGCCTTCATCATAGGGCCGGGTTTTGGCAAAGAGGTGGAAGCCCACCTTTGCAAAGTAGCTGAAGCGCTGGGTGCAAAAGGCCGGATATGTTACCAGGAGCAGGCACTGGGCACGGCACATGCCATACTCTGTGCGGCAGATAGCCTTAAGGGCAACGTGTTCATCGCCTTCGCCGATACGTTATTCAAAGCAACCTTTAGCATAGATACCAGCAAGGATGCAATCGTGTGGACACAGCGCGTGGATGACCCATCGGCCTTCGGTGTGGTAAAACTTACTGCAAATAATGAGATAGCGGCTTTTGTGGAAAAGCCTAAAGAATTTGTATCAGACCTGGCGATCATAGGTGTATATTATTTCCGTGATGGTGAGGGGCTGAGAAAAGAACTGCAGCGCCTGGTAGATGAAGATATAAAGCTGAAGGGCGAGTACCAGATAACAGATGCCATGGAGCATATGCTGAATACCGGTGTGAAATTTTATATGGACCAGGTGGATGAGTGGCTGGACTGTGGTAATAAGGATGCGACCGTGTACACCAACCAAAGGATACTGGATATAAAGAAAGATAAAGAGCAAATGCTGGCAACAACTGCCAAAATAGACAATTCGGTGATCATAGCGCCCTGTTTTATCGGCGAGAATGTAGTGGTGATCAACTCGGTGATCGGCCCTTACGTATCGCTTGAAGACGGTGTACAAGTGGCCGATTCACGGATATCGAACAGCATTATACAGGCGCAAACGGTTGTTAAAAATGCAGGCTTCGAGAACTCTTTATTAGGTAAAAACGTAATTTACACTGAAAAGCCAGGAGAATTGAGTCTTGGTGATTTCTCTACACAATCATGAGCCTGAGGAGCCTGCGCGGCATTTATCATATAATATCAGTACTGCTTGCAGCCTGTGCCTTTTTCTCATCGAAAGGGCAGGACCTGAAGATGCCCATGATCACCGACGATGAGCGGGCCGATTCTATCTATTACGATGCCATAAAGGCCCGTATGCTGGATGATGATAAGCTGGCTATGACATTGTTGCAGGATGTGGTGGCTATAAAGCCCGGTGAAGCAGCACCGTATTACGATCTTGCCCAGTTGTATGCCCGGGATAAGAATATTGGCAAGGCCAAAGAGTATATCAAAAAGGCAATAGCCCTTAATGATAAAAATAAGTGGTATAAAGACCAATATGCCAATATACTGGCGATAGATAACCAGTATGAAGAAGCCGCAGTTATATACAGCCAGCTGGCTAAAGAAGAAAAAGAGAATAAGGACTATATGCTAAAGGCAGCCCTGCTCTATGAGCGGGCGGGCAAGCATAATGAGGCCCTGGCCATGCTGGATAAGCTGGCAGAGAAAGCAGGCGACGATGATGCCTACCTGCAGCAAAAGCAGCAGATATACCTGCGGATGAATGACCTGGACAATGCGGCGAAAGTAACCCAGCAACTGATAGACAATAACCCGGGCGATGGGCGCTATTATGTATTGCTGGCAGAGCTGTATGAGAACAATAAGGAGCCGGCAAAGGCAATGGAGATATTCAAAAAGGCGCAGGAAGAACTGCCTGACGATCCGGATATACAGCTGGGTATTGCAGAACACTACAGGCGCACAAATGATACGGTAAAGTATACCGAATACCTGAAAAAACTGGTGACGAATAAAGACCTGGATGCAGAATCGCAGATGGGTATGCTGATAGAGTTGATGCAGGAGGCGGGTGATGACAGCCTGAAGAAAAAGGAAGCGCTGCAGATAGCGGGTAAGCTTGCTGAATTGCATCCACAAAATGCACAGGTGCAGGACATATACGGCCAGGTACTGGTAATGGAGGGCGAACCGAAGGCCGCAGCAGCACAATTCAGACGCTCACTGGCGATAGACCAGTCGCACTTTGATGTGTGGCAACGCCTGTTGTCTGCATATACGGCAAAAAAGGACGCTGATTCGCTGATCTATTACAGCGAAAAAGTGATCAGGCTTTTCCCCAACCAGGCGCTGGCCCACTTTATGAATGGCCTGGGCCACCTGAACAAAAAGGAATACGGCAAAGCTGCGAATGCCATCAACCGTGCTATAGACCTGCAACCTGAAAATAATGTGGGCCTGCTTGCCGAGATGTATTCTACACTGGGTGATCTTTATTACCTGGATAAACAATATACACAGTCGGACAGCAGCTATTCGAAAGCTATAGCGCTACAGCCCGATGATGCCACGATGCTGAACAATTACAGTTACTACCTGTCGGAGCGGGGCATAAGACTCGATGAGGCTGAAAAGATGTCGAAACGCTCGCTGGAGCTGCGCCCTGAGGAGCCTACCTACCTGGATACCTATGGCTGGATACTGTATAAGAAAGGGAGGTATGAAGAGGCCAAAAAGTATATAGAAAAAGCTATAAACGACAGTAAAGGCAATGCTGACGCTACTTTGTATGAGCATATAGGCGACATATACTATAAGCTGAACGATGCAGATAAAGCTATTGAGCAATGGAAGAAGGCAAAGGAAAAAGGTAATGATACCCCTGAACTGGATAAAAAAATTAAAGATAAGAAGCTGTATGAATAAAGTGTTTGCGGTAATTGTTTTGGCGGTATCAGTATGTTGCCTGCCGGCTTGCCGGCTGGGTAAGAAAGCAACACAGAAGAAAAGGAAGGTGGATACCTCTATCGTGAACCATCCATTGGACACAGTTGCAAAAGCAATAAAACCGGGACAGATAACTGCGGAGAAGCAACAACTGATAGACAGCCTGCTGCCGATATGGAACCGTGAGATCGATTATAAGACCTTTGCAGGCAAAGCACGTATGCATTACGAGTCGGGCGACCAGAAGCAGGACTTTACGGCCAATATCCGGATACAGAAGGACAAGGTCATATGGGTATCGGCAACTGCACTGGGAGGCATTGTGCAGGTGGCACGCATCTATATAACTCCGGATAGTTTCAAGATGGTGAATTACCTGGAAAAATCGGTGACGATGATGACCATGAGACAGGCTGAGAGCCTGTTGCCAACACCAATGGACTATACGGTATTGCAAAATATCATCGTGGGCAATGTGCTCAGTAAGTCGAACAATGTGACCGACGCCATTAGCTTTCCCGGTGCGTGGTCCATACAGGCCGATAACCCGGATTACATACAGCAGGTGACCTATAATAAGACCGACAGCACGATACGCAGTGAGCAGTTTCGTGATAAAAAGGCCGGTGGCCCGCAGGCCATGATACAGTATGGTAATTATGTAATGGCCGATAACCGCCTGTTCGCATTCAGCCGGGCCATCAACATGTCGAATGCAGGGATGCAATATTTCCTGGACATGAACTACACCAACATGGATTTTGACCGGGTACTTGAGTTCCCGTTTTCGATACCTAAGAACTACCTGTTAAAGTAATATCGGCAAGCCTTGTTTAACATTACCTCAACATAAAGCGGGGTACTTTTGCAGTAAAGAATTGATTGGATATGCCGAAATCTATACCTGCGCGGCATGTGAAGCTTGTTAAACATCTTGCACATTTATTTCAAAGCCGCAGAACTTTATGGCAAATGCTCAGCGACGTCTTCAAAGGGCGTTACAGGATGTCCCTTGTCACCACAGGGGGCATCGTGTTTTGTCTTATTTATGTTGTGGTCCCCTTCGATCTGCTGCCTGATTATATACCTGTTGTGGGCTGGATAGATGATGGCCTTGTGCTATACCTGCTGCTTAAACGCCTGGGTGCTGAGACACAGCGGTACAACAGGCACAAAGCAATGGGGCGGAGGCGCTGACCTTAAAACTTTACTTCTTTGGGCACGAACTTGCTCACATCGCCACCATTGCGGATAACGTCGCGTACCAATGTGGATGAGATGGTGGAATAATCCGGGGAACAGGTAAGGAAGAGGGTTTCGATGCCCGGCTCCAGCATACGGTTCATATCAGCAATGGCCTTTTCGTATTCAAAGTCGCTGACGTAGCGAATACCTCTCAGAATATAATTGGCCCCTATCGTTTTGCAGAAATTGACGGTGAGGCCCTCGTAGCCTGCCACTTCTATACGCGGTTCATTTTGAAAGATGTCTTTGAACCATTCCGTGCGCTGCTCTATGCTGAACATGGGCTGCTTGGAAGAGTTGATGCCCACGCCAATCACCAGTTTGTCGAACAGGGAAACGGCCCGCTCAATAATGTCGATATGCCCAAGGGTTATGGGATCGAAAGTGCCGGGAAATAAACAGATACGTTGCATGTGTTACTCAGCTGCTTGTGTGAAGAATGTAAAAACAGTAGTGCCGTAATTTTTCATCCTTTTAAAATGGGGATGGTGCTGGTAATCGTTCCGGGGCGTATGCTCCAGTACAAATATACCATTTGGCGCCAACATATTCTTTTCGAAGACCAGCATGGGCAGGTGGTCGATATTTTGCAGGGCATAAGGCGGCCCGGCAAAGATAAAATCATATTGCTCGGTGTTCTGCTTCATGAATTTGAACACGTCGCCTTTTATGATATGCAGCTTGTCGCTGATGCCCAGTTCTTTGGCTGTTTTCTTTATGAAATTGATATTACCCTGGTCGCGCTCCACCAGTACCAGTTCTCCCGCGCCCCTCGATGCCAGTTCATAACTTATGCTGCCTGTGCCGCCGAAGATGTCGCATGTCCTGGCCCCTTCGATATCCATCATATTGTACAGGATGTTGAAGAGGCCCTCTTTTGCAATATCGGTAGTGGGTCTTGCGGGGGTGTTGGTTGGCGGGCTAAACCTGCGCCCGCTGAATGTGCCGCCTACAATGCGCATGCGTAAAGCTGTTGTAACAAGTAAATAGTGCCCGTCCAGTTGCGGTCGTTGGTGCCTACATTACCTGTGCCGTCCTTCAGGTCGGGGAAAAATTGTGCCAGTTCATTGACTACCCCTGCCAGCCCTTTATTGGTCATGGTACATTGCAAGCCCATACGCTGGGGATCTATATCGTTTTGCTGGCAGAGCAGTCTTATGTGGTAGGCAATATCTTCAGGTGTGTCGTAAGGGAACACCTGGTGCCAGTGCAGCATGCGGTTGTTGTACAATGTGCCATATACATGCTCGCCTGTAATGCAGCATTGCAGGGAGCATTCTGATTTATAGGGTTTGTAAAACTGGTAAGCGGCAAAAGGCAATATGCGCGCATTGGCAAAATACCGGGTCATAAGACTTTTGATCGTGCCGGGCCATGCATACAGATAGTTGGCCTTATCCTCGCGCAGGTGATGTTTGCTGATGAGCTCATTGCCTTCTACAAAGTATATACTTTTCATCCACTCCTCGGCCGTAGTCTCATTATATAAAACATCGGGTACTACCATGCCCTTCTCGCCCGCTATAAAGGCCGAAGTGACCTTATGCGGATCGGAAAGAAGGGGCTCATTGATGAACTGGTGCTCGAAAAAATCGAGTATCCAGGCCGGGAGGTTCTTTTGATAGTCGCTGTAACGTATCATCAGCAGGTCGCCATGCTCGCTGAATCCTGCAATAGTAAGGGCCCTGGGCATAAGCACGCACAAGACCCGCGATACCTGGTTGTACAGGGAATCGCCACCGTGCACATTATAGACCTGCTGGCTCAGATTAGTATTACTTATCTCCGTCATAGATACGCACACAATTATAGAATAATTTTGCGACAATACACGCATATGCTCTTCAAGTTTTGCGGGGCATGCGGTGGATAAGTTCATTTTATTAAAAACAGCATAAGACCGCCTGAATGATATAACTTGCAGCCCGGATAATAAACAGGTGTGCGCGTAGCGGTTACAAATAGAGATATTATAAAATTGGCGGCGCCTATATCCCTTGCCATATTGGTGCCGCAGATAAGCTTCTTGACCAATACGGCCTTCCTGGGGCGCTTTGGTGAACGGGAACTGGGGGTCAATGGTGTGAGCGGCATTTTTTACCTCATCATTTCCATGATAGGCTACGGGCTCAGCAGCGGCATGCAGGTGCAGATGGCCCGCAGGGCCGGTGAGGATGATGACAGGGGACTTGCGCGTGTGTTCATCAACGGTATCATGCTTTCAGGCATGTTCGCGCTGGGCCTTATGATGCTATCGCTATGGGCTACACCCATCATTTTCGGGCTCAGCCTGCACGATAGCGATAATATAGAGCTCACCATCAATTTTCTATACCTCAGGGTCTGGGGACTGCCTTTCCTGATGCTGAGCCAGATCGCCAATTCTTTTTTCATTTCCATACACCAGACACGCTACCTTATCTATGGATCGGTGGCGGGGGCTATTGTGAATATCTTTTTCGATTATGCACTGATATTCGGCCATTTCGGTTTCCCCGAGTGGGGCCTGGCGGGTGCAGCTGTAGCATCCATCATCGGTGAGTTCACCGCATGTGCCACGATGTACGGCATATTCTACTTCAAACGGCTTTATGAACGTTATCCTATACAGCAATATGCCCGTTTCGATTTCAAATTGTCACGCCGCACGCTGAAGGTGGCCTCGCCGCTCATCATACAGTTCTTGTTCAGCATAGGGGGCTGGCAGGTATTTTTCATTTTTGTGGAGCACCTGGGGCGGCAGCAACTTGCCGCATCGCAAATACTGCGCAGCATATTCGGTATCGTGGGTGTGGTCACCTGGGCATTTGCCGCTACCTGCAATACTATTGTGAGTAATGTGATCGGGCAGGGCAAACAAAGCCGTGTCATCGGCACCATCATCAAAGTGGCTAAACTTAGCCTGGGCTTTACAGCGGTATTGTGCCTGCTGTTGCTGGTATTCGCACACCCCTTCCTGCGCCTTTACAGTACCGATGAAGCGCTTGTGAATTTTGCTGTGCCCAGCCTCAGGATCATAGTGCTGGCTACGCTCATCATGTCTATATCTACTGTGGCATTTAACGGTGTGGTGGGCACAGGCAATACATTGGTTAACCTGTTTGTGGAAATAGCCTGTGTATGCACCTACCTTACCTACTGCTACCTGGTAATAGAGCGGGGGCATAGTTCGCTGCAATGGGCCTGGGTGTCTGAGTTCGTGTATTGGAGCAGCCTGTTCATTGCCTCATTCATATACCTGAGGAGCGGCCGCTGGAAGGGGAAGGTGATCTGATCAGGCCGCCTGTTCCTGTATGTCCTGCATGCTGATGCCATTATGGCTCTCATCATAGATGCATTCGCCGTTCTTTATCAGCAATACCTGGGGCGATTCATGCCATACCGAGAACAGCTCGGCTATCTTATTGGAGATAGCCCTGTACTTTATAAGGTCCAGGTAATAGAATTTTATATCGGCCGGGGCCTGCTCACGCTCCAGCCTCATTTTGGCCATGCTGCTTATGGAGCAGCGGGTGCTGTGTTTAAAGATCACTACGGCTTGTTGGGCGCTTTCCTGTTTTATCTTGTCTAACTGGGCTTCTTCGGTCAGTTCTGTCCAATTCATGCTGCAAAGATAAGCTAGCCCGGCCGAGGGTAAATATCCTAATATCAATATGGCTATAAGGAAAATATTTGCCGATCAGGCAATAGGCTTTATTTTAGCCCCGTAAAAATACATTTATGAAGCATGCATATATATTCCCGGGGCAGGGCGCCCAGTTTTCGGGAATGGGCAAGAACCTTTACGAACAGAGCTCACTGGCAAAGGAATATTTTGAACAGGCCAACGAGATATTGGGTTTCCGCATTACCGATATTATGTTCGGTGGCAGTGATGAGGACCTGAAACAGACCAAAGTGACCCAGCCTGCGGTATTCCTGCACTCGGTCATCCTCTTCAATACTACGCCCGGTCTTATTCCCGATGTGGTGGCAGGTCACTCACTGGGTGAGCTCTCGGCACTGGTGGCGAACAAGGTATTATCGTTCGAGGACGGGCTGCGGCTGGTATCAAAACGTGCGCAGGCCATGCAGAAAGCCTGCGAGATAAACCCCTCAACTATGGCGGCGGTGCTGGGTATGAAAGATGCCAAAATAGAAGAGATACTAAGCGGCATAAGTGATGAAGTTGTAGTGCCGGCCAATTACAACAGCCCTGGCCAGTTGGTGATCAGCGGCAGTATTGCCGGTATCAATAAAGCATGTGAGCTGCTGAAGGCGGCAGGTGCCAAGCGCGCCCTGGTGCTGCCTGTCGGTGGCGCTTTCCATTCACCATTGATGGAACCTGCTAAAGAAGAACTGGCCGCGGCTATAGAGGCTACGCATTTCAGCAATCCCACTTGTCCTGTGTACCAGAACGTAGATGCTAATCCTTATATAGATCCGCATATGATCAGGCAAAATCTCATCAACCAGCTTACCTCACCCGTGCGCTGGACACAGAGTGTGGAGCACATGGTCCGTAATGGCGTTACACAATTTACCGAAGTAGGCCCCGGAACAGTATTGCAGGGCCTGGTAAAAAAGATAGCGAAGGATGTAGTTGTGGATGGTATCAACTAAGAGAAGTATTGTATGATAATAATAAGGGCTGCGCCATGCGCAGCCCTTATGCATTTAGGATGACCGTATTGACTAAAGTTTCTCGAATTTGATGGTTTTGCTGCCGCCCTCACCTTTAAGCGTAGCAAAGTAAATGCCCGCAGGCAAAGTCTTTACATTCACTTTGGTCTCATTTTGCTTTATATTTTGTTGCAGCATTAGCTGGCCGATGGTGTTGCTTATTTCCACTGAGTTGTAAACCGTCGCATCGGTATTAATGGTGAGGATATCGGCAACGGGGTTTGGATAGAGGTTTGTATGTGTAACGTTGCTCAGGGTATTTACGCTTTGGGGTATGCCGATCACGTTGGTAGCTTCGTTAGTCATGACGACGTCATTGAAGTCAAAGTAAATACCTGCCCTGTTGGTGATATAAGTTCCATCTGGCAGGCCTGGTTTGGTTTGTATGGTATAGATAACATTCCCGCTACATGAGTCATGGTGAGAGGTGTCCGGAAGGTTAATGGCAGGGAAGTCAAATTTTGCGATAGAATGGCCTAATCCATCTTCCAATTTTGTATAATACACTTTGTGTGTAGATGATAATATCTTCAGGCTACCAAGGATCACATTGTTTGAAAGTGTATCCAGTATGTGGATGTTCTGGGCGGGGGCATTGCCTACGTTCTCAAATTCGATCACATACCTTAGGGTGGTACCTGCCAGGATATCACCTTCGGGTAAAACTTCTTTGTGGTTGGGGTCGCAGGATTGGTGTATAGTGTCTATTATTATTACCATATTGTTAGTAGTATCGATATCCCCTGTTGTTGGAGTAAGGTAATAGGTAGTATGTATTGTATCACCTGCTGTGGCCGGACCTGAAAGCACAAAAGATGTATAGACCTGGGCTTGGTTGATCATCGAGATATTATTCAGGTTCCATGTTAAGGTTTGCCCGGTATTACTTGCTGGTGCCGGGCTACTTGAAACAAATGAATACTTTGGACTGTAGTGCATCGTTAGAGTCGGATTTTGTACATTACAGTTACTGTTGGTAATTGTTATTTTAGGCCTGTGAAAGTCGAGTCCCGCACGGCCGCTCACATGCTCAGCCAGGTCAAAACCGGGCACAGCCGTGCAATTTATGCCAAATGATTTAGGCATATAATCGTTTACAAGAAACTGTGCGATTGTATCGCTTATGGTTTGGTTTGCAGGACAGGTAACTTGTACACCCTGGGGTGCATCGATCACCTTGAATTTATAGATGGTGCCAGGGAATCCTTTTAAGGTATAATAGAGCCCGTCAAGAATGTCTACTGTATCTATAGCCACGTTATTTGAATCTACTTCAAGTGTTAGTGCTATCCGGTTGGTTTTTTCAGTAAGTGTATCGTAAATGCAATTATTATTTACGTCATTGTAGGTGCCGATAAATACAGTTTTGCAAAATTGATAGAAATAGCTTTGGATAGCCGAGTCTACACGTTGATTATTATACAACAAGACATGTTTTATGGTATAAGTACCTGCAGATGTATAGATATGCTGCTTGCCCATATGGCCCATCCCGCTTTGGTTATTAACGGTGACGGTATCGTGGCTGCCATCGCCCCATGAATTCTCTACCGTTTGGCCCACACTATACATATTGGTATGCACTATAGCAGTTGGGCCATGGCAAGAACTGTCGAGCGAATTTGTGATACTTGTTGAGCTTATGAGGTATTGAGCATTAGTTTCTGCAAAGCAAATTGTGAGCAGGATAAGTGTCATAAGAGACAGGTAAAACTTTTTCATTGATCTCGATTTTTTAAGGTTAAAAGGCTGTTACCATATTGTAGACGAAATTATATATTAAAACGTTAGTAGTGTGAGGAAATATTATTAACCTATAAAGAAAGTCCTGCTCATGGAGCAGGACTTTTGGTTTATGGAAGGTGCCAGTAGTATTATAGTTTTTCGAACTTGATGGTTTTGCTGCCTGCATCGCCTTTTAAGGTCGCAAAGTAGATACCTGAGGGCAGGGCCTTTACGTTCACTTTGGTGTCATTTTGTTTCAGGGTCTGTTGCAGTATTACCTGGCCATGGGTATTTTTTATCTCCAGTGTGCTATAGGCTTGTGCATTCATTTTAATAGTCAGCACATCATTGGTGGGGTTAGGGTAAACGATAAGGTCTGCATTATTAGATAGTATGTTTACACTTTGCGGTATTGCGATCATGTTTACTGCGGTATTGGTCTGGACGGCTTCATTATCGTCAAAATAGATGCCGGCGCTATTGGGTACATAAGTACCCGGAGGCAGGCTAGCCCTGGTTTTGATCTTAAACACTACCATACCCGTACAAGGTTTATTGTTCGCGCTGTCAGGAAGATTGATATTGGGAAAATCAAATTTCGCAACATTGAGCCCTGAAAGAGTTTTATTCATGCTGAATATCATGGTGGCGGAACTTGCTACAATATCAAGTGTGCTTGCTACCAGGTTATCTGATAATGTGTCAAGGATGTAAATGTTTGTTGCAGTATCATTGCCTGTATTTTCAAAATGCAGTGTGTAGGTAAGCTCGGTCCCGGGGGCGATATCACCTTCAGGGCTCACTTCTTTGTAGTTGGGGTCATAAGAAGAAATTACAGTATCCTCATGTATCACTACGTTGTTCACCGTGTCTGTATCGTTAGCTGTAGGCGTCAAATAGTAACTTGAATGTACAGTGTCGCCGGGAAGCAGCCAGTTAGCCTGGTTCTGCGAATTTGGTACTTCAAAATCAGCAGTAATATACCCTGGTGTTAAAAGAGACAGGTTGGTTATATCCCATGTAAGTGTATTGCCGTTTACGGTTGTGGGTGCCGGCATGGCATACTGAAAATCATATTTGGGGCTGAAATGCATGGTAAGGGTTGCATTTTGTCCGTTACAGTAATTGTTTGTTACCAATACGCTGGCCTTGGCATGATGACGACCGGTGCTGACAGTTACATTCGCAGCAAGATCGAAGCTGGTGATACCACTACAGGTATAGCCAAAGTATTCTTCAGTATATACATTCTGAGGTGCCTGCACTGTGACGGTAGTATAACCAATTGCCGGGCAGCTGACCAGTGCGCCCGGAGGTACATTGATGGGTGTAAATTTATATACCGTACCGGTAGGGCCATACATATAATAGTAAAAGCCGCTGGTGACAGTTATTGTATCTATTGGAACACCGGCAGAGTCGATAGCGAACGTGGAAGCTACCGGGCTATAAGTATCTACGGCTGAGTCATACACACAATTATTATTAGCATCGTAATAATTGTAAAATCCTGCTGTCTGGCAATGAGGGTCATCATATGAATAAGTTACTGAATCGATACGTTGACTATTTTGTATCAAAACATGTTTTATGGTATAGGTACCGGGATAGACATAGGAATGGTAAGCATAGGCATCTCCATTTCCCAGTGTGTCGTAAACATTTACTGTTGTTGTGGCCATATCGCCCCATGAGGTCTCGATCTGCTGACTGGCAGTATAGGTGGTCGTAATATGCATAGTAACACCGCCGCACTGATTTGGATACACGACCGAGTGGCCGGTAATGGTTTGTGCGGTTGATAAATTACTGCAACACAACATGCTGCCAAGTGCTAGCAAACTGTAGTAAATCTTCTTTTTCATAAAAAAATAGTTGGATCGAAAATATAAGTTACCTACGTATTGACGAGACATTATAACCTATTGTTAGTATTACAGCATATATATTATTTATATATTCGTAAGTAGGGGGAGAAGGATATAAAAATGAAAAAGGCCGGTAGAGACCGGCCTTCGAAATCTAGAATTGATTACCCATTACAAAATTTAATCTTTTATCTATGACTAAGAGTTTATCATTGTAGCAATTAAGTAGACTGTACTGCATGAAAAAAGGTTGGGAATGGGCAAATAGTTTTTAGTATTCTTAACATTGAAGCGATATTCTAATTTGCATTTGAGGCCAATTCCCTTAATTTTGCCCGCGTCATTAAAATTTTCATTGTTATTATATAAGGCTCATGGCTGTATTAGTAAATAAGGATTCAAAAATTATCGTACAGGGTTTTACAGGTACCGAAGGCACTTTTCATGCCACGCAGATGATAGAATATGGCACACAGGTAGTAGGCGGCGTTACCCCCGGTAAGGGCGGCAGCAGCCACCTTGACCGTCCCGTGTTCAATACCGTAAAAGATGCGGTAGATGGTACCGGTGCCGACGTATCCATCATTTTCGTACCCCCGGCGTTTGCTGCCGATGCGATCATGGAAGCTGCCGATGCGGGCATTAAAGTGATCATATGCATCACCGAAGGTATACCGGTACAGGATATGATCATGGCCCGCGATTTCCTGGTAGGGAAAGACTGCAGGCTGATAGGCCCTAATTGCCCCGGCGTTATCACTGCCGGCGAAGCCAAGGTGGGCATCATGCCGGGTTTTGTATTTATACCGGGCCGTATTGGTGTGGTGTCCAAATCGGGCACACTTACTTATGAGGCTGCCGACCAGGTGGTGAAAGCCGGCTTAGGCATCTCTACTGCTATAGGCATAGGTGGCGACCCCATTATTGGCACTACCACCAAAGAGGCTGTGGAACTGCTGATGAACGACAGTGAAACTGATGGTATCATCATGATAGGCGAGATAGGCGGTAATATGGAAGCAGAAGCTGCCCGCTGGCTGAAGGATAATATGCGCAAACCGGTTGTTGGCTTTATTGCTGGTCAAACGGCACCTCCGGGTCGCCGCATGGGCCATGCCGGTGCCATAATAGGCGGTGCCGATGATACTGCTGCAGCCAAAATGAAGATCATGAGCGAATGCGGCATACATGTAGTAGAAAGCCCGGCCAACATTGGTGTTACCATGGCACAGGTACTTAAGAAAGAAGCTGTAGCTTAAACAAGCTAAAAGACTTTTACGTAAAAAAGGGCAGGATCTTTTCCTGCCCTTTTTTTATTCCAGTTCCGGTTTTAGATATTGTCCTGTATGGCTGTCTTTTATCTGTGCTATTTTTTCGGGTGTGCCTTCACCCACTACTTTACCGCCCCCTGAGCCGCCCTCGGGCCCCATATCTATAATATAGTCGGCCACTTTTATCACATCCATATTATGTTCGATCACCAATACGGTGTTGCCACGGTCGGCCAGGCGGTTGAGCACGGCAAGCAAGTGCTTTATATCTTCAAAATGCAGGCCGGTGGTGGGCTCGTCGAGTATATATATGGTTTGTCCTGTGTCCCTTTTCGATAGCTCTGTAGCCAGCTTCACCCGCTGGGCCTCGCCGCCGCTGAGGGTTACGGCACTTTGGCCAAGTGTCACATAGCCCAGGCCCACGTCCTGCAGGGTCTTTATTTTGCGGTGCAGGTAATGCACATTGTTGAAAAAGCTCACAGCTTCGTCCACCGTCATATCCAGCACGTCTGCTATCGATTTGCCTTTGAAGCGTATCTCCAGTGTTTCACGGTTATAGCGGCGGCCGTTACATTTTTCGCAGGGCACATATACATCAGGCAGGAAGTTCATTTCTATCACCCGCATGCCGCCTCCCTGGCATTCCTCGCAGCGGCCGCTTTTTACATTGAAGGAAAAACGGCCAGCATTGTAGCCCCTTATCTTAGCTTCCGGTACCTGTGCGAATAGCTGGCGTATCTCGTTAAAGAAGCCGCAATAGGTGGCCGGGTTGCTGCGTGGCGTGCGGCCTATGGGGCTTTGATCTATTTCGATCACCTTATCTATATACTCCAGCCCCTGTACATTTTTATAAGGCATGGGCGACTGCTTGAAATTATGATAGCAGTGCTTGCCCAGTATGGGATAAAGCGTTTCATTGATAAGCGTGCTTTTGCCACTGCCCGATACGCCGGTAACGCATACAAATGTGCCGAGGGGCAATTCTATGCTTACGTTTTTCAGGTTGTGGCCTGTGGCCCCTTTCAGTACCAGTTTTTTGCCAATGCCTTTGCGCCGTTCTTTAGGTACTTCTATTTTTAAATGATGGTTAAGATAACCCGCGGTTGTGGTGTTGCTTTTGATCACATCGGCTGGCTTGCCCTGGCTTACTATTTTGCCGCCATGCACGCCCGCAGCGGGGCCTATATCTATCAGGTGGTCGGCTGCCAGCATAATATCTTTATCGTGCTCCACTACCAGTACCGAGTTGCCGCCGTCGCGCAGGTTCTTCAGTGCTGTGATGAGCCTGTGGTTATCGCGTTGGTGCAGTCCTATGCTTGGTTCGTCAAGTATATACGTGATGCCGGTAAGTTGCGAGCCTATCTGCGTAGCCAGCCTGATGCGCTGTGATTCGCCACCGCTTAAAGTGCGGGTAGGGCGGTTGAGCGTAAGATAATGCAGCCCCACATCGAGCAGGAAGTGGAGGCGGTCGCGTATCTCCTTTAATATATCCTTGGCTATCAGGTTTTGTTTATTGCCCAGCCTTTTTTCAATACCGGTGAACCAGGTCATCAGTTCCTGTAATGATTTTTCTGAAAGCTCAGAGATGTTCAGGCCATCCACTTTGAACCACAGGCTTTCTTTTTTCAGCCTCGCGCCATTGCATTCATCGCAGGTGGCCAGTTCCATATAATGTTCTGCCCAGTCCCTTATGGCTTCCGAGCTTGTTTCGTTGAACCAGCGCAGGAGCATGTTCACTATGCCTTCATAACTATGTTGTGCCACATGCTCGTGGTAGGAATCCGCCCCGTCGTTGTCATATGTTATGATACCCTCTTCGTTACCGTACAGCAATATGTTAAGCTGCTTTTGCGGGATGTCTTTGATCGGGGTATTAAGGGATATCTTATTCTTTTTAGCCAGTATGGTAGCCTGCTGAAAGGTCCATGCATCTCTTTCGCCACCCAGCGGGGCAATGCCGCCATCGTTTATACTTTTGCTCATATCGGGCAGCACCTCGCTCATATTCACCTGGTACACGCTGCCCAGGCCTTTACATTTGGGACAATAGCCGTACGGCGAGTTGAAAGAAAAGGTGTTGGGTGATGGCTCTTCGTAGGATATGCCCGTATCGGCACACATCAGTTGCTTGCTGTATTGCGATGTGCTATTCTTATCCACATCCAGTACAAAGAGCAGGTCTTTGCCCATTTGCAGGGCCTTTTGTATGCTCTGGCTCAGGCGTGCATGGGCATCGTCCTGCACCAGCAGCCGGTCAACCACCAGTTCTATATCATGTATCTTATAGCGGTCGAGCTGCATGCGCTCCTTCAGGTCCGTTATTTCACCGTCTATGCGCACCTTCAGGTAGCCCTGCTTGCGCAGTTGTTCAAAGAGCTCACGGTAGTGCCCCTTGCGACCGCGTACTATTGGGGCCAATAGGGCTATCTTGTGGCCCTCGAAATGCCCGCGTATATGTGCCACGATCTCGTCTTCGCTGAATTTCGACATCTTCTTGCCCGTGTTGTAAGAAAAAGCCTCCGAAGCCCGGGCATAGAGCAGGCGCATAAAATCATATACTTCGGTAACCGTGCCCACTGTTGAGCGTGGGTTACGGTTAGTGGTCTTCTGTTCTATAGATATTACCGGTGACAGGCCCTTTATCTTATCCACATCGGGCCGGTCAAGATCGCCCATGAACTGGCGGGCATAGGCGGCGAAGCTTTCCATATACCTGCGCTGCCCCTCTGCAAAAATGGTATCGAAGGCCAGCGAAGACTTGCCGCTGCCGCTGATACCTGTGATGACTACCAGTTTGTTCTTGGGTATGTTTACATCAATATTCTTCAGGTTATGCACCCGCGCACCCTGTACCTCTATATATGGGTTGCTTTCAATTAATTGTTCCCTTTTAGCCATAAATTCTCTTAAGCAAAATAACGATCAATATTGGGAAACTGTTTGTTTGCTGGTATCTTATTACGCAATACCATTATAATATGATATAGGATATTATTGTTTAATGTTTCCGGTCTATCACATAGGCCACCAGCTCTTCCATGGCCCTGCGCTCGGGGCTGTCCGGGTATTGTTGCAGCAGTTCAAGCCCCTGCTGTTGGTATTCCTTCATTTTTTGCTGGGCATAGGCTATTCCCCCCGTTTCATTCACTATCCTGATCACCTCGTTTACCTTTTGTTTATCTGTGTTGTGATTTTTTATTATATATATTATCCTCTTTTTGGTTGCATTATCTACTTTTTGAAGGGTGTAGATCAGGGGCAGGGTCATTTTACGTTCCTTGATATCTATACCTGTGGGCTTGCCGATCTTCTCCTCGCCATAATCGAAGAGGTCATCCTTGATCTGGAAGGCTATGCCTATTTTTTCCCCAAAGAGCCTGAAGGCATCCGCCTGCTCTTCACTATCGTTTGCAGAGAAGGCCCCTGCGGCACATGCTGCTGATAGTAGAGAGGCAGTCTTTGCTTTTATTATTTCAAAATATATATCCTCTTTGATATCAAGCTTCCTGGCTTTTTCCATTTGTAGCAGCTCACCCTCGCTTATTTCTTTCACCGCCCTCGATGTGATCTTCAGGATAGGGTAATCGCCATGTTCTACCGACAGCAGCAAACCTTTGGCCAGCAGGTAATCGCCTACCAGCACGGCTATTTTGTTCTTCCACAGTGCGTTTATTGAGAAAAAATTTCTACGAATCATGGCATTGTCCACCACATCATCGTGTACCAAAGTGGCTGTGTGCAATAATTCTATGAGCGATGCGGCCCGGTAAGTCTTTTCATTGATGTTCCCGGCTATCCTGGCCGAAAGGAGCACGAACATGGGCCGCATTTGCTTGCCTTTTCGCCGGATAATAAAGCGCATAATCTTGTCCAGCAAGGGGTTGGAGCCCTTTACGTTATCTGAGAATTTTTTCTCAAATGTTGCTAATTCCGGTCCTATTATTTGCTTTACAAGTTCCATCGAAAGGAGATACCCGCCATAAAGATTGCAAAAGTCGGGTATGTATTTGATTAGTGGAAGTATTTTTTTGGCATAATCCTTGACAATTGTAAAATTGTTGTTAATGAAACATTTTTATTTTTTATTCTTTGTTTTTTTAAAAGTGTACTATACCTTTGCTGCATATTTGCATTTTAACCAAAATCGAGTTTAACCAAAATCTTTAAATAAACAAATCTGTTATGGTCAACAAAAAGTACCTATTGCTAGCCGGTTTATGTTTTGCCTTCGCATCGCAGCCGGTGTTCGCGCAGGAAAGTCAGACACAACCCATGGACGGCAGTGCCCAGTGGGCTGGTCGCGATATGACATATCGTGGTCAGAACTATGATGTTATGGATTCAAACTACGTACCTAAGTACCGCATGGACCAGCATCGTAAGTTTATGAACCACCAATACTTCTTCCCCGCAAAACCTCGCAACATGTGGGAGATCGGTTTAGGTGGCGGTCTTTATAACGTTATTGGCGACGTGCCCAGCCTTATGTTATGGCAGGGTGGTGGCTACGGTTTCCACTTCCACGTGCGTAAAGCATGGGGTTATGTTATATCTACCCGTTTGCAGTATAACTACGGTGTTGGCAAAGGCCAGGCATGGCAGTCATCTGAGAACTACAGGTATAACCCGGCATGGAACGGCGCTGGTGTTGCTTCTTACAACTATGCTGGTAATGCTACCGGTGCCCCGGTTGACCAGGTATATTATAACTATAAAATGACATCTCACCAGATAAACCTGGACCTGATAGCAACTACCAACAACATACGTTTCCATAAGGCACGTACAGGTATGAGCGTATACGGCTTCCTGGGCCTGGGTGCTTTGATGTATCATACAATGATCAATGCTGCCGGTCCTGGCGACCAGCCTTACAACTTCTCTGATATCGTAGGTAACACACCACAGATACACGAGAACCGTAAAGCGATCCGCGACAAGCTGAAAGCAGCTATGGACAACACTTACGAAACAGAAGCTGAAACAGAGAATGGCAGGCGTTATGGCGGTAAGATCGGTTCTTATGCCAAGAAATTCACACCTAGCTTAGGTGTTGGTATGGCCTTCCGCGTTAGCAAACGTGTGAACATATCTCTTGAAGACCGTCTTTCTATCCCCTGGGATGATGACCTGGTTGATGGTCAGCGCTGGGCTGAGCAGGTTTATGGCTCACCCGTACAGACACAGAACAATGATATGATCAACTACTTCTCACTGGGTCTTAACTTCAACCTGGGTAACAAGAAGAAGAATGTTGAACCATTGTACTGGCTCAATCCGCTTGACTACGCTTACAGCGAGCTTAACTCACCACGCCACATGCTGCTGCCTGATCCGGTACTGCCTGATGCAGACGGTGACGGTATCACTGACCAGTTCGATAAGTGCCCTGGTACTCCTGCAGGTGTTGCAGTTGATAGCCATGGTTGCCCGATGGATACAGATGGTGACGGTGTTCCTGATTTCCGCGATAAACAACTCATCACACCTACAGAATGTCAACCTGTTGACGCTGATGGTGTAGGCAAGTGCCCATGTCCGGAAGGTTGCGGTACAGCAGCTCCTGCTTGCGGTAACATCGGTTCAGGTGCTATCAACTTCGATAACAACTCTTCAAGGATACGCCCGACAATGCAGGTACAGCTGGCTACACTGGCCGCTCAAATGCAGGCTAACCCAACTTGTAAAGTGGTTATCACTGGTTCTGGTAATGGCAGCAAACTGCAGCAGCAGCGCTCTTGGGACCGCGTAAATGCGATCATCGAGTATATGAGCGAAAAACATGGTATCGATCGTAACCGCTTCATATTCCAATATGGTCAGCCGGGTGATGCTAACTCTGTTATGTATCGTTCAGCTATGAGCGGCGAAGAAGGTCCTGCTAACGTAGCTCCTCCTTTCCCGAACCTCAGGAGAGACTAATTCAGAAGTAACAGATTAATAATATAGGTAGTCCCGCCAATTGGCGGGACTACTTTTTATACCTGGTTGCAAAAATATTCCCCGCTTCTTAGGCGGGGAATATTTTTAAGTGCTCTTGCTCGTTTGCCTTAGTTGGGATTGTGATATTTTATCAGCCCTTTGAGGGGACTTTTCTCGATCTTGCCTGCCTGTAATTCGTATTGCTCGCAAAGGGCCAGTATCACATCCCGGAACTCATATGCTACCGAGCCGGTAAAATTGACCGGCAGCTTCCAGCTTTGCCTGTATTTGAGTATATGGTGGTGAAAGAAATCATTGAGGCAATCTTCCAGTATATTCTCTACCATGAAATGGCCCCTGTTCTCTTTCAGTAATTGTACGAAACCCGCTAAATACCGGTTGGGGAAGGGTTCTTTGTATAGCTTGTGCAGTATAAGGGAAATATCATTGCCGAAGCGTTGTTCAAAAGCCATTTTAAGCTCTGTATCAAATGTATTGTAAGCATAGTATTGCAGCACCCGCTTACCCAGGTGATTACCGCTGCCTTCGTCACCGGCCACATAGCCCAGCGATACCTGCTTGTCTTTTACCTGCCTGCCATTGTAGTAGCAGGAGTTGCTGCCCGTGCCCAGTATGCACACGATACCCTTATCATTTCCGCAAAGGCCCCTTGCCGCGGCTATAAGATCGCTATCGGCTGTTACCTGCTTTATATCAAAGTATTGTTTTAATACCCCCTTTACTTCTTTCTGGCGTATCGTATTGCCTAAACCGGCGCCATAAAAAAACACTGCATCCGGTGCCTTTTTTAGCCAGCCGCCCAGGCCATCCTCCAGCACAGAAAGCATTTCACCCCCGTTTTGGAGGTAAGGGTTGATACCTGCGGTCTTATGGTTCTTGCTTTTTGCACCCTTTTTCAGCAGGCACCAGTCTGTTTTTGTAGAGCCGCTTTCGGCAATGAGTATGGATGACATGAGCTTTCTTTGATGATACAAATTTGCACAGCTAATACATATTTTCCTAATCTTGTGCCCGATTAGGGTGAGTTTTTGTGGCATTATGTTTTTTGTCTATTATTATCTTGCGTATTTGCAAGTAAATTGCACCCAATTTAGGTCATGGGCGAACACAGAGCAGGCAGGTTCAGGGTCTGGACACCTTTACTTTTTTCTTTTATTCTAATTGCAGGTATGACACTTGGTTTCAACCTGCGCGATACCCTGCGCAATAAACGCGACATACAGGCCATAATACAGCGTAATGACCGCCTCGAAGAGATCATCGACCTGATAAACGAAAAATATGTAGACAGTATAAATGGCAATGCACTTTACGACGATGCTATTACCGGTATATTGAGCCACCTTGACCCGCATACGGTATATATACCTGCCGATAAGCTTGCCGAAGTGAATGAGGACCTGGAAGGGGGCTTTTTCGGTATAGGTGTCGAGTTCTCCATCATACGCGATACCATACAGGTAACATCGGTAATAGAGAATGGCCCGGCAGAGCATGCCGGGGTGGAGACAGGAGACCAGCTGATAAAAGTGAACGATAGTATGGTGGCGGGCACACAGATCACCTCGGAGCATATCATGAAATTGCTGAAAGGCAAACAACATTCACATGTATCGGTTACTCTGAGACAGCCGATATCGGGCCTCATCAAACAAGTGCCTATAGAACGGGATATCGTCCCGGTATTCAGTGTAGAGGCCGGGGTAATGCTCGATAGTATAACCGGTTTTATCAAAATAAACCGCTTCAGCGCTACCACCTACGATGAGTTCAGCAAAGCCCTGAAAAAGCTCAAGGCACAGGGTATGAAGCAACTGTTGCTCGACCTGCGCGATAACCCGGGTGGTTATCTTGATGATGCTACCATGATAGCAGATGAGTTTCTCGATGATAAGAAACTCATCGTATATACTAAGGGCAGGCGTTCGCAGCGTGTTGATTACAAAGCGGGCAGGGATGGCATGTTTGAAACGGGCAAGCTGGCTATATTGGTAGATGAAAGCTCTGCATCGGCCAGCGAGATATTGGCCGGGGCCATACAGGACTGGGACCGGGGTGTTATCGTGGGGCGGCGCACCTACGGCAAGGGCCTTGTACAGGAGCAGTACGAGATGGAAGATGGCGCTGCATTGCGGCTTACCATCGCCCGTTATTATACACCATCAGGTCGCAGCATACAGCGCTCATTCGCCAATGGCAAAGAGGCTTACCAGCAGGCATTTGCCCAACGCTTTCAGAATGGTGAGCTTACAGGCACTGATTCGTTTGCACTTGCCGATACGTCACATTATTATACCTCCAGGCACAGGCTGGTATTTGGCGGGGGCGGCATACACCCTGATATATATGTACCGTATGATACCTCCAGGCTGTCGTCGGCATTCCTGAACATGGTATATAGCGAGGAACTGAAGAATACGCTCTGGGATTATTTTATCCGGCACAGGGACTCCTTGCGCTTTAGTTCAGTGAAGGATTATGATAAAAATTTCAAAGGGGAGAACGATATTATAAAGTCTTACCTGGCCGCCTTGAAAGAGGACTACAGGCCATTGGTGAAAATGATATTAAAGGAGCCGGCACAGAATGCTTACTTCAGGCTGCAAATACGGGCGCAGCTGGCACGTTTACTCTTTAGGGACAATGGTTATTATTATATCAATAGCCAGAAAGATAATGTAGTGCAGCGGGCAATGCAGGAATTGAATAATAGCAATAGTTATTTAGAGGCTATAGGCAGGTAGTTGGTTGAGCCATTGGATATTCATTGGGTCCATACTGTCTGCACAATATAATTGCCTGCCATTGCCCAGCAGCCAGTACCGGCTCTGTATGCTCCGCTGGTAACTCAGCAATTGCTGCAGGGCTTTATCGGTTATGGTCACATCCGGGGCTTTACATTCGGCCAGCAGCCAGGGCTTATGATCTCCATCATATACAACGATATCAAAGCGCTTAGGCATTGTGCCCACCAGTATCCTTTTTTCAACAGCTATCAATCCCTGCGGATATTGCAGTGAGTTAATAAGATAGTGAAGCAGGTATTGCCGTACATGTTCCTCAGGTGTCAGTACATACCAGCCTTTGCGTATCGTATCGAACACATAGGCTTTGCCACCTTCATGTTTTAATGGTAGTGTTATATTGCTGAGATCAAGCTGTATCATAGGCCCGTATCAAAAGTAATAAGTTCATAAAATAAAGTGAAAATAACATACAGAAGCTTCCGTCGCTAGGCATAAAATTTGGATTTGCTATCTTTGTATATGAAAACAAAACAGGACATAGTAGAAAACTGGCTGCCGCGCTACACCGGCCAGGAGCTCAAAGAGTTCGGTAAATATATCCTCCTTTGCAATTTCAGTAATTACGTACAGCTATTTGCAGACATGCACAATGTGCCCGTAGTAGGGGAGGATAAGCCTATGCAATGTGCTACTTCCGACGGTATTACCATCATTAATTTCGGGATGGGCAGCCCAGGTGCCGCAACAATGATGGACCTGCTTTCGGCCATATCGCCAAAGGCAGTCCTGTTTCTGGGTAAATGTGGCGGCCTGAAAAAGAAAAACAAAGTAGGGGACCTGATACTCCCCATAGCGGCAATAAGGGGCGATGGTACCAGTAACGATTACTTCCCGCCCGAAGTGCCTGCCTTGCCCGCATTTGCCCTGCAAAAAGCCATATCCACAACGATCCGGGATAATAAGCGGGATTATTGGACCGGTACGGTATATACAACCAACCGCAGGGTATGGGAGCATGATGATGATTTTAAAGACTACCTGAGGAAGATAAGGGCTATGGCCATAGATATGGAAACCGCGACCATCTTCACTACAGGCTTTTACAACTCCATACCTACGGGTGCCTTGTTACTGGTATCCGACCAGCCTATGATACCCGATGGGGTAAAGACCAGTACCAGCGACAAGAAGGTGACCAAAAACTATGTTAACCTGCATCTTAAAATAGGGATCGACTCGCTCAAGCAGCTTATCAATAAAGGGCAAACGGTAAAACACCTTAAGTTTTAGTGCAGGCAACCAATACCATATTACAGGTCGATGCGTTGAATATTTCATTCGGTGGAGCTGAAGCATTTACCGCCGTTAAAAATGTGTCTTTTCACCTTGGGCCTGCCAGGACCCTCGCCATTGTTGGCGAGAGCGGCTCCGGCAAATCACTTACTGCACTGGCCCTGATGGGCCTTTTACCTAAAACAGCCTCATTGTCGGGGACAATGTTACTCAGCGATAGTAATACTTCATTTCCGCTGCAGGATGTGAATAATACGAAAGCGCAGCAATTGCGGGGTAAAGCCATAAGCATGGTATTCCAGGAGCCCATGAGCTCGCTCAATCCCGTGATGCGCATTGGCAGGCAATTGACCGAGTGCATCCTTACTCATCAAAATATAACAAAACAAGAGGCTAAAAAGCAGGCCCTTGCATGGCTGAAAAAAGTACGCTTGCCAGGAGCGGAGCAAATATATACGCGCTATCCCCACCAGCTATCGGGTGGGCAAAAGCAAAGGGTAATGATCGCTATGGCCATGTGCAATGGCCCCCTGTTGCTGATCGCCGATGAGCCTACTACCGCACTGGACGTTACGGTACAGAAAGAGATAATGCTGCTCATGCGCAGCCTGCAGCAGGAGCAGCATACGGCAATGATCTTCATTACGCACGACCTGGCCCTTGCTGCGGAAATGGCCGATGATGTGCTGGTGATGTATAAAGGGGAAACGATAGAATATGGGCCTGCAGCACAGGTGCTGAAAACACCGCAGCAGGCATATACCAAAGCATTACTGGCCTGCCGCCCCTCAGCACAGCAAAAAGGTGAACGCCTGCCTGTTGTCAGCGATTTTTTAAATGCTGATGATATGCAGGGGACAAAGCCTGTAGCGGCTAAACTACACACTGGAGGTGGAGATACCTTATTGGAAGTGAATAAGCTGCGCGTGTGGTTCACAGAAAACAGGGATCTTTTAGGCAGGCCCTTGAATTATTTCAAAGCAGTCGATGATGTTTCTTTTGTTTTGAAAAAAGGGGAAATACTGGGCCTGGTTGGCGAGAGTGGCTGCGGTAAAAGCACACTTAGCCGAAGCCTTATAGGCCTCTTACCCATACATGAAGGACAGGTGCTTTTCAATAAGGAAGATCTTGCGGTATTGCAGCATAAAGAATGGCGCAGGGTACGCAGGCAAATACAAATGATCTTCCAGGACCCTTTCGCATCATTGAACCCCCGTATGACGGTTGGCGATATGTTGCAGGAACCCATGCAGGTGCATCAAATTGTGCCGCCCGGCCAGTTACAAAAAGAGGTCCTTCGCTTGCTCGACACCGTACACTTACCGGCTGCTTCCATGAAACGGTATCCGCACCAGTTTTCAGGTGGCCAGCGGCAACGCCTGGGCATAGCGAGGGCCCTGGCACTGCGTCCGCAGTTATTAGTTTGCGATGAGAGTGTCTCGGCGCTGGATGTAAGCGTGCAGGCGCAGATACTAAACCTGCTCAAAGAGCTGCAAACGGAATTTGATCTTTCTTATCTTTTTATTTCACACGATCTCAATGTGGTGCACTATATCAGTGATAGGGTAATGGTGATGCAGGCCGGTAAAATTGTGGAGCGCGGCGATGCGGAGCAGGTATTGAAACACCCCGTTAATGAATACACCAAGAAGTTGGTCGCAGCGATACCCGGCAAATAGGAATGTATTATATTTGGCAAAACTGATCTATGCCAGGTTATTTCTCCTATATCGCGATCCCCGTTACGGATTTTCAAAGAGCTTTCGACTTTTATACTGCTATTACCGGTGGCAAACTGGTTAAGAACCCTTCTGTGCCATTCCCTATGGCCTATTTTAAAGATGATTCAGGTAAGAACATAGGTCACATTTTCCAGATGGCGGGCATCAACCCTTCTACGGACGGGCCAATAGTTTATTTGAAGCTTACCGAAGACCTCAACGAAACGCTGGAGAAAATTGCCGCAGCAGGCGGGCTCATCATCATGGCCAAAACACAAATATCACCCGAAGCAGGGTATTGGGCCATCTTCATCGACAGCGAGGGCAATAGGCTGGCCCTGCATTCTATGAAATAAGCATTTTATAGAATACCTTTGTATTATGTTTCTTCCTGAAAACTATATGAATGAGATAAAGGACCTTTGTGTACAACACAGAGTGAGATCCCTTTATGCTTTCGGTTCTGCACTTACGAATAAATTTGATGCTGCAAGTGATGTGGATCTTATTGTTTCATTTGATAACATGGATGTGGCAAAATATGCAGATAATTATTTCGACTTGAAATTCTCACTGGAAGAATTGCTGAACAGGCATGTGGATCTGCTTGAAGAGCAAGCGATACGAAATCCTTATTTTGCCAAAGCAATTGCAGCAAAAAAGCAGTTTTTATATGGACATTGAGCTTAAGGTATGGCTTCAGGATATCATAACTGCTATAAATGAGATTGACAGTTTCTTTGCGGACAGGCCAAGAGTATTTGAGGCATTTAAGCAAGATATCAAAACCAAACGGGCAGTAGAACGCAATCTTGAAATAATTGGAGAAGCAGTATCTCGTGTATTAAGGAAAGACAGTTCATTGTTGATATCAAACTCAAAAAAGATAATAGGGACAAGTAATAGGATCATTCATGGATATGATAACATATCGGATGAGATGATTTGGAGCATTGTTATCAATCACCTCCCTATCTTGAAAGAGGAAATAAACCAGCTGCTTGGCTTATGATCCCAAAGCAAAACTTATGATCTGATGCTATCCCAAAGTGCTATCCGGGCATTGAGTGCTTCGTTGACAGCCTTGGTGGCTTCTTCCCATTTTTGTTCATCATTCCCGCAAAGTTCTTCCGTCATTTGGTAGGCAAGATGTGCATGATGGTCGCCATCCACCTCTATATGCCGCTCCAGGTAATATAAGAAGGTGCTCAGTTTGCCGGGGAATCTTTCTTCCAGTTCACGCACCAGTTCCAGGAACATGCCCGGTATCAGGTCTTCCCTGCCGAATGTGAATACTGCTGCCTGTTCGTGCAGCTCGCCGAGATCAACAACGCTGAAGGTGTGCTGCACAAAGGTGCGTGCTCCCTCCGGTATATCTTTTATCGATAATGCTTCCTGTACACTTATACCTTTTGTTATTTGATCAATAAAGCTGGTAATGGAATGTGTATTGCAGCCTGCTTCTTTCATGGCCTTAAGATATAGCTCAAAGTGGCTCATCCTGTTTCCCTCTTCGTCCAGGTCACTTTCTTCTCCTGTAACGATCTCGTTGATCAGGTAGCGGGTGGTCGCATTACCGGCAGGCACCCATGGTACAGATACGCAGGTAAGCCCCCTTTGCAATACCTTCAGCAGGCTCATAAAATCCCAAACGGCAAATACATGCGTTTCCATGAACTGCTGCACGTCTTCCAGCGTTTGTAGTCTGCTGTATAACGGGTGATCGATCAATCTTGCTCTTACTGTCTTGCTCCCTTCCTGTATCCGGGCTATTCCTTCTGCTACCATGTATTTGTATTTTATCGCTCAGGCCTTTGTTTAAATGTATTTCGCTGTATAGCTTTCTTTTACTTTTTTCAGCCCTTCCGGCGTTCCCTCGTAGAGCAGGTACCCGCCGCCTGCGCCGCCTTCCGGCCCCAGGTCTATCACCCAGTCGGCGCTTTTGATCACGTCAGTATTGTGTTCTATGACTATTATTGAGTGCCCCTGTTCTATCAGGGCATCAAAGGACTGCAACAGTTTTTTTATGTCATGCATATGCAGCCCCGTCGTTGGCTCATCGAAAATAAAGAGTACCTTTTCTTTTACCTTCCCTTTGCCCAGGAACGATGCAAGCTTAACACGCTGCGCCTCGCCCCCGCTAAGGGTATCGCTGCTTTGTCCCAGCTTCACATAGCCGAGGCCCACATCGCTGAGGGGTTGCAGTGCCGTTGCCAGTTTCTGCTCATCTTCAAAGAACAGTATGGCCTCGTCCACGCTCATCTCCAGCACATTGTAAATGTTCTTGCCCCGGTAGGTCACTTCAAGCACTTCTTCCTTAAAGCGTTTGCCTTTGCAGGTTTCGCATAGCAGGTGCACATCTGCCAGGAACTGCATTTCCACTATTACTTCACCTTCTCCTTTGCAGGTGTCGCAGCGCCCTCCGTCCGTATTGAAAGAAAAATGTTTCTCGGCAAAGCCGCGCATTTTTGACAAAGGCTGTTTGGCGTACAGTTTCCGTATCTCATCGTAAGCTTTTATATAGGTCACCGGGTTACTGCGCGATGATTTACCGATCGGGTTCTGGTCCACCATTTCCACATGGCCTATATGATGCAGGTCGCCGCTTAGGCTGCGATATTGTCCCGGCCTGTCAGCGCCCTCGCCATAATATTTTTGCAGGGCAGGGTACAGGGTTTGTTTGATCAGTGTGGTCTTGCCGCTGCCGCTAACACCGGTTACCACGCAAAGCACATTCAGGGGCAGGTCTGCATCTACATTCTTCAGGTTATGCTGCCTGCAGCCCTCTATGCGTATTTTGCCGCGTGGCTTGCGTTTGATCGGTGGCACTGCTATCTGCATATTGCCGCTAAGGTATTGCCCCGTAAGGCTGATCTTGTTCTTGATTATGGTGTCGTATGGTCCCGCCGCTACTACCTCGCCGCCCAGGTGGCTGGCCAGTGGCCCCATGTCTATAATATAATCAGCCTCGCGCATCATGAGTTCATCATGCTCCACCACTACCACTGTATTGCCCAGGTCGCGCAGCGATTTCAGTACACTTATCAGTCTTTCTGTATCCCTGCTGTGCAGACCTATGCTCGGTTCGTCCAGTATATATAATGAGTCGGTAAGGTTACTGCCCAAAAACTTAGTGAGCTGTATACGCTGGCTCTCACCACCGCTTAGTGTATTGGCCAGGCGGTTAAGGGTCAGGTATCCCAGCCCCACATCCAGCAAGGTTTTCAGGCGCTGGTTTATCTCCGTCAATATACGGCGGCCTATGGCCAGTTCATGTTCGTCAAGGGCCACTTGCTGAAACCATTCATACAGGTCGGCTGAAGGCATGAACATAAGGTCGGCAATGGTCGTGTCGTTGATTTTCACATACAGGGCTTCAGGCCTAAGCCTTGCACCATTGCAGCCTGGGCATATCGTGCGGCCCCTGTAGCGCGCCTGCATTACCCTGTACTGTACTTTATACAGGTTTTGCTCCACCATCTTAAAGAAGTCAAAGATGCCTTCTACTTTACTGTTGCCATGCCACAGCAGTTTAGCTTCCTCTTCGCTGAGGTCGGCAACGGCTTTATGTATCGGGAAGCCGAATTTAGCGGCATTCCGTATGAACGATGCGAGCCACTCACCCATCTTTTCTCCCTTCCAGCAGGCTACTGCCCCCTCATATACGCTCAGCGACCGGTCAGGTATCACCAGGTCGGCATCGATACCCAGCACTTGTCCAAAACCTTCACACTGGGGGCATGCGCCATAAGGGTTATTGAATGAGAACAGGTTCGGCACAGGCTCCTCGAAGCTCATGCCATCCGCTTCGAAGCGGTTATTGAATACATGCAGGTCTTTGCCATCGGTTTCCACGTAGCATTCCCCCTCACTTTCATAAAATGCAGTTTGTATACTGTCCGCCATGCGGTGCAGGTCATCTTCTTCAAATGCCTCTTTCACCACTATGCGGTCCACCAGCAAGTACACATGTTTTTTAGGCAGCTTCATTTTCAGCACAGGGGCCTGCTCCGGCTTTTCAGGTATGTCTATAGCATCTTCTATCCTGATGGGCTTTTCACCCGCGTCAGGGACATATATACGGCTGAAGCCTTTTTGCATCAGTATGTTCAGTTCTTCTTCCACGCTGCGCCCGTAGCGGGTTACCAACGGAACGATGAACTGTACTTTCGTGCCTTTGGGCAGGGTTTGTACAAAGTCCACCACATCGCTTACAGTGTCTTTTTTTACCTCTTTGCCGCTGATGGGCGAATAGGTCTTACCCAGCCTTGCAAAAAACAGGCGCAGGTAATCATATATTTCCGTCATGCTGCCCACGGTGCTCCGGGGCGTCCGGGTGGTCACTTTTTGTTCTATGGCTATCGCCGGGCATATACCGTGTATATAATCCACATCGGGCTTGTCCATGCGCATCAGGAATTGTCGTGCATACGCGCTCAGGCTTTCCGCATAGCGGCGCTGGCCTTCGGCAAATAGGGTATCCATAGTCAGGCTGCTTTTGCCCGAGCCCGATACGCCTGTTACTACAACCAGCTTATTCCGTGGTATGGCTACATCCACATTTTTGAGGTTGTGCATGCGTGCCCCTTTTATGAAAATCACATTGGGGTCGCCGGCAGCCATTGGCTCATGCTTTCCTGTATGTTCCACCTCCGGTGCCGATATCCCTTCTACATGTTTTGTTTTAGCTGTAACTGCTTTCTTGCCTGCCATAAATAGTGTGCAAATTTAAGGCATTTGCAGTAGGAATTTGGATTGGCGACATTAAGAGAAACTATTATTTGCTAGCTCCTATGGAAGCAGTTTATCTATAGCACCGGCAAGTTTCCTGTCCCGGTCGGTTACGGTATTGCCGGCATCATGTGTGCATAGCCATATTTCCACCTTATTCCATGTATTGGTCCAGGTGGGGTGGTGGTCTTGCTTTTCTGCCAGCAGGGCCACGCGGCTCATAAATGCAAAAGCTTCTGAAAAATCTTTGAATGTAAAACTCCGGTACAGCTTGTTATCTTTTTCTTCCCAGTTCATATATGCGAAGTTAAAGATTATGCCGTTTAAGTTTATGGGTATTTATAAGCACGGTAAGTGGTTTCGTTGCTGGTCATTTCAAACGATTTCGCTCCTGTAGCAGGGTTTATCTCTACTACATAGTTGCCCGTTCCGCCACCTATGAAATATTTATCATTGATCTTTTGTACCGAGCCCATATATTGGCTGAAGGGTTCGGGAATGTTGTAGGCTTTGAAACTGTTTACGGTTTTTGCATTTTCATCCAATTGAAATTCGATCACCCGCGATTGTGCCCTTAATGTCTTATCGCCATTGTCAAAGAGCATAAGTGTTTGGTTGTTGTCGGCAAGTGTGGCATTGTGCTGCCTCAGGAACAGCTCATTATCATTTAGTACAAAATCACTGTTCTTACCTCCAAGCCGCCATACAATATTCCCTGTTTCCCGGTCTATTTTTATTACCTGGTCCTGGTTGCGGAAGGAGCATATAAGGTCATTATCGCGCGGGTCTATTATCATGGAGTTCATATGCATATAATCCTGTGCCACGCTCGTGTCCGAAAAGTTATTCCCTTCCACACTGTTTGCATAAAATTCGGGGTGGTCACTACCCAGCCATTGCCATACCACGCTGCCGTTTTTCACTTCCTGTATTACGGGGCAGATAATAGTTACCCCCGCAGATGGGTGTAGCGAATCGGGTATGTTGTCTGCCTGCATGGGATAGTACGACATGGTGATATAATCATCGTCGGCCAGCAGGATGAAATCATGCACATCGAGGTTCACGCTTGTCGTATTTATTGCACCGTAAGCTTTAAGGTCTATTCTTTGCAGTTCGTTCAGTGCAGAGTCTGTTACCACTACATAGCCTGTTAGTTGATTTACCGATGGGATATGGTATTGATTGACATCGTTGATAATGAATGAATACCGTACCTGCCCGTTGATGTTCCATTTTTTGAAACAAAACGCAGCACCATTTGTGGTCTTTTGACTGATAATATTCCCCTCGTTATCCATTATTATCAGGCTGCCTTTGTCCTGCGATGAAGTGTTGTAGGGCGAAACTAAAATGGTCCCCGGTTCCGGGCTATTTACGTTCGTTATGGTATAGATAGCTTGCTCTGTTCCCGTATTATCTTTCTTGCACGATGCAAAGGCCAGGGCTGCAGCTGTAAAAAAACACGCTGCTGTAATAAGCTTTGGGTAACCGTTCATTATAGAAGTTCTGTCTATTGTAGACCGTTTTGGTAACAATAAGTTTACACAGCCCTCCAGTTTTTTTAAAAAATAATATTTTAAATAAGTAAATATTTGTCCCTTAACTACATATACGTTTGTTCATTTTGTAGTTCTTTCCGCATTACATGGTCATTCATCCAGTAGGGGCCAAAGGGTATATCTTCATCGTAGGCTACTTCGTAACCCATGCCTTCGTAAAATAGTTTAGCTTTATTATCCCGGTTTACATTCAGTTCCAGTATGTTTTTCCCAGCATTCAATACCTCCTGTTCTACTGCCTTTATTAGCATTTTGCCATAGCCTCTGCCTTGTACGGCAGGCAGGCAGTACAGTTTATGCAGTTTGTACACCTCCGGCATTTCAGGTCTGGGGGCATAAGCGGCAAATCCTATCGCCTTCCCTTCGTCATAACACAATAGGTACTGCTGTTCCCCTTTTGCTATTTGTTCTTCTATTTTGCCGGGCTCAAAGATGATGTCCAGCATATATTTTGCCTGTCCTTTAGGTAATATCGGGTCGTAGGTAGGTTCCCATATTTCCCGTGCCAGTTGCACGATGGTTATGCTGTCTTCTGTTTTTGCTTTGCGTATGTCAGGCATGGGGTTAAATTAAGGGTGAAAAACCGGATAACATAATCGGGGCTTTCAGTACTTGCTGCCAGCATGTATCTTTATGTTTTCGTTATTCTTATGAAAGCAAAAATACTATTGCTGCTCTTTCTTCCATCATTCTTACAAGCACAGGATATGACTACCGTATTTGAACGCACCGCAGGCAAAGAGTCGGCCACATATGCCGAAGCAATCAGTTATTGCAAAATGCTGGCCAAACGTTTTCAGTCCATTAAAATGGAGGAGGCCGGCCCTGCCGATGCCTTATATCCTTTGCATGTGGTCTATTACAGCAAGGATGGCAAATTTGATGTAAACACATGGAAGAAGCAGCAAAAGACCATTTTGCTCATCAATAATGGCATACATCCCGGCGAGCCCGATGGTATAGACGCCTGTATGATGCTGCTGCGCGATGCCGCTACCGGGGCAATAGATATACCGCGCAATGTGGTGCTTGCTGTAATTCCGGTATATAACATAGGCGGTGCTTTGAACAGGGGCAGACCCAGCAGGGCCAATCAGAATGGCCCTGAAGCTTATGGTTTCAGGGGCAGCGCACAGAATCTCGACCTGAACAGGGATTTTATTAAAATGGATGCAAAAGAAACACGCAGCCTAGTGGAGCTGTTTCATTATCTCGACCCCGATATGTTCATTGACAATCATGTTAGCAACGGGGCCGATTACCAGCACATCATGACCCTGCTTGAGACACAGCACAGTAAATTAGGAGGGGCAGTGGGCAAGTATCAGCACGGCACTATAGTGCCGCTTGTTTATAAAGATATGAAAGACCGGGGTTATGACCTGGTGCCCTATGTGAATGATTTTGACGATACGCCCGAAAAAGGCTGGAAGGAGTTTTGTGATTATCCGCGCTTTTCCAGTGGTTTTGCAGCATTGTTCCAAACCTTTGCTTTTGTACCTGAAACACACATGTGGAAGCCCTATAAGCAAAGAGTGGAGTCCACTTATGCACTCATGCTGAGCTTTATAAAGATCGCTTCCGAACATGCCGGGGAGATACATGCCGCCCGCACCCGGGACAGAGAGCAGGTACAGGTCAAAAAGACTTTTGCTATCGACTGGAAGGCTGATACCTCCAGGCACATGAATGTGACCTTCAAAGGTTATCGCGCCGTGCGCAAGCCCAGCGAAGTATCGGGATTGCCGCGTTTGTATTACGATCGCGATAAGCCATTTACCAAAGAGGTGCCGGTGTACGACCATTTCATAGCTACTAAAAAAGTTACTGTTCCTAAAGCATATGTCATCCAGCGTGGCTGGACACATGCGATCAATCGGTTGAAATGGAATGGGGTAAAAATGCAGGAGATCGGGGAAGATACACTGATGAAACTGACCGTCTACAGGATAGAAAAGTACGATACCCTCCCGCATCCATACGAAGGCCACTATATGCATCATAACGTAGCCGTGCATACCGAAACGCAAAAGGTGCAATTGCATAAGGGCGATTACATCATTCCGCTCGACCAGGTTGCGAAGCGCTACCTCGTTGAAGTGCTGGAACCCCTTGCTCCCGATGCATTATTTGCCTGGAACTTTTTTGATGCCATCCTGCAGCAAAAAGAATACTATAGCGACTATATATTTGAAGACCAGGCCGCAGCTATGCTGAAGAAGGATGCCAAACTTCGTAAGCTCTTTGAGGCGCAGAAGAAAAGTGATAAAGCATTTGCAAAAAATGGCAAAGCCCAGCTCGATTTTATTTACCGGCATTCAGAATATATGGAGCCCGAGTATATGCGCTACCCGGTCTTCCGTTTGGAATAATGCTCATTACATCAGCAGCATTACGACTTTTGATAGCGTCAGTAGCGCTTTTCGTGGTCCGGCACGTTAGGAATGTCCCGAAAACGATGCAGCCCCTTCGGGGCGGGGCGTCCTGTATATAGTGCCGGTTTTATTTACTTATTATAGCTCCATAGGAGCGACCTGTATTATCTGTATTCCTTGATACAGTTTTCATACCCGGGCACATTGGATCAACCTTATTTTACGTCAAACCATACTGCTTTGCGTTCATTCCACTCGCCATTGTAGTTGATCGTCAATTCCTCGCCGGGAGTTATATCGCGCATCGTTTTTATATACATTGTCTCGTCCTCATAATTCATAAAATGTTCGCAGTTAGATGTGTAGGAATGGTTATACATCGGGATATTGCCCAGTGCCATGCAACACATGGCCTCGCCCCCCGGCGTCCATTCAAATATGTAATCGTGCAGCAGGGTTTGGTCTAGCAATTTGCGGTCTTCAGCACTGAGCACGATCACCGCTGCGGTTTCAATAATAGTACCCGCAGGGATATGCGTTTTAGTGAACATAGCCCTGCCTTTCCCTGCTGCCTCTTTCATATATAAACCCGGATGTGCCATGACCATGCTTCAAAAATAGTCCAGATACCGCTAATTCGCGGGCAAATAATTCATGTCGAAATAATTGATGCCGCTTTTGCTTTTTGCCTATTTGATGTATTAATACCTTTTTAAGCAAACTATTGTTCACCGCATTCTATGCCTGTTGTTGTATCCTGTACGCACTGTTATGCCTGTCATTTTGCATGACGCCCTGCTTCTGTGCTTCCAAGGACAGGTAACCCTGGCTTAAGTGATAGTATACTGGTTAAATAAAAACGCCCCGGGATTCCGGGGCGTTTTTTATATTTTTCAACTAAGTTTAAAGCTCATTTTTATTCGTAAGGTCCACATCTTCGCGTTGTGCAAGTATCTTGGTCTTGCCTTCTGATGATGGTACGATCTCCAGTTTTACATTCGCAAGGCCCTGTTCTTTAAAGTCCAGTTTCTCGGCGGCAATACTGGCCAGGTCTATTAGCCTTGGGTTGTTGGGGGCCATGCGGTCATTGATACGCACATAGATCACCCGTCCATTGGTCAGGTTGGTAACCTTTACATAGGTACCCAGTTTCAACCGGTTGCTGGCAGCAGTGAACTTATCGTTGTCAAAGATCTCACCTGTTGCGGTCGGCCTGCCTTCAAACTTATCGTGGTAGTAGCTGGCAACGCCTTTTTTGTCAGCAGCAGGTTCACCTTGCTGTTGTGCTTGCTGGGCCTTTAGCCCTATCCCGCTAAATAAGAAGAGTGTAGTAAATATCAGCAGCCTCATACGCATTTAAAATTTATGCAAATATAGAGCCTTGTTACGAAAAAGTCAACATTGCATTAAATAAATATCAATACTTCTTGTTAAACTTTTGTGAACCTCCTTTATCATCGCGGCGCTTAAATTGCCCCGAAAACCTTTTCTGTGGCGGCTTTTCATAGCCTCCGCTCCTGCCGCGGTCACGTTGTTCTGCCTCCTCCATACGTACCTTGCGGCCCTTGAATTTTTTCTGGCTCATAGCCTGCACGATGAATTCAGCGGCATCTGAGCGCACATTGAAGAAGCTGCTCAGGTCGCGCACGGTCACACGGTCTATGATGCCAGGCTCTATATCCGTGCTCTCGGTTATGAAGCTGATCAGTTTTTCTGCGGAGTTGATACCATCCTTCAGGCCTATATTGATGAACAGGCGCACGCTGCGGCCACCACGGCCACGTTCCCTGTTCTCATAGCTGGCATTCAGGTCCTCGGCATCTTCATACGATGCTATGGTGTCTTTGAGCTGCAGCCATATCAGGCGGCGTATCAGCTCATCCTTTTCCATTTCCTCAAAGCGCTCATGGATCGTCTCCTGGTACACTCGGGCAAAATCTGCCTGGGGATTGGCTTCGGCTATCTGCTCCAGGTAGTAGAACAGGCGCTTACGTACCACCTCGGCGCCATCGGGTATATCACTGCGGTTGAAGCGTTGTTTCACCAGTCTTTCTATCTGGCGGATGTTGGATATCTCTTTGGGCGATACGATGCTCATGCATATACCGCTCTTTCCGGCGCGGGCCGTACGGCCGCTGCGGTGAGTATATACTTCAGGGTCATCGGGCAGTTCGTAGTTTATTACGTGGGTTATGTCATTCACATCTATACCACGGGCGGCCACATCGGTAGCTACTATGGCCTGCAGGCTTTTGTTTTTGAAGCGCTCCATTACCTTGCTGCGCATCTTTTGGTCCATATCACCATGCAGCGGGCTCACATGGTAGCCCTGGCGCATCAGCTTTTCGGCCACGTCCTGGCAATCCTGCTTGGTGCGGGTGAATATGATGCCATATATACCGGGTGCAAAGTCAAGCAAGCGCTGCAGGGTCTCGAAGCGGTTATGATGATTGGTAACAAAGTATTGGTGGTCTATATTCTCGTTGGTCACATTTGCCTGGCCTGCCGAGAACTCTTCCCACTTCTTCATAAAGCGTTTGGCAATGCCACGTACTTCATTGCTCATAGTGGCGCTGAAGAGCCAGGTATGTTCGCGTGCAGGGGTATTCTTCAGGATGAAATCTATATCCTCGCGGAAACCCATGTTCAGCATTTCATCGGCCTCATCGAGTACTACATATTGCACCTGCTCAAGGCTGATGGCTTTGCGTTCCAGCAGGTCTATAAGGCGGCCGGGTGTGGCTACCACCACCTGCGGGTTGCTCTTCAGTTCGCGTATCTGGCCGCCAATAGGCACACCACCGTATACGGCAGTGCTGCGGAGGCCGCGCATGTGGGCTCCGTATTTTTTAAATTCTTCCTGGATCTGCATACACAGCTCCCTTGTAGGGCTGAGCACCAGGGCTTGCACATGTTTCAGTGCCACATCGGTATGGTGTAAAAGCGGCAGGCCAAAGGCGGCGGTTTTACCGGTACCGGTTTGTGCCAGGCCAATGATATCTACAGGTTGGGATAAAAGTGTGGGAATTACTTTTTGTTGTATTGGAGTAGGGGTTTCAAAACCCAGATCAGCTACGGCACGCATTAATTCTTCCCTCATGGGGAAGCTTGAAAAAGACGTCATTAAATTTAAGAACTTTTTATAAATGAGGCGCAAAGGTACGCCTATTTTACCGAATACTTGTGTTTCTTGATTAATTTGTTGTTATGCTTGTATTTAATAGTACCATTGTATAATTGATCGGAAATAGTTTAACTATATCTGTATTTCCATACTTTTGCATTATGAAAAAGAACTTGTTGGTAATATTGTTCTTTGTGTTGCTCATGCCGCTGGCATACAGGGCAGGGGCGCAGGGCTGCGCAATCTGCACCAAGACAGCAGCGGGGCTGGGCGATAAAAGCGCCCGCGGGCTCAATGGTGGCATATTGTACCTCGCAGCCATCCCGCTTACCTTGCTGGGCACCATTGGCTTCATCTGGTGGCGGCACAACAAAAATAATTAGCATTCCAGCACCGGCCTTGCTATCTTTATTGTAAATAAACGCACCGGTATGAAGAACGCCTCTTTTCTTTTTTCATCATGCATAGCGGCAACAATATTATTCTGTTCATGCCGCGAGAATGTCATTTCAGGCCACGGCAGTATAGGCAGCGACGAGCGCAGCACGGGTAATTTTAATGCTATTGAGATAGCGGTGCCGCTCAAAGCAGCCATTAAGGTGAATGCGACGGGCAGCCCGGGGATAAAGTTATCGGGCTATAAAAATGTGATGGCTTACATAAAGACCGAGGTAAAAGATAATAAGCTGCGCATCTATACCGACCCCGGTGTGCAGATAGATGGCGAGGAATACCTCAATGCCGAGATAAGCGTACCGGCACTCACCGAATTGGTAATGGAAGGCGCGCCCGATGCAGAGGTACAGGGGGCCATTACCGGCAATGATTTCAAACTTACTATTTCAGGCTCCAGCGATGTGACCATCGCTGAAGTAAATACCACCAGCTTCACAACTACTGTATCAGGGGCTGGAGACATAAAAATAAACAAGGGCAATGTACAGCAGGCATCTTATACTGTATCGGGCGCTGGTGATATTAAGGCCTATGGGTTGCACAGTATGGAGACCGTGGCAAGCGTATCGGGTGCGGGCGATATGCAGGTATATGCCGAGCAAAAGCTTACGGCCAATGTAAGCGGTGCCGGCAGCATACGCTACAAGGGGCACCCGGTCATCAGCTCGCAAACCAGTGGGGTAGGCGGTGTGGAAGATGGTAACTGATCTTTGAAAAAATCTTGCTAAATTTAGTAAGTAAAACTTCCCTGCTTATGCTTTCAAAACAGCTTGCCCGTTTTTGTTTTCTATTATTCTTTTCATTGTCTGTCAATATATTAGCCCGGGCCCAGGCCGATCCTATAGAGCATACATGGTACAACGAGGCCAAGACGGGTAAGGTGCAGATATATAAGGCCCGCGACGGTAAATTTTACGGTAAGATCGTATGGCTTAAAGAGCCTAACCGCGATGGCAAACCCAAGCTCGATATCAGTAACCCCAATAAGAGCAAACGTAATGAACCCGTAATGGGACTGCTGGTATTAAAAAGTTTTAAGAAGACCGGCGAGGGTGCATATCAGGACGGCACTATTTATGATCCCAAGAACGGCAAGACATATGACTGCACGATGAAGCTGAAAGATAATGTGCTTGATGTGCATGGCTATGTCATGATATCGCTTATAGGCCGCTCGGAGAAGTGGACCATTGCCGACTGATGATACTTTAAAAGAAATATAAAAGGGGCTCCGGCGGAGCCCCCTTTTTTTAATTGCTTAACGCCAGTGCCCGGGTCTCCAAACCCAGCCGCGGCGGGCATGGCGCCAGTGCCCCGGCACCCATACGGCCCTGGGGCGTGGCGGCTCTGCCCAATACCCTCCGTGCCAGCGGTATTCGCGGCCGGCGGGGCTCCAGTCTTCTTCTATCCATACATGGCGGGGCGATGGTGCGGCAGGCCGCACGCTTACCGTAACATGGGGCCTTGGCGGGCGTACCCGCACATATACCTGTGCGTAAAGGCTGCCTGCGGATGTGCCCAGCAATAAGAGTAAGATCAGTGCATTTTTTCTTAGCTGTTTCATAGTCTTCGTTTTTCTCGTTCTTTAATTAGATGCATTAAGCACCCGGGGGTTTAATGTAAAAATGATGCCTGTCGGGAAGGCAGGCCGTTATTTAACAAAACATTGACTGCGCTATAAAAGAACAAGGGCTTCCTTTTGGGAAGCCCTCGCTAAAATGATATGAACTGTTATTAATGAACCACGCTGAACTGGCGTGCTGCATTGGTAGTGCTGTTCTTAACAGATATGAAGTAGTTGCCTGAAGCAAGGTCCATCACAGGGATAGTTTTGGTATAGCTGGCAGTGGCTGGCTCAGCCCACTGGCGCAGTACACGGCCCTGGACATCCAGTATAGTAACTGTGAATGCTTCGGGCTGGTTCCATGTCATGTTGAGGTTAAGTACGTTTTGTGCAGGCACGGGATACAACTGCATATCGGCGATATTGCTGTTGGCTATAGCGGCTACATGCAGGTTGGTATCTACGGAGTAGTAATAAGCCGTCATCATGTCGGTATTATTATATATCCAGAGGCCGGAGTTATCCCATGAAGCTGAGAGGTAAGTAACAGGCTGGCCTGCTGCATTGTAGGCCCAGTTATATTGTTTGGTGTTCACCAGCATCATCGATGTGGTATCCCAAACCATGTGTGTCTGCGAGGTCATGTTGTGCATGCCGTCATAAACTGTGCTATCGGCCCACATAAGGATGCCGCCACTGTAGTGCCAGTGTGCAATGGCATCGTTGTTGCCATCGTTGGCATACATATCTTTTGTGATGGTAACCCAGTTCATAGCTACCATTTCCTGGTAGTATACGGAGTCAACAGTCACATTGTTGTCGTGCGAATAGTAGATGTAGTGTTCTGTATTATCCCACTGCATTGTACCTATATTCCATGCCTGAACGAGTGAGCTGGTCACTTTGTTGAGGAAGTTGTAATAGTACACATTACGGCTGTTATTGTCCCAGGTGCTGCCATTCCATACCATGTTGGTGATGGAGGTAATGTTATGAGCCGGGTCGTAAGTATATTCCAGGCGTGTTACATTTTCCCAGTTGCTGGCTATGTATGACTGCATTACCTGTGCGGTAAGCGAGCCCATGCTGTCGTATTCGTAATTAACGCGCGATACATCCATCCAGCCTGAGCTATCGGGTGCGCTGTAGGTATTGGACAGCAGCATATTGCTGTTGGCACTGTCGAAGACCTGCGTATGCTGCGCGGTCATGTTCCACGCCTGGGCAGTGTCGTAAGTGCCCATGGCCCATACATCATAGTTAAAAGTACCTGCATCACCGGTAGGGGTCATCTGCAGCGAAGGATAAAACTCCTTAGTGGTTTTCACATCACTGGCACGGCCACCGGAGTAGCTGAGCCATGAAGAATCGACCGGCACGAATGTGCTACCGCTGTAGTTGCTGTGTGTGAGCCCAATCAATGCAGCAGGCGACTGCGCGTGACTTAAGGTTGGGAAAAGCAATGCACTTAAAAGGAAGTATTTCAACTTCATAGAAGTAAAATTTGTTTTATAATACGATGTTTGGGCATAAATGTAATTAAAAAAAATAGTAAAATCCAACCTTTACAAGGCTCATTTATTATTTATTCTTTGGTATACACGTATGTAATCTATTTCCATGACTCTTGTTTCACCGGGAGGTATCTTCTTTTTACGGTCGGCATCGAGGCTTACGATGAGCTGGCTGGTCTCCCGGTCATCGAGCCAGGCGGGATTCAGCTCAAAGGTCTTGCCTTCTTTGGGCCTGCAATCGTCGCGGTACTTGCCCCGGTAGCGTCGTGCGGTATATTTGAGCGCCCCGTCGATATATACGCGTATGAAATTCTGGTCCCAGTCGCAGGTATAGGTGTGCCAGCCTGCTGCATTGAAGCGGTATATGCTGCCATCGTGCCGCTCGCCCTCTTTGGGCCATGCATGCACCACGCTGGTATTCTTATGTTTTTTGCCATACCATTCAAAGATGTCGATCTCGTTATGGTTGGCATCGCCCCAGGTCCAGAAGGTGGCATGCACATCTTTTTTGGCCTCGGGCAGGCGGCAGCGTATCTCGAAGCGGCCGGGGCCGAAGGAGCGGTTCCAGGTATGTATGAGGCCCGATATATGATCTTTGCGCACTGTGTCGCGGCCACCATTGTCATTTTCGGTTATCCACTGCGTGGGCTGGTAGCGGGCTGTAAGTTTGCAGGTGCCCTCACTCACCTGTACATTGCTATCGAGGTAGAGCACCCCGCCGCCACTGCGGGTGTAGGCGGTGCGGGCAAAGGTATCCTGCCTGTTGGTCTCCGGGTTCCAGGATGGGGTCCATGTGTACCATTTGGATGTATCGAGCGCCGGGCCATCGAACTCGTCGTGCCATATCATTTGCCAGGCGCCGGTATCGCATAGGCTGGTGCCCGGCGGAAAGGTGACCTGTGCGCCTGCCTGTATAAAGGCCAGGCAGGAAAGCGCTGCTATGATGAATATTCTGTAAGCCATTTAATGTAATTCCCTTACCTGCAATATATTCATTTAGTTGCAGTTGCGTGAGAGCACTCTTGTGTCGCACATTTCCGCCCAACCCCTTTCATTTTATCAACCCTTCATTATCAAAAACTTAAGCTCAAAAATAACGGTATCATACCCCTGAAATTAGGGTATCATACCCCAAAAATCAGGGTATCATAAAAACTCAATTTTCCCATCCCCGCCCCCCATCCGAACTTTACCGCAAAAAACACTTTTATCAACCAGTCAACTTAATCAACTCAATCAACGAACTATGCGCCCGATCAAAGAACAACAACAGGCCCATGCCCGCAACCTCTATTTCCAGTCCGACCTCACCCGCACCCAACTGGCACAGCAGGTCGGCGTCAGCGAAAAGACCATTTATTTATGGACCAAGCAGGGCGACTGGCAGCGCCTGCGCTCCGGCAGCCGCCTCATGCCCTCTATGCTCGTCGAGCACTTTTGCGCACAGGTACAGGAGCTTAACGAAGCCATTCAATCCCGCCCGCCGGGCCAGCGCTATCCAAGTCCGCAGGAAGCCGAGACACAACGAAAACTTGTGGTTACTGCAGAGCGCATTAAAAAGAAAGGCACACAGGGCGAGTACATGGAGCTCATGCAAAAATTCATGACCTGGCTTATGCCCAAAGGCAATGGCTTCGTACAGGTCTTTACCGATCTGGCCGATGAGTTTCTAAAAGAGAACGCAGTAGCTGGCTTCCGCCCCTACGACATAGAATATGAAGAACCGGGGCTGTTATCCTCGGCCCTGCCCAAAGGAGCGAAAGCAAAAGACCCCGCTGAAGACCCCGGCCAGCCTTTCACCGACCCCAACCAACTCTCCCTCTTCCCCGAAAACGCAATTCCCCCTTTGAAGGGGGACAGCCCGGGATCAACGAATGTTTATATCGGGCAGGGGGATATACAGCCCAGCCCTGCAACACAGCCAAACCAAAGCGACCAATACAACGCCCCTCCTTCTCCTTTTATGGAAAAGGGTACGGGGGATGAGGTAACGATAGTACCATCCTCCTCGTCATTTACAAAAGACGAACAGGTAACGACAGGAAATAACTCAAACCCACCATATGACCCGCCCACAGCCACTTCCAGCGAAAACCAGCAACCTCAGGAGGAAATAACACAACCCGGAAATAACCCCGAACTTCCACCACTCGCCTTCCTGCCATCGGCGGGACAAGAAGCCAGCCAGCCCCCTCTGCCTGGCGCGCCGAGGAAAGCTCAAGACAACACGGGCAAGCTCAAACCCCCAAAAGAAAAAAAGCCCGCCGAAGGCGTCACCATAGGCTACCTCGGTACCAAAGACACCGTAACACCAAAGGGTACTACCATTATAGACATTAAAAGAGAAGAACCCAACATCCAGAAGTTCTCCATAGGCGAGGCCATCTATTACATCAAAAAGAAAGAATGATTGCCCGCCATGGAATAATTTTTTTGCAGCTCCTTCCTTGCAAAAAACAATAAAGACCATGGATACAGCTAAATACAGGCAAGATGGAGCGCGTGCCGCCGAAAAGCAGAGAAAGCTGCAGGAGGGCATAGCCGAAGCGGATAAACAGCAAAAAGGAAAAGAGCAACCGGGGTTTGCGATGCAGGCAGGTGCAAGGGAATACCCAGTACCGCCTATGGAAAAAACAAAGCTGGAGAAGCCTGGCATAGAGGCGCAATTGCAGCAGCAGCCTATGTGTGATGCGCCCTACTACAAAGGTTCGGACAAGTTAAAAGATAAAGTGGCCATCATCACTGGCGGCGACTCAGGCATCGGCAGGGCTGTGGCGGTGCTCTTTGCCCGTGAAGGTGCCGATGTGGCCGTAATCTACCTCTGCGAACACGGGGACGCGCAGGAGACCAAACGCATGGTGGAGCAGGAGGGCCGCAAATGCCTGCTCATAAGCGGTGATGTATCCCATCGCGAATTTTGTTTCGATGCCGTGAAAGATGTGGTGGGTGAACTGGGCAGGCTGGATGTGCTGGTCAACAATGCCGCCTTCCAGCTGCATGCTCATGAGTTGGAGGACCTCAGCGAGGCGCATTTTGATACTACGCTGCGTACCAATCTCTATGGCTATTTCCATATGGTGCAGGCTGCGGTGCCGCATATGAAGCCGGGTAGTGCCATTGTAAATACCGGCTCGGTAACGGGGATGATGGGCAGCAAAGACCTGCTCGACTATTCGCTGACCAAAGGCGGCATACACGCCTTTACCCGCTCGCTGGGTACTAAGCTGGTGCCCAAAGGTATAAGGGTGAATGCCGTGGCCCCCGGCCCGGTATGGACGCCGCTGAACCCTGCGGATAAAGAAAAGGAGGGCATAGCGCAGTTTGGCGCTGATGTGCCGATGAAGCGCCCCGCCCAGCCGGAGGAGATCGCCCCGGCTTATGTGTTCCTCGCCTCGCCGCATTGCTCCAGCTATATCACGGGCGAGGTGCTACCTATTATAGGTGGCTATAGTGGTGGCTGATATTCACTCATCGGTTTTTTTATTAGCTTTATATAAAACAGTATATATGAGGCGCATATTTACCGGCTTATTGTTGAATGTTTTCTGTATTGCGATAACAAGTCATACTGTGCGGGCGCAGGCTTTGCTTCCGGCCTCGATGACGGCTGCGGAGCGTAATGTGATGCAGGACTACCGTAATAATATAGGCCCCGCTGCAAACTCCATAACCACACCGCCGGCCAGCCATGTGCGCACGATGGCGGAGTGGGAAGAGATAGACGGTATCATGATCACCTGGACCTCGTACCCCGATATACTGGCGCAGATCGTAAAGTATGCACAAACGGAAACAAGGGTGTACATAGTGTGCAGCGACTCGAACAGTGTGAAGAACTACCTCACGAATGCAGCAGTGCCGCTCACGAACATCACTTATGTAATAGCCCCCTACAACAGTGTATGGGCCAGGGACTACGGGCAGTGGAACGCCTATACCAATGATGTGGACAGCCTGCTGATGATAGACTGGATATACAACCGGCCCCGGCCCAAGGACGACACGGTGCCTTCGGCCATAGCACAGCTTACCGGGCTGCCGCTCTATGCAACCACCGTAGCACCCAATGACCTGGTGCATACCGGGGGCAATTTTATGGTGGATGGTTTCGGCACGGGCTTCTCCTCGAAGCTCATAGAACTGGAGAACAGCGGCAAGAGCGAGGCACAGATAGATACCATCATGAGCCGCTTTATGGGCATCAGCCGCTATATACTGATGGACACGCTGCCCTACGACGGCATACACCATATAGATATGCACATCAAGCTGCTGGACGAGGAGACACTGCTGGTGGGGCAGTTCCCCGCCAATACATCGGACGGGCCGCAACTGGAGGCCAACCTGCTGTATGTGCTGAGCAACTTCAACTCTGTATATGGCACACCCTATAAGCTATACCGTGTGCCCATGCCTTCGGGACCAGGCAATACTTACCCGCCTGTGGCCAGCTACCGCACCTATACCAATTCGGTATTCATCAACAAGACCATACTGGTGCCCACTTATTATGAGCAGTATGACACTACGGCACTGCGTGTGTATAAAGAAGCATTGCCGGGCTATAATGTAGTGCCGATAAACGTGGAGAATATGATCAGTGCATCGGGCGCACTGCACTGCATTACCAAAGAGATAGGCAGCAGCGACCCCTTACTGATAGCGCACCAGCCGCTGAGGGATACCAGCTATACGGGGCCATTTACGGTAGATGCTTATATGAAGCACCGCTCGGGTATATCGCTCGCCCGGCTTTATTACCGTACGGATACCACCCAGCCCTATACGGTAGTGTTCATGACACAGAGCGCACAGCCCGACCACTGGACGGGAAACATACCGGTGCAGCCGGCAGGTACGCGCATATATTATTATGTATCGGCCACCAGCGTATCGGGCAAGACGCAGGTGAGGCCTATGCCTGCACCCGCTGCTTACTGGAGCTTTAAGATAACAGGAACGGCAGGTATAGCCGATGTGTATAGAGTACATGCAGAGGATGTGTTCCCCAATCCTTCTAATGGCATTACCTGCATACCGCTGAAGAGCAGCGAGGCCTGTGAAGCGGACCTGGATGTATGCGATGTGCTGGGCCGGCAGGTGCAGCATATACATAGCGGCAGGATACCTGCGGGTGAATCGTTCTACTTCTTCAACAGCAGTAGCTGGACCAATGGCATTTATTATGTGACGCTGCGCAGCAGCGGCAATGTGACCACGCAGAAAGTAATGGTGCAGCATTAACAGCCCTCAATGCGCCTGGCCGCTTAGAGCGGTACTGACGCTATTTGCAGGGTAAAAAGATCTCGGCCATCATGCAGCGGGCACTGCCACCGCCAAATTGCTCGATGGTATTGATAGCAATGGGCAGCAACTGAGCATAAGGTTTTATTTGTTCGAGCTGCACTTCATCAAGTGCCTTGAAAGCGGTTTGGGAAAGGACCAGAAATTCCTGCCCGGCATTGCTTTGCACAGCCAGCATATTGCCCGCGAAGCTGTTCATTTGTGCTGGCGTGATCTCAATTATTTCATGGCCTGTGCTGCGCAGGCTATCCAGTACCGCTTCCCGCTCGCGGGCATCGGTTATACTGCTGCTGCATACAAGAGCAAAGCATGGGGCGATGCACATCATCACATTGGTATGGTATATGGCCTGCCCCTGCGTATCGAAGGAGCGGAAGATGACGGGCCTGTATGCGAGCGTATCGCAAAGCCCGCGGAAGAGTTCTTCACTGGTGCGGGGCGATAGTGAAGCATAGGCTATATGGTTATCATGATCGAAGACGATACTGCCTGTGCCTTCCAGGAATTTTCCTTGCTGCTCATAGTGACTGAGGTCGGTGATGTTGCTGATGCTAAATTTTTCGGCCAGTGTATCGATGATATCCTGCCTGCGTTCGGCCCTGCGGTTAGTGGCCTGCATGGGATAAAGTACCACTGTGCCATCGCTGTGAAAAGATACCCAGTTATTGGGGAAGACCGCATCGGGCTTCAGCGGGATGGCCGTATCATCGAAGATGAAGGTGTTAAGGCCATGCTGTTGCAGGCTGTGTGCAAAGTTGTTGAACTCTGCCAGTGCTTTTTGCGCAAGGGCATCTTCATTCCCTTCGCTACGGTGCTGGAAGGAATTGCTGGCTGCCGTTTCGGTATTGAAACCGAAATGCGCTGGGCGAATAAGCAGGATGTTCTTTGCGGTCACTGGGCTTGTTTCTTTTTCAGGTAGTGCGTGGTAAGCGTGCGCGCCCAGTAGCGGGGCACATCATATTCCTGCTGCAGGTAGGCCGCTACATCGTTCGACTTTTTACCGGCCGCGCCGAACTTGTCGAGTATTTTGATCCACTCGGCTATCTTTTTGCCGGTTTTTTCCGCTACCTGGACGTCTTCTACATCCCAATATTCTTTTTTCATTTTTTAGTGTTTGTTTTTTTATAATTGGCCTCGACCATTTTCTTTAGCTTATGAATCTTGCCTATCCAGAATTGCTCAAAGAAGAACACCCATTCGTACACTTCTTCCAGCTTAGCTGCCTCAAGCGAAATGTAGTTTTCCCTGCCCCGGAACTCTGTACTTACCAGGCCCGATTCTTCCAGCACTTTAATGTGTTTGGCCACAGCCGACCTGCTGGTGCCGAAGCCGGAGATGATGGCGCTTATGGGTATAGGCTCCTCTTCACTTGCGAGTTTCATCAATATTGTCCTGCGGCTTTCGTCAGCTATTGCAAAAAATACATCCCTGCGTTCTTTCATGACATTGCCTGTATGAGTGAAGGAATCTTTTGGGTAAGCATTTTTTTCCAGCCGCCGCTCATCATCCTTCTCAGCAAATTGCCGAGGATGCCTTCGAAGCCCCGGTGCTCAAGCACCAATAAAGTGCCATTGTCTTTCTCCTCGAGGGTGAAGCGTACCGTGGTAGGTTTCTTCATCCAGCCGCCCTGCCAACTGTATTCGAAAACCCTGTTCTCAATAACTTCAAGCACCTCGCAGGTTATATGACCATCGAAGCCGGGCATGGGTTTCATCTTAAAATAGCCTTTGAAGCCAGGCACAGGCCTGATATCTGTTTCCATCAGCCATTGTGATATCAGCTCAGCCTCTGTGATGGACCTCCATACCATATGCGGGGGCGCTTCAATGAAGCTTAGTATTTGTATCTGTGGTCTCATTTTTTAATAATTATACAACCAAATGGTGTTGCAATATAATACAAAACCATTTGGTTGTATAATTTTGTAAGCTTTATTTTTAGTTGTGAAGTCTTTTGTATTCCGGCCCGGACTTTTCTCGAGCCATATTATTAATAGTTTACGAAAACTGATGATGTAAAACACTATATTACATCACTCCGTAAACATGCGCATTGATATGTAGTCCACACTTGAATGGTTATGCCTTTTTTACAAATTCCGATTTTAGTGCCATGGCCCCAAAGCCATCTATTTTACAGTCAATATTGTGATCGCTATCTACAAGGCGAATATTTCTCACTTTAGTTCCAGCTTTTATGCTTTGTGAGCTGCCTTTTACCGGGAGGTTCTTTATAGTGACAACTGTGTCTCCGTTCTGCAGGATATTTCCATTGCTGTCTTTTACTATAAATGAATCTTCATTTACAGTGCTTTCGTCCGGATTCCACTCGTGCCCGCATTCAGGACATACCAAGAGTGCATCCATCTCATAAGTATAGGTTGACTTACAAAGGGGGCAAGGAGGAAGTTCAGCCATTATTAGATAAGTATTTTACCGGCAAAGGTAAAAATACCTGGGGAGATGATGTAATCAATTTGCACGTTTGCCATTGCAGTATTTTCTGAAAGTGCAGCAGCCCCAATTTTTGTAGGGTGAATCAAATTTTATGATCCGCTTACCTTCATGCAGGTATGTAAGAGGAGAAACATAAAATGGGCAAGCCAAATCTGAAAACTGATCTGCCATCAAGTGAAAACCTATTGAGAACTCGAGCCAATCATGGTTTATTTTGAATGTTTTAGGTTCTGGTTCAAATGCATTGTAAAAAGAATACCCGCTACTGGAGCGGGTATTCTTTTTGTGTAGTCCGACCTGGATTCGAACCAGGACAAACAGAACCAAAATCTGTTGTGCTGCCGTTACACCATCGGACTATCCTCATAAAATTTTGAGGTTGCAAATGTACGCTTCGTTTTCTAAAAGCCCAAACTATTTTTTATATAATACGAAAGGCCTGTGGAGGCTTTTGCACAGGGGGATGGGGATAATTTGCAAGGGCCTGTAGTGCCATAATCATCTTTTCTGAGTAGGTTTGCAGTGTACCGGGTCTTAACAGGAGTGTATTATGTCTTTTGCGGCCAATCCGCGCCAGTTTGTTATACGATTTATTTTTATCGGTGTTGCTGTAGTGATACTGACGAGGTTGCTGTTCCTGCAGGTTTTCGAGGATAAGTATAAAGTAATGGCCAATGATATCACCATCTACCGCAAGGTGGTGTACCCGCCAAGGGGGGTGATCTATGACCGCAAGGGTAAGCCCATGCTGTACAATTCGGTGGTGTATGACCTGGCGGTAACGCCCAATAATGTGCCCAAGAGCCTGGATACCGCACAACTGTGCGATGTGCTGAGCATAGATAAAGCCAGCTTTAAAAAGCTGATGTACCGAGTGGTGATACGCAACGGGTATATGCGGCAAAGCCCTTTCATAGAACAACTGGACCTGGCGCAGACGGCGCGTTTCCAGGAGAATGCTTACATGTTCCCCGGTTTTGAACTGGTGGAACGTAATATACGTGCTTATCCCAATGCCAGTGCAGGCATCATACTGGGCTATATAGGCGAGGTATCGCCGGGAATGCTGAAAAAAGACCGCTATGCATCGTACACACAGGGCGACTATGTGGGTATGAACGGGCTGGAAAGCAGCTATGAGGAAGTGCTGCGCGGACAGCGTGGTGTGCACTTTTTGGAGCGCGATAATTTTAACCGGCCGCGTGACCCCTACCAGGGTGGTGCGCTGGACACTCCTGAAGTGGCCGGGCGCTCGCTGCAATTATACCTGGACGCAAGCTTGCAGGCATATGCCGAAAAGCTCATGGCCAATAAGATAGGCAGCGTGGTAGCGATAGACCCCCAGACAGGGGGCATACTATCAATGGTAAGCAGCCCGAGCTATGACCCCAACCTGCTGTGCGGATCGGAACGTGCGCGTAATTTTTCGAAACTATACCGCGATGCCACGCACCCGCTCTTCAACCGTGCGATGCAGGCATCATACCAGCCGGGCTCTACTATAAAACCGATGACGGGTGTTGTGGCCCTTGATGTGGGGGCTATATCGCCATCATACGGTTATCCCTGCTTTGGCAGCTATAATGCGTGCAGCCGCCCCATAGCCTGCGAGCACCATGATGCTGGCCATGCGGCCAACTTCAGGTTGGCGCTGGCACACTCCTGCAACTCCTATTTCTGTAACATCTTCAGGATGACGGTGGACAGTAAAAAATTCGGTGGTGTGAAAAAGGGACTTGAGAAATGGCATGACTATTTTTATTCTTTCGGCTACGGGCACAAGACGGGTGTGGACCTGCCTTATGAGGGCAAAGGGCTGCTGCCGGATTCGAGTTATTATAATGACCGGTATAATGGTGTATGGAACTCATGCACGGTAGTATTTGTAGGTATGGGGCAGGGTGAGCTGGCCCTGACACCGCTGCAAATGGCCAATGGCATGTGCATACTGGCCAACAAGGGGTATTATTATACCCCTCATTTTGTGAGGGCCATTGATAGTAACAGTAAAGACCCCTTGCTGAAACAATATAAGGAAAAGCACCAGGTACTGCATATAGCCGATACTACTTTTAGCCTGATCGGCAGGGCTATGCAGGATGTGGTAGAGAGCGGTACTGCAAGAGGGGCTAAACTGGATGGCGTGGATATATGCGCTAAAACCGGCACGGTGGAAAATAAAGCCATAGTGAACGGGCAGGTGATGAAAATGAAGAACCACTCGATGTTTGTGGCCTTTGCACCGAGGGAAAACCCGAAAATAGCCATTGCCGTGGCCGTAGAGAATGCAGGCTTTGGCGCTGCCTGGGCAGCACCTATTGCCAGCCTTATGATCGAGAAATACCTGCATGATACTATTGCGACATCGCGCAAGCCTATGGAAGATAAGCTGCTGAATGCACACCTGATCGACAAGAACGTGTATCTTATAGACTCGGCGCAAAGGCTGCGTGACCAGCGCAACTACGAACTGCGGCAGGAGCGTAAGCGGCTAAAAGACAGTACGGAAAGAGTAACAGATTCGTTAATGGTACAGGCATGGATACACAGAAATCTTTCACCAGGGAAAAACAGGAGGAAATAGACCAATGAGCCTGGAGCGCAAAACATTATTCGGCCGACTGGATGGGATCACACTGGTGCTGTATTTCGCATTAGTGGTGATCGGTATACTGACGGTATTCTCGGTAGAACATCGCAGTGCAGAGCCTATAATTATGTTCGGTAAAGGATATATGAAGCAATTGCTTTGGCTGGGCATATCGCTTTTTTTCGGGCTAATCATTATCATGACGGAGAGTAAGTTCTTTTCTTCCGTTGCCAACTTGTCGTATACCTTCGGGCTGTTCCTGCTTTTGATAACCATATTTATAGGCACTGACGTTAAGGGCTCGCATTCGTGGCTGGGGGTGGGGGGCTTCCGGTTTCAGCCGGGCGAGGTATGTAAAATATTCACCTCGCTGGCCATTGCGCGTTTCCTGTCGTCGCCGGAAACCAATTTCAAGACCTTGCGACACCGCCTTATAGGTGCTGCCATTGCCCTTGTGCCTGTATTGTTCATCATCCTGCAAAAGGAGACGGGGCTGGCGCTGGTGTATTTCAGCTTCTTCCTGGTGATGTACCGTGAGGGCCTGCCCAATGCGATACTGGTGATCGGTTTCTCGACCATAGCCCTTGCACTGGCCACGCTTATGATCGACCGGGTGGTGCTGTTCATTATACTTACGAGCCTTACCGTGATCGCCGGTATACTGATGCGCCGCAGCCTGCGCCGGAATGCTTTAACACGTATCGTACTGATCGGCGTTTTTGGCATCAGCATCCTGTTCTCGCAGGTGGTAGTGCCTTTTGCTTTTAAGCATGTGCTGCAAAAGCACCAGGTGGACCGTATCTACTCTATGATAGGTATGGATGTGCCCAGTGCATACCGCAATGATGGAGATAAGGGAACAGACAAGGAGAAGAAGGGTAATGTATCGGACTATAATGTGAAGCAATCAAAAATAGCCATTGGTTCAGGCGGCTTTTGGGGTAAGGGTTTCTTAAACGGTACATCGACCAAGAACGAATTTGTACCCGAACAGAATACCGATTTTATCTTTTGCGCGGTTGGTGAACAATTCGGCTTTGTTGGGAGTTTTGTGCTGATCGGTATCTACCTGTCGCTCATGCTGCGGCTTATATACCTTGCTGAGCGACAACGATCTTCTTTCTCACGTATATATGGTTATTGTGTGGCATCGATCCTGTTCTTCCACTTTGCGATCAATATATCGATGACGATAGGGCTGGCGCCTGTTATCGGCATCACGCTGCCTTTACTGAGCTACGGTGGTTCGTCGCTGTTGTCGTTCAGTATCCTTATTTTCATTATGATACGCCTTGACTCGGACAGGCAGGTGTTGATACGTTAATTTTATAAAGATTATGGCTAAGATATTCCCTTTGTCGGAGGGCATTTTTACAGTGGGACATGATAAGCAATTCGTACCCTTTGACCCGGTGCATGATGAACTGACAGAGCGCCCAACGGGATCGTTACTGGTTGAAGTGCAGCCCTTTTTGGTAGATACCGGTAAAGACCTGTTAGTATTGGATACCGGCCTTGGCTTCAGGAATAATAATGACGTGTTGCAGATACACGACAATATCAGGCAGGCAGGTTATGAGCCTGAGGCAGTGAGCAAAGTATTGTTATCGCACCTGCATAAAGACCACGCTGGTTGCCTTGTGTATAAAGATAGTAATGGCTTGACGAAACCGACCTTTGCCCATGCGGACTATTATATATACCGTGACGAGGCCGATTTCGCATTGAAAAAAGGCGCTCCGTCTTATCAAATCGCCGACATTGAGCCCATCTTGCACAGCGGGCAGGTGCAGTGGCTGGATGGTGAAACGGGAATGATAGATGGCTATATACATTTTAACCATTCCGGTGGGCACTCGCCCTGCCATATTGTGTTCCTGATTGATGATGGTACAGATAAGATCTTTTATGGTGGCGACGAAGCTCCGCAGCTAAAACAGCTGAAGATGCGCTACGTGGCCAAGTATGATTTTGATGGTAAAAAGGCTATGATGTTACGCCAGCAATATGCTGAAGAAGGGCGTAAGGAAGGCTGGAAATTTCTCTTTTATCACGATGTGAAAACCCCTGTAGCAGAGCTGTAATTAATCCCGTCCCCGCCTTTTATCCAATTGCTTAATGAGCAGCACTTTGAAATCGTGCTCGGCTTTGTAGAGCTCTGCGAGCTGTGCCGGGGAGATTATTTTTAAGAATCTTTCTTTGTACCTGCGTTTCAGTGCAAGTTCCTGCTCACGGTAATCAAGGTCGTCATCAATGTATCTCATCGGGTCTGAGTGTTCCATTGAGATATCACCGGCCTTGCGGTGCTTTTTGAAGAAAGCTCTCCGCAAGTCCCATTTCTCGTCTTCATAGCGGTTGTACACAGGCCAGAAACCGGCCGATTCTTCGGTGCTTAGCTGTAACCGATCGGTAATAAAGGCTACCTTGATGGCATGTATGCGCTCAAAAGGGCGCTCGTGATGCCCGTGCTGCGCACTTGCAGTATGGCCAAATAACAGCAGCAATAGCACTATATGCAGACATCTTCTTATAGCTGTTCGTACTTTCATTTTTAATTAACGTCAGTTTGTGCATTCCAACCGGTCTCGTTAAGATACTGAATGATATCTTCATTATCGAGCCCGGTTGCAGATCTTATATCTTTGTCCGTATTCAAATTATTCAAAATAAGCTCGGTATCAAAATCGTCTATGTTCTGTACCAGGTATTCACGTATGGTTTCCTCAGGCAGTTCGGCGAGGGCCTTAGTGGCATCCAGCGGTGCAGGTGTAAAGAATTTGTAAGCGCCGAAGGCTACTCCTAATACAAGTATTGCGGCAGCCGCCCATCTTATTGCCTGCTGCCATTTTATAATGAAAGCCCCTGCTTTTTCGTGCCGGGCCTTATGCAATATGGTTGCAGGTAAAGCATCAAAATAATTTTCAGGGTTTTCATAAGGGATATGTTCAGGGAAGGCTGCAATGCTTTCTTCCGTGCGTATTGTTGCCAGTATTTGCCCCGGTAACTGATCGAAATAATTTCCCGGTATACTGAAAACATTTTCTTTCCCCGTCGTTACGGATGCGTCTTCCATATTGGCAATGAGCACAGGGGCCAGGTTCTCAAAATATCGGCCCGGAACAGCATATGGCATAAGCCGTGACGCAGTAGCCAAGGGGCTATGCATATCCTGCAATTCTTTTATTATTTCATCCTGCACATTCATCCTTATATAAGACGTGCTTTTTTTTAATAAGTTTAATGATTCAGTAGGTATTCCTCCACTTTTTGTACCGCGTGATGATAAGATGCTTTGAGGGCCCCTGCCGAGGTATCCAGTACAGCAGCCATTTGGTCATAAGGCATCTCGTCGTAATAGCGTAGGGTAAACACCAGTTTTTGTTTTTCCGGCAACAAGGCCATGGCCTGCTGCAATTTCCACTCTGCCTTGTTGCCGTCAAATCCTTTCTGTGCTATTATCTTTTCTGCAAAGATGGCTTGTCCGTCGTCCAGGGAGACAGCGGCCCTTCTTTTTTCCTTGTCTATCCAGGTAAGGGTCTCATTGGTGGCTATGCGATATAGCCATGTGTAAAGGTTGGACTCCTGCCTGAAATCGGCCAGGTTCTTCCATACTTTTATAAATACATTCTGCAATATATCGTTTGTGTCCTCATGGGCTATGACCATGCGGCGGATATGCCAATAGATACGCTCCTGGTACTTGCGGACCAGCTGGGTAAAAGCCTGTTCTTTAGTGCTTTCTTCCCGGAATGATGCGACCAGTAAGTGGTCTTCATGTGGTATAGCCTCCTGCGGCATGTATTATGATAGACACAATTAAGTTAGTGAAGTTTAAGGGGAGGGAAAAATGTTTTTGAGTGGGCTGTTCTTTTATAGCCGTTTTCGGCTAAAGTGTGGCACACCGGAAAAAGGTGTGCCACACTTCGCGAGTGTTAAAAATGTATGTGTTTTTGAATAAGTGTATAGGGGAGAGGTGTTTAATAGTTCGCGAGGGTGAAAAATTGGTGTGGTTTTCGAATAAGTATGGCACACCGGAAAAAGGTGTGCCACACTTCGCGAGTAAGAAGTGAATTGCCTGAATTTTCACTGTTTGATTAGCTTTGCGGGTAATGAAAAAAGCGGAGGACCTAAGGATCGTATTTTTTGGCACACCGGGTTTTGCAGTAGCATCGCTGGCTGCAATGGTTGATGCAGGGCTAAACATAGTGGCGGTGGTGACCGCCCCGGATAAGCCGGCAGGAAGGGGCATGCAACTGCGCGCACCCGAGGTGAAAGAATATGCCGTGAGCAAAGGTATACCGGTGCTGCAACCTGAAAAGTTAAGGAATACACAGTTCCTGGAGGCCCTGCAAGACTATCATGCCGATCTGCAGGTAGTAGTGGCTTTCCGTATGTTGCCCGAAGTGGTGTGGAACATGCCGCCGATGGGAACCATTAATGTGCATGCATCCTTATTGCCGCAATATAGGGGCGCCGCTCCCATCAACTGGGCCATCATCAACGGGGAAACAGAAACCGGCGTAACCACCTTCAAATTGCAGCATGCCATTGATACGGGGAACATATTGCTGCAGGAAAAGGTGGCCATACTGCCGGAAGATAATATAGGCAGCCTGTATGAAAAGCTGATGCTGAAGGGTGGCGAGCTTTTGGTGAAGACGGTAAAGGGGCTTGCCGAAGAGCGTATAAAAGAACTACCCCAAAACAATATACCTGCGGAAGAACTGAAACATGCGCCCAAGATATTTAAAGAGGACACCCATATAGACTGGAACAAACCTGTGCAGGAAATACATAACCTGGTGCGGGGCATGTCGCCGGTACCGGCTGCCTATACCGAACTGGCGGGGAAGACGGCTAAGATATATGCAGGACACTACACAAAGGAACCTGTGGATAAAATGCCCGGTGAGTATGATACAGATATGAACAGCTACCTGCGCTTTGCTGCAAAAGATGGCTGGCTGTACGTGGATGAGCTACAACAGGAAGGGAAAAAGCGGATGGATACCATAGCTTTCTTACGTGGTTTCAGGGGATAAATGTTCGATGAGATATTCTATGGCCAGTTCATAGCCTTTGAGCCCGAGACCGGTAATGCAGCCTACACATTTGCCCGCCGTAAAAGAGTTTTTCCTGAATTCTTCCCTTGCATAAATGTTGGAAATATGAACCTCGACAGTAGGTATGCCTATGGCCGCTATAGCATCTGCGATGGCAATGCTTGTATGGGTATATGCACCACCATTGAGTATGATGCCACGGGTATCCATACGGCAACTATGCAGGTAGTTGATGATCTCGCCCTCCACATTGCTCTGAAAGCTATCGATGATGATATTGCTGTATTTTTCTTTGAGGCCATTGATGAAGGTATCTAATGGCTGCAGGCCATAGATATCTACCTCACGGCTGCCGATGAGGTTGAGATTGGGGCCATTGATGATTGCGAGGTGGAGCATGATGCAAAAATTTGAAGCAAGTTAATAAAAACGACGTTCTGTATTTTTGCTGTATTATATTAGAACTTGTGTGGACACCTTACCTGAAAGGATTTAAAGCATATATGCAGTTAGAGCGCTCACTGTCGGATAATACGGTGGAGGCCTACCTACATGATGTGGCCATGCTGGAGGAATATATCCATGCGGCAAAGGATGGTGTAGGTATTAACAACATAGAACTGAAAGACCTGCAGGCTTTTGTGGCCCATGTGAACGAACTGGAGCTGTCGGCAGGCACGCAGGCGAGGGTATTGAGTGGTATCAAGGCTTTTTTTCATTTCCTGCTTATAGAAGATATTATAAAGAAAGATCCCACCGAGCTGCTGGAAGCCCCGAAACTGAAGAGAGCACTGCCTACGGTGCTGAGTGTGGATGAAATAAACCAATTGTTCGAAGCGATAGACCATAGTACGCCCGAGGGCCAGCGCAACCGGGCCATGCTGGAAACTATGTATAGCTGCGGGCTGCGCGTGAGTGAATTGATCGGGCTTCATATATCCAAACTTTCGCTTGATGTGGGTTTCATCAGGGTAGTGGGCAAGGGTAATAAAGAAAGACTTGTGCCCATAGGCAGCACGGCCGTGAACCAAATAAAACTATACAAGGACCATGTGCGCAGTCACCTGCCTAAAATAAAAGCCGGCAGCGAAGATATCCTGTTCCTGAACAGGCGGGGCAGTGGTTTGTCGCGGGTAATGGTATTTATGATATTAAAAGACCTGACCGAAAAATGCGGCTTTAAGAAAAGTGTGCATCCCCATACCTTAAGACATTCGTTCGCAACGCACCTGGTAGAGGCCGGGGCAGACCTGCGTGCCGTGCAGGAAATGATGGGCCATAAAAGCATCACTACCACCGAGATATACACTCACCTGGATCGCGCTTACCTGCGAAAGACCATGGAACAATACCACCCGAGATTTGGCAGATAAAGTAACATTTCCATAACCTGTAATTCATATCTTTGCAGGCCGAAAAAATGAGTGGTTTTTAAGAGCATGATGCGCAGGCGTAATATTCATTTCCTGTTACCGATACTGGTACTTTCTTTTTGTACAAGCTATAGAGTGGATGCGCAGGTAAGCGTATCGCCCGATCACAGTGCGCAGGACCTGGCACAGCGTTTAGGCGGCAGCGGGGTCACTATTATGAATCCGAGCCTGAACTGCCCGGCAATAGCGAATGGTATCTTTTCGGTGAGCGCCAGCAACCTTGGCATAGATAGCGGGATCGTGCTTACGTCGGGACGGGCAGCCTCGATAAACGGGGTAGGGGTGAATGGTTACGAAACCGGGCTTGCCAGCACGAATAACCATGCGGCCGGTGATGCACAGCTGAGTACCCTTGCAGGCGATAATACACAAGATGCCTGTATCCTTGAATTTGATTTCATCCCCAGCGGCGACAGCATAAAGTTTAATTATGTATTCAGCTCGGAGGAATATGTGAACTCGACCTGCGGGCCTTATAATGATGTGTTCGCCTTTTTTATATCAGGCCCTAATATAACCGGACAACAGAATATGGCCCTGGTGCCCGGCACTACGATACCTGTGACCATCAACAGTATCAACAGCGGTGTGCCGGGACCTAACGGGGATATTGCCAACTGTCTTGCCATGGGGCCGGGTTCGCCCTTTACACAATATTTTGTAAACAATGCAGGTGGTACTACCATTACGCATAACGGGTTTACCACCGTATTAAAAGCTGTTCATGAAGTGACGCCATGCAATACCTATCACCTTAAGATGGCCATAGCTGATGCAGGCAATGCCCTGTATGATTCGGGTGTGTTCCTTGAAGCGGGTAGCCTCAAGGCCAATACGCCCTCTATCATTGCACAGGGCACTGCTACGGCAGTGGCAGATACGCCATTTTTTGTTAAGGGGTGCTCTACAGGCAGTTTTGTTATTTCCCGGCCGCAGGCCACGGCTAATCCCTTGACGGTAAAGTACCTGGTAGGCGGTACTGCGATCAACGGGACGGATTATGCAGCCATTGCAGATAGCGTGGTGATACCGGCCAATGCCATATCGCAGCAGGTCGTCATTCATGCATTACCAACAGTACCTTCAGGAGCGAAGACCATAACCTTGTATATCAAATCGCCCTATGCCTGCAATGTAAATAACCAGGTGGTGGATAGTGCAACCCTGCTGATGTATGATTCGGTATATATCCGGATACTGACCCCTGACACCACGATCTGCCGCTTTGAAAACCTACAGTTAAGCCTTGCTACGGGCGGCCCTTATCAATATGCCTGGACGCCTGACAGCAGCCTGGACAATGGTAATGCACAAAACCCTGTTGCTAGCCCCCGGGTGACCACCCGCTATGCAGTGGCGGCCTTCTGGCCCGGTTCGGGTTGTCCTGAAATGTATGATACCGTTTTAGTGACCGTATTGCCCGTGCCTGTAATAGATGCGGGCAGCGATATTCATGGCTGCATTGGCAGCGATGTGCAGCTAAACGTAACTGTGGACCCTTATGATCCCGGCTACAGCTATTCGTGGAACGGCCCGGACAGTTTTAGCGCCACGATACAAGACCCGGTATTACACAATGTGTCGGAGCCTAATGCAGGAACCTATACAGTGGCGGTATATGTAAGCAATGGCTGCCCGGCGCAGACGGATTCTGTTCGTGTGCAGGTAGCCGCACCACCACCGGCACCACAATTACCGGCTTATTTCTGGATGTGCCGTGCTACGGTGCTGGACCACCGAAATGACCTTGGCAGTGAGCTGTTGTGGTATAGTGATGCTGCCGATACGGGCGGCACACATTATATACCGCTTGATGATAATACCCCCGACGGCGTTTATACTTTTTACGTATCGCAGGATGTGGAAGGCTGTGAGGGGCCGAAGGTGAAACAAAATGTATCGGTAAGGAAGTGCTGCGAGGATAACATTTTCGTTCCGGATGCCTTTACGCCAAATGGTGACGGTAAGAACGACCTGTTCCGTATATCGAAAGGCGATGACCATATGGTGACTGAATTAAGGATATATGACCGCTGGGGCAAGGCCGTGTTTGAAAGCTATAATACCAATGCCCCCTGGGACGGAACTTACCATGGTGTGCCTGTGGAACTGGGTACGTACTATTATTATATGGTGATACACTGCCGTATAGGCACTGACCTATACAAGAAGGGCACTATTGAGCTGATCCGTTAAAATATCAGCCTGCCAAAGCGTATCTTTGCGCCATGGAATTAACAGCGCTCAGTGCCATTAGCCCGGTTGACGGGCGTTACCGTTCGCAATTAGCATCATTAGCCCCATATTTTTCGGAATTTGGCCTTATCCGCTATAGGGTCCGTATCGAGGTGGAGTATTTTCTCTTCCTTGCTGAAAAGAAGATCATCAGCCTGCCTGCTGCGGTAAAACCGGCGAAGCTGCGGGCTATTTATGAAAATTTTACAGAGGCCGATGCGCAGCAAATAAAGACAATAGAGCGCACTACCAACCATGATGTAAAAGCGGTAGAGTACTTCCTGAAAGAAAAAGTAAAAGCCCTGGGAGCGGGTGATAGTGTAGAGTGGATACACTTTGGCCTTACCTCGCAGGATATCAATAATACTTCGGTGCCCCTGCTGTGGAAGGAAGCGCTGGAAGAGCAATACCTGCCCATGCTGCAGAATATAATCCTGAAGCTGAAGAAGATGGCAAAAAGCTGGGAAGGTATACCTATGCTGGCCCGTACGCACGGACAACCGGCATCGCCCACTACTTTGGGTAAAGAATGGATGGTATTCGTAGAGAGGCTGGAAGGCCAGGTACGGCAATTATCACATATACCTTTTGCTGCAAAATTCGGTGGCGCTACAGGCAATTTCAATGCTCATTTTGTGACCTTCCCCAAAATCGACTGGCAGCGGTTTGGCAATGATTTCGTGAACAGGAAACTGGGACTTGAGCGTATGCAGTACACCACGCAGATAGAACATTACGATAATATTGCGGCCCAGTTCGATGCGCTGAAAAGGATCAACACGATATTGACAGACCTTTGCCGTGATGTATGGACCTATATATCAATGGATTACTTTAAGCAGCAGGTAAAGAAAGATGAGGTTGGCTCATCGGCCATGCCGCATAAGGTGAACCCCATAGACTTTGAAAATGCTGAGGGTAACCTGGGTATCGCCAACGCACTATATGAACACCTAGCTGCCAAACTGCCCATCAGCCGCCTGCAGCGCGACCTTACGGACAGTACAGTATTAAGGAATGTGGGTGTGCCTGTTGCACATAGTTTCCTTGCGCTACGCTCGCTGGAGAAAGGGCTGGGGAAACTGCTGCTGAATAAAGACCGGATGCATTATGACCTGGAGCAGAACTGGGCTGTGGTGGCTGAGGCGATACAAACCGTACTGCGCCGCGAGCATTATGAGCAGCCTTATGAGGCACTGAAAGCACTGACGCGCGGTAAGGCAGGTATTACTAAGGCTGATATGCATAAATTCATAGACGGACTTAAAGTACCAGCTAAAATAAAGAAGGAACTTAAGGCGATAAGCCCGCATAACTACACGGGCGTAAAGTTTAAGCTGTAGCATTGATAGATATACCGAAAAAACTACTGGATGATATGCGTTCTGTAAAAGGCTTTGATGAAAAGCCTTTTACAGAAGCGCATCAGCATGCCCCTGTAACCTCGGTACGGCTGCATCCCATAAAGCAGCCGGCAGTATTTAATGATAGTACACCTGTGCCCTGGTGTCCTGCCGGCAGGTATTTAAGCGAACGCCCAGTTTTTACTTTAGACCCCTTATATCATGCAGGGGGCTATTATGTGCAGGAAGCCTCATCTATGTTCCTAGACCATTTACTAAGACAAATATTGCCCGGAAAGAATGAGCTCAGGGTACTGGACCTATGTGCTGCGCCGGGAGGTAAGAGTACCCTACTGGCTTCTTTACCTGGGGAGGGAAGCTTGCTTATATCTAACGAGGTGATACGCCAGCGTGCCACAATACTGGAAGAGAACATGGTACGCTGGGGCTATACAAATAGCTGGGTAAGCTGTAACGACCCACGGGATTTTGCCCGGCTGCCGGGCTATTTTGATGTGATCGTGGTGGATGCACCCTGTAGTGGCTCGGGACTATTCCGCAAAGACAGTAAGGCCATCGATGAATGGAGCGAGGGGAATGTGGTACTGTGCAGCCAGCGGCAGCAACGCATACTTGCGGATATATGGCCTGCTTTAAAAGAAGGCGGGATATTAGTATATGCGACCTGTTCTTATTCGCCGCAGGAGGATGAGCATATACTGGACTGGCTTTCGGAAACATTTGAAGTAAAGACCATGGCCTGTAATGTACCAGAAGCGTGGGGTATAGTAAATGTGAGTACAAAGCGAAATATGAGCGGATACCGCTTTTTCCCGGATAAAGTGAAAGGTGAAGGTTTCTTTATTGCTGCACTGCAAAAGACAGGGACAGCAGCGGGGCTGCGTTTGCCCCGTTACCGGGCGCTGAATGATAAGAAGGTACAGGAACAAGCCGCCTATTTGCTGCAGGACAAACCATATGTGTTTTTCAGAACTGATAAAGATATGTGTAATGCTATTTTGCCCGCCCATGAGACCGACCTGCAACTGCTTAAGGATACCCTATATCTTCGTAAAGCGGGATTACACTTAGGTGCGCCTGCTGCCAAAGAATGGTTGCCGGCACATGATGTAGCATTGAGTATTGAGCGGAGCAGGTCAATACCAACTCTTGAGCTCAGCCGGGAGCAGGCTTTGCGATTTATGAAAAAAGAAGAAATGTCACATGAGGGTATAGCTAAGGGCTGGTATCTTGTTACTTTTGAAGGCCTGGGACTTGGCTGGGTAAAATCATTAGGTAACAGGTTTAACAATTATTTACCTAAACATTGGCGGATAAGGATGGAAATACCCGATACCGATTGGGCATAATTGTTGTACATTCATTATCAAATTTTTATTTGAAGAACATGTCTAAGTTTTTTTATACACTGGTCCTGTGCATATTGACGATCTCTGCAACAGCACAGGATGATGATAGTTTATTTGTAGTAAAGAAAGACAGATCGTGGGTACTACCATATACAAGCGGGAAGGGTGAAACCGTATTCATGATAGCACGGCGTTTTCATGTACCGCCGGCCGTATTAGGTACTATGAACGGCATAGACTATAAAAGTACTTTCCCGCCTCGCGCGCATGTGATCGTGCCTGTTGCTGCCTATAACTTTTTGCGGGAGAAACCGGGTGATATGACAGATGCCCTGCCCCTATACTATAAGATAAGAGAAGACGATGACCTTTTGCATATCAGCCGTCTTTCGGGCGTATCGCAGCAGGTGATGGAACGGTGGAATATGCTACCGGATAATAATATTTATATAGACCAGGTGCTTTTTGTAGGCTGGATATTATATGATGCCACATCGGGGGGCAAGCGTATTGTAACTGAGATAGAAGGTCAACCCAAAACAAAGAATGCAGCACCGAAAAACGATAATGCGCCTGTACTGAACAGGCAGGCTGATCCAGAAGCAGCATGGCCGGGTGTAAAGCAGAACGACAAAATGCAAAATGATGATGGCTGGCATACAAACACTTCGTATAATGACGGGGAGGAGCCGGTATGGCATGATACGGTGATCGTAATAAAACGTAACAAGCCGGATAGCGTAGTATCACCATTCGAGACACTTTATCTCGAGCAGACCAATAACGAAGTAAATGCTGCAACTGAAAAAGGTACGGTAGCCTTTTTCAATTCAGGCAATAAAGAAAATACGGTTTATTACGCTTTTCACAGCGACCTGCAACGCGGCGTGATCATTAAAGTGCATAACCCGGGCACGGACCGTACTATATATGCCAAAGTGATCGGGGCACTACCAGCTACCAAGCAATACTATAATTGTGTCATGGCCCTTTCGGGAAATGCAAAAGAAGAACTGGGTGTTCATGAAAATAAAGCCTGGTGCGAGATATCGCACCGCTAACTCACCTCAAACCTACGTATAGATAGCTGTTATGAAGGTGCTCATAATCCGTTTCTCTTCCATAGGTGATATAGTGCTCACCACGCCTGTGGTACGCTGCCTTAAACAACAAAAGGAAGATGTGGAGCTGCATTATCTTACCAAATCCGTTTTCAGGACCATCCTCGACCATAATCCGTATATAGACAAGGTGCACTGTATGGATGATGGTTTACCTGCGGTGATCGAGGAGCTTAAAAAGGAAAAATTCGATTATGTCATAGACCTGCACCACAACATACGCACACTACGTGTGAAAAGGGCGCTCAATGTGATGAGCTATTCCTTTCCTAAACTTAATATCCGTAAATGGCTGCTGGTAAACTTAAAGATGAACCTGATGCCGGATAAAAGTGTGGTGGACCGGTATTTTGAAACGGTAAAGCCGCTTGGTGTGACCAATGACACAAAGGGGCTGGATTATTTCATACCCGGGGATGTGAATGTGACCCACAACGATGTACCCATGAGCCACTGGGCAGGGTATGTAGGTTGTGTGATTGGGGGATCGTATAACACCAAAAAATTACCGGTAGCCCAGTGGAAGGAGCTGTGTGCCAGCATCCCGTACCCGGTGATATTGCTTGGCGGCCCAGAAGACAGGGAAGAGGGCAGACAAATAGCGGAACAGGATACGGTTAAAATATATAATGCCTGCGGCAAATTTAGCCTGAATGAGTCGGCCGAACTGGTAAAATATGCCCGTGTAATTGTGAGCAATGATACCGGCCTGATGCACATTGCCGCTGCATATAAAAAGCCTATTATTTCACTTTGGGGTAATACAAGCCCGCTTTTCGGTATGTTTCCATATTATGGATATAATAATTTGAAAGAGCGTGTGGCCCCCTTATCTCATATTGTCGAAAATGAAGAACTATCCTGCCATCCTTGCAGCAAATTAGGCTACAGCCGCTGTCCTAAGGGGCATTTTAAGTGTATGAAAAACTTAAATATGCTTAAAATATCAACTTTAGTACAAGAAATATGGAAAAGTACCCAACAAGGGTAATATTTTTTATGTCTTAAGGATTTGTAATAAGGTAATTTTATTTGTACCTTGCTTGTAACTTTTTCGTATATTGTCAATAAAATTTTACACTATATAAGTTTATGAAACGGTATCTGCAACACATATTTGTATGTCTTACCCTGTTGTTTTTTATTCCCAAACATGCTAAGGCCACGCACGCGGCCGGGGGTGAGCTTATTTATGAATGGGTGAGTGACTCAACATACAGGTTTTACCTGAAGTTTTACCGCGATTGCCAGGGTATTGATGCACCCGGAACGCAGTTGATATGCGGGTATAATAGCTGTGATGGTTTTACCCTGAGCGCTCAAATGCAGAAGCTGGTAACGCTTCCCGATGGTTCGCCGAACGGAAGCGAGGTGAGCCCCGGCTGCCCCGGCTATCCTACTGTATGTGCAGGCGGTACCTTACCCGGCTATCGTGAGTGGTGGTACAGTACTACGTTCCAATTGCCGTCGCGTTGTAACTCGTGGACATTTTACATAGGTATAAGTGCAAGGAATAATGCTATAGGTAACCTGCAAAGCCCGGGCTCACAGGTGCTTTATATTGAAGCGAAGCTCAATAATGCGAATATCCAAAATGCCTCTTCTCCATATTTTACTGTGAAGCCGGTACCATATACATGTGTCAATATTCCGTTTACCTATAATAATGGTGCGGTTGACCCGAATAATGACTCGTTGGTCTTTGACATCATACAACCACGAACCGGGCCCACGAGCTGTAATGCTAACCCGGCACTGGCTACAGATATTCCCTTTGTAGCAGCGACCCCACCATATAACCTGGTTGATAATCCCTTCCCTACAAATAATACTTTTGTGTGCAGCCCCTCAACCGGGCAGGAGAGTTTTACGCCTGCAGTGCAGGGTGTATATGTTTTCACCACCCGGGTACGAAAATACCGGGGTAATGAACTGCTTTCGGTCGTCATGCGAGATATACAGATCGTAATTACGAGTTGCAACGTGCCACAGCCGGCTGTTAGTGTTGACCAGGCATCGCTTGTAGGGTCGCAGTATGTGAATAACCAGGTGGAAGGTTGTGCCACACAAAACTTTGCTTTCTGTTTTGATGCAGTATCCCCCGATACGGGTGCGATACTGGTTGTAACCGATAACCACGTTACGGCTACTACTCCTGCATCTACCATAACTTATACTAACCAATACACAGACTCGGTAGTAGGTTGTTTTAACTGGACGCCTACTACTATTGATACAGGGCTTCATGTATTGACCATTACTGTGAAAGATTCTACATGCCGTCCTCCAGGTATTCCGATAACCCAAACCTTCGTTATACCTGTTTACGTATGGCCTATAACACAAGCTACGGGTGATACATCTATATGTGCCGGAGAAACTGCCCACCTTGGTGTTACGGGCGGAACAAGTTTTACCTGGACCGTATTATCAGGTACGCCGAATTCGCTGAGTTGCACTACCTGCCAATATCCGGATGCTAACCCGACGACAACGACGACTTATGTCGCGGTCTCGAATATAAGTTCGTTCTGTAACCGAAATTCGGATACGGTAACCGTAAGGGTATTTGATCTCCCTGTTTTTGATGCAGGACTCGATACTACTACCTGCCTTTATAATAGCTTACCAATGGATATCCAGTTGCAACCCGATGCTACTACCACATATACGGTACAATGGCAGCCGACAACCTTCCTGGATAACCCGAATAGCGCTACACCGGTGATCTATCCCAACACAATGGAGTCTCCTATTATGTATATCATTACGGTTAGTTCAGATTCCCTAAACAGGTGTAAGGCGCAGGATACCGTTAATGTAAAGGTGCTGCACGGATATACGATATTCAACCACGATACAGCGATATGCCATGGAGATACTGTACAGATAAATGCCAGTGGCGATGCAGGTTATACTTATTCGTGGAGCCCGCAGGCCAATGTATATGACCCGGGACTGATCAATCCCTATATAGTACCTGATACTACGGGTGATTATACGATAAGTGCACACTTCCCAGGTTGTCGCGATAGTAATACTACGCGTACTATAGAAGTGCAGCCCATACCTGTGATAACGCTGAGCTATCCTGATACTGCGGTATGTTATGGGGCCAAAACGTATTTGAAAGCACAGGTAGGTCCGTCATGGTTCACCGATTACAACTATTTGTGGACCCCATCACAGTATGTAGATAATCCAAATTCGCTGAATCCTTTTACCATAGCTAAAGCTACCCGTACCTTTGTGTTCACGGTTACTACGCCTATAGGTTGTATGGCCCAGGACAGTACGCAGATATTCGTGATACCGAGCAAGTTTATCAATGCCTCTCCGGATACCAGTATTTGTCCGCGCGACAGTGCATACCTCAGGGCATACCCGGACTCAAATGTTGTATTGGACCATGTCCTTTGGGCGCCTGATTATGGCATAAGCAGTACATCAGACTACAACATATATGCATGGCCAAATGGTAATTTGCTGTATACGGTATATGCTGTTGATACCAATGGCTGTTTAGATAGTGCTTTGGTAAAAGTTAGCATAAAAGCAGGTGCTGTAATTAACCTGCCTGATTCGGTAAATATATATCCGGGTGAAACATACCAAATGAACCCGGGCAGCAACTGTTCTTATTTCCAATGGGTACCTGCAACCGGCTTATCTGCTGATAGCATCGCTAACCCGATAGCACGGCCTGAGGTAAATACAAGGTATATAGTGCATGGCATGACAGAAGTAGGCTGTAAAGCAGTAGACTCCATAGATGTGAACGTACTTGTAGATTCTTATATTGATGTGCCAAATGCCTTTACTCCGGGCTCAGAACCTAATGCTATATTAAAAGTATTGCATAAAGGGGCTGCAACACTTAAGGACTTCGTGATCTTTGACCGTTGGGGTGTCAAGATGTTTGAAACGCATGATATCAATGAAGGCTGGGATGGTACCTATAAAGGGAAACCCCAACCATTTGGTGTGTATATTTATATGGCAGAGGCTGTATCACCTACCGGTCGTAAGTTTGTAAAACAAGGTAACGTTACTTTGATACGATAAGTAGTTATTGAAATTTATATAAAAGGCTTGCCCCGCAATTTTGCGGGGCAAGCCTTTTATATATTGCTACATAGTTGTTTAAAAAAAATAAATATGTATTTCTGCCAAACCTTAAATAGTTGCTCTTGTGTCTAAATAACAATAAAGCCCTTATAGGCAGAACTATATATCGAATATGCTTATGTGTTTTGATTGTTTAGCCCGGTGTTATGCCCCTTTTAACTAAAAATGATTATTCAAATGAGAAAATTTTTCCTATCCATCGTTTCCTGCATTACATTATTGCTTCTGCTTCCGAGGCAAGCGAAAGCTACACACGCTGCTGGCGGAGAGTTGATATATGAGTGGGTAAGCGATTCCACCTATAGGTTTTATTTTAAGTTTTATCGTGACTGTCAAGGGGTTACGGAGCCGGGCAGTCAACAACTTGTAGGTTACAATAGTTGTGATGGTAACCATATCTGTATACAAATGAATAAGCTGGCCACTCTACCGGACGGGTCACCGAATGGTAGTGAGGTGAGCCCTGGCTGTCCGGGCTATCCAACTATTTGCGATGGAGGAACATTACCCGGTTACCGAGAGTGGTGGTATAGCGCCAGTGTGACATTGCCTACCCGTTGCGATTCATGGACCTTTTATACAGGTGTGAGTGCACGAAATAATGCGATCGGTAACCTGGATAATCCCGGTGGGCAGGTACTTTATGTTGAGGCTAAGCTTAATAACTCGGTAGTGCAGAATGCATCTTCGCCATATTTTACGGTTAAGCCTGTACCGTATACTTGTGTTAATATCCCATTTACTTACAATAACGGAGCAGTAGATCCCAACAATGATTCGCTAGCTTTTGATATTATTATGCCTCGTACAGGCCCTGCTTCACCACAATGCAATTATAATCCCAATGCGGTAAATGATTGTAATTGGGTAAATCCACAGCCGGTACCACCATTTAATCTTATAGATAACCCATTCCCTACCAATAATACATTTGTTATCAGTCCTACTACCGGCCAGGAAAGTTTTACGCCTTCTGTGCAAGGTGTATATGTATTCACTACCAGGGTGAAAAAATATCGTGGCAATCAATTGCTTTCGGTTGTAATAAGGGACATCCAGATCGTTATCACCAATTGTAATGTGCCGCAACCTACGGTTAATGTTGACCAGAATAGTCTTGCAGGTGCACAATTTGTAAATAACCAGGTGGAAGGTTGTGCGACTAAAAATTTCAGCTTCTGCTTTGATGTTGTATCCCCCGACCCCGGTGCGATACTGGTAGTTACAGATAACCATATTACGGCTACAACACCTTCATCAAGCATAACCTATACTAACCAGTTCACAGCTAATGTTAGGGGCTGTTTCGGATGGACGCCAACTGAATCGGATACAGGCCTTCATGTGCTGACTGTTACCGTAAAAGACTCCACCTGTCGCCCACCGGGCATACCTATCACGCAGACCTTTGTGATACCGGTATATGTATGGCCGGTGACCCATGCTTTTGGTGACACAACTATGTGTGCGGCTGAAACAGCACACCTGGGCGCTTATGGCGGCAGTGATTTTACCTGGACAGTGGTATCAGGGTCGCCGAACTCCTTAAGCTGCACCAACTGTCAATATCCTGATGCAACACCTACGGTAACCACCACTTATGCGGTCGTCTCCAATGCCAGTGCATACTGTGATCAGAATAAGGATACGGTAGTGGTGAGGGTGATCAATAATGGTGTTTTCAGTGCAGGGCCTGATACCACTACCTGCGTTGATAATAGTTTACCCCTTGATATTAACCTGCAGCCAGATACATCTACAACTTATTCGATATTATGGACGCCAGGCAATTTCCTTGATGACCCTACAAGCGGTACACCAATCGTTACGCCCACTTCCAATGAATCTATGCTGACCTATATAGTCACCGTAACTTCTAATGTACTTGACCGCTGTAAAGCGAGCGATACGATAAACATAAAGGTATTGCAAGGATATACCATATTCAATCACGATACCGCAATATGCCATGGTGACACGGTACAGATACATGCGGCAAGCGATGCCGGCTATACCTATTCATGGGCTCCACAGGCCAATGTGTATGACCCGGGTTTACTGGAACCGTTCATTGTGCCCGACACTACCGGTAGTTATACCATAAGCGCACATTTCCCCGGATGCCGCGACAGTAATACTACGCGCACTATAGAAGTGCAGCCGATACCTATAATAGATATGAGCTACCCGGACACTGCAGTATGCTATGGTGCCAAGACATATATGAAGGCTTCCATTGGCCCTTCGTGGTACACCGATTACAGCTATAGCTGGTCGCCGGGACAATATGTGAATGAACCGCTTTCGCTTAATCCTTATACTATAGCGAAGCAAACGAGGATATTTACGCTTACTGTGACCACTGCTGCCGGCTGCCTTGCGAAAGACAGTACGAGGATATTTGTGATACCGGTACGCTTCATGGGTACATCGCCCGATACCAGTATATGCCCGAGGGACAGCGCACTCCTCACCGTATTCAGCACCGATACCAGTGTAATACTGGACCATGTATGGTGGACCCCGGATTATGGTTTGAGTAATGCAACATCATTCACTACTTATGCATGGCCTAATGGCAATATGGAATATATAGTATATGGTGTGGATACTAATGGATGCCTGGACAGTACTTTTGCACATGTGATCGTTAAATCAGGTGCCGTACTCAATCTGCCTGATTCGGTAACTTTATACCCGGGTGAGTCTTATCAAATAAATCCCGGTACCAATTGTTCGTACCACCAATGGTTCCCTGCAACAGGTCTTTCCGCAGATAGTATAGCGAACCCTATAGCCAGGCCCGAGGTTAGTACCAAATATATTGTGCATGGTACCACCGAGGTAGGCTGTACCGCAGTAGACTCTATAGAAATAAAAGTAAATAACGACGCCTACATCAATATTCCCAATGCCTTTACTCCCGGATCTGAGCCTAATGCAATTTTGAAAGTATTGCATAAAGGTGATGCGACGCTGAAGGATTTTGTGATCTATGACCGCTGGGGCGTGAAGATGTTTGAGACGCATGATATCAATGAAGGATGGGATGGTACCTACAAGGGTAAGCCGCAACCATTCGGTGTATATATTTACATGGCTGAGGCGGTGTCGCCAACAGGCCGTAAGTTCGTAAAACAAGGTAATGTGACGCTGATACGTTAATAAGCGATTCAGTATTATCCAAAGGAGTTGAAGCCCCCGCATATTGCGGGGGCTTCATTTTTATACTACTGGCATTCTTTTTATATAGTAACAGGTATATCAATAAACTACAAGGTTTTATGAAGAAACATAAAGTTGTAAAGATGTTTGACCGTTTTGCAACAAAGATCACATATTACTCGGGGCGCCCGCTTACTTTTTTTACCGCCTTACTTATTGTGGTCATTTGGGCTATTACCGGACCTGTTTTTAAATATTCGGATACCTGGCAGCTCGTTATCAATACAGGGACTACTATTATTACATTTTTGATGGTCTTTTTGATCCAGCAATCGCAGAATAAGGATACGGTGGCCATACACCTTAAACTAAATGAACTGATCGCTGCTACTAAAACAGCAAGCAACCGGCTGGTGAGTGTAGAAGATCTTACAGAAGAAGAACTGATACTACTGAAGAATTTTTACATCAAACTGGCAAAACTGGCCCAGAAGGATAAGGACATTTTTTCCACGCACTCGATAGATGAAGCTGAAGAACTGCATAGTTCTAAAAAGCGATCTTCGAAATCCAGGCAGTAGATCAATTAGTGATAACGGTGGTGCCGAGCTTTTTTGCGAGGCATTTAGCTCCTTGCTTCATAACCAGCCTGTGGTTGAACATGAAGACCGGTTTAAGCAGGAATGCAAAGGTATTCATCCATTTAATGTTGGTATGCACGTTCCAGTGGCAGCGAACATGTGTTACGCCTTCTCCCGTATCAAAATGCCATGCGCCTTCACCTTCAAGTTCGCCGGATGCGTTGCCTGCGAGGTGCTTGTATTCTTCGCGCTGTGTAAGCAAAAGCCTGAAGGAAAGTGTGTAAAGCATGGGACTACGCAGCCTGTATATACGTATGCTGCCGATGCCACGTTCATCGCCCTTTTCGGTTTCTGTAACAGACAGGACCCCATTCCACCATTTGGGCCATTCTTCGGACTTATAAATAAGCTCCCAAACATCCTTAAGGGGTGCATTGACATACCAGTGTGTCGTGAATGAATAGTTCTCAGGCATGGGTCAGGATAAGTATTTTCCTACAATCGGTACCCGCCTGCCCACACCGAATGCCTTTGGAGATATGCGCAGAATGGGGCAGAACTGGTTGCGTTTATATTCGTTTGTGTTTACCATTTTCAATATGCGCTGTACAAGGGCAGTGTCACTGCCTAATGCAATGATCTCTTTAGGTCCCTGCCGACGCTCGATATACTGGTAGAGTATGGGATCGAGTATGTCGTAATCAGGCAAACTGTCGGTATCTTTTTGCCCCGGCCTTAGTTCTGCACTGGGGGCTTTTGTAAGTATAGATACCGGTATTATTTCTCTTTCCCTGTTCAGGTAATGGGCGAGTGCATAAACCTGCGTTTTATATAAGTCGCCAATTACGCTAAGGCCCCCGGCCATATCGCCATATAAGGTGCCGTAACCGGTTGCCAGCTCACTTTTATTTGACGTATTCAAAAGTATTGAACCGAATTTGTTGCAAGCCGCCATCACCAGTGCGCCACGTATCCTTGATTGCAGGTTCTCTTCTGCCACATTAAAGGGCATATTGGCGAACAAGGGCTGTAGTTCATGCGTAAAGGAATTGAAAATGCCCTCGATCGGGATAATATTATATGCTGTACCCAGGTTCTCGGACAAATGTTCGGCATCTGTAACCGAGTGACGGGATGAAAACTGTGAGGGGAGCAGTAGGGCCTGTACATGCTCCTGACCAAGCGCCTCGCTTGCCAGTGCCTGTACTACTGCGCTATCTATGCCACCAGATGAGGCCACGACAGCTTTGGTAAAGCCCATTTTACCAAAATAGTCACGGATACCCGTTATCAGAGCCCGGTGTACTTGCTCAATGCCTTTCGCCGGATCAAAAACAGCCGGCAGGTCTTGTGTCATAGGTATTGTGGCTGCTTTACGTATTACCGGCTCTGCAAAACTATTGTCATCCTTCAGCGTCACACACTGTAGTGTTTCCGTGAAGTAGGGTAGTTCAGCTACCAGGTCGCAATTAGCGTTCATCACTACCGATCCTCCGTCAAATATCAAGTCCGTTTGTGCACCGGTAGTATTGCAGTATATCATAGGCAGCTTGTATTTAGCTACATTCTGCTTTATGATCCCTTTGCGGCCGTCGGCATGTACATAATCAAAAGGAGAAGCGCTGAGGTTGATCATTAGCTGCGGCTGCTGCTGAACCAGGATGTCCATGGGGCATACCCGGTAGAGCGGATTGTCACCCAGGTTCCAGATATCTTCACATATGGTGACCGCTATTTTTTTGCCTTTGAAGGTAATTATGCCCAAATCGTAGGCGGGTTCGAAATAGCGGTACTCATCAAATATGTCGTAGTTTGGCAGCAAACTTTTGTGCACTACATTCTTTACCTGTTTTTCATAAAGGAAGTAAGCGCTGTTAAAAAGGTCCTTACCTTCTATTTTGGGGTTGCGTGAAGGGCCGCCAACCAATACCCCAATGGTATCGGCAGCTTCCCTGATGCGCTCAATGGCATCAAGACTTTGCCGGATAAAATCATCGAACTCGAGGAAATCGCGCGGGGGATAACCGCATACAGCAAGTTCGGGAAATACGATAAGGTCGCCATCCTGCTTTTTGGCTTCGGCGATGGCGGCTAATATTTTTTCCGTATTGGATACAAAATTGCCGATGTGGTAATTCTGTTGTGCCAGGAATATCTTCATGTTGCAGGCTATATTACTAAAATGCCCGTACAAAGATATTGTACGGGCTTAGTTGTTTTGGTTAAATGATGGTGTAATTTAAAAGAATATTCCTATACGGATGGCCAAATTATTGAGCCTTGTATTGCCATCCTTAAAGCTGCCATTATAGCCCATATCATAATTGGCAGGATTGGTAGCATCGGGTGCAAAGCCATTGTTGAAGAAAAGGCCTGCATAAATGCTCATTTTGTCGGTTATGGGATATTCAGCACCTCCACCTACGTTTAGGCCAAACATCACCGGCGGCACAGCCAGCGTGCCTTTTAGCTTTTCATTGTTGCCGGTCTGCTCGGTAAGTATTGTGCCCGTACTGTCACTGTATTGTACGGTATAGGTGGCTTTGCGGGCGATATTAAAGCCTACGGTGACACCCAGTTGCCCGAATATGCGTATGCCGGCAGCCCCCAATTCATCCGAGCGCAATTTCAGGTTGAAGGGAACTTCAAAATACTGCAGGTTATAGTTGAATTTTGTTTGATAAACAGTGCTGGTAGCGTAAGTGCTGCCACTTGTATTAGGGCCTACGTACTTTGTAGAAATGATACCTCCGGAGGTATTAAGATTGAAGCCGGTGGCTATGCCGTAGTTTTCGGCAAAATAATAATCCATAAGTAAACCCCACATGTAACCAAGCTTGCTGCCTTCACTGCTTACGCTGTACAGGCCATTATCGCTTTTACCGGTAGTAGGGTGCATCCAGGCAATGGTGGGTGCAAAGTAGGCCCCGAAACGCAGGTCTCCTTCACGGGAGTTACCGCCATGGTGGCGGGGAGACCCGGCAGGAGAACCGTCTTCATATTCATAACGTTGTGCATGTACGGCGTTGATACATGTAAAAATGATCGCTGCGGACAGGAAAAGTTTCTTCATATATGCTGTGTTCAAAGACATTTTGTACAAATATCAGGCCTATTCGTTAGCTAATGCTATTTTTGCCTTGGTAAAAATAAAACCATTTCCTGATGTTGAAGTATTCGCAGCCTTCCAAACAGTACTTTTTTACACACATATCCACATTGGTCTTTATGCTATTTTGTGCATTTGGCTTTACCAGTTGTGGCGATGGTGAGCAAACGCCCAATGTGTCGGGTATTAAGGTAACGCTGGATGCACGCAGGTTTGATAAAGATCTTGCGGCTATCGATACCGCAAATATTGCTGCAGGGCTGCAACAGCTGAAGACGAAATACCCGTATTTCCTCGACTTTTATCTTGATACGCTCATGGGACTAAAGATACATGGTAACTATACAGATACTGCAGATGCTATACATACGGGCCTCAGGACCTACCTAACGTATAAGGATTACCGGGGCCTGCTGGATACTGTTGCCGTTCATTTCCCGGATATAAGCAGCATTAATGAGCAGCTTACTAAGGGCTTTCAATATATGCTGAATTATTATCCCAAATACCAGGTGCCGAAGGTTATCTATTCGGTCTTCTGGCTGAATAAATTGCCTGTTTTTATGGAGGCTAATGGCAATATAGGCATAGACCTGGATATGTTCCTGGGCCCGCAATACCCTTATTACAAATCGGTAGGTGTTCCCGACTACACGGCTAATCACCTGGTGCCCGGTTATATACCTGTAGCGGTGTTTACGCTTATATGTGATGATATGTATCCCTTTCAAAGCGCAGGGCGTAATCTGCTTGATATGATGATACAGCGTGGTAAGCAGCAATATTTCTTAAGCAAGATATTGCCTTTTATGAATGATGCCGAGCGGATGGCTTATTCAAAAGCTGATCTCGAAGGTTGTGAGAAGAATAAGGTACAGATATACAACTTCTTTGTGAAGAACGACCTGCTGTATAATAAAGACCTGCAAACAGTATATCGCTTTGTGAATGATGGTCCCAATACCGAACAGATAGCCAAGGAGTGCCCGGGTAATATAGGCACCTGGCTGGGCTACCAGATAGTAAAATCATATATGAAGGAGCATCCTGAAACGACATTGCAACAGCTTTTCCAGGACAGTGACCCGCAAAAATTCCTGGAGGATTCGAAATATAACCCGAGATAAAATTTAGTGTTCATAAAATAGTAAAAATGAGAAAAGTACTTTTTGCAGTATTGGCAGCTTCATTATTTACCAACAAAGCCTCGGCACAATTGGGGAAAGCAGATGAAGTAAAGAAATCGCTTGAAACACAGAATAAAGACACTACGGCATGGATACACAGTGGTGTGTTCTCCCTTGGTTTTAATGAGGGCTTCCTGCATAACTGGGCTGCTGGCGGTGAACTGGCGTCACTTACTACTAATGGCATCCTGAGCGCCAACCTTACCCGGCTGGCAGGCCGTAATGTATGGAGCAACAACCTGGATATGACCTATGGTCTTATCTATGCATACTCTACAGGTTTTGTGCCGAAGAAAACAGATGACCGCATAGACTTCACTTCAAAATATGGTCACCGAATCGATACTTCGAACTTTTATATTACAGGTTTGTTCAACTTCAAGTCCCAGTTCACGAAAGGATACGATTATTCGGTACCTAACTATGACTCATTTTCTACTTCAAAATTCTTGTCCCCGGCCTATTTTACCCTGGCCGCAGGTATTGAATACCGGAGAGGTACAGACCTGAGCTTGTTCCTTTCACCTGTTGCAACACGCGTAACACTGGCAGACAAATATTATACGTTAATGAAACCCGATGGGGCTTTTGGTATCGAATATGGTAAAACTTCACGTTTTGAACTGGGCGCTTATTTTTCCGGGCGCTATGTGTGGAACATCAGCAAGAATACTACATTCAAGACCCGTGCCGACCTGTATTGTAACTACCTGGCAAAGAACAGCAAGGACAGCACCGGCAAGATCGTGAAGTATGATAACCCGGGTAATATCGACATCCTTTGGGATAATATACTGTCTTTAAAAATTGCAAAATATATCAGTCTTACAGTAGGTGCCACATTTATCTATGATAATGATATCCCTTATAGCAAGACCTATGTTGATCCATCAACAGGTGCCGAAGTAGCCAAGAATGAGCCTGGTGAAGGCCTGGGTTGGTTGCAGCTTAAGCAGATATTTACTGTTGGTTTCGAATATAAATTCTAAAATATTTAACGGTATAAACATAAGGTCTCCCATGCTTTTAAAGTGTGGGAGACTTTTTTTATCCACGTTTAATCCCCGCGGGAGCTTGCTGAGGGCTTAGCAAGGATAAATCTTCTTGCAGTACTATTTAAATAGTTTATTTTTGGCAATAGCCGGACGTTAAGGACGGCTGTTTATTTTTTAATATTAGATGTCGGCTACTTACCAGATAAAGTTACCCCAGTTCGAAGGCCCCTTCGACTTGTTGCTGTTCTTTATAGAACGCGATGAACTGGATATTTACAATATTCCCATTCACAATATCACGAAGGATTTTCTCGATTATATCCATACCATGGAGTCGCTCAATATAGAGCTGGCTTCGGAGTTCATTCTCTTTATTTCCACCCTCATGCGTATCAAGGCCAGGATGCTGCTGCCGCGCAAGGAACTGGATGCCCAGGGTAATGAGATAGACCCTCGCCAGGAACTGGTGGATAAGATATTGGAGTATAAACGCTTTAAGGAAGCATCGGAACAAATGATGATGATGGAGGCCGAGCGTATGCTGCAGATAAAACGTGGTAACATACGTAACGAGCTTGATGCGCTGGGTGAAGAATATTCGGAGGGAACGGAGATACAGACCGTTACCATGTTCAAGCTGATGCAAGCTTTTGAGCGTACCATGAAGCGCTTTAAAGACCGGACGGATAAGCCCCAGCATGTGGTGGTAAAGTATAACTACAGCATGGAAGGCCAGCGTGCATTCCTGATCGATTACATGCGCTCGCACCAGCGGGTGGCATTCGATACACTGTTCGCTCAATGCCAGAACCGGTTGCATGCCATATTCACATTCCTGTCTTTACTTGAACTGATACAACAGCAATTTTTCGGTATTTTGATAGGTACAGGCCGCAATAACTTTATCATAGAGCGCAATGATAATCATGAAGCTGGTAATACTGAGCATGATGAGCCACCTGTTGATGGTCCGGTTGATGAAGATTTGCCGGGTGAAGATGATACCATGGCACAGTAATTGCTATACTATTTATATAGTGTAATAACTAACAAAAAAATTTCCCCGCACTGTCGGACAGTGAACGGGGATTTTTTATTTACATTTTGGTGCCCGACACATTGATGTCTGATGTTACCTCAACAGGTGCTTTGGTGTCGCGGAAGTCAAAGGTGCCTTTTATCTGCTGGCTTAGTACACTGCCTATAAGCAGGCCGCTGGCCACATCTACATCCAGGCCCCCTGTTTGCACCCCGTTCAGATCCATTTTTATTTCTTTGGCTTCCCCTGTATTAGCCGGATGCGATGTGATCTTCGAGCTCATTTCTATATGGGCGATACCGTCTTTTACCGATACCAGTTTATAAGTATTGTCTGTATTGAGGTCCATAAAGCCGAGCGAGGTGCTGTAACTGTTGTTCCATGTATCGCCGGGTTTTACAGGTTTATCAGGGTATATGTAAAAAGCCTGCTGCATCATGGAGCGCAGTGAACTGTCGCTGATGGGGGCATCATCGCTTCCCGGCATCAGTTCCCTGAAACCATCCAGTTGTACGATCTGCCCTTTTTCGTTCACTGTCATGCTGAATGCGCGATGCACCATATCGCCGAGGCTGCGCAGCTCCGGGGCACTATGGGCGGTGTCGTCGCTATCGTAGGCCATATTTTTGAAGCTATTATTCGATTTCATGGCTATGCGGTCATAAGTCACGGTCAGTTTCTTATTGCTGCCTTCGGCACCGGTCACCTCGTAGGTCGATTCCATATCCATATCCTGGTCGACCGTAATGTGCTTGCCCATCATTTCCTGCGTAATGCTCTGGCGGTTTTTGACAATGTATTTATATTTTGTTCCTTTCTGAAAATTGAACTTCAGGCTGATGCTGCCATCGCTGTTCGTACCGCTGCCACCATTGTTATCACCGCAGGCCAAAAGCATGCTTATTGCAATGAGGGAGGAAATGCCTAGTACTAAAATCTTTTTCATCTGTTTAGAAAAATAGGAATTTAGGAAGACATATTCAAGCCTGCTGCAATAAATATTTGGTGTATGAATGGTATGCAGATTAGGAGAAAATGTAATTACTATGGTCTGCACCTGCCCGACCTTGTTCCAAGCAAGCTATCTATACTGCACCACATAGAAGGTGCAGCAGTATCATTAAACCAACTGTTTTTTGCGACTATAACGCCGTTGGTATCTACCAGGTAAGCGATATTGGGTGCAGGGCCAAAGTGTTGCCACCAATCATTTTCTGGATTATCCAGCAAGATATCTGCATTGATGTCGAGCGCTCTATCCATTTTTTTAGCTGCTGCTTTTCGTTCCCCATAGGTTTTGGGTTGACGGCAATATATTTTCTGCAAATGATTTAATCTCTGTACGTTGATCTCGATGTCTGCGTCGATAGCATAAGGACCAGCCTGAATATCAGGATGGGCTTCGAGAGTATAAACTACATAGACGGAGATTTGGTCTTTATAATAATTTAGAATTGAATCAATATCGCTGGAAAAACGCCTGAAGTGCGGGCAGGTATAGCTACCCGATACCAGTAATACCGGTTTACGTTTTTTAAGTACACAGCGTATTTTTACGCGTTTATCCTCAGGGGTGTATAACGCAAAGGCCGGAATGGTATCGCCTACTTTGTAACCTGAAGAGTCTATATCGCCGGTATATGCGTTTTCGCGTTCTATCCTGCTGGTATCAGCAGGCATGGTGGTGTCTGTTATACAGGGTTTTAACTCTTGGGAAAATAAGGGAGTGGTAAATAAGATATAAAGGATTGATAGTAGTAAATAACGCATAGAAATAAAGTTATCGCATTTTATGCGAAGTGAAAAAAAAAGTGGTCAAGTACCACCTTTTGTACGAAAATGGAAAATATGAATAACTTACTTTTGCAGATTATAATGCCATGACTGGAAAAAAAGTGCATATACTGGCCATTGAATCGAGCTGTGATGAAACAAGCGCGGCGGTGATACGTGATGGAAAAGTATTGAGCAACCTGATAGCGACGCAAAAGGTGCATGAGCGATATGGTGGGGTAGTGCCTGAACTGGCCTCGCGTGCGCACATGCAAAATATTGTACCTGTGGTAGATGTGGCGCTGAAAGAAGCGGACGTGAATAAACATGATATACATGCAGTAGCTTTTACGCAGGCGCCGGGTCTCATCGGTTCCTTATTAGTGGGGGCCTGTTTTGCCAAGGCCTATGCCCAGGCTCTTGACGTACCTCTTATAGCCGTGCATCATATGCAGGCACACGTACTTGCACATTTTATCGATGAACCGAGGCCGAAATTTCCTTTTTTATGTTTAACGGTGTCGGGCGGGCATACCCAGGTGGTGCTGTGTCGCGACTACCTGGATATGGAAGTGTTGGGTGAGACCGTGGACGATGCCGCAGGCGAAGCATTTGATAAGGTAGCCAAGATGCTCGAGTTGCCTTACCCCGGCGGACCGATGGTGGATAAGCTGGCGCAGGATGGTGATCCTTTGCGGTTCAAATTCCCGGTCAGTGATATGGATGGATATGATTTCAGCTTCAGTGGTATCAAAACGGCTGTGCTGTATTTCCTGCAGGCCGAGAAAAAGAAAGATGCGGATTTTGTAACTAATAACATGAAGGACATTTGTGCATCGGTACAATATACCATCATAAAGATGCTGATGAATAAATTACGTAAAGCTGCTGCTGAACTGGATATCAAACACATTGGCATTGCGGGTGGGGTATCGGCCAACAGCGGCCTGCGTAAGACATTGCAGGAAGAAGGGGAAAAGTGTGGATGGAATGTGTACATACCGGCATTCCAGTACTGCACCGACAATGCAGCGATGATAGGCATAACAGGCTATTATAAATACCTAAAGGGCGAATTCACTGATCTTGGTGTAAGCCCTACTGCACGCGCGAGCTGGACATGAGCAATACCTGGTTTCAATTCAAACAATTTACGATCCACCAGGACCGTTGCGGAATGAAGGTGTCGACCGATGCCTGCATACAGGGGGCATGGGTGCCCATTTTGCCGCAGGTAAGGCAGGTACTGGATATAGGTGCCGGTACAGGACTGCTGTCATTGATGCTTGCACAACGTAACAGCGATGTGTATATAGATGCTATAGAACTGGACGAAGCGGCAGCAGCGCAGGCAAAAGAAAATGTTGCCTCGTCGCCATGGGCAGAGCGTATCAATGTAGTACAGGGTGATGTGCGCAAATATCCCTTTCCCACTACTTATGATATGATCATCTGTAACCCACCTTTTTTTGATGATAGCCTGCAGAGCGCCGATAGCAGCAGGAATAATGCACGTCATAATGTAGCTCTTAGTAAAGAGGATATTATCGCATTAGCTGGCGGCTTGCTACGTGATGAAGGTTACCTTGCAATAATGTTGCCTGTTGCGGAGCATGTGAAGCTGGAGCGCATGTTGTCTCAAAATAACTGGCGTATTTTTCAGTCTTTGCATGTGCTGCCTAAAGCTGGACAGCAAGCCAACCGGATAATAAGCCTGGCCTGCAGGCATACGCATCATGATACCAGTAGTACTACAGGTGCATTACAAATAAAAGATGAGGATGGGCGCTATAGGCCAGAGTTCATTCAGTTGCTTCATCCTTTCTACTTATTTCTATAGGTTTCTTTTTACTGAAGAGAAAATTAAGGCCTATAAATATCCACCCGGTCCAGAAGAGGTAAAAGCCGATATGAAAGCGCTCACCCATGAGACGATGCGAAAAGTCGTGCCTGAAATCGTGATAAGTAAGATACAGGCCGGCAATTGCAATGATGATGGCGATGATATTAAATATACCTGAGCTGCGGGGAGTGAGTACTCTTTGCAAAACGAAGTGGATGATGAATAGCAGGATATAAAGGCCCAGTGTTGCCAGCGCGCCCTGCCACCAGGTGTTCAGGAAAGTATATTCTTTATAAAATATACGCATACCAATGCCGCCTATCCATGAGCTCTTCGACATCATGTAGCCGGAGATACCTGAAAGCATTAGCAGGAAGACCAACAGGGGGATATGGCGTTTCATTCGTTCTGGGTAGGGTATGCGTTAGTCCCTATTCTTTTTGGGTAGCGAATCGACGCTGACAAGAGGTTTGGGACGGCCCATATGGCAGGTAACGCAGGTGATGCGTTCCAGGCTGCCATCCTCTATTTTAGCCAGGTATTTGTTATTGATGGCATCAACCATTTTTATCATTTTGCGGGCGATCTCTTTTTCGGGCTTTTCATCTGAAGGGAAATCAAATTTTGGTTTTTCCCCTTCCGTAGCCGCATGACAGAAGTTGCAGCGAACACCAAGCGATAATGAGTATCCGCGCATGATGGTATGTATCTCCTCGCCGGTAGTGTTTTTAGGCAATACCTTTAAATTTTGTGGTGGTCTTTCGTCGTGGTGATGTTCTTTTTGAGCAAAGGTTTGCGCCGTTGCTATAGCAAAGCAGATCGTTAAGATCGCAATTGTTTTCCTGTTGCCAGAGTACTTCATATCAGTGTATTGAACTTGTGGAAATGAAGTTATGGAAAAATGCCGATATGATATGGAGGCAGGAATAAAAGCATAATGTAGTTCACATACTTAGCAAAATCTGTTCACTTTATTAATTGTTTTATTAATTTTAACCAAATACCTGTTATGAATAAGCTTACACTATCATTTGCAGTAGTTACGTTGTTTTTTTGTGTTCCCGGTGCTGATGCACAGGGTACGTCAAGTAAGGGCACAGGCTCTACGCATATCGTCCATGCACCTGCATGGAAACCCATATTTGAAAAAGATGTGTTGTGGCAAAAGCGGGTATGGCGTGAGATCGATGCTAACGAAACCAACAACATTGCATTCATGTACGCTAACAGTGGTCAGCATGGGGTCAACCTCTTTGATGCACTACAGGAAGGTGTTAAAGAGGGGGCCATAAAGGCATACGACCCTGTTGACGACCGGTTTACCAAAGAGATGGGTGTTGCAGACCTGCGCGCTGTGCTCAAGCCCCGCACTATAAATGAAAAAGCTGTAAATGCACTTACGGGCAAGACGGAAACGCAGTCCATAAGCATGAATTTTGATCCTGCAATGGTATATAAATACTGGATAAAAGAAGATTGGATATTCGACAAGGTGCAGAATAAAATGGTCATTCATATTATTGGCCTGGCCCCGGTAGTAGCCTATTTGTCCGACGATGGTACGAGCACATCATACCGCCCTCTTTTTTGGGTGTATTATCCTGATGCCCGTAAACTGCTGGCTACCAAAGCGGTCTATTATTCAATAACTGATGATAGCCTTACCTGGGATGACCTTTTTGAGAACAGGTCTTTCACCAGCCATGTAACTAAGATATCTGAAAAGAGTAATTACGAGTCGAAATAAATACAGATGAACAGCACAATGGGGTGTTAAAATATATTTCTAAAAAAAAGAGGGGCGGTTTTCGCTCCTCTTTTTTTTTAGTGGCTTCGCCAGGAATCGAACCTGGATCTGGAGCTTCGGAAACTCTTATACTATCCATTGTACTACGAAGCCTTGTATGCAAAATGCTTTTTCGGCTGCAAAGTTATTATTCTGCGTGGATATTGCAGCAATAAATACGGTATGCTAATATTACATTTACAAAAGATGCCGGAGCATATCATAGAACGGTTAAAGGCAGGTGAGGAGGCCGCTTTCAGGGAACTGGTGGATACACAGCAGCAAAGGATACTGAATGTGGCGCTGGGCCTTGTACAAAGTCATGAGCTGGCGGAGGACATAACACAAGAGGTTTTTATAGAAGTTTTCAGGTCGGTAGGCAAGTTCAGCGGTCAATCGACATTATCTACCTGGATATACCGTATAACGGTCAATAAATGTCTTGATGCACTCCGGTATCAAAAAAGAGGTAAGCGTTTTGCTTTTATCACCAGCCTCTTCAGGCCCGATACCGGGGAGCTGAAATACGAATCTGCTCATTTTGATCATCCCGGCGTGGCACTGGAAAAGAAGGAAAATGCAAGAATGCTATTTGCCGCAATTGACGAACTACCCGAAAACCAGAAGGTTGCTTTTATCTTATCGCAGGTAGAGGAAGTGCCACAGAAAGACATAGCATTAATAATGAATATTTCAATAAAGGCCGTTGAGTCGCTGATACAGCGGGCGAAAAGTAACCTGAGAAAAAAGCTTGAAAATATTTATATCAAACGAAGGAAGCACGACAGTTGAGCGTCTAAAATATAACTATCATGAAAGAAGTAAAGGGTACGGATAAATGGGTAGACGGCATTTTGCAGAGCCTGGAGGGCATCGAACGCCCCGGTGTTAACCCCTTCCTGTATGAAAAGATAAAATACAGGATGGATGCAGGCGATACTGCAGGCCGGACATATGGTACGCGCCGTGTTGTGGGCTGGGCCATTGCTACATTAATGATCATTGCGCTGAATGGGTTTTCGATCATCAATAAGATACAGCAGGAAAAACATATATTACATACAGAAGTGTATAATGCCTTAGCACCGGAAATGCAGTTACAAACCATTTATAACTATTAATTACCCCTGAAGTGAACAAAGTACCCGGTATCTGGAAATGGACAGTTGCGATACTGTTTATACTGAACCTTGCATTACTTGCTACCATATGGTTCAAGCCGTCGGCAGACTATGCCGGAGCGGGCCCAGGGGAAGAGCAACCTAACCAGCTTATACAATCACGTCTTCATTTCACGGAGCAACAGATCAGCCAGTTCGATATACTAAGGGAGCGACACCATGATTCTATAATGATTTTGCAACGGAAGGGGAGAGCATTAAGGAAAGAGTATTTCGATAACCTGCGGCACCCGGAAACTGCGGATAGTAGTACGGTAGATGCCATAGGTAATGCTATTGCAGATAATCAAAAGCAGATAGAATTTGTGACCTACAGGCATTTCAGGCAAGTGCGTGCGCTCTGCAACGAGCAGCAAAAAGTTATTTTCGATGATATTATAGATGATGTATTGCGGATGATGTCGCGGCAACACCGGCCGGGCAGGCAAAGAGGCGAGCGGCCGGGACGACAAGGCCCGCCGCCGGCAGGCAGATAATAATTGGGTGCCATGAAAAGGATACTGACCGTTTTTTTATTAGTTCATTGCAGCATTGCTTTTGCTCAAAATAAGCCGAATACAGGTGCGCTGAAGATCATTGTGCATACAGTATTCGGAAAAGAACAGTTGCAATTGCAAAACCGGGAATATGCCAATGCACATGGCGATAGCCTGTATATAGATGAGTTCAGGTTTTATCTCAGTAATTTAAAGTTTTCTACTACAGGAGTATCTTTTTGGGAACCGGATAGTTACCATCTTGTTGACGCGGCCGATAAGGATAGCCGCACGATCTACATTAAAAATATCCCCGCAGGCAATTATACCACGCTTGATCTTATGTTGGGCGTGGACAGTATGGCAAATGTAAGTGGTGCCAATGAGGGCGACCTGGACCCTGTAAAGGCTATGTACTGGGCCTGGAATACGGGTTATATAATGGCCAAATTACAGGGGCACAGTAAGGTCTGTAAAACATTGCACCATGCCTTTGAATTTCACATAGGCGGATACCTGCCGCCCTATAATGCGGTGAGGAATGTACGCTTGCCGTTACAGCAAGTCACTATAGCTGCAGGTAAGGAAAATATATTGGAGATAAATGCCGATGCGGCTGCATGGTTCAACGATCCCGAAATGATAGATCTTTCTAAAACCAATGAAGTGAATATGCCCGGTAAAGATGCCATGATGATAGCTGATAATTATGCGGATATGCTTAGCGTGGAAACAGGGGGACAGGATAAGCAGAAATGAAAATAAAGAGGGTCATATATTTTTTTGTTTTTGTGTTCGGGGGCTTTTTGCTTATAGCTTCCCTGGGTTTTTGTCCCTTGCCTGGTGATGATGTCAATTTTGTAGTACCACCGGGATGGCCCCAACCCAATTATGATCTTTCAAAGAACAAGCTGACTGAAGCCGGTTTTAAATTAGGGCGCAGGCTTTTTTTCGATCCCGTATTATCGCGTGACAGTTCTACCTCCTGCGCAAGCTGCCATACCCAGTTTTCCGGTTTTACACATGTGGACCACAGCCTGAGCCACGGTATAAACGGCCTGAAAGGGACACGTAATTCATTGACCTTATTCAACCTGGCCTGGGGCACCTCGTTCATGTGGGATGGGGGAGTGAATAACCTTGAGGTGCAACCGCTCAATCCTATTACCAACCCGGTAGAGATGGATAATACACTTGAAAGCATAGTGAAAAAACTCAATAGCTCTGCCCTGTACAAGCCCCTGTTCTACGCCGCATTTGGCGATAGCACGGTAACAGGTCAGCATGTATTGAAAGCGCTGGCACAGTTCACAGTTATGCTTGAGTCTTTTAACTCAAAGTATGATAAATATGTGCGGCATGAGGCGGGGGGCGAAATGAGCAAGGAAGAGTTAAAGGGCCTAAAAATATTCAGGAAACATTGTGCTTCATGTCATACTGAACCATTGTTCACCAATAATGCTTTTGAGAACAATGGATTGCCTGTTGATACCGAATTGAATGATTACGGGAGGATACGTATCACACATGACCCAAACGATTCCTTGAAATTCAAAGTTCCCTCTTTAAGGAATATTGCAAATTCATATCCTTATATGCACGATGGACGTTTTGGCAGCCTTGGCCAGGTGCTGGAACATTATACCCAGGGCATTGTAAGCAGCCCTACACTGGCCCGCCAGCTGAGGAAAAAGATCAGGTTAAGTGATGGAGACAAAACCGATCTTATCGCTTTTTTAAAGACCCTCAGCGATAAGCAATTTTTGTTCGATATGAGATTCCGGAATTATGCATACTAATATTTTGCAAAATAAATTATTGTAAAAATATTTCAATGTATAAAAGCATATTTTTTAAGACTAATCGAAGATATAGCTATAAAAAGAGCTGAGATTTTTTTAATGAAAATATATTGATAAGTTGTTGATAGTCTATTTGTTATAATAAAATCATAAGGATAAAACGCATGATTTTGTTATATGATTGCTATCTTTTTATGAAGTCTGGTATTAATGCTATTGTAAATCTTTAAAAGGTGTATTATTTTGTGCCGTAACATAAGCATATTCCGGTGGGTGCATTTTTGCATTTACTCGGGCTATGTGTATAAAGGAAATTGCCAAAAAAAGTTTGAATGATTTCTGTTTATAAAACACTTAATGTGCAGTTAAGCTTAACGAAAAGTCTTATGAGAACACATCTACGTAGTATCTTCCCTTCCCGAATCTTTTTGCTGTTGGTAATGTTGACCTCATTTGCATTCAATGCAAATGCGGCCGTGCCCATTACCCCGGTGATTGTGGGAAATACAACCGTTTGCCAAAGTACGACGAGTACGTATACTGTGTCGAACGTGGACCCTACGACCACGAGTTATTCCTGGGCATATACAGGCACAGGTGTCAACTTCAGCGGTTCGGGTAGTTCCATAAACCTGACCTTCACGGCATCTGCCACGGGAGGCGACCTTACGGTGACTGCATACAATGTTGATGGCAGCTCTACCTCAGCACCTTATACCATTACGGTAGATCCTTTACCTACACTGTCGGGGCCTTTATCGGGCACAGCTACTTTATGCCAGAATGCCGGCGCCACTAACTATACAGTGGCCGGTGGTGCCAACGTAGATGTTTACCACTGGAGCTACACCGGGACAGGTGTGTCCTTCTCTAATACTTCAGCATCAGCAACCAACTCATTCGACTTTGGTCCGAGCGCAACATCCGGCGTTATAAGTGTTTATGGCACGAATGCATGCGGCACTACAGCTACTGTAACTTATTCTGTTACCGTTAATCCTGCAGCGCCAATAGCATTCAGTATTACAGGTTCTGCCACAGTATGCCAGGGTCAGACAAGTGTTTCCTACACTGTGCCTGCCAATGCCAATGTTTCTTCTTATACCTGGGCTTATACGGGCAGTGGTGCAACCATAAGCGGAAACAATACGAACAGTATCACGATCAACTTCAGCAATACAGCTACCAGCGGTAACGTAACACTGACCGAAACTAATGCCTGCGGCAGTGCTAACAATTCATTTGCCGTTACAGTAAATCCATTGCCAACGCTTACAGGTCCTATTTCAGGTACTGCTACTTTATGCCAGAATGCAGGTGCTACTAACTATACTGTAGCCGGTGGTGCTAACATCACCACATATACCTGGAGCTATAGCGGTACTGGTGTTACTTATTCTAATACTACTGCAACGGGTACTAACAGTTTAGACTTTGGACCGAGTGCTACCTCAGGTATCCTGAGTGTGTATGGCACCAACAGTTGCGGCACAACATCTACGGTAACTTATTCGATTACGGTTAACCCGCCGGCACCTACTGCATTCAGCATCACAGGTACGGCAACAGTGTGCCAGGGCCAGACCAGCGTATCATATACTGTGCCGGCCAATGCTAACGTAGCCACTTATAGCTGGGGCTATACGGGCAGCGGCGCAACGATAAGCGGTAATAATACAAATAGCATCACGATCAACTTCAGCAATACTGCAACGAGTGGTGATGTAACTCTAACAGAGACCAATGCCTGTGGTTCAGCAAGCAATACACTTGCAGTAACAGTTAATGCGCTGCCAACCTTAACTGGTCCTTTATCTGGTACGGCAACACTTTGCCAGGGTGCAGGTGCTACTAACTACACAGTTGCGGGTGGCGCCAATATCACTACCTATAACTGGAGCTATAGTGGTACGGGTGTTACTTTTTCAAATACAACAGCAACCAGTACGAATAGCCTTGATTTTGGCGCAAGTGCCACATCGGGCATTTTAAGTGTATATGGTACTAATAGCTGCGGTACTACATCTACTGTTACATATTCTATCACAGTAAATGCATCAGCACCTGCAGCATTTTCTATAACAGGTACGGCTAATGTATGCCAGGGCCAGAACGGGGTGACCTATTCGGTACCGAACAATCCTAATGTTACATCTTATTCCTGGTCATATACAGGCACAGGTGCTAATATAACCGGTAATAATACCAATACGATCACGGTGAATTTCGGTGCTACTGCGACCAGTGGTAACATACAGCTTACCGAAAGCAACGCTTGTGGTTCAACTGGCCCTACCAGCTTCGCAGTAACTGTAGGTGCCCTGCCGACACTGACAGGTCCTGTGACCGGTACGGCAACAGTATGTGCCAATGCAGGCAGCCCGGTTACTTATACTGCAACGGGTGGTGCCAATATTACTACCTATAACTGGAGCTACAGCGGTACGGGTGTTACTTATTCTAATACCACAGGTACCAATACTAATGATCTGACTTTCGGACCAAGTGCAACCTCCGGTATATTAAGTGTGTACGGTACCAATTCATGCGGTACAACTTCTACCATAACTTATTCGATTACGGTTAACCCCGCTGCACCAACAGCATTTAGCATAACCGGTACTGCAAGTGTGTGCCCCGGCCAAACGGGTGTTACCTATTCGGTTCCGGCTAATGCAAACGTTACCTCATTTGCATGGTCATATACAGGTACCGGTGCAACAATAGTAGCAGGTAATAACACGAACAGCATCACGGTCAATTTCGCAGCTAATGCTACCAGCGGTAACATCCAGCTTACGGAATCCAATACCTGCGGCTCGGTTGGTCCAAACACTTTTGCCGTTACCGTAGGTACTGCTCCTGCGTTGACCGGCCCAATATCCGGTACCGCATCGGTATGCCAGGGTACAGGCCCTACTACTTATACTGTAGCGGGCGGTGCCGGTATCACTACTTACAACTGGTCTTATAGTGGTACAGGTGTAGCTTACTCCAATACTACGGGTACAGGCAGCAACGACCTTACCTTTAGCGCCAATGCCACTTCGGGTACTTTGAGCGTGTATGGTACAGGCACCTGCGGTACTACACCGACTGTTACTTATGCTATTACGGTTAATCCTGCTGCTCCGACAGCGTTCAGTATAACAGGTACTGCATCGGTATGCCAGGGCCAGACAGGCGTTTCATATTCAGTTCCGGCCAATGCAAATGTTAGCAATTACAACTGGGTGTACAGCGGCACAGGTGCTACGATTACTGGTAATAATACCAATGCGATTACCATTAATTTTGGTGCTACTGCTACCAGTGGTACGCTGACGCTTACCGAAAGCAATACTTGTGGCAGCACGAACAATACATTTGTAATAACAGTTAACCCGACGCCAACCCTGACAGGGCCTATGTCAGGCACTGCAACAGTGTGTCAAAGCACTGGTCCTACTACCTATACTGTAGCGGGCGGTGCTAATATCACCACGTATACATGGAGCTATTCAGGTACCGGTGTTACCTATTCCAATACTACTGCAACAGGCAGTAATGACCTGACCTTTGGGGCAAGTGCCACTTCAGGTATCCTTAGTGTATATGGTACAAACACTTGTGGTACTACATCTACGGTTACCTACTCCATAACAGTTAATCCTGCTGCTCCGGTTGCTTTCAACATTACAGGTACATCTCCTGTATGCCAGGGTCAGACCGGTGTTGCTTATTCAGTACCTGCCAATGCTAATGTGACATCGTTTGCATGGTCATACAGTGGTACAGGTGCTACGATAACAGGTAATGGCACCAATGCGATCACCATCGACTTTGGCGCTACTGCTACAGGCGGCACGCTGACACTCGTTGAAACTAACAGTTGCGGCACGCAGAACAATACATTTGCGATAACAGTTAATCCTGCGGCAACGCTAAGCGGTCCAATATCTGGTACTGCGACTGTGTGTCAAAGCACCGGACCTACTACTTATACAGCGGCAGGCGGCACAGGTATCACTACCTACAACTGGAGTTATAGTGGTACGGGTGTTACCTTCTCAAATGCTACTGCTACAAATACCAACGATCTCACCTTTGGCGCGAACGCTACTTCTGGTATATTGAGTGTATATGGTACAGGAGCTTGTGGCACTACTGCAACGATCACATATTCAATAACAGTTAATCCTGCTGCTCCTGCAGCATTTGTAATAAACGGTACTTCACCAGTATGCCAGGGCCAGAACGGCGTGTCTTACTCGGTACCTGCTAATGCTAATGTGGCTACTTACTCATGGGTATATAGCGGTACTGGTGCCACTATCACAGGTAATGGTACTAATAGCATTACTATGAACTTCGGCGCAACCGCAACCGGTGGTACGCTGACCCTTACAGAAACAAATACCTGTGGTTCTACGAACGGTACCTTTACCATAGTGGTGAACCCTGCAGCTACCCTGACCGGTCCTGTTTCAGGTACGGCAACAGTATGTCAAAGCACGGGTCCTACTACTTATACAGCAGCAGGCGGTACTGGTATCACTACATATAATTGGAGCTACAGTGGTACGGGTGTTACTTTCTCTAATGCAACGGCCACTAATACCAATGACCTGACCTTTGGCGCCAGCGCTACCTCAGGCATTTTGAGTGTTTATGGTACCGGCGCTTGTGGCAATACGGCTACTTTAACATATTCAATAACAGTTAATCCTGCAGCGCCGATAGCCTTCAACATCACAGGTGTATCACCAGTATGCCAGGGCCAGACAGGTGTCGCTTATTCAGTACCGGCCAATGCCAATGTTACATCCTTTGCATGGTCATATAGTGGTACAGGTGCCACCATCACGGGTAATGGTACCAATGCGATCACTATGGACTTTAGCGCTACTGCTACCGGCGGTACACTGACACTGGTGGAAACGAATAGCTGCGGTACACAGAACAATACGTTTGCAATAACTGTTAACCCGGCTGCAACGCTTACCGGCCCAATATCAGGTAATGCAACAGTATGTCAGAACGACCCACCAGTTACTTATACAGCAGCAGGTGGTACAGGTATCACTACCTACAACTGGAGCTATAGCGGTACAGGTGTTACTTTCTCGAATGCTACAGCTACAAATACAAATAATTTCACCTTCGGCGCAACTGCTACCTCCGGTACTATTACGGTTACGGGCACTGGTTCTTGCGGTACTACAGGTCCGTTAACATATGCGGTTACGGTTAACCCTGCCGCTCCTGCCGCCTTCAATATTACAGGTAACACTAATGCCTGCCAGGGTACTACAGGCAATGTGTACTTTGTGCCTTCCGTAGCTGGTGTGACCTACACATGGACCTATAGCGGCACAGGTGCTACTATCAATAATAACAATACCAATAGTGTAAGCATCGACTTCAATAACGTTGCTACCAGCGGTACATTGACACTTGTTGAGTCAAATGCCTGCGGTACGGCAACCAACACCTTTGCGATCACGGTTGATCCTTCACCTTCATTAACAGGACCACTCACGGGTACCAACCCTGTGTGCCAGAATGCAGGTTTGGTTACGTATACAGCCGGTGGCGCTGCCAATATCACCCAATATCACTGGGCATATACCGGTACCGGTGTTTCATTCTCTAATACCACGGCTACCAATACCAACGACTTCAACTTTGGTCCTGCTGCTACATCGGGCACCATGAGCGTTTATGGTACTAACAGTTGCGGTACTACATCAACACTGACCTATGCGATCAATGTTAACCCGCAGGCGCCAAATGCCTTTAATATAATAGGTGCGGCAACTGTATGCCAGGGCCAGACAGGAGTAGGGTACTCTGTACCGGCCGACGCTAATGTAACTACATGGACGTGGTCTTACAGCGGTACAGGTATTACGATCAATAACAACAATACCAATAGTATCAATATAGACTTCAGCAATACTGCCACCGGTGGTACGCTGACACTTGTTGCCAGCAACACCTGCGGTACACAAACGAATACATTTGATATCACGGTGAACCCGCTGCCAACGCTTACCGGTCCGCTCTCAGGAACAAACCCGGTATGCCAGGGTGCAGGTGCACTTACTTATACAGTAGCAGGTGGTGCCAATATCACCACTTATAACTGGGCTTATTCCGGTACCGGCGTTACATTCTCCAATGCCACAGGTACCAATACCAACAGCTTCAACTTTGGTCCTGCTGCCACATCGGGCACCATGACCGTTAGTGGTACCAATGCTTGTGGTACTACCGCTAATGTGACCCTGCCGATAACAGTTAACCCGGCAGCCCCGATAGCATTCAGCATCACAGGTACATCGCCTGTATGCGTTGGCCAGACCGGTGTAGCATATTCAGTACCTGCTAATGCCAATGTCAATACGTATACATGGAGTTACAGTGGTACAGGTGCTACTATCAATGGTAATGGTACCAATGCCATCACGATCGACTTCAGCGCTACTGCTACAAGCGGTACGCTTACACTGGATGAGACGAACTTCTGCGGTACTACCAGCAACACATTCTCAATAACAGTTACCCCGATACCAGCCCAGCCGGGTGCGATCACGGGTACTACCACACCATGCCAGGGTACTACAGGTACTCCATATTCAGTGGCTGCGGTACCTAATGCTACGTCTTATACATGGACCTATAGCGGTACCGGTGCTACCATCAACGGTAATGGTACCAACAGTATAACAATTGACTTTAACAATACAGCCACTTCAGGTACGCTGAGCGTTACTGCAAGCAACACTTGCGGCACTTCGGCTGCACAGACAGTGGCACTCACCATGCAGCCGGGCGCATTCCAACCAGGTGCGTTCACAACAGCAAGCACAACAGTTTGTGCAGGTGGCACTGCGAACTATGTAGTTCCTGCAGTCGTAGGTGTTACCTATACGTGGAGCTACAGTGGTACAGGTGTTACCTTCAGCGGTCCGCCAAGCAATGCGGTTACCGCTACTTTTGCCAACAATGCTACTTCAGGCGTAATCAGTGTAACAGCAACTACAGCCTGCGGTACTTCGGCACCAAGGTCAATAGGTGTGACCGTAACACCATTACCAACCACACCGGCAGCGTTCCTTTCAAGCAGCGCAACAGTTTGCCAGGGACAGTCTGGTGTTAGCTACTCGGTTGCTCCTGATGCAAATGCCACATCATTCCTCTGGAGCTACAGCGGTACAGGTGCTACAATAAATGGTACAAGCAATGCAGTGACCATTGATTTTGCGAACAATGCTACTTCCGGTACATTGAGCGTATCTGCAGTGAATGCCTGCGGTACTTCTACAGCACTTACTTTAGCGATCACCGTTAACCCGCTGCCAACGCAGCCGGGTACCATCACAGGTACGCCTAACCCTTGCCAGGGTGCGTTAGGTGTTGCTTACAGTGTAACGAACGATCCGAACATCACAACATATAACTGGACCTATAGCGGTACAGGCGGTACCATAAGCGGTACAGGCAATGCCATAACTATCGATTTCAGCAATACGGCTACGTCGGGCGTATTGAGTGTTACCGGTACCAACAGCTGCGGTACATCTACAGCACGTACATATAATATTACGGTAAGCCCGCTGCCAACACAACCGGGCAACTTCACAACTTCGAGCCCGACAGTATGCCAGGGCCAGACAGGTGTGATCTACACTGTGCCTAACGTAGTAGGCAATACTTATACATGGACCTATACAGGTACCGGCGTTACCGGCCTTGCCAGCACTGCGAATACTGCTACGCTCGACTTCAGCGCGACAGCTACTTCGGGTACATTGAGTGTAACGACTACCAATGCCTGCGGTACCTCTACAGCACGTACACTGGCAATAACAGTGAACGGTGTGCCGGTTACTCCTACAGCCATTACAGGTACAAACCCGGTATGTGCAGGAGCAAACGGTGTCACTTATTCTGTGACGAACGATCCAACTGCTACATCATACACATGGACCTATAGCGGTACAGGCGCTACGATAGTAGGTACGGGTAATAGCGTATTGATCTCATTTGCGAATAACGCAACATCGGGCACACTGAGTGTTACTGCCAATAATGCCTGCGGTTCATCAACTGCAAGTACACTGGCCATAACAGTAACACCGATACCATCGCAGCCAAGTGTGATAACAGGCACTACACCTGTATGTGCTAATACAGTAGGTAATATTTATAGTGTTACCAACGATCCGAATGCTACTTCATATACATGGAGCTACAGCGGTTCGGGTGCTACCCTCACAGGTACCACAAACAGTGTAAGTATAGACTTCAGTGCTACCGCTACTTCAGGTACGTTGACTGTAAATGCAGTTAATGCCTGCGGCACGTCAACTGCAAGGACACTGTCGATAACCATAACAGCCCTGCCTGCCCAGCCCGGGGCATTCACTGCCGGCACGCCGACAGTATGCCAGGGCCAGACCGGTGTACAGTACACAGTGCCTAATGTAGCAGGTGTTACGTACACATGGACCTACAGCGGTACAGGTGCTACCATCAATGGTACAGGTAACAGCGTGCTGGTTGACTTCTCTAATACTGCCACTTCAGGCACACTGAGTGTAACAGCAACCAATGCCTGCGGTACATCAACTGCCAGGACAATAGCTATAACTGTAAACCCGCTGCCTACACAGCCAGGTGCAATTACCGGCACTACCCCGGTATGCCAGGGTCAAAATGGCGTTGCTTACTCAGTAACGAACGACCCGACCGTGACCTATACATGGAGCTATACCGGCAATGGTGCTAACATAACAGGAAGCGGTAACAGCATATTGGTGAACTTCGCCAACAATGCTACATCGGGAGACATACAAGTAACGGCAACCAATACCTGCGGTACATCAGCTGCAACGACATTTGCAGTTACCGTTAACCCGCTGCCCACACAGCCGGGCGTGATAACAGGTTCAGCTTTTGCTTGCCAGGGTTCTGTTGGTAATGCTTATTCTGTAACAAACGATCCGGCCATTACTACATACAACTGGACTTACTCCGGCCTGGGTGCTACAATTACCGGCACCGGCAATGCAGTAACAGTTGACTTTGCAAATAATGCTACATCAGGTACCCTGAGCGTAACAGCAACCAATGCCTGCGGTACATCAACTGCAAGGACATTGGCGATAACAATGAACCCGCTGCCGACACAGCCGGGTGCTATTACAGGTTCGGCTACAGTATGCCAAAGCTCTAACGGTAATGTTTATTCAGTTACTAATGATCCTTCTGTAACTTATACATGGACCTACAGCGGTACCGGTGCTACCATCAATGGTACAGGAAGCACCATTACCATCGACTTTAACGCAACAGCTACGAGTGGTACACTGAGTGTAACAGCTACCAATGGTTGCGGAACATCTGCTGCCACTACACTGGCAATTACGGTGAACCCGCTGCCAGCTGCACCGGCTGCTATTACAGGTTCGGCTACTGCCTGCCAGGGTTCTGCAGCCAATGCATATTCTGTGACCAATGTAGTGGGTACTACCTACACATGGACCTACAGCGGTACTGGTGCTACCATCACAGGTAATGGTGCCAATGCAATAACTATCGATTTTGCTAATAATGCCACATCAGGCACATTGAGTGTTACCGCTACAACTACCTGCGGCACCTCATCGCCTACAACGCTGGCCATAACTATTAATCCGCTGCCCACACAGCCCGGTGCTATTACAGGCGCATCGCCTGTATGTGCCGGCCAGACAGGTGTTGCCTACTCTGTAACCAACGATCCTACGGTAACGTACACATGGACCTACAGTGGTACAGGCGCAACTATTAATGGTACGACCAATGCAATTACCATCGACTTCAGTAATACCGCAACAAGCGGCGTGTTGAGCGTAACAGCTACGAACGCTTGCGGAACATCTGTAGCTACAATTAAATCAATAACGGTTAATCCGCAGCCGAATGTGCCGGGTACACCAACAGGTCCTACTACCGTATGTCAGAACCAGAATGGTGTACTTTATACAGTGCTGAACGACCCGACCGTAACTTTATACACATGGAGCTATAGTGGTACGGGTGCTACGATCAGTTCATTCGGTAACAATGCGAGCATTAACTTCAGCGCAACGGCTACTTCCGGTGATGTCACCGTGACTGCTACGAATGCCTGTGGTACATCTGCGCCTTCGGCTCCGCTCGCAGTTACAGTGAATACACTGCCAACTACTCCGGGCGCTATTACAGGTGTCACACCTGTATGCCAGGGTGATGTAGGTGTTGCATACTCTGTGGTCAATGATCCGACCGTAACATATACATGGTCTTACAGCGGTACAGGTGCTACCATCACCGGTAACGGTACGAGCACTATATTTATAACTTATGCTAATAATGCAACTTCTGGTAACCTTAGCGTAATTGCTACGAATGCCTGTGGTACATCTACAGCAAGCACATTTGCAGTATTGGTTAACCCGCTGCCATTGCAGCCTGCTGCATTCTCTGTATTCACAGATTCGGTTTGTGCCGGTACTTCAGGTGTGGTTTATACAATACCTAATGATCCCAGTGTAACATACACATGGGCGTACAGCGGTGCAGGTGCCACAATAAATGGTACAGGTAATTCAATAACCATAGATTTCTCGCTTGCAGCTACTTCAGGCACCCTGAGTGTGACAGCTACAAATGCCTGCGGTACATCTGCACCACGCAACCTGAATATTACCATTAAGCCACTGCCGGTAACACCGGGCGCTATTACAGGTACTACGCCTGTATGCCAGGGCCAGAGTGGGGTAGCCTATTCAGTTACCAATGATCCTACTGTAACTTATACATGGACTTACAGTGGTACAGGTGCTACAATAATCGGCACCGGTAATGCGATTACTATGAACTTCGGCGCGACGGCTACTGGCGGCACATTAAGTGTGACAGCTACAAATAGCTGCGGCACTTCTACGCCTAGCACATTTGCTATAGTGGTTAACCCGCTGCCTGCTCCGCCAAGCGCCATCACAGGTACTTCTCCTGTATGCCAGGGCGATGTTGGTGTTGCATACTCAGTTATTAACGATCCTACAGTAACCTATAACTGGTCTTATACAGGTACTGGCGTTACCATAAATGGTACTACCAATGCGGTGACCTTAGACTTCAGTACAACGGCTACTTCAGGTACTCTGAGCGTAACAGCTACGAATGGTTGCGGTACATCACTGGCCAGCAACTTCTCAATACAGGTTAATCCGCTGCCATTGCAGCCGGCTGCCTTTATAACATCGAGCGATACGGTATGCCAGGGCCAGAACGGCGTTGTGTATACCGTGCCTAATGATCCTACAGTGACCTACACATGGACCTATAGCGGTACAGGCGCTACGATTGCCGGTTCAGGTAACAGTGTAGCACTTACCTTCAGCAATACGGCTACATCAGGTACACTGAGCGTTGTGGCTAATAATGCCTGCGGTACGTCACTGCCAACTACTATTGATATCACAGTGAATCCGCTGCCTACAACTCCTGGTGCTATTACAGGTGTATCTCCTGTATGCCAGGGCGATGTTGGTGTGCCATACTCGGTAACTAATGATCCTACGGTAACCTATAACTGGGCTTACTCAGGTCTCAATACGTCTATCGTTGGTTCCGGTAATGCAATTACACTCAGCTTCGGCACCAATGCTACTTCAGGCACATTGAGCGTAACGGCAACCAATGCCTGCGGTACCTCAACGGCAAGTACCTTCGCGATAACAGTGAACCCGCTGCCACTGCAGCCAAGTGTCATCACTGGTCCGGCTACAGTATGCCAGGGCGATGCGGGTGTATCTTACCAGGTACTCAACGATCCTACAATTACGAACTATACATGGACCTATAGCGGTACAGGTGCTACCATCACCGGTACGGGCAATGCTGTAACAATAGACTTCAGCACTACGGCTACATCGGGCAACCTTACAGTGATCGCCAACAACTCATGCGGTGCATCACTGGCAAGGGTAATGGCAATAACCGTTAACCCACTGCCAAACCAGCCGGCTCCGTTCATTACATTCACCAACCCTGTATGCCAGGGCCAGGCAGGTGTGATCTACGAAGTGCCTGATGATCCTACTGTAACCTATACATGGACCTACAGTGGTACAGGTGCTACCATCAGCGGCTCAGGCCACCTGGTGAGCATCGACTTTAGCAATGCCGCTACATCGGGCAACCTGGATGTTACTGCTACCAACGGATGTGGTACTTCTATACCGCAAACACTTGCAATAACAGTTAACCCGCTGCCTTTACAGCCGGGTGCTATAGCAGGTCCTGCGGCAGTTTGCCAGGGTCAGAATGCTGTTGCTTATACAGTACCTAATGATCCGACCGCTACATCATATACATGGACCTATAGCGGCTCAGGTGCTACCATTACCGGTACTACCAACAGTGTAAGCATTGACTTCAGCACAGTAGCTACTTCAGGTACGCTGAGCGTATGGGCCAACAATGCCTGCGGCTCATCGTTGCTGTCGCAAACACTGGCAATAACCGTTAATCCGCTGCCAATGCAGCCGGCCAACTTCACTACATCAAGTGATACGGTTTGCCAGGGTCAGACCGGTGTGATGTATATCGTGCCTAATGATCCGACTGTGACCTATACATGGGCATACAGTGGTACAGGTGCTACCATCAATGGTACTACTAACAGTATCACTATCGACTTCAGCAACACAGCTACAAGCGGTCAGCTGACCGTAACTGCAACTAATGCCTGCGGTACTTCGGCTGCACGCACACTCAACATTACAGTGAATACCCTGCCGAACGATCCGGGTGCAATTACAGGACCTGATCCGGTATGCCAGGGACAGAATAACATGGTGTACTCAGTACCGGTTGATCCGACTGCTACATCATATACCTGGACTTATAGCGGCACAGGTGCTACTATATCAGGCACAGGCAGCACGGTGAGCGTCAACTACAGTGTAACAGCTACCAGCGGTACGCTCACAGTTGTGGCCAACAATGCCTGCGGTACCTCACTGAATAACAGCACATTTGCTGTAACAGTTAATCCGATACCTGCTCAGCCAAGCGCCATTACTGGTCCGGCTGCTGCATGCCAGGGTACAACACAGGCATACTCTGTTACCAATGTTCCGGGTGTTACCTACAGCTGGAATTACAGCGGTACAGGTGTTACGATCACAGGTGCACCGTCTAATAACGTTACACTTAACTTCAGCAACATAGCCACTGCCGGTACGTTGAGTGTTACTGCAACAACAGTTTGCGGCACTTCAACAGCCAGCACACTCGCTATAACAGTTAACCCGCTGCCGCAGGTTCCCGGCAACTTCACTACCGCATCTGATTCGGTATGCCAGGGCCAGACAAACGTGGTTTACACTGTGCCGCTTGACCTGACGGTTACTTACAACTGGACTTATACTGGTACAGGCGCTACCATTACAGTATTTGGTGGTAATACAGCGAACGTTGATTTCAGCAATACAGCTACTTCGGGCGACATACAGGTTACTGCAACCAATGGTTGCGGTGTATCTGCTCCGCGCACTGTTTCAGTGACTGTTCATCCGCTGCCTGCTCAGCCTGCTCCGTTTACAGTGAGCACACCGGTTGTATGCCAGGGCCAGACAGGTGTGGTTTACACAGTGCCTAATGATCCGACCGTATCTTACACTTGGTCGTACAGCGGTACAGGTGTTACCATTAACAATAGTAACGGTAATACAGCTACCCTTGATTTCGCGGTCAATGCAACCTCGGGTACACTGAGTGTGACCGCTACTAACAACTGTGGCACATCGGCGGCAACAACTACTAATATCACAGTTAACCCGCTGCCGAATACACCGTTACCGTTCACCGCATCATCTGCCGATGTATGCCAGGGTCAGAACGCAGTGACTTACACTGTGCCGCTCGATCCTACGGTGACCTACACATGGAGCTACAGTGGCGCAGGTGCTACGATCACAGGTGTTGGTAACAGCATCAGCATCGATTTCAGCACCACAGCTACTTCGGGTACGCTGAGTGTTACAGCTACTAACGGCTGCGGCGTTTCATCAGCAAGGACAGTGACCATCACCGTTCATCCGCTGCCAGCACAGCCGGGTGCTATTACAGGTACATCACCTGTATGCCAGGGCGAAAGCAATGTAGTGTACAGTGTGCCTTTTGATAGCTCTGTAACATATACATGGACTTACACCGGTTCAGGTGCTACAATACTTGGCACTGGTAACCTCGTAGCAATAGACTTCAGCACTACTGCTACCTCGGGTGTACTGAGTGTTACTGCGACCAACAGTTGCGGTACCACAGCAGCTACTACCTTCGCGATAACAGTGAATGAGCTGCCAAGGGTAACATCTTCACCTGTTAACGCAACGCTTTGTGCAGGTGGTGATACATCGTTCAGCATTACAGCTACCGGCACAGGCCTTGTTTATCACTGGCAGGTAAATACCGGCACAGGCTTTACGAATATCACCAACAATGCTACCTACTCAGGCGCTACTACTGCTACGCTTCACCTCACTGCGGTTGACTCCGCAATGAATGGCTACCAGTATCGTGCATATGTTACCGGTACTTGCTACCCTGGTGATACATCGGGTATTGCATTGCTCACGGTGAACACAGCACCGGCGCTGGGTAACCAACTGGTAAATGCGATAGTATGCGAAGGCACTGATGCGTCCTTCTCTATATCAGCTGTGGGTACAGCACTAGCTTACCAATGGGAGGTGAACGACGGTACCGGTTGGGTTAATGTTCCTGCTGCGGCTCCATATAGTGGCGTGAATACTAATACGCTCACCATTACGGCTGCTACGGCTTCCATGAACGGTTACCAGTACAGGGTAACGGTAAGCGGCACATGTGCACCGCCAATAACTACGAACACAGCTACACTGAGTGTAAACTTTGCCCCGTATATCACGATACAGCCGGCATCGAGCGTAACAGTATGCACGAATGCTCCTGCCGACATGACCGTAACTGCAATAGGTGCAGGCTTAAGCTACCAGTGGCAGGTTGATAATGGTACAGGCTTTGCCAACATCACTAACTTCACACTTTACTCAGGTGTGAATACCAACCACCTGCATTTCAATGCTGTTGGACCTACCATGGTGGGCTACCAGTACAGGGTGATCGTAAGTGGTGCATGTGCTCCGCCTGATACTTCTGATATATCTGTAATAGGTATAAATACCCAGGTACAGTGGACAGGCCTTATCAATACACATTGGTCTGAGCCGGGCAACTGGGCTTGCGGTGTACTGCCAACAGCTACAACTGTAGTGACCATAACTGCAGCAGCACCGAACATGCCTGAAGTTGATATCCCGACCGCAATATGCGATAGCCTGATCATCGATCCGGGTGCTATGGTGTCCTTCATCGGTTCAGGTAATGTGCTTGAGCTTAAGGGCAGCATCATCAACAATGGTATATTCGACGCCTCGCTCGGTGAAGTGAAAGAAACAGGTAACGGTACCCAGTCTATACCGGGTGGTGCTTACGCGATCATCAGGCTCAATGGTAACGGCGACAAGATGATCGATGACAACACTACCGTAACCACGGGTCTTGTACTGACCAACGGCTTTATGACCATAGGTAACGCCAACCTTACAATTGCTCCTTCTGCATCGGTAATGGGTGGTAACAATGCATCCTTCGTGGTGACCAACGGTACAGGCCAGCTGATCTACACCAACATCGGTGTAGGTGGCAGAACAGGTAACGTGCTCTTCCCGATGGGCTCTGACAATACATCATACACTCCGATGAACCTGAGCAACATAGGTAATGCAGACAACTTCATGGCTAATGTGCTCGACGGTATCTATACTGCTTACACCAACAACGTACCTTCCGGTCCTTCACTGACGGATAATGCGGTTGGCAAAACATGGGTTGTTGATCACTCAGGTTCCGGTGGACCGAATGTGAGCATGACCCTGCAGTGGAACGCAGTTGATGAGCTTACAGGCTTTGACAGGAATGCATGCTTCATGTCGCACTATGTAGATCCGTTGTGGAACCCGGGTACACCTGGTCCTGCATTTGGCCCAGGTCCGTATAGCGTGTCCATGTCAGGTATCACCAGCTTCTCACCGTTTGGTGTTGGTAGCGCCGGCAGCCCGCTGGTTGTTAACAACGTGAACGGCAGCAATGGCGATGACAATACCATCACATTGTATCCGAACCCGGTTTCAGGTTCTGAGATATTCGTGAAATTTGAAAATGCGCCTAAGGGTGAAGTTGTGGTACGCATCCTGGATATGCTGGGTAAGGTAATTGCTGAGAACAAGGTGAATACCAATATGTACCCTGGCGGTGTGATACCGGTTAAGATTGAAGATCTGGCAAGCGGTTCTTACATGCTGCAAATGACAGATAAGAACCATAGGCCGATACAGTCGATCAAGTTCAGTAAACAATAAGCTCTTTAAGGGTTAATATAGAAAGCGTCCCGTTCTTCGGGACGCTTTTGTTTTGGGCATCAAACGTTAAAATCGTAACTTAGGGTATTATTTTATGAGGGGATGCCTTTATATAATTGCAGTATTATTGGTCATAGGATGGCTTTTGGGTCTCCTTTGGTGGAACGCAGGACACTTGATATACGTGCTGCTTATACTCGCAGTTATTTCATTGCTGTTAGGTATCATTAGAGGTAAGTGAGCAATAAAGATTTGATCGCTTGTATTTTGTTCTAACATCTGCCTGTTCACCATCGTCTATTGATAGTGTTAACCTGTTTATGAAAAACGTATGAAGAGATATATACTTTTCCTGTTTTTGGCAGCCACCTTCATCGGTCATTCGTATGGGCAGAGAAAAGTGTTGCTGGAAGATTTTACAGGTGCTTTTTGTGCCAACTGCCCCTTAGGCTCCTATTTTGTTGACTCAATGGCTACACTTTACCCTGATCTTATTACGGTTAGCCTGCACACCTATGGTATCCCGGATTCCATGTTTTTCCCTACTATTGATACCATTGGCCAGGCCTATGCTTTAGGGGCACCCCTGGCGGCGATCGACAGGATATACCATGCAGGTGGCACAGCCATTTACCTTACCCAATGGAATAACAATATCCTGCAAAGGCTTACTGCACCCCCAAAACTGGATGTAACCCTAAGCAGTACATGGGATAATGCGACAAGGGACATTACGGCAACTATGAACGTTAACATCCTGTCCGACCTGGATAGCGGTGATTATCGTATCAGCTTGTATATTGTAGAAGATTCTGTTGCACACTCCGGCCCCGGCTACGACCAGGAAAATATATTCAACCAGGTGATCGGTAGCCCTTTCTATGGCCTTGGCGACCCTATTCCGGGTTATGTGCACCGGCACGTGGTCCGAGCGCTCTTACCCTATGCCTGGGGTCTTGCTGGCGTAGTACCAGCAACAGCACTGAGTAGCCAGAATTTTGCACATGTCTTCCATTATACATTGCCCGAAAATTACAATGAAAATAAGGTATCGCTGGTCGCATTTGTCTCATCTTACACTGCCGATCACCACGGTGATTCTGTTTTAAATGCAGCGAATGAAAAACTAAATATCCCACTTGCCGCAAACGTCATCAGCACGGTTGATAATAACTTTGAGATATATCCTAATCCTGCCCGCGACAGAATGATCTTCTCCTCGGCCGATGTTAAGTCGTATAGCCTGCTCATATATAATGCCCTGGGCCAGGTGGTCATGCAAAGGGATTTTAAAGGTCGTGCAGAGATCACCAGGAACGAGCTTGGCAATGGAGGGCTTTATTACGCCCGCATACTGCAAGGAAGAGAACAGCGCATGGCACTGCCAATAATGTTCCTGCAATAAATTCAAATACCGGGTACCGTAAAATGATATCCTTTCCCTTTTAGGGTTATGATCGTAATGCCATCATCCTGCGATAAGTAATCGCGTAGTTTCCTGATGTAGACATCGAGGTTCCGGGAGTTGAAGAATGAATCGTCGCCCCATACGGCATACAGCAGTTTTTTTCTGTCGGTAGTTTTATTGGCGTGCTTGCACAATATGCTTAGTATCTCTGATTCCCTGCTTGATAACTTGATAATAGTCCCCTTGATCTGCAACTCATACCTTCCGGGGCTGAATAGGTATTTACCTAATGCTACCTCTTCCTGCGTTTCGATACTTGCGTCTTCCTTTGGCGCAGCCAGTTTTAGCTGGTTTTCGATACGCACCATAAGTTCTTCCATACTGAAAGGCTTTTTTAGATAATCCGTTCCTCCTGACGAAAAGCCTTTAAGGATATCGCTGGTCTGTGTCTTTGCCGTCAGGAAAATGACAGGCAACTGTGGGTATATATTACGTATCGTGCTGCCCAGCGTATATCCGTCAATATTAGGCAGCATCACATCCAGCACGCATATATCCGGCGAAAATGATTGTAATAGATCTATTAACCGGCCCCCGTCCTTTTTATGCAGCACCTCGTAACCTTTCAGCTCAAGGGTCTCCTTGACAATGCGTGCCAGGAACTGCTCATCTTCTATGTACAGCACTTTCTTTTTCATGTCATGTACTTTGGAAATGAAAGCGTAAAAATACTGCCCCCCGTAGCAAGGTTGGCAACTTTAATACTGCCGCCATGTTGTTGCATTACCTGCGCAGCATAGCTCAGCCCCAGCCCGTAGCCTTTGATATTATGTTCGTCACCTGTAGGAACACGGAAGAATTTCTCAAATATCTTATCAATATATTCTTTTGGTATACCGGGGCCATTGTCGGCAACAGCAATCTGTAGTTCATTTTCCAGTTCTGTAATGCTTACAGTTATTGAGGGTGCTGCACCTGCATATTTAAGGCAGTTATCCAGTATGTTGATCAATACCCCTTGTATATGCAGTTTATCCACATTTGCATCGAAATTACTCCCCGTATGTTCGAAGCTGATAATTGCCTGCTGTTGGTTGAACCGTACCCGCAAAATGTCCAGTACCTCTGAGGTCACCGCTTCCAGGTCTTCCTTGTTCTTATGAAAAGCGATCTTCCCGTCTTCCAGCAGGCTGCTGTTGAGCGCCTGGTTGATCAGGAGGTCCAGTCGTTTCATTTCCAGGTTGGCCATTTCAAGATAATCCTTTGCTTTCTCCCGGTCCGCGATCACATTGTAAGTTTCCAGTGCTTCAAGGGCTACTTTTATTGTGGATACAGGCGTTTTTAGCTCATGCGACATGTTGCTGATGAAATCGTTCTTAAGCGTGCCCAGCATTATTTGTTCTTTCAGGCTTTTGTAGGCAAAGCGGAAGGCAAGTCCGGTAATGATCAGAAGAGCCAGCGTAAACAATATTTGGGGCGATACTTTTTTGAGCAGGTACCAGGAGAAATGGCTCACTTCAACACCATAACTATTGGTAAAATAATCGCTTTTAATATAGAACCTTTTATTGTCCTTACGGAATGCACTGTCTTCTGTCCATTTAATATGGATGCCCCAACCTTTATCCTTCATTTTCCGGCTGAATTCTTTGTTGAACAGGCTGGTATCATTACGGAACAGGGCGGCACTATTCGAGTCGGCAAAGAACTTTAGGTTCCGGTATATGATATTGACCACCTGTACGTCATTGCCGGGCAGGTCTTGACTGATAAAGGCACTTCGGGTACTGTCATGTTCCAGCTCCTGCGATATCTTTTTTGTATCATCGTGGACTGTACCTTCTATTTTATAATAATTGACGGTGTTACCCTTTGGTCCGAACGCGATCTTTATCCCGGTATTTTGGGGCAGGTGACCGCTACTGTCATTTGTATTTACGGTACTTATTTTTGCAGCCGGGAGCGCATGCTCTTTGAAATGCCCCATCAGTAAGGAGTCGGATATTTGCCTTTGCGATTCATCAAATTCTACAGCAAGGGCTTGCTGGAAATCGCTGCGTGCATTCTTGTATTGGTTATAAACCCAATAGCACATGAATGCCAGCAGCAACAGTTCGCTGAACAGCATCATATACTTTACTCTTTTTAGTTTTTTTCCTTGTTCCAAAGTCCGTGTATCCGTTTGCCAAATTACGATTTAGCAACGGTTCGTTACCATTCATTAACCTTAATTAACCTTAATTCCCTTAGCATTAACCGGCTTGCATGAGCGGTGTAATTAATTTCGGGTCAAAACAAATAAAATGAAAAAAGCGCTTCTTACTTTTTGTTGCCTAAGCCTCTTGCAGGTACTCCATGCCCAGAATATGGCAGGTACGATCACCTACACCGAAACCATGAAAATGAATATAGACCTTAGTGGTGATGTTGATGTACAAGCCAATGGCAACGTCGATGCAGAACAAATAAGGAATATGATGCCCAAAGAGCAGCATACAAAAAGGGTGCTGTACTATAATGCCGATGCTGCTCTGTATACTAATGATAAGAAGAGCGCGGTGGAAAATCATGATATTGAACAAAATGACGGTAATATGAGGATGGTCTTCAAAGTTGCTGTGCCGGAAGATATCGTATACACATCGCTGAAAGATGCCCACCGTATAGAGCAGCGCGATTTTATGGGCAGGAAATTCCTTATTACATCGGATATTGACCAACCTAAATGGAAGATGACGGGCAACCAGAAAACCATACTTGGTTACCCTTGCCAGGAAGCCGTGTTAATGAAAGGTAAAGATACACTCACGGCATGGTTCACAGCAGCAATACCCGTATCAATAGGTCCCCAGGGCTTTAGAGGGTTGCCCGGTATGATACTGGAAGCAAAACAAAATAGCCAGTTGGAAATAATAGCGGATGATGTGGTGTTTGGTACGGACAACAATAAGCTGATCGTAAAGCCAAAGGGGGGTAAGAAAGTAACCCGCGATGAGTACGAAAAAATAGTTGAGGAAAAGCAGAAGGAAATGATGAAGGAGAATGGAGGCAGCAATAGTGTGATCATAAAATTAGGGAGGTAAGCAGCTATGCGTACATGGGTCCTTTTATTTTCGCTATTTTTTTGTTGCCATGCAAATGCACTTGCCCAGCAATATGACCTGGAGGGAAATATTGTGGATGAGAAAGCAGTACCATTGGCATATACTACTGTGTCCCTGCTCAACCCGGCCGATTCTACACTGGCATTCTTTGGTATTACCAATGAGCAGGGCTTATTCCACGTAAAAGGTATTACAAACGGTGAATACCTGTTGCAGGTAGCCATGCTGGGTTTTAGCACCTATTACCAGTCTTTGTCCATGCCCATGCTCAAAGGCAATAACATTGGCGTAATCGTATTGAAAGAAACTCCAGTCAACTTGCATGAGGTAGAAGTGAATGCAGAGAAAATACCATTGATGTTAAAGGGTGATACGCTGGAATATAATGCTGCAGCCTATAAAGTAAAACCTGATGCCAATGTGGAAGACCTGCTCAGGAAACTGCCGGGTGTACAGGTGGATAAGGCGGGTAATATAAAAGCCCAGGGTAAGGACGTGCAGCGGGTAACCGTGGATGGCAAGGATTTTTTTAGTAACGACCCTAAGGTGGCTACAAAGAACCTGCCTGCCGATGCCATTAATAAAGTCCAGGTCTTCGACAGGCATTCCGACCAGTCTGCATTTACCGGTATAGATGATGGTACGCGGGATAAGACCATAAACCTCACCCTGAAAGACGATAAAAAGCACGGCTACTTTGGCGATGTGCAGGCTGGCTATGGTAGTGGCGATCACTACCAGTTTGGCGGCAAGCTATACCGCTTTGCTAAAAAGTCCCAGTTCTCGGCACTGGGCATGGTAAACAATATCAACCAGTTCGGCTTTACTTTAGAGGATTATCTCAGCTTCAATGGTGGTATGCGTGGTTTGATGAATGGCAATGGTAGCTTGTCGCTTCGTATCGATGGCTCAATGCCTGTGAACTTCGGGCAGCAGGTAACTGGCCTGGTCACTTCCGGCGCAGGTGGCATTAATTATAGTTATGAACCACGTGAGAACAATACTTTCAATATCAGTTATATGGGGAATGGTGCAGGGAAAGATCTCAAAGAGCAGACCAATACAAAGAATTATACAGGTAGCAGCACCTTCATAAAGGATGATAATACAAATGAGCATTCGGAAAATTGGGGACATAAGCTCAACTTCAGCTGGCGCAACGAAATAGATTCAACAAAGCAGCTTTTGCTAAATGGCACTGCGGCTTTAAGTACTTCCGCTACCAACCGCGATCTTTATTCTGCAAGCTATATAAGCGACCTTGTACTCAACAGGCTGCAAAGCACTGCCCGCGATAAGGGTAACGATATCAATGGCAATGTAGGCCTGTCTTATTTAAAGAAGTATCAGGGTAACTGGCCCGTTTTCAAGGTGTTTGCTGATGGCAGCTTTGACAAAGGGCTTACCAATACCCAGTGGAATAATGCTACTACCTACTTCGATACCATTGGCCATACCTTTTATGATGACCAGTACCGTGACGATCATGATGATAAATATACCTACTCGCTGGGTGCCTCTGTTGTGCGCAGGCTTGGCCGGGGCTATTATACAGAGCCGGAAATAAAAGCCGCTAATGATGAGGATCACATCTTGCGTAGCCAGGGATATATGCCGCGCGAGGCGGGTAATATAGACTCATTAAGCCCTGATTACGGGAGAACGTTCCGCTGGATCAAACCGGGGCTTGGTATAAAGAAAAGTAATGATAAAGTGCAGTTCAATGCAGCACTTGGTCTTCAGCTTTCAACGCTTTCCACAGCTCTTTCGGGTACTGCATCGCGCAATGCTAATTACTATTACCTGCTCCCATCCGTATTGTGGCAGAAGGAATATGGCATGGGCCGGCATATAGGCCTTTCTTATACATCGGCTGTCAATGCCCCGGGTGTGCAGCAGATGCTGCCCGTTGCCAATACAGTTGATCCGCTTTACATAACCACAGGTAACAGGTCGCTTAAGCCGGAATATAGCCATACCTTCAATGTCAACTGGCTGCGTTTCGACCAGTTCTCGTTTACTTCCTTATTTGCAAACCTTACCTTTAAATATACCCATGATAAGATCAACTGGGCCCGCACAGTGAATAGTGGCCTCGGGCAGTCCGCTACACTGGTAAATGTGCCTGGTGATTATGACCTGAGGGGCAGGGCTGAGTTTTCTACTCCCGTCAGGAAGTTGGGCATAGATATAAACATGTCTTTTGATGAGCAGTATAATAAGGGTATTAACCCCGTGAATGGCATCAATAACAACAGCAATACATTCACGCATAGTTTTGAGCTGGGCATTGACAACCGCAAAAAAGACAAATGGGATGCCGAAGTGACTGGTTTCCTCAATATATCCGATGCCAGCTATTCGATAGAGCGTTCGCTCAATAATACTTTTTATAACTATGGCGGTAAGGCAACGCTGAGCTATAAACCCACTGATCATTGGTATTTCATGGCCAGCGCCGATCTCGATATCTATGATGCCCGGAGTTTTGATAAGCCGGTGAGCATACCCTTGCTCAAAGCTGCCGCCTCATACTATTTCCTTAAGGCAAAACGCGGGGTTCTTACTTTCGATGCTTTCGATATCCTTAATCGAAACACAGGCTTAACCCGTATAGCTCAGCTCAACTATCTGCAGGAGAAAAGGTCTGATATCATAGGCAGGTATTTTATGCTCTCCTTCAAATACAGGCTAAACAAAACAGGTGGTAATGCAGGGCCGGGCGCTATACATATCGATATGAAGTGATGCTGTGGTAATTCAGGCATTAATGCAGATATTTGCTGCAAATTCTGTTGATATGCCTGATTTGCCTAAACCATTACTTGGAGAGATTACTGCGCTTACCATCACTGCTCCTGACCTTGAGCAATCGCTCGCTTTTTACCAAAAGCTTGGCTTTAAAGAATTGTATCGTGCCGATTGGCCTTTCCCATGGATACAAATAACCGACGGGGCCCTGCTTATCATGCTGCGCCAGGATGCGCAGCTATACATAGCGCTTACCTACTATGTTGAGGATATGGATAAAATAGTTGCGGAGCTGGAAGCAAAAGGAATAAACTTTATCCAAAGGCCTAAGGATAGCGATATGATCAAGCGTTATCTCTTTCAGTCGCCCGATGCTTTGAATATAAGCCTCGTAACCAAAGTGGATGGTTTTGTGCAGCCCACAGGCCATACATTGCTCACTATGCCCCAGGGCGATCTCTTTAGCCCCGATAAATACGTGAATAAAGCCTGTGGAATTTTCGGTGAGTTTACCCATACCGTTACGGATCTCGACGCCTCTCTCGATTTTTGGGAGAAGATAGGCTTTACTTATATTTCCAAATTTTCAGCTCCTTATCCCTGGGCAATAGCTTCAGATGGCCTGGCCATCATAGGCCTGCACCAGACCAGTAGTTTTGATTATCCTGCTATTACCTTCTTTGCTGCTGATATGAAAGAGAAAATAGAAAAACTAAAAGCGGAAGGCATGCCTAATACTGAGCGTGGGGGGCCGTCGAACGTAATGATCGAAACGCCGGAGCAACAACACCTCTTTTTATTCAAAATCGGTATGTAATGACATTTTTCAAAGGAACGGAATATGCACGGCTTGAAACGGACCGGCTGGAGCTTATTGAAATAAACCCTGCCATGAGCCGGGTATTGCTCAATGAATGCAGTGATGGCGAGATCGTAGATTTCTTAGGTCTTGATAGTATAGAGGATTTCTCTGTCGACCTGGAGAAATACCGTACAGGTATGGAAACCTACCGTATATCTTATGCCAACTTTATAATGGTAAATAAGCAGCGGGGCAGGTTCATTGGCCGTTGTGGTTTTCATATGTGGTTCGCACTGCATCAGCGCGCCGAGATAGGTTATGCTATGAACAGCGATGATGACAAAGGCAAGGGCTATATGAGTGAAGCCATAGCGGCACTTATTGATCATGGTTTTGGTCCTATGGGGCTCAACCGTATCGAGGCTTTTGTTGGCCTGCACAACCCAGCTTCGCAGCGGCTCATGCATAAGTTTGGTTTCACGCTCGAGGGGGTAATGCGGGAGCATTATTGCAAAGATGGCCTTATCGAAGACTCGCTTTGTTTTTCCCTGCTGAAGAGGGAATATATAAAAGCTATTTAGGGCCTGCATTTTTCCTGCCTGCAGGTTTGGCAATCTTCTTTGGCTGGCCCTGTTTACGGGTGCGTATGTACACCAGCTTATTATCGCCCCGTTCCGATGTGCGTTCTTCCACCTCTACGGTATCTATGCTTTTAATGAGCTGCGCCAGCTTTTTAAAACCGTAATTGCGCGGATCAAAGTCAGGACGCTTTTTAAGGATCAGGTTACCCAGGTCACCAAGGAAGGCCCAGCCCGATTCATTGGCCAGGTCGCTGATAGACGAGGAGATGAGAGTAAGCATCTTTTTATCCAGTTTGGTTATGGATCTGGAAGCTTCGTTGCCATGTTCTCTTTTGTCTTCTTTCTCTTCTTCCTCGCCCTGCTTTAATATCTCTATATAGATGAACTTTTCACAAGCCGATATGAAGGCCGTAGGTGTTTTCTTTTCACCTATGCCTATTACCCGCATGCCGGCCTCGCGCAGGCGTATCGCCAGCCGCGTAAAATCACTGTCGCTCGATACGATGCAGAAGCCATCCACGCGCCCGCTGTATAGTATGTCCATTGCATCTATGATCATGGCGCTGTCCGTAGCGTTCTTGCCGCTGGTATAGCTGTATTGTTGCACGGGGGTAATGGCATGCTCCAGCAGCACGGTCTTCCAGCCGCTTACGGTAGGCTTGGTCCAGTCGCCATAGATGCGCTTGAAGGTAGGGGTGCCATACTTGGCTATCTCTTCCAGCATGCCGCTTATATTGCTGTAAGGCACATTGTCGGCATCTATCAGCACGGCATAGCGCAGGTCGTTATTGTTCTTATCCATAAGGGGAGGGTATTAATTAGTCCTAAGTTAAGGCCTTTTTCTTTGCTTATTTCTTTTTTCGCCTGTTGCTTGTTTGTCGTGGTTCGTCCAGGTAAGAGGCCTCCTCCGTTTTGCTCGATCCCTCCATCATCCGGTTCAGCTCATTTACTTCGGCATCGCTCAGGTAGCGCCATTTGCCTACGGGTAATTTATCCAGCGTAATGTTCATGATGCGTATACGTGTCAGTTTCATTACATCATAGCCCAGGTATTCGCACATGCGCCTTATCTGCCTGTTGAGGCCCTGCACAAGGGTTATACGGAAGCGTTTATTGCCTTCCTGTCGCAGTTTGCACTTTTGTGTTACCGTATCCAGTATGGGCACACCGCTGCTCATTTTCCTGATGAATTCCGGTGTGATCGGTTTGTCCACGCTTACTATATACTCCTTCTCATGCCTGTTGCCTGCACGCAGTATTTTATTCACGATATCGCCATCATCGGTAAGCAGTATCAGGCCTTCAGAGTCTTTATCCAGCCTGCCCACCGGGAATATCCTTTTCGGGTGATTGAGGAAATAAATGATATTGCTCTTGTCCTTGGGGTCGGTGGTCGATGTTACTCCCGCAGGTTTATTACAGGCTATATAGATGGCCCTTTTCTTTTTCTTCCTGATCGGTTCGCCGTCGATGGCCACCTGGTCCCCTGGTTTTACCTTAGTAGCAAATACCACCAGTTCGCCGTTCACGGTCACCCTTGCCTGCTCTATGAGCTTATCTGCCTCCCGGCGTGAGCAGAAGCCGGATGAGGAGATGTATTTATTAAGGCTGATGAGTTCGTTGCGGTACATATACTGCAAAGTACAGGAAAAAATCGCGAAAGATATGATGTAGTATTGTTGGGCTAAAGATTCCCCTGTTATATTTATAAGCTCCTGTACAGTGTGCGCATGCTTACTGAAAGGTAAATATGCACTGTCGGCAGTTCGCAAAAGAACCCTTGGATTGTCGCATCCTGCCCCTGTATTATTCATGCTTTTCTATGACCTTTGTGGTATTGATAGGCAGTGGAGCAGCGACCACTTGAAAAAACGGGCCACCCCGAAAAGCCATATGAGTAGGACCAAAACCATGATATTATGTCAAACAGCGTTTCATTACACAGGGTCATTAAAACATCTCCGGAGAAACTGTTCCGTGCATTCACCGAGGCCACCGCACTGGCCTCATGGCTGCCGCCATACGGTTTCCTGTGCACCGTGCACGAAATCAATGCAGAACCCGGGGGCACTTACAAAATGTCCTTTCAAAATTTCTCTACAGGGCACAGCCATTCTTTCGGGGGGCAGTATCTTGAGGTAAAACCAAATGAATTCCTGAAATACACCGATAAGTTCGATGATCCCAATCTGCCGGGTGAAATGATAACCACGGTATGGATGAAAAAGAACCTGGCCGGTACGGAACTGAAGGTGGTGCAGGAAGGCATTCCCGATGCAATACCTTCCGATATGTGTTATCTGGGCTGGCAGGATTCTCTCGATAAACTCACCCGGTTGGTAGAGCCCGAGATCCCCGACGCACCATAATGATGCCATATTTGCTGCCACAGCATGTATTTAAGGATACTTATTTCCTAATCTTAGGTATTGGCTCGTGAAGAGATCACTTCTTCACAAATCGCACATGTTCGGCGTTGTTGGCCCTCAAAAAGTAGATGCCGGGCTTCAGTGCGGAAATATCCAGCGGGCTGTACTTATCCGCAATGTGGAAAGTGCGCACCACCTGTCCGGTAACATTTGTTATAGCTGCGTTCACAGGATAAGTAACCGCATCTATATAAAGGTATGCTCCCGCAGGATTGGGATAGATACGGATAGTGGTATTTGTTATAACACCCGCCACGCCCATCGTTGGCTGCAGGTTTGCTGAGCGTGCTGCCTGCACCATGCTATTGTCGGCCTGCTGCGCCATTACTATTGCATATACGCTATGTATGTCTGCTACCCCGCTTAGGCTGATGGTTTGTGTATAGACCAGTGAATCTCCAATACTCTGGGGAGCAGCAATACGCATTGGCTGTGCCCCGAAAATACTCCTGCGGAATACGTCATACTGTATGGTTTCGCCATTATTGGCAGCAAAGAAGAGTGTATCCTCGGCAATGGCTCCGTACAGCAGCAGGCTGTCTATGCTACTGGTATCTGCTTTTCGTATTACCATACGCACCATTATTGCCGTATCGGCCACAGAGCTTACATCGGCCTGCATGTAGAATGATGTATTTTGCCCCACCTGGCTTTGGTAAATATTGGGGTCGGTGTAGTTGGTTGGCGGCAATACATTGCCCTGCACTACCATCCTTGGTGTTGCACCATAGATGCCATAATAATTGGTACGGGCATCCTGCTCGGCCACATTTTGCTGGTTCAGGGGGCAGGCTGCATAAGGGGCGCTGGGATAATAGGCAATGTGCAGTACCGTCGGGAAGTTGAACAGGTTATTATACAGGCCGGGGTTATTGGCAGCGCATACGCTGCAATAGGTATTGGTAAAGTGTTCCGCCACTATACGCTTTGGCACCTGCTGGGCTGTGACACTAAGCGTAGTTAACACCAGGAGTATAGAACTGTAGATTTTCATGCATGATATTTATTGCAATTTACGAATAAAGGACCGAATGGGTTTTATGTACGGTCATGGCAGCAACATTTTGTATCTTTTCAGCCTGTTTTATCCATGGCGATACAGAAAATAGATATTGAAGCATTTTTGTCGCTGGCTGCTACGCAACCTGTATTTGATGTGCGCAGCCCCGGCGAATACAAGCACGCACATATACCCGGCGCTTACAGCCTGCCGCTGTTCACAGATGATGAGCGCAAAGTAGTGGGCACAGCCTATAAGCAGCAGAGCAGGGAAGAGGCCATAAAAATTGGCCTCGACTATTTCGGGCCCAAAATGCGCCCTATGGTAGATGAAGTAGAGGCACTGTTACAGCAAAGAAAAGCTAAGGACAAGATCGTATTGGTGCATTGCTGGCGGGGTGGCATGCGCAGCGCGGGGGTAGCGTGGCTGCTCGATCTCTATGGCTTTAAAGTATATACCCTCATCGGGGGCTACAAAGCATATCGGCACTGGGTATTGCAGCAGTTCGATAAGCCATATCCTTTCACCATTATTGGAGGTTATACCGGTTCGGGGAAGACGGAAGTGTTACATGAGCTGAAACATCGAAAAGAGGCCATTATAGACCTGGAGCAAATGGCCGCACATAAAGGCTCTGCATTCGGTGCGTTGGGTATGCCTGTACAGCCCTCGCAGGAGATGTTCGATAACCTGCTGGCCATGGCCTTGCATGGTGTAACAAAGACAGGCGTGACAAATATTTGGCTGGAGGATGAAAGCCAGCGCATAGGCCTGGTGAACCTGCCTGGGGCATTGTGGGATACCATGCGCCGCTCCCCGGTATATTTTCTCAATGTGCCTTTTGAAGAAAGGCTGCAATATATAACCGGGGTATATGGCCGCCTCAAAAAGGAAGAGTTGGTAAATGCCATTATGCGCATACAAAAACGCCTTGGAGGACTCGATACTAAAAATGCAATAAATTATTTATTGGAGAACGATCACAAAGCAGCCTTTGGTATATTGCTACGCTACTACGATAAATACTACAATAAAGCTTTGCAGAACAGGGCGCATTGGAACGAACTTGTGACCATGCTGTCCTGTACTGGAGTGGATGCAATGAAAAATACAGAACTGATTCAACAACAAAAGGCCCAAATTGGATAAAGAAATAAAACTTACGCAGTATGCCCATGGGGCCGGCTGCGGTTGCAAGATAGCCCCAGCCGTGCTTGAGGAAATACTTAAGACCGAAATACCCATGACTGCCAATGACAAATTGCTGGTGGGCAACAGCAGCAAAGATGATGCTGCGGTATATGACATCGGTAATGGTATGGCGCTGGTATCCACTACCGATTTTTTTATGCCTATAGTAGATGATGCCTATGATTTTGGCCGTATTGCAGCAGCCAATGCGATCAGTGATGTATATGCCATGGGTGGCAAACCTGTTCTGGCCATTGCTATACTGGGCTGGCCGGTAGATAAGCTCCCGGCAGGCCTGGCACAAAAAGCACTCGATGGCGCAAGGGCCATATGTGCTGAAGCAAACATTCCCCTCGCTGGCGGGCATAGTGTGGATACTATTGAACCTATGTTTGGCCTGGCGGTGAATGGCTTGTTGCATATAAAAGAGCTCAAAAGGAATGATACTGCTAAAGAAGGCGACCTGCTTTTGCTTACCAAAGCACTGGGTACTGGTATATTAGCCACAGCACAAAAAAGAGGGCTTATTCAATATGATGAATTGAAACTGCTTACCGCCCAAATGACACAGCTTAATAAAGCAGGGGAGGCTCTGGGTAAAATAGAAGGTGTAACTGCCATGACCGATGTTACTGGTTTTGGCCTGTTGGGCCACATGGTCGAGATGGCGGGTGGCAGTGGCCTTTCTGCGGAGCTATATTATTCAAAATTGCAGGTGCTTGATGGGGCAAGGGAATACCTGGCCCGGAGGATAATACCCGATGCTACCTATCGCAACTGGAATAGTTACAGTACGATGACCTCCTTTGATCCCGGCGTAAATGTAATGGAGGCCTTCAGCCTCTTGCCTGATCCGCAAACGAACGGGGGGCTGCTGCTTGCAGTATCCCCTGCCGCTATAGATTCAGTGGCTGGGGTCTTTACAGATCATGGCCTGCAGCAATTCATGCAACCCATTGGTCGTATGGTGGCAGCAGGCGAAAAAACTATATTGGTAAAAGCATAAAAAAAGGCTGCATGAAGCAGCCCTTTGTATGATTAAGTTATCTTATTAGCCATTATCATGCATTACGCGTCCTGCACCGGCAAAAAAGCGTTGCCAGTAATCTTCGTTCAGGTTACTGATCATTACGCCCTGGCTCAGTGATGCATGCACAAAGAAATTGTTCACAAGGTAAATGCCTACATGCGAGATGCGCTTGCGATGGATACGGAAAAATACCAGGTCGCCTTCGCGGAGGTTATTGATATTTTTCATCAGGTCCACCGACTGGAATTGTTCAAAAGCGGTGCGTACCACATCCGTACCGAAAACCTGTTCGTAAAGCCTTTGTACAAAGGCAGAACAGTCTATACCCGATTTATCAGTGCCGCCATAGCGGTATCTTACCCCATACCACTCATCGATGAATTGATACAGCGAGAAATTATGAAGCATATTGGGTAATACACCCAGCATGCTGGCATATTTTTTTTGTAGCGTATTGCCTTCAGTTGGGTTGATCTTGGCTGCTTCTTTGTCTTTCACACGGTCCACCGGGTTCATGGTAATACCGTTGTGGATCGAGATATCACTATTGTTTGAGGTACCCATGCTTATATCATTGATAAAGCGGGGCTTGTTTGACGATGCATAAGTAGCATCTTCATCACCAAGAAAAGAAGTTAAGGACTGGTTGGTGCTACAGCTTGTCAGCAGCAGCATGGCAGTCATACATGCAGCAGCAAGGCCTGTGCTCAGTTGTTTCATCAGCATGTTTTGGATTAACGTTTGCGAAAATAGCTAAAAAACCAATACTGGTCAAGCTTTCAGGCTATTTATTCACATATAGTTAATAATGGTCTATACGCAGTGTTTTTTAAAAAGAGCAGGGCCTTTGTTTAAACACAAAGGCCCTGCTCTTTAAATTCTTATATATTATTGTGCTACAAAATATTTGTCATAGAAGTAATTCACCTCGTTAACAGTGTAACGGCCCTGCACATGGAATTTGGTTTCATCCATGCTTACGATCAGCCAGTCTATATCATTACCCGGCGTACCGAAATCTTTGATATACACGTAACGCTGGTCGCCGGTAACAGACCAGGTAAAGTCTATCTGCGTTGGGGTAGCGCTTGCTTTGCCTTGCGGGCGCTTTATAGTGCTATCCCCGCCATTATTGCTCGTGGTGTCACCTACTACTACCTGGGTATCGCCGCAGGTCACATTTGCTTCATAACCATATTCGTCCCCTTTGAAAACCCAGTAGTTACCCGCCTCGCAGTCATTAAGTGGTTGGTCGGCCCCGTTAATGGTCTGCGATTCAAGATGCCAGGTATGGTTACGCAGTGTTTCGAAACGCTTGCCGAATTTCTCGGTCTTTTTACAGGCGCTGAATATCACGGCTACTGCGGCTATAGTGCAGGCTATGAATAATATTTTTTTCATTTTATATTGTTTTCGTGGTTAAAAATATATAAAATACTAATCCAAGAGAAACTTTAGGTTTACAAAAACATATCATTAACAATATGCCTTAAAAAAGCTTGAGCCACGTTACCATTTTGCTGTTTGCAAGAACGTAACGTGGCTCTCCCTTATTTGTAGCGAGGACAGGGATCGAACCTGTGACCTTCGGGTTATGAGCCCGACGAGCTACCGCTGCTCTACCTCGCGATGTGGAGTGCAAAGGTACGTCTATTAACGGTAGCAAACAAGCTGTTTTCGCTTTTTATTTAACGAATAGGGGCATATTGCGTTGGCAATAGTATTTTTACAGGCTAATGCAAGCAGCACATAAAGCCGGTTTCGTAAACATCTTTGGCCCGCCTAATGCAGGTAAGTCCACCTTGCTCAATGCCCTTTTGGGCGAGCAACTGGTCATTACATCGCCTAAGGTGCAGACCACCCGTCACCGCATACTGGGTATATTGACCGAGCCTGCATACCAGGTTGTCTTTTCTGATACACCGGGTATCATTGAGCCCAAATACAAGCTGCACCAGCGCATGATGCAGCAGGTGAAGAACGCCCTTGAGGATGGTGATGTGGCTCTGCTGGTGCACGATATCACCGAGCCGCTGGAGCAACTGGAGATAGCCGCCGGCATGTTAAAGCTAAAAGTGCCCACCATGTTGCTGCTCAATAAGGCCGACCTCTTAAAAGATAAAAAAGAAATTGACGAAAACATCCGGCCCTTTGCGGAGAAGTTCCCCGCATGGAAAATATTGCATGTCTCCGCAAAGACGAAGTCTAATATAGATAAGATACTGCCCTTCATACTGGAGCACCTGCCCGAAGCGCCACCTTATTACCCGGAAGACAGTATGTCCGACCGGCCGGTGCGTTTCTTCGTTAGTGAGCTGATACGCGAGGAGATATACAACCTCTTTCACGAGGAGATACCTTACCATGCTGCGGTCATCATCCAGTCATTCGAGGAGAAGGAGACATTGGATGTGATAAAGGCCGAGATAGTTGTAAGCCGCGAAACGCAGAAAGGCATTATTGTGGGCAAGGGCGGCAGCATGATCAAGCAACTGGGTATCAATTCCCGGAAGAAGATTGAAGAGTTCCTGCAGCGCAAAGTACACCTGGAGCTCTTTGTCAAAGTACGTCCCAAATGGCGCGATAACGATACCTACCTGCGCGAATACGGTTACAATGGATGAGTCTAAGGTCATCGTACAACCATTGGATAAAGAGTGGCATGGTCCGCATGTCTCGGGTATGGATATGCTGCGCCTCGATCTGTTCGATCCGGTCATATCAGGCAATAAGTGGTATAAACTCAAGCACAACCTGCAATATGCTATGCAGCAGGGCTACAAGAGCATACTCACCTTTGGCGGGGCATTTTCTAATCACCTTATTGCCACTGCGGCAGCGGCTCAGTTGCATCATATTCCTGCTGTTGGTATAGTGCGCGGCGATGATGGGCGCGAACTTACAGCTACACTTAAGGCATGCCGCGAATATGGCATGCAATTGCATTTCGTTACACGCGAAGAATATAAACATAAGGATGAGGAGGATTGGCTGGCACGCTTGGCCGCAAAATTCGATAAGCCATTCATTATCCCGGAAGGAGGTGCTAATGAACAGGGCAGGGCAGGCGCTGCTGCGATAGCAGCTTTGATACCCGGTTCTTATACCCATATCTGTGTGTCGCTCGGTACAGGTACTACATTTATTGGTTTGCGCAATGCCTTACCGGTACATCAGCAATTACTTGGTTTTGTACCTATGAAGAATGGTACCTACCTTAAAAATGAGATCTGGATGGCCATTGAACAGGACAAAGACCAAAACTGGGAGCTATATGACCGATGGCATTTTGGTGGCTTCGGCAAGTGGACCGATGAGCTCATATCTTTCATGAACGGATTTTACCAGGTCAATCACATACCACTCGATATGGTGTACACTGCTAAGATGATGTATGGATTGAAAGATCTTTTAAGTGAAGGCTATTTCCCTGCCGGGGCAAATATATTATGCATACACACCGGTGGCCTGCAGGGCAATGTGGCTATAGCTGCTGAACTGGTCTATAAAAGCGGCATTTAAACATTATCTTGTGCTTATAATGTTACAACATGACGGATATTACTTCTAAAAAAGGTAACCGCCTTACTTTATATATCATCATCGGGCTTATTGCAGGCATTGCTTTGGGCTTTGTGTTCAATGGCAGCTACATAAAGAGCGAGAACAACCAGATCATCACCATCGAGTCTTCACTCCGTTCTATAAACGGACAAATGGAGGGGATAAAAGATACGGCATCCCGCGCTTATCATGGGCTGGCTTCTGTAAAAGCGCAGCTTACAGCTACGAAGACTAAGCTATCCGCAGCCCGCGATACTAAGCTCGAGCCATTTTCATTGATCGCCGATATTTTTCTGCGCCTTATAAAAATGATCATAGCGCCGCTGGTGTTCACCACACTTGTGGTTGGGGTGGCTCGCCTGGGCGATCTTAAATCGGTAGGGCGTATTGGGGGCAAGACCTTATTCTGGTTCATCTGCGCTTCTTTTACCAGCCTCTTCATCGGTATGTTGCTGGTCAACTTTTTCAAACCCGGCATGGCCATGCATTTATCGCTCCCCGATAGTTTTGCTGATACAGGCGTACAGAAGGCCAGTCTGTCATTGCGCGAATTTATGTACCACGTCTTTCCCACGAGCGTGATAGATGCTATGGCCAGGAACGAGATATTGCAGATCGTTATTTTTGCTTTATTCTTTGGCGTGGGCACCGCTGCCATAGGGGAGAAGGGGGCCGTTGTGATAAAAGCTATGGATGCTTTTGCCCATGTCATCCTCAAAGTCACAGGTTATGTAATGAACCTGGCACCGCTTGCGGTTTTTGGTGCTATTACAGTGGTCATTGCCAAACAGGGCCTGGGTATCTTATCCACCTATTCTGTCTTTATAGCAGAATTTTACTCCGGCCTGCTTTTCCTCTGGATCATATTGTTCCTGGCAGGGGGCCTCTTTATCGGTAAGCGGGTGCTTACCCTCATCCGGCATATCAAAGAGCCTGCATTACTGGCCTTCAGTACCAGCAGCAGCGAGGCGGCTTTCCCCAAAATGCTGCTTGAGCTTGAGCGTTTCGGCTGTCCCAACAAGATCGTCAGTTTCGTTCTTCCATTGGGTTATTCCTTCAATCTCGATGGTTCTATGATGTACATGACCTTTGCTTCGTTGTTCATAGCGCAATCGTATGGCATCCACCTCGATCCCGGTACGCAGATGACCATGTTGCTCGTATTGATGCTCACCAGCAAAGGTATAGCAGGTGTGCCCCGCGCATCGCTGGTGGTCATAGCGGGCACACTGGCCACCTTCAAGATACCAGAGGCAGGCATAGCCCTCTTGCTGGGCATCGACCCCCTGCTCGATATGGGCCGTAGCGCTACTAATGTGATTGGTAACAGCATTGCTACTGCCGTGGTAAGCAAATGGGAAAAGGACAGGGATTGATCACCGGTACATATTGATTTTTATGCTTTTATAAAAGATGTGTCTGCATATTTTTTGCTATTTTCACCACTTCAAGATATAGGATAATGCACTCGATACTGGAGCTGATAAAAAATTTAACTAACCCTGATTGGATCAAGGACCACGGCGGACTGTATATTGTCATGTTCATCATTTTTGCGGAGACAGGTTTATTCGTCGGTTTCTTTTTGCCGGGCGATTCCCTCTTGTTCATTACCGGCATGATCATAGCCAACTCCCAATCTACAGGCATACCCGATCTGCTTTACTGGATGGCGCTTATATCGGCGGCAGGTGTTATTGGCAATATGGTGGGTTACTGGTTTGGTAAAAAATCAGGGCCCCTCTTGTTCGAGCGTCGCGATACATGGCTCTTCAAACGCAAACATCTGTACCAGGCAAAAGAATTTTACGACAAGCGCGGAGGCAGTGCCATACTCCTGGCCCGCTTCCTCCCCATAGTACGCACCTTTGCACCCATAGTGGCGGGCATCGTGAAGATGGAACGTAAAAAATTCACTTATTTCAATATCATCGGGTCTATAGCCTGGGTAGTAAGTATGACCCTGGCCGGCTACTTGCTCGGCGGAAACGTATGGGTTAAGAACAACCTTGAAAAGATTGTGATAATTATTATTTTTATCACTACTGCCCCGGTGCTGTTCAAGATGTTCTTTGGTAAGAAAAAACCTAAAGCTACAGATGCTCCGGACGAAATATAGTCATCGATGGAGCAAAACAAAACGTTATCCGTATTAAGTATTCCCGTATTAGTTGCCGCGCTGGGCTATTTTGTAGATATCTACGATCTTTTATTGTTCAGCATCATCCGGGTCAAAAGCCTCAAGGGCCTTGGCCTCAGTGATGCGCTTATCGATACCGATGGCAAATTCATTATAAGCGTGCAGATGTATGGCCTGCTTATCGGGGGTATCATCTGGGGCATCATGGGCGATAAAAAAGGCAGGCTCAGTGTATTGTTCGGTTCCATTGTTTTGTATTCCCTCGCTAATATCGCCAATGGTTTTGTGCATACCGTACAGCAGTATAGTATATGCCGTTTTATTGCTGGCATAGGTCTGGCCGGCGAGCTTGGTGCAGGCATTACGCTTGTTGTTGAGCTCATCTCTAAGGAAAAGCGGGGCATTGCCACATCGATAGTTGCAGGGGTGGGGCTTACCGGTGCTGTGGTCGCTTTTTTTGTGGCCAGTGAGTTCGACTGGCGGGTATGCTACTACATAGGCGGTGGCTTAGGCTTCCTGCTTCTGTTGTTGCGTGTCAGTGTCTTTGAGTCGGGTATGTATAAGAATATACGCCACGCAGCCATACAGAAAGGTAATTTCCTCATGTTTTTCAGCAAGGGCCGCTTTAAAAAGTACCTGCTCGCTATACTTATCGGCCTGCCTACATGGTATGTGATAGGCGTGCTTATTACCTTCTCCAAAGAGTTTGGCGAGTACTTTGGTCTCGATGGGCCTGTGGAGCCCGGTAAAGCAGTGATGCTCGCTTATGTGGCCATTGCCATAGGCGATCTGTTGATAGGCTTCCTGAGTAATGCATTAAAAAGTCGCAAAAAAGCACTCTACATATTTTATGCACTTACGGTCATCAGTATTGTATTGTTCTTCATGCAGCGTGGCGGTACGGTGACTACTATGTATGCCATCTGTGCTTTTATGGGTTTCGGCACTGGTTTTTGGGCACTCTTTGTCACTATGGCTGCAGAGCATTTTGGCACCAACCTCCGGGCTACAGCCGCTACCACTGTGCCCAATATGGTGCGTGGTTCATTGCCGGTTATCCTTATCCTGTTCAATTACCTGAAGCCCATGTACGGTTATATCAATGCCGGGGCGCTCACGGGTGTCGTAGTTATGCTCATTAGTATTATAGCTGTGGTAATGACGGAAGAGACCTTTGGCAAAAACCTTGATTATATCGAGCAGTAAGGGTTAAAAAACGACCTCCCGCATTATGGTTTCCGTAGCATGGGCATTTTGCATAAAATAGGCTCTTGTTTTCACATGCACTTCTTTTAGCCGTTCTTTGTTATCCAGGTATTGCTGCCAGGCATTGAGTAGCTCCCCGTCGGTGTGCACATTTTCTGCTGCACCCATCTGTATCAATGCTTCCGCCTCGTTATATTTTTTGTAATTGTGGTCCGAAAAGGTGATCGGTATCCCATATACGGCAGCCTCCAGGCAATTATGCAGCCCGCCGTTAAAGCCTCCGCCTATATAGGCGATATCGGCATAATGATACAGTCTCGATAGTAACCCCACGGTATCCAGTACCAGCACTTGTGCATTGTTATCTATCCCCTTCGTGTAGCGGCTGTATTTCAGTTTATGCTTCATCAGCTTGCTTTCGGTGTTCCTGAGCAATTCGTCTGTGATATCATGGGGCACCAGTACCAGCTTTATATTTTGTGCTTTCAGGCTTTCATATGCTTCCAGCAACAGGTCTTCATCTTTGGGCCATGTACTGCCTGCAACGATCAGTTTGCTATTGCATTTGAACCTGGCTATTTCCTCAATGGGGCTGAAATGTTCTTTGATAGCCATCACGCGGTCAAAACGTGTATCGCCGCAAACCGATACATTATGGATACCAATAGTACCTAGTATGTGCTTCGATGCCTCATCCTGGACGAACAGTTTTTTATAAGTTTTCAGCGATCGCCTGAAAATCCCCCCATACCATTTGAAGAAAGGTTGATGTGTCTTAAATACTGCGGAAACGATATACGTATCTGTCTTATGCTGCCTCAGTTGCTCCAGGTAGTTTAGCCAAAACTCATATTTGATGAATATGGCGATCTTAGGCTGCACCATTTGTATGAAACGGCCCGCCTGCTCCTTAGTGTCAAGCGGCAGGTAGCAAACTATATCTGCGCCTTTATAATCCTTTCGTACTTCATAGCCGCTTGGCGAGAAAAAGCTGAGCAAAATTGCATATTGCGGGTATTGCGCTTTAATAGCTTCAATAATGGGTCTTCCCTGCTCAAATTCTCCCAGCGAAGCACAATGTATCCATACGATTTGTTTGTCTTTTACTTCCTTAAGTTGCTCCTCCAGCTTAGCCGCCCATCCCTGCCTGCCTGCCACCCATTTTTGGGCCTTGGCATTGAATAATGCTGCTATTCGGACGGCCAGGTAGTATATATATATGCCGGTGTTGTAGAGAAACATCTTTATCTGTAACGTAAACTAAAGGGATAAAGATATTCAGATTTGCAGGATTTCACTCATTGCCTGCAATATCAGGATAGCATTATTGCAGCAGGCAGCCCTATAATAAATGGTAAATGTCATTATAATAGCTTACGGCCCCCTGTGCTGCATCTGCGGGCATATATATAACAAACACAGGAACAGGTTCATTCATTTTCAATGTGGTCGGGGTCTCGGTTTTTATGCAGGCCTTTAGCAAGTTCATGTCTATTTTGCCGGGCAGCAGGTAATTGCCAAGCTCCATTGGCTTTTCCAGCCTGATGCAGCCATGGCTCAGGTATCTGTTACTACGGGTGAAGACATTTTTATTATTTGTATCGTGCAGGTACACACTGAAGGGGTCCGAGATATTGAACTTTATCACGCCAAGGGCATTATCACAGCCCGTTGATTGCCGGAACCTGTAAGGGAAATAGTTGCTGTTGAAACTGCTCCAGTTCAGCGATGCCGGGTTTATCACTTTCCCGTTCTTATCTATCACCTGCAGGTTCATTGAGTTAAGCGTATTCCGGTTCTTCTTATACGATGGTATGATCTCTTTTACAGCTATGCTGTGCGGCACATTCCAGTAGGGGTACAGGATCACTTCATAGCAATAAGCCGTAAATCTTGGGGTTTTTGTCGCAGGTTTACCGGTCACCACTTTCATCTCCAGCACCATTTTACCGTCCTGGTAATAATGCAGCATGGTATTACAGATATTGACGACAATGTATTTACTAAAGTTAAAGTGCAGTATCAGCCGGTAATAGTTAAGGGCGGTACTGAGGGCCTTTATTTTATCGGCTGCCTTGTGTTCTATTTGTACTGCCAGTTCCGTCTTTATTGTCCTGTAGTTGTCATTATCGGGCTCCATTTGCTGCGCCAGTGCTTGCAGGTCGCTGGCGTCTCTTACTTTGCTTAGCCCCTTAAGCAATATGTCCTTATCCTTTGTGTCGTTTTTTACAGACACTTCATTATAGCCCAATAGCCTGGTATCTATATTGCCTGTATAAATATCCTTTAAATACCCAAGTGCCGCATCTGTGAATATCTTATCCGCATCGATATCGTTGTACAACCTGGGAGGACTTGAAATATAGCTGTAATGGTAGTCCGTTTTTTTTAAGCCCAGGTATACAGCCTTGCTTATCAAAGCGGCCAGTTCATTTCTCAGTTCTGCAGACCGCTCATCTGCCCCCGTCCATACCAGGCGGTTTTCATTAAGTTCGTAAAAACTGTTTACCAGCTTTGGGTTTGTTAAGCTGTTGGTGCTGCTTTCATCATCTCCACGGGCTTTGTTGCCCATGGCCACTAACAGTAGTACCAGGATGCATTTTAAGGTTTGCACCAATGTTCGGGTTTATAAGTGTGAGATAAATACAGGCGTATCAACGGTCTTTAATAATTTATCCGCCGTGCTGGGGTCAAATAAAGTAGCAAATTTGCTTCTGCCATATGCACCCATTACGATGAGCTTATTTGATTGCCCCCAAAAGTTCTTGAATAGTTCTTCGGCAGCGTCACCGCTCAGTACCTGGTGCACCACTGCAGGGTAGTGTATCTTCAGCCATTCACCGATTTTATTTTCGCCATCAAATACATCCTGCTCATTTTCTTTAATATGCAGCAGCGTTATTTGCTTTACCACGAACTGGGGCAGCAGGTAGGTGAACTGTTTGATGGCAAATACCGATGAACTGCTCCCGTCGTAAGCAAAGACGATCTCATCTATTTGCTCAAATCGGCCCGGTGCCACGATCACAGGGCATTCCGATTTCATCAGCAGGTTGCGCACAAATTTTGTTGGGATGGTTTCTTCATGATAGGCAAAAGAGGTTGCCGGGTCCACGATGATCATATCGGCAAAGCGGCTTTCGCGGAGCGCCTCTGTTATGGGCAACCCTTTGTCCAGGTGCACAATGCCACTAATGTCATTCTGTTTGCAATACTCCCGGAAGATATTTATGTTCTTTTTGATAGCCTCTTTTTGTTCCGGGCTTTGCTCCTCATCCGATACGATTGACTCCACGTAGGCAGTGCCCATGTATTCTTTTATTTGCGGCGTCGATTCGTATTTCAGGTTGTCAAGAAATATCCCTGCCAGCTTCGATTGGGTCATTTTCGCGATATATGATGCGAAGTCTATCGTATTGGTGTTTAATCGCATTGCGTCCGTTACGAATAATATCTTTTGCATGGCTTCTGTCTTTATTGATGTGCTATGAATACCGGTAGTTTATGTTCTTTGATCACTTCGGTCATAAAGCTCTTTGAGAACAGCATAGAAACATCTGAGCGCCCAAAGGCTCCTGATACCACCAGCGCATTTTTATTATTCACCAGCCACGTATTGAAGTACACTTTCGGGTCTATATCCAGTTTTAGTATGTTCAGTTTGCCATAGTGGCGGGCTGCAAATTCTTCCAGCATATCTATGTTAGGCAATTCTTCTTTTTTGGTGCTGCCATATACCAGCGCGGCCTCTTTATTGCACAACTCAGGCAGCACATAAGCGAACTGCTTTAAGGCATACATCGAGTTTTTGCTCCCGTCATAGGTTAGCACCAGTTTTTCCGGAAATTTATAATCCTCAGGCAGCAATAGTACAGGGCATTCGGTATCGCGGATGATGTCGTCAAGGTATTCGCTGGGGGTACTTATGGTCACATCCTTAAAAAAGGTTTCACTGCCCAGCACCAGCAGGTCGGCAAAACGGGTCTCCGTTTTCAGTATATCCAGCGCATCGCCGCCAAGGTCATCATGCACCCGGTACTCAAAACCGTTCTTCTCACAGTATTCTTTAAAATAGGCTACATTTTTCACGAAAAGGTCATTGTCGTACTCAATAGCCGTAATGTAACCCCCAACGGCCAGCGGGTAACCCAGCATGGTCTTGTAATCTATTGAGCTTAGAAATACGCCTGTCAACAGGAAGGGGCTGTTCCGCGACAGGTTCTGTACAAAATCTAGTGAGGCCGATGAGAAGTTATAGCCGTCAAATACTACCAGTATCTTTTTCATGATATGCTTTTTATTTGTTGATGCAATGATACGATGTGCGGGCGCCCCAGTTTATGACCCCGGACATCTCTTTTGGTGACCTTTGTCATGTCGGTTCTTATAAATATAAAAAATCCCTGCCATTTTACCTGCAGGGATGATTTTTGGCTTTGTCCGTGTCTAATTCACTTTTATTGATTTAGTATTGGTTTTTATAGTGCTTTCTTTTTTGGGCAGGCATACAGTAAGTACCCCATCGGTATAGCTGGCCTCAATTTGCTCTTTGCTCACTTCCTCAGGCAGGTTAAAGGAACGGGAGAAAGATGAATAGTTATATTCTTTTCGTGTATAGGTCTTATCCTTTTCTTCTTTATTTTCTTGTTGTTGAGCACTTACGGTTAGCATATTATCCTCCACATCTATCCTGAAATCACCCTTTTTAAGACCTGGGGCAGCAACGGTCATATTGTATTCCTTATCATTCTCCGAAATGTTAACAGCAGGTGATAACATCGGCTTGTTCCAGTTGGCGTCATCAAACCATTCATTCCATGGCTTGAAAAGATCGTTCAAAGATGCAGGGAAAAGATCATTTGCTTTCATTAATGTTTTCAGTGACATAGTAGCCTCCTTTTGTTTTATTGTTAAATGATGCTGCAAAAATATTTCTGTCTTTGTAACAGGTAAATGACCCCGGTCAATGACCTGCATGATCTTTGTCAATATTTCCGGCCGCTAACGGGTCTACTTTTGCCACATGATGCAACCATTTTACACTACACCGGGAGAAGCGATAGCCTTAGTTAAAAATGGTGACCGCGTATTTGTGCATGGCAGTGCTGCAACACCCCTGTTACTTATTAATACTTTGCTGGGCCGGGCCGGGGAGGTCAAAGATGTTGAACTCGTGTCCATCAGCACTTACGGCGATATTGATTGGCAGCATCCCGGCGTGCAGGATAGCTTTTACCTGAACTCCCTTTTTGTATCGGCCAATGTGCGCGATTGGGTAAATGGTGACCGGGGTGACTATGTACCCGTATTCTTAAGCGAGATCCCCAAACTTTTCGAACAAAATATCCTGCCGCTCGATGTAGCCCTCGTACAGGTATCGCCCCCCGACAGGCATGGCTATTGCACATTAGGTACTTCTGTCGATGCGGCGCTTAGTGCCGTGCAGAATGCGAAAACGGTCATCGCGCAGGTCAATCCCCGTATGCCCCGCGTACATGGCGATGGCATCATCCACAGTTCGCGTATCAATGCTATGGTATGGGACGAGTCGGAACTGCCCGAGGTCGACTATGCAGCCCGGGCCAGCGAGGTCAATGATAAGATAGGCGCTCTTATAGCCGGGCTTATAGAGGATGGCTCCACTTTACAGGTGGGCATAGGCGCTATCCCCGATGCTGTGCTCCGCGCGCTATCGGGTCATAGAGGCCTCGGTATACATACTGAGATGTTCTCTGATGGGCTTGTGCCCCTGGTAGAGCAGGGTATTATAACCAATGAGCACAAAAGAATAGAGCGGGGCAGGATCGTCAGCTCCTTTGTATTGGGCACCCGCAAGGTCTACGACTTTGTAGATGATAATCCTTATGTCAACCTTATGGACGTGGCTTTTGTGAACGACACCAACGTGATACGCCAGAATCCCAAAGTAGTGGCCATCAACAGTGCGATTGAGATAGATATTACCGGGCAGGTATGTGCCGATTCCATAGGTGCTTACCAGTATTCAGGCATCGGCGGGCAGATGGATTTTATGCGGGGTGCATCACTCTCCGAAGGGGGCAAGCCCATTATTGCCATGCCATCGGTCACGGCACATGGTGTGTCGCGTATCGTACCCTTCCTCAAGCAGGGGGCTGGTGTGGTCACCACACGGGGGCATGTGCATTATGTAGCTACGGAATATGGGGTGGTGAACCTTTATGGGAAGAACATGGATCAAAGGGCCCGCCTGCTCATCAGCATAGCGCATCCTGCTCACCGGGAGATGCTGGAAAAAGCCTACTATGAAAGGTTTCGTAAAGTAGTGTGTTATTAAGGAGGCTTATTTTTCTATTGCAGCAATAATGCTCGGATCGTTGGCCTTTACCTTAGGTTCAAAAACAGCCACCAGTTCTCCTGATTCATTCAGCAGGTACTTCTGGAAATTCCATTTCACTTCGCTGTCCTTAAAATGGTTGTATTGTTTTTCGGTTAGCCACATGAATATAGGTGCCCTGCTGGTACCTTTTATACCCACCCTTGCTGCTATGGGGAAGGACACGTCATAATCTTTCTTACGATATTCCGTAGCTGTTTTGCCCGCGCCGGGAGGTATGCCGAAGTCGTCGGAAAGAAAGCCAACCACTACCAGTTTATCCTTATATTTTTTAGACAGTTCGTTCAGCTCTTTATATTGCGGGTCGTAGTTATTGAACCAGGGCGCGTTCACGATGAGTATCTTCTTGCCTTTGAAAGCAGAAAAGTCAATGTCATTGCCATTGAGGGCGGCTACTTTATAGTCATATATGCTGGCGGGTACATCCTGCGTGGCAGGAGCAAAAAAGCATAATAGCAAGGCAAACAGGGTTAGTTTCATAACTAATTCTTGGTTTTATATATAGTAAATGTATAGATTTTCTCTTTCATTCCCAAAAAACGACTTGGGCTTATTATTAAATTAATGTTCAGGTTTTCTGCTCATCCTTCTTACCTGGCCAGCTCACTTTTTTATAGCGCAGGAAGATGAATATCTGGTCCAGTTGCTCACCATTCATTTTTCTTAGTACGGCATGGTTCCTCGGGTCGCCCATCAGGAATTTTGCTTTGTAGTTATCGAACTGCTCTTTGCCAAAGTTGGGTATGCTGTCTTTGCCGCGGCCATAGATGCCGTGGCATTCCGAGCAGTTTATTTTATAGAGCTCTTTACCTTTTTCAAATATCCCCGCCAGTTGCTGTCTTCTTGCTTCGGGAAAATCTGCAGGTATATCGCAGCTTATCACAGGGCGCTTTGCGCAGGCCAGGGAGAGTAGCAGGCTTATTATCGTGAGTATGATGTGTGTGCGTTTCATTGTTTAAGGGCTTTGCCTAATAGCTGCCGCCGGTTTTTCTCGTGTTTAGTTCTTTTATCGATGAATGGGGCAGTTCCGCAGGCGGACTGTCGAAGGTAATCTTTTCATCCAATGAGCGGATGAAGGCTATGAGCTCTTTTTTCTCTGTACTGCTGAGCTTCAGCGAATCCGCAGGCAGTGTTTGATTGCTCACATTGAGCTTATGCCCGGCGCCCCCGCCGCCATCATAAAAATCAATTACCTGCTCCAGCCGGGTGAATACGCCATTGTGCATATAGGGCTGGGTATGTGCTGCATTGCGCACCGTACCCGTTCTGAAAGCGCCCAGCATTTCGGCCACCGGGTTCACTGTGTAGCGCCCTTTGTCTTCGCTCAGTTTATGATAGCCGGTATCGGCGGGTGTGCCTGCCACTTCAAATTCAGAGCTGATGTAGGGTGGTGCCACACCGTTGAACTGGGGCAAAAAATGGCAGGTGGCACACTGCGCTTTACCCATGAACAAGTTAAAGCCTTTTATGGCATCGGGGGCAAGTGCATGACCGTCATTCATAGCATCATCGAATGGGGCGTAGTATTTACTGAAATCACCATAGTAATAGGTGATTGCCGATATGATATGTTCCAGGGTTATTTCCTTTACTTCAGGCGTATATTTAAGCAGCTTTTTAAAGGTCTTATTATACTCCCTGCAGCTCAGCACTTTCTTGACAATATCGTTCTCTGCGCCGCCGCTCATCTCGTTGGCATTGGTCATTACATCCGTAGCCTGTGCATGTAGTGATATGTGTTTGCCGTCCAGCATCAGCAGGTGGTTGTATATCACGTTGATGAGGCTGGGGGTATTGCGGGCTAGTCTTTTTTCCCGGTCAAAGGTCATGGCTGTAGCGAAGGATGTATCGGTAAAATACTCCGTAGGCTTGTGGCAGGATGCGCAGGCCCGTTCATTATTGCCCGATATGATAGGGTCATAAAAAAGTAGTTTGCCCACAGCTTTTATATCGCTCAGGGCCGCCTCGTCGGTTACCAGCGAGTAAATGCCCTTGCTGTTTTGTGCGCGATATAAAGACTTGTCGAAGATCGACCTGCAGTCATTGTCGAGGCTATAGTCGTTAAAGCTCTGCGATACCACATTGTATTGCCCGATCAATTGCTGGTTGATGGCAAAAAGCGGGTTCACAAAATCCCTTATAAAACGGAAATGGTCGAAACGTTCAAAGTCCCCGGGCTGGCTGTTTGCAAAAGCTATGCTTTGCTCATACAGGGCCAGGTATTCTTTGCTCAGCGGACTGCCGGCATAGCTGTCGTTATAGGCAAGGTAGATATCCTGTACCCCTGCAAGCATGGATCTCAGTTCGGGTATTATATGCGCGCGATCGGGGCATTCAAAGCCCGTAGTGTATATCGCTGCAAGGTTGAGCAGGTATAGCCGGTTACAGAGAAAAAAATGGTCGGGCCTGCTCAACTGGCTGGTTACGGAATCTGCCCGGAAAACATGGAGCGCCGCCACCGACCCTTTTATGAGCTGCATAAGTGAGTCTTTGGTCATACCCGGCTCATCAAGGTACAGCTCAGCAAGGCTTAGCCCTGCACCTTCTCTTTTATAGGGCTTTTCATATTTCTCAAATACCTCGTTCTCCCATTCTACTGGCAGTGGGGCGTTTATCTTTTTGTAGGCTATGGGCTCCAGGTAGCGCAGCCAGAAGTCGGCCTTTTTCAGGCTCAGCCGCGCATTTTCTATAGCGGCTTTTACTTTGTCTTTTTCATCGGTGGTAAATTGGCTGCAGCTCTTTATTTGCTCCAGCAGTGCCAGTTGTCTTTGTTCCAGCTCATCGATGCTGCCCGCATACAGGGCCCGGTATTTTGTATCGCCGGGTTTCAGACAAAAAGAGCAGAACAGGGTGATGATTAAAAATGTCGTCCATTTTTTCACGCTGCCAAAGCTATATAAAATCGTTTTCAGGTACTCGTCCACTGCTAATATATTCTTAATGTTATTTTCCTTTCTTTTATAAAAAATCCTTATCTAATTAACAGTATTTCATTACTTTTAACATGATAAATATATTTTTTGCAATTGACTACCCTTCTGTGAACACATAATATATACTACATGCAAAAGAATTTACGCCGCACAACCCTTCATCTCTACCGCAAGCTAATAGACAGCTTTAATCTTCGTTCGGTTATGGTACTGGCAGCAGCTTTTTTATCAGGCATTGCTGCGCAGGCCCAGGGCACATGGGTGCCGCTTACACACTGGGCGCCCGATTACAATGCCGGCGTGATGCTGGTGCTCACCGATGGCACAGTGATGGTCAAAACCTCATCGGGTGGCAACGACCAGATAGGCAGTGTATGGAACAAGCTCACACCCGATATACACGGCAGCTACATTAACGGTACCTGGACACAGGTGGCACCGATGGCCGATACCCGCCTTTACTATTCTTCGCAGGTGCTCAGGGACGGGCATGTATATGTGGCCGGGGGCGAGTACGGTACAGGCCGTGCCGAAGCCGAGGTGTATTATCCCGAGACCGATACATGGGTACCCGTACCGCAGCTCGATCCGCTGGATACCTTCTCCGATGCCAACTCCGAGATATTGCCCGATGGCAGCGTATTGCAGGCCATCGTATCGCATGGTTTCAGCACCACGAAGCGCATCTGTATTTACGACCCGGTGAGCAACAGTTACACACTAGGCCCTACAGCACTGGGCTCCAATAATGAGTCGGCATGGCTGAAGCTGCCCGATAGCAGCATCCTCTATGTAGATATCAATTCTACCAAATCAGAACGCTACATACCGTCACTCAATATGTGGGTGCGCGATGCCAACCTGCCCGTAAGTCTTTACGACCCCTACGGCTGGGAAATGGGCGCCGCCTTTATGCTGCCCGATGGCCGGGGCTTCTTTATCGGCTCTACGAACCACACGGCATATTACACGCCATCAGGCGATACCAGTGATGGCACATGGACGGCAGGCCCCGACATACCCAATAACCTCGGCGCGCCCGATGCTGCATCGGCCATGATGGTGAACGGCCTTGTGCTTTGCGCCTTCTCGCCCACGCCCACGCCCAGCAATGTGTTCTGGAATCCCACGTACTATTACGTGTTCGATTATACCACCAATGCATTTTTCCCCATAACGGCGCCCGATGGCAACGACAGCCTCGATGCACCCTGCTATTATTCCAACATGGTATGCCTGCCCGATGGTGCTATCCTTTACGGCTCACAGGGCGACAACCAGTATTACGAATTTGTGCCCGATGGTGCACTGGCTGCCGGCAAGCCGGTGCTCGACAGTATCATAGCCCTCAATTGCGATACCTTCATGGCCATAGGCAAGAAGTTCAACGGCATTACCGAGGGCGCCTGCTATGGTGATGACTGGCAGATGGAGACCAACTATCCCATCGTGCGCCTGAGCCGTAACGATACGGTCTATTATGCCAAAACATCGTACTGGAACAGCACCGGGGTGCAGCGCGATACCTTACTGGATACCACGCTCTTCGTATTGCCGCAGGGTATGCCGGTAGGCACCTGGGGCGTGCGGGTAGTGGCCAATGGCAATCCCTCCGATACCCTGCAGATAACCCTCTGCGGCACACCTGTGGATACTACCGTTATCGTAGATACTACAGATACTACGGGTAACCCCGTGATCGTGACCAACATTGGCGGGCCGGCCAATAATATTGCCCTTTATCCCAACCCTGCGAAGAAGCTCACCACGGTATCCTTCAACAGCCATACCGCCGGCGACTATAGCTTAAAGCTGGTGGACGTATCAGGGCGTACGGTGAAAGAGGTGGATGAGCGCGCGGTACGCGGGCTGAACAATTACACCTTGCACCTCAATGGCATTGCCAAAGGCGTTTATACTCTTGTCGTCAGGCGCGGGGCCGAGGTATATGATACCAGGCTGATGATCGAATAAGGATGGCTTTAAGCCCAACCATATTTAATATTAAGGTGCGCCGCAAGCGCACCTTAATATTTTACATTTCTTTCTCGAACCTGCCCGTGATCTTTGTGAACTGGATGATGTAGAATATGGGGCTTTCGTACACCACCTGGCCGGGGTGGGGGCGCTCTTCCTGCGAGGCGGGGGGCTCGGCCGTCTTTTCGGTCTTGGACGTAAGCATGTATTCGGAGAAGTAGGCTTTGGCGGCCTTTATCTCTTCCTCGTCGGTAAGCTCTTTGTATATACCCCAGGCGATCACGCAGCGCCAGTTGTTATAGTCCCTCACCTCGTCCACCTCGAAGCATACGTGGGGGTTGCGGCGCATCATCTCTATCTTCAGGCCCATGCGCGAGTGGCAGAGCACATGCCCCTCCTGCACCAGGTAGCTCACCGGCACTATATAGGTCGTCTCGCCATCGCCCACGCCTATGCGGCCCACAATATTGTTCTCCAGCATTTCCACTACTTCCTGTTCTGTAAGATCTCCCAGCATAATAAGATGTGTTTTGTATTGCAAACATAAAAATAACGGCTGAGCAGGAAGGTAATTTTCGTCATCATGGTGGCAAACTGTTTACCTGACGAAGTACATCTTCATCATCCCTTTGTTCTTTGCCGCTACCTCGCCCCTGTACACACAGGTGAACTTATCCTTCACCAGTTCATAAGTGGCCTGCGAGATATTGATCTCGCCGGGTGCGCCGCTGCTCTCCATACGGCTGGCCGTGTTCACGGTATCGCCCCAGATATCGTACTGGAATTTTTTTATGCCCACTATGCCTGCCACCACGGGACCAGTATGCACCCCTATGCGTATCTCGAAGAATAATTTACCCTCAGCCTGGCGTTCAGCTTTATGCCTGTGCATATATTGCTGTATCTCTATGGCCGCTTTTACCACATCTGCGGCGTGGGTGCTGTTGGGTGTGGGCAGGCCGCCGGCAGCCATATAGGCATCGCCAATGGTCTTTATTTTCTCCACGCTGTGGCGGTACATGATATGGTCGAACTCGGAGAAGCAGGCATTTATCTCCGCCACCAGTTCCTGCGGCGATAGCTTTTCGCTGAGCTGCGTAAAGCCCTTGAAATCGGTGAAGAGCACCGTTACTTCATCTATCATTTTGGCGTCTGCGCTGCCTTTCTCCTTAAGCTCTTCGGCCACCTCTTCGGGCAGTATGTTAAGCAGCAGGTTCTCGGAAATATCCTTTTCCTTCTGTACGGCCCTGCGCGAGAAGAACAGGCCGGAAATGATGACCAGCAGCAGGCCGGAGCCGATACCGAAGAAGATGCGCTCGTCCCGTTTTTTCTCCATGGCCAGTTTATTGAGGGCTATCTGCTTTTCCTTTAGCTCTTCTTCGCGTTTTGTGGCCAGGTTGGCCAGCTTTACTTTATTATCGTTCGAGTAGGTAGAGTCCCTTATGGCATAAAAGCTGTCCATATAGGGCATGGCATGTTTGTAATCGCCCAGTAGCCGGTAAGCCGCTGCAATATGGGCATAACAGTTTTGCAGCCCGTCCGGCAGTTCTATTTCCCTGCTGATCTCAATGCCCCTGTGCAGCGCGGCAATGGCTTTCCCAAGTCTCATATTTCGCTCCCCGGTTGTGAAGCGGCTGTTGCTGTCCTGCACAGACGATACATATGCTTCGCCAAGGTATTGCAGGTTCATGGCGATAAAATTTTTGTCCTCCAGCTCTTCGTCCATTTTCAGGGCCTGCTCTATATAGGCAATGCCCCGGGCATAATCCCTTAGCTTTACATAGGTATGCCCGATGTTGCCCGTAGTGATGGCCTGGTCGTGCCTGTCCTGCTCCTCTTCATCTATTTTTACGGCTTTAAAATAGTACTCGAGCGCCTTGTTATATTCGCCTTTGTGCATGCAGGCAAGGCCAATATTGCCCAGCAGGGCACCCAGCCCATGCTTGTCACCGGTCTCCTCATATATCTTTAAGGCCTTAAAATAATATTCCAGGGCCTTATCCTCGTTCTCAAGGTTACTATAGATCAGGCCGATATTACCCGAATAGCGCGCAATGCTCAGCTTGTCGTCCAGCTCTTCGTATATTTTCAGGGCTTTGAAATAAGAGCCGAGTGCATGGGGATTGTCGCCATCGTCCGCATACACGTTGGCAAGATTGATATAAGCGGCTGCAATATTTTTCTTGTCGCCCAGTTTGGTGTACAATTGCAAGCCCCGGTTGATGTGCTCCTTAGCCTGCTTAAAATCTCCCATACGCCTGTTAACTACGCCAAGCACCAGGTTGCCTTTGGCCATACCGTTATCCCAGCCCAGCTTAGTAGCCAGGTCAATGGTCTGCTGCAAGCGCTGTGCAGCTTCGCCGGGGTTGATCTCCAGGTAATTTATCGATAAGGAATACAGGGTATTCACCTTGTTGGTGTCCTCCTTTGCCGTAGCCAGCTCGCGCAGCAGGGAGTCGATAGCTTCCTGCCCGTGTTTTTTTGCGAAGACAGTATTTAACTGGCCCATAAAGGCCAGGGAAAGCAGCAACAGTTTCAGCTGTGTTTTCATAAAATATCCGGCACCGGTATTTTGTTTCAATAAATCTACAATTAAAACATAGGAATGTAACTATGCTTAGCCAGCGAGGGAAGTATAATGCTGTTTGTTCAATGTCGCCTTCGTTTGTTTTTGTTTATTTCTTTCTGCCAGCTATCGAATATTTTTTGGACGTGGTCATCGATCTCGTTGCTTCCGTTTTGTTCATTTTTATTTTCGGAAGTGGTTTGTGTGGATATGTCGGAGTCAGGTGTTTGACTGTCAAGGTCTTTGGTGGTGACGGGGGATGTGGATAGTGCTTCCGGTTTGCTTCCTCTTTGGTTCGGGTTTACCTCATCCCCCGGCCCCTTCTCCACAAGTGGAGCAGGGGGGACGTGTGAAGAGTCGCTTTGATGGGGCTGGGGTGCAGGACTCGGCTTTACACACCCCTGTTCTGAATCGGCAGTCGCCTCTTCAGAACTGTCCCCTCTCGAGAGGGGAATTTTGTCGGGTGCGATTGGGGAACCACCTCCCCCGGCTGGCGCGTCGTTGGGCCCGGCGGGTACTCCTCCTTGAAAATAAGGAGGACCGCTTTTTTGCTGCGCTGCGGGCTGAGCTTCCTGACCGGAGTTATAACGAGATTGCTTCGTGCCTCGCAAGGACGTGTTGGAGGTGTTGATGTGTTCTTCGAAGGTTTCTTCCTGGCGGTGGGGGAAGTCGGCGGGGTTGTAGTATTGGTCGGCATCGTACTCGAACTCGTAGGGCTCGGCTCCTTTCTTGCGTGGGGCGTGAAGGTATTCGTCGATAAAGTCGGTGAAGTAGATGGCGGCATCTTTATTGCGCTGCTTGAGCCAGCCCACGAAGTTGATCATGGCCTGGGCGCTCTCGCCACGGGAAACATTGAGCTTGACGCGGGGTATGCAGAAAATGAGCTTACGCAGGGTCTCGGCCTCGGCTTTGGATGGGTAACGCTCCTCGAATGGACGGTTCTTGATGGTCCAGTTGAGGTGGGAGATGTGGTTGTAAATGTCATCTACGATTTGTGCAGGCATGAGCCTTGAGGTGGCTTTGAGGGTCTTCCAGTTGCCCTGTTTCATCCACTCGTAGATAGTGCGACTGCTGACACCAGCGCGCTCTGCTATCTGTTGCTGGGTAAGGTTGGTGTGGAAATAGAGGTTGTAGGCGCGTTCACGAGGGGCTTGTTTCATGTTGGTTGATTGAGTTGGTTAAGTTGACTTGGTTGATTGGTTGTGTAGTGGAGGATGGGTTTTAAGGTGACATGGTTTAAAAGTGTCTTTTTTGCCACAAAGGTAGGATGGTGGGGAGGGGTGGAGCAAATAATCATATCCACATGATGGACACATTGGGCTTTGATTGGGCAAGGCACAAGAACGCTATGCACATGGCTAGGCGGCATTCTTGCGCCAACTGGGCAAATAATCATATCCACATGATGGACACATTGGGCTTTGATTGGGCAAGGCACAAGAACGCTATGCACATGGCTAGGCGGCATTCTTGCGCCAACTGGGGGATTGGCTACCGATGCGACGTAGTCATAGACTACGCCGAACTTGGGATTAAGCGGATTAAAGGATTGGCCGGATTTGTGTTGTGTTATAGCCTTGATTGGGCTGCGATGAATTGGCTGCCAGTCGGAGACTTTCGTTTTATTTGGAAGATTTAAGTCTCCCTTGCGGAAGACTTAAACCAGTTAGGGGGGACGAGTGGGGGCGGTGGTGCATAGGCTGCCGGGCAGAGCCCTTCGTTTTATTGTTAGATTTAAGTTATGCTGTTGCTAAACTTAAACCAGTAGAGGATGTTGACTTCTTTTATTTTAAACATTAGTTTTACTATAAATTAAAACCTCGCTATGTTACGATATTTGATAATCTTTGTTATGCTCCCTCTCATTGTTAATGGTCAATATAAAATTGATGGCATAGGGTATCTAAAATTGGGGATGCCATATCAAGAAGCTAGAGATAGCTTATCGCATTACTTGAAATATGGTGGTGAAATACGACATTTTTATGACCGCAAGGATGACAATAAATTTTACGACAGTAAGGATGACCTCAATACGTGCCCATATAGCAAAATTATTGAAGTCCCGTGGCTTACTATATCTGTAGTTAATTTTAAAAACTGTAAACTCACGTTTTACAATGATAGCTTAGTTCAAATCCAAACTGATGGAGCTATCGAAATTCAAAAGGCTCTTACAGCAAAATATGGGGAAAGCACACTAAAAACTGACACTAAAAAGGTAACCTGTCGATATAAATATACCGGTGCGGAGAACGAAGAGGAGGAAAATATTTACACCAATACTTGGCGCAGCGATTCCATCTCATGCTATACGACACTCGATTCTTATCTTAACGATGATTGCCAAAGGAGAACTTTATATTATTTCTTTTTAGGTAAGCCAGATTACACTATTATTATTGCAAGATGTAATGCGCAAATGAGAAAAAATGCAAATCAACAAGAAATTGACAGCCTCAAATCAAAACTAGACGGATTCTAGTAAAATAATCAATGATAAATGTATATTAATTTGCAATAAATAAAGTTCTGATTATTCATTTAGGAGGTAGCGCACTGCTCCAGCAATGAAAAAGTACACTAAACAAAAACACAATTAATTATGCAAGAAAATCTGACAATAAAAGGAGAAAACATTCAACGAGTTTAAGATATGGATAGGAGACCCCAACTGGTTTAAGTTTAGCAACAGCGTAACTTAAATCTACAAATAAAACGAAGAACTTTGTCGGGTAGCATATATTCGATAGCCTCATCAAATAGCTACCCGAAAAAAATTGGAACTTCCTCCCTCCACTTCAGGTTGCAAATAGGTTGAATTGCTAAGACAGGAATTTGCTGCACACAGGGTTTGGTGACAAACTCGCCAGAGGAAAATCAGGAAATAACTCTTATAAGAAACAGGAAATAACTAAATTCAACATCTAAATAAGCAGCAAGCAATGAGCATATGGTATTCATACAAAGGTGTGCCCTACACCGGTCCCTGCCCGCCTTACTACGAGCTGAAAGGCCTGCCCTGGTACGATAAGCTTACTGCCGATATACCCGCCATACGCGCCAAAGTGCTGCAACTGCTGGAGCAGAAGAACATAGACCTGAAGACCTACTTCAACACAGGTATCGTGGAGGGGGGCGGCTGGGATGCCCGGGGCTTCCTCTCCTGGGGCAGGGTGGATAAACTGCTGGAGAGCCAAACCGGGCGCGAGGTTTTTGCGTACTTTAAAGATATACCGGGCATCGTGCTGCTGTCGGTGAGCGTGCTGAAACCGCACACACATGTGAAGGCGCACAATGGCGATACCGATGGCACCTACAGGCTGCACCTGCCTATATACATACCCACCGGCCTGCCGGAATGCGGGCTCAGGGTGGGGGGCATAGATAAACCCTGGGAGGATGACAAGATAACCGTATTCAGCGATGCCAATATGCACGAGGCATGGAACCAGTCGGGGCAAACACGCATCGTGCTGATAGCCGATGTGGTGCGCGAGGAACTGCTGGATAAAAAAAATGCCATCTGCGTGAACGTAGTGGCCCTGCTGCTGATGCATAAGATATACGCGAGCTTCAGCAGCAAGTCGCCCTCCAAATGGCTGATGTGGCTGATGGTGAACGTGGGCATCAATATATTGAAGCTGGGCATCTGGCTGTACTGGCCCTTCCGGAAAAAGGTATGAAAAGGATCGTAAAAAAGCACCGCTTAGCCACGCGCTGGTTCCACTGGGTCAACTTCCCGGTGCTGGCCATCATGATCTGGAGCGGGCTGCTGATCTACTGGGCCAATGGCGTGTACCGCCTGGGCTGGGGCGATACCACGATACTTAAATTCTTCCCGCGCTCCTTCTACGATGCCCTGTATATACCGCATCATTTGGCCGAGGGCATGGCCTTCCATTTCTTCTTCATGTGGTTCTTCTTCCTGAACGGGATATTGTATGTGCTGTACACGCTCTTCAGCGGCGAGTGGCGCGAGCTGCTACCCAACAGGCACTCCTTCAAAGAGGCATGGCAGGTGCTGCTGCACGACCTGCACCTGCGCAAGGCGCTGCCACCGCAGGGCAAATATAATGCGGCGCAGCGGGTGGCTTATACGGGCATCATCATTATGGGCTTCGGCTCCATCATCACGGGCCTCTCGATATACAAGCCGGTGCAGTTCAACTGGCTCTGTGCCCTCTGCGGGGGCTATGCTGCTGCGCGTATAGAACATTTTATACTCACCATAGGTTATGTGCTCTTCTTTTTGATACACATCGTGCAGGTGATACTGGCGGGCTGGGCCAACTTCAGGGGTATGGTGACGGGCTTTGATGTGGAAGAGGAAGCAATAAAAGCAGTTGAAGAGGAGCAGCTAAACGAAGCACCATGAGCAGGAAGCCGAAACAGAAGAAAGTGCTTAGTATAGAGCAGCAGGTACGCAGGCGTACGTTAAGGGCCTTCGTTATCTTCTTTGCACTGCTGGGGGCGGGCTGGGTACTGTTCATGCGCCTGTACCACGAGCAGCGCGAGGATGGGGTGCAGGCAACACTGCGCAAAGGGCTGCGGCTGAACGAAAGACTGTTCTCATCCACCTTCAGCACCAGGAGGATAGCCAAAAAATACGCGGTATCGGAAGCGGCCCCGAGGGTAAGGGTGAATGGCGATTTGGGTACTGCTAAACCTGTGGATACAGTTAACTGGCGTATGAAGGTGGTGCGGATGCCGGGTGATACCCTGCAATTGACGCTGGACGATATTAAGCGACTGCCCAGGACCGATGTGGTCTTCGATTTCAAGTGCATAGAGGGCTGGGACCAGGTGACGCACTGGGGCGGGGTACGCTTCAGCGACTTCATCAAAGCCTATCATTTGGATGCCGAGATGCTGAAACAATATGCGGGCCTGCAAACACCGGATAAGCAATACTACGTGGGTATCGACATGGCCAGCATGCTGCAGCCGCAGACCATACTCTGCTACGAGGTGAACGGCAGACCGCTGCCGCTGGAGCAGGGCTATCCCCTCAGGCTCATCATACCGGTGAAGTATGGCATCAAGCACCTGAAACGTATCGGTACGCTCTACTTCAGCAATACGCGGCCCCCCGACTACTGGGCCGAGCGGGGCTATGATTATTATGCGGGATTGTGATGCTTATTCTTCGAGCTTAATGCCGCTCTTTGCGAGCGATATCCTCCGCTGCTTGTAGAGTGCGCCGAGGGCCATCTTAAAGGTCTTCTTGCTCATGCCGAAGTGCTCGTATATCTCTCCGGGGTCTGACTTGTCGTGGAAGGGGAGGTAGCCGTCATTTTCCTGCAGCATGCGCAGTATCTTTTCTTCTTCGGGGCCTACCTTACCGTAGCCGGGTTTGCCCAGCACCACATCTATCTTATTGTCGGGGCGTATCTTCTTGATAAAGCCTTCGAGGCGCTCGCCCAGTTGCAGATCGCGGAAGACCTCGTTGTAGTGCAGCAGGCCTATGTGCCTGCTGTTGATGACCACTTCGTAACCTATCTCCGTTTCGCGGTAGATGAGCAGTTGCACTATGTCGCGCTCCTGCACGGTAAGTTCATCATTGCTGAGGTAGGGCCATATCTTTTCGGTAGCGGCCACGCGGCCCGTGCGTTCATCTATATAGATATATACGGGGTAAGACTCGCCCACGTACATGCGGGATACCTGCTGGGAGAGGGGTACAAAGAGGTCTTTCATAATGCCCCAGCGCAGGAAGGCGCCATGATCGGTAGTGCTTACCACTTCCAGTATCACTATATCGCCCACTACGCCTATAGGATGATCGGTGGTGGCTATGAGCCTGTTCTCGTTGTCGTGGTACACGAAGACGGTGATCTCATCGCCCTCGCCGATGCCGGCAGGCACATAACGCTTAGGCAACAGTATCTCTTCACCATCGCCCCCATCGAGGTATAGCCCGAAATCGACCTGCTTAGTAACCGTTAATGTATTGTACCTGCCTACCTGTACCATGTATCCTTAATAAAGTGATGGCAAAGGTAATTGATTTACAGTGTACCCGGGGTTTTAATTACTGCTATGGTGAGCAGGAACACGGATTCTTCCACTGCTGTTATACTGTAAGGCACTTCGCCGTGCAAGGCGGCCATTTGCTTTTCGCCCACGTCTATCTGTCCCAGGCCGGAGCTTATCTTCACCTTGCCTTCGAGCACCTGGAGGCTAATGGTGCCGCTGGTGGTATTGCCCGGCATCGTGGCGTTCTCATGAAAGGCTGCGAGCACGATGCGCATATTATCTGTCTTGAAAAGAGTGATGGCGTTGCGGTCGTTCTTCTGCCAGGCCTCCTCATCTTTCAATTGTTGTATATAGTCATTAATATCAATGCCTATGAGCGACGCGTCTATGAGCCTGTTGCCGTTGGGACGGTTTGCTGTAGCGTCATTATATTTTTCCTGCATGGCCGTTATATTTTCAAAGATATTCCAGCATAATAATTATGCCATGAACAGTGTGGGGTTCATGGCATAAGGTTATTAAATATGGATAAGTTATTGTACCAGCAGCTTTTCTTTAAATCGCCATTGGTCACTGATCACTTCTATATAATACATGCCGGGCTTAAGGTCAGCTTTTTCTATAGTGAGCACGTCGGCATCCTGTGGGTTATAGCTACGGACCTCCCGACCCAGTATATCATATATCCGCGCCGTGTAGGCGGCACCGCCTGTATGCTGCATGATGAGGTTGGCCGTTCTCATAAAGGGGTTGGGGAATAGGGTATGGCCAATGTGTTGTACCCCCGCTATATTAGCTATGCCTCCCACGGTAGGTATAGCGGCCAGGCAGGCAGAATCGACTATGTGATGGGATACCTCTTCGTATGCCTCATTGTCCACTGCAATAATGCTGTCGATACAAATATGGGTGTCGCTTATGGCATCAAAACTGATGCGCAGCAGCAGTGCAGGCCCAAGGTTCTTGGGTATGGGCACTTCGTCGGTGGTTAACAGGGCTATCTCGCCGCTGGGCCTGAAGGCCGCTGTAGGGTTATATCCCGGCATCATGTTCTGCACATTCACAATGTGGATGCCGCTCATCTTTAACTGGTAGGCCAGCAGCTTGCAATCGGTATTCTTAATGAACAGATCCACTGTCTGGTTGGCATAGTCCAGGTTGCCCAGCGAGAAGTCGGCATTCTCGTAGGGGTTCTTTATTTTATTCGGGAAGTCGCAGGACTTGTGTGTATGCCCAACAGGTATGGCATCGGGGCCATGTGTGGCACAGTCGTAGAGCAGGGCCGCATCGGTCACCGTGATCATGGTGTCGCTATTGAGATCGAAACAGGCTGTTGCGGGTATGTTGTGATAGATAGCACCATGCATGTAGCTGTTTATATCGAAGCTATTACGGAGGCTGTCGGCATTGATATCGCCGGTAAGCCTTGTGCCATTACAGTTGCCCTCGCAGTCGCGCACGGCAAGGCCGTTCTCTACTCCTTCGCAATCGTAATAAGGTGCGCAGAAAGGCAATACGTCTACCTGGCGAAGTCCATTGGCATCGTGGTATATATGGATACAGGTGCGTGCCCAGTTATTGAAATAATCGGTCTCGTACCTGCCATAGAAGTCGGGACGTGGTTGCCAGCTTGCCCGCAGGATGAGCTTGTAATCGCCATCGGGCACATCGGTAACATCGACCCACTGGCAGGGGAGGCCACTGGTATATATATCGGCACAGCCGGCAGTTATGCCCATGTTGCTGCAGCTAAATTTGCCTACGCCTACAGGGCAGGTAAGGTCGAGCACGCAGAAGCCATTTTTATAACCAATGGGAACGAAGTTGTTGTTATAGTCGGCCAGCAGGTATTGTGCATAGTCTTTGAAATGCCAGTGGCCGTGGCATAGGTCCCACTGGAAGATGGGGCTGTATGTGTTGATGTTTGCTGGAGGAGTACCAGCCGTGAAATCGGTAGCGCCGATGTTATCTATACGTGTAGAAAAATTCACCCGTTCGCGAACGCCATAGCCATTGAGGCAGCCTTCGCGGATAGCGCATATATCGCTGGTGGTGCTGGTGTCCATATAAATGGAATTGGCCAGTTCCGTACTGTCCACTACCAGGTCGGGGCCGGTGGGGCATAAGGGGCTGGGGTAATAAACACAACTGGAGTCGTTGATGGTAGCAAACTGGTTATAGTTGCAGGCGTTAATGTCCATACAGCCCGATACCTGGCCGTTGTAAGTGAGTGACCAGTTGATGGGCCCGTAATTGCATGTATGGCCATAATCGCCAATACGGATGTAATAATCGTGATTGGCAAGGAAGTATGCACTGATGTTGGCGTTATTGCCGCAGTTCTGGAAGCCATAATAAATGGTGGCCAGGTTGTTGGTATCGGGTATGAGGTTGGTGCAATAGTCGTAGATGTATAATTTGGTGGTACAGGCATTCATATTACAGGTGGTCAGTGTGTACATGCCTGTAACGGGTGCAGTATATATGTACCAATAATCAGGATTGGGTGCAGTGAATGTGCCTGTATCAGTAACAATAGCTGTGGAACAATTGGCGCCGGGGGCACAGTCGAGCCATGAATTGCTTTGTGTGCCGAAGGTGCTGTCGCTGGATATCAATACGTTGTCGAGGAATACTTTAAAATAGCCGTGCCCGTAGTTGCAGCAAATACCATCGCCATAGGAATCGAGTATCTGGAAATGTGTGCAGGCATTATCGGGCACACAAACGGAATCTTTGTACAAGGTGGCCTGGCCCATATTGGCTACATTCTGCATCAGGATATTGCCCTGTGCATCAAAAAGTTTCCAGCTATTCTCACCCGGGTAATCATCGGTCATCAGTTCTACACGTACCTGCTTTTGACCGGCAGGGCATTGTGCATATGCACGGATCATAAAGAGCATTACAGGTAGCAAGAGTATACATCTTTTCATATACTATGATTTTCGGGGGTACATGATATACGTAAAGATAATATTTTTTAATTTATCGTAATAAAGTAATACTTCCGCTTAGCTGTTTGGTAGTTCCGTCATTAAAGGTGGCCTCGAGGGTGTAGGCATAAGTTTCCTGTACCTGGGGCTCACCTTTGTAAGTGCCGTCCCATCCTTTGGCCTGATTATCAGTCTCGAATACCAGGTTGCCCCAGCGGTTGTAGATGCGCAACTTTAGCGTTTTGATCCTGTAACCGCGCACATAGAGTATGTCATTGACGCCGTCGTTATTAGGGCTGAAAGCGGAAGGTACGCCTACAGACTTAGTGATATCTAGTGTGATATCCTTACATAGGGTATCGATGCAATTATTAGTATCACTGGCTATGAGGCATACAGTAAAGGTGCCTGAGTCATTATAAGTTTTTTCCGGGTCTTGCTGCCTGCTGGTACTTCCGTCGCCAAAGTCCCAGTTGAAGAGGTTGGCATAAGGCGAAGAAGCATTGTAGAAATGCACGGGTGCATTGGCCAGCGGCGGATTGGGCTCAAAGCTGAAACCTGCAAGCATGGGATAGTTGATACTGAAGTTGTGACTGAGTGTATCATGGCAACCCACGGCATTGACAATAACCAGGCCGGTGCTGTTGGCACCGCTTTGGGGAAAATTGTGTATTGCGGGGTTGCCGTTAGTGGAAGTACTGTCGCCGAAGAGCCATATATAACTAACTGCGGTACTTGACCCTGCATTGGGCAGTGCATTGAGCAGCGAGGTCCTGCAACCCAGTGCTGAATCGCTGATGGAATAGCTGAAAGGCTGTGACGTATCGACAATATTGAAGAAGGCAGTATAAGTACAACCGTTGGCATCGGTGATGGTACAGGTGTCTTTACCTACACCTAGCCCCGAGATGATGGTATCGGTCGTGTTGCCCGGTGTCCAGAGATAAGTATAAGGCCCTGTGCCACCTATGCCCACTGCAATGGCAATGCCCTGGTCGAGGTTTTGGCAAACTACATTAGTTTTAGCGGTATAGGCAGATAATGAAGATGGCTGTGTGATATTGAATACTTCGCTATGAACGCAGTTGTTATAATCTGTGATGGTACAAGTGTAGGTGCCTGCAGTTAGCGCAGAGGCGGCATTGCCATTACCGCCTGCTGGTGCCCATGTATAAGTATAAGGTGTGGTGCCGCCTGAAATGCTTAGCTGCGCATAGCCGGTTGCATCACCAAAGCATTTTATATTGACCTGCGAATCGATGGCCGTAATGGCCGCAGGTTCTGTGATAGTCACAGTATCGGTATGGGGACAGTTGTTATGGTCGGTGATGGTGCAGGTATATACCCCTGCGCTAAGCCCCGTGGCATTAGGTCCGTTACCGCCTGATGGGGTCCATAAATAAGTATAAGGAGCTACGCCGCCGGAAACAAGCACGGTAGCAATACCATTGTCATTTCCATTGCAAAGAATATCTGCATGCGAGTTGGTGGAGAGGATAGGTGCAGGCTCGGTAAGGGTAAAGCTTTGGCTGATGGTACACCCATGCGCATCGGTGATGGTGCAGGTATAGCTGCCTGCGGCCAGGTTGTAAGCATTGGGATTGGTACCACCAACAGGTGCCCATGAATAAGAATAAGGAACCGTTCCGCCTGAAATGATCACGGAAGCGATACCGGTACTGGCACCATTGCAGAGCAGGTTGGTCTGTGCGGTAACGACGGCAAGCTGCTGTGACGGCTGCGTGATGGTGGCCGACTGGCTGGTGGTACAACCATGCGCATCGGTAATGGTACAGGTATATACCCCGGCAACTAAACCTGTAGCCGTAGCATTGGTACCCCCCGAAGGCGCCCATGAATAAGTGTAAGGAGCCGTACCGCCCGAAGTCACTACCGTAGCAGTGCCATCGCCAGCCCCAAAGCAGGTAACATCGGTATGCGATATGGTGGCGGCCAGCACGGCAGGCTCGGTGATGTTGAAAGTCTTGGTGAGCACACAGTTATTGGCATCGGTAATGGTGCAGGTATAAGTGGCGGGTGCCAGCCCGGTGGCACTGGCATTGGTTCCGCCACTAGGCGCCCATGAATAAGTATAAGCAGGCACCCCGCCTGACACAGTCACCGAAGCACTGCCATCGGCATCCCCATTGCAGGTAATGTTGTTCTGCGTGGTGGTAGCCGCTAAAGCCGTGGGCTGGGTGAGCGTGAACATTTTTTGCAGGCTACAGCCGTTGGCATCGGTGATGGTGCAGGTGTAGCTGCCTGCGGCCAGTCCAGTAGCCGTGGCATTATTGCCACCCGTTGGTGCCCATGCATAAGTATAGGCCGGCGTGCCGCCCGAAGCATTGACGGTGGCGGAGCCTGTATTATTGCCGTTACAGAGGATATTGACCTGCGAGGTGGTTGCGGTCAAAGTACCTGCTTGTGTGATGGTGAAAGTTTTTTGCAGGGTACAGCCATTGGTATCGGTGATGGTACAGGTATAGCTGCCTGCACTGAGTCCTGTGGCCGTTGCGGCATTACCACCTGTTGGCGCCCAGGCATAAGTATAGCCCGGCGTACCGCCGGAAACGTTGACCGTAGCGGTGCCGTCATTACCACCATTGCAGTTCACATTGGTTTGCGAGGTGGTAGCGGTAAGGACCGTTGGCTGAGTAATTACAATAGTATCAAGAACTGTATCGGGTGTAGCATCGATCACCCTGCAGGTATAAGAGCCTGCAGCAAGGCCGCTGATACTGGCAGTGGTCTGGTTGCCGGGCAGCCAGAGATAAGTATAAGGCGGAATACCACTAAATGCTGTTACAGAAGCAGTACCATCATTACCCCCGTTGCAGCTCACATTGGTATGTGCTTGTTGTGTAAAAAGATTCGGGTCAATGAATTCTACATCCACATAGTCGATATAGTAATAAGAATAGGCTGGACCAGTAGCATTAATATCTGCTACATCTTCGAAAGTGCCGATTATTAAATGGGTATAAGCAGAATCGGCCTGGAAGGTATCTGTTAATGTTACCCAGTTAGCAGCATCAGTGATGATGCCATAACTGTTATAATCTATTTGTGGATTTGCAGGAATGGTTGATTGTGCAGGGTTTGGTTGCGGATAGCCATCTTTATAGAAAAAGATCTGCAGGCCGTCGCTGGAGGAGGGAGCCAGGTCTCCTTTGCTAACATGTATTGTTACCCGGTAATAAGCATTTACCTGTAAAGGATCAATATTGCCTAAAACATATTCTTTGACATTTATGTTAGCACCATAGTATTGACTTAAGCCAACATAAGCATCGCCCTCATAGGCGTACTGGTTGCCATATCCATTATTGGGTACATCGGCTATTGGGCTAACACTGCAGGCATTATAGTAATCGGATGTAGCACCTGTAGGATCGATCCATTCGTCGCAATCGGCAGTAACCTGTGCTGCATTTGTAGGACAAATAGAATATTGTTCAAAGCCCGGATTATGTACCAGGTTTTGTGCCGGTGATGTAAAAGACATTATCATGCCTAAAATAAAGAGGTAGTGGTGCTTCATTGGGTGGGGACAGATATTATTCAATAATAAAAATAAGAATATTATTTTAATATTCTATCCGAAATAAACCTTGAAAGGAACTATATTTTTACTGCATGAGCATACATCTGCTCAATGATATGCACTACTTCGCGGCCTTCCCAGGCCGTGGTCATGATCGGTTTATCATGGTGCAATACATCTATCACGTTCTGTATCATTTTGTCATGATTGCTCATTGAGCCCTGGTACAGGCCGTAGTCGTTGGCCTTGGCGGTAATATTGATATGGGGCAGGACAGCACCCTGCAACTGCTGGTACTCAATGGTATTAAGGTACTGACCGCCTATTTTTACCGTGCCTCTTTCAGCAAATATGGTAATGGAGCCTTCCATGTTGTGGTCGTAGGCACAGGTAGTGAAGTTAAAATTGACAATGGCCCCATTTTCGGCTTTCATTACAAAACTGCCTGTATCCTCGATCTCGGTATTGTGCCGGTGCGCATAATTGTGCAGCCAGCCTTTGGTATCTGTTACCGTGCCATTGAGGTAATAGAGTATATCGATAAAATGGCTGAACTGTGTGAAGAGGCAGCCGCCGTCCTTATCTTTCTTGCCTCGCCAGTTGCTTTCGGCGTAATAGGCATTGCTCCTGTTCCAGAAGCAATTAACCTGTATCATGTATATATCGCCCAGTTCGTTGCTATCAAGCAGCTTCCTGACTGCCTGCACAGGAGGATTATAGCGGTTCTGCTTTACCGCAAAGATGGTTTTACCCGCTTTGCCTGCAGCCATTATCATATTGTCGCACTCCCCTACACTAAGAGCCATCGGTTTTTCCACCACTGCATGCAGCCCTGCTTCCAGGCCTTTTATGGTGTGCAGTTCGTGCAGGTAATTGGGGGTGCATACACAGATCACATCAGCCGTCTCTTTGTGCAGCATTTCATTGAGATTGGTATAAAAGTCCACACCAGCGGGCAACTTATGCTGCAGTGCAGGGTCTTCATCGCATATCGCAACGAGCCGTGCAGCGGGATTAGCCATGATATGGCCTGCATGCCTGCTGCCGATGTTGCCAAAACCTACTATGATAAAACGTACTGGGCTCATGTATTATTCCTATCAGGGTCTCAAAAGTAAAGTGTAGGAGGCAATATCCAAGAAATAAAATTTTTAGACATGTTCTGAATGCTCTTCCCCGGCGATGAGTTTTAGTTGTATCACGAACCAGCTTCTTGTTATTAATATAATAATGATCATGAGGATCGTAAATACGAGGAGCATCAGGTATTGAAGCGGTATATCCCCGGAAACAGATGTGAGCAGCATAATGGTGATGCTTGCGGTTAATAAAGTGCGTTGCAATAATTTTTTTGACCTGTCGTAGTCGGAAGGATAGATAAGCATTTTTGTAGTGCCTAACACACTTAATAAGAATACGCCTATGCCTGTAGCCCATATGTTCCTGACGAACTGAATATGTTCGTTTGCCTGTTGGGTAGCGGCAAAGAGTACCGAGAATGTAGCCCCCACCATACCCAGGGAGGCAAGTGTGGGTATGAAGAGAAAGATAAAAGTTTGCCCCATCAGGAAGCCGTGCCTGCACTCCCTGTCGGCTATAAGGGCAAAGAATATCCACCAAAGTGCAAAGACAATGAGTATTCCAAGGCCAAAGCATAGCCATGTGGCCGTATTAATATTGTTGAGTGCAGCAATGCCGTTTACAACACCCAGTATATTCTCGCCAAAAATGATGATGGTAAACAGGCCAAGGCGCTCCACCATGCTCATGGACAGGCTGAAATCGGAATTGCTGGCCTGCAGCCGCCTGTGGTTAAGAAAGGGTGGGAGATAGTTGACCAGTAATATAATCGTGAAAAGGACCGGCTTATAGCCGGCAGGTATATATAAGGAGGTTATGAGCATGATAAATGCTCCGAAATAGCATGTGACATAGGGTACACTGAGCCGCCTGTGGTTCTTATCATAAATGCCTACACTCCACCAGAGGTAGGTAATAAAACCCTGCAGGAAAGAAAAGCATATGGTAGTACGGGCTATAAAAAGTTCAGGCGGGCTATCCAGTGTGACAGCCAAGGCGGCCACGGCCATCATTTGCCACAGGGTCATAAAGCGTGTGCGTATGCCGGGGCTGCCATGCAGGTCGTGGTATTCGCTGCCATTGAACCAGCCCCAGTATATCATGGCGAAGAGATATACATAATTTATGATGCCACCAACATCGGGGTGGACAGCAAGGTGGTGTGTAATACGCGAGATGACAATAACATATACCAGGTCGTAAAACAGTTCGAGCCAACTGATCTTCCGTTCTTCATGTTCCGTAGTGAATTTTTTAGGCGGTCCCCACCAGATATTGTAATTGCTTTTCATCAGCCGGGTATTATCCAGCCTGAAAATAGTTTATTCGTACCTAATAAGCCAGCGCGACAAGATTATTTTCATCTATGATCAATACTCCTTCATCTGCCAGTTTGCGCAGTATGGCTATTGTCCCTTCTTTCTCGGGATATTGCCCGGTTAGTTGCAGGATACTTATACTGCCTGCCTCTTTTATTTTGCGAATGAGGTTATTGGCAAGGTCTGCATCGTTTTGTGGGCTATTGCCCTGCCTGCAGATATCACAATGACCACAATCGCCAGTGTCCTCTTCATCAAAATATTGCTTTAGCAGGCGCTCGCGGCATATGCTCCCGTTTTGCAGGTATGCGATCAAAGCATTTGTGCGGGCCTCGTGCTGTTTGCGTAAGATGGCTATACGCTTCATATCAATTATAAGGTGCCTGCTATCGACCCTATAATGATGAAAATACAATTGCGGGCCTTCAGCCGGCTGGTTGTATTCCAGCACTTCCATTTTATGCAACTGCCGGAGCGCCTGGTCTAAAACTTCCTTTTTGATCTTTAACTGTGCGGCCAGGCCCGAAAGGCGGACGGTGGTAGGGTAGTGAAATATGGTGCCATATAACCTCAGCAATCCAGTGACCAGGTAGCCCATATCCGGGTGGGTAGCGACTATATGGTCGAGATTATGCCTGTCGGTAGTGAACTGGATGCTTGCCGGGTGAAATACGGCCTCGCTTATGGTCCATAAACCTTCCCTGGCCAGTAGCTTTAAAGCATATGAGGCAGGGATGAGCTCAAAGCCGAATTTTTTGCAAAAATCGGCCAGGTCGAAAGAAAAGTATTTATCGGGCTGTGCACCAATGGGTACCTGCAGGTATTCAACTACGGCCTGGTAAACTCCACGAAGATAATTTTCGGGGGGGAATTGTATGGCTATGCTCTCCCTGAGGCGGTTGATATCTGTGGCATTGTATAAGAGCATAGCCTGCGCAGCCAGTCCATCCCTGCCAGCCCTGCCGGCCTCCTGGTAGTAGGCCTCCAAATGCTCCGGGGCATCAAAATGCAATACCATACGTACATCGGCTTTATCGATGCCCATACCAAATGCCGTAGTAGCCACCACGGTGATATCCTTGTCCTGCATCCAGGAAGTTTGGGTATCACGGCGTTTGTCTTTAGGCATCCCTGCATGATAAGGCATTGCTTTAATCTGGTGATCGAGCAGTTGTTTTGCCAGTACTTCGGTTTGTTTCCTGCTGCGGCAATATACAATGTTGGTACTGCCGGGCGGCAAGTGCTCCCGCAGATCTTTAGGCTTATTCTCGCTGTATTTAACCGAATAGAATATGTTTTTCCTGGAAATACTTTGCCTGAAGATGGCAGGTTCCTTTAATTGTAAGCGCTCTTCAATATCTTTTTGCACCTCAGCGGTTGCCGATGCGGTGAGTGCCAGTACCGGGACAGCCGGAAAAAGGGGCCTTAATTCTGCGATCTTCAGGTAGTCGGGCCTGAAGTCCTGTCCCCATTGGGATATACAATGGGCCTCATCGATGGCGATCAAATTGATATCGAAAGATGGCAGGTATTCTTTAAATAATTCGGTCTGCAGGCGCTCGGGTGATACATACAGGAGCTTATAGGGCCCGTAAAGCATATTGTCGAAGGCCGTTTTCACTTCATGGTAATTCATGCCTGCGTGTATGCATGAAGCCATGATATTCATTTGTTTAAGCCTATCTACCTGATCTAACATTAAGGCTATGAGCGGTGATATGACCAGTGTAAAGCCCTCCTTTGCCAATGCGGGAAGCTGGTAGCATAGAGATTTGCCCGCTCCTGTAGGTAATAAGGCCATGGTGTCCCTGCCTTGCAAGATGCTGGTAATGATATCCTCTTGTGGCGGACGGAAGGAGTTGTAGCCCCAATACTTTCTCAGCAGCTCAACAGGAAGCATGTTTTCTTTATAGGTCTCCAAATTTTTTATCCACAAATACGGGCTTTAACCCTTGTAGCCAAAGTTGCTTTTTGACTTCACTATTGGTTTCCAGTTCGCTAAGGGAGAGGGTAGGTATCCATATGCATTCATCATAGTTGTTTGGTTCATTAGGTTTAAAGAGGGCGGATATTCCCAGGCGGGACGGAATGATGCCTAATAAGATAACTACAGCCGGTTTGAGATGGTACTGCAGTTGATGCCATGCAATATCTTCGTTATCATTTAGTTGTATTATATTATATTGATCTTCGCTTAAGGTACAAGCCTGCATCATTTTTTGCAGTTGCACAGCCTCGGTCGAATCTTTAGCATATACTGTAGAAAGCAGGAGTATCTTCCTGGGGCCCAGGGGGCCTGTCGTTTCAGAAAGGCTGTCCCAAAAGGTATTCCATTCATCGCTAATGATATCGGTTTCAATAATTATAGGAATATCTTTCATGATGGTTTAGATATTGTTATTATATTCAAATTGCATATGTGAGGGCTTAAGCCAATTTTTTTTTGTTTCTTTGCGAAAGTAAATCATTCTTTAATAGTTTTTAGTTTTATGAGTATTCCCGTCTTAGATATTCCAGTAAAAAAAATAGAAAATAGTCGTATAAATGAATTGAACCCTGCGAATATCCAGTTTGGGAAGCATTATTCAGATCACATGCTTATAGCCAGGTATGAGGATGGTGAATGGAAGCAGCCCGAAATAGTACCTTTCTCCAATCTTAGCCTTAGCCCCGCTACTACCTTCATGCATTATGGCCAGGCCATTTTTGAAGGCGTAAAGGCATATAAGGACCCTAATGGGGACCCGGTTATATTCCGCCCATATGACAATTTAAAGCGTATGAATATATCTGCAGAGCGCATGGCCATGCCATCAGTGCCCGAAGAAATATTCATAGGCGGTATGAAGCAATTGGTGGACCTGGATCGCGACTGGGTGCCCTCAGGTGAAGGCACATCATTGTACATACGCCCCTTCATGGTGGCGGTTGATGAGTTCATCGGTGTGAAACCTGCTGAAAAGTTCCTGTTCATGATCATTACCAGCCCGGCCGGTCCTTATTACAGCAAGCCGGTTTCCATATATGTGCATGATAAATATGTACGTGCATTTCCCGGTGGCATTGGCTATACAAAGGCCGCGGGCAATTATGGCATGAGCATGTATCCCATGTTCCAGGTAAGGAAGATGGGATATGACCAGATATTATGGACGGATGGCTTTGAGCATAAATACGTCCAGGAAATAGGAACAATGAATGTGTTTTTCGTAATAGGCGATAAAATAATCACCCCGAACATTACGGAGACCATCCTCGCAGGTATCACCCGCGACAGTACGATCACTTTGCTCAGGGAGCAGGGCTGGACCGTAGAAGAGCGACCGCTGAGCATAGATGAGATAGAGGCTGCATATAAAGAGGGCCAGTTGCGCGAAGCTTTTGGTACCGGTACGGCGGCTTCAGTGGCTCCTATTGCACGGCTTACTTACCATGATGATGAGATGGTATTGCCGCCCTTAGAAGAGTGGAAAGTGGCCAACTGGCTGAAGGATGAGCTGGCGGCAATACGCTATGCACGTAAAGAAGATACCCATGGCTGGATATTCAGAGTATGACCTTTGTCCAGCAGTTATATTTAAAAAATGCCCGGTAAGACCGGGCATTTTTATTAATGACTTGTTAAGCACATCTAAAATAGCTGTTAATACGGGCTGCAGATTTTTTTGAAAGGCCATCCATCCTGATTTTTGTAAGGCTCAGTACATGCAAATGGATACAAAGGCAATATTATCTAAAAAGAACTTCAGGGTAGGCCTGGCTGTAATAGTGACACTCACTATTGCATTACTGCCCGTATATATTGCTGCTATACTGAAGCTGGTATTGTGGCTGATACACTAAAGGTTATTTCTTCGCCAGCTTTTTTATTATTTCCTTTTCCTGTTCGCTAAGGTTTTTGGGTACAGTGATCACCATCCTCGCATATGCGTCGCCATGCTGTTTAGGATCATCATAGAGCGGCATGCCCATTCCTTTTAGCCGGAATGTTTTTCCGCTGTCGGTGCCGGCAGGGATGTTTACCTGCAATGTTTTGTCGATGGCCTGTACAGGTATCTTACCGCCTAATATAGCGGTGTACGCATCAAGGGGCTGATCGAAATACAGATCGTTGTCCTTTCTTTCGAAACGGGGATGCTTTTGTACGTGTATATTGATGTAAAGATCTCCATTTGTCCCACCATTCATACCGGGTTCGCCTTTGCCTTTCATCCTGAGTACCTGGCCGTCTTTTATGCCCGGTTTCAGTTTTATTTTTAGCTTTTGCCCTCTTAGGTTCAACTGGCGCTCGGTACCATGAAATGCCTCTTCAAGCGTGAGGTCGGTATGCGATTCAAGGTCCTGCCCCCTGATGCCTGCATTCCTGCGGCTCCTGCGCCCCTGGCCGGAGCTGCTGAAGCCAGAACCGAAGAATGTATCGAAGAAATCGGAGAAACCATGCTCATCGCCCGTAAAGAACTCCGTATGGAAAGTGGAGCCACCTTGTTTACTCCTGCCGGCATTGGCCCATTGTGAATAGTCAAAACCTCCCGAAGGGCCACCCTGCTGCTGGTAGTGCTGCCAGTTCTCGCCCAATTCATCATACTTTTTTCTTTTTTCTGCATCACCCAGCACATCATAAGCCTCGTTGATCTCTTTGAATTTTTCTTCGGCCTGTTTATTTTCCGGGTTCTTATCCGGGTGATATTTTACAGCAAGTTTCCTGTATACTTTCTTTATTTCATCCTGGCTGGCTTTTTTGTCAACTCCCAGTACCTTATAGTAATCTTTGTATTCCATTGGGTGGTGTGCTATGAGCTATAAAGTTAGGCAAAAAAATACCGGGCCATCGGGCCCGGTGTATGATGAAAGAAAGTGGTCTGTATTAATTTCTCCATTTCCACTCGATGAAGCAATCGCTCGGAAAGCCATTGGGGCTGGGCGATACATGGTAAGGCCAATGATTGGTACAACGATAATATCCCCTGCGGAAGATGATATCTGTCATGGTGCCTTTAGTGTAGAGCCTTACGCGGCCTGAATACTCGAAACGAAGTTTTGCATATTCCCTGGAATCATCTACAAAGTAATAGTCATGTCCGCTTTTTTTCCTAACCAGTTCAGAGCTGAACTGATCGCTGGTAAAAAAGTACCTCCCATTTTTGTATTCAATAGTAAATTCCTTGACACTTGTTCCCTGGGGATCACTATACAAACGGTAGGTATTAACAGCACCGTTTTGTTCCAGGTTGTTTAATTGTTGTGCATTGGTAGTAATGCCTGTAAATAAGCAGAGTACAAAAATAGTAAGGTAGAGCGTTCTCATTTGTTGTGTCTTTAAAATCGCGATAAATTTATTGAATAAAATTTAGCTGCACGAATAACTGTTGCGAAAGATAATTATAAAAAAATTATTGCGGTAGTGTTTGGAGAAAAAATTTATAGTTATGGTTTTTCTTTCATAAAAGGTGCAAACTATATGGAGGCTAATATTTTAACTGATCCGGGCACTTTTTGTCCTTGCCGGGTGTTTTTATAAGATTCATTAATTGAGCCGGAATGTATAGTTTGAACTGTTTACCCGGCTTCAAAATATCACAGGCCAATATCACTGGCTATCCCGTATAATTGTGTTATAGTTTTGGTATTATTTTAATATGTCGGTCGCCAGGCATAGCTAAGTGATAGTATTTGCTGGCTATCTTAGGCGGGATTGCCCCGTTTTTCGTAATTTGGCAGGTCGAGAACATAATAATAATATGGCTTTGGAGAAAAAATTCCTGTGGTCGGACGAAATAGAGCCACACAAAAAACGCACAAAAGAGATCATCAATAAGCATCCTGAGATCAGGAAGCTGATAGGTCGTAATCCATATACCATATTGGTAATACTGCTTTGTGTGGCTGTGCAATTAGCCGGGGCCGTATTGCTCAAGGATGCACCCTGGTGGGCTATTTTTGTAGTGGCGTACTGTGTGGGTGCTTTTGCCTGCCATACACTGTTTGTCTGTATCCATGAATGTGCACATAACCTGTTATTCAAAAACCGGACACTTAATACTATATCAGGCATTATAGCTAATTTACCGCTGGTGTTTCCCAGTTCGGTTTCTTTCCAGAAATACCATTTAAAGCATCATTCTTTCCAGGGTGTGGAAGAACTTGATGCAGATATGCCCTTCCATTGGGAGGCGAAATTGGTGGGAAGCTCTGTGCTCGGGAAAGCGCTGTGGCTACTTTTTTATCCTGTTTTCCAATTGTTGCGTCCCTTACGACTAACCAAAGAGATAGATATTTTTGATGGCTGGACTTTAGTAAACTGGGTCGTTCAGTTCAGTTTTATGGGGCTTGTTGTCTATTTGCTTGGCCTTAAAGCAACGATATTCTTAGTTGCCAGTTTCTTTTTTTCTATCGGGCTTCATCCGCTGGGTGCCCGGTGGATACAGGAGCATTACCTTACACATGGTGAGCAGGAAACCAAGAGTTATTATGGGGTGCTGAACCCTGTGAACCTGAATGTGGGTTATCATAACGAGCATCACGATTTTCCGTCTGTGCCATGGAATAAACTGCCGAATATCAAAAAAATTGCCGGCCCGTATTATACTACATTGGGCTATCACACTTCTTATACGCGGCTGCTGTTCCGTTTCCTTTTCGATAAGAACCTTACCGTGTATAGCCGAACGGCCCGCGCTAACAGGGGCGGCAGATCGGTGGATAAAAAGAAAGCCGCTGAGCTGGCAGAGAATCCTGTGGACTAATTCATAACTGCCATCTCCTGTTTTCCTCCCCCGAATTGGGTGATGTTTTTCCTCTTTTCATTAGGAGCATTGGTTTATGACAATATTATTACAATGTTGTTGCTCTATGTCATGGCACCTATACGTCATTAGGTATAAGCCATAAAATGTTTTTCATGAAAAAATATCTATTCCTGCCTGTATTAGTATGTGCGGTAAGCAACCTATATGCACAACGCTGCTATACCGATGAGATGATGGAAAAAGTGCGGCGTGAACATCCTGAAGTAATACAAGTTGAAGCCGCTATAAATGAGCAGATGAAGCAAGGTCTTAAAGCTATCGACATGCGACAATATGCTGCAAAAGGAACTAATGCTACCTCTTTGCCTGTTGACAGCAGTACATTTGTTTACGACATACCTATAGTGGTGCATGTAATCCATGATTACCAGGCCTCAGACTACCTCACAGACGATGCAATAATCAATGCCGTGAAAGAGTGGAACCAGGTATATGCAGCGGAAAATTCAGATACCGCAGATGTGATCAAACCATTTAAACCTTATATAGGCAATGCACGGATCAAACTGCACCTGGCGACAAAAGACCCTAACGGTAATCCTACAAAAGGGATCACTCATCGCCAGTCTTACCTGGCCAGTATTGCCGGTAACCAGGCCAAATATGATCAGTGGCCTAATAATGCTTACCTGAATATATGGTTTGTCAACTCCTTTCTCGGGGCACCTGCCGGATTACAAGGATTACTGGCCTATGCAACTTTTCCCGCCACATCGCAGATACCCAGCCAGGCACCCTATGACGGGGTAATATCTAAAGCGTTAGCAATAGTATTCGACAGGACGATCAACCATGAGGTGGGGCACTTTTTCAACCTGCAACATACCTGGGGCAATACAGAAGTAGCAACTGCCTGTGGTGATGACGAGGTAGACGATACGCCTCCTACAAAAGGCCATACATCCTGTTCATTTGCTAATCTCTACGATACTAATTGTGCCACGGGCTATGTAAAACAATACCAGGTCGATTCCATTGGCCCCCCACCAAACTACGAAGTGTTCAGTGATGCAAAGGATACCCTTATTGACTATCCCGATACGGTAAATACGCAGAATATAATGGACTATTCAGGCTGTTCGCTCATGTTCACAAAAGGACAGGTTTACCGCATGCACCAAACCCTGAACCTTGATGTGGCCAACAGGAACCATTTGTGGGACCCGCTGAATCTTGCGGCAACAGGGGCCTTACTACCTATGCAGGATCTTGCCCCGATACCTGATTTTTCGGTTGAGAAGGGTAAAGTTACAGGAGTACCGCCATCGGAACGCACCTATTTTACCTGCGCCAACAACAGTGCTATGCAGTTCAGCTTCGTGAACAGGAGCTGGAACGATACGATAACGAGTGTGAAGATGACCTTTTCGAATGGTGCCTCTCAACCCAGTGTGACGCTGAGCGGTGCAGGGCTGA